>OKDE01000005.1_pt1 | contig 202724 bp, 177 predicted proteins | sample 1613501 | NCBI WGS metagenome assembly OKDE01 (sample SAMN04436860, study PRJEB24849) | human gut metagenome | biome: human gut; feature: NICU; material: stool | host: Homo sapiens | place: USA: Saint Louis, MO | collected 2011-09-07
GCCCTGCCCCCCGCCGTGCCCTCCACAGACGTGCAGATGTTCCGTAAGAGTGGGAGATACCATCACTGGTGCGCCGGGGAGTCCTGCCAGTGTAACGAATGTGGGAACCGATCAGGACGCGGTTTTGGAATTCGTGATTCCACAGGGAAGCGAAGGTCCGCAGGGACCTGCCGGGCCGCAGGGGATAAAGGGAGAAACAGGTGCTGCCGGAGTCACAGGAGCCACCGGTGCTACGGGAGCAGCAGGTGCGTCAGATACGATTACCATACGCAGCACGATAACGGCTGAACCGGGAACCCCGGCTTCCGTAACAGATGTTGGCACAGGAAGTGATCACATTCTTGATTTTGTGATCCCGCGGGGAAATACGGGAGCGGAAGGCGCTGCGGGAGCTACAGGAGCAACAGGTGCTGCCGGAGCCACCGGAGCGACCGGTGAGACCGGCGAGACCGGAGCGACAGGCCCTATGGGGGAGACGGGAGCCACCGGAGAAACCGGTCCGACGGGAGCCGCGGCCACTATCAGCATCGGAACCGTGATAACAGGAGAACCGGGGACCCAGGCGGAAGTCACTAACTCAGGAGATGAAAATGATGCCGTGTTTGATTTTGTGATTCCGCGCGGTGTAACAGGCGGCGGAGGCGCACCGGAGGTACTTGCTACGGTAGACACTTCGGGGCAGCAGACCATACCTGGCGGTCCCCTTGTGTTCTATGATACGCCTCTTGTATCAGGGACGTTTATCACACATCAGCCCGGCTCTTCCGATATTGATATCAGTCAGCCGGGGATTTACCAGGCAGTATTTCAGGGAACAGTTTCGGTCAATCCGGGGACCCAGATTCCGGCGTCACTGATGGTCCGCATGCTGCTAAATGGATACGATGTGATCGGATCGACAGTCCGTCACACCTTTTCAGCCTCGACGGAAGTTGCTACCTTGTCGTTCCACGTTCCGTTCCAGGTATCGGCCACCCCGTCAATCATTCAGGTCATTACAGATCAGGATGGATTTACTGTCGATGATTTATCCATGACGGTTCTTCGTCTTGGAGATTAAAGTATCAGTGAGGGATTCGCAAGAGAAATCTGCCGGGGCGGGGGACCGTTCCGGCAGATTTCTGCATATGATAATGGGAAAAGAATGACGGAATTCCGGTGACCGGAATCCGGGAAAGCAGTTGGTATGATAACGGTCAGCTTATGTATGATTGTACGAAATGAGGAGGATGTCCTGGCAAGGTGCCTTGACAGTGTAAGCAGCCTTGTTGATGAGATCATCATTGTGGATACGGGATCTCAGGATAAAACCAGGGAAATAGCCGCCAGATACACGGATCACGTTTATGACTTCACGTGGATCGATGATTTTGCCGCTGCCCGCAATTTTTCATTCTCAAAAGCCACTATGGATTACCAGATGTGGCTGGATGCGGATGATGTGATGGAGGAAGAGGACAGAGAGAAATTCCTTCAGATGAAGAATACATTAAATACCCGGCAGAAAGAGAACGCAGAGGATGGGCCGGATTCTACCCCCGACGTAATCATGCTTCCATATCATGTGGCGTTTGACAGCCATGGAAGTCCGGCCATGGCATATTACCGGGAACGTCTTCTGCGCAGGAAAAGTCATTTTATATGGCAGGGGGCTGTTCATGAAGTTATTGCACCGGCGGGAAAAATCATTCATGGCGATGCTGCCGTCTGTCACAGAAAGATTCATCCCTCAGATCCGGACCGCAACTTAAAAATCTATGAAAATATGGTGGACAGCGGCAGAAAACTGGAACCGAGGCATCAGTTTTACTATGGAAGAGAACTGTATTACCACGCAAGGTATGAGGAAGCGGCCCGGATACTGGAAACTTTTCTTAAGGAAGGGAACGGTTGGGGGGAAAACAATATAAGCGCCTGTCTCAATCTTTCCGAGTGTCTTATGAAGCTTGGAAAATCGGAGGAAGCGCTGACTGCCCTGTTTGGGAGCTTTCGTTATGATGAGCCCCGTCCGGAAATCTGCTGTGCCATTGGAAAATGGTTTTTAGAGAGGGGAAATCGGGACCGGCAGTACTTAAAACAGGCAGTTTATTGGTATCTGCAGGCCAAGGGGCAGGTGACGGACGAAAAAAGCGGAGCTTTTGTAAATCCGGACTGTCACGATTTTATCCCGGATATCCAGCTTTGTGTCTGCTATGACCGTCTGGGAGAGAACGCGAAGGCTTTGGAATATCACGAAAAAGCCAAAGCGAAAAAGCCGGATAATCCGGCTGTTTTGTATAATGAGGAATATTTTGCAAAAAAGAAAGGCAGTACCGTGTAAACTGCCTTCAGCTGTTTTTCAGTATGACGAGTTCTACCGAATCGGCCACGTCCTCACACCTGTCACAGCATTTCTCGAAACGCTCGTAGATGGTAGTCCAGGCCAGCAGTGTGGCGGCTTCCGTCTGTTCTGTGTGAAGGCGGTGCATGGCTTCCGTGTAGAGTTTGTCACCGACCTCCTCTAAATGATTGATTTCGATGATTTTGTCTTTGATTGATTTCGATTTGCGAAAATTTGGAAACTCTTCCATCAGATCCAGCAGCGCATGGCAGCAGTCGGTTATAATTTTGGAAAATTCCAGGGCGTCCGGACGCAGGGTGCGAATGTTAAACATATAGAGGCGCAGAAGTACATCCTCGATGCTGTCCGTCACATCGTCGATGGCGCTGGTCAGACTGAGAATATCCTCACGCTCCAGGGGAGTGATAAATTCCCGGATCAGCTTTTCCATTGCCTGATGTTTGGTTAAATCCGCCTGGTGCTCCAGCTGATGCATGGCATCAATCTGTTCATCCAGTCCGGAAGAATCGAAGTGTTCCAGATCCCTGTGCAGCAGAGCGGCGGCTTCCATAGCGTAACGAACGCCCTCCTGAAACAGTTCGAAATATAAGTAATCGCGTTTTCCTGTCATTTTGCAGGCTCCTCTCTTATTATACAGATTAAAATGATATCGCAGCGGGGCAAAGGTCTTGAATCACGATGCAGCTTAGAAGACCGCCAGAAACAGTTTTGCCATTAAAAATCCGATGATACCGCATCCGGGAAAGGTGAGCACCCAGGTAAGGACCATCTCTTTTACAACACCCCAGTCAACACAGGAGATGCGTTTGGCGGCTCCGACGCCCATGATGGCAGTGGTCTTTGTGTGAGTGGTGGATACGGGGATTCCCGCTGCGGAGGAGAGCAGAAGACAGCCGGCGCCGGCTAAATCTGCCGCAAATCCCTGATATTTTTCCAACTTCACCATATCCATGCCGACGGCTTTGATGATCCGGTAACCGCCGATCGAAGTTCCGGCAGCCATGACCAGACTGCAGAGAATCATAAGCCAGACCGGAATCGAGAAATGCCCGGAGCCTGCGTTTCCCTGGGCCAGGAACAGGCCCAGCAGGAACACTCCCATGAATTTCTGACCGTCCTGGGCACCGTGCATGAAGGCCATGGCGGCACCGCCGGCGATCTGTGCACCTTCGAAGAACCGGTTTGTCTTTCGCCTGTCCCGGTTCCGAAAGAGAAGTTCTACCAGACGGACACTTAGCCAGCCGAAGATAAAACCGAGAAATGTGGAGAGCAGGAGACCGTATAAGACCTTGATCCATTCGGATCCGTTGATGCCATCCACACCATTGTGGAGAGCAATTGCAGCTCCTGACAGACCGGCGATGAGAGCATGGCTTTCGCTGGTAGGAATACCAAACCACCAGGCTGCCGTGGCCCATGTGACGATGGCGGTCAGTCCGGCACAGAGAGCGATCAGAGCCTCGTGGCTGTCGCCGCCGAAATCGACCATATTGTAGATGGTGGAAGCCACACTGGAGTTAATCATGGTCATGAGAAAGACTCCGAGAAAATTAAAGACAGCCGCCATCAATATGGCGTGCCTGGCGGAGATGGCCCGTGTGGAAACACAGGTTGCAATGGCATTGGGAGCGTCTGTCCAACCGTTTACCAGAATAACGCCCAGCGTCAGCACCGTTGTAACGGCAAACGCCGGGCTGGATGAGAGTCCGGTTAAAAAGTCGGATATGGTGATCGTTACCTCATTCATTTCATACCTCACTTTTTTACATTGATCCTTCATTTTACATGGATTTTAAATTTCCTTTTCTTCGATTATACCGAATTGACAGGAAAAATCTATAAAAACAAAAAAGCTTAACGCCGATTTTACAAATGATAATAAAGCGTTAAAAATAGAAGGACAGTATGCAGAACGGATCAAATTGTGCTATAGTAGGGATTTATGAAATTATGAAATGATGCAGAAAGTGGTGTGTAAGAAAGATGAAAACAAAAATACTGAAAACGGGCCCGGTCGAACGCCGTGATCTGATACTGAACGGTAATATCGTAAAGACCCTTATGATGCTGTCAATGCCAACTTTGATGATGAGTGTTGTCCAGTCCCTCATGCCGTTGTCTGATGGGCTTTTTATCAACAATGTGGCGGGAACACTGGTGGCAAGTGCCGTCACCTACAGTGAACCGATTATCAATATGATGACGGCGCTGGCGCAGGGCCTAAGTGTGGCGGCCATGGCTGTGATCGGGCAGACCTTCGGTCAGGGGGATTTTAAACGGGTAAAGCATATCAGCACCCAGACGGTCGTGTTTGCCTTCTGCCTCGGTCTGTGTATTGCACCGCTTCTTGTGCTGATCGCGTTCCCGATATCGGGTCATGTCAATCAGGAAATATCTCATAACGTCTGGCTGTATATCGCTTTATACGCCATGGTTCTTCCATTCTCCTTCCTGGAAAGTATCTATAATGCAATTATGAACGCCACCGGACGGCCGGAAGCGACTTTTATCCGGATGGTTCTGATGCTGGTATTGAAAGTTATTTTTAATGTCGTTTTCATTGTCTGGTTAAATCTGGGGATTGTGGGCTGTGTCCTGGCGTCGCTCTGTGCCAATGTGCTGATCTGCATCTGGATGTTTTATGAGCTGTTTCTCCAGAAAGAAGATAATCAGCTGACATTAAAAGGCTTTCATTTCGACGGAGTGTTGATCCACCAGCTGGTTCGCGTGGGCATTCCGGCCATGATTACCAGCCTCATGCTGAATTTTGGATTTTTTCTGATCAATAATGAAACGCAGAAATACGGGCCCGTCGTGTTGAACGGTCAGGGGATTGCCAATAATATCACGTCGGTATGCTTCAACCTTCCCAGCTCTTTCGGTTCCGCTATCACAACCATGGTGAGCATGAATGTGGGCGCGGGACAGGGACCACGGGCAAAGAAATGCACGCTGACCGGCTGTGTGGCCAGTATGATTACAGCCGTCCTTATCATCTCCGTCATCGTACCGGCATCCTCCCATTTGACAACTCTGTTTACGAGACAGCCGGATGTACTGGAGATCGCGGACCATGCTTTACATATTTATACGTATTCTGTGGTCGGATTCGGCATCTGTATGGTGGTTCAGGGGGCATTTATCGGACTGGGAAGGACGAAGGTTCCCATGGTGGTGGGGCTCCTGCGGATCTGGCTTTTAAGATATTTATTTATCCTTGCAACAGAAAGCTTTCTGGCTTATTACTCCGTGTTCTGGGGAAATCTTTTTTCCAATTACATGGCGGCGGCGATCTCCCTGGTTCTGCTGTTTCGGATTAAATGGGAATCGGCTTTATAGAAGACAGATTGAGGCGGAAAATACCGCTTTCATAAAGAAAAAGACACCGCAGTGTCAGTGGGAGCCGCTGACAGTTACGGTGTCCTTTCTTTTAATGGTAAATTTTTTTCTCCTCATAAATCGGTTCGCAGGTCAGATTGACGCCAAGCTTCTTGAAAATCTTTACATCCACATCGGAAAGCAGAACCGAGGTGTGAACTTCACAGCCCTTCAGCTTTGGAAGCTGTTCCAGCGCGATCTGGGCATTATGGTCCGTGGCAGCACTGGCAGATAAGGCGATCAGTACCTCATCGGTGTGAAGACGCGGATTTTTGCTGCCGAGATAATTGACCTTCAGCTTCTGAATCGGCTCGATGGCAGACGGTGCAATTAAATGCATGTCATGGGGGATATTTCCCAGAACTTTAACGGCGTTTAACAGGAGAGCGGCCGAAGCGCCCAGCAGGTTTGTGGTTTTTCCCGTGATGATGGTGCCGTCGTCCAGCTCCAGAGCCGCCGCCGGATAACCGGTCCGTTCCGCGCGTTCGTTGGCGGCTCCGACCACCCGTCTGGCAGCGGTGGTGATCTTGGCCTGTTTCATCAGAAGCTCGATTTTATAAACCTCTTCCTTGCTGCCCATGTCCTTGGCGAGGCGGGAGAGCGCCTGATAATAGCGCCGGATAATCTCCTGGCGGGAGGCCTCCACGCATGCCTCGTCGTCCACGATACAGCAGCCAACCATGTTGACTCCCATATCGGTAGGGGATTTGTACGGGCATTCCCCGTAGATTCCCTCGAAGATGGCGCTGAGAACCGGGAATATCTCCACATCGCGGTTATAATTCACTGTAGTGACACCGTAGGCGTCGAGATGGAAGGGATCGATCATATTGACATCGTTTAAGTCGGCAGTAGCCGCCTCGTACGCTAAGTTTACCGGATGCTTCAGCGGAATATTCCAGATCGGAAAGGTCTCGAATTTTGCATAGCCGGCCTGTATCCCGCGTTTGTTTTCATGGTAGAGCTGGGAGAGGCAGGTGGCCATCTTTCCGCTGCCTGGTCCGGGAGCCGTGATGATGACTAATGGCTTTGTCGTTTCGATGTAATCGTTTCTTCCATAGCCCTCGTCGCTCACGATGAGAGAGACGTTGCTTGGATAACCATCAATGATGTAATGGCGGTAGACGCGCACGCCGATTTTCTCCAGCTTGCTTTTGAAGATATCGGCGGACTTCTGGCCGGAGTACTGGGTGATGACAACACTTCCGACATAGAGTCCCTGGTCGGTAAAGGACTGGATCAGGCGAAGGACATCCACGTCGTAGGTAATGCCCAGGTCATGGCGGATCTTATTCTTTTCGATGTCCGCGGCATTGATGGCGATGACGATCTCAGCCTGATCTGCAAGCTGCAGCAGCATGCGGAGCTTACTGTCAGGCGCAAAGCCGGGAAGAACTCTGGAGGCGTGGTAATCGTCGAATAATTTCCCGCCGAACTCCAGATACAGTTTGTCACCGAACTGGTTAATCCGTTTCCTGATATGCTCAGACTGTAGCTGCAAATATTTGTTGTTGTCAAATCCGATTTTCATGTTTGTACCCCTTTTTTATTCTTTAGAATCTATGTTCGTGGCAGACGTATTCCATGGGGATGGATCCCCAAAATGCCGCTGAGTCATGAAATAATATGAGTTTTAGCCCATAATACCTACCGATTGTATCATAAATCCATTTAAATTTCCACAGGAGTTTCAGCATTTTGCAGATGTGCGGTCCGGTTCCGTTCCCGACCGTGCCATGTCAGGAGAACAGCAGCCGGGGCCGGCCTTTTTTGTGTCGGCGCTTTTGAGAAAAAATGACCATCTGTCCGGCTTTTAGGGGTTGTAAAATATAGTCAATGAGGTACAATGAAATTGACCGGATTGGTTAAACCAGACAGGTTAAGGGGGTCAGGAAGATGAATGAACAGTTTTACGATCTGCCGCAGGAAAAACAGATGCGCATCATCAATGCCGGGCTGGAGGTATTTTCGAAGAACGATTACAAACATGCGGTGACGGATGAGATCGCCAGAAAAGCCGGGATATCCAAAGGGCTTTTATTCTACTATTTTCATAATAAGAAGTCTCTGTATTTATATTTATTTGATTACTGTGCGAAGCTGATTATGAACCAGGTCATGGGCAGTGACGGGGAAGCTGACGCAGAAGCATGCAGTAAACATGACTTTACAGGAGTATTTTAAAAATATAGACTACACCAAGTTTAAGCCGGAGGTCTCGCCTCAGGAGGTGTATGAGATGCTGACCTGGATGACGGAAGGGTTCCTCTATAACAGGAGAAAGTCAGAGCTTTCTGCTTCGCTTGACGAAGTTATGAAGAAATTCTGTGTCTGGGAGAAATGGCTGAAGCAGATTGCTTATAAAGAGGAGTACCAGGACGCAGAGCCGGAAGGAGGATTATGGGAAAACCGGTAATCAGGGCGGAACATTTATCCGTCAGATATGAGGGGGAGGGCGTTGCAGTAGACGCCTTAAAGGACGTCTCCTTCGAGGTGGAGCAGGGAGAATTTATCGTGGTGCTGGGACCGTCAGGTTCGGGAAAAAGCACACTTTTGAATATTGCAGGCGGTATGGACCAGCCTGCGGGAGGCGAAATCTGGTATAAAGAGAAGCTGCTGACTGGCTGTACTCCGGATCAGCTGTCTGATTACCGGAAGGATGTGGTCGGCTTTGTGTTCCAGTTTTTCAACCTGATTCCGTCCCTGACTGCGAAGGAAAATGTGGAACTGGCCGCCAGCATTGTGAAGGAACACATGGATCCGGCCGAAGTGCTCACCATGGTGGGGCTGGAGGGAAGAGAGAAGCATTTTCCGGCCCAGTTATCCGGCGGCGAGCAGCAGCGGGTCTCTATTGCCCGGGCCATTGTCAAGAAGCCGGATCTGCTTCTCTGTGATGAACCCACCGGGGCGCTGGACAGCAAAAACAGCGTGGCCATCGTAAAGCTGCTTCTGGAAGTTGGAAAGAACTTAAACTGCCCGGTCATGACCATCACCCACAATGCCGAGATGGCCAGGGTGGCAGACCGTGTATTTCACATGAAGGACGGGAGACTGGAACGGATCACGGTCAATGAGCATCCGTGCCGGGCGGAGGAGCTTGACTGGTAGGCAGCGGAAAGGGGCGCTATGACGAAGCTTTTATGGAAGAAAATGATTCGCGACATGAAGAGATCCAGAGCGGCCTATCTTCTCTGTATTCTGATTGTGGCCATCGGTTTCTGCGGTTTCACTGTGCTGGAACTCTGTTACGATAATCTTGTCGAATCGCGGGACTTATTCTTTTCCCAGTCTGATTTCTGTGGCGGGTTTGCAGAGGTTACGGACTCGCCGGTCTCTGAAGCCGGTATCCTGAACATGATTCCCGGAATAGATGCCGTGGAACCGCGTCTCGTTAAGGAGGTCCGTGTGTACGGCTTCGACGGGGATGTGGAGCTGCATCTTGTGTCCTGGACCGACGGAAAGATGAACCGGCCGGTACTTTCCAGAGGCAGCCTGCCTGCGGAGGGAAAGAGGGAGATTGTCATCGGCGACGGCATGGCAAAGGCCAGAAATTTAAATCCGGGCGATACGGTAGAGATCATCGTGGGGGGAAAACGGATTCCCATGGAGATCACGGGCATTGGTCTGACGCCGGAAAATATCTATATGATACGCAATATGAATGAGCTGTTCCCAAGCCCGGCCGTGTATGACGCCGCCTTTACCTCTTACCGGACACTGGCGCAGCTTTACGGCCAGGAAGGCCACGCCAACAGCTTTTTGTTCCGGATGGCGCCCGGGAGCATGTGGGAAGATGTGAAGGATCAGGTGGAGCAGGCGCTGACCCCATACGGTCTTATATCCCATTTTGCCAGTGAGGACCAGCTGGCTGTTTCCATGGTGGATGAGGAGATTAAGCAGCTGGAAAAGATGTCCGGCGTGGTTCCGTTTCTGTTTTTGGCTGTGGCAGGAGTGATCCTCTATATCACCCAGAGCCGCATGGTGGAGCAGCAGCGGACCCAGATCGGAACGTTGATGGCTCTCGGGATTCCTTTGAAAAAGATACGGCTTCACTATATGGGCTTCGGTGCGGTGACCGGCCTGGCCGGCGGTCTGGCGGGGGGAATGCTGGGATATTCCATGGCGGACCCCATGGCGGGATTTTACCGGATGTATTTTAATCTTCCGGAAGTAACCGCCCCCTTGTCGGCCGCTTACTTACTGGAGGGAATCCTTCTGGCAGGAATCTTCTGTTCAGGGACCTCATGGATCATCGCAGGCGTTATAGGGAAAATGAGACCGGCCCAGGCGCTGCGGCCGCCGGCCCCCAAAACGGCCAGGCCATCCTTTCTGGAACGGATACCGGGCTTTTTAAGGCTTTTTACAGTTCCGGGCATCATGGCACTGCGGAGTCTGTCGCGGAACAGGAGGCGGACGGCCATGTCCATAGCCGGTATTGCATTTGCCTATATGATCACAGCGACTCTGGTATCCATGAACTCCTTATTTGATGTGTTTATCTTTGACTATTGGGAAAAGACACAGAGACAGGACATTATGGTCTCATTTGAGCGGCCGGTTTCAGTGAACGACGCGCTGGAGGCGGTAAAGCATCCTCAGGTGGAGAACGCGGAGGCAATGATGGAATTTGCAGTGACCCTTGCCGGGCCGCAGGGAAAAACAGACTGTACGATTCAGGCGGTATCACGGGAAGCATCACTGACCAGACTGTTCCGCGAGGACGGAAGCAGGGCATATCCGGAGGAGGAGGGGATCGTGATTTCAGAACACATGGCCAGTCTCATGGGAGTGAAGAAGGGAAGTACCATCGAGGTTAAGGTTACCTATCCTGAAGAACGGATCAGCCGCGTTGCCGTTACAGATACGATTGCCCAGTATATGGGAAGCTCTGCGTATATGTCGTTTGAAGGTGCGGCAAAGATCAGCGATTACCGCGGTGTATGCAGTACGGTACTCTTAAAGGCCCCGCTTACCGTGCAGGAGGAGCTGCGGACCAGACTCAGTGACGCCGCGGCCGTATCTGCGATTCAGAGCCGTCAGGGGAGACTGGAACAGTACCGGTCCATGATGGGGAGTATGAGCGCCATCATGGCGTCCATGTCCATGCTGGGGGTAATCATCAGCTTTGCCGTTATTTACATCAGCTCCCTCATCAGCTTCGAGGAACTGAAACGGGAATTGTCCACTCTGATGATGCTGGGCTTAAAGAGCAGAGAATGTCTGGAGGTCATTTCCACGGGACAGTGGATTCTGGCGGTGGGAGCCGTTCTGATCGGAATTCCCATGGCCATGGGAGCCAGCCGTCTGATCTCGGTGTCCATGGCGTCTGATATGTATACGATTCCGGGGTTTATCGATGGAAAAGCACTTTTGCAGGCCATCGGTCTCACCGCGGTGTCGGTCGGTCTGAGTTCCGTTATGATGCTTCGAAAGCTGAAAAAAATAGTTCCTGCGGATCTTCTGCGGGAACGGGAATAGAGGTGCAGGATGAAAAGAAACGTGAAATGGATATTTCTTGCGGCCATTGCCGTGATCAGTATCGGAGCGTACGCGGCGGTGCTTCTAAAGCCGGTGGAAGCGCAGGCGGAGCGGGCCGTGAAGGGGAGCTTAGAGAGTCAGTTTACAGTCTCGGCCTCCATCCTTCCGGTATCCGGAATGGTGCTTAACTCCATTACGGCCGGCAATGTGTCGGAAATTCCGTTTTTACCCGGAATGGAGGTAAAGGAGGGGGAAATTCTGATAAAGACGGATTCCGCCTCCCAGACGACACTCGATATTCAGCGGGAGCAGTTCCGCCAGCAGCTGATCAGTGCGCGTCAGGAGTACGAGCGGCTTTACGGGGCCAACGGTTCCGCCGCAGCGGCCCAGTCCGCAGCGGAAAGTGAGTACCTGCTCGCAAAGAAAAACTATGACAACGGACTGGTGCTGGAGCAGCAGGGCGGCTTTATTGCCCGCTCGGATTTAGATACGCTGAAGACGCAGATGGACATCGCCAGCCAGAAATATAACCAGGCGAAGGAGGATAATTCGGACGCACGCCGCACCGCCTTTCAAGATCAGATCGCCTCCTACGAAAAACAGCTTGAGCTTCTGGAGAATACGGTAAATCCGGGCGCGGTTGCGATGCCCTACGACGGTGTCCTGTGGGAAGTCTACACGGAGGAGGGGGCATACTTATCGCCGAATCAGCCGGTTGCAAAGGTATACCGCCCTCAGGAAATGAAGCTTTCCGCATCGGTCTTATCCGAGGACGCGGCCGCACTGACGCCGGGACTTACCGCGGAGGTGGTTTACGCCGACGGCACGAGGTCGGAGGCCGAGGTGGGTTTTATCTCAAAAACTGCAAAAAAGGAGATGTCCTCCATCGGCCTGGAGGAAAACCGCTGTACGGTTGAATTAAAACCGCTCAGCCTGCCGGAGCATGTGGGTGCAGGGCAGACGGCGGATGTATCCTTTACTGTAATTAAGGCGGAGCAGGTCTTCTCTGTTCCCGCGGCCGCAGTCATGCCGCAGGAACATGGAAGCGCCGTCTATGTCGTGAGCCGTGGAAAAGCGATCCTCACTCCAGTGGAGACGGGCAGAAGAGAAAGCGGCCGGGTAGAAATAATTTCCGGTCTGGAAGATGGGGATATCGTGGCTTCCGATCCATATAATGATAATGTGGAAAAGAACGGCCGGGTGAAGGCTGTCTTAAAAGAATAATGGGAAGTGCTCTTTACAACGGCCTCAAAACGTGATAAAACGTTGTAGAGAAGATGGAGGAAATCACGATGTTAAAGAAACTGGGAAGAAATGACGCCTGCTGGTGCGGCAGTGGAAAAAAGTATAAGAACTGCCACCTGGCCTTCGATACGAAAATCGAAAATTACGCCATCATGGGCGATCTGGTGCCGGAACACTATATGATCAAGACACCGGCTCAGATCGAGGGAATCCGCAGAGCCGGAGAGGTAAACACGAAGATTTTGAATCTGGTGGATTCGTTTATCAAGCCTGGCATCAGCACGGAGGACATCAATCAGCTTGTCCATGAAAATACGATAAAAATGGGAGGAATTCCGGCTCCCCTGAATTTTGAAGGGTATCCGAAGAGTGTCTGCACCTCTGTCAACGAGGTGGTCTGCCACGGTATTCCGGATCCCGGCCGGATCTTAAAGGAAGGCGATATCATCAATGTAGATGTCACCACGATTCTGGACGGATACTACGGTGACGCCTCCAGGATGTACTGCATCGGAACGGTGACGCCGGAGGCTGAAAAGCTGGTCCGTGTGACGAAAGAGAGCGTGGAACTGGCGCTTAAGGAAGCAAGGCCCTGGGGCCATTTAGGCGACATCGGGGCGGCTGTTTCGGAGTTTGTGTACTCCAATGGATTTACGGTAGTGCGTGAAATCGGCGGTCACGGTGTTGGCAATGATTTCCATGAGGAGCCGTGGGTCAGCCATATCGGAGAGCGGGGGACGGATATGCTTCTCGTTCCCGGCATGATCTTTACCATTGAACCGATGGTGAATGCAGGGAGACCCGATGTCGTTCAGGATGAGGAAGACGGCTGGACGATCTACACGGAAGACGGAAGTCTGTCGGCACAGTGGGAGGTTACGGTACTGATCACAGAAGAGGGACCGGAGGTTCTTACTTATTAAGTTTTTTCGTGATAAACGATTGCAGGGAGAAGCCCGGCGGGATGACGAAGAGCGGAAGAAACATGTTCGCTCTGTTTTCCCGACGGGCTTTTTGTTTATGGCAGTCCGTACAACAGGGCCCAGACAGGCCGTCCGTTAAATTACTGAAAAAAATCATACATATTTGTTGAAAACGCCCATATAAAGAACTATAATGAAGTTGAAACTAAACAATTTCAACAAGTGTTATTACGAGGAGGGGTACCATGAATGTTATGTATGTCGTAGCAATTGGTTCCATAGCCGCTCTGATTTACGCTGCCTGCATGTTTTTCCGGGTGAAGGAACAGCCGGAGGGCAGTGCCGGGATGATTAAAATCTCTACTGCGGTCAGGAAAGGTGCCGGCGCCTATTTAAGACGGCAGTATCTGGGCGTTGGCGTTTTCTTTGCTGTCGTTTTCCTCATATTGCTGTGTATGGCGTTTGGCGGATTTTTAAGTTACTTTACACCGTTTGCATTTTTGACAGGCGGCTTCTTTTCCGGTTTGTCGGGATTTATCGGAATGCGCACCGCGACGATGGCGAACTGCAGGACGGCGGAGGGGGCTTCCCACAGTCTGAATAAGGGACTGAAGGTGGCGTTTTCGGCGGGATCTGTTATGGGGTTTACCGTGGTGGGGCTTGGACTTCTCGATTTGACCATCTGGTATTTTATCCTGAATACCGTATTCCGTTCGCTCCCGGAGGCGGAACGGATCGGCCAGATTACAGCCAATATGCTGACCTTCGGCATGGGCGCCTCCAGTATGGCGCTGTTTGCCCGTGTGGGCGGAGGCATTTTCACTAAGGCGGCTGATGTGGGAGCCGATCTGGTTGGCAAGGTGGAGGCCGGAATTCCGGAAGATGATCCGCGCAATCCCGCGGTTATCGCGGATAATGTGGGTGACAACGTGGGCGATGTGGCCGGTATGGGGGCTGATTTGTATGAATCGTATGTCGGATCTATTGTTTCGACCTCTGCGCTGGCGGTTGCGGCCGGTTTCGGCGTAAAGGGCGTGGCTGTTCCCATGATGCTGGCAGCATTTGGTGTTATCGCATCGATTACAGGCACCTTTTTCGTAAAGACAAAGGAGGACGCCTCTCAAAAGAGTCTTTTAAAAGCACTGCGGCTGGGAACGTATATCAGCGCCGTTCTGGTGGCCGTGGGGGCATTCGTGATTATCCGAATCCTGCTTCCGGGCCATGTGGGGATTTATGCGGCAGTACTGTCCGGCCTGATCGCCGGGGTTCTGATCGGTGCAATCACAGAATATTTTACGTCGGATTCGTACCGGCCTACCAGGAATCTGGCTTCATCCAGTGAAACGGGGGCGGCCACGGTCATCATAAGCGGCCTGTCTCTCGGAATGCTTTCCACCGTGGCGCCGGTGATTATTGTCGGTGCCTCCGTCTTGATCAGCTACTACTGTTCGGGCGGAAATACCGATTTTAATATGGGACTTTATGGTGTCGGAGTATCCGCGGTCGGAATGCTTTCGACACTGGGAATCACGCTGGCGACGGATGCGTACGGCCCAATCGCCGACAATGCAGGGGGAATCGCGGAGATGACCCACATGCCTCCGGAGGTCAGAAACCGGACGGATGCGCTGGATTCCCTGGGAAATACGACTGCGGCCACTGGCAAAGGCTTTGCCATAGGTTCAGCCGCGCTGACGGCACTGGCGCTGATTGCCTCCTACATCGATAAGGTACAACAGCTGAACCCGGATATTGCGCTGAATTTAACCATTACCAACCCGACTGTCTTAATCGGTCTGTTTATCGGCGGCATGCTTCCGTTTTTATTTGCCGCTCTGACGATGGACGCGGTGGGAAAGGCGGCCCAGTCCATCGTGATCGAGGTGCGCCGGCAGTTTAAGGAGATCAGGGGGCTGATGGAGGGAAAGGCGGAACCGGATTACGCCTCCTGTGTGGATATGTGTACGAAATCGGCACAGAAGCTGATGCTGGCGCCGGCCCTGATCGCAGTGATCATTCCCGTCGCCGTCGGGCTGCTGCTGGGGGTAAACGGTGTCGCAGGCCTTCTGGCCGGCAATACCGTGACCGGCTTCGTTCTGGCGGTCATGATGGCCAACTCCGGCGGAGCATGGGATAATGCGAAGAAATATATCGAGGGCGGAGCACACGGCGGAAAGGGAAGCGACCAGCACAAGGCTGCGGTCGTTGGGGACACGGTCGGCGATCCGTTTAAAGATACGTCGGGGCCGTCCATTAATATTCTGATTAAGCTTACGTCCATGGTCTCGATTGTATTTGCAGGATTGATCGTGGCAGTTCATCTGTTATAGCTCGAAGAAACTCTGTGATGGAGCTGTTAAGCAGCAGAAGGAGAAGGCAGACGCCTTCTCCTTCTGTAAACTGTGGTTGTGATATTCTGCTTGCGGCGGGAAAGTTCCGGCCGTGGTTACTCTTCCTCTTCGGTGTCTTTCAGCGCTCTTTTTTTTCCCATATGGAAGATGAGAGAATCAAACAGATACATCAGTCCAAACATGAAAAAGAAGAGAATAATGAAAATAATAATCGCTGTTATGAGAGAATAGCGCCTGTAAAAACCGCTGGCGATGATCAGTGACGCAGCCAGGGAGCTTATGGAGTAGAGCAGAAACAGCCTTTTGCGGTTGGCGGATTCCGCGGTATAAATGTTGCCGTCTCTGGTATCCAAAAATATATTATAAAGAGAGGCAGCAAGCACGATAACGGCCTGTGGAAGTACGTATTTCAGCTCCCATTGAAGTAAATGAAGCTCCGCCAACAGGCAGAGGCCGGTCGCAATGAGAAGAAAGTTCCAGCTCTTTCTGGCATTCTTAAGACTTTGAAGTTCCATTCGTTCATCTACGATTCGTTTCTTAAAAAGTGATTTCATTCTGATACCTCCCAAAATAATTCATCCAGTGTCTTACCCAGTTCTTTGCAGATTGCAATACAGAGATTCAGCGTCGGGTTATAGTTCCCGGATTCGATCATGCTGATCGTCTGCCGTGTGACGCCAACCCGTTCCCCTAACTGTTCCTGTGATAAATCGTGTTCTATGCGGGCAATTTTCAGCCGTTTGTTCTTCAATAAAAATCCACCTCCGGTTTCTGCAGGACTCCTGTTTCATACTTTAATAGTACGCTAAATACGACTAAATGTCAAGTATAATTTACAAAATGAATGATTAAGACGGCAAAACGAAAACACGTTTGTAAATTTTACAAAATGTGGTAAAATATTAAATAAATGTTACAGGAGATTACCATAAAACCATCAGGAAAGAGAACGGGAGCAATATGAAGAAATGGCTTTTGGCAGTACTTGTCTGTACGCTGGCAGTTACGGGATGCAGTAAGTATAAGCAGGTATCCGACTTGCCGGAAACGGATGAGACAACAGAAACAGAGAGTATGAGCGGAGAAACTGAAGAGGAGACGCTGGAGATTCAGCCAGAGACAGAACCGGAAGAAGTTAAGAAGGAGCGGGTCCGGGTGAAGGGCGTCTACATTTCCGGATATATGGCGGGATCAGAAGGCTTTCAGGCGATTCTTGACAAGATCAGCCAGACGGAGATTAACGCGGTGGTCATCGATGTGAAGAACGACGATGGAAGGATCACATTTGCCATGGATGATGCGCCCACGGTCAATGAGATCGGTGCATCGGAGCGGTATATCAGAGATATCGGATCGCTTATGGCGGATTTAAAGGCCAGAGGCATCTATACCATCGCCAGGGTCGTGGCATTCCGTGATCCATATCTGGCTGAGAAGAAGCCGGAGTGGAGCTTAAAGAACGCGGACGGCAGTCTTCACCGCGATAATAAGGGGCTGGCCTGGGTCAATCCCTACCGCCAGGAGGTGTGGGATTACCTGGTAGAAGTGGGCAAACAGGCCGCAAAAGCCGGGTTTGACGAGATTCAGTTCGATTACATCCGCTTTGCCACGGACAGCACCATGAAGCAGGTCGTGTTTGACGAGGCGGATACGAGGGGACGCTCCAAGACGGATATCATCACGGAGTTTATTACGTATGCCTATGATAAGCTGTCGGAGGAAGGCGTCTTCGTATCGGCAGACGTTTTCGGCACCATCATTGGAAGTAAGATTGATGCGGATGCGGTGGGACAGGTGTATAATGATATGGCAAAGCATTTAGACTATATCTGTCCGATGATTTATCCCTCCCATTACGGTGACGGGAATTTTGGGATTGAGCATCCGGATACGCAGCCTTACGATACGATTCTTGCGGCCCTGATGAAGTCAAAGCAGGATCTGGCTATCGTGACGGCGGCGGGGGAGGACCATGCCATCGTGCGGCCGTGGCTTCAGGATTTCACCGCCTCCTATCTGCAGCATTATATCAAATACGGCCCTGCCGAGGTGCGGGCTCAGATTCAGGCGGTCTACGACGCCGGATATGATGAATGGATTCTATGGAGCGCATCCAACAAATATACGTGGGATGGACTTCTTTCCCCGGAGGAAGCCGGCCGGGAAGATCAAAAGATAGCGGAATCCAGGGCGGCTCTGCCTCCTGAGACCACAGCGGTCCCGCCGGCAGAAGCTGCAGACGGGGAGACGCCGCCTGCACCGGAGGAAACGCTTCCCCAGGAGGGACAGCCTTCGGAAGAAACCACGATGGAGGAGACAGAGGCTCCGGTGGACGGAACCACCGCTAGTGAAGAACTGCAGACCGGTGAAGATGCGGAAACAGAAGCCGCAGAGAAAGCCGCCGCCCAGCCGGAGACTGCGGCACAGGGGGAAAAGAGAAGCAAGCCCAATGTTGTGATCGTCACAACAGGAGGTGCTGGAGAGTAACTGATCATTCACGGAAGCCTGCGCAGCGCTGTACTGAACCGTGCAGCGCTGCGCAGGCTTCTGCGGATACAGCATGACGGGAAACCAGGAAAGGAAACGCATATGGACAGAATACCAAAACCAGGAGAATGTTACAGACATTTTAAGAATAAGCTGTATCAGATTATCACCGTAGCCGAACATTCCGAGACAGGAGAGAAGATGGTGGTTTATCAGGCGCTGTACGGTACATTTGGAACGTATGTACGGCCGCTGTCCATGTTCACCAGTGAAGTGGACCATGAAAAATATCCGGAGGTGAATCAGAAGTACCGGTTTGAGCGGGTCGAACTTAAGACAGAGGAAGCAGAAGAAACGAGTGAAGAAACCGCTGTTTCCAGTAAAAATCTTCTTGCTTTTTTAGATGCGGAGACGTATTATGAAAAGCTGGAAGTTTTAAAAGAGCGCTGTGAGATCTTTTCAGAAGAGGAGCTTACGGCTGTCTGTGAATCCCTGGATATCGGAAGCGGAACGGGCACGCGGGAAGGAATGTACCGGGCCGCCGTCAATTATCTGGAGATGCAGACGAAATACGATGGAGCGAGACTGAGGTGACTAATACGTGGAGCAATCCGGATACAATGGATTTAATATAGAAGAAGAACTAAAGAAACTGCCCGCCCAGCCGGGGGTCTACATCATGCACGATAAAAAGGATGAGATCATCTATGTGGGCAAGGCCATCAGTTTAAAGAACAGGGTCAGGCAGTATTTCCAGAGCAGCAGGAATAAGACGTCAAAGATTGAACAGATGGTTTCCAGAATCGCCCGGTTCGAGTACATCATAACCGATTCTGAGCTGGAAGCCCTGGTTCTGGAGTGCAATTTAATTAAGGAACACCGTCCCAGATACAACACGATGTTAAAGGACGATAAGACGTATCCGTATATTAAGGTGACGGTTTACGAGGATTTTCCCCGGGTTTTATTTTCCAGGGATATGAAAAAGGACAAAAGCAAATATTTTGGCCCCTACACCAGTGCGGGATCGGTAAAGGATACCATCGATCTGATTCATAAGCTGTATAAGATCCGGACCTGCAACCGTAATCTGCCGAAGGATATCGGCAGGGACCGCCCCTGCTTAAACTACCACATCAAGCAGTGCTCGGCGCCCTGCCAGGGGTACATCAACAAAGAAGAATACGGAAAGGCCATCAGCCAGGCCCTTGATTTTCTGGGCGGTAAATACGACCCGGTCATCTCCATGCTGGAGGAGAAGATGCAGGCGGCGTCGGATGAGATGGATTTTGAAAAAGCCATCGAATACCGGGATTTGCTGACCAGCGTCAGAGCGGTGGCACAGAAGCAGAAGATTACCAGCAGCAGTATGGAGGACCGCGATATCATTGCCATGGCAAAGGACGAAAAGGATGCGGTGGTCCAGGTGTTTTTTGTAAGAGAAGGCCGTCTGATCGGCCGTGAGCATTACCATGTAGCCATAGCCACGGCGGAAGATGACAGACAGATTTTAACCAGCTTTGTCAAGCAGTTCTATGCCGGAACTCCGTTTGTCCCGAGGGAACTCTGGGTTCAGACGGAGCTGGAGGACAGCGGGATCATCAGAGAGTGGCTGAGTGCCAAGCGCGGCCAGAAGGTGAAGCTGGTCGTTCCACAGAAGGGGGAGAAGGAGCGGCTGGTGGAGCTTGCGGAGCGGAACGCAGCTCTGGTGCTCTCCCAGGACAAAGAAAAGATCAAACGCGAAGAGCTGCGGACCATCGGGGCTATGAACGAGGTCAGCGGCTGGCTTGGCATAACCGGAGTCCACAGGATCGAGGCCTTTGATATTTCCAATATCAGCGGTTTTGAATCCGTAGGCTCCATGATTGTCTATGAAGACGGCAAGCCCAAGCGGAACGATTACCGGAAATTCAAGATTAAATGGGTCAAAGGCGCCAACGACTACGCTTCCATGCGTGAAGTACTCACCCGCCGTTTTTCCCACGGACTTGACGAAGCCGCCGCATTAAAAGAAAAGGGCGTGGACGAAGAGTTCGGCAGCTTCACGAAATTCCCGGACTTACTCATGATGGACGGCGGCCGCGGACAGGTCAATATTGCCCTGGAAGTGCTCGATGAGCTGAAGCTGTCTATCCCGGTCTGCGGTATGGTAAAAGATGATAACCACAGGACGCGCGGCCTGTACTACAACAACGTGGAGATCCCCATTGACAAGCGCTCCGAGGGCTTTAAGCTGATCACCCGAATCCAGGATGAGGCCCATCGTTTCGCGATCGAATATCACCGAAGCCTACGCAGCAAAGGCCAGGTTCACTCCATACTGGATGACATCCCTGATATCGGCCCCACCCGCCGCAAGGCACTGATGCGCCATTTTAAAGATATTGAAGCCATAAAAGAGGCCACCATAGAAGCCCTGACTGCCGCACCGGGCATGAATGCTAAGTCGGCTCAGAGTGTCTATGACTTTTTCCATTAATCGGCTGTGTCAGCTTACGTCCAAAACAGGAATAAACGGGGAATGAACTGCAGCTGCCCGGCGGCAGGATTGTGTAATTTCCCTCCGAATCTCTTTTCAAAACACGAAATCTGTGTTAGTATGAGAAAAACAGATGGAAAAGGAGCATCAGACCATGCATGGAGTTGCGATTACAGAGTTAATTGAAAAAATGAATCTCCGGAACATGACACCGGAGATCGATGCAGAGAAAATTGTGCTGAGTCATCCGGATGTCAATCGTCCGGCACTGCAGCTGGCAGGTTTTTTTGACCATTTCGACAATGAGAGGGTCCAGATTATCGGCTATGTGGAGCAGGAGTATATCCGTCAGATGGAACATGACCGCAAGGTGGAGATGTATGATAAGCTTCTGTCCAGTCAGATTCCGTGCCTGGTTTATTCGAGGAACCAGGATCCGGATGAAGACATGATCGCACGCTGCGACCATTACGGCGTACCATGCCTTGTTTCGGAGCAGACGACCTCTGATCTGATGGCAGAGATCATCCGCTGGCTGAAGGTAAAACTGGCTCCGTGCATCAGCATCCACGGCGTTCTGGTGGATGTATTCGGTGAAGGCGTTCTGATCATGGGTGAGAGCGGAATCGGTAAGAGTGAAGCGGCTCTGGAGCTCATTAAGAGAGGCCACCGTCTCGTAACGGACGACGTGGTGGAGATCAGAAAGGTCAGCGATGAGACTCTGATCGGAAGTGCTCCCGAAATTACAAGACATTTTATCGAGCTGAGAGGAATCGGTATTATCGATGTCAAGACGCTGTTCGGTGTGGAGAGCGTGAAGGACACCCAGGCCATCGATATGGTAATCAAGCTGGAGGACTGGGATAAGGATAAAGAGTACGACAGACTGGGACTGGAAGACCAGTATACGGAATTCTTAGGAAACCGTGTGGTCTGCCATTCCATCCCTGTTCGCCCGGGACGGAATCTCGCCATCATCGTGGAGTCGGCAGCTGTCAACTACAGACAGAAGAAGATGGGGTACAACGCGGCACAGGAATTATACAACCGTGTCCAGGCAAACCTGTCAAGAAAACAGGATGATTGAGGTGTTTCATGACATTGTTTTATGAGAAACTGCTGGAAGTGTCAGATAGCAGCCATGTGAAGACGGAAGAGAAGATGAGCAGACACACCACCTTTCGTGCAGGAGGTCCCGCAGCCTTCTATGTAAGCCCGGCGGATGCGCGCGAACTGGGAGAGGTGATCCGGCTGTGCCGGAGAGAAGAGGTCCCGTACTGCATTCTCGGAAACGGAAGCAATCTGCTTGTGGGAGACGGCGGTTTCGACGGTGTGGTCATTTCCATGACGGCCGGATTTTCCGGGTGTACGGTGGACCGTGACCGGTGTGAGATCGCAGCCGGCGCGGGGGCATCCCTTTCCCGGGTGGGAAAGGCGGCGCTGGAGGCCGGGCTCACAGGCTTTGAATTTGCAGCCGGAATTCCCGGCACGGTGGGAGGAGCCGTCGTGATGAATGCGGGCGCCTACGGTTCCGAGACGAAGGATATCATTGAATCAGCCCGTGTGATGACCATAGAAGGTGAGGAAAAGGTCCTTTCCCTGCCGGAACTGGAACTGGGCTACCGGACCAGCTGTATTCCCGCAAACCGGTATATTGTGCTGGAAGCGCGGTATCGTTTAAAGCCGGGCAGCAAGACGGAGATCAGGGCATATATGGACGAACTGGCCGCCAGGAGAAAGAGTAAACAGCCGCTGGAGTATCCCAGCGCCGGGAGCACGTTTAAGCGGCCGGCAGGGAATTTTGCGGGTAAACTGATCGAGGAAGCCGGTCTGGCGGGATACCGTGTGGGCGGCGCGGAGGTTTCCGGGAAACACTGTGGTTTCGTGATAAACAGGGATCATGCCACGGCCTCGGATATTATGACGCTCTGTCAGGATGTGAAGCGAAAGGTGTTTGAATGCTCCGGGGTGGAGCTGGAGATGGAAGTTAAGACGCTGGGAACATTCGAAAGTCGTAGAGGAGACGTAACGTGAGACTGGTAATTGTGACAGGCATGTCGGGCGCCGGTAAGACTAATGCGCTGAAGATGCTGGAGGACATGGGATTCTACTGTGTGGATAACCTTCCCATCCCTCTGGTAGAAAAATTTGCTGAGCTTACCCTGAGCAATCAGGGCGGAATCAGAAATGCCGCGCTGGGGATCGACATCCGCAGCGGCGATGAACTGTCGGCACTGGACAGGATCTTTGATGAGTGGTCCAGAAAAAGGGTTCCATACGAGATTCTGTTCCTGGATGCCAGCAGCGAGACACTGATCAAACGCTATAAAGAGTCGAGGCGTGCCCATCCTCTGGCGGGGGAGGGGCGGATCGACAGCGGCATCGAGAAGGAACGCCTCAAACTGGCATTTTTAAAGGAAGAGGCGGATTACATTATAGATACCAGCAAGCTGCTGACAAAGGAACTGAAGGCAGAGCTGGAAAAAATATTTATGGCAAATGAAAGCTATAAGAATCTGTATATCACGATTCTGTCCTTCGGTTTCAAGTACGGAATCCCTTCGGATGCAGACCTTGTTTTTGATGTCAGATTTCTTCCGAATCCATACTATGTGGATGAACTGCGTCCAAAGACGGGCGAGGATCAGGAAGTGCGGGATTACGTGATGCAGAACGGGACAGCAGACATTTTTCTGTATAAGCTGTACGATATGCTGGAATTCCTGATTCCGGGATACGTGCTGGAAGGGAAAAACCAGCTTGTGATAGCGATTGGCTGTACCGGAGGAAAGCACCGGTCGGTGACGATTGCGAAGGCAGTTTACGAGCGGCTCAAATCCCATGAGGAATTCGGCTTAAAAATTGAGCACCGCGATATTGATAAGGATAATAAAAGAAAAAAGGAATGAGCTGCCATGTCATTTTCCTCCAAAGTAAAAGACGAACTTTCCAGGCAGTTAAGCCCGGCGAGACACTGTCAGATTGCCGAAACAGCGGCGATCATCAGCCTTTGCGGAAAGATCACAATCTCGGAAGAGGACCATTATGCCATTAAAATCCACACGGAAAATGTGGCAGTTGCAAGAAAGTACTTTACATTATTGAAAAAAACATTTAATATAGTTACTGATGTCTCTATTAGAAGAAACGCCTACTTAAATAAAAACCGTACATACACGGTGACGATCCGGGAGCATGAGGATGCCCTCCGGGTGCTTCATGCCGTTAAGCTCCTTGACGAGCATGGAGAGGTGGGGGAAAATTTAAATGTGGTTCAGAATGTGGTGATTCAGCAGTCATGCTGCAGGCGCGCATTCATCCGCGGGGCGTTTCTTGCATCGGGGTCCTTAAGTGATCCCGAGAAATTCTATCATTTTGAGATCGTATGTGCAACAGAGGAGAAGGCGAAGCAGCTTCAGGGGATCATTGCCACCTTTGACTTAGAGGCGAAGATTGTCAAGAGAAAACGTTACTATATCGTCTACATTAAGGAAGGCAGTCAGATTGTCGATATTTTAAACGTGATGGAGGCGCCGGTAGCACTGATGGAGCTGGAGAATATCAGAATCCTGAAGGACATGCGCAACAGCGTAAACCGTCAGGTTAACTGTGAGACCGCCAACATCAATAAAACGGTATCAGCTGCTGTGAAGCAGATAGAGGATATAGAATATATCAGAGATACAATAGGCCTGGAAAACCTGCCGGAGAATTTGGAAGAAATTGCGCGCGAGCGGGTTGAAAGACCGGAAGCTACATTAAAAGAGCTTGGGGAAGCTCTGGACCCTCCTGTTGGAAAATCAGGAGTAAACCACCGACTTAGGAAGCTCTGCGATATTGCGGAGCAACTGCGGGACAGGAGTGAACGCAGCAGAATGGAATAGGGTCCGTTCACAGGAATGAGGAGGATAATTATGGTAAAAAAAACAGTCACCGTCGAACTTGCATCAGGATTAGAGGCCAGGCCGGTAGCCATGCTTGTACAGGTAGCCAGCCAGTATGAAAGCAGTATTTACGTGGAGATCGACTCCAAAAAGGTAAATGCGAAGAGCATTATGGGTATGATGACCCTGGGCCTTGCAGCAGGAGAGCAGGTTATAATTTCTGCTGATGGTGCCGATGAGAACCAGGCCGTTACCGATATTGAAAAATATTTGAGCAACAACTAAAGGGTGCTACACGCTCTAAATGGGAAATGAAAACAGGCATGAATGATTCTGCGAAGATGCGGAGATTCATGTCTGTTTTTGAATTTACAGATAACTGCTGAGAAACTGTAGCTGCGGACTTAAATCGCTGTGAAATAAATAAAAAATAGGCTATAATAAACGGATCGAATATGTTAAAATAATTTTGACAAGTGATGAGATAAAACAAAGGAGAGAAGAAACGTGGCATTTACGCATTTACACGTCCATACAGAATACAGCCTGTTAGATGGCTCCTGTAAGATTAAGGAGCTGACGGCGAGGGCAAAAGAGCTGGGCATGGACAGCATGGCGATCACGGACCATGGCGTCATGTACGGCGTGATTGATTTCTACCGGGCGGCCAGAGAGGTGGGGATCAAACCCATCATCGGATGCGAGGTATATGTGACGGCCGGTTCCAGATTTGACAGAGAAACGACAAACGGGGAGGACCGCTACTATCATCTGGTACTTTTAGCCGAGAATAATCAGGGATACCAGAACTTAATGAAGATCGTGTCCAAGGGCTTCGTCGATGGATTTTATTATAAACCGCGGGTGGATTATGAAGTGCTGGAGACGTATCATGAGGGCATTATCGCCTTAAGCGCCTGTCTGGCCGGCGAGGTCCAGCGCTATATCGAGCGCGGCATGTATGAGCAGGGGAAGAATGCGGCGCTCCGCTACCAGCAGATTTTCGGCGAAGGGAATTTTTTCCTGGAGCTGCAGGATCATGGAATTCCGGCACAGCACACGGTGAACCAGGGATTGATGCGCATGAGCAGGGAGACAGGCATTAAGCTGGTGGCTACCAACGATATTCATTATACGTTTGCGGAGGATGCCACTCCCCATGATATCCTTCTGTGCATTCAGACCGGTAAGAAGGTGACGGATGAAAACCGTATGAGGTATGAGGGCGGCCAGTATTACTGCAAGACCGAGGAAGAGATGAGAAAGCTCTTTCCCTATGCGTCAGAGGCGATTGACAATACTCACGATATCGCCGAGCGCTGCAACGTGGAGATCGAGTTCGGCGTGACGAAGCTGCCCAGGTACGATGTACCGGAGGGATACGATTCCTGGGGATATTTAAACAAGCTCTGCTTCGAAGGTCTGGCGAAGCATTATCCGGACGACGACGGAACCCTGAAGGCCAGACTGGAATATGAACTGAACGTTATTCATACCATGGGATACGTGGATTACTTCCTGATCGTGTGGGATTTCATCCATTATGCCAGATCTCAGGACATCATCGTGGGGCCGGGGCGAGGCTCGGCGGCCGGCAGTATCGTATCGTACTGTCTGGGAATCACCAATATCGATCCGATCCGCTATAACCTGCTGTTTGAGCGGTTCTTAAACCCGGAGCGTGTGTCCATGCCCGATATTGATATTGATTTCTGCTTCGAGCGGCGCCAGGAGGTTATCGATTATGTGGTGAGAAAGTACGGCAAGGAGCAGGTGGTGCAGATCGTCACCTTCGGTACGCTGGCGGCCAAAGGCGTGGTGCGCGACGTCGGGCGTGTTCTGGACATGCCTTACGCCAGATGTGACGCCATTGCGAAGATGATACCGGGCGATTTGGGGATGACGCTGGAAAAGGCGCTGAAGCAGAGCCCGGATTTAAGAAACGCCTACAATGAGGACCCGGAAGTCAAATATTTAATCGACATGTCCATGCGTCTGGAGGGACTGCCGAGGCATACTTCCATGCATGCGGCGGGAGTCGTGATCAGCCGTACCTCGGTAGATGAGTATGTGCCGCTTTCAAAGGCGGCCGACGGTACGATTACGACACAGTTTACCATGACTACGCTGGAAGAACTGGGACTTTTAAAGATGGATTTCCTGGGGCTCCGTACGCTGACGGTGATTCAGAATGCGGTGAAGGCGGTGGAGAAGAACCGCGGCGTGGTGCTCGATATGGATACGATTGACTACGACGACAAGGCGGTGCTGGAATCCATCGGAACAGGAAAGGACGACGGCGTGTTCCAGCTGGAGAGTTCAGGGATGAAGAGCTTCATGAAGGAGTTAAAGCCCCAGAGTCTTGAGGATATCATTGCCGGAATATCCCTTTACCGCCCCGGTCCCATGGATTTCATTCCCAAGTATTTAAAAGGAAAGAATGACCCATCGTCAGCAACGTACGACTGTCCGCAGATGGAACCGATCCTAAGCCCGACCTACGGCTGTATCGTCTACCAGGAGCAGGTTATGCAGATCGTTCGGGATCTGGCCGGCTATACCATGGGACGGAGTGACTTAGTCCGCAGAGCCATGTCCAAGAAGAAGACGTCGGTCATGGAAAAGGAGCGCCAGAATTTTGTTTACGGGAATCCGGAAGAGGGCGTTAAGGGCTGCATCGCCAATGGAATTGATGAGAAGACGGCCAATCATATTTACGATGAGATGATCGATTTTGCGAAGTATGCATTTAACAAATCCCATGCGGCGGCCTATGCCGTGGTTTCTTATCAGACGGCTTTCTTAAAATACTATTACCCGCAGGAATATATGGCGGCTCTGCTGACCTCGGTGATGGATAACGTGACCAAGGTGTCGGAATATATTTTAAGCTGCCGGCAGATGGGAATCTCCATTCTTCCGCCGGATATTAATGAAGGGGAGAGCGGATTTTCCGTTTCCGGAGGTGCAATCCGTTATGGACTTTCGGCCATTAAGAGCGTTGGTAAGTCCGTCGTGGACTTGATCGTTTCGGAGCGGGAGAGCAGCGGGCTGTTCACTTCCATCGAGGACTTTGTGGACCGTATGAGCAATAAGGAGGTCAACAAGCGGACGCTGGAGAATTTCATCAAATCGGGGGCTCTGGATACGCTTCCCGGAACCAGAAAGCAGAAGATCCTGGTGGCGCCGGAGCTGTTAGACCAGAGAAGCAAGGAGAAGAAGAACTCCATGGAAGGTCAGCTGACACTGTTCGATATTGCCAGCGAGGAGGAGAAGACGCGGTACCAGATCACCTTCCCAAACGTGGGAGAATTTCCGAAGGAGGAGCTTCTTGCTTTTGAGAAAGAGGCGCTTGGGATCTACGTAAGCGGCCATCCGCTGGAGGCTTATGAGACGACCTGGAGGAATAATATTACCGCGGTCACCATAGATTTCATAGTGGATGAGGAGACGGAAGAGGCTCGTGTCAAGGATGGCTCTTACGTGACCATCGGAGGCATGATCACAGGCAAGACGGTGAAGACGACGAGAAACAACAAGCTGATGGCCTTCCTTACGCTGGAGGATTTAGTCGGTTCTGTGGAGGTAATCGTATTTCCAAAGGATTATGAGAGCAAGAGGGAGCTGTTTGTGGAGGACGCCAAGGTCTTTATCCAGGGGCGGGCATCCATCGGTGACGATCCGGTGGGAAAGGTCATCTGTGAGCGCGTAATCCCCTTCCAGAGCCTTCCGAAAGAGCTGTGGCTTAAGTTCCCCGACAAAGACGTTTATATGGCCAGAGAGGCAGAAATCCTTTCAGATCTGAAGGAGTCGGAGGGAAACGATACCGTTATCATTTATCTGGAAAAGGAGCGGGCGAAAAAGGTTTTACCGGCCAACAGAAATGTAAGTGCTTCCAATGAACTTGTCTCTGTTTTGACTGAAAAACTTGGTGAAAAAAATGTCAAGGTTGTAGAAAAAACAGTTGAAAAGATAAGGAAAATGAATTAGAATACAACTTGTATGATTTGGTAGGAGCGAAGAAAATTTACAATAAAAGATGTTCAGAAACAGGAGGAAGTTACTATGGCAAAACAAGTAAAGACGATCGGCGTATTAACCAGCGGCGGTGACGCACCAGGAATGAATGCGGCAATCCGTGCGGTTGTCAGGACGGCTATCCATAAAGGGTTAGAAGTGAAGGGCATCATGAGAGGATACGCGGGCCTTCTGCAGGAAGAAATTGTTGATATGACGAGTACCAGCGTGTCGGATATTATCCACCGCGGCGGTACGATTCTCTATACAGCCAGATGCCAGGAATTCACAACGGCTGAGGGCCAGAAAAAGGGCGCTGAAATCTGCAAGAAACACGGGATTGACGGCCTGGTGGTAATCGGCGGCGACGGTTCCTTCCGCGGAGCGGGAAAGCTTTCCGCACTTGGAATTAATACCATAGGACTTCCGGGAACCATCGATCTGGATATCGCATGTACCGATTACACCATCGGTTTCGACACCGCAGTGAATACGGCCATGGAGGCGATCGATAAGGTGCGTGATACCTCTACCTCCCATGAGCGCTGCAGCATCATCGAGGTTATGGGCCGTAATGCCGGCTACATCGCTCTCTGGTGCGGATTTGCCAACGGAGCGGAGGACATTCTTCTTCCGGAGCGCTACGACGGCGATGAGCAGGCTCTGATCAACCGCATCATTGAGAACAGAAAACGCGGCAAGAAGCATCACATCATCATCAATGCGGAGGGCATCGGCCATTCTTCTTCCATGGCGAAGAGAATTGAAGCGGCTACCGGCATAGAGACGAGAGCCACGATTCTGGGCCACATGCAGCGAGGCGGCGCGCCGACCTGTAAGGACAGAGTTTACGCTTCCATCATGGGTGCGAAGGCGGTAGAACTTCTCTGTAAGGGAGAAAGCAACCGTATCGTAGCTTATAAGCACGGCGAATACGTGGATTTCGATATTCAGGAAGCGCTGAATATGCATAAGGATATTCCGGAGGATCAGTATCAGATCAGCAGAATGCTGGTTCGGTAATGCAAAGAGAAACGGTTTCGATGACCGGCGGATCTGAGGATTAAGAGAATTGGATAAAAGGATAAGGGAGAATTCCTGCTGGCTGTGTGCGGTATATGCGGCGCAGAAGGGGGATTCTCCTTTTTGTATTTCCATTCTCCTGTTCATGTAAGGATTCTCCCCTGCGATTCTTTCCGATAATTAAAATTGGACTTGCGAATGGATCAATAGTATGATATACTTGTAATATAAGTAATTTGTACCACTTAAACAGATGATGGCCTTCCATAAGAAGCTGTCTCCATTTCCAGAATTCTGTTCCGTGTTCACGGATCATACTGCCGTCAGGCATCTGGTTTTCCTGCGTCGATTTCGACGATATTTCCTTTATTACAACACTGATTTATGATAGAAAATAATACGGAAAGCAGGGTTATTGTCTGTCGGTCTTACTTCTGTTATCATGGAGACAGATTCTTATATAGCTTGGATTGGAGGCTATATGCGAAAAAGTGGGAGGAGCCGTTCAACGGCCGGGGAATCATGCACTGGCACGGTGCCTGTTCCTCCGGAAAATCTTCCGCTGGAGGACATGATTCTAAAGTCCGCTGTTACGTATTTCGGGGAGGTGCTGCTCCCGTATCTTGGCATCGATTGTAAGATTACGGGGATTGCGCCGACGGAACTGGTATACCTGGAAGTAAAGGGGCTGATAGAGGATTTTACCTATATCGTTTCTGACGGCTCCTGGATCCATCTGGAATTTGAGAGTGATAAAGTGACGGAAAAGGATCTGCGCCGCTTTCGTGGGTATGAGGCAGTAACCGGCTATACGTATCAGGTACCGGTTACCACGATTGTGATCTGCTCAGCAAAGGCGGCGGAGGTACTGAGCGAGCTGCACGAAGGAATCAATACATACCGTGTTATGACGGTGAGGCTAAAAGACCGGGATGCAGACCAGCTGTTCGATCAGTTGAAGCAAAAGCTGCAAACTAGGGAAAGGATTGAAAGGGAAGAAGTGATTCCGCTGCTGCTGACTCCGCTTATGTCCGGGAAGATGGCAGAAAAAGAGAGATTCATAGAGGGGAACCGTCTGCTGCAGGCTTCCGGAGAAATTACGGCGGATGAAGGGGCAAAGATGCAGGCCGTACTTTACGCGCTGGCTGTGAAGTTTTTGGACTCGAAAGACTTAGAAGAGGTAAAGGAGGAATTTTCCATGACATTATTGGGGCAGATGCTTGTAAATGATGGGATTGAAAAGGGCAGAAGTGAAACTTTGAGAGAGCTGGCCATCGAAATGCGGAAAAACGGAGAGCCATATGAGAAAGTTGCCCGGTATACCAGGACTCCAGTCGAGACGATTCGAACGTGGGAAAAGGAAAACGGGAATGATGCTTCCATCCGATTTTAAAATATGTTCCATATCGCGGTTTTGTGACGGAACCTGCAACATTCATTGAAATAACATGTATTGAAAATTATCTGCATGCGTAAGCGCTTACACATTGACAGTATTTGGGAAAGATGATAAACTGAAAATACATGGATTTATCATTAAAATTACATAAAATGAATATGTAAGCGATTACACAACCGGATGCGGTCGTGCGACTGGAACGGTTATGTGCCGCGGGAATGAACGATGAGGAGATGGAACGTCATGGAAGATATCTATGAGCTGCCCGGTTTGATTCAGATGTATCAGGCGACAGGTGAGGCGGAATATGGGGAACGTGCTCTTGAACAGACGAACAGAGCCATTCTGCGGCAGGACGGAACCCTTCTTTCCGGTCCGGAAGCAGGGGCCTGTCTGTTTGCACTGAGGCAGACTGGAAAGCAGGAATACCGGAAGGCGGCGGATCTCGTATTCAACCGGCTGGTGAACGGAGAGACAGCAGTGCCGGAGGCTGCCATGCCTTTTTATGCAGAGTATGATACTCTTTTTAATAAGAAGGCTCACTATGGAGAGATTGCGGCGTATTTTGAAGGAAAAAAAGCGTGGTCAGGCCGGGAGGCTGCTGTGCTGATTGATACAATTGAAAAGATGTCCATGGAAATTTATGAATACTACAGGGCGCTGTGTGATTTATTGAAGCAGGCAGTCCGTCAGAAGCTGCCGGCGGAGGGGCAGCGTCCGGAGGTTCTGCTCAATGAGGAAGAAGCCTGGCTTGGCTATGCAGTTTTAAAGGCATGCAGTTTGGGCGTATTAAACCGTGAGAAGTATGGAGAGGCAGGACTCCGAATCTGGAGATGCTTCGAGGTACAGCAGGATAAGGGTGAGGGATTCGGGAATATGCTGAAGGCACAGTACCTGATCTTTGAAAAGAACTGAAGATATGGGATCTGTTGATATGTGAGGATAAAAGAACATGGAGCTTAAGGTGATTTGTATGACTGCCAGGTCAGCGACATTAGAGACTGAGGCCGGGCAGATTTTCGAGTTTGATACACAGGGAGAAGTGTATGTAAACGGAAGTCTTTATCAGAGGACGAACCGGGTGATTTTCAGCCTGTTCGGATTAAAGCCGGATACGGAGTATGAGGTCTGTCTGAAACGGGATGGAGCAGAAGCCAGAACTGTTTTCCGCACAGATTATGAGTTTGTGACGATCAATGTGAAGGAGTTCGGAGCAAAGGGAGACGGATTACAGGATGATACAGGATTTATACAGGCGGCTATTCTGGCATGTCCGAAGAACGGGCGTGTACTGATACCGAAGGGTACATACCGGATTACCAGCCTGTTTTTAAAAAGCCATATCAGGCTGGAGCTGGGAGCAGGAGCCGTTTTGGCGGCGGATACCGACCGGTTTAAGTATCCAAGACTACCGGGCATGATCGAAAGCTATGATGAGACAGAGGATTATAATTTAGGAACCTGGGAGGGGAATCCCCTTCCCATGTTTGCCGGAATAATCAATGGAATTGAAGTGGAAAATGTGGTAATCTATGGAGAGGGACTGATAGACGGTCAGGCTTCCTTTGAGAACTGGTGGAAGGATGCGGGAACGATGCGGGGGGCTTTCCGGCCGCGTATGGTATTTCTGGAGAGATGTAAGGACATCACGCTTCAGGGATTTTATTTAAAGAACAGCCCCGCCTGGGTGCTGCATCCGTATTTCAGCCAAGGGCTCCGCTTTTTGGATCTGGATATTGAAAATCCTGCGGACTCGCCCAATACGGACGGGCTGGACCCGGAGTCCTGTAAGGATGTGGAGATTACAGGACTGCACTTTTCCCTCGGCGATGACTGCATTGCCGTAAAGTCAGGGAAAATCTATATGGGACGCCGTTATAAAACGCCTTCTGAGAATATTGAGATCCGCCAGTGCCTTATGGAAAACGGTCATGGTGCGGTTACTGTGGGAAGCGAGGTTGGAGCCGGAGTTAAGGCGGTGCGGGTAAGGGACTGCCTGTTTCGCCATACGGACAGGGGGCTCCGCGTGAAAACGAGGCGCGGGAGAGGAAAAGATTCGGTACTGTCTGATATTTCCTTTCAGCATATCGTCATGGATCATGTCATGACACCGTTTGTGGTCAACAGTTTCTATTTTTGTGATCCGGACGGGAAGACAGAGTATGTGCAGTGCAGGGAGGCTTTGCCGGCAGATGAGCGGACGCCTGAGATTCAGAATCTTTCCTTCACCGATATCAAAGCGGCCAACTGCCATGCAGCGGCATCGTTCCTCTGTGGTCTGCCGGAGCAGAAGATCCGGAAGATAGAACTGAGAAATGTAGACATTTTATTTGCAGAACAGGCCAGGGAAGGCGTTCCGGCCATGATGGAAGGCGTCTCTGCCTGTTCCAGACAGGGATTTACGGTTATGAATGTAGATACGCTGGTCTGTGAGAATGTAACGATTACCGGTCAGAAGGGCGACGCGTTTATTATGAGTAATATTGAACATTTTAAAGAGGTTTAATGGTGCTTTAAGCAAAACGGAACACGCGATGTGTTCATAACAAGGAGGAAAGAAAAATGCAGATAGGAATCCGATTACACGATATTGAACCTGGAACTCTGGAACAGAGAGTGATGAGAGCGCATGAGCAGGGATTTACCTGCGGCCATCTGGCGCTGGCCAAGACGGTGACGGAGCACTCCGTGGCCAATTCGGCGCTGACACCCGGATATGCTGCTTATTTGAGAAAGATGTTTGCAAAATACGATGTGGATATTGCGGTTCTGGGCTGTTATTTAAACCTTGCCCATCCGGATCCGGAAGAGTTGAAGAAGATCCAGGAACGGTATTTTGCCCATATACGGTTTGCTTCGATTCTGGGATGCAGCGTGGTGGGAACAGAGACGGGAGCTCCCAACGCGGATTACCACTTTGAACCGGCCTGCCATACGGAAGAGGCGTTTCAGACCTTTATTGCCAATGTCCGCCCGGTGGTAGAGTGCGCGGAAAAATTCGGTGTTATTCTTGCCATTGAGCCGGTTTGGAGCCATATTGTCTACGATTCAAAACAGGCGCTGCGGGTTTTAAAGGAGATCCATTCTCCCAACCTCCAGATTATTCTGGATCCGGTGAATCTTCTATCTGTGGAAAACTGCGGCGATTATGAGTCTGTCTTTGCTCAGGCGATTGAGGATCTGGGAGAGTACACTGCGGTTCTGCATATGAAAGATTTCGTTGTGAAAGATCATACAATCGTATCGGGCGCCCCGGGGACGGGAATCATGAAATACGATACGATAATGGATTTCGTTCGGAAGGAAAAACCGTACATTCAGATGACAATCGAGGACAGTACACCGGAAAATGCGGTGGAATCCAGGAAATTTTTAGAGAGATTTGAAAAATAAATTTGAATAATATCTCTGAGCAATAAACGGCATTCCGTTGTTTCCGGCGGGAGTCGCAGGAAATTAGAAGAAGAGGAGACAGGAGCGGCGGTTACGCCGGCCCCTGTCTTTCTTTCTGTCCTGGGCTTAACATAAGGGAATTCATATTCTTAAGCTCTGATAACAGTCCGGCGATCTGTTTTGCATTTTGCCCCGCCTGATCGAGGGAGGACAACAGGTGGTCGCAGGCAGTCAGAATGTCATCATCGGGCCGGGGAGTATCGATGACGTCCCGGATGCTGGCCTCCGGATTGAGGGACAGCACATGAAGCATGCGCAGGATAGAGGCAAGGGAGTAGTTGGCGCAGCGCAGAGACCTGATGATAATCAGCCGTTCCAGATCCCGGGAGGTGTAGACGCGGCGGCCGTCCTGCATTCTCTTTTCCACCAGAAGCCCGTTGCGCTCCCAGTTTCTCAGCGTATCCACGGTAATGTGTAAGTAAGCGGCAGTCTGTTTTCTGGTAAGGAGCAGGGGATTGGCAAAATGAGTCTGACCGGATATAATCTGTCCGGCGATCTGTATGGCGGTCTCCGCATTCTGGCTTTCTTCTCCGATTTGTCTGATATAACGGTCGGTTAAGAGCAGAGCACCGTCGATGTCGCCGGACGCACAGGTCTTTGCGATGGCCGCCGCCTGCGTCCGCAGGCCGTTCTGAAGGACTTCAACCTGAAAGGCCAGGCGGGCAATCCGAAACTGGATCAGATGGAAGTCCGTAAAGATCCGGTAGCCGTTCTCTTTCCGTTCCGGTCTTGTAATCAGCCCCAGATCCTCATAGAGCCGTACTGTGTTAGGGTGAATTCCGATCAGCTTTGCCACATCGGAAGTAGAGTAAGTATTTTTCATGTCTGATGCCTCCAGCTTCTCTATCTTATCATAACCGGAAAGCCTGGTGTTATAATGGAGGGTTCTGCCATCACATACCGCCGCATGCTTTCTGCAAATCTGTTTTTTTCCAGTTTATCACAGAATTATGATTCAGTTAAGAAACTGATAAGAATTTGACAGCAGTTTTCTAAGGACTTTTACCCGGCGGCCATTTATAATGGTGGTATTGGAGAAAACGGTCAGAATGATAATGGCCGGCGGCAATAGAAGGGAGACAGACCATGAAAGAAGTGGTTATTCAGACAGATAAATTATGCAAGAGTTTTTCCAGTGCCGGGAGGCAGCAGCATGTGCTTAAAAATCTGGATCTAAGCATTTATAAAGGAGATTTTACCGTGATTATGGGGGCTTCAGGCTCCGGTAAGTCCACACTGCTTTACGCGCTGTCAGGGATGGATAAGCCGACGCTGGGAGAGGTCATGTACGGAGAGGTGAAGATTAACCACCTGGGAATCAGTGACATGGCAGTGTTCCGCAGGAAAAACTGCGGTTTTGTGTTTCAGCAGATTCATCTGCTGGATCAAATGAGCGTCCTGGACAATGTGCTGGCCTGCGGGCTCCTGGTGTCCAGGGATAAAAGGGCGGTTGCAGCCAGGGCAAAGAAGCTGCTGGAGGAAGTCGGGATTCAAAAAGAGGACTGGGGGAAGTTTCCGGCCCAGCTGTCCGGCGGCGAGGCCCAGCGGGTGGGGATCGTGAGAGCGCTGATCAATGAGCCGGCAGTGATATTTGCGGATGAGCCCACAGGAGCCTTAAATTCCGCTTTTGGAGAGCAGGTGCTAAATACCCTGTCCGAGGTGAATCAAAAGGGCCAGAGCATCGTTGTCGTCACTCACGACGTAAAGACAGCAAGGCGGGCGGACCGGGTGGTCTATTTGAAAGACGGTATGATCTGCGGCGAGTGCCGACTGGGAACGTATGCCACCGCTGATACGGCGCGCCACGAGAAGCTGAGTGCATTTTTAACGGAAATGGGGTGGTAACATGCCGGTTTTTATGATTGCCATGGCAAATATCAAAAAGAAAAAGGGCGTGGCGGTTTCCATGGGCGTTCTTATATTGCTGGCTGTAGCGATCTTTAACGTAGGTCTTACACTGCTGGCTGGGATCAACCGTTTTTACGACATGGAAAATGACCGGCTGAACGGAGCCCATTATATGGTCCGGTTTACGGGAAATGAGTACCGGGAAGAATATCTGGATTTCTTTTTGCAGGATCCGAGGGTGGAGACGGCAGAGACGGAGGAGGCTGTTCTGATGCAGATGGCCTCTTTCCCGGAAGGAGGCATTATCACTGCCAACTTTTTGAATATGGATATCAACAGGAAGATAAGCGGTTACTTTGTGGCGGAACAGACGGAGGTTCCCGAGGATGAGGCGGTTTATATGCCGGTGTTTATGAAGGACTTAGGATATGGACTGGGGGATGAGCTGATCCTGAATTATAATAAAAAAGATTACCATTTCCGCATAGCGGGCTTCACACAGTCCACATGGCTTCACTCCTCGGTCAGCAGCATGGTGAATTTCTATATGCCGGAGAAGGCGTATGAAAAACTGTACGAACAGCAGGGCGGCGGATATATTCTTCTTGTGCGGCTGAAGGATCAGGCGGATTTAAAGGGATTAACAGCGGATTTTAAGAACAGTACGGATGTAAATATAGAAGCGATCTCCATGGAGGCAAATGCCATGGAAATCACCATTGATGATATGAGAAACGGTACCACCATGGTGGTCACCATTATTTCGGCGGTGCTGTTTGTATTCTCGTTTTTAATGGTCATGGTTGCCCTGATCGTGATGAAGTTCCGGATCTCCAACCATATCGATGCCCAGATGCGCAACATCGGGGCACTGGGGGCTGTGGGATATACCGGCAGGCAGATCCGGTGGTCTGTGGTGCTGGAGTTTGTTATCATTGGGATTCTGGGAACCTGCCTGGGCATTGCGCTTTCCTACGGGATCATCGCGGCTCTGGGAGGGCTGATCACCAGCTCTGTGGGCGTTACCTGGAGAAGCGGCGGTCATATCGGATTCGATATGATCAGCGCGGCTGTTATCATGGCTGTGGTTGTGTTTGTGGCATGGCGCTCCGCGGCAGCGGCTGCCAGAATTCTGCCTGTGGAGGCGCTGCGGGGAGGCATCAAATCCCACAGCTTTAAAAAGGAGTATTTCCCGCTGGAACGGACGAGAGGCTCTCTGTCCATGGCGCTGGGATTAAAGAGCATGGCCTTTCACCGGAAAATGATTCTCATGGTCGGTGTGATATTTGCCGGGATTGCATTTGCCAGCGCGTTTTCCATCATCACCTGGTGGAATATGGGAATCAACGACGATCTGGTGCTTAAGCTGACCGGATATGAGATCAGTGACATCATGGTCTATAAGGCGCCTCATGAGAATTATGAAGAATTGTCTGAAAAGGTGGGCGCCATGGAAGGGGTCAGGAAGGTGAGTCTCTATGAGATGGAATCCCTGACCGTGGAGGGCGAACTGTTAAGCTGTTACGTGTCGGATGACTTCGGCAAACTGGAACTGGTAGAAGTCTATGAGGGGGATTTTCCGGAATACGATAACGAGATCGTAATCACAGGGCTGCTCGCCAGGAGCTGGGGAAAGAAGATCGGGGATACCATTACGGTGTCGGCCAACGGGGCTTCCTCGGAATATGTGATCTGCGGACTGACTCAGACCATGAATAATTTCGGCCGCATCTGCTTTATCCATGAGACAGGACTTTTAAGGGTGGAACCGTACTACGAGAAGAGTTCGATTCAGGTGTACTTAGAGCCGGGGCTGGATATCGATACGGTTATCGCCGCCATGGAGCAGAAGTTCCGTGTGCTTTCTCCGTCAGTGAATGACGCAGTCAGAGAGTCTGGCACGGAGGAGACCAAGACAGATACAAATGCGAAACCGGGCAGGGAGGAGGCGCTGGCTGCGGCCAGGCGAAAGGCGGAGGAGAAACTTACCGCCCTCATTTCCATGTACGGTGTGGACAGCGCCCAGTATGCCCTGATGGCAGACGGTGAAATCGTCTTAAGCGGCGACACGAATGATTATGAGATAGACCGGATTGAAAACAACAGGAGGCTCTTTGTGACCAATGTGGACAGTATCGCCGATTCAACGCGTATGATGGCGGCCCTCATTATTACGGGAACGGTGCTTCTCGTGGTGCTGGTGCTCTATATGGTGATCAAATCAATGCTGACGAGGCGGAGAGGGGAATTCGGTATCTACAAGGCTCTGGGCTACACGGACAGACAGCTGATGGAACAGATCGCCATAAGTTTTCTGCCGGCATCCATTGGCGGAACGTTTGCTGGTTCCGTGGCGGCATGTCTGTCGGTGAATCGTATGGCCAGTCTTTTGTTTGAGCGGCTGGGAGTTTCAGAGATGAATTTTGTGGTTGAGCCGTGGCTGATTCTTCTTATGGCCCTTGCGTTGGTGGCATTCGCATTTGCGGTTTCCATGGTGCTGGCGGGAAAGATCAGAGGGATTACGGTATATGGATTGTTGACGGAGGAATGATGAGGATGAAGAAAAGATGGCGCTATATCACTGCGGCACTGACAGCGGCAGCGGTATGTTCAGGAATGGCGGGCTGGGGACAGATGACCTGCCTGGCGAAAGAGACGGCATCGGCAGAGCCGCTCATGTACGGGATCGGTTCCACCAGCAAGGTGGTGACCGCGGCAGCAGTCATGAAACTGGCGGATGAGGGATTGATTGATATAAAGAAGCCCCTTACCACATACATTCCGGAGTTTGAGATGGCGGATGAACGGTATCGCCGGATCACGCCGGAGATGCTTCTGGATCACAGTTCAGGGCTTCCGGGCAGCACGTTAAACAATGCCATGCTGCTGGGAGACAACGATACGGAAAATCACGATATGCTGCTGGAGCGGCTGAAGAAACAGCGTCTGAAGTCCGATCCGGGGGAGATCCAGGTGTACTGCAACGATGGTTTTACACTGGCGGAGATTTTGACAGAGCGTGTGACGGGACTCAGCTTTACGGAATACGTGGAACGGGAATTTGCGGATCAGCTTGGTCTGACACAGTTTAAAACGCCTCAGAGCAGTAATCTCTCAGGCCGCCTGGCAAAGATATACGATGCAGGGAGCGGCGGGGAGCTTCCGGCGGAAAACGCCAATGTGATCGGCAGCGGCGGCATTTACGCGACAGCCATGGACCTGTGCCGTTTTTCGGAAATTTTTATGAGGAACAGAAGCGGCAATGCCAGGCTGCTGTCCGACGGAGCGCTGACTGCCATGGAAACCAGCCGTTATCATGAGGAAATCAATCCGAATGGCTGCGATACGACCTTATCCTATGGGCTTGGCTGGGACAGCGTGGAGACATATCCATTCAGCCGCTATGGGATAAAGGCCCTTGTTAAGGGCGGCGATACGAACTTCTATCACGGCAGCCTGACGGTTCTTCCGGAGGAACAGATTTCCTGTGCCGTGTTAACCAGCGGCGGCTCCAGCACATTGAACCAGCTGGCGGTTCAGGAGATTGTGATGACGTATTTGGACGAGATCGGAAGAATTGAGCGGGAAGAGGAAGAGAACGTAAGCTGGGAAGCGGACGTAAGAAAGGGAAAAGACACGGACCCGGCGGTATCTGCGGAAACAGGGGTATCTGCGGAAATGACGGTACCTGCCGATATCGCGGAGCGTTCCGGATGGTACGCCGGCAGTGATCTGTTAAAGCTTTCCGTCTCCGGTGACGGGAAGATGACGATTGCATCCGAGGGGAGCGGGCGGCGGAGAGAGCAGGTCTATCAGCCTGGAACGGACGGCGGATTTTATTCTACGGACGGGAATTATATCAGCGCATCGGGAGAACTGTCAAAGGGAAGCGGTGGCCGGATCGGCCGGACCAGGCTGAGCTTCCAGGAAGGAAAGCAGGGAAGAGAGTATTTGATGGCGGAAAGCATGGAGGTCTATCCAGGGCTTGGACGCGTGGCGACATATCTGCCCGTCGGAACCCGCTATACCGGGAATGTGCCGTCAGAGGCAGCGGTATCAGCCTGGAAGGAGCTGGATGGTCAGGAATACTATCTGATAAGTGAAAAATACGATTCTGCTGCCTGGCTGAAACGGTTTATGGTAAAACCGCTGCTGCTGGATGAACCGGAAGGAATTCTTTCTTTTGAGAACCTGGAACTGCGGATGGCTGTGGTCTCGGATGAGACCCATGCGGACTTCTTCACGGAGGTTCCGGGGCAGGCAGGCCGCAATTTAAATGATTACACGCGGAAGGAGGAGAATGGGAAACAGATCCTGGAATCGGGCAGTTTCCGGTATATGGCGGCAGAAGACGCGGAAGCGTTTCCCGACAGCACTTGTGAAGTGACACACGGAGCGGCCGGGGAGGCGGTCTGGCTCACTACCGGAGACGTGAATCAGAATCGCCGGGTTCTGATTGAAAAGCCGGAGAACGGCGCCTGGTATCTATATGACCACAGCGGCCGCGAGATGAAGTGCGTGTCGAGTTCGTGGACACTGGAGAAAGACCGTCCCTTCTATCTCCCGGAGGATGGCAGGGTAGTACTGGCGGGCGAAGCGGGGGCGGTGTTTGCAGTCCGGTACCTGGATTAAAACGGGAATCTGCAGAAGCATTCCCGACTTCAGTGATGATCAGGAGCCGGGATGGCGGAGCGGGAGATACAGAATTACAGAAAAACCGTCGCTGCGGTTCCTGCATTCAATGATGCCGCCCATACGCTCCATCAGGTTTTTCGAGATATAAAGGCCAAGGCCGGAGCCGTCAGCCTTCTTATCTGAATTGGAGCCGCGGTAGAATTTGCCGAAAAGGCTGGGGAGTTCCTCATCAGGGACTCCCTTTCCGTAATCCATAAATTCGATGCGCAGGCCGTCTTCTGTGAGCTGGGATACCACGTTGACCCTGGTATCCGCATATTTGTAGGAATTATTCAGGATGTTGCCGATAACCTGTTCTAAACGGAACGGATCAAGGAGGAGAATGCAGCCGGGAATGGTGAGGGAGGAGATTCTGCCGCAGTAATCGGCATCCCGGATCATGGCTTCGACGGCACTGCTGCTCACCTCCGATAAGCTTACCGTCAGCTCTCCCAGTTCATCTAAGGAGGCCTGAAGCATATTGGTGATCAGATGATCGATCTGGTCGGATTTCTGGTATATGGTCTGCAGCCGGTCCCTGACCGGTTTTTCTTTTTCCGTGACCAGTAAAAGCTCGCTGGTCAGCTTGATGGAAGCAACCGGAGTCTTAATGTCGTGGCTCAGTGAGGCGACCAGCTCTTTTTTGCTTCTGTTTGCCTCAGCCTCCTTCCGTCTCGCCTCTTTCAGCTGGTCCCTCATGATGTCGAAGCTTTCGGTGAAGGCGCCGAAGATGTGTTTCCTGTCCATAGGCAGGGGGAAATCCAGATCTCCCATGGCGATGTGGCGGGTGAACTCTTTCATCCTGTAAAACGGCTTCAGTACGGTATGATTTAAGTATGCTGTATAGAGAAAAACAGGAATTACCGGTATCAGCAGCAGAAGAACGGCGAATATAGCCAGTTCTTTTTTTGTTTTCAGCAGAGCGTCGCCGTATCCGGCTGCAATGAGTACATGGCCCTTCACACCCTGACCGACGGTGACATCCAGCACGGGATCATGCCTGCGGACGGCTTCGGCCACACTTGACGGAGCGGAAGCGGAAGTCTTTAACAGGATGGTCCCGGAAAGGTCTGTAACTGTATAGTCATAGGGGCTGAAATCCGGTTTAAAAAAGGTTCCCTGTTCCCACTGGACCGCCGTCTCTTTTCCGATGCGGTTGATGGAAACCATATCGATCTCCGGCATCTCCATCGAGGAAAAAAGCCGGAAGAGAAAGACGGCGCCGAGAAGGAGCCAGGAAATCAGAAACAGGAAGGTCCATTTTTTCTTAATCATGGCATTCTCCGTTCTCCATACGGTACCCGGTCCCCCACACCGTTAAGATTAACTGCGGATGATTGGGGTCTTTCTCAATCTTTTCCCGCAGATGGCGGATGTGCACCGATAAAGTGCCTTCCCCCACATAGGGGTCGGGCCATACATTTTCCAGGAGTTCTTCCTTTGTGACGACACGTCCCAGATTCTGTGCCAGATAGGTAAGCAGACGGAATTCCATTTCCTTCAGTTTGACCGGTTTACCTCCAACGGTTACCTTATGGGCGGAAAGATCGATCTCCACATCGGCAATGCGCAGGGGCACGGCTTCCCCGGACCGCGCACACCGTTTTAAGACTGCCTTTACCTTGGCCAGAAGAACGCTTAAGGTGTACGGCTTGGTAATGTAATCATCTCCGCCAATGTTTAAAGCAGTCAGGATGTCGTCGTCGCTGGTGCGCGCACTGATGAACAGAATCGGAATATCCGTCTGTTCGCGCAGCTTTTTGCAGAGGCTGAAGCCGGAACGGCCGCCTAAGTTGATATCCAGCAGGAGAAGGGAGACCGTATTCTCTTTGAAAAAGCGGATGCACTGTTCGTAACTGGTTACATAGGCTGAGGACAGCTCAAATAAGTTAAAATATTCCGAGGTAGAGCTGGCGATTGCGGTCTCGTCGTCTACAATCAGGCAGTCATAATGCATGGCAGATCTCCTGTAATTTCTACGGGCAGCACCGGGCGGACTTCTTTTTAGTCCGCCCGGTGCTGCCCATGTGATGGTTTATGATTCTTCGGGATTTGTGTAGTTCCACGGTTCATCCGGCGCGGTCTGTAATTCTTCCACAGGACGGTTGTAGCGCAGGTTTAAGAAACCCTGGAAATCTTTATCATGTAATTTTTCCATTTCTTTGCTGTAGCCGAGCACCATATGCGGCTGCTGCTGTTCGTAGACAGCCAGCGCGGCTTTGGCCTCTTTTTCTGAGGCGCTTAAGCTGTGTAAGTGTCTGTTGATGTCATACAGGCGCAGGGTACTCTCGGAATGGCGGCCTGAACGATAGTAGTAATAGGCCCAGACCAGATCCTTGTTCTCAATAAGCTTTGTGTAGATGCCGGAAATGTGGAAGGTCCAGCGTCTTCCAACCCAGATGCTTTTGGAGATGGCGGAAGCAGAAGCGAAATCTGCTTCTAAATGCTCCATCGCTACGGTTGGATTGGCTTCTAAATACTTCTTTAAATACTTCTGGCTACTGCCGGTAAAGTACTGAATCAGGCTGTAGAGAAGGTAAATCAATGTCAAAGCAATCACGGCAAGGCAGATATAAATGGAGACATAGGTGCGCTCTCCCACCTTATTCGAATCGATATAATATGGAAGGGCAATCTCGAGGAATTCAGCGCCGAGATCGTCGGTAATCTGTTCCTGGTAATACTGAAGCCGCTTGCCGGTAAGCTTTGTCCATGTTCCCTTGACCGGTTTGACGTTGGTGAGCTCTTCTACCTCACCGTTCAGCCAGCTGATGGTATCGTCGATATACTGGTTCATCTCGTCTTCTTTGGAAGAAGGGACTTCGATTCCGAAAAAGTATCCGTCTTCCTCAAAGTAGACGAAGTAGCTGATGTTTTTCAGCGTTTCTTTCTTGGTATCCGTGTTGCGCTCGGTCTGGCGAACGTATTCGTCAACGATGTACCGCGCGTCAAAGCTCACATAAGAGCCCTCAGCGGCGTCATAGTCCATGCCTGCCGTAATCGGTTCCGGCCCTTTTAAAAACATCAGAATCGACTTGCCGCTGAAAAAGAAGACGGCTCCGATGATGATGACTGAGATGACGATACGCCAAATCAGATTTTTGGTTACATGCTTTTTCAAAGTCTCTAACATACTTGTTCCCCTTGTCTTTCGTTATAGTTGTTATCTTTTTATCATACAGGAAGTTGTGAGATATTACAACGGAATTCTTGACTTTTTCTTGATTTTTCCAGTTTTTGTTCCTATGTTATTGCTCCTTCAGACAGAATATGGTTAAATGAAATGAGACAGAGGAGGAATTGAAAACATGAGATATCAGTATATTGTATTTGATGTGGACGGCACGCTCCTGAATACGGAAGAAGCAATTCTTCAGTCGTTTCAGAAGACGCTGAGGGACGGCGCGGGAATCGAGAAAGAGTGTTCGGAGCTCACGTTCTGTCTTGGAATTACGGGGGCAGCCGCCCTGAATCGGCTGGGGATTGGAAATGAGGAGGAACTGCTCTCACAGTGGAAGGAAAACCTGGCAGCTTTAAGAGATTACGTCCGCGCGTTCGACGGTATGGAGCTGCTGCTAAAACGGCTGCAGGCAGAAGGCGTTCACATGGGAATTGTGACGAGCAGGAGCCGGGCGGAATATGAGGAGGATTTTACACGCCTGGGTCTTTACGGCTACTTCGATACGGTAGTCTGTGAGGAAGATACGGTGAACCATAAGCCGGAGGCGGAGCCTTTGGAGTTCTATATGAGGAAGACGGGGGCCAGGCCGGAAGAAGTGTTATATATTGGAGACAGCATTTACGACATGGAATGCGCCTGCGCGGCAAAGGCCGCCTGCGGCCTGGCATTGTGGGGGGCCGGCGGCGTGAAGCATATCCATGCAGATTACTATTTTCCCGACCCGGCGTCCGTTCTGTCCGTTCTGGAGCGCCTGGAGGCGGAGGATGAAGGGAGAAAATGGCTCTCCTGGGCTATGGAGCTTCAGTTTATTGCCCAGGCGGGAATCACTTACACAAAGGACAGCTACGATCTGGAGCGGTTTGAACGGATCAGAGAGCTTTCAGGAGAGATTATGAGCAGCTATACCGGATTGTCCGGTGAGAAGGTGACGGATCTCTTCTGCAGTGAAACGGGATTTCAGACGCCGAAGCTGGATACGAGGGCTGCCATTATCGAGAATGGAAAGATACTTCTGGTGAAGGAGAAGGATGGCCGGTATTCCATGCCTGGAGGCTGGGTGGATGTGAATAAGACGGTGGGGGAAAATGCAGTCAAAGAGACGAAGGAGGAGTCCGGCCTGACGGTAGTCCCGGTGCGTGTGGTAGCGCTTCACGATATGGGGCGCCATAATAAGCAGCTCTTTGCCTATGGAGTCTGTAAGGTGTTTTTTCTGTGCGAGATTGTGGAGGGGGAATTTGCAGAAAACATCGAGACGGTGGAGAGCGGATGGTTTTCTCCGGACGAACTGCCTGTGCTGTCGGAGGACAAAAATACGAAGGCGCAGGTCGAGATGTGCTTTGATGCATATGCGGATAAGAACTGGAAAACGGTGTTTGATTGAGAGAAGGGAAAAAGCAGGTCAAATGCATCGAGCCTGGATTCGTGCATTTGGCCTGCTTTCTGATTATGCTTCTTTATCAAGACAGCTCTTCATTACTTCGTAAGCGCCCTTCTCCTCAATCGCTGCCACGTATCCGGCGACTGCGTCTTCGAATCCGGCGATTGCGGATAAGTCCTCGCCCCAGAACTCTTCATTTACGCAGACCGCGTGAACCAGCGTCTTCACGTCATCATTCCTGTGGTCATAGTAGAACTGAAGAATTGGACGGTCATCCTTCACGGTGTACTCATTGCCGGCCGGTCTCGCAGCAGTCAGTCCTTCCTCGGTGAGCTCCGTTCCGCGGTAGAACGCAATGTAGAAGGCAAAGGAGGCGGTGATGCATTTGGGAAGCCTGCCCGTGTTGGCGATATACCCCTTTAAGGAAGGCATAACGCGCGCTTTCCACTTGGAGGTGGAGTTTAAGGAAATCGCTAACAGCGCGTGGTCGATGAATGGATTCTTAAAGCGCTCCGTGACGGAAGCGGCAAAACTCATCAGCTCTTCCCTGGGAAGTGTCAGAGTGGGGATGATCTCATCGTAAATGGTTTTGTTCATAAAACCGCAGATCACTTCATCTTCCATACAGTCCCGGACGATATCCTGGCCTGCTAAATATGCGCCTAAGACAAAGGAGGTGTGAGCGCCGTTTAAGATGCGGACCTTTCTCTGCTTGTATGGTTTGTGATCGTCGGTAATGAGTACCGGAAGGCCGGCCTTCTCAAATGGAGGCTCTTTCTTTAAACTCTCAGGTCCCTCGATGACCCAGAAGCCAAAGACTTCTCCGGTGTCGATGATGTTGTCCTGGTAGCCCAGCTCTTCACAGATGGAAGAGGCTTCATTTCTTGGATAGCCGGTTACGATACGGTCTACTAAAGTGGAGCAGAAGATATTCTCCTGTTTGATCCAGCTGGTAAATTCTTCACCTAATTTCCACTTTTCGGCATACTGGAGGACGCATTTCTCCAGCTCTTTTCCGTTGTTGTCGATCAGCTCGCAGGAGAGAATGACAAAGCCTTTTCTTGGTTCCTTTCCGAACGTTTCAAATCTCTTATACAAGAACTGAGTCAGTTTGCCCGGATAGCTGTCCGCAGGCACATCGGTGAAGCTGCATGCCGGGTCGTAGGTGATGCCGGCTTCCGTTGTATTGCAGGCGATGAAGCGTAAATCCGGATTCTTGGCACATGCCAGAACCGCGTCATAGTCTTTATATGGATTTAAGCATCTGCTGACACAGGAGATCACCCGCTTGTCATTGACCTTCTTCCCATTTTCAAAGCCGCGTAGGAACAGGGTGTATAAGCCTTCCTGCTCATTGATCATGTCGGCAAGTCCGGGGGCGATGGGCTGGCATAAAACGACTTTGGAATTAAAATCAGCTTTTTCGTTCATCATATCGATAAAGTAGTCCACGAAGGCGCGTAAGAAGTTGCCTTCTCCGAACTGCAGCACGCGTTCCGGCGCATCCTTTAATAAATATCCGTCGTAGCCCTGCTTTTCCAGTGTCTCATAACATAACTTTTCCATTTGAAATACTCTCCTTTATATGATTTCTATTGGGTTGCTGTCTACAGCTGCGGGATGCCGGCTGTAAACAGCAGCCTGCATTTACAGTGTGACTCCCTGCTTGAAAATAGCCATATCGTGGAATCCGGCCTCCTCTGATTTCACTTTCTTTCCGGAGGCAACCTCCAGGACAAAATCGAAGAAGTCATTCTTTAAGGTATCCATATCCGTATCTTCTGCCAGTCGGCCGCAGTTGAAATCGATCCAGTTGCTCTTTTTTGTGCTGAGAGCTGTATTGGTCGATATCTTCATGGTCGGGACCGGACAGGCAAACGGTGTTCCGCGTCCTGTGGTAAAGAGAACAATATGGGCGCCGGAGGCGGCCAGAGCGGTGGAGGCGACCAGATCGTTTCCGGGGGCGCTTAAGAGGTTTAAGCCCTTTGTATGAACAGGTTCTCCATACATTAAGACGTCCATGACCGGAGCGTTTCCTGATTTTTGGACGCATCCCAGCGACTTGTCCTCCAGGGTAGAGATTCCGCCTTTTTTATTGCCCGGAGACGGGTTCTCATAGATCGTCTGATTGTGGCTGGTAAAATAGTTTTTAAAGTCATTGATCAGATGAACCGTTTTTTCAAAGGTCTTTTCATCGATGCACCGGTTCATGAGCAGTGTCTCCGCACCGAACATCTCTGGAACCTCGGTCAGAATCGTGGTTCCGCCTGCGCCGACCAGCATGTCTGAAAAGGCGCCGACGGCAGGGTTGGCTGTGATGCCGGAGAGACCGTCGGAGCCGCCGCATTTCATACCGATAATGAGTTCGCTGCAGCTGACCGGTTCCCGTTCAAAGCTGCCGGCATAGGCATTCAGCTCGCGGATCAGTTCCAGGGAATCGGCAATCTCATCGTCAGATTCCTGTGCAACAAGGAACTTGACGCGGCGCTCATCGTATTCTCCGATATATCGTTTCAATTCTGTGATGTTGCTGTTTTCACATCCCAGGCCGAGAACGAGGACGCCGCCGGCATTGGGATGATTGATGAGATCAGCCAGAATGGTTCTGGTATGTTCCTGATCGTCACCCATCTGGGAACAGCCGTAGGGGTGCGGAAACGCTGCTACATCCTCAACCGTTCCGCTGATCAGGCTCTTAGCCTGGCGCTCGATGGCCTGAGCCACATTATTGACACAGCCTACGGTTGGAATGATCCAGATCTCGTTGCGGACACCGACTTTTCCGTTCGGCCGGCGGTAACCCTGAAAGAACCGTTCCTCTGCCGGAGCGACGGTCGTATCCTGTTTCTTGTAGGAGTAGGTGAGCAAATCGCCCAGTCCGGTCTTTAAATTATGGGTGTGGATCCAGCTTCCTTTTAAAATCGCCTCCTTCGCCAGTCCGATGGCGCAGCCGTATTTTATAACGGAAGCTCCCTCTGCGATGTCGGTTAAGGCGAACTTATGCCCCTGAGGGATATCGGAGATGAGAGTGATTGTCTGATCGCCTGTTGTCACGGTCGTTCCGGAGGCCAGAGGCTTTAAGGCGACTGCCACGTTATCTCCGGAGTGAATTTTAATAAAGTCCTGCATAATCGTTTTTCCTTTCTGCAACTACGGAATGTAAGTGCTTACATAAACCATACACCATTTTTGCCGCTTCGTCAATAGGGAAAGAAAAAAGAATAAATTTTTTTTACAACGCTGTAAAATATATGAAAAATAGTAACGGACGGTCGTGTGAATACCAGAAAAAAACAATGGAAAGCAGTTGCTTTTAGCCAGACGATCAGATATAATATAAGTAAAAGTGTAAGCGCTTACGCTATTTGCGAAACAGGAATCGCAGGTGAGAGTGGGATCAGAATGAATATATACGATATAGCAGAACTTGCAGGGGTGTCCATTGCCACCGTATCGCGGGTGGTGAACGACAGTCCTCGTGTCAGTGAGAAGACAAAACAGAGGGTCCGCGCCATCATGGAGGAGAACGGTTACACACCGAACGTGTTCGCACGCGGCCTGGGTCTGGACTCCATGAAGACCATCGGGATTATTTGCCCGGATGTCTCGGATTCCTATATGGCGTCGGCTGCGTTTCATCTGGAAGGCCGTCTGCATGAGTACGGATACGACTGTATTCTTTGCTGCAGCGGCTTTGAACAGGCGAATAAGGAAAAGTATGTGAGTCTTCTGTTAAATAAGCGGATCGACGCGCTGATTCTGGTGGGATCGACGTATGCGGGCGAGGGAGGAGACGACAGGAAGGCCGATTACGTGCGGAATGCGGCGAAGACGGTTCCTGTGTTTATGATCAACGGTTATATTAAGGGAGAAAATGTTTATTGTGCGTTCAGCGATGATTACGGCGCCACCTATGATGTGGCTTCACAGATGATTGAGGCTGGGAGAAAACGGATTTTGTTTCTGTGTGATTCCCATTCCTACAGTGCGAATCAGAAGCTGGCGGGATATGAGGCGGCCTTAAAGGACCACGGTCTTCCGGTGCTGGGGGATTTAAAGCTGTATGTGAAGAACCGGATCCACTCGGTGAGAGACATTCTTTTAGAGAGGCGGGATTTGAAGTTTGACAGTGTGCTGGCTACAGACGACGGCCTGGCCGTGGGGGCGATCAAATATGCCAATGCCAAGCTGTTAAAGATTCCCGGGGAACTCTGCATTACGGGCTTTAATAATTCCGCGCTTTCCATCTGCTGCGATCCCGAGCTCTCTTCCATTGATAATAAGGTGGAGGAACTCTGCGCCATCACCACGGATCAGATGATGGCGGTCCTGCGGGGAGAAGAGAAACAGGCGGCGCAGAAGAGCCAGGTGCCGTGCAGGCTGGTGAAACGGTGTACGACGGATTTTTAGGCGCTATTGTCAATTATTCTGTCCTGTGATATACTACCGTTACGATAAATTATGTATAGAAGGAACGGTAGTTTGATGATAGAAGAAAAACAGGACCGCATTGTACTGTGCGGAGCCAATTCCTATGAACAGAAATATTATTTTAATGAACAGTTTTCCAACCTGCCTGAGAACATACGGCAGGAGCTTCAAATTATGTGTGTATTGTATACAGAAGATGTGGGCGGAATCCTGACTCTGGAATTTGAAGAGGACGGCACTCTGGAATTTAAGGTGACGGCGGAGGAGTCGGATTATCTGTTTGATGAGATAGGAAGTGTGCTGAAGATCAAGCAGTATCAGATGGAAAAGAGAGAGCTTCTGGAAGCCCTGGAGATGTATTACCGGGTTTTTTATCTGGGAGAAGAGATTGATGAGGAAGAGGAATCGTGAAGCTTAAGATAGGGAATGTAACACTGGAGAATAATCTGATTCTGGCGCCGATGGCAGGGGTAACCGACCTGCCATTTCGCGTTCTCTGCAAGGAGCAGGGATGCGGCATGGTGGTGACGGAGATGGTGAGTGCGAAGGCGATTCTTTACAAAAACAGGAATACGAAGGCGCTCCTTGAGGTGGAAGAGAGAGAACGTCCGGTTTCGGTTCAGCTGTTCGGCTCCGATCCGGAAATTATGGCGGATATTGCGAAGCTCATCGAGCCGGGGCCCTTTGATATCATCGATGTCAACATGGGCTGTCCGGTGCCGAAGATTGTGAATAACGGCGAGGGTTCAGCGATGATGAAGAATCCCAGGCTGGCGGAGGCGGTTCTTGGAGCCATGGTGAAGGCGGTGAAAAAGCCTGTGACTGTAAAGTTCCGCAAGGGTTTTACTGACAGCGACGTAAACGCGGTGGAATTTGCCAAAATGGCTGAGAGCTGCGGCGTGGCCGCGGTTGCAGTTCACGGCAGGACGAGAGAGCAGTATTACTCCGGAACTGCGGACTGGGATATTATCCGCAGAGTAAAAGAAGCCGTGAAGATACCGGTCATCGGCAACGGGGACGTCTTTGCACCCGAGGATGCGAAGGCGCTGTTGGACGAGACGGGATGTGACGGAATTATGATTGCCAGAGGAGCAAAGGGCAATCCGTGGATCTTCTCGAGAACGATTCATTATCTGGAGACGGGAGAGCTGCTTCCTCCGCCTTCCATGGAAGAACTTCAGAACATGGTTCTGCGCCACGCAGAGATGTCGGTGGAATACAAAGGAGAGTATTTGGGAATCCGGGAGATGCGCAAGCACATGGCATGGTATACGGCGGGACTGCCGCACTCGGCAAAGCTGAGGAATGACATTAACGCGGTGGAGACACTGGCGGATTTAAAGACACTTGTGATGGAACGGTTTTCAGATATTATCTGTGAATCGGGAAGATAGAGTCATACATTTCATGCAAATTTATGGGGCGCCGCATCTGCGGCGCCCCATAGTCATGATATTCAAACGATCGGTTCATCAAATCTTACACATAAATCTGACGATGCAGTTTACGCCCGGAATCTGATACTGGATGATTCCATTGGCGCCTACGATGATGGTGACTGCTGTTACATTACCGTTGGCATCTGTGATCAGTGCCGCCACTTCCTGGCCCGGCGCAAAGCTGGTCTGCTCCATCTGTACCTGAGGAACTGCGCCGTTTATTCCGGAAGTCACCGCATAGGTCACGGCTGCGCCGACCTGTTTATACTGCTGCAGATCAATGCTGACCTTATCATTGTACGCGGCTGCAAGGGTCTGTGTTCCGCTCTGGATGGCCTTCTCAGTCGAAGTAACAGCCTCTGCAAAGCCTTCCAGCTCTTCTGCGCCGGATTTCTGGGTCACCTGTGTGCCGTCTGCATAGACTACTACATTCTGAGTTACAGGCACGCCCTGTACGGTGACGGTCTGCTGCTGAACCGTTGCCCCCAGTGCCGGAGACGCCAGCAGTGCTCTTGCAGAGCCATCTGCGCTGACTGCGACCGTAGCCACATCAGCCACCTGACCTTCTGCCACGGTAACAGAAGCAGTTTCCGTGGTGGAAACAATGGTATTGCCGCTTACGCTGCCTTCTGCAGTCTGCGTAGCCGATGCGGCTACCGTAGTCCCGCCGGTCTGCAGGGTTACCTTTTTGTCTTCCCCAACCGTGACTGTGACTGGCGGTGTGACGACAGTTGGATTATTGTTATTGTTCGTAGTGGTACTGGTGGCAGACTCTTCATTATTGTCGCTGCTGTTGTCTTCGTAGATCCTTCTCCATTTTGCATACAGAGTCAGATTCCCATGGCTCTTGGATGTGATCTCTGTGATCCTGTCAGTGTAGCTGCTGTCCGTATACCAGCCGTCAAACGAGTAGCCCGGTCTGGAAGGCATCTTGAGGATCACTGTGTCCATGGCCCCGGTGTAGTGCAATGGGTTATTCCCGCTGTTGATCCCGCCGTCCAGTATATAGGAAACCTTATAGGTGATCAGCGTGCCGTGGCCATTGGCATCAAAATGATAATACACGCCATGAACCGGAGCGTCTGCATTTATTACCAGATATCCGCTTTCGTTCACCCACATGTCGTTGATCCAGGTGTTCTTTACGGCCTCCTCTGTCAGGTAATCCCCGTCAGCCGCGCTTAAGCAGCATTTCAGTTTCCCATCCGTTTCTTTCAGGAAGCAGTACTCCTGTCGGTTTTCTTTATCTCCGATGCCTGCAATCTTTCCTTCATTACCGGAATATTTCGTCACAAGTTCACCGTTTACATCCCCTTCGAAGAATGTATTTTCTATCGCGGTCCAATAGCCTTCTCCGTCAAAACTGCCGTAAAATCCGGCGACTGCCTTTTTCGTATTCACGAGCATATATCCCTTGTTGTTCACATAGCGGAATTTTCCGTTGATCTCGATCCACTGACGGAATACCTGTGCGCCGTCACTTCCGAAATAAAGGGTATGGCCTTCGAACGTCACAAAACGGTTGGCTGCTTTTTCACCGGACTCGTTGACGTAACACAAGCCCTCCCCATCCGGGCTCTGGATAACAGAATTGGTAATAAGGGTGCCGTGGCCGTTCTCATCAAAGCTGTAATATCTGCCATCGATCTGCTGTGCGCTTACATTCATACTTAAATTGCCGTCTTCATTGACCCATAGATCGCCGATCCATACATTTGCTACCGGATCATCCGTAACGGAACCTCCGTCTGCGGAAAGCAGACGGCAGTGTATGGTGTTATCCTGGCCGGTTTCAAAACAATAATGGCGGGTGTTGGGTTTTTCACCGATTCCTGCGATGGCTCCCTCTTTGCCTGCATATTTCGTAACAGGTTCCCCATTATCCAGTTTGTCTTCGAAAAATGTATTGGAGATTGCGGTCCAATAGCCTTCTCCGTCATAGCGGCCATAGAATCCGCCTGCCGCCTTAACCGCGTTCACGATCATATAGCCTTTCCCGTCCACATAGCGGAATTTCCCGTCTGATTCGATCCACTGGCGGAATACCTGTGCTCCGTCTGCTCCAAAATAAATGGTTCGGCCGTCAACCGTTACGAAGCGGTTGGCTGCTTTTTCCCCAGACTCATTGACATAACACAGGATCTTTCCATTCTGATCATGTATCATGGCGTTTTTGATCAGAGTGACTTTCCCGTCATCAGCAATGTTATAGTATTTGGTTTCTATCGGATAGTCCTGTTTGCCGGTTATGACAGAACCTGTATCATCGACATAATATAAAAGGTTACCGGCAGTGTCGTGGATAAAGGAATTGGTGATCATGCGGCAGAGGCCTTCCGCGTCAAAGCTGTAGTAGTTCCCTTCGATCAAATACTCGTCTTTCCCAGTTACCTTATCTCCGGCCTCATCGACATAATACAGATTCTCACCGGCTACATTATGGATAAAGGCACTGGTGATCAGGGTGACTTTGCCATCTTTGTCAAGGCTATAGTATCTGCCGTCAACAAGCTGTTCCCTCACTCCGGTCACTTTCATACCGTCTGCGCCGACGTAGCACAGGATATTTTGATCCGCGTCATGGATAAAGGCGTTGACGATCAGTTCCAGGAGGCCGTCTGTGCTGACGTTATAGTAGACATCTCCAATCTGGTATTCTCTTAAGCCAGTCAGCTTATCACCGTTCTCATCCACATAATACAGGTTATTGCCATTCGTATCATGGATAAAGGCATTGATGATCAGAGTACCGTTTCCATCTTCATCAAAGTTGTAATATTTATCTCCGGCTAACTGTTCTTTCGTATCGGTCACTTTTATTCCATCTGCATTGACATAACACAGGATGTTTCCATTCTCATCATGGATAAAGGAATTGACGATCAGCTCGATACGGCCATCGGCATCGGAGTTGTAATACTTCTCTCCAAGCGGATGCTCTCTTAATCCGGTTAATTTATCTCCATTCTCATCCACATAATACAGGTTATTGCCATTCGTATCATGGATAAAAGAATTGGTGATCAGAGTGACCCTGCCGTCTTCAGAAAAACTGTAATATTTGTCTTCAATCGGATATTCTGCCTCACCGGTCACTTTCTCCCCGGCGTCATCCACATAGTACAGATTGTTCCCATCCTCATCATGGATGAAGGCGCTGGTAATCAGACTGCCATGGCCTGCTGCATCAAAATTGTAATATTTGCCGTCGATCTGCTGCTCCCTCACGTCGATGGTGAGAATGCTGTCCTCGTTTACCCACATATCGTCGATCCAGACATTCTTTACCGTCTCGCTCATGGACGTTTCATCTGCGGAGAGCAGACGGCAGCTGATCCTGTTGTCCGTACCTGTTACAAAGCAGTAGTACCTGCGGTCTGGCTTTTTGCCAATTCCGGCGACTTCTCCTTCTTTGCCCGAATACTTTGTTACAGGAGTCCCATCGTCCAGTTTATCCTCAAAAAATTCATCTTCGATCGCAGTCCAGTAACCTTCTCCGTCAAAATGGCCGTAAAATCCGGCGACTAGCTTTGTGGCATTCACAATCATGCGGCCTTTGCCGTCCACATAGCGGAAGTTTCCGCTTTTTTCTATCCACTGACGTACTGCCAGATCACCATTCTCGTCGAAATAATACGTATGTTCGCTGTCTGACTCAAACTGCTCCCTTACTTTCTCTCCGGCCTCGTCGAGATAACATAAGATTGTCCCATCTTCCGTCCGTATGAAGGTATTGACAGACCGGGAAGAATGGCCTTCTCCAGTAAAGTTGTAGTACTTGTCTCCGATCAGCTGGTTTTCCTTGTCAACAGTCAAATAGCCGTCTGCATCGATCCACAGATCCACAACCCAGGTGTCGGTTACGGCTTCTGCGCCGGATATGCCTTCAGCTGGTATCAGGCTGCAGAGTATTCCGTCCTCCGTTGTCTGGAAACAGTAGTACTTCTGGATGTCATCCTTCTTCTTTCCTGATACCCCTCCATCTTCACCCGAATACTTTATCACACTGGTACCGTCATCCAGTTGGGATTCAAAAAATGTATTGGGCACGGGAGTCCAATACCCCATATCATCAAAGTTGCCGTAAAACTTACCTGCTTCCTTTCCCTCTTTGTTCCTGATCACTTTTCCTTTGTTATTGACAAAACGGAAGTGTCCGTCTTCTGTCTCCAGCCATTTACTCTTGACCATCACACCATTACCGTCTACATAGATAATGAAAGATTCGCCGTCCTTTTCCACCTCTATGTATTGTTTTTTCAGCATGGTTTCTTCTTGAGTAGTCTCATCCACCACATAATAGCGATCGTCCCTGCAGATGCAGCTGTCGAGTTCTACATACCAGGAATCAGGATCCACTGCCATTACGGCTGCCAGTCTGTTTGCTTCTTCCAGGCCCTTGGGAGTTTCCGGCTCATTGTAGGTAGTGCTCTCATCTGTGCCCTCAGATTCCTCTGCGGCTCCTGTCTCTCCGTTCTCCTCTGACTCGTCAGTGGCTTCCGATCCGTCTGCTGCCTGACTCTCATCAGCTTCTTCGCCATTATTGGTTTCCTCGGATTCGTCAGAATTAATCCCGTCATCGTTTTCCTTTGATTCCTCGGAAGCAATCCCATCGTCGCCCTTCCCGGATTCGTCATCGGCTCTGCTTTCATCCGCATCTTCAGCAGACATAGTTCCTTCAGTGTCACTTTTCTCTGTATCAGATGCAGCATTCTCCTTCCAGGATGAATTTTCTTCCTCTTTTGCAGTATCGGCCTCCTTTGCATATGCAGCTGCCGCATGGTTAACAGGATTCCCGGCCACTGTGCTGCAAGTCATCATGAAAGCTGATGCTACTGCAATCACCCGCTTTGCATTTCCCCTTATCAGTTTAGTTTTTTTCATTGAATTACCTCCTGCACTTAAATTTGCGTGATACATTATTATAACAAATTGGCGAGGGCATTTGGCTGCATCCTAAAATGTTTGGGAAATAGCAGTTTCCATATTGACAGGATATCTGTTATAATTCTATTAAGTTTTATCTCCCCAAAATTCCATGCTGGTCCCCACTGCCCGGACTGGCTGTTTTCCTGTTTATTAGAAAAGACTGGAGCTGTGACAATGACAGAAGCCGAAAAGAGATACACAATAGAAAAGGTTTTTAAGACAAGCGGGTGCTCTCCCAACCCCGAGACGATTGATCAGATGGTAAAGCTTGCCCGGGAAGTGCATTTTCCGGCCGGTGCAGCCATACAGGAGATTGGCGTGGAGCAGAAGTACCTCTATTTGATTACAGAAGGGATTGCAAGAAGCTATTATATCGACAGCGAGGGCAACGATATAACAAAAATGTTTATTCGGGAAGAGGAATTTGCGGTAGGGGAAAGCCTTTTTTTGCCGGAGAGTCTGGATGTTTTTGAGGCGTTGGAGAACTTAAAAAGCCTTCGCTTTGAAGCAAAAAAAATGAAGGAAATCATTTACTCTGACAAGGCGGCCCTGGTGAGTTACGCAGGAATGCTGGAACAGACCGTTATATACAAGATGCGCCGCGAATACAGCCTGCAGAATATGCAGGCGATGGAACGGTATCTTCAGTTTCGGGAAGATTACAGAGATCTTTTAGAGCGGGTTCCCCAAAATGTGATCGCGTCTTATCTTGGAATAAAAAAGGAATCCATAAGCAGACTGCGCCGTAATCTCAGGGATAACGGCTGAGGCTGTTTTAACATTTGTTAATGCCAAAATCCTCCGTTTAGAATAGAATTTCTGTCAGATAAGATGGAAACGGAGGAAATTGGAATGACCTATAACAATCAAAAAGCCTGGAAAGAGATTGAGAAATTTTTACCGCCGGAATATCATTTTCGAGGGGAGTATCAGCCGGCTGAGGAGCTGTGGAACTGGAAAGGAAATAAGGTCCATCTGGATACGTTTCGTAATCCGGATGCGGAGGCGAAAATGATCTGTTTTCATGGAGTCGGAACAAACGGGAGGCAGATTTCTCTGATCATCGGGGGTCCGCTGGCAAAAGAGGGGTTTGAGACGATATCCGTGGATATGCCAACTTACGGGGTGACAGAGGTCAACCCCAAAATGCGGATTACCTATGCAGACTGGGTGCAGTGCGGAAGCGATCTGGTCGAGGAAGAACTGAAAAAGGATGACCGCCCTGTCTTTCTGTACGGGTTATCAGCAGGAGGCATGGAAACTTACCATATAGCAGCGAAAAACGGCAGGGTAAGAGGCATTATTGGAATGACATTCCTTGACCAGCGCCAAAAGCCGGTTCAGATCACTACAGCCAGTAACCCCTTTTGGGGGCATGCGGGAGCAATGCTTGCAAAGCTGGCCTGTGCGGCCGGTTTCTCCGGATTCAGAATCAAAATGAGTATCCCGTCAAAGATGAAGGCCCTTGTCAATGACAGAAAATGCCTAGATATTATGATGGCGGACAGAACTTCGGCAGGGAACCGGGTAACAATGGAATTTCTGAACAGTTATATAACGTATAAACCGGAGGTGGAGCCGAAAGACTTCTCAGTTTGTCCGATTCTTCTGACTCAGCCGGAAAAGGACGGTTGGACGCCGCAGTTCTTAAGTGACGATTTTCTTAATCAGATTGAGAAGGTACCGGTGACAAATCAGTGCTTCAGAATGGATCCCATTATCCGATCGAGAAAGAAGCACTGTCCGATTTACAAACATCTGTTTTGAGTTTTCTGAGGGACCAGTTGGCAATGGTATAAGGCAAAGCCGGCAAAAGCCGGAGGAAGAGTCAGAGCGTATCCGTGTAAGGCTTTTCTGCCTCCTCCAATGCTTTCAGCAGCGCGGCTGTGGATTTTTCCATGGCGTCAAACTGTTCCCTCTGTTCCTGACCGCCGGCCCTGTTGTTCCGGTTTTCAAGCTCCTCCCAGAGACTGGAGGGCGGTGTAAAGTCCGTCCGTCCCGGGGTGACGTGGAAAGTCTCAGGAAACAGCCGGTTAAGCTCTGCTGCGATAAAGGAAGCAAAGAGATATGCCCCATACTCGTTGGTGTGGGTGTAATCCCCGGGATGGAAGTATCCGCAGGAGCGTTCCATCCCGGTTTTTTTATAAAATTGTACCGAAAATTCATGTAAGTCAATGACCGGGGTATTCGTGGCGGCCGCCACGTCCTTTACCGCCTGAGCGTGTTCGGCCAGAAGCTCGTGGTAGGTGCCGTCCGCATTCCAGATGTTGCGTCCCAGAGAGGTTGCCAGCACCGGAATTCCGCCCAGGGCCCGGACTTCTTCCACGTATCTTCGCAGATTGACGGGGTATTCCCTGTGGGCCAGCAGATGGGGAAGCTTCTGGTCATTATGGCCGAACTGGAACAGGCAGAAGTCACCCGGACGGAGAAATCGCTTTACGATGTCCATATGGCCTTCCTGGCGGAAGGTTTCGGTCGTCAGCCCGCAGTGCGCCTGGTTTTCCACGGCTGTTCTGCCTTCTAGGAACGCCGGAAGCGCCTGGCCCCAGGAGGCATAGCAGGCTCCCGGAAGATAAGGGATTTCCGCGGCCTGGTCTGTGACTGTGGAATCCCCGCAGAGATAGACCGTCGTCACAGGGCCGGCCGTTTCTGCATGGCAGCCGTCGATCTTAACAGCACCGGGCGTGGGGGTGCAGAGCGTGACGAAGAGGTGTTCTGCAGGATAATACTCTTCGTGATAGCGCGGAATAATCCCGGCTATGGACTGGTAAAAGGTACGCTCGTACCGTTCCCCCTTCTTTAAGGAGATGATATCCCGCAAAAGTTTTCTTCCGGTGAAGAGAAAAATCTGCTCTGCCTCTTCCACGGCGGTCAGCGAAATATGTATGGCGTACAGTCCGCAGGGCACCCGGTCCGAATAATAGCTGACGGGAGTCATACTGCCCGCGACGCCGTCGGCCAGAGAGGAGAGCTCTCTGTCAAAGCCGTCAGACAGTTCCGGTATGGCGAGCCGTTCCGAATCCTCCGGAAGACGGCCTGTGTCCGTGCTGTGGGTAAATGGCTGAAACTGAATCTGCATCTTAAAATTCCTCCTTCTGTCCGGACATCCCGGACGGTCCCCGCAGACCGGTGATGTAGGCGCTGGGCGCCATCCCGGTCTTTTTCTTGAAAAGCTGGGAAAAATACTGTGGATTGTTGCCGAAGCCGACCCGCTCGGCAATGTCCGAAATCCGGTCCATTCCATCGGTTTCGATATATTCCTTTGCCTTTTGAATCCGCTCATTGGTCAGGTAATCAGAAAAGCGTATTCCAGTCTCCTTCTGGAATTTTCTGGATACATAATCCACATTCATGTACAAATGCTGTTCGGCAATGTACTTTAGCGTCAGATTGGGATTCTCCAGATTTTCCTTGATATACGTAAAAATCTGCCGCGTCATGCTGCTGACGGTCTCCGTTCTGGAGCCGCTTTCCACCACTTCTGTAAGCTTTTGAAAGACGGATTCCTTCAGCGCGGAAAGATCCGTCTCCCCCTCGGCCTGCATCAGCCACTCCGTGAGGCCGGAGCCGGAGATATTCGGATTGCCGAGGGTGATTTTTAAAAACATACTGCCGGACAGCTATTTGAGGAACCGGATGTCCATGATATCGGAGATCAGCTCCATAAGCCCGCTCATGGCGGCAGCATCCCCTTCGGAAATGGCGCGGCAGTAGTTTTCCGTCTCCTGGGTGATTGCGGTATAGTTGCAGGTACATAAGGCGTGATCGTTATTTACGAAGTAAAAGGTGCTGAATCTGCGGATTTTTTCGAGCACAATGGAGAACAGGCCTTTTAAATCGGAGTACGTCTCCATATGAAGCTCCAGGCTGGTGTGCTGGCCTTCCAGGCTGACGCTGTCAAGCTTTGCCTCCAGCTGGTCGAAGTCAAAGGAAATATCCTGACAGAAGATCAGGAAGGTGTTTCTCACGTAGATTCCGTAGATGCTGACCTGCGGAAGGGAATTCCGGGCAAACGCATTTAAGAGTCCCAGAAATTCTTCCAGATTTTCCTGTTCCAGATAGTAAATGTAAAACAGGCGGTAGGGGGTAAAGTAAAAGTCCATGTAAGGTTCATAGGTCGGAATGATCTCCTCCAGCGGCTTTTCCAGATAGAGGGCGTCGTTGATGATACTGGAGACCACATTGTGGCGGATGCTGTCCGCCTGACTGAACTGGGAGTCCAGAATCCTGCGCGCCTGGCGTTTGGCGTAGCAGTCACTGACACTTTCTTTTACGGCGTCAATGATCTGCTGTTCATTGCAGGGCTTTAAAAGATAGTGGCGGACTCCGTATTTCATGGCCTGCTTGGCGTATTCAAATTCCCCGTAGCCGGAGAGAAGGATGAACTGCGTGTCAAGATCCGTCTCGCAGATCCGGCCGATCAGCTCCAGTCCGTTCATGCCGGGCATACGGATATCCGTGATAACCAGATCCGGCGATTCATCTAAGATCATGTCGTACGCTTCGATTCCGTTGGAGCAGAGACCGGCCAGTTCAATCCCGTACTGGCTCCAGTCTATGATTGTGGATATGGTTTCCCGGATGATGCGCTCATCGTCTGCAATGATCAGTTTCAGCATAGTATCAGTTCTCCTTGACTTGAAATGGAATATGGATATCGGCGGTGGCACAGTCGTCTTCATTGTTAAGTTCCAGACCGTATGCGTCGCCAAACAGCAGGCGGATGCGCTGGTCAATGTTCATGAGACCGATGCCGAAGCCGTTCGGCTGTTTTTCCCGGCTTTTTAATTTTTCGAGAAGATGATCCTCGAAAACAGAACCGTTGTTTTTTACCCGGATTAACACCTGATCGCTCTCGTGGCGCACCAGAAGCTCTATGTGACAGGTTTCCGTCATCTCCTCCATGCCGTAGCGGATGGCGTTTTCTATAAGCGGCTGTATGGTGAGCGGAGGCATCAGGATATGATGCAGATCGTCATCCACCAGGGAGAGAAAGTCCAAGCGGTCCTCGAACCGTATTTTCTGTATGGTAATGTAGGCGCGCACCAGTTCCAGCTCATAGTCCAGCTCCACCAGGGACTCGTGATTGCTGAGTGTGGAGCGGAGCAGTGTCCCCAGCGATTCCGCCATCATGGATATTTCCGCATTTTTGGACGCCTTTGCCCTCCAGTTAATGGATTCCAGCGTGTTATAGAGGAAATGAGGGTTGATCTGGGCCTCCAGCGCCTTGATCTGGGCCTCCTTGCGCAGCAGTTCATTTTTGTAATTGGTGTCCACCAGAGTTCGTATCCGGGTTGCCATCCGGTCAAAACGCTGATGGAGACGTCCGATCTCATCATTACGGGTACTGTAATCGTAGGCGGACTGCTCCAGCGTGAGTTCATTCTTACTGAAGACGTCCATCTTGACGATCAGAGCGTTGAAATGGCGCAGGATAGAGTAAATCAGCCACTGGGTCAAAACGAGGGCAGTCAGAATGCCGAGTACCATGATGCCGAGAATGATCTTCGCCGAACGTCCGATGGAGTGGATGATGGAGTCAAACGGAATCAGGCTGATATAGCGCCAGTCGTAATAAGGAATCTTACTGCTGACTGCGAAATAGGTGTGATTGTCCGCCTGCAGCGTCTGGTAGGTATCATCCTCCAGCAGGAGCGTCCGGTTTACCAGGTCTTTGGAGAGCCCGGAGGAGGCGTAGATGGTATCCGGGCCGTCTGCCAGGATGTAGTATCCGGTATCGAAGGTCTGAAAAGAACGGTTGATGGTGTTAATCAGTCTGTCGGTATCCACATAGATCAGGAGCCTTCCGATGGTGGAAAAATCGAGGCCTTCGATTTTCCTGATATTTCTCCCCAGAAAAAGGCCGGAAGTGCTGCCGCCTCCTGTGGTCCAGCTGACCGCACCGTCTCCCAGCTCCGCGTTTTGCAGGGCATGATCGATAAATTCCCGGTCAGTCTTTTCGTAGGCGGCCCAGTTGGTTGCGTTGGAAAAGTTGTCGTTAAACAGGACGATATAGGAGACTCCGTTCTGACGGAAGGTCTCATAATAGGATGAAAGGGCGGTGTTAATGCTTCTGTTGGCATTGGAGCGGACCACGGCATCCTCCGACTCATGGATCGCAGAGAGGGAAGTCTGAATCGACGATGTCGACAGGATAATGGACGACAGGCGCTCCACATCCTTTAAATTTGTAGAAATGGTATTTGCTGAAAAACTCAGATTACCTGCGATGGACCGGTACAGCAGTTCGTTGTAGGTCTTTGAAAGTATGGTAAAGCCGATGAAGGAAAACAGCAGGAGGGAGACCACGTTTAACAGCACAATAAAGAAAATCTTCCATCTCAGGGAGAGGTTTTTGAATAAGGTAAGGAACTTTATTTGAATGGCTTCTGCACGCTTTTTCATGGAAATTGCCCTGCTTCTTTCTATATTAAGGATTCTGTTGAACCGGAAAAACATGGTTACAAATGGTACATGGCCAGTATATAATAATTGGGCTGCAAACTCAAGATTTCAGAGAGGAAAGTCGGTTTTTTCTAAAAGGAAGTCGGTTTTATTTATACCGGTATCGGAAGAAACCGGTTTATAATAAGCTTACAAACGAAACGGAAGAACAACGCCGTTTAAAGAAAAGAATTGAGACAGGAGGATATGAAAATGAAAAAGAAACTTGCAGTAGTCCTGGCCGCTTCCATGGCGGCGGTATCCCTGGCGGCCTGCGGCGGAAAGCGGAAGCACAACGGGAGCTGATTCCCAGACAACCGCAGGTGCGGCGGCTGAAAATACGACGGCAGCGGCTTCCGGCGATGCGTCCTTAACGGTGGCCTGGTGGGGCAACCAGACGAGAAATGAGAGAACACAGGCTGCGCTTGACAAATATTCAGAACTGAATCCGGGTGTGGCATTCGACGGTCAGTTCTCCGAGTGGTCGGATTACTGGAACAAGCTGGCGACCGCGGCAGCAGGCCATTCGCTTCCCGACGTCATTCAGATGGATTACGCTTACTTAGACCAGTACGTTACCAATAACCTTCTGGTTGATCTGACTCCTTATATCGAAGATGGAACCCTGAACGTGGACAACTGCAGCCAGGATATCATAAATTCCGGTTCGGTTGACGGAAAGGTCTACTCCATCGCAATCGGAATCAATGCTCCGGCCATGGTCTATAACAAGACGATCACCGACCAGGCGGGAGTGGAAATTAAAGACAATATGACGCTGGATGAATTTGTAGCGGTCAGCAAGGAAATCTACGAAAAGACCGGCTGCAAGACCAACATGGCTTACGGTGTATCCCAGGAAATCTTACAGGCCATGATCCGCGGCTATGACGGCCATGTGCTCTTTGACGAAGGAAAACTGGGCGTAGACAGCGCTGACGAATTCGTTCCATTTTATAAGGTATATGAGGATGGCGTAAAGGAAGGCTGGTACATTGAACCGAGCGTATTCGCAGAACTGACACCGGGTTCCATCGAGCAGGATCCCCTGATCTACGGCTCCAGCCCGGAAACCATGTCATGGGTGGCGTTCTGCTGGTCAAACCAGTATGCGGCGTTTACCAATGCGGCTCCGGAAGATATGGAATTAGACTTAACCACATGGCCCTCCAAAGATCCGAAAAAGTCCAACTTCTTAAAACCGTCCCAGCTCTTCTCCGTATCCGTGGATTCCAAGGACCCGGTTACCGGTGCTAAGATTATTGATTACTGGACCAATTCCATGGACTGCAACGAGATTCTTCTGGCAGAGAGAGGCGTGCCGATCTCTTCCAAGGTTGCCGAGGAACTGGCTCCGTCTCTGACAGAGAGTGATCAGAAGGTTATCAGCTTCATCAACGATGTGGTGACACCGAATTCTTCCCAGATCAACCCTCCGTATCCCAACGGAAGCGCAGAGGTATCCGACTTAATCAATAAGCTGGGTGAGAAGGTATGCTACGGCGAACTGACTGCGGAGGAAGCGGCAGAGCAGCTTTATACCGAGGGAAATAAGATCATGGCAGAAAAAGCCAAATAAACGGCTGTTAATTGAAAACATTTTGAGGGTGTCCCCATTTCGATAAAATCTGACATATGGGGCGCCCTTTTTTCAGGAATCAGGAATTTCTGATCAAGGGAAAAAGGAGCAGATCTATGAAAATGCTGAAAAAAGCTATGAATAATGAGCGCACGGCGGGAATGATCTTTACCATGCCGTTTACCATCGGATTCCTGCTGTTTATGATAGTGCCGATGGGAATTTCACTGTACTATTCCTTCTGCAGCTATGATATATTGTCTCCGCCTGTCTTCACGGGCCTGCAGAATTTCAAGACTATGTTTGCGGATGAGACATTCTATAAATCTATTAAGGTCACCTTCTTCTTTGCGTTTGTGTCTGTACCGCTGCGTCTTTTATTTGCGCTGATTGTGGCGATGCTGCTGCTGAAGAGCACGAAGCTGACCGGTTTTTACCGCGCGGCCTATTACCTTCCATCCATCATCGGCGGTTCCGTTGCGGTCGCTATTCTGTGGAAGCGTATGTTTGCCACGGACGGCGTGATCAACAAGCTGCTTCAGGCGGTTGGAATTAACTGTACCATGTCCTGGCTGGGCAACACGAAGACGGCGATCTGGGTGTTAATTATCCTGGCGGTATGGCAGTTCGGTTCCTCCATGCTGATTTTCTTATCCTCGTTAAAACAGATTCCGCAGTCTCTGTACGAGGCGGCCAATGTGGATGGGGCTAACGGCATTTCCAAATTCTTCCGGATTACGCTGCCGCTTCTGACACCGACAATTTTCTTCAACCTGGTCATGCAGATGATCAACGGCTTCCTGGCCTTTACGCAGAGCTATATCATCACCCAGGGAAAACCGATGAATTCCACCCTTTTTTACACGGTGTATATGTACCAGCAGTCCTTTGAGTTCTATAACACCGGATACGGCGCGGCGCTGGCGTGGGTGATGCTGGCCATTATCGGACTGATCACGCTGTTTCTGTTTGCGACAAAGAGATTCTGGGTGTACGAAGGAGGGCTTTAATTATGAAGGCAAAGAAAAGAATTCGCGATATCGTATACCATGTCATCGTGTTCGGCATTGGCATTCTCATGATTTATCCGCTGATCTGGATGTTCATGAGTTCTTTTAAGGAGACGAAAACCATCTTCCAGACGGCCGGGAGCCTGATCCCCAATCCGTTTACGCTGGATAATTACATAAACGGACTGAAGGGCTTTGCAAAGGTGCCGTTTCTGGTATTCTTTAAAAATTCCCTGTTTATCTCCGTAATCGCCACGATTGGAACCGTAATTTCATCTGCGGTGGTGGCGTATGGATTCGCACGATTTGAATTCCGGGGAAAGAAAATACTGTTTGCGGCGATGCTGCTCTCCATGATGCTTCCGGCACAGGTTTTAATGATCCCGCAGTACCTCTGGTACCAGAAGCTTGGCTGGGTGGGAAGCTACTTACCGCTGATTGTGCCGTACTTCTTTGCAATCCAGGGATTTTTCGTCTACCTGATGACCAACTTTATCGACGGTATTCCGAAGGAGCTGGACGAGGCGGCCAAGATTGACGGCTGTTCCTATCCACAGATATTTGCAAGGGTAATCCTTCCGTTAATTACGCCGGCTCTGGTAACCGGCGGAATCTTCTCCTTCATGTGGAGATGGGATGACTTCCTCTCTGCACTGCTTTACATCAATAAGTCCATTAAGTATCCGGTCAGCCTTGCGTTAAAGCTGTTCTGTGATCCGGGCTCTTCCTCGGATTACGGTGCAATGTTTGCCATGGCTTCCCTATCCATTCTTCCGTCAGTGATTATCTTCATCTTCTTCCAGAAATATCTGGTCGAGGGAATCAGTACCAGCGGATTAAAGGGATAAGGATGAAACGGAAGAGGAAAGAAGAAAAAAGCTGTTGAAGATGGAGGAACAGGCAGATGGGGAAACTGGAATTTGACAGAGATATCATCGAAGAGACCATGGACCGGATCGTGGAGCGCACCATGCGGATGGATATGACATGGGACTGGCCCTGCGGTGTCGCCTATTACGGCATCGCAGAGGCATATGAGGCGACAGGGAAACAGCAGTATCTGGACCGTATGAAGGAGAGGGTGGATGAACTGATCGATCTTGGACTTCCCGGATTTACGGTTAATACCTGCGCCATGGGGCATGTGCTGCTGACGCTTTATCAGCACACCGGTTCGGAGCTTTACAGAGATATCATCGAGGCCAAGGTGGATTACCTGGAACATGAGGCGCTTCGGTTCGGAGACGGCGTCCTGCAGCATACCGTGTCGGCGGACAATGATTTCCCGGAACAGTGCTGGGCGGACACGCTTTTTATGGCCGCGCTGTTTCTGCTGCGGGCAGGCGTGCTGCTTGACAGACCCGAGCTGACAGCGGATGCGCTGAAACAGTGGTACTGGCACATTCAGTATTTGCAGGACGAGAAAAACGGACTGTGGTATCATGGCTATAACCATATTACAAAGGACCATATGAGCGGCTTCTATTGGGGAAGGGCCAACTGCTGGGCGGCGTATACCATGTCCCGGGTATCCCATATTCTCCCGGAATGCTATTTATATCCGGAGTATTTGGAGATTGCGGGAAGCTTAAATGAGCAGTTATCTGCGCTGAAGCTGTACCAGACGGAGTCCGGTTTATGGCGCACGCTTCTGGATGACGGCGAATCCTATGAGGAAGTGTCCGCCTCTGCCGGGATTGCCGCGGCGATGCTGGCGAAAAAGAACCCGCTGTATTTAAAATATGTAAACAAAACAGTACAGGGTCTCCTGGCCAATGTGACGGAGGACGGCCGCGTGACGAATGTCTCCGGCGGCACCGCGGTGATGAAGGACAGGGAAGGCTACCGCAGTATTTCCCGCAAATGGATTCAGGGCTGGGGACAGGGCATGGCGCTTGCATTTTTCGCCGGGCTTCTTCAGTACGATTCCATGAAAGGGGACGGGGCGCTTTAAGGAAAGAAAAGCGGAATTTTTCTGATTAAAAAGGGGGAAAACAGGGCTTCAGAATGATGGCAGGACATTGTTATTATTCCTGTTTTGTGGTATACTACCAACTGGTATCATACGGTATGAGCGGGAGCAGATGCTTCCGACAGCGAATGGCAGGGAGAAAACCTGCCATTTCGTATTCTCTGTACCCTGGTTTGCAGGGCGGTTTTGCTGCGGAGACTGGCTGTATGGGAAAATGAACCGGAAACAAACGGGAGGAGGAGTGTTCTGAATGGGAGAGCGGATTATTGAAACATGGATCCAGGCAAAGCATCCGAACCAGGAACTGTGTGAGGATGGCCTTTATACAGGCCGTCATTATTTTGCGGTTATCGATGGGGTGACCAGCAAAGGAAGCCTTGTGTGGCCGGGGGAAAAGACAGGAGGGCGGTTCGCCAAAGATGTACTTCTGGGTGCACTGGAAACGCTTCCGGAGGACTGCAGTGCGCAAGAAGCTGTTTCCTGTTTAAATCATGCGCTGCGGTCGGCCTCATTTCAGGCATTGGAACATCCGGAGCTTCTGGAACGGATGAGAGAGGAGCGTCCTCAGGCCGTTCTTGTTGTATACAGCCGCATGCGCCGGGAGGTCTGGTGCTTTGGGGATTGTCAGTGTATGATCGGCGGCAGGCTTTACCGGAAAACGACGGTGATGGATGAACTGACTGCGGGCGTCAGGTCGGCTTATAACCAGCTGGAACTGGCTGCAGGAAAGACGCTTGAGGAGCTGGCGGAGCATGATACGGGGCGTGAGTACATTATGCCGCTTCTGGTGGGAGAGTGCCGTTTTGCCAATGGTGACGGGGAATATTCCTACGATGTGCTGGATGGGTTTCCGATCCATGAAGAACACACCCGGGTATATCCGGTTCGGCCCGGAGAAGAAGTGGTGCTGGCGAGCGACGGATATCCGGAACTTTTCGGGAGCCTTGCGGAGAGTGAAGCCGTCATCCGGGAGGTGAAGGAGACGGATCCCATGTGCATGTTCCGGTTTAAAGGACCGAAAGGAATAGCCCCGGGATTTCACAGCTTCGATGACAGGACGTATCTGCGGTTTGTCCTGGAAGCGGAGGATGAAACGCTTGCCATTTGCAAGGGAAAATAGGCGGAATTCTTGACAATCCGGGACGTTTAAGATATAATACTTTGAATGCGAAAGAGCGAGAAATAAACCAGGAGGAAGTAAAACCATGGCAGATAAGAAAAATATATTAACATATGAAGGCCTTAAGAGATATGAGGATGAGCTTCAGAACTTAAAAGTAGTCAAACGAAAAGAAGTTGCCCAGAAGATTAAGGAAGCCAGGGAGCAGGGCGACTTATCGGAGAATGCAGAGTATGACGCTGCGAAAGATGAGCAGAGAGACATCGAGCTTCGAATCGAAGAGCTTGAGAAGCTGCTGAAGAACGCGGAAGTTGTCGTGGAAGACGAGATTGATTTGGATAAGATTAACATTGGCTGTAAGGTAAAGGTTTACGACGTGGAGGAAGACGAGGAGATGGAGTTCAAGATCGTGGGTTCCACAGAGGCGAACAGCCTTCAGAACAAGATTTCCAACGAGTCGCCGGTAGGCCAGGCGCTGATGGGCAAAAAAGCCGGTGATGTCGTAGATGTGGAAACCCAGGCCGGTGTGATCCAGTACAAGGTGCTGGAGATCCAGAGAGTATCATAAATCGAAAAGTCAAGTTCACAAAGGAGTGTATATAAGTGGCAGAACAGCAGAACCAGAACCAGGTTAAGGAAGAGGATTTAAACCAGCTTCTGAAGGTGCGCCGCGATAAGCTGGCGGAGCTTCAGGAAGCGGGAAAGGATCCGTTTAAGATTACAAAGTATGATGTAACGGTACACAGCAGTGATATTAAGGAGCATTATGAGGAATGGGAAGGAAAGGAAGTTTCCGTAGCAGGACGTATGATGTCCAAGCGTGTGATGGGAAAGGCCTCCTTCTGCAACGTCCAGGATTTAAAAGGGAACATCCAGACCTACGTAGCCAGAGACAGCATCGGCGAGGAGTACTATAAGGATTTCAAGAAGCTGGATATCGGCGATATTGTCGGCATTAAGGGAACCGCATTTACCACGAAGACCGGTGAGATTTCGATCCATGCCACAAGCGTGGTTCTGCTTACCAAGAGCCTGCAGATTCTTCCCGAGAAGTTCCACGGCCTGACCAATACAGACCTCCGCTACAGACAGCGTTACGTGGATCTGGTCATGAATCCGGAAGTACGTGACACCTTTGTGAAGCGCTCCCAGATTATCAAGGCGATCCGTGATCATTTAGACGATCAGGGCTTCATGGAGGTGGAGACCCCGATGCTGGTTGCCAATGCAGGCGGTGCGGCTGCAAGACCGTTTGAGACTCATTACAATGCGCTGGACGAGGATGTGAAACTCAGAATTTCTCTGGAGCTGTATCTGAAGAGACTGATTGTAGGCGGCCTGGAGAGAGTCTATGAGATCGGCCGCGTATTCCGCAACGAGGGTGTGGATACCCGTCACAATCCGGAATTTACTTTAATGGAGTTATATCAGGCCTACACGGATTACCACGGTATGATGGACCTGGTCGAGGATCTGTTCCGTTCCGTTGCCTTAAAGGTACTGGGAACCGCAGTCGTGACATACGACGGCGTGGAAATTGATTTATCAAAGCCGTTTGAGCGTATTACCATGGTCGATGCGCTGAAGAAATATAAGGGAATTGATTTTACGGAGATCCATACAGACGAAGAGGCAAAGGCGCTGGCAGACCAGTACCACATCCAGTATGAAGCGCGTCATAAGAAGGGCGACATCTTAAGCATGCTGTTTGAAGAGTTTGTGGAAGAACATCTGGTACAGCCGACCTTTATCATGGACCACCCGGTGGAGATTTCCCCGCTGACCAAGAGAAAGCCGGATGATCCTGACTATACGGAGCGTTTCGAGCTGTTTATCACGAAGCGTGAGATGGCCAACGCTTACTCCGAGTTAAACGATCCGATTGACCAGAGAGTCCGCTTTGAGGCGCAGGAAGTGTTAAAGGCCGCAGGCGATGAGGAAGCCAACTCCATGGATGAGGACTTCTTAAATGCTCTGATGATCGGTATGCCTCCGACAGGCGGAATCGGAATCGGAATCGACCGTTTTGTAATGCTGCTGACGGATTCCTATGCAATCCGTGATGTGCTGCTGTTCCCGACGATGAAGAGCCTGGGCGGTTCTGAGAGTGGGAAAAAGGCGGAAAAGGCAGCTGCGGCTGAAGTGAAAACAGAGGAAAAGCCTGTTGAAAAGATTGATTTTTCCAATGTGAAGATTGAACCGTTGTTTGAAGAAATGATTGATTTTGATACCTTTGCCAAGTCCGATTACAGGGCTGTAAAGATCGAAGCCTGTGAGGTGGTGCCGAAGTCCAAGAAGCTCTTAAAGTTTACTTTGAACGATGGAACAGACCGGAAACGCACGATTTTAAGCGGGATTCATGAGTATTACGAACCGGAAGAGCTGATTGGCAGGACGGCGATTGCCATTGTTAATCTGCCGCCGAGAAAGATGATGGGCATTGATTCCGAAGGTATGCTGATTTCAGCGGTACATGAGGAAGATGGTCATGAGGGACTGAATCTTCTGATGGTGGATGACAGGATTCCTGCAGGAGCGAAGCTGTACTAAGAACGGTATGTATTGCTGAATGGAAAAGATAATAGTAACTAAAAGATAATAGAAACAGGTAACTGATGAAAAGAAGTGATGATTTCATCAGTTACCTGTTTTTTTGTACCCGCTGCTAAACCATATCCGGCTTCCGTGTGGGAAGCCTTTAAAAGAAGGCTGTTTTTCTGTCTGCAGCAGGTGCATCGATGACCCGGTCATATCGGCAGGCTGAAAGGATAAATCCGAGCAGAAGCATATTGACAAGGATGCTGAACCGGCCCTCCGAAACCATTGGAAGATTGGGAAAGCTTCCGTATTGGAAACCGAAGTTTCCCAGAATATAGAGTACGCTCTGAAACAGCAGGCAAAGCCCGCAGTGAAAGGACACCGCCCCGGCGAGCACCCCGCGTATCCGCAGGATGCAGGAGAAGAGGATCACATAAAAGACGGCTATGACTGCAAGCAGCAGCATGCCGGCCAGCCAGCCGAACTGCAGGATGGATACGGCCAGAAGATAGTTATTGGCGTAATGCTGAGGCAGTATATTCCATAAAGTGACTTCGGACTTATCGTAGGGAAAGGTGATCCAGTGATGTTCGGAAAACGGCTTTTTTCCTTCTGCCGCTGCTTCTTTGGCATCTCCATAGGTGAAATACCACTCGCCGGTTCCGTAATCCATCAGTTCCTCCGGAGTAAGTGAGAGACTGCCGGCAGCCGGTGATTTGGACAGAAGATTCCGGATTAGAACACCGTTATAGGAATCGTCTAAAGTATCGCGGGCATTTGCCTCCGGGTTTACAAATGCCTGAAAATACCGGGACTGGCCGGGAAGCATTCCATAAACCAGAAGGAGAACCACGCTCCCGACGGCTGTACGAAGCAGAAGTTTTCTTTTATTTCCGGCGAAGATCCCCCGGCAGACCATGTATGTTATACTCCCGATCATGGAAAACAGAAAGATGACTATCTCAGCCAGAGTAAAGCTTTTGTATGTAAAGTAATGGATAAGGACTGCCCCCGCAGTGAGAAGAAAAGCGGCAGTCATGGCTTGATTTTCCTGCTTTCGTATCCGGTAGAGAAAAATGACGAAAACGGGGCCGGACAGCAGGAGCGTATAGTAATCAATCATATGCCATGGTATGATGTATGCCGTGTCCCAGACGATATCAGGTATCAGATCAAAGTGTATCATCTGCAGAAGTACGGCTTCCGCAGAAAATACAGCTGCGGCCAGAATAAGCAGTCGTTTCTGGTAACGGATAAGGAGCGGATATCCTTTCAACACTGCGAATACCAGGAGGATTGTGCCCGTCAGATAGAAACGAATCCCCCGAAGGGACAGTTCCGGTATCATGGCCGTCCAGCTTTCTGCGGCGAGTCCGGTGAAGAGGAGCAGTGCGGTCAGAAGGATCAGAAGACGGTTTGACTGGACGTGGCGGACCGCATTGATCCCGGTGCCGATGGCAACGCCGTCGCCCGTGGAGTCCACTGCCTTTTTGACCGCGTCTTCTACGGTCATTCCCTCTGACAGATATTCTTCCGTTCTGTCTTCGATATGATCTTTCAATTCCCTTACCACCGCCGGCCTCAGCGGTTTATAGGTAATCTGTTCCGATACATCGTCTAAGAAGGCTTCCTCATAATTCCTTTGCTGATCGAAATTCATATGGGAGGGTTTATCCAAACAGAACACCTCCGATCACCTGATTTACTGCTGTCTGAAAGGAATCCCATTCTTTCAGTTTCTCGTTTAAAAGCCTGCGGCCATTGTCGGTTATGATGTAATATTTCCGGCCGCGGCCATTTTCCGCGGTTCTCTGTTCACAGATGACCGCGCCCTCCTGCTCAAGCGCGTGCAGCAGAGGGTAAAGCGTTCCTTCCTTTAAAGTAAAAACACGTTCACTTCTTTTTTCCAGTTCCTTAATAATCTGATAGCCATACATGTCCTGCTGTTCCAAAAGCTTTAATATCAGCATGGAAGAGCCTACTGCCATATAGTTTTTGTCCATAGCGCCTCCGTTTTAAACTGTTTTCTAAAAGATGTTCTGCAGAAGACATCAGTTAAAATAAATACCTCGAGTTCCTATGTATACATAATAATATCATGATACATAGAAACTCGAGGTATGTCAAGAATCAATTCAATATTCTTTTAAATCTCTGGTTATCCTTTCCCTTCCCCGTCAAAATATTCCCTGACCAGTTTTACCACAGTACCGGACAGCAGGAAAACCGCAATTAAGTTTGGAATTGCCATCAGGCCGTTAAAAGTTTCGGCGATGCTCCAGAGCATCCCTAAATCCATGGTGGCGCCCAGGACTGCGACCAGAGAGTAGACGATCATGAAGGCTTTGATAATGCGTGAGGAAAACAGAAACTCGATGCACCGTGCACCGTATAATCCCCAGCCGATGATGGTAGAAAATGCGAAACAGCACATGGCAGCGGCTGTAAAAATGGAAACCCAGCTGCCGTAGGTGGAGGTGAATCCGAGAATGGTCAGTTCTGCGCCAGCCGCTTCCCCGTAAGGAACCGGAACGCCGCTGCACAGGATGACAAATGCGGTCAGCGTGCAGATGACAATGGTGTCGGCGAATACTTCAAAAATACCGAAAAATCCCTGTTTGACCGGCTTTTTCGTGTCTGCGCATGCATGGGCGATGGAACCTGTACCAAGGCCGGCCTCGTTGGAGAAGATGCCCCGGGAGACGCCTTTTTTCATACTCATAAAGAAGGTTCCGACCACTCCGCCGGTGACAGCCGCCGGATTAAAGGCGCCGTATACGATAGAGGAGAATACAGCGGGAACCCGGTTAATGTTAAGCAGAACTACTCCGACAGCGAGCACGATATAAAACAGCGCCATAAAGGGAACCAGCTTTTCCGTCACGCTTCCGATTCGTTTGATGCCTCCGAGAAGAACCAGGGCTACCAGAGCCGCCAGAATGATTCCGATGATAAGGCTGGTGGTGCGGGCAGAGCGTGCATCGATCAAATGATAATTCATCAGTGCGGAATTGATGGCGGTTGTGATAGTATTTACCTGAGTGGCATTACCGGTTCCGAATACAGTGAGAACTCCGAAGACCGAAAACAGAGTGGCCAGCCAGCGCCAGTTTTTCCCAAGACCGTTCTTTATGTAGTACATGGGGCCGCCAACCAGGTCGCCTTTCTCATTTACTTCGCGGAAGTGCACGGCCAGAGTTACCTCAGAGAATTTTGTACACATCCCCAGAATCGCGGAGATCCACATCCAGAAGACGGAACCGGGCCCTCCGATGGCGATGGCACCGGCTACTCCGGCGATGTTGCCGGTGCCTACCGTGGCAGCCAGAGCGGTACAGACCGCCTGAAACGGCGTCATGGTACCGTCGGATGCATCCCGTTTACGGAACATCCTGCCGAGGGTAACCCGGATCGCATAGGAGAATTTGCGGATCTGCAGAAAATTGGTGCGGATATTCAGATAGAGCCCCACTCCGATGATGCAGATCATGGCGGGGACTCCCCAGATAAAATTGTTCACGGCATTGTTGATGGATTCAATTGTATTTAACATGTGATAAAACCTTCCTGAGTGTATTTTTGCTTTTTATTACCGTGTTTTGGTAAGAGAAAAAACAGTGAAAATATAGAAAATAATACCATAATATTACAGAAAAGTACATGACAATTGATATTCTTAAGGCTGTCTGCCGTCGCAGGGGGGAACTGTTCATGCCCCCTGCCTGCCCTTGCCTCCCGGTCTCTTCCTTCAGATAGTGAGAAACATTGTTAAATAGCGGTACTTGTATTTACGGAATCCCAATGCTATACTATTTGAAGTTAGCTAAAACTAACCTGCAAAATTCATACGAGATAAAGGCGTTTCTGCCCTTGTGCCGGTGTTCGGTCCGGCCCTGGAGCAGAAATACTGTGGTTGGTAAAAAAAGAAAGGAAGAGAGGATTAAAACATGAGCAAAACAGCAGTAGTGTATTGGAGCGGAACAGGCAATACGGAGGCTATGGCGGCAAAAGTGGTGGAAGGCGCGCAGGCGGCAGGAGCGGAGGTCTCGCTGTTTACGGCTGCGGAATTCGGGGCGGACAAAATGGATGAATTTGATTCGGTTGCATTCGGCTGCCCGTCCATGGGAAGTGAGCAGCTGGAGGAGGACGAATTTGAGCCGATGTTCCTGAGCTGCAAGGCGAAGTTGAGAGGGAAGAAGATTGCGCTCTTTGGCTCCTACGGATGGGGAGACGGCGAGTGGATGAGAACCTGGGAGGAGACCTGTCGGGAGGATGGCGCTGTACTGGCCTGCGACTGCGTGATCTGCAATGACGCTCCGGACGCGGAGGCGGAAAGTGCCTGCGAGGAGATGGGAAAGGCGCTGGCATAGGAGAGAAGAAAAGCCGGCAAAGGAAGGCCCGCTAAAAGGAGGAACACAAGGTGCAGGATGCAAGCCGATATTTCAACGATCTTTTTGAACAGATGCCATCGGAGCAGGTCTACGAGGTTTTGAGAAATGCGCCGGAGGAAATCGGACGGTTTTCCATTTGCCGGAAAAATACGAGACAGGGAATCGACCTTCTGGACTGGCGCATGAATTACCAGAGGGATGTCCATGTATACAGGCGGGGAGAGAACAACAGAGATGAGGTGCAGTTTGTATTCTGCATGAATCAGGGGATGGTCTGGGAGATCGAGGGGATCCCCAGACCTGTTTCCATGGAAAAAGGAAATGCCTATATCTATCGGAACGGAGACAGGACCACATGGGGATACTATCCGGGAAAATGCGATTTCGTGTTTAAAAGCGTGCAGATTCCGGTACAGGTTTACCGCAGGCTTCAGAACGCGTATTTTGAAGGCAGGGAAGAGATATCGGCGGAGCGGTTCAGTTCTGCGGTGGAGAGCATTGAGATCACGCCCGGAATCTGCCGGATACTGGCGGAACTGGAACAGTCCGGGCGGTATGAGGACGGGATTGGCTGCCTCTATCTGGAAGGAAAGCTTCTGGAACTGCTCGCCGCCTCCTTTGAGGAACTTCTCACATGCCGAAAGGCCCAAAAGAGACTGTGTGGGATTACCCGAACCGATCAGGAAGCAGTGAGGGAGGCAAAGCGGATTCTGGACCGTCACCTTACCGATGCGCCGGACTGCGAACGGCTGGCAAGGGCGGTAGGTGTAAGCGTCTCCAGGCTGGCTCGGTTGTTTTCGGAAGTAACCGGAAACACCATACACTCCTATCTGATCGAGCGGAGACTGGAACACGCGGCGCTTCTGCTGACCGAACAGAAGAATGTAAGTCAGGCGGCCGCGCTGTCCGGATACTCCAACATGAGCCATTTTTCCGCCTCCTTTAAAAAGAAATACGGCGTGCTCCCCAAGGAGTATGCCGGAAAATGAAAAACTGTTAGAAATATACTGTTTTTTGGTAGAAATGCTTCGGTTATCGCCGTAAAATATAACACGTCAAGTTAGACAAAACTAACTTGACGTGCTTTTTTCATACCGGAGAGTCCGGCATGACAGGAGTTACTGTTGAAAGGAGTGGTATCGGATATGTTTCAAAAGATTTTAGAGTACGCAGGACCCTACAAAAAGACGACCTTTTTGGCTTCTGCGGTCATCCTGCTGGGAGTGTTCATGAGTGTCCTCCCGTTTATCTTTGCCTGCCAGATCATCGCGCCGCTGATTGAGGGAGAACCCATGGACTTGTCGTATGCTGCGGTCCGGATAGCCAGTGTGCTGGTGTGTCTGGTGCTGCACGCCTGCCTGTATGTGAAGGGGCTCTCCCTGTCCCATGAAGCCGCCTACAACATCCTCATGAGAATCCGTATTTCTCTTCAGAACCGGATGGAGAAGCTGCCGCTGGGGGGTGATTCAGGAGAAAGGGACGGGGAGCATCAAACGTCTGTTTGTAGATGATGTAGAGAGCATGGAGCTGCTTCTGGCCCACGCGCTGCCAGAGGGCTTTGCCAACACGGTGATTCCGGTCGTGGTTTACACAGCTCTGTTCTTTGTGGACTGGAAGCTGGCGCTTATGTCTCTCGCCTCTCTGCCAGCAGGCCTCCTGGCCATGATGGTCATGTACCGTATCGGCCAGAACGGGATGGTGAGTTACTATGAGGCCGGCAAGGTCATGAACAACACCATTATCGAGTACATAAACGGCATGGAGGTGGTGAAGGTGTTCAACAGGGATGGCGAATCCTATGAACGGTTCCAGAGAGATGTGCTGGCCTACCGGGATCTGACGCTCGACTGGTATAAGGCCTGCTGGCCGTGGATGGCGGCCTATAACAGTATTCTGCCGTGCACGCTGATTGTGACGCTGCCTCTGGGTTCCTGGTTTGTGCTGAAAGGATATTCCTCCCTGCCGGATTTCATTTTGGTGATGTGCCTGTCCCTAAGCCTGGGAATTCCACTCCTCAGGGCCCTGAGCTTCCTGCCCTCGCTGCCGCAGATCAATTATAAGCTGAATGCACTGGAGCAGATGCTGGGTGCAGAGCCTCTGAAACAGACCGCCGATGGCTGGCACGGCAAGGACAATACCGTGGTGTTCGACCGCGTAACCTTCGGTTACGAGGAGAAATCTGTGGTCAGCGGCGTCAGCCTGATGGTGAGGGAAGGCCAGAAGACGGCCCTTGTGGGGGAATCCGGTTCGGGTAAGAGCACACTGGCAAAGCTGCTGGTTCACTATTACGATGTTGAGGAAGGAAACATCACCATTGGCGGCCAGGATATCTGTGGGATGAGCCTGGAAGCCTTGAACGCCAGAATCTCTTACGTGGCCCAGGAACAGTATTTATTCAATACCTCTTTGCTTGAAAATATCAGGATCGGCCGCTTTACTGCCACCGACGAAGAGGTGCTCGAAGCTGCGGCGAAAGCCCAGTGCATGGAATTTATCGAAAAACTTCCCGATGGAATCCGCACGATGGCCGGAGACGGAGGAAAACAGCTGTCGGGAGGCCAGAGGCAGAGAATTGCGCTGGCCAGAGCTATTTTAAAGAACGCTCCCGTAGTAGTTCTCGATGAGGCGACTGCATTTACGGATCCGGAAAATGAGGAGAAGATGGAAGCCGCCATCTCCGAGGTGGTAAAGGGAAAGACACTTCTGGTCATCGCCCACCGTTTATCCTCTGTGAAAAATGCCGACCAGATCTGCGTGATGGCGGAAGGCAGAATTGCAGCCAGGGGAACCCATGACGAGCTTTTAAAAAACAGTGAAGAGTACCGGAGACTCTGGAATGCTTCCATGGAGAGCGCAGAGTGGCGTGTATCGGGCGGAAAGGAGGAACGGTAATGGTTCAATTATTTCAGAGAATTTTAAATCTGTCGGGAAAATACAGGGGCAGAATTGAGACTGCCTTTCTGTTTTCCGTTCTAAAGGCAATTCTGTCGAAAATGCCTCTATGCGTGGCCTTTTTCATGCTGTCCCGGTTTTATACCGGTGCCATTACGGCCGAAGACTGTGTGACCGCCGCTGTCGTGCTCTGTGTGTCCGTGCTTCTGGAAGCGTTTTTTCAGCTGATGAGCGACCGGCTGCAGAGCGGCGCCGGGTATATGATGTTCGCGGAGCAGCGGAGGAATTTGGGCGCTCATTTGCGAAAGCTGCCCATGGGGTACTTTACGGCGGGAAATATCGGAAAGATCAGCTCGGTTTTGACCACGGACATGATCTTTGTGGAAGAGATCGCCATGAGCTCTATTGCTAATATGATGAGCTACGCCTTTTCTGCAGCTCTTATGGCAGTAGTTCTTTTCTTCCTCGATGTGCGGCTGGGGATCATCGGCCTGCTCGTTACCGTAACCGCGATGATTACAGCCGGGAAAATGAACCGGATCTCCATGAAGGAGGCTGTCGGCAGACAGGAACAGAGCGAGAAGCTTACGGATGCCGTACTTTCCTTTACGGAGGGGATAGCCATCATCAAAAGCTATAATTTGTTGGGAGAGAAATCCGCAGAGTTTTCCAACAATTTTAAGTTGTCGAGAGACAAATCGCTGGGCTTTGAGGAAGCAATGACGCCGTGGCAGAGGGGATTAAACCTGATTTATGCCTGCGGTATGGCGCTGTTGTTCGGCGTTTCCGTCTACCTGCAGCAGACCGGTTCCCTGACCATTCCGTATCTTATGGGGCTGCTCCTGTTTGTGTTTGATTTATTTGGCCCGCTGAAGGCGCTGTACGGCGAGGCGACGCGGCTCACGGTCATGAACAGCTGTCTCGACCGGATTGAGGGTGTCTGCGCGGAGAAAGAACTGCCGGATCAGGGAAAAAAGCACATTCCGGAGCGGAATCACAAGGCGGAGATAGAGTTCGATCACGTTACCTTTGCCTATCACGAGAAGGAGGTATTAAAGGACGTCACTTTTAAAATACAGCCAAATACAATGACGGCCCTGGTTGGACCCAGCGGCGGTGGAAAATCGACGGCAGCCAACCTTCTGGCCCGTTTTTGGGATGTGAAATCCGGATGCGTCCGGATGAGAGGAGAAGATATCCGTGACGTGCCGCTGGCGGAGTTGATGGATCATATCAGCATGGTATTCCAGAGGGTATATCTCTTTCAGGATACAATTTACCAGAATATCAGCATGGGAAAGACGGAGGCGTTGAAAGAAGAAGTGTATGAGGCGGCGAGGAAGGCCAGATGCTATGATTTTATCACGGCGCTTCCGGAGGGCTTTGACACCGTGATCGGCGAGGGCGGCGCAAGCCTTTCCGGAGGAGAAAAACAGCGGATTTCCATTGCGCGCTGTATCTTAAAGGACGCTCCTGTGGTGATTCTCGATGAGGCGACCGCAAGCGTGGATGCCGATAATGAACGATTCATCCAGGAGGCGATTTCAGAGCTGGTAAAAGGGAAGACGCTGCTGGTGATCGCCCACCGGTTAAATACCATCAGAGCTGCCGGTCAGATTCTGGTGATCGACGATGGCCGTGTGGTACAGAGAGGAAATCACGAAGCACTGATAAAGGAGAAGGGAATCTACAGAGATTACGTAAATATACGCGAAAAAGCGGCTGGCTGGAGCATCGACGGACTTTCCCGTCAAATACAAAAAGATTAAAAGTACCTAACCCTCATTGCCATTGACTAACCGGCGCAAAAATGGTTACACTGGGAGTAAGAAGAGGCGGATAGTTTCAAAGCGCATAGAACGAAAACACGCAGCGCGTGATGCGGAAATGGGGGTGCAGCTATGCAGTCACTGGCACAGGCAAAGGCGGGAGACGACTATACGATCAAATGGATGTTCGGCGCTCCCCGGATTCTGGATTTTTTAAATGAATACGGGATCAGAGAGGGAAGCGATATCCGTGTTTTCCAGCAGGGAAAAGACGGAATCATCATCGGACGGGATAACGTACGCCTTGCGATTGGTGAGGAGGTGGCAAGGCGGATTCAGGTGTGAGCCGGCTTTAACAGGAAACGGAACAGAATACAAACTATGTAAAAAGCAAAACAAAAACAGAAAAACAGGCGGTCTGCAGAGAAAAGGTTTCTCCCCGGACCGCCTGTTTTCCTATTTTTCCAACAATTCATTTCCTTTTGTCACGTGATCCTTGATAGCCTGAAAGCTTTTTGCGCTCACCACATGCTCGATCCGGCAGGCGTCTTCCGCCGCGGTTTTTTCATCGACTCCTAAATACATCAGCCAGTTGGAAAGCATCGTATGGCGCTCATACATGGTCTCAGCAACCTGTTTCCCGGAATCTGTCAGGGTGATATAGCCATCCTGATCCACCAGAATATAACCATTTTCGCGGAGGTTGCGCATGGCGACGCTGACACTCGGCTTGGAGAAATCCAGTTCATTGGCGATATCGATGGAACGGACGTGCGGCTTTCTATTGCTAAGAATCAGTATGGTTTCAAGATAGTTTTCGGATGATTCGTTCATCTTCAATGTTCGTTTACCTCCCTGCGGTTAAAGTATCAGAATGCGTGATACAAATAGTTTATCATAGCCGGGGAAAAAGGTCAAAATAAGAATATAAAAAAATTATTGACAATTCAGTTAGCAGGTACTAATCTATAGTTAGTTACAACTAATAGAAGAAATTGGAAGAAAGGAAGGAGCACATATGGCAACAGCGATTATATGCCTGGCCCTTATTATGGCAGGGGTTCTGGCGATAAGAAGCTACAGAAAGAGGCTGACCACCGGCTGCTGCGGAGGTTCGGGCGAGGCTGCGGTGAAGAAAATAAAGGTAAGTGATAAGGACCTTACCCACTATCCGCACCGCCGGGTTTTAAAGGTGGACGGGATGTCCTGCGGCAACTGCGCCATCCGGGTGGAGAATGCATTAAATTCTCTGGAGGGCGTCTATGCCCGCGTGAACTTAATGGAGGCGGAGGCGGATGTCCGCATGAAACAGGAGTTCAGCGACACCGTGTTAAAGGATACTGTCAAGGACGCAGGATACACTGTTTACCGGATCACGCCGGTAAATGACTCGATTTCTCAATAAGGCCTGTTGGCGTTGACTAACCGGGTAAATTTCTAGTAAAACGTTTATAAAAGGAGTGACTGAAGATGAAAAAACACAGGTTTTGGGCCTGGGCAATGCTTTTTTGCCTGGCGATGGTTTTTTACACGGGTTACAAGCATAGATAAGAAAAACAGGAGGATAAAGAAATGTTGGACTGCTTCAAAATGAAAAAGATAGGAATCTTTGCAGGAGGTGTTTTATTCGGTACAGCGGGTGTTAAAATTCTGGCAAGTAAAGATGCGAAGAAGTTTTACGTCAACTGTCTGGCCGCCGGACTGCGCGCGAAGGACTGCGTGATGACAACTGCCACTTCGATCCAGGAGAACGCAGACGATATTCTGGCTGAGGCGAAGGAGATCAACCGCCAGAGAGCGGATGAAGCCTTTGAAGACGAGAGCGAAGAGATGGTTTCAGAGACCGCGGAAGAAGTGGAAGAGACAGCAGCAGAATAGACAGCAGCAGAGTAAAAGAAGACACCGCCTGATGGAATTTTCCTCAGGCGTTCCTTTTTGAAGAACTGGAGAAACATAGGACAGGAGACAAAGACATGAGATTTATAGTGAAACACGAGATAAAAGGACGGCTTCGGATCCATCTCGACCGGCGTGAGCTGACACTGAGAGAGGCAGATATGTTTTGCTGTGCCATGAGCCTGATTCCGGGAGTGAAGGAGGTGAAGGTCTATGAGAGGACCGCGGATGCAGCTATCCTGTATGAAGGCGGCCTTCGGCCAGTTATCATCGAGGAAATCAGGCGCTTTTCCTTTCAGGACGAGTCACTCTGTGAGCTGGTCCCGAAGGACAGCGGCCGGGCGCTGAACCGGGAATACAAGGAAAAACTGATTCAGCGGGTTGTTGTGAGGGCGTTTACAAAGGTATTTCTGCCTGTGCCGTTTCGGGCTGTGTATACAGCGGTGAAGTCTGCTGGCTATATCATTAAGGGCCTCCGGTGTCTTCTGAAGGGAAAGCTGACGGTTGAGGTTCTGGATGCCACCGCAATCACGGTGTCGATCGCAAGACTGGATTTCAATACGGCTGGTTCTGTGATGTTCCTGCTGGGGATCGGGGAGCTTTTGGAGGAATGGACCCATAAGAAATCGGTAGGAGATCTGGCGAGAAGCATGTCCCTGAACATTGAGAAGGTATGGCAGAATGTGGACGGCACAGAGGTTCTGGTTCCGGTCTCCCGAATCCGCGAGGGCGACCTCGTGACAGTACATGTGGGCAGCGTGATTCCGCTGGACGGAGTTGTTGTGACCGGGGAAGCCATGGTAAATCAGGCCTCCATGACCGGCGAGTCCATACCGGTGAAGAAGGAACCGGATACATACGTATACGCGGGAACCGCGGTGGAGGAAGGAAGCATCACCATCTGCGTGAAGAAGGCGGCCGGATCCACCAGATTCGAGCGGATCGTCAAAATGATTGAGGACTCCGAGAAGCTGAAATCCAATGTGGAAGGAAAAGCGGCCGCCATGGCTGACGCACTGGTTCCCTGGGGCCTGGGCGGCACGGTGCTTACCTGGCTGCTCACACGGAATGTAACGAAGGCAATCTCGATCCTGATGGTAGACTTCTCCTGTGCTCTGAAGCTGGCCATGCCGCTGTCCGTACTTTCCGCCATGAGGGAGGCAGGAAGCTATCGGGTTACAGTCAAGGGCGGCGTCTATCTGGAGTCTGTGGCGGAGGCGGATACCATCGTATTCGATAAGACCGGCACTCTCACGAAGGCCAGGCCGGTGGTGGCCGGCGTTGTGACCTTTGAGGGGCGGGACGAGGATGAGATGCTGCGGATTGCAGCCTGTTTAGAGGAACATTTCCCCCATTCCATGGCGAACGCAGTTATTCAGGAGTCCGTCCGGAGAGGATTGGTTCATGAGGAAATGCACTCGAAGGTGGACTATATTGTAGCTCATGGAATAGCCTCTTATATCGGAGGAGAGCGGATTATTATTGGAAGTCATCATTTTGTCTTCGAGGACGAGGGTAGCATCATTCCGGAAGACGGAAGAGAGCAGTACGAGAGCCTTCCGCCGGAGTATTCTCATCTCTATATGGCGATTGGAGGCCGTCTGGCCGCGGTGATCTGCATTATCGATCCCCTGCGGGAGGAGGCTGCCTCAGTGGTCAGTCAGTTGAGAGCGCTGGGACTTTCCAAGATTGTTATGATGACGGGAGACAGTGACCGGACTGCAAGGTCCATCGCACAGAAGGTGGGTGTGGATGATTATTACTCCGAAGTACTTCCGGAGGATAAGGCCAGTTTCGTGGAGGCAGAGAGAGCCGCGGGCAGAAAAGTTATCATGGTCGGTGACGGAATCAACGATTCCCCCGCTTTATCCGCTGCCGACGTGGGAATCGCCATCAGCGAGGGGGCGGAGATCGCCAGGGAAATCGCGGATATTACCATATCGGAGGATGCACTGGACCAGCTTGTGACGCTGAAGAGAATCAGCAACGCGCTGATGGTCCGTGTAAACAGAAATTATCGGTTTGTGATCGGATTTAATTTGGGCCTGATCCTGCTGGGCGTCAACGGAATCCTGGCGCCGGCCACCTCTGCGCTGCTTCATAATACATCGACGCTCATGGTCAGTCTGAAGAGCATGACTAATTTACTGGAACAGAAACAATAGGGAGCGGTTTTAAAGAGTCATACCACGAAAAACGGTGTGGCTCTTTTTTCGTCCATTTCCCATCTATTAATAAATGTTCTCAAGAACGGCTATGGACAAATGTTGTAATAGCTGGTAAAATATAGTTAGTTATAACTAACTATATAAACCAAGGAGCCGGAGGAAACAGTATTGGTGTAAAACCCGGCAGGCTGTGAATTGCAGACAGCACGATAGAGATCTGGAGGTATTATAAATGAGCGTAGTAATTATCGGCGGCCACGACCGAATGGTGAGCCAGTACAAGAAGATATGCAGGGAATTCAAATGCAAGGCAAAGGTCTTTACCCAGATGAGTACCAACATGGATAAGAAGATTGGATGTCCGGACCTTCTGGTTCTGTTTACCAATACGGTTTCCCATAAGATGGTAAAGTGTGCCCTCGACGGAATCGATGACGGCGCCACCCGCGTGGTCCGCTGCCATACCAGCAGCGGCACGGCGCTTTCTAAGATTCTGGAGGATGAGACTCCGCAGATGGTGTAAATGACAGTTGCAGCTGGAAGAAAAGTTGAATGAGAACGCTATAAATTTTTAAGGTTGTTATGGCATGTTCTGGAAAAGGATGGTATGATGGGGCAGGAGCGCAGTTTTTGGCGGTGCAGGAATAAACAGCCGGCCACGAAACGCGCAAACTGAGGAGAAAGGACCCCTTCATAAAATGATAAGAGATTATTTTAGGAAACTGGACCGCAGGCGGGCCGTCATCATGATCATCGGTAATGTTTTTACAGGAATGGGAATCAGCATTTTCAAACTTTCAGGACTGGGCAACGATCCCTTCAGCGGCATGGTAATGGCCCTGTCGGACTGCACCGGCATTCAGTATGCGTTTTTCCTTATTCTGGTGAATCTAGTGATCTTTATTGCTGAGATCACCATGGGCCGGGAACTGATCGGCCTGGGCACTGCAGTGAACGCGCTGCTTCTGGGATACATCGTTACCTTCTTTTTCGGAATATGGGAGGTGACCCTTGGAATGCCTTCCGTGCTGTGGCAGAAGTTATTGACTGTATTCGTCGGTGTGGTGGTCTGCAGCTTCGGACTCTCCTTATACCAGACCTCCGATGTAGGCGTGGCGCCGTATGACAGCCTTGCGCTGATCATGTGCAGAAAGCAGAAAAAGATATCTTACTTCTGGTGCCGTATGGCCTGTGACGTGTTCTGTGCGGTAGTGTGCTTCGCGGCAGGCGGAATTGTCGGCCTGGGAACGCTGGTATCCGCTTTGGGACTGGGGCCTTTTGTGCAGTTCTTTAATAAAACAAGCAAGAATTTCCTCACCTCTACAGGTGGAGGGATGAAACGCCAAAAACAAGCTTAATGTCAGTGGTGGGCGGAGAGAAATCGGTATCCCCCGCTGACATGAAGTCAGGCCGCGCATCTATAAGATGTAGTCGCACTCTGTGAAATTATCGAGTGTGGATTGAAACAATGTTCATTTTACGGACAGGCTGTTGAAAAAGGACGGAGTATCGAATCCTGTATAAGTGAAAATCAAATCCCCTGTGACTTTACTAAATGGTAATGGTACAGGGGATTTATGCGTCTGTAAGTAATCGTTTAGACTGTGAATATCCGCATCCTCGCAAAAGAAGAAGTGGGTCTGGACTGCTTTCTGTCCCGCGAGCCGGATTATGTTTATAAACAGATAGCAGATTTAAGGTGACTTACAGGATTGACAATTTCCCCGGTTTATGCAATAATATAGATACTTTAATAAAAAGATATATAAAAGTATTTAAAACTATTCCACAAATCAAAATGTAGAAAGAGGGAACATGTATGATGCTGCAGCAGGTAATGACCGCTCCGGGGGAAATTGAGTTTCGGGAGGTGCCGGTTCCGGAGCCGGAAGAGAATCAGGTACTGGTTAAGATCAGAAAGATCGGCGTATGCGGATCGGACATCCATGTCTACCATGGCGAGCATCCGTTTACCAGCTATCCGGTCACCCAGGGACACGAAGTATCGGGGGAGATCGAGAAGCTGGGGAGCGGCGTAAAAGGATGGAAGGTGGGACAGAAGGTGACGATCCAGCCGCAGGTGGTCTGCGGAACATGTTATCCGTGCCGTCATGGCAAATACAATCTCTGCGAAAAACTGAAGGTAATGGGATTTCAGACAACCGGTGTGGCGTCCGATTACTTCGCTGTCGACGCGGCCAAGGTGACGCCGCTTCCGGAGGAGATGAGCTTTGATGAGGGCGCCATGATTGAGCCGTTGGCGGTGGCAGTTCACGCGGTGAAGCGTGCCGGAAATGTGGAAGGTGCGAAGATTGCGGTCCTGGGAGCCGGACCGATCGGAATCCTGGTAGCCCAGACGGCGAAGGGCCTGGGTGCGGAGAGCGTCATGATTACGGATGTCAGTGATTTGAGGCTGGAAAAGGCGAAGGAATGCGGCGCGGATTTCTGCATCAATACGAAGACAAAGAATTTCGGCGAGGCCATGGTGGAAAATTTCGGGCCGGATAAGGCTGACATCATCTACGACTGTGCGGGCAATAATATTACGATGGGACAGGCCATTCAATATGCGCGCAAGGGAAGCACCATCATTCTGGTGGCTGTATTTGCGGGAACCGCTCAGATTGATCTGGCTGTCTTAAATGACCATGAGCTGGACTTGAATACCAGTATGATGTACCGCAATGAAGATTATCTCGATGCGATCCGTCTGGTAAAGGAGAAAAAAGTGGTGCTGGCACCGCTGATCTCCAAACATTTCGCATTCAGGGACTATCTGGAGGCATACCGGTATATCGATGAGAACCGGGAGAGCACCATGAAGGTGATTATCAATGTGGCGGAATCGTAACGTGGAAGAATAATTGGAGCTGTGAATCATAATACAGGGGAGAGGAAAATAAAATGGCAGCACAGTACATAACGGGACTCCAGCATATTGGCATCCCGACGAATGATATAGAGAAGACGACGGCATTTTACCATGAACTGGGATTTGAGACGGCATTTGAGACGGTAAATGAAGCGGCTGGGGAGAGAGTTGCTTTTTTGAAATGCGGAAGTCTTGTGATTGAGACGTACGAGAACCATCAGGCGGCGGAGAGGAACGGAGCGGTGGATCACGTGGCTCTCGATGTGACGGATATTGAAGCGGTATTTGCTGAGATCAAAGAAGCGGGATACCCCATGCTTGACGAGGAGATCCAGTTTCTGCCCTTCTGGGCCAATGGCGTCCGCTTTTTCACCATTCTGGGACCGAACCGGGAAAAGGTTGAGTTCAGCCAGATGCTGTAAACGATGCACTGCCACTTGCCGTCTTCCCCAATCAATGATAATATGATTACAGGATTGGAGGAGACGGCTATGACAAAAGAAAAGCTTGCGCTTGAAATCATCAGGCGCCTAAAAGAAGAATACCCTGACGTTGGTTGTACACTGGATTACGATGAGGCATGGAAGCTCCTTGTGAGCGTGCGCCTGGCGGCCCAGTGTACCGATGCCAGGGTAAATGTGGTTGTACAGGATTTATATGCAGAGTATCCGGATGTGGAGGCGCTGGCAGGAGCCGAAGTGGAAGACATCGAAAAGATCGTGAAGCCCTGCGGCCTGGGACACAGCAAGGCAAGGGATATCAGTGCATGCATGAAAATCTTAAAGGAACAGTATGACGGCAGAGTTCCCGACGATTTCGACGCACTCTTAAAGCTTCCCGGAGTGGGGAGAAAGAGTGCGAACCTGATTATGGGCGATGTGTTCGGCAAACCGGCCATCGTCACAGATACCCACTGTATCCGCCTGGTAAACCGTATGGGGCTGGTGGAGGATTTAAAGGACCCGAAAAAGGTGGAGATGGCTTTGTGGAAGCTGATTCCGCCGGAGGAGGGCAGTGATTTCTGTCACCGGCTCGTATTCCACGGCAGAGATGTCTGTACAGCCAGAACGAAGCCATTCTGTGAAAAATGCTGCCTGAAGGATATCTGCGCCCGCAACGGGGTATAGGGAAGGCGGCTTCCGGGAGAATGGTATGAATGTCAAGGATTTAAAAAGCTTTGAGGCGGTCTATGAGGAACGCGGCATCAACCAGGCGGCACAGAAGCTGTTTATCACGCCTCAGGGCCTGAGCCGCAATATTAAAATGCTGGAGAGCGAGCTGGATACGGTTCTCTTTGTGCGGACGAAACAGGGTGTGAGACCGACGGAGAGCGCAGAACTGCTCCATGAGAGGGCGGATATCCTGATTCGGGAATTTGAGGAAATCCGCAACGGTATCCAGCAGCTGAAAAATGAAAAACGACTGCTCCGCATTGGCTGTGCCTGCGGAGTATTTAATGTACTTTCTTTTCCGGTGATTCAGAGATTTATCGATGAGAATCCTGAGATTTCCGTGGAATGGTGTGAGTACTCGAATCAGGAGGTGAAGGAGAGGCTGAAGGATTCCACCATCGAATACGGTTTCGTCGTTGGAGCGTGGAAGGAAGACGGCGTAAAAAACAGGCGCCTGGCCGGCTGCAGAGTCTGCCTTCTGGTTTACGAGGGCCACCCCTTCTATGATCTGGAAGAGGTCACCATTGATATGGTCCGCGGCGAAAAGCTGATCCTGATGAACGAGTACTTTCATATGTACCACGATTTTCTGGAGGCCTGCGAGGTCAGGGGCTTTAAGCCGCTGATTGCTGCCAAAACCGCAGATGCAAACTTTCAGTACCAGCTGTGCAGGCAGAAGACAGGGCTTGCTGTGGTGCCTGATTTTGCTGCAGAGCATTTCCGCATGGACCACATGAGGGCCATTCCTTTTCGGGAGCGGCTGAAATGGGAAGTGTACGGCGTTTATAAGGAGAGTAACGGCTGCTATTCGGTGATTCGGGCGCTGGAGGATTTTCTGCAGAGCCAGTAGAGCGTTGCATATCAAGCACACAATTCGCCGAAACTTACGCAATGCTGTACTGGTCTGCGGATTTGCCGGAAGAATAAAAAAAGTATTGACAGCCGTCAAGCGATTGTTGATAGCGCCTGTCCTGTACGGAATGGTATCATATTGTTATAAAAATAACAGGAGGGTGCCATGAAGTACAAGAATCTGTTTACACCGGTCAAAATAGGATCGGTCACATTGAAAAACCGTTTTGCCCTGGCTCCCATGGGGCCATTGGGACTGGCTGATGCCGAGGGCGGATTTAATCAGAGGGGAATCGATTATTATACGGAACGTGCGAAGGGCGGCACAGGTCTGATCATCACAGGAGTAACCTTTTCGGACTGTGAGGTTGAGACCCAGAGTATGCCAAACTGCCCCAATTCCACGTATAATCCCGTTCATTTTATCCGGACGTCGAAGGAGATGACAGAGCGGGTTCACGCCTATGGGAGCAAGATATTTCTTATGATGTCGGCCGGCTTTGGAAGAGTGACGATCCCTACTAATCTGGGAGAGTTTCCTCCGGTTGCGCCATCTGCGATTCCACATCGGTGGCTGGATAAGATCTGCCGGCCGCTTACAAAGGAGGAGATCCACAGCATTGTAAAATCCTTTGGAGACGGAGCGTACCATGCAAAACGGGGTGGTTTTGACGGCGTGGAAATTCACGCGGTTCACGAGGGTTATCTGCTGGATCAGTTTGCCATTTCCATGTTCAATCAAAGGACTGACGAGTATGGAGGTACACTGGAAAACAGGCTGCGGTTCGCGCGTGAAGTGGTTGAAGAGATCAAGTCCAGGTGCGGACAGGATTTTCCTGTGGTGCTGCGTTTCAGCTTAAAGAGCATGATAAAGGACTGGCGGGAAGGCGCTTTGCCGGGAGAAACGTTTGAGGAGAAGGGCCGCGATATTGAGGAAGGTCTGGAGACTGCGAAGCTGCTGGTGCAGTACGGCTATGACGCGCTGGATACCGACGTGGGAACGTATGATGCATGGTGGTGGAACCATCCGCCGATGTATCAGAAAAAGGGGCTTTACCGTCCGTACTGCAGGCTGGTGAAAGAGGCCGTGGATGTCCCGGTGCTGTGTGCAGGCCGTATGGACAATCCGGAGATGGCTTCCGAGGCCGTGGAGGCCGGCGAGTGCGATATTGTAAGCCTTGGCCGCCCGCTTCTGGCTGATCCCGACTATGTAAATAAGCTGAGGGCCGGAACCTGTGAACAGATCCGCCCGTGCATCTCCTGTCAGGAAGGCTGTATGGGCCGTGTCCAGGAGTATTCCATGATTAACTGTGCGGTGAACCCACAGGCGGCCAGGGAGCGTGTGACCGCCTATGAACCTGTCTTAAAGAGCTGGCGGGTGATGGTCGTGGGCGGCGGTGCGGCAGGCTGTGAGGCCGCAAGAGTGCTGGCGGTGAGAGGCCATAAGCCGGAGCTGTTCGAAAAAGGCGGCAGGCTGGGAGGCAACTTAATTCCCGGCGGTGTTCCTGACTTTAAGGAGGACGATCTTGCGCTGGCTCACTGGTATGAGGTCCAGCTTCAAACTCTGAAGGTTCCGGTTCATTTCAATACGTGTGTGGACCGGGAGATGGTCCTGGCGGGAAATTACGACGCTGTGATCCTCGCCACCGGTTCCAGACCGAAGGTGTTTTCTCTGGGAGACGACGAGCGGGTATTTCCGGCAGCAGAGGTTCTGAAAGGGGAAAAAGACTGCGGGGATACCACCGTGGTGATAGGCGGCGGTCTGGTCGGCTGTGAAACTGCGCTCTGGCTGGCAGAACAGGGGAAGCGCGTGACGATCGTGGAGGCGCTGGACCGGCTGATGGCGGTCAACGGTCCCTTGTGTCATGCCAATAAAGACATGCTGGAGCGCCTGATTCCTTACCGTGGAGTGAAAACTGTTACTTCTGCCAGTGTTACCGGATACCGTAACGGAATTCTGAGTCTTGTCTGCAGTGATGAAGAGAGGGAGATTGCCTGCGACAGCGTGATTCTTGCAGTGGGGTATCAGGAGGAGGACTCTCTGTACCGCCAGCTGGAGTTTGACGTGCCGGAACTGTATCTGCTGGGAGACGCAAGGAAGGTTTCCAATATTATGTATGCGATATGGGATGCGTTTGAGGTGGCAAACCATATTGGCTGAGGAGTGGATGAATAACGACCGTTTATTCCGGCGAGCGGCGGATCAGGTACGATACCCGATCAAGTGGGGCAGGCTCTGCCAGCGGGGCGTTTCACCCTTATGGCATCGGAGCAGGACATACAGCAGAACGATACGATATCCTCTGTTGCGTCCTGTTCCGATGCCGTTTTTCTGTGCAAAAATAATTAGTCGGCGAACAGCGGGGAAATGAATAAACATGACATACAGATGACGTGATTAGTGTGGTATTGTAGTTACAGTTCGATTATATTCGAAATGAAAAAGGAATCGGAGTCGGATTTGTATTGCAATGATATGAAATGACTTGAAATGTAAGCGGATCCCGGGAGGAAACTATATGCATGAAAAACAGGTAAAGTCGATTCTGTCTGCACAGAACGGCATGAATCTTTACAGAGGCTGCACGCACGGATGCATTTACTGCGATGCCAGAAGCACCTGTTATCAGATGGATCATGCGTTTGAGGATATTGAAGTAAAGTCCAACGCTGCAGAACTGCTGGAGAAGGCGCTTAAGAGCAAACGAAAGAAGTGTATGATTGGAACAGGCGCCATGAGCGACCCCTATTTACATCTGGAAAAGCGGCTCTGTCTTACGAGGCGGAGCCTGGAACTGATTGACTACTATGGATTTGGCCTGTCCATCCAGACGAAGTCGGATTTAATCCTGCGCGACCTGGATTTATTAAAAAGTATCAACCGGAAGACGAAGTGTGTGGTATCCATGACGCTTACGACGTATGATGAAGAGCTTTGCCGGATCATCGAGCCGAATGTCTGCACAACCGGACGCAGAGCGGAGGTACTGCGGATTCTTAAGGAGGAGGGAATTCCAACCATTGTCTGGCTGTCTCCGATTCTTCCATTTATAAACGATACAGAGGAGAACATACGCGGCATTCTGTCATACTGCCGTGACGCGTCGGTGTACGGGGTGATGCTCTTTGGCATCGGCGTGACGCTGCGGGATGGGGACAGGCAGTATTTCTATGCGCAGTTGGATAAGCATTTTCCGGGGATGAAGGAGCGCTATATCCGTACCTATGGAAACAGTTACGAGATCCCGTCGCCGGATACCAGACATCTGCTCTCCCTGGTGAAAGAAGAATGCCGGAAAACGGGAATGGTCTGCAGCAGCAATCGGCTGTTTGAGTATATGCATACCTTTGAGGATAAACAGGCGGGAGTTCAGATGTCGTTGTTTGAGTGAGGAAAGAGGGCGAGAGCCTGGGGCTTTAGCGGGCTGCTTGTTTATAAGGATAAGGAGGTACGATTTCATAGTGTACATCAAAACATAATGATCCATTTATGAGCCGCTACTTTTTCCGGTTCTTCCATAAGTATTCGATAAAATTGACAAAGAAGAACAGTAAGAAAAAGATTACTTCAGGTATGAAGGTTATCTCATAAGGATTGTTGGATATGAATCCATAAATGACACAAAGCAGAGTAAAGCAAACCGACATTACAAGTGCTTTTAATAATGCAGGCAGTACGTATTGTTTCATAAAAATCTCCTCTTAATATAATGCAAATTTATTTTCTGGTTATGTTATTTTTTTCTTTGACTTTCTTAATGACAGTTCCTATTATTACTCCAATAATCGTTCCAAATAATAAGCCATAACACATTGTTATGCCTGCTCTTCCGTGTGACAGGCCAGCCGCACCGCCGATGGCAAGGCCGATTGTCATACCGGAACACATACATGTAATAACTGCGAGATTGTTTTTGTCCATTGTCCTTCCCTTCCGAATCCGTTTTGCTAAGGTTTTATTTGCCTGATATGAAAGAATGATATTATGGACAGTGTATAATATTACACGAAGGCTGTCAATCTGGAGCGGCCATAAACCAACATGCATTTCAGGTTTGCCGGACATACATGCCGGAACCGTTACAGATACGGATCGAAACCTTTCATGAGGACTTTCGCGAATTTTGTGTTTATGATAGAATATAAAAATACATAGAGTTAAACAACAAGGCAGCCAATAAGAAAAGGAGGTGAGGCAGATGAACGCGGCTTACAAGGAAGCGTACCTTCACTATCGGGAATCCTTCTCATCCATATTCAATGAAGAACACAGAGAAGAGCAGAAGGGGATACCGGAAACAGCGGCTTTAGACGATGGTTTCTCTTTGCGTTCCCGATATTATACAGGAACGTTAAAGGGGAATATCCACGCGGTGATCCATGATATTGTGGGAGAGGACGGAACCGTTCTGTTAAGCTGGACGAATCTGGATGATGACGGAGATTTCTGCCGGCTGATTCACCACCGGAATGGGAAGAGGTATCTGGTATTCCGGGAGGATTTATACGGATGCAGTATTTTCTGTGTGGAGACGGGAGCGGTGTTCCGCTATCTGCCGGCATGCGTCTGGCCGGATAAACAGGAAGAGTTTCAGGAGAGTTTTATCTGGACAGATGCAGTGTATGACAGAGAATCCGGCCTTCTGGCGGTGACAGGCTGTTTCTGGGCCTGCCCAAATGATGTCATGATTCTCGACTTTGAGGATCCTTTTACAGAGCCGGAGGGAATCAATGGCTACGAGCTAATGGATCGGGAGTATGATCTTTACGACGATATCGAGTTTTCCGATTTTCAAAATGGGAAGATACTTTTAAAAGCATATAACACCAGAGATCAGAAACAGGAGATTCTGGCTTACGATACCAAATATTTAAAGCGGCTGCTGAAGGAACGGCTTAAGGCTGTCAGAATGGAGGATGCGCGATGATTGAACTGCCGGAGGCCATAAATCTGGCAAAACAGATGAGAGAGACAGTGAGAGGAAAGACGGTATCAGCGGTATATCCCCCTTCCTCACCCCACAAATTCTGCTGGTTTAACCATGAACCGGAGGAGTACCAGTCGCTTCTGGCCGGTCATACGGTGACGGGCGCGGCCGGTTTTGGTATCTTTTCGGAACTGGAATTCGACGGCGGCGTCAGGCTGGGGTTTAATGACGGAGTAAATCCCCGATTTATCCGGAAGGAAGAGGTCCGGCCGAAGAAATACCAGCTTCTCCTGGAATTTACGGATGGGTCCGCGATTGGATTTACAGTGGCCATGTATGGCAGTATTTCCTGCCATTCGGGCGATTATGATAACGAGTATTACAGAAAGAGTATCGAGAGCATTTCTCCTCTGACAGAGGAATTTGATGAAAGGTACTTTAAAGAACTGCTTGCTTCTGTGAAATCGGCGATGAGCGCCAAGGCGTTTCTGGCTGCGGAGCAGCGGATTCCGGGGCTTGGCAACGGCTGCCTTCAGGATATTCTGTTTCAGGCGGGAATCCATCCGAAACGCAAGGTTTTAACCCTTTCAGACTGTGAACAAAATGTTCTGTGGAAACAGGTAAGGATGGTACTTCAAGCCATGACGGAACAGGGCGGGCGCGACACCGAAAAAGATCTCTTTGGAAATCCAGGGGGCTACCAGACGCTGATGTCAAAGAATACAGTGGCTTCCGGCTGTCCCGCATGCGGCGGAGGGATTATAAAGGAAACTTATCTGGGCGGGGCGGTCTATTACTGTCCGTCGTGCCAGAAAATGGAGGAAGAGAAGAGATGAAGACAATCGGCCTGATCGGCGGTATGAGTTGGGAAAGCACGGTTACTTATTATCAGGTTATCAATGAGGCGGTGAAAGAAAGGCTGGGAGGTCTCCACTCCGCCAGATGCATTCTTTACAGCGTGGATTTTCAGGAGATCGAAGAGTGCCAGGCCGCGGGAGAATGGGAGAAAAGCGGAAAAATACTGGGAGAGGCGGCCGAAAGCCTGCAGAAGGCGGGGGCTGATTTTATTGTAATCTGCACGAATACCATGCACAAGGTTGTACCTCAGATTCAGAGTAAGATCCATATTCCTATCCTGCATATTGCGGAGGCGGCTGAAGACAGAGAGAATGGACCGTGTGGGACTTTTGGGAACGAAATATACCATGACTCAGGATTTCTACAAGGGAAAACTGGCAGAGTACGGCGTGGAGGTGCTCATTCCGGAGGCGTCGGAGATCGAAACCGTGAACCGGGTGATCTACGGGGAACTGTGCAGGGGGATCCTGTCAGAGACATCAAAAGAGGCATATTTAACAATCATCGCCCATTTAAAAGAGAGAGGCGCCCAGGGGGTGATCCTTGGCTGTACAGAGATCGGTCTTCTGGTAAAGAGCGGGGACACGGATGTGCCGCTGTTTGATACGGCCCTGATCCATGCGGAGAAGGCGGCGGAACTCTCGGTTGTGGGTGATACAGACGAAAGATGAGAGACATAAGAGGAAAGGGAGGTGTTCCGGGTGGCTGTCAGAACATTTGGCTGGGTACAGGAGGCCTATAAGCTGGACAATCTAAAAAATGTGGTATCGGTCTTTGTGCCGGGGTCTCCCGTCAACAGACGGTTAATAGAGGACAAACTGGTCCGGCTTATTTCAGACGAAGATGGCAAAGCGGAGTTTATAGAGGAACTGGAGGCAGATCCGGTCATCGTGCCGTACGCCCATCTGAAAGGAAAAGGGACACCGAAGGGATACACGAGAAGTAATGCACCGTGTTCGGGGATCATACAGGCGGTACTGCCCGGGCAGAGAAAAGAGTACCAGAGCGACTGGCCGGCGGATTCATTTCTGCGCTGGGCGGTCAGCATCGGATTTTTGAACTATGACAGAAATGCCGATACCTGTTCGCTGTCCGGTCTGGGGCGTTCCTATGCGGAGGCGGAAGCTGGGAGCAAAGAAGAGGAGGATGCGCTCACAACGGCATTTCTGTCGTATCCGCCGGTCTGCCGGGTGCTTTCGCTGCTGGCATCGGGCGCCCATCTGACAAAATTTGAAATAGGAGCCAAACTGGGCTTTATCGGTGAGGCCGGTTTTACCTCGATTCCGCAGCATATGATCCTGCAGGGGCTTTCCGAAACGGCGGAGGAGGACCGGGCAAAGCTTCTTCAGGATACAGAGGGAACCAGTGATAAATACGTCCGAACCATCTGCAGCTGGCTGAAACAGATGGGCTGGGTGGAGCAGGCGGCGAAGACGGTGGCAGAGGATGCCGGAACCAGGCGGTATGAGGGAACCATTCCCCAGTCCTACCGGCTTACGTTAAAAGGGAGAACCGTATTTAAGCATACCACTGGCGTCTCGAAATTTGCCCGGATACCGAAGCGGGTGATGTGGGATATGCTGGCAACGAAGGCGGCGGACCGGGATTACTTAAGGAACCGGAGGACCCATATTATCCAGTATCTGCTGAAGGATTATCGTTCGCCGGAGCAGGTGAAAGCCTATCTGGAGATGGTGGGACTGGAAGAGACGGTGGAGACTATTAAAGATGATATCTGTGGTTTTGAGAATATCGGCTTAAATGTGAAGCGTACCGGAAAGACGTATAAGATCATGGACGATATCGTAGGCCTGGAGATTCCGGCAGATGACGCGGGGCGGATTTCCGTAAAATCCGATATGGCTGTCGTAAAGGACAGCGTCAGAGAGCGGCTGGCCCATGTAAGTCACGAGTATCTGATTTTGATCGATCTGGGCTTCGATGGCACATCAGACCGCGACTATGAGATTCAGACGGCGGAGCTTTTCACCAGGGAACTGGATTTTTTGGGAGGCAGACTGGGAGATACCAGGAAGCCGGATGTCTGTATTTATTATGGAAAAGACGGCATGATTATCGACAATAAGGCGTATGGAAAAGGATACTCCCTTCCGATCAAACAGGCGGACGAGATGTACCGCTATTTGGAGGAAAATAAGGAACGGAACGAGAAGATCAATCCGAACCGCTGGTGGAAGGTATTTGATGAAGGCGTGACCGATTACCGGTTTGCTTTTGTGTCAGGGTCCTTTACCGGGGGCTTTAAGGATCGTCTGGAAAATATCCACATGCGCTCCGGACTCTGCGGCGGCGCGATAGACTCCGTGACACTTCTGCTGCTGGCAGAAGAATTAAAGGCGGGCCGTATGGAGTATTCCGAATTTTTCCGCCTGTTCGACTGTAACGACGAGGTCACTTTTCAATCAATTGTGATATAATGGTTAGTGGAAGTAGAAGGAGGGAATGTTCATGGAGTTGGGAGAATACCTTCCATTTTGGAAAAAACTGACGGAAGCGGAGCAGAGGACACTGGCAGGAAGCGTGCAGAGGCGTCGGTTTGAGAAAGGGCAGGTGCTTCACCACGGATCGGATGAATGCACCGGGCTGATTCTGACGCTGAATGGACAGCTGCGGGTCTATACCATATCGGATGAGGGCAAGGAGTTGACACTGTACCGGCTGCTGGAACGGGATTTATGTATATTTTCAGCGCCCTGCATGGTAAAGAGCATCCTGTTCGATGTAATTGTGGAAGCAGAGCAGGACACGGAGATTCTTCATATCCCGGTCGATGTCTACAGGGATCTGATGGATAACAGCGCGGCAGTGGCTAATTATACCAATGAGCTGATGGCGGAGCGCTTTTCCGATGTAATGTGGCTGATGGATCAGGTATTGAACAAAAAGATCGACAGCCGCCTTGCTGCGTTTCTGCTGGAGGAAAGCGGACTTGATGATAGCCGGAAGCTTTCCATCACTCACGACCAGATCGCCCGCCACATGGGGACGGCCAGGGAGGTTATCACCCGGATGCTGAAAGCATTTCAGGCAGACGGCCTGGTTAAGCTGAATCGGGGAGGAATCGAACTGCTGAACGAGAAGAGGCTTACGGAGCTGGCGGCGGACAGTTTGCGGTAGGCGGGGGGATGCAACCGGAAAAATCTCCGTATGCCGCCGAACAGAATTACGTGTGTAACAAAGTCACTGTAAAGCAGATCATTTTCGTGTATTCTAATATCATCAATCAATGAAAAAAGGAGTACAAATAAAATGTCTGTATTTTCAATCACAAATAATAATTATCATGAGGAAGTCGTTGCTTCCGGAAAGCCGGTGCTTCTCGATTTCTGGGCGCCTTGGTGCGGACCGTGTAAAAAGCTTTCCCCTGTTGTGGATAAAATTGCCGAGGAAAATCCCCATATTAAGGTGGGAAAGGTCAATGTGGAAGAGCAGAGGGAGCTGGCTGAGAAGTTTCATATTATGAGTATACCGGCGCTGGTCTTAATGAAGGAAGGGAAGGCGGTTGCATCCTCTGTGGGTGTGAAGCCCCAGGCCGCCATCGAGAAGATGCTGAACTCATGATAAACTCATGATGGAAGAGGTACCATGGACTTTTATGAACGTGTCAGATTTGTCATGAATCATATTCCATATGGAAAAGCAGCCACCTATGGCCAGATCGCCCTGTTATGCGGAAAACCCGGGAATTCAAGGCAGGTGGGATATGCACTGAACCGCCGCCTGGGCGGAGCGGATTTGCCGGCCCACCGTGTGGTAAACGCCTCCGGATATCTAAGCGGAGCGGCTTCCTTCCGGACTCCGGATACACAGAAGAAGCTGCTGGAGGCAGAGGGAGTGGCCGTAAATGACGAAAACCGGGTGGATTTAAATCGGTTTGGGTGGCATCATACGCTGGAGGACGCACTGGAATTCAGGAAGTGGTTTGAGAAGAACGGGATTTGACGGTGCGAGTTATGAGCGTTTACTCATACATGTTTGTCAGTAAAATACTTAAAGGGGACCTGCAGAGGCAAAAGCTTCTCCAGGATCCCCTTTTCTGGAATATGCAACGGACTATTAAACAGACTCTTTTATTAAATCCATATGTACTTTGACGACTACTTTGCGGTAGGTAATGGGTTTACCTTCATAAGCCACGCTGGGGCGATGCACATCCCATGGGAAATAGACGGCGATGCAGCCGGGCAGGCAGTGGATAAAACTTTCATTCTGAATTCCCTCCAGGAAATAGAGATCGTCACTCTCGTGAGCCTCCGTTACCGTATAAGTACCTGGATTCGGGGTGATGCCTGCAAGATCTTCCCCCTCCGGCCAGTACTGTACGTCTGCATAGTGGTGATGAATTTCAGGACGGGTATCTTCAAACGGAATAGAGGTCTGATCGAATACTTTGACATACATTAGATTCCCCTCAAGCGGATAGTCCCCTGGTTCCATCTGGAAAAAGTCAGTTGTTTTTAAATATTCAACAGCGCGTCTGATCGCTGATGGACAGAGGGAAAAATCATTTGTGGAATTTAAACTCGAAAAAATCATTGTGAATACCTTCTTTCAGAAAATAAGTCATCGGGTTACACAGTGAAATCGATTGCAATCACACTATATCAAATTTTATAAAGAAAGGCAATCCCTAAAATTAATTTTCTGAAATGCAGAATCAGGGAGTGGATTCCCTGACAACGATGGCGGAGGGAAGAATCATCTGCCGTGTCGTTGTACGGTTTTCCAGACAGTCGATTAAGATCCGGCAGGCGGCAATGCTGGAGTCAAAGGTTTTGTTATCTAATGACGTAAGTGTGGGAATGCAGATTTCACCGTAAATGGAGTTATCGACACCAATGACGGATACCTGATCCGGGATGGCGATACCCAGGTCATACAGCGCCCGTATGCCTCCGGTAGCAATCAAATCGACAGAATAAATGATACCCTCCACATCCGGATGATCCTTTAAAACTTCCAGGGTGGTTCTTTTGCCATCATCTGCGGTAGTGCCGTGGGAATCGTAGATCCAGGGCTCTGTCTGGCCGAGCAGGCGTATCCCCCTGCGAAAACCTTCTACCTTTAATTCACAGCTTGGTGTATAGCAGTCACGGATGAATGCCAGACGCTTCCTCCCCTTTTCTGCCAGAAGGTTTACACAGGCTTCCACTCCATGGAGTTCATCTGACAGGACTCCATAAATATTTGGTGCATCTAAGAAGGCATTGATCATGACGATCGGTACATTACTCAGATGACGTTTGATGGCCTGTGCAACAGATTCTGTTTGAAAGGAGGAGCCGATCAGCACCGCACCCTCTACACGGCGCTGCTCCAGAATGGAGATTGCCTGGGCACGCGATTCGTCGTCATCACCGGTATTTAAGATGACACAGCAGTAATTCAAAGCAGCCAGTTTGCGCTCGATATAGTAAGCTCCATCTGTATGATGGATATTACGGATATCCGCGATCAAAATTCCGATAATCCGGGAAGATTGGCTCACAAGCCCGCGAGCCGCGGCATCCGGGGTATAATGGTATTTCTTCAAAAGCTTCTGAACTTTTTTTCTTACTTCAGGATTCACCCCTGTTTTATTATTGATAACACGGGATACACTGCTGGCGGATACGCCGGCTTCTTTTGCAATATCGTAGATTGTCATAGTCGATGCACTCTTTCTTTTTTCATTATTGTATCTTTCTGGAAATTCTAATTCCTTCTCCGTCAGTTTACAGAACTCCCCGTTATTGTAGATTATATCCAGAATATGGAAAAATTGTAAAGGTGTTATATAAATTTTTTTTAATACTTGACAAAGTAGGATTCCTACGACTATAATCATAGCATAAACTGAAATCGATTGCAAACAATAAATTCGTTTATTTCACTAATATTCTATGGTAATAAGTGTAAAATAATAGGATATCGATTGCATAATTCTGGTGAAGTAAGCGGGAAAGTACGAGGTAAAGGGTTGTGAAAGCATTTACACATGCAAGAGTAATTGATGGCAAGGGCGGTTTTATTCCGGAGGGAACAGTGTTGGTGGAGGGCAGTTCCATTGTGAAAGTGGGGACTTCGTCTGAGGTAGAACTTCCGGAGGGTGTTATGACTGTTGATTGTGGCGGACGAACGCTGATGCCGGGACTTATGGACGCACATACACATCTGGAAACGACTGCTTCCAATAATGTGATCAATGAAGTAGCTCAGTATAATCTTCCAACCCGTACGATGCGTTCTTACTGGAATTCGTTGGAGACGATCCGGGCTGGGATTACGACTGTGCGAGACGTTGCAGATATTGGAGACTGTGTGATCGCGGTTCGCAATGTGATTAATCAGAAACTGCTTCCTGGCCCCAGAATTATTGCTTCAGGAAAGGCAATTAATCAGACGGGCGGTCACGCTTCCATGTCTACAGAGTATCAGTGGTCCAGGCCAGATGCAGGAGGTTCCGGTCACTGTGTAGATGGGGAAGCTGAATGCAGGCGGGCAATTCGTACAGAAGTAGCGGCTGGTGCAGATTTAATAAAAATTTATGTTACCTCAGGTTTGTATGACCCATTTCTGGGAAAGCCGAGAGACGAATTTTCCAAAAAGGAGATCGAGGCGCTGTGCGATGAAGCTGCTAATTCAGGTAAAAAGGTAGCGGCTCACTGCCATACTGCAAAGTCCGCCAAATACTGCATTGAAAACGGTGTTGCTTCTATTGAACATGGAATGATGATTAATGAAGAAACTTTGGAATTAATGAAGGCTCATGGAACGTTCTGGGTTCCTACGACCATCGTATACCAGCTTATGGCAGACGGAGAAAAATATGGTCTTGGCAGTTCGACGATAGAGAATTCAAGAAAGGCTTTGGTGAACCAGGAGAAGATGTTCCGTAAAGCTTTGGAGATGGGCGTTAAGATCGGTATCGGAACCGACTGCGGTGGGGTACTGATTAACCATGGAGAGACTGCCAGAGAACTGGAGTGTTTAAATCGCTGGGGAATGTCCGCTATGGACTGTATTAAGGCGGCAACCAGTGCGAATGCAGAATTGCTGGGTATTGATTCTGAGACGGGTTCCATTGAAGCAGGGAAAGAGGCCGATCTTCTTATCGTAGACGGCGACCCTCTGGAGGACATCAGAATTTTACAGAATCAGGAGAAGATTCTTGTTGTTATGAGAAGCGGAGAATATTACAAGGATATGTTTAGCGTTCAGCGCTGATAATCCGGAGAGAATTGGGGTGACAGGGCAGTGGAATATGAGTACCTTCTGGAAATGAACCACATCGGAAAGGAATATTACGGAGTTCGGGTACTTAAGGATGTCAGTATCCGCCTGAAGAAAGGGCAGATATTAGCTTTGCTTGGTGAAAACGGAGCGGGCAAGTCGACGCTTATGAATATTCTCTTCGGAATGGATGTAATCCATTCTACTGGAGGTTTTACTGGAGATGTTCTCTTTGAGGGGAAGCAGGTGAAGATCATGAAGCCTTCCGACGCTTCTGACCTGGGAATCGGAATGGTTCATCAGGAATTCATGCTGATTGACGGGTATGAGATCGCGGAGAACATTCGCTTGAACCGGGAGATTACGAAAGTCAATTTGTTCAGCCGTATCATTAGCAGAAAGCTGGAGACGGTGGATAAGGTTTCTATGAGAAAAGAGGCACGGAAGACGCTGGATTCTCTTGGGCTCGAAGGATTGAGTGAAACGGTTGCAGTAGAAAATGTATCAGTCGGTTATAAGCAGTTTGTGGAAATCGCAAGAGAACTGAACAAGAAAAATATAAAGCTGGTTGTTCTGGATGAACCTACGGCAGTTCTGACAGAGGGAGAGGCGAAACAGTTCTTGGATTGTGTACGTGCGGTCGCAGATCAGGGGATTTCTTTTATCTTTATCAGCCATCGGCTGGATGAGGCAATTCAATATGCGGATACTGCAGTTGTGCTTCGGAATGGAGAACTTGTAAGTCAGTGCGATATGGAGGGTGTGACAGCAGTTCAGCTGTCAGAGATGATGATTGGACGAAAGGTAGAACTGGTGACAAAGGAACCGAAACCGGAGTCTGAATTGCATAGCCCGGTCATTCTGACCATGAAGAATTTTCACGTCGATATGCCGGGAGAACTGGTAAAGGGAATCGATTTAGAGGTGAGGGAAGGGGAGATCCTGGGAATCGGCGGCCTGGCCGGTCATGGAAAGGTGGGAATCGCCAATGGCATCATGGGTCTGTACCCTGCGACAGGAGACGTGCTTTATCGTGGAGAAACTCTTACTCTGGCAGATACGCTGTCAACCCTGAAGAAAAAAATTATGTTTGTGTCGGAAGACAGGAGAGGCGTCGGCTTAAATCTGGATGCTTCGATAGAGATGAACACTGTAATAGCAGCTCTGCGGGTGAATCAGGAATATTTGCGGCGTCTGGGTTTCATGCGGTTTTATAATAAAAAAGCAGCGGCCGAATATGCAAAAAAGATGATCGAAGAGATTGATATACGATGTACTAACAGCAGCCAGCCATGCAAGCGACTAAGTGGGGGAAACCAGCAGAAAGTTTCAATTGCCAAGGCACTGGCCATGAATCCAGAGGTGCTTTTCATTTCAGAACCTACGAGGGGGATTGATATCGGAGCAAAGAAGTTGATACTTAATTATCTGGTACAGTTAAATCGGGAACGCCACATGACGATTATTATGACTTCCTCAGAACTGGCCGAACTACGTTCTGTCTGCGACCGTATTGCAATTGTCACTGAGGGAAAACTGGCCGGTATCTTAAAACCTAATGATGAAGAATATAAATTCGGCCTTCTTATGAGCAGTGCTGCCGGCGTTACAGAGGAACAGAAGGAGGTGGGGAATCATGCAGCAGATTAAGCGTCTGTACCAGGCGATTGGTTTTTCCAGGTTTATCATTATGGTATTCTTAGCTGGTCTTGTTCTTCTGACCTTTACACTGCATCTGGACAGTGGAACCATTGTTTCCGACGTACTGGTCCGTATCGGATTAAACAGCTTTTTTGTTTTGGCTATGCTGCCTATGGTAGAATGCGGTGTTGGCTTAAACTTTGCACTTCCGCTTGGAATTCTCTGCGGTCAGCTGGCCGGTGTACTTTCCGTGGAATGGGGAATTCAGGGAATGAAGGGGATTTTCGCAGCCTGCATGCTGGGATCTGTGTTTGCAACTGTTGTGGGATATTTATATGGACTGCTTTTAAACCGGCTGCGGGGCTCTGAGATGATGGTGGGAACGTATATCAACTTTTCCATTGTCTCACTGATGTGCATGGGCTGGATGCTGTTTCCGTTCTTTTCGGATCCGAGAATTAAGTGGGCTATGGGGAATGGAGTGCGAAGTACAATTACATTAGATGGATTTTACGATAAGGTATTAAATAATCTGCTGGCATTTAAGATTGGAAATGTTACGATTCCTACGGGGCTATTCCTGGTATTCGGTCTGGGCTGTCTGGCATTCTGGGTATTTCAGAAGAGTAAAACCGGAGTCATGATGAAGGTGAGCGGTATGAATCCCATGTTTGGCAGGTCAATAGGAATTGATAACGACAGGATGAGGGTAATGGGAACCATATTATCCACAATCTGCGGAGCCATTGGAATAGTCGTCTACGCGCAGGGGATTGGAATGTATCAGCTGTACACAGCACCTCGAAACATGGCATTTCCTGCAATTGCAGCTATTCTGGTTGGAGGCGCTTCGCTGAAAAAGGCCAATATATGGCATGTAATCATTGGCGTCGTACTTTACCAGGCAATTCTTACAATTGCGCCAGTGGTTTCTGCGCAGCTCATTGACGACGGAAGCAGCCTGTCTGAAATCGCGAGGGTTATTATCTGTAACGGGGTTATCCTTTACGCATTGACTAAGATCGATGGGAGGAAAATCTGATGAAAGCTAGAATACGAAATGTATTGAGCGGGAATGCCGTGACTCTGTTATTCGTCATTTTATGTGTCGGAAGTATTCTTTGTTCCGGCCAGCCTCTCAGCTATATTGTGAAAGAGACTGTGGCCCGTATTTCGAGGAACGCGGTTTTGATTTTATCCCTGATTCTGCCTGTTCTTTGTGGTATGGGACTGAACTTCAGTATTGTTGTTGGAGCGATGGCGGGGGAGATCTCATTGGTAATGATCACTCACTGGAACATTGGCGGAGCGCCGGGCATGCTGCTTGCAGCGTTGATTGCCAGCGTTCTGGGAGGTTTGTTCGGCTTGGCGGTTGGAAAACTTATGAACAGGGCTGTCGGGCAGGAAATGATAACAGGAATTATTCTGGGATATTTCTCAATCGGTTTGTTTGATCTGACTTTTTTGATACTTCTGGGCCGTGTAATTCCGTTTCAGGATGCGGAGCTGATGCTGTCCAACGGCGTAGGACTTAAAAATACCATTGCGTTTCATGATGATGTTAAGAACTATTTGGATCACATCTGGCGTATAACGCTGGACTGGTCTGTGGTATATGCGGCGCTTGCGGCCATATTAGTGCTTGTGATCCTGGTGGTGAGAAAGAAAAAAAGATATGGAAGAACTCTTTCAGAAGCAGTAAAGGACTGTCGCAGTGCAGTCGCGGCAGCGGTGGCACTGACAGCTTCGGCTGCTCTGGTATGGCTGATACCGCCTCTTCATTTGGCCTGTGCGGCAACACAGATACCCATGGTTGTAGGAATAATCATTGCACTGCTCTGTCTGCTTACTGCATTTATCTCCAGAACAAAGATTGGACAGGATATCCGAACCACGGGACAGAACATGGATGTTGCTATTGTTTCAGGAATCAATGTGGGGCGCTGCCGCCTGTTTTCCATAACGTTTTCTACCATTATAGCGGCCCTCGGTCAGGTGATCTATTTACAGAACATGGGAAACATGAATACTTTCAGCAGTCATGAGCAGGTCGGGCAGTATGCGATTGCCGCGCTGCTGGTAGGCGGTGCATCGATTAAAAAGGCCAGTATAGGTCATGTATTTCTGGGAGCAGCACTGTTTCATATCCTGTTTTTTACTTCACCTCTGGCAGGAAACAGGTTATTTGGCGATGCGCAGATCGGAGAATATTTCCGCGTGTTTGTAGGTTATGCGGTTATCACAATCTCGCTGGTGCTGTATGGTTTGAAACAGGCTGCAGATAAGCGCTCAAAAGAAGAAAATAAATAAAATAATAAAGAAGGATTCAATATAAAGGAGGAAGATTATGTTTAAAAAAGTGATTGCAACCGCATTGACACTTACAATGGTTCTGGGACTGGCGGCATGTGGAAGTACTGTGGGCAGCGGGACCCCGGAGACGACAACCACGGCGGAGACGGCGAAGACGTCAGCAGATGAAACTATGGAAAAGACAGCGGAAGCTGCAGAAAACGCCGGTTATAAGATCGGCATTATGACTACAACAGTATCACAGGCGGAAGAGGAGTATCGGGTTGCGGAAGAATTGGCAGCAGAATACCCGGATACGGTTGTTCATGTGACGTTCCCGGATAACTTTGCAACAGAGATGGAGACCACCATATCCACCGCGCTGTCTCTGGCCTCCGACCCGGATATGAAGGCGATTATCTTTACACAATCGGTAAGCGGAACTGCGGCAGCGATTGATAAGATTCGTGAAGTACGTGATGATATCTTTATCTGGGCAGGTCTTCCAATGGATGATAATGATGTAATTGCGCAGGCGGCAGATGTTGTATTTAATACAGACTTTGCAACTGCAGGTGTTCAGGATGCGGAAATCTTAAGTGAGCTTGGTGTGAAAACTGTTTTGCACTATTCCTTCCCCCGCCATCTGGCTATTGCGACAAAACTTGCTTATCATGACAATTTAAAGGCAAAGTGCGAAGAACTGGGAATCACATTTGTGGATGTGACCACACCGGATCCTACCTCAGATGCAGGTACTACGGGTACGCAGCAGTTTGTTCTGGAAGATGTACCGAAAAAACTGGATGAATACGGGGAGATGACTGCGTTCTATGGAACCAACCTTTCCCAGACAGAGCCGATTATTAAAACACTGGCAGACCGTCAGGAAGGTTACTATTTAATCATAAAGGATCCATCCCCGACATTCTATGCCAATCCTTTGGGTATCGAGATTCCGGAAGAGTATGCAGGTGATTACGATTATCTGAATAAGCAGATTGTGGAAAAAGCGGCTGAGAAAAACATGACAGGCCACTTTACCGGCTGGCCGCTTTCCGTTACCAATATGTCCTTAAGAGGCGGTGTTCAGTACTGCATGGATTATCTGGACGGGAAGACAGACGGAAAGGTTGATATCGGTACCCTTCAGACAATTTTAACGAATCTTGCAGGAGAGGGAGCCAGCGTTACGCTGTATGAGAACTACGATAATTACTTTGCAGTAACAGCACCAAACATGACCTATTAATAGTAAACTGCATCAGAAAGGAGGAGGGATAAAATGGAACGGAAATTCGGATTTATTGGCGGCGGCAATATGTGCAGGGCAATCATTGGAGGAATGCTGAAGGCAGGAATTACAAAACCCGGAGATATCCTGGTATCGGATAAAAATCCTTCAGGTCTGGAAGCTTTAAAAGCGGAGTATGGGATTGAAATAACCGATGAGAATTGTAACACAGCTTCTTTCGCAGATATTTTGATTCTGGCGGTAAAGCCGAATGTGTGTCCAGCGGTAATTGCAGAGATCAGAGAAGCGGTCCGCAGCGAAAGCGTCGTCGTATCAATTGCGGCTGGATTATCCCTCTCTGTTCTGATGAGGTATTTTAAACGGGATATTCCTGTAATCCGGGTTATGCCAAATACACCAGCCATGGCAGGCGAGGGGATGGCGGCTGTCTGTTCCAATGATCTGGTGTCCCGGATACAGATGGAAGACGTGCTCACTGTATTCAGAAGCTTTGGACGTGCAGAGGAGGTTACGGAGAGCCTGTTTGATGTTGTAACAGCAGTTTCAGGCTCGTCTCCCGCCTATGTCTATCTTTTTATTGAGGCAATGGCAGATGCTGCGGTAGCTGGGGGGATGATGCGGGAGCAGGCTTATACGTTCTGCGCACAGGCAGTAGCGGGCAGTGCCAGAATGGTTTTGGAGACGGGAATGCATCCGGGAGAATTGAAAGATATGGTATGCAGTCCGGGGGGAACGACGATTGATGCAGTGATGGAACTGGAAGAACGGGGGATGCGCAGCGCGGTGCAGAATGCAGTGACCGTCTGCATACGCAAGTCAAAATCTATGGGAAAGCAGCAGGAAGACGGTTTATGAGAATAGCGGTATTAGGGGCTGGCGCCATGGGGCTTTTGTTTGGCGGTCTGCTCAGCAGGAAAAATGATGTATGTATTTATGGGCATCGCGCAGAGAAAGTTGAGGAGATAAAGAAAAACGGAGTCATAATTCGTGAAAATGACGGGACAGAATTACATTTATTTCCGCGAGCGGCCGTATCGGGTGAAGACCTGAGGGAGATACCTGATGTAGTAATGTTGTTTACAAAATCACTGGTCTCCAGAGAAGTACTGGAACAAAACCGTGGGCTGTTTGGCCCGGATACGCTGCTTCTGACACTGCAGAATGGTTCTGGTCACGAGGAACTGCTGAGAGAATTTGTGGAAGAATCACGGATCGTGATTGGAACGACACGCCATAACAGCGTTTTAACAGGAAACACGTCGGTTCTCCATGGTGGATCAGGGGTTACCTCGATCGGATCTGCCCATGCCAGAAATACGTTGGTATATATATTGGCGGAAGAAATGTCGGCGTGTGGTATAGAGACCAGTATATCTGAGGATATCAGACGTTTTATCTGGGACAAGTTGTTTGTGAATACCTCTGTAAGTGTTGTGTCTGGAATTTTACAGGTACCCCAGGGGTATTTACTGGACAACCCCCATGCCTGGAGCCTGGTTGAACGACTGGCAAGGGAAGCCGTAGAAACGGCGCGGTCAGAAGGATTTGTTTTCAAGCCGGAGAAGGTTCTGGAAGGTCTTCATAGTCTTCTGGAAGGAGCCAGGAACGGATACCCATCCATTTATGCGGATCTTCGTGACGGAAGAAAGACAGAGGTGGATGCTATCAGCGGTTCCATTGTGCGTACTGGCCACAAAAACGGTATCCCGGTTCCGTCTCATGAAATGGTCGTAGAACTGATTCATGCAATGGAGGGAAAAACAGGCCAGACTGTTTAAAAAACAAAAAGAGTGCGGCAGGACAGATGATTGCTTATCGGTCCGGCTGCATTCTTTTTTCCGTTTTTTGAATCATTGATACTGCGTTTGGTTGATGCGGCGGATTGCCCATTCATATATTGCTGTTGTGGATACATGAAAAAATATGAAAATATGAATTAAAATAAGAAAAAGCACAAAATGATTCCGGATTATCCATAACATAAAGGTATAAATGCATAAAATAATTAATTAAAATATTGTAGATTTATTGAAAAACACAAAAACACATCGCAATTTATGTAATATGAAAAGCAAGATGTGTAGAGAAAATCCTCATTTACATATGGTAAAATAAAGCTACCAAAAACGTTGCAGGTCTTGAGAGAATGGGCCTGCGAATCAAGATCAAAGGAGGATTTATAATGAAAAAAATGATCGCTGGGTTGTTATGTGGCTGTATGATCGCGGCTTCCCTTACGGGCTGCGGGAAAGCACCTGCTTCCGCTGGTGGAGCGGCAGAAAAGCCTGCTGCTGCGGAGACAGAAAAAACTGCGGATAAAGCCGGAGCTTCCTCTGATTCCAAAGTAATCAATGTCTGGTCCTTTACCGATGAAGTGCCAAAGATGATTGAGAAGTACAAAGAACTGCATCCTGATTTTGATTATGAGATTAAAACGACAATTATCGCAACTACCGATGGTGCGTATCAGCCGGCACTGGATCAGGCGCTGGCAGCCGGAGGCAGCGATGCACCGGATATCTACTGTGCGGAAGCCGCATTCGTGCTGAAATATACGCAGGGTGATGCCAGCCGTTATGCAGCACCGTATGAGGATCTGGGGCTTGACGCCGACGGAAAGATCAAATCCTCTGAGATTGCACAGTATGCAGTCGATATCGGAACGAATACCGACGGCAAGGTAGTCGCATTAGGCTACCAGGCAACCGGCGGAGCGTTTATCTATCGCCGCTCCATCGCCAGGGACACCTGGGGAACCGATGATCCGAAGGAAGTCGGAGCAAAGCTTGGCGCAGGAACCAACGACTGGACACAGTTCTTTAACGCGGCAGAAGATTTGAAGGGCAAAGGCTACGGTATCGTATCCGGTGACGGAGATATCTGGCATGCAGTGGAAAACAGCTCAGATAAAGGCTGGATTGTAGATGGGAAATTAAACATCGATCCAAAGAGAGAAGCATTCCTTGATTTATCCAAGAAGTTAAAGGATAACGGCTATCACAATGACACGCAGGACTGGCAGGATGCCTGGTTTGCCGATATGAAGGGAGAAGGTGCAAAGCCGATTCTCGGCTTCTTCGGACCGGCCTGGCTGATCAACTATACCATGGCGCCCAACTGCGGCGGTACAGCAGTCGGCGAAGGCACCTTTGGTGACTGGGCTGTCTGTGATTCCCCAATCGGTTTCTTCTGGGGCGGCACCTGGGTACTGGCGAACAAGGACACGAAGGTAAAAGATGCGGTTGCAGATATTATTGACTGGATCACTCTGGATGACTCAGAAGACAGCCTTCAGTACATGTGGGCAAATGGAACAATGAACGACGCCGGAACAAAAGATGCGGTGGCTTCCGGTACGGTTATGAGCAAATCTGACGGTTCCGTAGATTTCCTGGGCGGTCAGAACATGTTTGACGTCTTCGTTCCGGCCAACAAGTTTGCCAACGGTACAAACTTAACCCAGTACGATGAGACCATTAACAATTACTGGCGTGGCCAGGTTCGTGAATACACTGCCGGCAATAAGAGCAGAGAACAGGCAATCACAGACTTTAAACAGCAGGTGGCCGATAATCTGGATATTATTGTGGAGTAAGCGGCGAGGCGCTGTATCAGAAATACAGCATCCGATATCGAACACCATCATGGGGAGGACGGCAGTTTCTGTCCTCCCTGATTTTACAGGGAGGTAATAACGATGAAACGCAAACGATTGAGATATGCGAAATGGGGCTACATATTCTGTGCTCCGTTTGTACTGGGATTTCTGATCTTTTCCCTGTATCCCATTATCTTTACCGGGGTGATCGGATTTACGGATTTTAAGGGAATGGGAGCCGTGGATTTTAACTTTCTGGAGGATCCGTTTCAGAACTTTAAAACGGTGCTTACCAATCCTTCATTTAAAAAAGCGTTCGGTAACACCATTCACATATGGCTGTTTAATTTTGTTCCCCAGATTGGCCTGGCCCTCCTGCTGACTGCGTGGTTTACGGATAAGCGGTACCATATAAAGGGGGAAGGACTGTTTAAAGTTCTGTTTTATATGCCGAATATTATCACGGCGGCAACCATTGCAATCCTGTTTAACGCTCTCTTAGGCTACCCGATGGGACCGGTCAATGATATTTTTATGCGTCTGGGAATATCGAAGGAGCCCATTAACTTTCTGGTTGATAAATCGGTGGCACGCGGGACGGTGGAATTTATCCAGTTCTGGATGTGGTACGGATACACCATGATAATTCTGGTCTCCGGCGTCATGGGGATCAATCCGGAGCTGTTTGAATCCGCAGAGGTGGATGGAGCAAACCGGATCCAGACATTTTTCTATATCACCATTCCGAATTTAAAGACGATTCTGCTGTTTACACTGGTTACCAGTTTAATTGGCGGCCTGCAGATGTTCGATATCCCGAAGCTGTTTCTGATGGGCGGACCGGACAATGCCACGCTTACCACCAGCGTCTTTATCTATAATCAGGCATTCAGCGGCAGTTATATGTATAACCGCGCCGCAGCAGCCAGTATGATAATGTTTATCATCATCTGCGCGGCTTCAGCCGTCCTGTTTTTCCTGATGCGGGATAAGGATGAAGCGCTTCTGAATAAGCAGAAGCGCAGACAGGAGAAGGAATACAGAAAAGCGTTAAAAGAAGGGAGGAAAAGCTGATGAAATATAAGAAACGTACGTCGACCGCGTTAAAAATTGTCATTTACGTTGTCTGCATCTGCCTCGCCATACTGAGTATCCTTCCTTTCTGGATCATGATCGTCAATGCCACGCGTTCGACGACACAGATTCAGCAGCATGCCATCTCCATGATTCCCTCCGGCTATATGATGCGCAACTTATCCATCCTGTTAGGCAAAAGCTTTAATCCGATGGTGGGCTTTATGAACTCGCTGATTATCTCGGCATGTTCTACAGGCATCGCGGTGTACTTTTCCACAATGACGGCCTACGGGCTGGTGGTATATGACTGGCGTCTGCGCAGACCGTTTTTCAGTTTTATCATGGCAGTCATGATGATTCCGGCCCAGGTGACGATGATCGGTTTTTACCAGATGGTGTACCGGATCCATATGACGAATCAGCTGTCGATGCTGATCCTGCCAGCGCTCGCCTCACCGGCCATGGTATTTTTTATGAGACAGTACATGATGCCGGCGCTGTCCCTGGAGATCGTACAGGCGGCCCGTATCGATGGAGCAGGAGAGTTCTTTATTTTCAATAAGATCGCTCTGCCGATCATGAAACCGGCGATTGCCACGCAGGCCATATTCAGCTTTGTATCCAGCTGGAACAACTTATTCACACCGCTGGTTCTTCTCACCAACAAGGAGAAATATACGATGCCCATTATGGTAAGTCTTCTGCGGGGCGATATCTACAAGACGGAATACGGCTCAGTCTATTTAGGCCTGGCACTCACTGTGCTTCCGCTTATCATCGTGTATCTGCTGCTGTCAAAGTATATCATTGCAGGTGTGGCACTGGGCGGTGTAAAGGGATAGTACCGGCATTAAAAAACCGTGACATTCCCCGGCACATCTTCGATGAATTTGGTGCGGTATTCACTGGGACTGTAATTGGTGTACTTTTTAAAACACCGCGTAAATGAGGTCGAGTTGTTGAATCCCGTCTGGAATGCGATGGACGTGATCGAGGCATCGGTTGTTAAGAGCGTCTGGGCCGCCTGGATCCGCTTGCGGCTCAGATAATCATAAAAGGTTGAATTGGTATGCTGCTTAAACAGTCTGGTAAAATGGTATTTGGAAAATCCCGTGTAATCAGCCATTTTCTCCAGAGTCAGCGGCTCTGCGAAGTGATCGTTGATGTAGGACAGCAGACTGTTGAACTTCTGATAGTAATCGTAGCTCTTTTCCGCAGTATTTTCCGTTCCTGCAAAAAGGGCGTCGTAGTGTTCCCGGCCGATGGTGGTCAGGATATCAATCAAATTAGCGTATATGGAGTATTCCCGGAAGGTGATGCTGGAGGAAAAATAGAGCGTGCTGATCTCCATAAGCCGGGAGTAAATATGCTCATAGATGCCGGGAGTCGTCCGTTTCGTCAGAAAACAGGGATCGAGCAGCACGGGCTCCAAGGAACTGTAATCGTGGAAGCTGGTCAGAGGATCCATATTAAACATAAAGATGAAACGCTCGCCCCAGTCCGGCTTCATAATCTCGTGAAGGGTGAGCCCGGGGATAAAGAGGATGTTGCCCGGCTCCAGCTGATAGGTATGGTTGTTGGCGAGAACGGTGTAGCTGTTCTCGATCGGAACGAGGATCTCTATGGCGTTGTGCTGGTGCAGGGCATAGCCTTCGTTCTGGATATTATGCCAGATACGGATATTGGAATTTAAGTAGTAATCTACTTTTTCCACGCATCCTTCCATCTCTCTCCCGTGGTACTCATCCGGCAGCGTATAGTTTAAGCGGCTCATACTGCGTCCTCCTTTCGACATGGCAAGTGGGATTCTAACGTTGAAATTATGATGCAATTATACCGCAGGTTCGGAAGCTTGAAAAGAAAAATTACAGATAAAGACATGAAATAAAGATTATTTGGAGGAACTTATGGACAGACAAACAGCAAGGCAGAAAGCAATGGAACTGGTGGAGCAGATGACTGTGGAGGAAATGGCCTCCCAGATGCGTTACGATGCGCCGGCGATACCGAGGCTGCAGATACCGGCTTACAACTGGTGGAATGAAGGGCTGCACGGCGTAGCCAGAGGCGGTACCGCCACCGTGTTTCCGCAGGCCATCGGGCTTGCCGCCATGTTTGACGAGGCGTTGATTGGAAGTGTGGCAGATACCGTATCAACCGAAGGCAGGGCGAAATACAATGAATTTCAGAAGGAAGGCGACGGGGATATCTACAAAGGGCTGACCTACTGGACGCCGAATGTGAACATCTTCCGGGATCCGAGATGGGGCAGGGGCCACGAGACCTACGGGGAGGACCCGTATCTGACTTCCCGCCTGGGAGTTGCCTTTGTAAAGGGCCTTCAGGGAGAGGGAGAGCATTTGAAAATAGCCGCCTGCGCCAAACATTTTGCCGTGCATTCCGGACCGGAGGCAGTGCGCCATGAGTTTAATGCCACCTCAACGAAACGCGATTTGTGGGAAACGTATCTGCCGGCCTTTGAGGCCTGCGTGAAGGAAGGCGGAGTAGAGTCCGTCATGGGTGCTTACAACTGCTACGAGGGAGAGCCATGCTGTGCCAGCACACTGCTGATGGAAGAGATTCTTCGCGGAAAATGGGGCTTTGAGGGCCATTTTGTATCGGACTGCTGGGCAATCCGTGATTTTCACCAGAGCCATATGGTGACCGATAATGCGGAGGAGTCGGCGGCGCTGGCTGTCTCTAAGGGCTGTGATTTAAATTGCGGAAATACCTATTTATACGTGCTGAAGGCGTATGAAAAAGGGATGATTTCGGAGGAAGAGATAAAACAAGCCGTTGTAAGGCTGTTTACGACCCGTTATTTACTCGGACTGGGGGAGACAACGGAGTATGATGCGATCCCGTACGAGGCGGTGGAATGTGAAGAACACCGCAGGCGGGCTGTGGAAGCGGCGGAGAAAAGCATGGTATTATTGAAAAACGACGGGATTCTGCCTCTTAACCCGGACTCTGTCAAAAAGATCGCGGTGATTGGCCCTAATGCGAACAGCCGGATCGCTCTCATTGGTAATTATCATGGCACCTCATCCCATTATACGACGATTCTGGAAGGAATTCAGCATGAGGCAGGGGAAGGAACCACTGTGCTGTATGCCCAGGGCTGCCATCTCTACAAAGACCGGGTGGAGCATCTGGGACTTCCCGGAGACCGGCTGTCAGAGGCGAGAATCGCAGCAAGACACAGCGATGTGGTCATACTCTGCGTGGGACTGGATGAAACACTGGAGGGAGAGGAGGGCGATACCGGAAACAGCTATTCCTCCGGAGATAAAGAAGGACTTGAACTTCCGGCTTCCCAGCGCAGGCTGATGGAAGAAATACTGGCTCTGGACAAACCGGTGATTGTATGCAATATGACGGGAAGTGCCGTAGATTTATCACTGGCACAGGAAAAAGCAGGAGCGGTGATTCAGGCATGGTACCCGGGAGCGGAAGGCGGCACGGCATTTGCGCGGCTGATCTTTGGCAGGAGCACTCCCGGTGGAAAGCTGCCGGTGACATTTTATAAGGACCTGTCTGCTCTCCCGGAGTTTGAGGACTATTCCATGGCAGGCAGAACGTACCGGTACATCAAAGAAGAGCCCCTTTATCCGTTTGGTTTTGGATTAACCTATGGAAGGGTGGAATTGTCTGACGGAGCAGTAGAAGGGAAAAAAGCATCTGTAACCGTTCGGAATATGGGAGACTACTGTGCACGGGAAGTGATTGAAGTCTATGTGAATCCGGCAGATTCGCCTGATCGTGTGGATCACTGGAGCCTGTGTGGTTTTAAGCGCATCGAGCTGGAGCCGGGGGAAGTAAAACAGGTTGAGCTGGAGTTGGGAAGCCATACGTATGAGTGTGTTAATTCCGAAGGCCAGTACGTGGAAAATGCTACGGTCTATGAATTCAGCATTGGAACGAGCCAGCCGGATAAGCGGAGCAGGCAGCTGGGAGCACCGGAGCCGGTTGCCGTGGTATGCCGGAGAGGAGTGTAAGTCTGTGGAGGAAAAGATGATATGGGGAGCGGCTACGTCTGCGTATCAGATTGAAGGCGCTGCGGAGGAAGACGGAAAGGGCCTGAATATCTGGGATATCTATTGCCGACAGCCCGGAAAGATATTCGGAGGCCATACTGGAGATATGGCCTGTGATCACTACCATCGCTACCGGGAAGATATCGGTATTATGAAACAGATCGGTATTTCGGCGTACCGGTTCTCCATCAGCTGGGCCAGAATTCTGCCGCAGGGCCAGGGGACCGTCAATGAGGAAGGGATTGCATTTTACAATCGTCTGATCGACGAACTGATAACGAATGGCATTGAGCCTTACATTACGCTGTTCCACTGGGATTATCCCTATGCGCTGTATCAGAGGGGCGGCTGGATGAATCCGGACTCCGTGAACTGGTTTGCGGAGTATGCGCGCCTTGTGACGGAGCGCTTTTCGGACCGGGTAAGATACTTTATTACGTTTAATGAGCCGCAGTGTTTTATCGGGATGGGTCACGTCACCGGTGAGCACGCTCCGGGGCTGAAGAATCCGCTGCATGATGGTTTTCTCATGGCGCACCATGTAATGATGGCCCACGGCAAAGCGGTACAGGCCATGCGCGCGGCCGCAAAGAGACCGATCATGATCGGTTATGCGCCAACCTCAACCGTAAGCGCTCCTGCCAGCCGGAGTCAGGAGGACATCGAAGCGGCGAGAGCGCGTTACTTTGCCTGCCCGGAGGATGCCGGCGGCTGGAGCTGGAACGTCAGCTGGTGGAGCGATCCGGTCATGCTGGGCAGGTATCCGGAAGACGGGGTGAAACGGTATGAGGAATATCTGCCGGATATCCGTCCTGGTGATCTGGAACTGATGCATCAGCCTCTCGACTTCTACGGTCAGAATATCTATAATGGCTACCGGGTCAAAGCCGGAGCAGACGGAAGGCCGATGGTCCTGGAACGGCCCGCGGGATATGAGACTACCGCCATGGGATGGCCGGTGACACCGGAGAGTTTATACTGGGGGCCAAAGTTCCTGTATGAACGTTATGGAAAGCCGATTTATATCACCGAAAATGGGATGGCCTGTCACGATATGGTCAGCCGTGACGGGAGGGTGCACGATGCGTCAAGAATTGATTTTATGGACAGATATATAGAAAGCCTTCTGAAAGCCAGAGAAGACGGCACAGATATCCGCGGTTATTTTTACTGGTCTTTACTGGATAATTTCGAATGGGCGGAAGGGTATAAGGACCGGTTTGGGCTGGTTTATGTGGATTATGCTACACAGAGGCGCGTGCTGAAGGATTCGGCTGAGTGGTATCGGAAGTGGATTGCGGGGGAAAATGGGTGAGGGGTACGCCTCATAGCCTGTAAAGAGGAGACGGGAGTCCGGGGAGGCGGAGGCTGAGACGGTTTCCCGTTTCTTCGGTGGCAGGAAGTAAAGCGGAAAGACAGGAAAAAGGGGCGGACCGCGCAAACTCCGCCGAACTCCTGAAGGACTTCGCCTCCGTGTCCGCTTGAAATCAGGCTTTGAGGCCTGATTTCACCACCCCTTTTTCCCGCCTTTCCGCTTAACTTCCTGCGAACCTCAGAAAACGAAACCGCTCCAGCCTCCGCCTCCCCGGACTCCCGTCTCCTCTTTACAGGCTATGAGGCTGGGGCTGGCCGAGCTGAGGAAAAGCAACCCCTTTTTAATTTTTAATCTTTAATCTTTACGATACACCGGACTGTCACTACTTTTTTCTGCCACTCTTTGTGGAGCCGTTAAGCAGCGGACGTTTCGTAACCTGGCCGGAAAAGGGAGTGCGGGCGGCAGGGAGGGCAGGGCGAATGATATGGTGGTCGGTGGGACTTAGGGCGGACAGTTGTCGGAGCAGGGGCAAAACCGCGTTTACAGGACGCGGTTTTGCGGACTCTGAGAGCGAACTCATCAAGAGTTCGGTCGAATAGTCCGGGACCCCTGCGGAGACGGCTGTCCGCCCTTAGTCCCACCCCCGCCAGATCCCTGAGTCCTGCCCTCCCTGCCGCCCGCGCTCCCTTTTCCTCAACTTCCTCACTTAACGTCCGCGTACCCCCTCCACAAATCCCCCTCCTACTTTGTTACCAGCTGATCCAGGGACTTAAATGTATATCCCATCTCCTCCCATTTCGTCAGAAGCTCATCAAGGATCTGGGCATTGGTGCTGGAGGTGCTGTGCAGGAGCACGACGGCGCCGGGGTGGATACGTCCCAGAAGCTTTTTAAAAGCCTCCTCCTTGGAGGGCTGTTTATCCTGGTACCAGTCTACATAGGCCAGGCTCCAGAAAAATGTGCTGTATCCCATGTCTTTTGCCATCTGCAGATTCGTCTCGCTATATTTTCCCTGAGGCGGCCGGTAGTATTTTTTCATGGTCTGCCCTGTCGTCTCGGTAAATAATTTCTCCAAATCTCCCAGTTCTTTCTCAAATGCCTCTTTTGACGAGATTTTTGACATATCGGGGTGGTGGTACGTGTGATTGCCTACGATATGGCCCTCCGCTACCATGCGTTTTACAAGATCCGGTGCGGTTTCTATGTAGTTTCCAACCACAAAGAAGGTGGCCGGGGCATTGTGCTTTTTTAACGCGTCCAGAATTGCCGCGGTGTTGCCGTTCTCATAGCCTGCGTCAAATGTCAAATAGAGCACTTTTTCCGGTGTGTTTTCCGCATAATATGCGTTGAATTTCTTTAGGTAATCGGCGGTGGCATTGGCCACAGGGGGCTGCCCTTCCTGCTGGAAGCTTAATCCCCAGTTCCCGTCAGCCGCAGTTTCAACCGCCTGCTTTCCATCCGTCATCATGGCGCCGAAACGACCGGCCATAAAGGCCAGGGCAAATAAAAGCAGCACCTTTACAAGACGGAAGAGTTGTTTTTTCTTATTCATATCCATAGCATCACCTGAGTCCGTTTGGTTTAATATATTGAAGGATGGTCTGTCTCTATTCGTTTTTTGCAGTTTTATTTCTGCAGGGCTTTTGACTTGTACTGTGGGAAATGGATGTTGACAGATATGAGAAAAGATGGTATAGTGTATATATAAAGTATACACACTAATTACGGTAGATACAGTTACAGACGCAAATTATGGAGGCGGTGCAGTGAATATCATCATCAGCAATTCCAGCGGGAAACCGATATATGAACAGATTACATCACAGATACAGAATATGATTATCAGCGGGCAGCTGATGGCGGGGGATGCCCTGCCGAGTATGAGAACCCTGGCAAAGGATTTGCGAATCAGTGTCATTACGACAAAAAGGGCGTATAACGATCTGGAGCAGGAAGGGTTTATCGAGACGATAACCGGAAAAGGCAGCTTCGTGGCGGCAAGAAATACGGAGGTAATCCGGGAGGGGAATTTAAGGATGGCGGAAGAGCATTTGACGAAAGCCGCGGAGATCGCCAGGAGAAGCGGCATTTCCTATGAGGAGCTGTGTGAGGTTTTAAAGATGCTTTATGACGGAGAGTGAGGGAATCATGATGGAATATGCAGTCAGAATTAAGAATTTAAGCAAGCAGTATCCGGATTTTTCTTTGAATAACATCAGCCTGGATATTCCCATGGGAAGCATCATGGGACTGATCGGGGAGAACGGATCCGGAAAAACGACGACGATTAAGGCCATGCTGGATATTGTTAAGCGTGACGCAGGCGACGTGGAGATTCTGGGAATGGATATCAGGGAACGGGAACAGGAGGTCAAAGAGGAGATCGGCGTGGTCTTCGGCGAGAGCCAGTTTCACGATTTCCTAAGTGCCGTTCAGATCTCCGGAATTATGAAAAGAGTTTATAAAAACTGGGATGAGGAGCTGTTCTCCTCGTATCTGTCCAGATTTGCTCTTCCAGAGAAGAAAAAAGTGAAGGAATATTCAAGAGGAATGGCCATGAAGCTGGCGATTGCGGCGGCTCTGAGCCATCATCCGAAGCTTTTGATTCTGGATGAAGCGACCAGCGGCTTGGATCCGGTTGCACGGGATGAGATTCTCGATCTCTTCTTTGGGTTTATTGAAGACGGGGAACATTCCGTGCTGATCGCTTCCCACATTACGAGCGACCTTGACAAGGTGGCGGATTACGTTACCATGATTCATAACGGAAGCATTCTGTTTTCGGAGGAAAAGGATCAGCTTCTGGAGGATATGGGAATTCTCCGATGCGGGGAAGAGGAACTGGCCGGCCTGACCGATGTCCATGTCGTGGGAGTCAGGAAGAATCCCTATGGGGTGGAAGCGCTGATCCGGGGGAGAGAATATGTGAAGAGAAGATATCCGGAGCTTGTGACAGACCGGACGAACATCGAGGAAATCATGCTGTATTCTGTGAGGAGGGATAGAAAATGAAAGGACTGCTGATCAAGGATTACTATATTTTGCGGCAGAGTATAAAATCCATGCTGTTTATTCTGGTAGTATGGTCCCTCGTCTTTCTGGGCGGCAGGAAGACGGGAATGTTCCTGATTCCCATGTTTATCATGGTAGCAGGCATCAATGTGCTGAATCTGTTTTCTTATGACAGGCAGACAAAGTGGGAGACGTATGTGCTGACCTTACCGGTTCCGCGCTGGAAAATGGTGTTGGAAAAGTATTTTTACGCAGTCTGCATTTCCACCTTTTTCGGACTGATCGCAGTGGCCGTGGTGGCTGCCGCTGCCGCCGTCAAGGGGATGGCAATGGGACCGGAATTTCTCCTAGAGCTGCTGATGAACTGGCTGACCGGTATTGTAATCTCGTTTTTTTATAATTCGTTCTCAATCCCGCTTACATACTGGCTGGGAGTAGAGAAGGCCAGGCTGATTCCCAGCGTATTAATCGCAGCGGCAGTCTTCCTGTTCGTGGCTTTTGCGTCAGCGTATGGCAGCGGCTTCACGGTGAGTGAGGGGACAGCGGCCATCGCCATCGCTGCTGGTGCTCTGGGAACCGTGATCATGATGGTCCTCTCGTACTTTATCAGCGTTCGGATCTATAAGAAAAAGGAGTTTTGAGCTGTCTCCATCCCCATCCGGTTTCTGCTTGCGGAACCGTGAAAATCGCTGCCAGCCGTGGTAAATAATTGATAGTCAGCCGCGAGTCCGTTTAGAAAACTTTTCTCCGGGAGGGAGAACGCGGGATACTCGGTCTCCAGACCGTCAAGCCCCATGCGTACCAGTTCGTTCAGCATGACAGATACCTCATCTGCCTGAAGCGTTTGCTTCTGAAAAAGGTGGTAGCTGTGATAGGGGTGAGCCCAAACTGCCTTTCCGCCAGCGTGGTGGATGGCGGCAATGCCGTCCTCCACGGTGATGTTGGCCTCCGTCAGGTTTTTTGAGAAGGAATCAATCAGCCGTATGGTCTCCTCGCTTACCGAGGGAAATGTTTTCCTGACGTGAGCCATGACATCACGAAGCTGAAGTACGTTTCCGCAGCTTTTGGGGACGTCGGGGATACGGAGCGGGCAGCCTGAAGCGGTTACCGCCTCTGCCAGATCCCGGTAGACGGTTTCAGTCCGTTCCTTCCGGCTGGAGAGCAGTGCACACAGAGTCTCGTCATTTTCATCAAACCCGTATCCGAGCAGATGAATGGACTGCGGCACGGGTAGAGAACCCCAGGGCCGCTCCGCACATGTAAGCTCCGTTCCTGTCATGTAACGGACACGGCCCTGGCAGCGCTGCCTGGCCCGTCCTATACCCGCCAGCGTATCATGGTCTGTGACCGCCATGGCAAGAATTCCGTTGTTTACCGCCATGTCAACGACGGTTTCCACTTCGTAGATTCCGTCGGAACACAGCGTATGCATATGATAATCAACCTTCATAGTTTTTAATCCCCATTCTAAACCTGTATATCACATAGAGTGACACGGCAGCTTTACTGCCTTTTTCCTGTGGTTCGGACAGAAAACCCGCTGCGTGAAGAAGATTCTTCATGCAGCGGGTCTGCGGTTATTCGATTGTCGTGCCGGCTTTGCCTGCCAGACTCGCTTTCGCTTTGGAAAGAGAAGTAATGATAGCGCAGCGGCCTTTGCCGTGTGTGACAAAGTCTACGGAAGCTTCGATCTTCGGAAGCATGGAGGCAAATTCAAACTGACCTTCGTTGATATAGCTCTCCGCCTCTTCGATGCTCATATGGGAAATCGGCCTCTCCTGTGGTGTGCCGTAATCAATGGTGACGTTGTCCACACTGGTTAAGATCATGAGGACATCGGCGTCGATCTCCTTGGCCAGAAGTCCGGCCGCCCTGTCTTTTTCAATGACTGCACTGGCGCCCTTTAAATTATAGCCCTGTTCCATAACCGGAATTCCGCCGCCGCCGCAGGCGATGACGATCTGATCCGCATCCATGACTGCCTTAATTACGTCAATCTCCACGATTGAGACAGGCTTCGGGGAGGCGATGACTCTGCGGAAGCCCTTTCCCGGGATTTCTTCCACGTAATTTCCTTTTTCTTCCTCTTCCTTTGCCTCCCCGGCTGTCATAAAACGGCCAACCGGCTTCATGGGAGTGTAGAAGGAGTCATCGTAGGGATCTACCATCATCTGGGTTAGGATTGTGGCTACCGGTTTATAGATACCGCGTTTTACCAGTTCGGCGCGGATTCCATTCTGTAAATCATATCCGATATAGCCCTGGCTCATGGCTGAGCAGACGGACATGGGAGCAGAGGTGTAACCGTCATGCTGTTTTCCGAATTCGTTCATAGCCGTGTGAATCATGCCGACCTGCGGGGCGTTGCTGTGGGTTAAAGCAACCTGCCATCCGGCCTGGATAAAATCTGCGATTACTTTCGCTGTTTCGGTCACCGCTTTTTTCTGTTCCGGAAGATTTGTTCCCAGGGCATTGTGACCCAATGCCATAACAATACGTTTCTTTGCCATATCAGTTACCTCTCAGTTCGATGTAATTTAATCAAAAAAGTATAAGGATATTATATTATCTGGAAAGAGAAAAAGCAATCAGTTCTTATTTCCACGCAGAATAAACTTGTAAACTTACAAAATTATTAAGAATTGTGGTTCCTCATGAGACTGAGAGAGATTTCGGCGTTTTCGTTCCGCCAGGAAGCGCTCCGGCCCCGGCTCCCTGGCAGAACGAAAACACCGAAATCCCGGCTGAAGTTATTGACGAAAACTACTTTTTATAATTTTATAAGTTTATCCTGGTTTCCACGCCTTTGCACGAGAAAAATCAGGAAATACTAAGGAATAATTTAGAAATTGGGGGCTGGATATATTGCAAAGAGATGATATAATGTTCATATTAATATAGGTAAAGAGAGGTTCGAAGTTCATGGTGATTCTGTACCTGATTCTTCCGCTTGTGTTTTACAGTCTGGTAACGGGAGTTATCGCACTGATCCTGCCGTTACAGGCAGTGACGTGCACTCTGCTGGGGGCTGTGGTTACGTTTCCGGTACTCTGTTACTGGCCATACCGGTCCGATCAGGCCAGGCGGGGAGTGATTCCGCCCATACCGTTTCGATTTCGGGGCTGCCTTCCCGTCATAATTCTTTTGGGAATTGGAACATGCATATCTGTCAATAATATCATTAGTTTAACTCCGCTGCCGGAGCTGTCGTCCGGTTTTGAAGCGGTCAGGGATACCTTTTACTCACCTCCGTTACTGATTCAGATTCTCGGTCCTGGGGTCTTGATCCCTGCGGCAGAGGAGATGATATTCCGGGGGCTGATGTTTGCTCCCCTGAGAGACCGGATGCCATTCTGGCCGGCCGCTCTGATATCGGCCGTACTGTTTGGACTTTACCATGGCAATCTGCTTCAGGGAGTCTACGCGTTTCTCCTTGGACTGGTACTGGCATGGCTTTACGAGCGCTTCCAGACGCTGGCCGCTCCCTGGCTCTTTCATGCGGCGGCGAATATGACATCCATCATTGCTGTAAATACAGGTCTGGAGATTCTGACAGAGAAGACGGACCGTTTTGTGTTTGGCACCGCCCTGGTTCTGGCAGCAGTTCTCTCGGTTTTTTGTTTGATCAGAATAGAACGTAAGACGAATATAAAGGAGGAAGAAGTGTGAAGTTATTATCCATTGCAATTCCGTGCTATAATTCAGAGGCCTATATGAGGCACTGTATCGAATCGCTTCTGCCGGGAGGCGACGAGGTGGAGATACTGATTGTTGACGACGGCTCCACAAAGGACCGTACGGCAGAGATCGCAGATGAATATGAAAGAAAGTATCCGGGCATCTGCCGGGCCATCCACCAGGAAAACGGCGGACACGGCGAGGCAGTAAATGCAGGGCTTCGCAATGCCGCCGGCATTTATTATAAAGTAGTGGACAGTGACGACTGGGTGGATGAGGCGGCCTATCAGGAGATTCTCGCCACACTTCGCCGGTTCGTATGCGGCGAGGAGACGCTGGACATGCTGATCAGCAACTTTGTCTATGAGAAACAGGGAGCAAAGCGGAAAAAGGTCATGAATTACCGGACGGCGCTTCCGCAGAACGAACTGTTTACCTGGGATGATGTAAAGGTCTTCATGCTGGGCCAGTATATTCTGATGCATTCCGTCATTTACCGTACCGAGCTTCTGCGGGAATGCGGTTTAGAGCTTCCCAAGCACACGTTCTATGTGGATAATATTTTCGTATACCAGCCGCTTCCTCACGTAAAGACCATGTATTACTTAAATGTCAATTTCTACCGCTATTTCATCGGAAGAGAAGACCAGTCCGTAAACGAGGAGGTTATGATCGGACGAATCGACCAGCAGATACGCGTGACGAAGCTGATGCTTGGCTACTGCGATGTCACAAAATTAAAGAAGCGTAAGCTTCGCCATTATATGGTGCGTTATCTCGAGATTATGATGACGGTTTCTTCCATACTGGCCATCAAGTCCGGGACAGAGGAAAATATGGAGAAGAAAAAGGAATTGTGGCAGTATCTGCGCAAACTGAATCTGGCTCTGTATCTCCGGCTGAGATGGGGATTTCTGGGACAGGGAACGAACCTTCCGGGAAAGAGCGGCCGAAAGTTTTCCATTGCAGGATACAAGATTACACAGAAATTCTTCGGATTTAACTGATATGCGAAATGATGTATGACGCAGCACGAACAGGAAGAGTAAAACTGAAAAAGAGCCTCCAGCCGATTCAATCGACTGGAGGCTCTTTTTCATCTTTTGCAGTTCAGGTACCCGTGCGGCTGACGCCTGAGTGCCGGTTTGTCTGGTGTCAGCTGATTGCTTTCTGTGTGACTTTCTTTCGGCTGGTGACGTAACCGTCTGTGTAGATAAACTGGAACATGACGTATGCCATCACCACGGCTCCCAGTCCATCGAAAGCAGAATGCTGCTTTAAGAAGACTGTAGCCAGACAGATGGAAACCATTAAAATAAAGGAACCGATCTGAACGGACTTAAACTTCTTAAGAACTTCACTGTGGCTGACTGCGATATGAACGCAGACAGAGTTGTATACATGAATGCTTGGAAAGACATTCGTGCACGTGTCGGTGGAATAGAGCCACGCAACGATGGCGGAGCAGATATTCTTATCCGGGTTCACCACCGGACGGAAATCCGTTCCGTTCGGGAAGATGGTGCATACCAGCAGGCTGATGGTCATTCCGGTGAACAGCATGGTGCAAAGCCTGTAGTAGCCTTTCACGTCTGTAAAAAAAAGATAAAGGACTGCGCCCGCCACATAGGCGAACCAGAGCATGTAAGGAATAATGAAGTATTCATTAAACGGAATAAAATCATCGAGCCTGACGTGCATGATGTGATAGTTGCTTGTCACCGTCTTCTCCAAATATACGAACCATGGAATATAGATGAAAGCATAGCATAAAATCCATGCGTGCCTGTACTTATGAAGCAGATTTTTCATAAAAGATTAACCCCTTCTGTTGTTAGGTGTGAGTTGTCAGATTCTGATATTACTGATATATATTACCAACTTCCGTGGATTATATCACACCCGTTTGGAGAGTACAAGGGGATTCACGAAATGTTAAGATTTTTATTATGAAAGATTAAGCTCCCGTTGCCTGATCCATGAGTACAAAACTCAAGTCCGGATCATACTATCCGTGAGGTGATCAATATGGACAAAGACAAGCAGGAAAAACTGGCACAGAAGAAATCAAACGAAATATTCAACAGTATTACCGAGAAGGTAAAGCCGGAAAACCAGAATCAGACCCATAATTCCCGCAGGGAGGGCATGGGCCCAAATACGAAGAGAAAACCAATGTAAAGCGCCAGGCAGCCGGTGCAGGATATGGAAGCATCAATATGAAAATACCGATTTCCTGATATAAGGGCGAATCCCCCTTTGGAGACCGGTATTTTTGCTTTTCTGCAGAATGCGCTGCGCAATTATAAATAAAAAGAAGAATTTAATATACGAATAAAGATCAAACAGAAAAAAGAGTAAATAAATGGAATATATCATGGAAAATACTGTTATTTCATAGTATAATAGTACCATAGAATAAAGCGGAATCAAAAGCTTTGAAGGGAGGTTTTATTATGGAAGGAAAGATTTCAAAACTGAGGGAAATTCTTGATGAGAGCAGATACACGGTGGCCATCTGCGGCTCCGGTATGATGGAGGAAGGCGGTTTTATAGGTGTAAAGAATCCGGATAAAGCCTATGATATCGAGACGAAGTATGGATATTCTGCGGAAGAGATCTTTTCCAGCGCCTTCTATAATACGCGTCCCGAGTTTTCCTTTGAGTTTTATAAGAAAGAGATGCTGGATAATCCGCCGGAGGACACGGCATCCGGTCCGGCACTGGCTGCAATGGAACGGGCGGGGAAGCTGCAGTGTCTCATTACCAGTAATATCTATGCAAAGGCCCAGAGAGCCGGCTGTAAAAATGTGATAAATCTTCACGGGACGATCTATGAGAATAAATGTCCGCACTGTGGAAAGGACTATACCATGGAGCAGGTGCGGGATGCAAAAAAGATTCTTCTCTGTGACAAATGCGGTATTCCTGTCCGCCCCCAGGTGTCCCTGTTTGGGGAGATGGTGGACAGCCGCCGGATGACGAAGACCTCCAACGAGATCTCGAAGGCGGAAGTCCTTCTTCTCCTGGGGACAACGCTGGATTCCGAGGTCTTTGGAAACTATGTAAAATATTTTACCGGGCGGTGGCTGGTGATTATCCATCCGAACCGCAACTATCTGGATGACAAGGCGGATATGCTGTTTTTGGATTATCCAAAAAATATTCTGCCGAAACTGGGGTACTGATCAGGCACGGGAAACTGCAGAAACAGCAGTTTCCCGTATTAATTTTCTGCATAAATTTATTATCTTTTTCTAAAAAGGTTGTAACGATCCCGAACTTTGTGTATAGTATAATGGCAGACTTTTTATAGGAAAGGAATATCAGGATGTTACAAAGTTATATATTGGTTTTTTTAATCTCCATGGTACCGCTCATTGAGCTTCGCGGCGCCATTCCTTATTCCCAGGTGATGGGCCTGCCTCTTTTAGAGTCGTATATCATCGCCATCATCGGAAACATGCTCCCGGTTCCGATCATCTATTTATTTGCCAGAAAGGTATTGGAATGGGGAGCGGACAAGCCCGTGATCGGCGGATTTTTTACGTGGTGTCTGGAAAAAGGGAAACATGGCGGCGAGAAGCTGCAGGCGAAGGCGGGCAGAGGCCTGTTTGTCGCGCTGTTACTGTTCGTGGGAATCCCGCTTCCGGGTACAGGCGCATGGACCGGTACGCTGGCGGCAAGTCTTCTCGATATCGACTTCAAATCCAGTATCCTCGCGGTAATGGGAGGTGTACTGCTTGCCGGAGTCATAATGGGACTGGCCAGTGTGGGCGTTTTGGGAGCGCTTAATTCTGTTATTTTTTAAAGCCGGGCCGCAGGGACCGGGGAGGAGGAATTCCTATGGAACTGAAGAATGAAGATGGGCTGACCGAGAAAGAGTTTTTAGCACAGTACAGGCCCGGAAATTATGAGCGTCCATCGGTGACTGTGGATATGCTGATTTTTGCAGTCGATCCGGAGGCGGAGGAAGAGGAGCCGGAACTTCTGCTGATCCGCAGGCGGAACCATCCATGCATCGGCCAGTGGGCCATTCCCGGCGGATTCGTGAATATGGATGAATCGCTGGAGGAAGCTGCGGCCAGGGAACTGGAGGAAGAGACCGGGATCACCGGGATCTGCCTGGAACAGCTCTATACGTGGGGGAATGTAAAACGTGATCCCCGGACACGGATTATTTCCGTATCCTATATGGCGGTGGTGCCGAAGGACGAATTGAATCTGGTCGCAGGAGACGATGCAAAGGAAGCCGTATGGTTTCAGGTAAAGAAAAAGAAACTGTCCGATCTGGCAGACGGCGCGACATACGCCCTGACTGTGGAGAATGAGGAACGCCATATTTTCATCGGATACCGGATTACGGAAGGTTATACCCACATGGGACTTATGTGGAAGAAGGATACCCATGCAGAACTGCTGCCTGCAATCGATGTAACCGATACGGAGGCGCTGGCTTTTGACCACGCCTATATTTTAAACGCGGCGCTGGACCGGCTGGAAGAGATGCAGAAGGAGTACCGCGAGCAGCTGGAATAAGGATGCAGAGAAAGCCGGGAAATCAAAGGATCATACTTTGGTTTCCCGGCTTTTATATGTAAAGTGTCAGACGCTGCCTTCTTCACACATAAGCAGAAACCGGGCTTCTTCATAATCCTGTTTATTCACATATAATGAATATTCTATTATGGGCTTCGTCTGCAGCATAGGGGCGGTCAGACGGCAGAACCCCGGCCTGATCGGATTCAAATCGCAATCCTTTATGGTATAAGGGATGTTGTTCGATTTCAGAATCCGTCCAATGCGGGAACATTCCACCATGGAAAAACCGGAGTACAGTTCTTTGCGGTTAAATATGGTAATCATGGTTAAATCCCCCTTTCTTCTTATATTCAGTATATCACCTCCGGATTCAGACTTCTTTACATTTCCATTAAAAATCCATACGCTTTCAGACAGAGGAGTTCCTTAGCAAAGCTTTTGAAATATTTAAAGAAAAAATTAAGAAATGACTGGTAGAATAGGTGGCGAAAGAGAAAAGGGGGAAGCCAATGTATAAGATACTGATTGTAGAGGATGATGAGGTGATCGGCAGAACCGTACAGAGGCATCTGCAGGAATGGGGATATGAGGCGGTCTGTGTAAACGATTTGAAACATGTGCTGGAAGAATTTGCAGCCTTTGAGCCGCACCTGGTTCTGATGGATATCCTGCTGCCTTACTATAACGGCTGTTACTGGTGCGGGGAGATCCGGAAGCTTTCCAATGTGCCGGTAATATTCCTGTCCTCGGCGTCCGACAACATGAATATCATTATGGCGGTTTCCATGGGCGGCGATGATTTTATTGCGAAGCCGTTTGATTTGAATGTGATGACGGCCAAGGTCCAGGCCATGCTCCGGCGAACGTATGATTTTGCAGGGGATCACCATTTAATCAGTCATGGAGGAGCGGTCTTAAACGTTAACGACGCCACTCTGACCTATCAGGAGGAGAAGGTGGAACTGACCAGGAATGAATTCAGGATTCTTAAACTCCTCATGGAGCAGGCCGGGCGGACCGTTACCAGGGAAGAGGTGATGACGCGGCTGTGGGAGACGGACAGCTATGTGGATGACAATACGCTGACCGTCAATGTGAACCGGCTTCGGAGAAAGCTGGATGGAGCGGGCCTTACGGATTTCATCGTCACGAAGAAAGGCACAGGGTATATGGTCAAATGAAAGGAAGAGAAAAACTGCCTCTGGTACGCACCTATTTAAAACGATGCAGGGCGGTAATCGCAGCGTGCGTCTGCGGCGGAATTCTGTGCGCGTCTGTATTCTGGCTGTATCGTCTCCCTGTGGAGGCGGTGCTTTACGCCTGCATATTGAGTGCCGTGCCGGGGCTGGGGCTGGCTGTCCGGAGTTTTTACAGTTACTGCAGGAAATGCCGGGACTTAGAGCGGATGCTGGCCTGGAAGACGGGATCCCCGGAGTTTGCTGCACCCGCCTCGGACCAGGCGGAGCTTCTGTACCGGAAGCTTCTCGTCTCCTCTTATGAGGAGAGAGAACGGCTGCTTCAGGAGGAAGAGGAGAAACGGACGGAGATGAAGGACTATTACACCATGTGGGTCCATCAGGTCAAGACACCGATTGCGGCCATGAATCTCATCCTTCAGACCGGGGAGGGGCCGGATCATGGCCGGCTTTCCACAGAACTTTTTAAGATTGAACAGTATGTCGAAATGGTTCTCCAGTATTTGCGGGCGGACAGCCCTTCCGCCGATCTGGTTATCCGGGAATATCAGCTGGACTCCATTGTAAAAAAGGCGATTCATAAGTACGCCCCTGTGTTTATCAGGAAAAAGACCGCGCTAGATTACAGACCCGCTGTCTGCTTGGTGCGAACCGACGAAAAATGGCTGTTATTTGTCATAGAACAGCTTCTCTCCAATGCGTTAAAGTATACGGAGCGCGGCAGAATCACCATCCGTCTGGAAGAGGAACGTGAGACTGAGAATGGAGGAGAGCTGCGGACGCTGATCGTGGAAGATACAGGCAGGGGAATTGCGCCTGAGGATATCCCAAGGGTGTTCGAGAAAGGCTATACGGGCTGTAATGGCCGCGTGAATCAGGGATCATCGGGAATCGGGCTCTATCTGTGTAAAAAGGTAATGACGCGTCTGGCCCATGAGATGGTGATCGAATCGCAGCCCGGAGTGGGAACGAAGGTGAAGCTGCGGCTGGATATGACGAAATTTACGCCGGAATAAAGAACGATGAAGCATGTCTCAGAAATGAGTCAGGAAAATAAGAGATGCGGTCCGGCATGGAGGAATGCATCTGGTGTGGCCGGACCGCGGGAAACTGGCATGTGAAAGAACGGATCCTGTATAACGTGGTAAAGCCTACGCGTGAAAATACTCTTTCAGCCGCTGAAACAGGGATTTTTTAGGAATTCCAATGGATTCTAAATACGCTTTTTCCGCCTGTTTCATAGCTTTTTTCGGGTTATATCCGGAGATGGGCGTGCGGGACTTGCCGGGGCGCCCATGCGTGGTTTCAAATTCGTGAATGGTATCGATGCCCCGCTGGCGTGCGCGCTGTTCAAAACTGCTGTACATGGCAAGACCTCCTTTCAGTAGAGAACCATCTGTATCTGATTTCAGTATACCACCGGAATGTGGCCGGAGTCTTTAAGCTTCCCTTACATTTTTGTAAGGATACTGTGAAAAAATGTAAGGCTCTTCGATGGCAGCCGGTCTTTCCCGTCTGTTATACTGAAACATACAGAAGGAAAGGAGGCAGCATTATGCCATTGCTTGAAGTAAATCAATTAAAAAAGGTTTATACCACCCGGTTCGGAGGAAATCAGATAAACGCATTAAATGGGGTCAGCTTTACGGTGGAACCGGAGGAATACGTTGCGATCATGGGAGAGTCAGGATCGGGAAAAACCACCCTCTTAAATATTTTAGCCGCTCTTGACAGGCCCTCCGGAGGCACTGTCCTTTTAAACGGAAGGGATATGAAAACGATTCCGGAAGGAGAACTGGCTGCGTTTCGCCGGGATCATCTGGGGTTCGTATTTCAGGATTTTAATCTGCTGGATACATTTTCCCTGGAAGATAACATTTTTCTGCCCATGGTTCTGGCAAAGAAGAGCTACGGGGAAATGAAAAAGAAAGCGGATGCTGTCGTGGGTAAGCTGGGAATTCGGGAACTTATGAAGAAGTATCCGTACGAGGTCTCGGGAGGCCAGAAGCAGAGAGCGGCGGTGGCAAGGGCTCTGGTGATGGACCCGGCAATCATTCTGGCGGATGAGCCTACCGGCGCGCTGGATTCACGGTCATCCGACCAGCTTCTGGATCTGTTCGAGGGGATCAACCGGGAGGGACAGACCATCCTCATGGTAACCCACAGTGTCAAGGCGGCCAGCCATGCAAAACGGGTACTGTTCATTAAGGATGGAGAGGTGTTCCATCAGCTTTACCGAGGGGAAATGACAGAAGAGAAGATGTACCAGCGCATATCCGATACTCTGGCCGTATTAGAGGCGGGAGGTGGCCGTGATGAGTAAGCTGTTTTATACGAGGCTGGCCGTTCAGAATTTAAAGAAGAATTCGGCTGTCACGATTCCCTGGCTCCTGACCTGCATCGGCTCCGTGATGATGTACTATATCATCTCATCCCTGACGGTGAATCCCGGCTTTGCCCATATGCAGGGCGGCGGATCCATGGTCTTTATTCTGCTGCTGGGCTGCGTGGTCATGGCTGTGTTTTCATTCCTGTTTCTGATCTATACCAACAGCTTTCTGGTGAAACGGAGAAAGCAGGAATTCGGGCTGTTTCAGGTTCTGGGGATGGGAAAGAAACATCTGGCGCGGATTATGGCTCTTGAGACGCTGATTACAGCGGCCGTCAGCCTGGTTGCCGGTGTTGCACTCGGTTTTTTGCTGTACCGGGTCTTTGCGCTGCTGTTGTACCGTCTGATGAAGCTGGATATCAGCTGGGACTTCAGCTTTGTACCAGGCGCGGCGTTCTCGTGCGCAAAGCTCTTTGGCGTCATATTTCTGTTCATTCTCTTCTATAATATATGGCAGGTTGCAAAGGCGAGGCCGGTGGAGATGCTTGCAGGAAAGCAGACCGGAGAGAGGGAACCGAAGGCGCCGTGGCTGTTTGCGGTTTGCGGCATGGTTTCACTGGCGGCGGGCTACTGGATTGCCATTTCGACGGAACGGTCAGCAATGCTGATTATCGCTTTTTTCATCGCAGTGATGTTCGTCATTGCCGGTACCTGCCTCTTATTTATGGCAGGCAGCATTACACTTTTAAAACTGCTGAAAAAGAATAAGGGCTACTATTATCAGACTCGCCATTTTATTTCTGTTTCAGGAATGATATACCGGATGAAGCAGAATGCGGCAGGCCTGTCAGTAATCTGCCTTCTGTCCACCGCGGTTTTAGTCATGATCTCGTCCACAATTTCCCTTTATGCAGGCCTGGATGACGTGATGAGGAACCGGTTTAAACGGGATTTTGTGGTGACGGTACGCGATTATTCGGATGAAACGGCTGCGAAGACCAACCGGATTGTGGAGAACGCCTTAAAGGAGGCAGGAGAGACCGCAAAAGAGCTGATCAGCTACCGATATGTCAGCTTTGCCGCAGTGGAGACGGGGGACGGCTATGAGGTGAGAGAGGAAAACCTGGCGGACTACAGCAGTCTGGACTACCTCTTTTTTATGACTCTGGATGACTATAACCGGATCACAGAACAGAATGTGGGGCTGGATGAGAATCAGGTGATGGTGCTTTCGGATGGAATGCACTATGACCGGGAGACATTTTCCATTTTTGGGAAACAGTATGAAGTCGTTGGAAAGAAAGGGCAGGCGGTGGAGGACGGAATGGATGCCATGGGTTCTGTTGGAAGTCTTCATATTGTCCTTCCTGATTTTTCCCAGCTGAAGGCGATTGAGAAACAGCAGGCCGAGGCGTACGGCGATGCGAAATCCAGCCCAATTTACTATGTGGCTTTTGACGCCGGGGATGGCAGGGAAGGGTCCGAACGGCTGTACCAGATTCTGGAGGAGCAGTTAAGCGGGCTGGGTGCGGCATACCGCCTGGAATCTGCGGCGATGGAACGGGGCTCCTTTTTCTCATTGTACGGGGGACTGTTTTTCGTCGGACTGTTTCTGGGGACGCTGTTTATCATGGCGACCGTTCTTATCATCTATTACAAACAGATTTCTGAGGGATACGAGGACAGGAAACGGTATGAAATCATGCAGAATGTGGGCCTTTCTGCCCGTGAGATCAAGGCGGCTGTCCGTTCCCAGGTGCTCACCATGTTCTTTCTGCCGCTGGTTACGGCCGCCGTCCATATCTGCTTCGCATTTCCGATGATTGCAAGGCTTCTGGCCCTGCTGAATCTTCGCAATGTCGGCCTGTTTGCCGCATCTACGGCTGCTGCGGTACTGGTGTTTGCTGTCTTTTACGGGGTGATCTACGGGGTTACTTCTAAAAAATATTATGAAATTGTAAAGAGGTGATGTGTCAGTGAAAATTCTGATGGGAATTATGGGTTCCATATCCGTTATTATTCTGATTCTGTTTATCCAGGAGATCCGGAATGAACTGGAGGAAGAGCGGTGGTGGAGGAACCGGGGAAAATCTTAATGGTTTCTTAGCACCATTTTCTCTCATAACAGTCTATAATGAATGACGATAAGAAGACTACGATGAGACGAAAAGGAGAGCACTATGAAACCGGGAAAGAAAACACTTGGAATCCTGACGGTAATCGTCATCCTTGCGGTTTATACCGCATGCTTCGGCCTTGGAAAAGACATTAAGGGCGCGGGGGACATGAGATTTGGTATCGATATCCGGGGCGGAGTCGAGGCCGTATTTGAGCCTGTAGGCTTAGACCGGAACCCTGCGCCCAATGAGATTGAAGCGGCCAGGAACATCATCGAGACGAGACTGGATGATAAGAATATCACGGACCGCGAGGTCACAACGGATAATGAAAAGGGGTATGTGATCGTCCGTTTTCCGTGGAAATCTGATGAAAAGGATTTTAAACCTGAGGCTGCCATCGCAGAGCTGGGAGACATGGCCAATTTAACCTTCCGGGATGAGAACGGCACTGTCATGCTGGAGGGAAGAGACGTTTCCACAAGCCGGCCTGTCGAGTATTCGGACCAGACAGGAATGAAAAAATACGAGGTGGAACTGCAGTTTACGAAAGAAGGCGCGGATAAATTCGCTGACGCCACCGGTAAACTGGTGGGCCGCCGTATGGGAATCTACATGGATGAGGAGCTGATCTCCAATCCGGTGGTACAGGATAAGATTACGGGAGGAAATGCCGTGATTAACGGCATGGAGACGTATGCAGCCGCAAAGAATTTATCGGACAAGATCAACGCGGGAGCCCTGCCGTATGCCATGGAGACGAAAAACTTCAGCACCATCAGCCCCAGTCTGGGCTCCAATGCGTTGAACATTATGATATTTTCCGGTGTGCTGGCGTTCATTTGCATCTGCATTTTCATGATTGCCATGTATCGTCTGCCTGGACTGGTGGCCTGCTTCGGTCTGGTTCTTCAAACCTCCATACAGCTGCTGGCGATCTCAATTCCGCAGTATACGCTGACGCTGCCCGGTATTGCCGGCATCATACTGACCATAGGAATGGCGGTGGATGCCAACATTATCATCAGCGAACGGATTGGCGAGGAACTGGGCAGCGGTGCTTCACTGACCGAAGCGGTCAAACGGGGATACAAGAGGGCATTTTCCTCCGTACTGGATGGAAACTTAACGAGCGCCATTGTAGCGGTGATTCTGATGTTCTTCGGTTCCGGCACGATGCTGAGCTTCGGATACACGCTTCTGGTGGGGCTGATCATCAATCTGGTTGTAGGCGTCTGGTTCTCCAGAACGGTGCTTCTTTCCATAATCCGGGAAGGAAAGTTCCACGATTTAAAGTGGTATAAGGTGAAGAAGAATCAGAAGATTTATCCGATTATGAAACGGAAATACATATGGTTCGCCATTTCCATCTGCATGCTTCTTGCAGGCGCAGTGGGATTTGTGAAGAACGGCGTGAGCCTGGACACTCAGTTTACAGGCGGAACGACCTTAAAATACGAAATTGAGGGAGCGGCTGACGTAAATTCTGACGCCGTTGCAGCTAAGATATCCGGTGAGACCGGGAGAAATGTAAATGTCCGTCTGACAAAAGAGGACGGCCTTGGAAAGCAGTTCATGGTCCTGACTTTTGCAGGGCAGGAGGGAATCAGCCCGGAGAGCCAGGAATATGTGACACAGATCTTAAACAGCTATCAGGATGGCTTTACGGCTGCCCTGTCGGAGACGTATGCGGTTCAGCCGTATATGGGACAGAAAACACTCCATAACGCTGTGATTGCCATGGTTCTGGCCGCAGTGCTGATAACGGTGTATGTCTGGATCCGGTTTTCCATCCTTTCGGGCCTTTCTGCGGGAGTATCTGCGGTAATTGCGCTGATTCACGATGTGCTGATCGTGCTGTGCGCGTTTTTGGTCTTCGCAATTCCGCTGAACGATGCATTTGTGGCCGTGGTGCTGACCATCATCGGCTATTCCATCAACGATACGATCGTAATCTATGACCGCATCAGAGAGAATATGAATCTTCACAAGTGCAGCAGTATCGATGAACTGGTGGATACCAGCGTATCCCAGAGCCTTGGACGGTCGCTGCACACATCGCTTACGACGTGTATCAGCGTGCTGATTCTGGTGATTGCATCGTGGCATTTCGGAATTCAGTCCATTTTTGAATTCTCCCTGCCGCTGCTGTTTGGGCTTGTAAGCGGCTGTTTCTCCTCTATTTGTGTGGCAAGCGTTCTGTGGGCCATGTGGAAAAATTCCCGCAGAGCGGAAAGCAAAAAATGACAGGCCGGGCATAAGCGGTTCTTTCTCGGCTTTGGGAGCGGGGCCGAGAAAGAACCTCTTACGCTCTCATTGTAAGAAAATTTTAAGCCGTGTCCAGGAAATTCTGTGCTATACTGTTTATGGAAATACGACAGATTACAGGATGACACGGGGAGAAACAGACATGATAAAACGCTTTAACAGAATATGGAGCATTGCAATCAGCCTAAGCCTTCTGGCTTCAGTTCCGGCTTTTGGAGATATACCCATCGTTCCGCCTATAGGAGAGGGAGCGAATACTCAGACTTTGGGACCGGAGACAGCAGGGCCGGGCGGCGGTAACAGCCAGAACAGTCAGGGAACCTCTGCGGGACCGGGAGCTGCGGCAGGTTCGGGAACTTCGGCAGGGCCTGGAACTTCCGCAGGGCCAGGGGCTTCCCAGGGAAGCGGAACCGGCGGCAGTGTGGTGAATACGGTAAAGCAGCCGGAGATACAGGCTCAGGGAGCAGTGCTCATGGATGCAGCCACGGGGAATCTGCTCTACTCAAAGAATGCGGAGACGAAGTATTATCCGGCCAGCATCACAAAGCTGATGACGGCTCTTCTGGTAGCAGAGAAGTGCAGCCTTGACGACACGGTCACATTTTCCAAAACGGCGGTCACGAACCTGGAATCCGGTGCTGTGACACTGGGACTGGTGGAAGGGGACAAGCTGACGGTACGCCAGTGCCTTTACGGTCTCCTGCTAAAGTCTGCAAACGAGGTGGCCAATGGCCTGGCGGAACATACGGCGGGCAGTATCAGCGCGTTTGCAGATATGATGAATGCCAGAGCAAAAGAACTGGGCTGTACGAACACAAATTTCGTTAATCCAAACGGGCTTAATGATTCCAACCACTATACGACGCCTCATGATATGGCACTGATCGCGCGGGCGGCATTTCAGAATGCCACGGTATGCAAGGTCGCTTCGACCTTAAGCTACCAGATTCCGGCGACACAGAAGGCGGCGGCCCGCACGATATCCCTGGGGCACAAGATGCTTTATCCCAATGATTCCAGGTACTATCAGGGCGTCATCGGCGGAAAGACCGGATATACCTCCCTGGCTGGGAATACCCTGGTGACATGTGCAGAACGGGATGGCGTAAGGCTGATCGCTGTGATTATGAAGAGCAAGTCAACACAGTATACAGATACGTCGGCTCTGCTGGACTACGGGTTTGCGCTGAAAAGCGGGGGATCCCAGACTGCAAAATGGCAGCAGGAGGGAGAAAAGTGGTACTTTGTAAAGAGTGATGGAAACCGGGCCGCCAACGAATGGATGACCATAGACGGCGCGGATTACTGGTTCGACTCCGACGGTGTCATGGCTACAGGCTGGCGCCATTACTCCAACGATGCATGGTATTATTTCAAGTCCAGCGGGGCGATGGCTTCCAGCTGCTGGGTGGAAACCGACGGCCAGTGGTTTTACTTAGGGGCTGATGGTGTGATGATGAAGAATACGGTGACTCCGGATGGATACACGCTGGATGCGTCCGGCGTATGGGTGCAGTAGGAGTTGCAGGGTGAGATATGCGGGAATAGAGAAGAAGGCATGCGTGGTGAGTTCACGGCATGCCTTCTTTATGAATATTGATGAGGAAGCGCATGACATGAGAAAAGGACCTTTCATTTCACGGAAATTCCCATCTCATAAAACGTGTAAGCTTACGCATGCTTTACCTTGACGCGGCATACTTTTTCAGTGTATGATGATACAAAATCGCAAGGTAATACAATGGAAACGTCATGAATTGTGATAATAAAAGAGGAATTAAATCAAGAGGAAGACTGGTGAAAGATGAGGAAGAAAAATATGTGGCTTGCCGCCGGTGTACTGTCCGCCGCTGCAGGGGCGGGCTGTCTGCTTCGCTCGCAGTATGAGCGGGAGCAGCTGTCTGTAGAGAGGACGGAGATTCTGACTGAAAAGATAACGAGAGACTGCCGGATGGTATTTCTCTCTGATTTACATGACCATGAGTTTGGCGATCATAATGAACGCCTGATTGAAGCGATTGACGGGGTGAAGCCTGATGTGGTTCTGATCGGGGGAGATATGATGGTCAGCAGGGAAAGCGCGGATTTACGGGTATCCCTGGCTCTGGTCGGAGAATTGACAAAAAGATATCCCGTCTATTACGGCAATGGAAACCATGAGACGAGGATGAACTGGGAACGGAAGAATTTCGGGCTGCAGTACGACATCTATGTGAGAAAGTTAAAGGATATGGGAGTCGTATTACTCTCTGACAGGACAGAAGATTTTCGGGATGATATCGCTGTCACAGGAATCGATCTGGCGGTACGGTATTATAAGAAGTTTCATCCCGGCCATCTGCGTCCGGAGGAGATTGAAAGGCTGGCAGGACCGGCAAAGCGGGAGAAATTTCAGATTCTGCTCTGCCATTCCCCCCTCTTTTTCGACGCCTGCAGGAAATGGGGCGCTGATTTAACACTGTCCGGCCATTTTCATGGGGGCACCATACGGCTTCCGTATCTGGGCGGAGTCATGACCCCTCAGTTTCAGTTCTTTCTGCCGTGGTGTGCGGGTACGTTTGAGGAGAATGGAAAAACCATGATTGTGAGCCGTGGGCTGGGGACCCATTCCATCAATATCAGACTGAACAATAAACCTCAGCTGGTGGTTGTGGATTTAAAGAAAAAATAGTTTTGCCGCCAAATATTTACAGAAGCCGGCGGATTTGATATACTAATCGGTAGCGCTTACTTTCTGGAGCCGGGAGGAATCTATGGGAATATCATATAAGCTGGAGAATTTTGAGGGTCCTCTGGACTTACTGCTCCATCTGATTGAAAAGAATAAAGTGAATATTTATGACATTCCTATTGTGACGATTACGGAGCAGTATCTCGATTACGTAAGTCACATGGAGACGGAGGATTTGAACGTTGTCAGTGAATTCCTAGTGATGGCGGCGACGCTGATCGATATCAAGTCCCGTATGCTCCTGCCGAGAGAAGTGAATGAGGATGGCGAGGAGGAGGACCCGAGAGCCGAACTGGTGGCGCGTCTTCTGGAATATAAGTATTACAAGTATATGGCGTTTGAACTGAAGGAGAAGGAGGTCGGCGCAGACCGTCTGCTCTTTAAGGGGCCCACAGTTCCGCCGGAGGTGGCGAAGTACGAGCCTCCGGTGGACTTAGATGGCCTGCTGGACGGACTGACGCTGGCAAAGCTTCAGGAGATTTTCAAGTCTGTCATGAAACGGACGGAAGACCGGATCGACCCGGTAAGGAGCCGGTTCGGCAATATCACGAAAGAACCTGTGAGTCTGGAGGACAAGATTACCTCGGTGCTTCAGTACGCCAGAATTCACCGCAGATTTTCTTTCCGGGGAATGCTTGAGAAGCAGGCGGATAAGACGGAGGTCGTAGTGACATTTCTGGCGCTTCTGGAACTGATGAAGATCGGTAAGATTCATCTGACCCAGGAGCATTTATTTGACGATATGCTGATCGAGACGCTGGAGCCGGAAGGTGAGGAAGAGGATCTGGACTTATCGGAGTTAGAGGAAGATATCGAAGGGTATAGAGAAGATGAAGAAGAAGTGGGAGGCGCAGGAGTCGCTGCCGATGGAGGAACTGAGAGAGATTACGAATGAAGAGCGGGAGTATGAGGCCGTGATCGAAGCGGTCTTATTTACCATGGGCAATTCCGTCGAGGTGAGACAGCTGGCAGCCGCGATCGGGCAGGATGAGGAGACGGCCCGCTCCGCCGTGAAACGGCTTCAGAAGCAGTATGAGGCCGGCCGGAAGGGAATGCAGATCATTGAACTGGAGAACAGCTACCAGATGTGCACCAGGCCGGAGTATTATGAGAATCTCATCCGTGTGGCAGCTACCCCGAAAAAACAGGTGCTGACAGACGTGGTTCTGGAGACGCTGTCGATCATCGCCTACAAGCAGCCGGTTACAAAGATGGAGATCGAGAAGATCCGCGGCGTAAAGTCCGATCACGCAGTGAACAGGCTGGTGGAATACAATCTGGTATACGAGGTAGGCCGCCTCGATGCTCCGGGCCGTCCGGCGCTGTTTGCAACGACGGAAGAGTTCCTGCGCCGGTTTGGAATCGGTTCGACTCAGAACCTTCCGACTCCCGATCCCGAAACTGCGGCTGAGATTCGCATGGAGGTGGAGGAGGAGTTAAAGGGAAGCGGGGAACTGCTCCCGGAGGATGAGGTGCTTCTGGATGAGATTCCCATCGCGGAGATGAGAGCGGGAGCGGAGGAAGCAGCCGTGACCCGACAGGAGAGTGAAGCCGGGTTTACAGAAGCCGGCTCTGCAGACAATAATAGAAACGAACTACAGCCCAAAAGTGCTGATAACCAGGAGGACATACAGTGACAGAAAAGATCAGAATTAAATACTTTACAGATAAAATTGAGCGTTTATGCTACGTCGGAGGCAAATCCGACTGGATCGACTTGCGGGCGGCAGAAGAGATTACATTAAAGGCCGGAGAGTTTCGGTTAATTCCTCTTGGAATCGCCATGGAACTGCCGGAGGGCTACGAGGCCCATGTGGTGCCGAGAAGCAGTACGTTTAAGAATTACGGTGTGATCCAGACGAACAGCATGGGAGTGATCGACGAAACATACTGTGGGGACAATGACCAGTGGTTTTTTCCGGCTTATGCCCTTCGTGATACGGTGATCCGTATCAACGACAGAATCTGCCAGTTCCGCATCATGAAGCACCAGCCGGAGCTGTCCTTTGAAGAGACGGACAGGCTTGACCATGAAGACCGCGGAGGCCACGGAAGTACCGGTAAGCAGTAAGCTCCCCGGATGGAGAATTGAATATGAACAGTTATTCCAGAGTGAAAACGGGTTATAATAAGAAGAAAATAAAGGTACTGATCCTGACGGCCGGTCTGTGCATGGGGCTGACCGTCGGATGCGGGAAAAGTGAAAATAAATATACGTACCGCGATGCAGGAATAGAAGCATTGAATGCCGGGGATTATGAAAGTGCGATTGCTTCGTTCGACGAGGCGATTAACGCCTCCAACGCACTGGTGGGAGCGTTTGATATCGACGTACTGAAATACCGGGCGGAAGCCGAATACCGGGCTGCGGATTACCAGGCGGCCTCGGATACCTACGGGATTCTGATTCAGGTGGATCAGGAACGGCCGGAATATTTGAACATGCGCTGTGTATCCAGGGCACAGAACGGTGATTTAAACGGTGCGCTGGAAGATTATAAGCGTGCTTCGGAGCTGGATACGGAGAAAAATGCTCCGGGCAGGGCGGAGGCGCTTCTCGCGGCCGGAGCGGCGTTAGAGAACCAGGGAGCTGCCGCCGAGGCTATGGCGCTCTATGAGAGTGCAAAGGCGGAAGGTATCGAAAGCGCCGAACTGTATAACCGGATGGGCCTCTGCAAATTTGGGGAAAAGGATTATGAGACGGCTATTACCTGTTTCGCCCAGGGGTTATTAAAGCCGGACGCCGCCTCAGTGCCGGACCTGATTTATAATCAGGCGGTTGCGTACGAGTACAAGGGAGACTTTGACAAGGCTCGGGAGCTGATGGAGCAGTATGTGGCAGGAAACAGCTCGGACGAAGAGGCTGCGCGGGAACTGGAGTTTCTAAAAAGCAGATAAGCCGCTGTGTTATTTTGAGTGGTATATGAGCCCAAAAGGTTGGGTTGAAATAAAGATGAGGTAATGGATTAGGAGATCAATGGCTGATTTAGTGGAGTTAAAGGAAATCGAAGAGCGGGTCATACTGGTGGCCGTGAGTACGGAAGAGGGAAGCCTGGCAGCCTCCTCCTTGGATGAGCTGGAAGAGCTGGTAGAGACCGCGGGAGCCGTCACGGTGGATAAGATGATCCAGAACCGGGAGCGGATTCATCCGGGCACGTATCTGGGCAAGGGAAAGATCGAAGAGGTGAAGGAGCGTGTCTGGGAGCTGAATGCCACCGGTATTGTCTGCGACGACGAGCTGTCCCCCGCACAGCTTCGCAATCTGGAGGATGCCCTGGACACGAAGGTTATGGACCGTACCATGGTGATTCTTGACATTTTTGCCTCCAGGGCGACCACCAGGGAAGGCAAGATCCAGGTGGAACTGGCCCAGTTAAAGTACCGGGCTGCCAGACTGGTGGGACTGAGAAATTCGCTCTCCCGTCTGGGCGGCGGAATCGGAACGAGAGGTCCCGGCGAGAAGAAGCTGGAGGCGGACCGCCGTCTGATTCACGATCGGATCGGCCAGCTAAAAGCGGAGCTGGAGGATGTGAAGCGCCACAGGGATGTGGCCAGGCAGCAGCGCACAAGGAATCATACGCCGGTGGCAGCCATTGTGGGCTACACCAACGCGGGAAAGTCCACGCTGCTCAATACGCTTACGGACGCCGGAATTCTGGCGGAGGACAAACTGTTTGCCACGCTGGACCCGACGACCAGAAACTTAGAACTTCCCGGCGGGGAGCAGATTCTTCTGACTGACACGGTCGGATTTATCCGGAAGCTGCCCCATAATCTGATTGAGGCGTTTAAGAGCACACTGGAGGAGGCAAAATACTCGGACATCATCCTTCACGTGGTGGACTGCTCCAATCCCCAGATGGACATGCAGATGTATGTGGTCTATGAGACGCTGAAGGATTTGGGGGTTCACGATAAGGAAGTGATCACGGTCTTTAATAAGATCGATGCAGCAGGTGAGATGAGGATCCCCCGCGATTTATCTTCCGATTACCAGGTGAAGATATCGGCAAAGACCGGGGAGGGACTGGATGAGCTCCTCAATCTGCTGGAGAGTATATTAAGGAGCCGGAAAGTATTCCTGGAGCGGGTATACCCCTATCAGGAAGCCGGAAAGATTCAGCTGATCCGGAAATACGGCCAGCTCCTGAAGGAAGAGTACCGGGACGACGGCATTTTTGTCAGCGCCTATGTGCCTGCGGAGATGTATACAAACCTGATTTAAAAGCGTAAATGTACGGCTGTGAAGCACATCGGACGAAATGATGGTTGAGAAACTGTGGCAGTTGTGTTATACTGGCAGACAGTCCGCAGTTTTGCGATAAGTGACTTGAAGCTTATAAGAAAACATAATAAGACACAATATCTGGTTTTAATGTTTTTTGCGAAACCAGATATTGTGTTTTCGTTTCTCTTCTGCTATAATAAACAATGCACCGGTTAAGGCGGTGTCACGGTTGTAAAAGGAAAGGAGTCAGGTATAGATGATAGCAGTATTGAAAAGAGATGGGGAGGTCGCTGAATTCAGTCTGAATAAGATAACGGAAGCGATAAAGAAGGCATTTAAGGCTACGAAGAAGGATTATAATAATGAGATTCTGGAGCTGTTGTCCCTCCGTGTCACGGCAGACTTTCAGGAAAAGATGAGAGACGGCCAGATAACGGTTGAGCAGATTCAGGACAGCGTTGAGCATGTTCTGGAGCAGACCGGTTACACGGATGTGGCAAAGGCCTATATTTTATACAGAAAACAGAGAGAAAAAATCCGTAATATGAAGAATACCATCCTGGACTACAAGGATGTGGTAAACAGTTACGTGAAGGTGGAAGACTGGCGTGTCAAGGAGAACTCGACTGTTACATATTCCGTAGGCGGTCTGATCTTAAGCAACTCAGGCGCAGTTACGGCCAACTACTGGCTGTCCGAGATATACGATCAGGAGATTGCGGATGCCCACAGGAACGCAGACATCCATATCCACGATCTGTCCATGCTGACAGGCTACTGTGCAGGCTGGTCCTTAAAGCAGCTTCTCATGGAAGGCCTGGGCGGCATTCCGGGAAAGATCACTTCATCCCCTGCAAAGCATTTATCCGTGCTCTGCAACCAGATGGTTAACTTTTTAGGCATTATGCAGAATGAATGGGCAGGAGCCCAGGCATTCTCCTCTTTCGATACCTACCTTGCTCCTTTTGTAAAGATAGATAACTTAACCTACCCGGAGGTAAAGAAGTGCATCGAGTCCTTCATTTATGGTGTTAATACGCCAAGCCGCTGGGGAACACAGGCTCCGTTCTCCAATATTACCCTGGACTGGACCGTACCGGGTGATATGGCAGAGCTTCCGGCCATTATAGGCGGAAAAGAAGCGGACTTCAAGTACAAAGACTGTAAAGCAGAGATGGACATGATCAACAAGGCCTTCATCGAGACGATGATCGAGGGAGATGCCAATGGCCGCGGCTTCCAGTATCCGATTCCGACCTATTCCATCACCAAGGATTTTGACTGGTCCGATACTGAGAATAACAGGCTGTTGTTTGAGATGACTTCCAAGTATGGAACGCCATACTTCTCCAATTATATCAACAGTGATATGGAACCCAGCGATGTCAGAAGCATGTGCTGCCGTCTGCGCCTCGATCTTCGTGAGCTGCGCAGGAAGACGGGCGGATTCTTCGGATCAGGCGAGAGTACCGGATCTGTCGGCGTTGTAACCATCAATATGCCGAGAATCGCTTATCTGGCAAAGGACGAAGCCGATTTCTACAGCCGTCTGGATCATATGATGGATGTTTCCGCCAGATCCTTAAAGACGAAGCGGGAGGTCATCACCAAGCTGCTGAACCAGGGACTATATCCTTATACCAAGCGGTATTTGGGAACCTTTGAGAATCATTTCTCCACCATCGGCTTAATAGGCATGAATGAGGTTGGATTAAATGCCGTCTGGCTGGGCGAAGATATGACAAGCACGAAGACGCAGGAATTCACGAAGAATGTATTGAACCATATGAGAGAGCGCCTTTCCGATTATCAGGAAAAATACGGCGACTTATACAATTTGGAGGCCACACCGGCGGAGTCCACGACCTACCGTCTGGCCAAGCATGACAGGAAGAAGTATCCGGATATCAGGACGGCAGGAGCCGAGGGTGACACGCCATACTACACCAACAGTTCTCATCTGCCAGTGGATTATACGGCTGATATATTCGATGCGCTGGATATTCAGGACGAACTGCAGACCTTATATACGTCGGGAACCGTGTTCCACGCTTTTCTGGGTGAAAAGCTTCCTGACTGGGCGGCCGCGGCGAGACTGGTACGCACCATTGCAGAGAACTACAAGCTTCCATACTATACGCTGTCTCCGACGTATTCGATCTGTGCAGAGCACGGCTACCTGATCGGAGAGCACAGCGTCTGCCCGATCTGCGGGAAACGTGCTGAGATTTACAGCCGTATCACCGGCTACTACAGACCGGTACAGAACTGGAACGAAGGAAAGACTCAGGAATATAAGAACCGTACCACCTACGACATTACCGGTTCCGTATTAAAGAAGGGAAACAAGGGAGCGGAGACCGTGAAGGAAGCCGTTCATAATGCGGAGATTCCGGCGGGATCCTACCTTTTCACGACCAAGACGTGTCCGAACTGCAAGATGGCGAAGCAGTTCTTAAAGGATGTGGATTACGAGGTGGTGGATGCAGAGGAAAACGCAGAGCTGGCAGAACAGCTGGGCATTATGCAGGCGCCGACTCTGGTCGTCATCAAGGATGGTCAGGTGAAGAAGATCGCCAATGCATCTAATATCAGAAAGTATGCGGAGACCATTGCATAAGCCATATTTGAAAGAATCCGATTAATAAGAGACAGAGTGCCGCAAAATCACGGGATCATGAGTGGTTTTGCGGTACTTTTATAAAATCATTTTCATATGGAGAGGAGAATATGCGGTGAAGCGTTTTTTAAATTGCAATGCATCGGATTTTGAGAAGATGAATGGGAAAGAACTGGTGGAATCCATTGCCTCCAGCGAGGGCCGTGTACTGGTATGTGAGACGATCGGGACGACACAGCCAATGCTGGGAGATGTGAGCAATGCAGAGCTGGCCGCGGCTATGGGCGCCGATGTGATTCTGTTAAATATCTTTGACGTGGACCACCCTGTAATCCACGGGCTTCCTCCTGTCGATGGAGCGGACATCATACGGAATGTGAAGGCGCTGACCGGGCGGCCGGTGGGCATCAATTTAGAACCAAAGGAACAGGGCGTCGAGAGCGCGGTGGAAGCAGATGCCATGTGGGGGATTACGAAAGGCCGTCTGGGAACGCTGGAAAATGGGAAAAAGGCAGTTGCCATGGGAGTCGATTTCATCGTCCTGACGGGAAATCCGGGGGTCGGTGTCACCAACCGGGCCATCGCAGAGACGCTGGCGCTGTACCGGAAGGAGTTTGGGGATGCCGTTGTCCTGGTGGCCGGAAAGATGCATGCGGCAGGAATTCTGTCAGAGGCCGGGGAAAAGATCATTACGCGGGAGGATGTAAAGCAGTTTCGCGAAGCGGGCGCCGATGTGATCCTGATGCCGGCTCCGGGAACGGTTCCGGGAATTACCATGGAATATATCAGAGGGCTTGTCTCCTTTGCACATGAGCTGGGAGCGCTGACCCTGACCGCTGTGGGGACGTCCCAGGAGGGCTCGGACACGGCCACAATCCGGGAGATTGCGCTGATGTGCAAGATGACCGGAACGGATATGCATCACCTGGGAGATGCCGGATACGGCGGTATGGCGCTTCCGGAAAATATCCTGGAATATGGAAAAGTAATCCGCGGCGTGAGACACACATACCATCGGATGGCGGCTTCCATCAGGCGTTAGAGACGGTAATGGATACAGTATAATATGAAGTAGCCACAACAGAGATTCTGTGCTATAATGGTACAGAATCTTTGCCGTTCCAGTCAGAAGGAAGCAGATTTTGACCGGTTCGGCGGTTCGAATCTAATCAACCAGGAGAGAAAGAGTATGGGGAGAGAGAAATTTTCATCCCGGCTGGGTTTTATTCTAATTTCAGCGGGATGCGCAATCGGACTCGGCAATGTATGGCGTTTTCCATACATCGTAGGTCAGTACGGCGGCGCGGCATTCGTATTAATTTACGCGGTATTTTTAGTAATACTGGGTCTTCCGATCGTAGTCATGGAATTTGCAGTGGGAAGGGCAAGCCAGAGAAGTGTGGCGCTGTCCTATGATGTGCTGGAACCAAAAGGAACAAAGTGGCATTACGCCAAATATCTGGGAATGGCAGGTAATTACATCCTGATGATGTTCTACACTACCGTTGCCGGCTGGATGATCTTATATTTCCTAAAGATGGCCAAGGGCGATTTTACAGGCCTGGATGCGGCCGGTGTCGGCGCGGAATTCGAGGGAATGCTGACGAATCCGGTTCTGATGGCCGTATTTATGATTCTTGTTGTAATTGGCTGTTTTGCAGTCTGTGCAAAAGGACTGCAGGGCGGTGTGGAAAAGATCACCAAGGTGATGATGGTCTGCCTTTTGATTCTGATGGTAATTCTGGCGATTCACTCCGTTTTGATGGACAACAGCGGACCTGGACTGGAATTCTATCTGAAGCCTGATTTTGGAAAGATTAAGGAAGCCGGTCTGGGAGAGGTAATCTTCGCGGCCATGGGACAGGCGTTCTTTACGCTGAGCCTGGGAATCGGCGCACTGGCTATTTTCGGAAGCTATATCGGGAAAGAACGCAGTCTGATGGGCGAGGCGCTCTCTGTTACGATCCTTGACACGTTCGTAGCCTTTATGGCAGGCCTTATTATTTTCCCGGCATGTTTTGCGTTCAGCATTGAACCGGGTCAGGGACCGAAGCTGATCTTCGTGATACTGCCCAACGTATTCAACAATATGGCGGGAGGGAGACTGGTTGGGACGCTGTTCTTCCTGTTTATGTCGTTTGCGGCGGTCTCCACGGTTATCGCCGTATTCCAGAATATTGTGTCATTCGCCACGGATTTGACGGGCTGCACCATCAAGAAAGCGGTTATGTGCAATGCAGCTGCCATCATCCTGCTTTCCCTGCCGTGTGTTCTGGGATTTAATTTATGGAGCGGTTTCATGCCATTTGGCGAAGGGAGCAATGTCCTGGATTTAGAGGATTTCATTATCAGCAATAACCTGCTTCCGCTGGGAAGTCTGATCTATCTGGCCTTCTGTACCACAAGGTACGGCTGGGGATTTGAGAACTTCATGAAGGAAGCCAATGAAGGAAAGGGAATCAGGTTCCCGAGATGGGTGAGGGGCTATGTAACATTTGTCCTGCCTGTGATCGTACTGTTTATCTTTATTCAGGGGTATATAGCCAAGTTTTAGAGACGGAATATAAAAAGAAAGGGAAGCATTTGAGCGTGTGGCCGGAGTTATGGTGACCGGGCGCTTAAATGCTTCCTTTTTTCTGTCTGTCTGATGGCTTCTGCCTGTTTTACCGCTAATTCCTGCCCGTCAGCCCGCGTATCACTTCCCCTGCGATCAGGAGACCGGCAACCGGGGGAACGAAGGAGACACTGCCCGGTACGGCGCGCTTCGAGGTGACCTCCCCGCTGTCTTCCAGCGGCTTTTGCGGCTCCTCCTTGGAATACAGGACTTTCAGAGAGGTAATTCCCCGTTTCTTAAGCTCCCGGCGCATGACTTTGCAGAGCGGACAGACCGAGGTTTTCGATAAATCCGTGATCTCGAACAGCTCCGGATGAAGCTTGTTGCCTGTTCCCATGGAGGAGATGATCGGAATGTCATGCTCTATGGCGTACTGGGTCAGGGCCAGCTTGGCCGTGACCGTGTCGATGGCGTCTGCGATGTAGTCGACTTTGTATGGAATCTGTTCAAACAGAGCTTCAAGGTTATCGGGGAGAACGAAGGTCTCAAACGGAAAGACCTCCGCCTTTGGATTGATGTCCTGGATTCTTGTTTTCATGACCTGAGTCTTGTACATGCCCACAGTACTGTGATAGGCAATGCTCTGACGGTTGATATTGGTTATGGAGACCGTGTCATTGTCAATCAGAACGAGGCGGCCGACGCCGCCTCTGGCCAGGGCTTCAATACAGTGGGAGCCCACTCCGCCGACGCCGAAGACGGCGACACAGGAACCTGCCAGCTTTGCCATGGAGTCTTTACCCAACAGGAGCTCACTCCGTGAGAATTCATGAATCATGACAGTCACCATCCAGTTTCTTCTGTTCTTCCACCAGATCGGCCAGCGTGATGTTGTCCACAACCCCGTTAATCGCCTGATCCAGCTGTTTCCACACCGTCAGAGTAGCACAGTGGCCGGAACGGATACACTGGTTTAATTCATCCTCCATACACGCTACCGGGGCAAGACTGCCTTCGGTAAGACGCAGGATCATACCAACGGTATAATCGGAAGGTTCTTTCGTCAGATAATAGCCGCCCTGCGCACCTCTCATGCTTTTGACATAGCCGGCGCGGCTTAAGATTGTCACAATCTGTTCCAAATATTTGTCTGATATCTGCTGGCGTTCGGCTACCTGGTTGATTTTCGTACATTCACCGGGATGCAGGGCGAATTCCAGCATCATACGAAGGGCATACCGTCCCTTTGTAGAAATTTTCATGGTCTTTTCCCCTTCCTATCATTCTTATCTGTTTAGTAGGATATAAAGTATTTTACACGATGCAAAGACAAATGTAAACAGTTTTTATACACAGGGATTTTATGGTATAATAGATGGAGAGAATGGTTGCCTGTTTATCGAAAGCGGCCCGGAAAGGGAGGTATGTGCGATGACAATGAAGTGTCCTGAATGCGGTGCGGAGTTTGTGGATGGAAACGAGGTGTGTACGGACTGCAAGACTCTGCTCATTCCTAAAGAGGAGCGAAGCGCGGGAGAAGAGGAGTTAATAACAGAGGGCGTCGATGTGGAAATACTGACGACTGTAAACGACCACCTGGAAGCGGAGCTGCTGCAGGGAATCCTGGCGAATCAGGGGATTCCATCGTATTCCCAGGATGAGGAGAGCGGCGGATATATGAGGATTTATATGGGATACTCTATATTCGGGGAGAAAATCTATGTGCGTTCCTCTGATTTTCCTGCCGCGCAGCAATGCCTGAAGGAATGGGAGGACGGGAAGAAAAACGGCGGTGTGGAAGTTCTGGAAGGCGAGGAAGAAGCGGCCGGAGACGACACTGGAGAAAACACCGGGGATTTTGAAGATGACAGCGAAGGCGGCGGAGGCAACCCGCTGATCTTAAAGGACCGTCGTACGGCGGCAATCATTATCCTTGCAGCCGCGGTTATTCTGGGATTTATCGCGGTATTCCCGCCGATTCCGTAAGCGGAGAAGGGGGCGTGGTTTCCTGCCAAATTTCGATGAAATGATTGTTTTTTCCAGTACTTCGTTATATAATAGGGTACGCGTAAAATAATAATTTAGGAGTGTGCAAAATGAGCAAAGTAAGAACGAGATACGCACCGAGCCCAACGGGGCGCATGCATGTCGGCAATTTAAGAACCGCGTTGTACGCATATTTAATTGCAAAGCATGAAGACGGAGAGTTCCTTCTCCGTATCGAGGATACGGACCAGGAGCGGTATGTGGAAGGTGCTGTCGAGATTATCTATAGAACGCTTGAGGAGACCGGGCTGGTTCATGACGAAGGACCGGACAAGGATGGCGGCGTGGGCCCTTACGTTCAGAGCGAGCGTCAGGCTTCCGGTATTTACCTGGAATATGCGAAGCTGCTGGTGGAGAGGGGCGAAGCGTATTACTGTTTCTGTACACAGGAACGCCTCGATTCCTTAAAGCAGACGGTGGAAGGCCAGGAGATCATGACCTATGACAAGCACTGCCTCTCCTTATCCAGGGAAGAGGTGGAAGCCAATTTAGCCGCCGGTATGCCTTACGTCATCCGCCAGAACAATCCGACCGGGGGAACCACTACATTCCATGATGAGATTTATGGTGACATTACGGTGGACAACTCCGAGCTGGATGATATGGTGCTGATCAAATCGGACGGTTATCCGACGTATAATTTTGCCAATGTGGTAGACGATCATTTGATGGGAATCACCCATGTGGTCCGCGGCAATGAATATCTGTCTTCCTCACCGAAGTATAACCGTCTCTACGAAGCGTTTGGCTGGGAAGTTCCGGTTTATGTGCACTGTCCGCTGATTACGAACGAAGAGCATAAGAAGCTGAGCAAGCGGAGCGGCCATGCCTCTTACGAGGATCTGATCGAGCAGGGCTTTATTTCCGAGGCGGTTGTCAACTATGTGGCGCTGCTGGGCTGGTCTCCGGTGGACAACCGTGAGATTTTCTCTCTGGAGGAGCTGATAAAGGAATTTGATTACCATAACATCAGCAAGTCCCCGGCCGTGTTCGACATGACGAAGTTAAAATGGATGAACAGCGAATATATGAAGGCCATGGAGTTTGACCGGTTCTTCGAGATGGCAGAGCCCTATATCAGGGAAGTGATCAGAAAAGATCTGGATTTAAGAAAGATCGCCGCCATGGTGAAAACGAGAATCGAAGTATTCCCGGATATTGCAGATCACATCGACTTCTTTGAGACGCTGCCGGAGTACGATTCGGAGATGTACGTTCATAAGAAGATGAAGACGAATAAGGAGACCTCCCTGACGGTTCTCACAGAGGTTCTGCCGATTCTGGAAGCACAGAATGACTTCAGCAACGACGCATTATACGAAGCGCTGTCGAAGTATGTGGCGGAAAAGGGCTGTAAAACAGGCTTTGTCATGTGGCCCATCCGCACCGCAGTTTCCGGAAAGCAGATGACGCCGGCAGGCGCTACAGAGATTATGGAAGTGCTCGGCAGGGAGGAATCCATTGCGAGGATTCGGAACGGAATCGAGATGTTAAGCCGTTCGTAAAAGCAGAAACGAATGGAAACGGGTAACAGATAAGAAAAGATAAGAGAATGGCTTTTTGGAGCGTGCCTGAACGGATGGTTCGGACACGCTCCAGAGCGTGTTTAAAGAGAAGGGAAATCCGGATGAGTTCAGAAGTACTGTTTGAAGGCGCGCAGAAGGCCGCAGTGACTCACGATAAGGGGCCCATGCTGGTGCTGGCCGGTCCGGGTTCGGGTAAGACATTTACCATAACCCACCGGATTAAATATTTGACGGAGGAATGCAGCGTGAATCCGTCCGGTATCCTGGTCATCACCTTTACGAAGGCGGCGGCCACGGAGATGAAAGAGCGATATGAGAGTCTGTGCGGCGGGACCCCGTCATCTGTCAGTTTCGGCACATTTCATGCCATTTTTTTCCGAATCCTAAAATTTGCATACAGATATGACGCGCGCAATATTGTGCGTGATGAACAGCGGATGCAGTATATCCGGGAACTTATGGAGACAAACCGTGTCGAGGTGGAAGATGAGGCGGAGTTTGTAAGCGCTGTTTTATCTGAGATCAGCTCCGTAAAAGGAGAGATGATCCATTTAAATCACTACTATGCGAAGAATTGTTCGGAAGAGGTATTCAAGAAGCTTTACTCAGGCTATGAGGAGCGGCTCAGGAGAGCAAATTTAATCGATTTTGACGATATGCTGGTTATGTGCTACCAGCTGTTTCAGGAACGGAAGGATATCTTAAGCGCATGGCAGAGGAAATATCAGTACATACTGGTGGATGAGTTTCAGGATATTAACCGGGTTCAGTATGAGATTGTGCGGATGCTGGCGGCACCTGAGAATAATCTGTTTATTGTGGGAGATGATGATCAGTCCATCTACCGGTTCCGCGGCGCGAAGCCGGAGATTATGCTGGGCTTTGAGAAGGACTACCCCAATGCTGAGCGTGTCCTGCTCAATATCAATTTCCGCAGCACAAAGGACATCGTGGATACGGCGGGCAGGCTGATTGCCCACAATAAGACGCGCTTTCCAAAGGAGATCATCACAAAGCAGGGCAGGGGAAAGCCTGTGGTTACGAGAGTCTGGAAGGATCCCCAGGAGGAGACCCTGGAGATTGTCCATGAAATTGCCGATTACGCGGCGGCGGGATACGCCTGGTCTGATATTGCAGTCCTCTATCGGACCAACTTGGGGCCGCGTCTGCTGATCGAGAAGCTGATGGAGTACAATATTCCCTTCTGCATGAAGGATGCCGTGCCGAATCTGTACGATCACTGGATTGCGAAAAATCTGATCGCCTATTTAAATGCTGCCGCCGGAGATTTGAGCCGTTCCTGTATTCTCTCGGTGATCAACCGTCCAAACCGGTACATCAGCCGGGATGCACTGGAACTTCCGGTCGTGAACTGGGAGGCGGTTAAATCGTTTTACCAGGATAAAGGCTGGATGGTGGAACGGATCGAGCAGCTGGAGTACGATTTGAAATTCTTAAGGCAGCTGGCGCCTGCCGCTGCGGTGAATTATATACGCAAGGCGGTAGGGTATGACGATTACATCAGAGAGTATGCGGAGTACCGCCGTATGAAACCGGAGGAACTGTTTGAGGTCCTGGACCAGCTGGCGGAGAGCGCTGCGGGATTCAAGACGGTGGAAGCGTGGTTTGCCCATATGGAGGAGTACGCCAGGGAACTGAAGCTTCAGGCACGTTCCAGGGAGAAGCGGACGGAGGGCGTTTCTCTGATGACAATGCACAGCTCGAAAGGGCTGGAGTACCGGATTGTGTATATTCTCGATGCCAATGAAGGCGTCACACCGCACCACAAGGCGGTTCTGGACGCGGATATGGAAGAGGAGCGGCGCATGTTTTACGTCGCTATGACGAGGGCGAAGGAGCGGCTCCATGTCAATTACGTAAGCGAGCGGTACAGTAAGAAGCAGGAGGTGTCCCGGTTTGTCAAGGAGTACCTGGGACGGGAGTAAACTGTAACGAAAGGAGCACAACATGGATTCATGTGTACACATCTATTGCGGAGACGGAAAGGGAAAGACGACGGCAGCCGTGGGACTGGCTGTCCGCGCGGCCGGATGCGGGAGAAAGGTTCTGATTACCCGATTTTTGAAGACTGACCATTCTGGTGAGGTGGCGGCACTGGGGCTGATACCGGGGATTACGGTTACACCGTGTGAAAAAAGCTTCGGATTTACCTTCCGTATGACGGAGGAACAGAAGAAGGAAGCGGCTGTGTATTATACAGCGCTGCTAGACAGGACACTGAAGAAGGCAGCAAAAGGCGGTTACCATATGCTGGTTCTCGATGAGATCATGGCGGTCATGAATTGCGGCCTGGTACAGGAAGAGACTGTCAGAGCGTTTATCACAGGACGCCCCTCTGGACTGGAGGTTGTTATGACAGGACGGGAGCCGTCTGAGGAACTGATTTCACTGGCGGATTACGTGTCGGAGATCCGAAAGGTGAAGCATCCTTACGATCAGGGGATTTCTGCGCGGGAGGGAATCGAATATTAACAGCCTGAACGGCAGCAGCTGTTAGAAGTTTATTCCGTATCAGACAGAAATCCCTTGATTTTTACTGCATAGTCTGATAGAGTGGAAAGAGACGAGGCAGTCGTCAAAATAATAGAAAAAGAACATTACAAAAAGAGAGGTATCGACATGGCACAGGATCCGAATTTAGACCAGGAGAACATGGAAGAGCAGGAGGAGATGACCGTTACACTGACTCTGGACGATGGTTCAGAAATCGAGTGTGTGGTTCTTACCATCTTTACGGCCGGCGAACGCGATTACATTGCTCTGCTTCCGATGGAAGGTGCTGAGGCGGAAGAGGGAGAGGTTTACTTATACCGTTATTCCGAGTCAGAGGATGGACAGCCGAATCTGGAGAATATTGAAGATGATGACGAATATGAGATCGTAGCGGATGCGTTTGACGAATTGCTGGATGATGCAGAATACGATGAACTGGTAGGCGAAGACGAGACGGAATAAAGCGAATAGGAAGGCGGGGCTATTGTCTAAGGATGATAGCCTCTTCTTTTTAAGAGGCGGACTGTGTGCGTATGGCGGCCTGCCTGCGGGAATAAACGGTGATGCCGGAAAGGAGAAGAGGATGAAGAAAATTATTGATGCAAAGGGCCTTCCGTGCCCCCAGCCTGTAATAAAGGCAAAAGCGGTATTAAAGGAGATGACGGAGGGAACGGTTGAAGTTCTGGTGGACAATGAGATTGCGGTACAGAACTTAATGAAACTGGGCGGTTATTTTGGACTGAAGCCGGTATCAGAAAAGGTTTCAGAGGAAGAATTCCGGGTAAGCTACGACGTCACGGAGCGGAACGGGGAAATGCTGCCGGGGGACGGCAGACAGCCTGCCGATGCGGAAGCAGTAACGGAAGCAGAAGCCTGTATCCCGGATGCCAGACGGAAGGGGCAGGTGGTGGTGATTTCCTCCGACTGCATGGGAACCGGGGATGATGAACTGGGAAGGCAGCTGATGAAGGGATTTCTCTATGCCCAGACCCAGCTGGACGTGCTTCCTGATACGATTCTGCTCTACAACGGCGGCGCAAAGCTGTCGGCAGAAGGATCGCAGTCTGTGGAAGATTTAAGAAGTCTGGAGGCGCAGGGAGTGGAGATTCTTACCTGCGGCACATGTTTAAATTATTACGGCCTAAGCGGGAAGCTGGCAGTGGGAAATGTCACCAATATGTACGATATTGCCGAGAAGCTTTCCGGGGCCGCCTCGATTATCCGGCCATGATGCAGAAGAAAAACAGGGAAGAGACGGTTGTTCATACCTTCTGTCCGGTATTTGATGAGAACTCCAGAGTTCTCATGCTGGGAACCATGCCGTCTCCCAAATCCAGGGAACAGGGGTTTTACTACGGTCATCCCCGCAACCGTTTCTGGCCTGTGCTGGCGGATCTGTTGGGGGAGCCGGCTCCTGAAACGATTGAGGAAAAGAAAAGCCTGGCGCTGCGCCATCATATCGCTGTGTGGGATGTCCTGGCCGGGTGTGATATCTGCGGAGCAGATGACAGTTCCATTAAAAATCCGGTTTCCAATGACATGAATGTGATTTTTTCCAGGGCAGATATAAAGGCAGTCTTTACGACAGGAACGAAAGCGGATGAACTGTATGGCAGATACTGTTTTTCCCAGACCGGGATCGCCTCTGTCCGGCTTCCGTCGACCAGTCCCGCCAACTGCCGGACTGGTTATGAGGAATTGAGAGTAGCCTATTCACAGATTTTGAAATACTTATAAAATGCAAAATTTATGTAATTTTCCTTTAAAATCCTGCATAAATAAGTAAAAAAGCAGGGTTAATGCGAGTCATTTTGTTGACAAAACGGTATTTTCGTTTTATAATTCACTCAGCTAAAATATAAACATCAGAAGGCAGGCTGAACTTATACACGTCAACAGTAAAAACAGATCAATCTGTTTGAGGAGGAGAATTATGATGAATACTAAGAGTGAAACTAAGGCAGCAACGAAGGCGGCAGAGACGAAAGCGGCTGAAACAAAGACAGCAGAGAAAACACCGGTTAAGGCAACTCCGTCAGAGGCTAAGAAGGCTCCGGCAGCAAAAACGGCGGCAGAAAAGAAAGCGGCTGCACCAAAGAAGGCTGCTCCGGCTAAGAAGGAAGCGGAACCGAAGGCCGTTCCTGAGAAGAAGGAAGCTGCGCCGAAGAAAGCGGCTGCTAAGAAGCCTGCAGCGAAGAAGGAAGTAAAATCTTCCGTAGTAATCGAGTATGCCGGCAGACAGATCGTTGCCAGGGATGTTCTGGAGGCTGCGAAGAAGGCTTATGAGTCCATGAACAAGGGCGCTGCCATCGAGACGATAGAGATCTATGTGAAGCCGGAAGAGGGCGCTGCTTACTACGTTGTAAATGGTGAAGGTTCTGATCAGTATAAGGTACAGTTATAATTCAATACATAGAACATGACAGGGTGCTGTAAAATGAATGGACGCGGATTTCCGTGGCTGACGTTCTTTTTACAGCACCTTATTTTTTGACTGTGAGCGGGACAGATACTGATTTAATGCTTCAGGCTGTAGTAAGTGTCCCCGGCTGATGATACGCGGCGGTACAGCCGGATCAGCATCAGGGTACAGGATACGGTAAAGAATATCTCCAGTGCGCTGCTGACGATTCCGGCCAGGAGTAAGAGCATGGCCGACAGCACGGTGATGACGTTTAAACAGATGAAGTAGGAACGGTATCCGTCCCGATTCATGCAGTAGAGCTTCCACACAATCAGATAAAGGCAGCCCAGCAGCAGCACGGAGGCGCTGAAGGCGAATATTACGTGAAGAAATGCCCGGAAAGGTCTGTTTTCGGGGAGATATGGCGTGGTGACCGCGAAGGCCAGCAGAATCAGCGCGCTGACGCTTGTAACGGTTTCCTTCCGGTTGCGCGGCAGATGATGAATAATTTTTCTTAACACATAGTAAAAATAGGTGCCCACAATGATTCCCCACAGGAGAAATGCGTTCTTCCGGTTGGCCAGGCTGCCCAGCACGGAGAAATTCAGCGTGAACCAATCGGTTCCCCAGGCAAAAAGAAACGTGTAAACGGGAATAATAAAATAAGCGGTAATGTTTAAGATCATGTCGTACCTCACAGGTTCATTTGTTGAAGGGTCGTTTTACGTCTCCTATTTATTTTTATCATATAGTTCGAAAATAATTATAAAGAAAGTGTGTAAATTGTCGAAAAAATTGGAAAAATAAAGGTAAAATTTTCCGGTGTATCTCAACCGCACTTCACCTAAACAGGAAAAATCAGATCGAAATATTGACGAAAAAGGCCGGATCTGGTAATCTGATGGAAGAAATTTTTGAGAAAAATGAGGAATTGTGATGACAGAGCTGCCTGAGGCATTTAAAGAGAAGATGAAGAACCTTCTGGGAACGGAATACGAGGCGTTTCTGGAAAGCTATGAGAAGGAACGGGTGCAGGGACTGCGGCTGAATCCGGGAAAGACGGATGAGAAAGAGTTCCTGGCGAAGGTCCCGTTTCACTTAACGAAGATTCCGTGGGCGAGGGAGGGATACTACTACGATTCTTCGGACAGACCGGGGAAACATCCATACCACGAGGCGGGGCTGTATTACATTCAGGAGCCCAGCGCCATGGCAGTGGTGGAACTTCTGGATCCGAAGCCGGGAGACTGTGTGCTGGATCTCTGCGCGGCGCCGGGGGGAAAGACCACCCAGATAGCAGGCCGCCTGATGGGAGAGGGATTTTTGCTGAGCAATGAGATCCATCCGGCCAGGGCGAAGATTCTCTCACAGAATGTGGAACGCATGGGAATACGGAACGCGGTAGTCGCCAATGAGACGCCGGAACGGCTGGCAGAACGCTTTCCGGAGTTTTTTGACGGGATGGTGGTGGATGCGCCCTGCTCCGGCGAGGGAATGTTTCGGAAGGATGAGGAGGCCTGCCGCCAGTGGAGTCCGGATCACGTGGTCATGTGCGCGGCAAGACAGCGCCAGATTTTAGATTCCGCGGCTCGGATGCTGAAGGCAGGCGGACGCATGGTCTATTCTACCTGTACCTTTTCGCCGGAGGAGGACGAGCAGACGATCGAAATGTTTCTCTCGGAACATCCGGAATTTGAGATAGAGGATATGGGAGTACGGGAAGGCCTTTCGCCGGGGAAGCCGGAATGGGGAATATCAGCTGCAGAGACACTCCGGGGAACTTACAGAATATGGCCCCATCTATCAGAGGGGGAAGGCCACTATCTGGCGGTCCTTCGAAAGACGGGGGAGGATTGCGGGACATGGAAACGAAAGGCCCCGGCGTATTTAAAGGACAAGGCCGTGCATAAGGAGTATGAAGGCTTTTGCCGGGATCTGTTTACCGATCCGGAGCGTTACCTGGACAGGGAAGAGTATATTCTGTTCGGAGACCAGCTGTACTTACTTCCGCCTCAGATGATCGATCTGGCGGGATTAAAGATAGTGCGCCCCGGCCTTCACATGGGAACAATGAAGAAAAACCGCTTTGAGCCGTCCCATGCGCTGGCGCTCTCCATGAAGAAGGAAGAGGCAGTACGCCGGTTTCCCATGAAGGCGGAAGGGCAGGAGGCAGGCCGTTATCTGAAAGGGGAAACACTGCGGATCGACGACTGGCTCCGGCCAGAGGAGTCAGAAAACTGCCGGTTAAACGGGCAGAAAGGCTGGGTCCTGATGACCGTGGACGGCTGGCCCCTGGGATTTTCCAAGCTGGCCGGCGGAATCTTAAAGAATCATTATCCCAGGGGACTGCGCTGGCTGTAAAGAGCCAAAGGTAAGTCCATCCCGAAGAGAGGACGCATATCGTCCGGAAGAGGGGCCTCGAAGTGAAGAGGCTCCTTTTTAATGGGATGGATGAAGTCAAGCTGCCAGGAATGGAGTGCCTGTCTTCCGATCAGGCGGTAGTCCGGATTGTAGAGAAAATCGCCGGGCAGCGGATGGCCGATATGCTTCATGTGGACCCGGATCTGATGGGTTCGTCCGGTCTCCAGGCGAAGCTCCACTAAGGAACAGTTCGTGTCTGGATTATAGCACAGCGTGCGGTAATGGGTTCTGGCAGAATCACCCCGTTCAAAGTCCACACAGCGTTCGATGGTGGAGGTTCCGGCCCGGGCGATGGGAGCATCGATCACGCCTTCCGGGGGAACTAGACCTGTGGCCGCGGCCAGGTAACATCTGCGTATGGCATGTGTGCGCACCATTTCAGACAGAATACAGGCGCTGAGTGCGTGCCGGGCCAGAATCAGCAGGCCTGTTGTGTCGCGGTCGAGCCGGTTAATGGCACGGTACGCGGCAGTCTCGCCCTTTTCACCTAAGTACCAGGCAATTCCGTTGGCCAGTGTGTTATCGTGATTCCCCTGTGACGGATGGATGGGAACACCGGCGGCCTTGTTGATAATAAGAAGGTCACGGTCCTCGTAGCAGATGTCCAGATCCATAGGTATGGGGAGGATGTTTTCTGAGCCGTGGTCTTCCGGCAGTGTGACGGAAAGCGTGTCGCCTTCGTTCAGGCGGTGCGTCGTATAAATGGGGCTGCCGTTCTTTAAAATGGAATGTTCCGTGCGGCGCAGCCGGCGGATTAGTGCCGCGGAATATCCGTTTGACAGCAGGAACTGTTCTGCCGTCTTTTGCGTGTCGTGCTGTTGTATTAAGTATGTCATCGTCGTTTTCATGGCATAAATTTTATCATGGAAGGCTTCGATTGACAAGAAATTTTAAATATGTATAATTGTCTTATAGAATTCCGACAATTTGCGGGCATCGGACCAAATGCTGACAGGAAACGAAGAAAGGACTGACGATTATGATGAATGAAGAGCTTTACGAGGCACTGGAACAGGAATTTGAGAAGAATCATGTGGACGAAGACGTGGAGGATGTGCTTCTCGACCTTGCGGAACATATGGCGGATCAGGGAATTATGGATAAAGAAGTTATTTTTAAGGAATCCTATGGAAAGACAAGCGTTGAAGGCTGCGGAGTCTGTGCGGAGGAAGACGGGGAGATCAGTGTGCTGATCAAGTGGATCCGTGTGGGAAAAAAGGAATTCGAGATTGACGATTACTTCCTCTAAGGGCAGTCCGTATTACGAATGCGGAAGTCAAAATCTCCGCAGGCGGGACCGGGAGGACCGCTGCCGGAGAAAATAAAATGGAGGAAAGAATCAAATGACTGGAATCAGACAGCAGTATACAGCAAAAGATCTTGGGATTGACCTGCTCTGTGATATAGCGGGCGCGTTCCTTTTTAATATCGGCATCTATAATTTTGCGGTGAATGCGGAGTTCGCCCCGGTCGGCGTCTCCGGTATCGCCCTTATTCTTCGCTATTTATTCGGGCTTCCCATGGGTATCGTGAGCATCCTGCTCAACATACCGATCCTGCTGGTCAGCTATAAGCTGCTGGGCAGGCGGTTTCTGCTTCGCTCCATGAAGAGTATGGTGATCTTCGCCCTCGTGTTGGACTATGTGATGCCAATCATTCCCGTCTATGACGGCAATCCGTTCTATGCCTCGATCTGTACCGGTATTTTTTCGGGGCTTGGGCTTACGATCGTCTATTTAAGAGGCGGTTCCACGGGCGGCACGGATTTCCTCGTTATGGCGATCAGAAAGCTGTTCCCTCATCTGACGATCGGTCAGATCTCCCTGGTGGTGGATGCCATCGTCATCATCGCGGGCGGCTTCGTGTTCCGTAATCTGGACGCGGTGATCCTGGGCATGATCTCGTCCATCGTGACTACCATGGTGATTGACAAGATCATGTACGGTCTTGGCGCCGGAAAGCTGATGCTGATCGTTACCTCGTGTGAAGCGGCGGTGGCGGAGGCCATCGAGGAGGCCACCGGGCGCGGCTGCACGTTTCTGGAAGGGCAGGGCTCCTATTCTCTGGATGAAAAGAAGGTGGTTATGTGCGCATGCAACAACAGCCAAGTAATTCCTATCCGGCGGGAGGTTCATGAGATCGACAAGGGCGCGTTTATCATCATTACGGATTCCAATGAGGTATTTGGTGAGGGATTTAAACCAATTGATATGATCTGAGCGGAAAAGATCAAAAAGGAGCGGGAATGCTTAATCATTCCGCTCCTTTTTTGACTCTGAACCGCTTTTCCGTTCTTTTGACCGACTGGACAGATGCTTCTGCTTACTGGCGGCGTGATCGACGATAGTATCCTTTTTTAAGAAGCTGGCCCGCTTGATGATGTCGGTGCCGAATTTGCTGCGGATCTGGTCCACGGCCTTTTCCATCTCCTTCATCTTCCTGGACTGCTCCGATTCAAACAGGCTGATCTGGGTGAATTCGTCGTCAGATATCTTTGTGGCGCGCACTCCGATCAAACGGAGCGGAGTGAGATCCCAGAACTCTTTTAGCAGACGGCAGGCATTCTCGTAGAGCACCGTGGTGGAATCCGTGGGGCTGTTTAAGGTCGCCTGGTGGGACTGCACATGAAACTCCCAGTCTTTGATCTCTACACAGACACAGTCGCATATCACGTGGTCGGCACGGAGCCGCGCCCCTACGGTCTCGCAGAGCGACAGGAGAACGGTGCATGCCGTATCGAAGTCATCCACATCCCGGGACAGAGTGGTGCTGTTGCCATATCCCTTGCCTGTGGGTTCACGTTCTGCCACGGGGGAGGGATCGATTCCGCAGGCGTAGCCGTGAATCTGTATGGCATACTTCTCTCCCAGAAGCGGTTTTAACAGCTCCACATCGCAGGCGGCCAGCTGGCCGATGGTGTGGATTCCAATCCCTTCCAGTTTTTTCTGGGCGGAACGGCCTACAAAAAACAGTTCCCGGACGGGGAGGGGCCACATCTTTTTCGGGATTTCGTCAAGAAAGAGCGTATGGCACATGTCGGGCTTCTTAAAATCAGAGGCCATCTTGGCCAGAAGCTTGTTCGGTGCGATACCGATATTCACAGTAAATCCCAGTTCCCGGAAGACCCGTTCACGAATCTGATTGGCAGTGGTCCACGGGTCCCCGAATAAATGGATGGTAGAGCTCATGTCTAAAAATGCCTCATCGATACTGAATTTTTCAATATCCGGGGTGTAATCGGATAAGAGGTTCATCAGGAGGCCGGAATAGTGGATATAGACATCGAACCTGGAGGGAACGACACACAGCTCCGGGCACTTGCGCAGCGCCTGGACCAGCGGTTCTCCGGTGGTGATCCCGTACTTCTTTGCCGGAGTGGACTTGGCCAGCACAATGCCATGGCGGGAAGCGGCGTCCCCGCCTACCGCGGATGGGATGGTGCGTAGATCCAGGGCCTTCGGATCTTCTGCCAGCCGGCAGACAGATTCCCAGCTTAAAAATGCGGAATTAACATCAATGTGAAAGACAAGCGGACTCTGCGTCATAAGATTCCCTCCATTCTGTCTTTATTATATCGAATATACGTTCGCAAGTAAAGCGGAAACTTTTGTCCAAACGTAAGGTCGGGACTCTTAACCGGAATAAATAAAAAAAGGAAGGAATAGGATAAAATAAAATCATACAGGGTGGTATGAGGATGAAGCAGGTCATACTATTTTTTCTGTGTCTTTTGCTGTGCACGGGAATATGCGGGCGGACTGCGGCGCAGGCGGAGACGGATGGGCAGGAACAACAAAATCAGAAGGATGAACTGGGGCTGTATGCACAGTCGGCTGTTTTGATGGACGCGAAAACAGGCAGAATCCTGTATGGGAAAAATGAGGGCGTGGCCCGTCCCATGGCAAGTACGACGAAGATTATGACCTGTATCATAGCCCTGGAATATGGAAATCTCTCTGACACCGTGACCGCATCCCAGAATGCGGCGGCTCAGCCGAAGGTCCATCTGGGCGTGTATAAGGGGCAGACCTTCCGGCTGGAGGATTTGCTCTACAGCCTGATGCTGGAATCTCACAACGACGCGGCCGTAATGATCGCGGAGCATGTGGGCGGAAGCGTGGAGGGCTTCGCGGCCCTGATGAATCAAAAAGCCCGGGATTTGGGATGCAGTGACACGTATTTTATCACCCCCAACGGGCTGGACGCCAGCAGGGAGGAGAACGGCCAGATGAAGGAGCATTCCACTACGGCCGCGGATCTGGCGCGCATCATGAATTACTGCATCGGGACGTCTCCGAAAAAGGAAGAGTTTCTGAAAATCACGGGTACGCAGAGCTATTATTTTACGGATCAGGAGGGGAAGCGGTCTTATAACTGCCAGAACCACAATGCGCTTCTGACGATGATGAGCGGCGCTTTTTCCGGCAAGACAGGTTTTACGGGGGGAGCGGGTTACTCCTATGTGGGGGCGCTGGAGGATGGAGGAAGAGAGTTTACCATTGCGCTTCTGGGCTGCGGCTGGCCGCCGCACAAGACGTATAAATGGTCAGATGCCAGGAAGCTGTTCGGATATGGGATGGAGCATTATCAGTACCGGGAAGTCTATCAGGAGAAGACATTTCCTGAAATACCGGTGGAAAATGGAGTCCCGCGTTCCGGTAATCCGGGCGACCCGGTGGTGGTTCACGCCGGTTTGAATCTGAAGGAGGAAGAGAAGAGCCTGAAGCTTCTTATGGCAGAGGATGAGGAGGTGACCGTATCCGAAGAACTTCCGGATACCCTGGAAGCACCGCTGAAAAAAGGGCAGACTGTGGGAACGGTGACCTACCGCCTGCAGGGAGAGACTGTGAAGACGTTTCCGGTTTATCTGACCGAAGATGTGGAAAAAATCACCTTCCGGTGGTGTCTCGATCATGTGATACAGCTCTTTCGGGCGCCATTTGCGTTTGTCAATGAATGTCTGCCCGCTCTGTGAGCAATCATGCTCTCTGCAGTGTACAGAAATGGCCCCCAACGCCGTTTGACATCACAGCTTTTGACTGTAAGCAGGGGCTTTCAGGAAACGCGCATTTGTGGTATACTGGGAACACTTGGATCCGATAAATACTGAGGAAGAATGAACGAAAGAAAGAGGCGTACATCATGGAACAGAATGTAAACAGAACAGCAAATCACTGCACAGGAAGGATTCCACTGGAGGGACTTCCCAATACCAGGGATCTCGGCGGAATCCGGACTATGGAGGGAAAGAAGATTTTACCGGCACGGCTGATTCGGAGCGGGGCGCTCTATGAGGCCACGCCGGCGGACTTGGAAAGGCTGGTGGGAGAGTGGCGTCTGGGGACGGTGGTGGATTTCCGGACAGCCGTGGAGAGAAGCCAGAAACCGGATCCGGACATGGACGGCGTCACCAATATTTTTAATCCGATTCTGAATGAGGAGACGGTGGGAATTACCTTTGAGGATGAAGAGGAGGGAAAGCCGAAGCAGGATGCCATCCTCGGAATGCTGGAACACGCCTCTTCTCTGGGCGGAGATCCGGAGCTCTATGTGGATAAGCTTTATGAAAATCTCGTTGTGGATGAACATGCATCGTCATATTACGGCCGCTTTTTCGACATCCTTCTGGAGGCGGATGACCGTGCGGTACTCTGGCACTGTACAGCCGGAAAAGACCGGGTGGGTGTGGGGACAGCCCTGCTGTTATCCGCCCTTTCCGTAGACCGGGATACGATTATCCGGGATTTTGTCAGAACGAATGAATTTGTGATGGAAAATGCGGAGAAGACCGCGGCTCTGGTGCGGGAGAAGACGAAGGATGCGAGGCTTGCGGAGTGTGTGAAGGTGCTTTTGACGGTATCGGAGGATTATATCCGCCATGCGTTTTCTGCCATGGAGGCGGCCTGCGGTTCCGTGGAAGCCTATCTGTATGAGCGGATCGGTTTAAATGAGCGGAAGCGGGCGGAACTGAAACGGAAGTTTCTATTGTAACAGGCTGTCAGGAACTGTAACCAGGAAAGAGAAAATGAATCGAAATCTTAACGGCGGGGGTTTTAAGAAACCGGGGATTATGCTATACTGGGAGGCGTGTTATTTACCGATGAAAGGATGACAGATCTGTATGAATATGAAAAAAATTATAACCGTGCTGGCAGGAAACACGCTGTATGCACTGGCTGTATCCCTCTTTATCCTTCCAAACGGCCTTATTACCGGGGGGACGACGGGACTTGCGCTGGTGGCCCAGTATAAACTTGGAATTCCCATTGCGGCGTTTGTGGGTGTCTTTAATGTGGTGATGTTTGTGGCGGGCGCGGCGGTTCTCGGCAAAGCGTTTGCCTTTACGACGATCATCAGCACGTTTTACTATCCGTTTATTCTCGGCGTTTTTGAAGGGCTGTTCGGCACCGCTCCCATCACCGGGGACACGATGCTGGCGACTGTCTTTGCCGGTCTCTTTATCGGTGCCGGAATCGGTATGGTAATCCGGGCGGGAGCATCGACCGGAGGCATGGATATCCCGCCGCTGATTCTCAATAAAAAATTCCGGCTTCCGGTCTCCATGACGATGTCGGTGTTTGACTGTCTGATCCTGCTGACCCAGATGGTATTCGCGGGTAAGGAGAAGATCCTGTACGGAATTCTGCTGGTACTTCTTTACACCATGGTGCTGGATAAGGTACTGATGATCGGCCAGAACCAGATGCAGGTTAAGATTATCAGTGAACAGTGTGAAATCATCAGTGAGGCCATCCAGAACAGGATGGACCGCGGGACAACGCTGCTTCTGATTGAAGGGGGCCATTTGAGAAAGGCTTCCTATGCAGTGCTTACGGTCATCTCGGGCAGGGAGCTGTCGAAGCTGAATGAACTCGTCATGGGACTGGACTCCAATGCATTTATGATTATCAACCAGGTCAGCGAAGTGCGGGGCCGCGGCTTTACGCTTCACAAGGAGTATAAATAGGGCCGCAGCGCGCTCCAAACTGTGAAGGAACCGGAGAGAATCTTACAGAAAGCTGACTAACATTTACAGTTTTGGAAACTCTATTGACTTCCTGTTCTGCGTGGTATATACTTTGCCCGAAGCGCAGAAAGGAAGTGTGCACTTATGGCGGGAAGAGGAAAGCTTATGGCCGTTCTGCTGGCTGTTATCACGGTGCTGGCGTTGGGCGGCTGTTTTAAGAAAAGTATGTCACCCGGAGCGGGAGTTGCGGAGACGACAGCGGCAAATGCCACAGAGGCTGTGAGAGAAGAGGCTGCGCCGCTTCACACGGAGACAGAAAAAGAGGACGAGACGGCTCCGGCGGCTGAGGAGAACGAGGAGCGCGCGGCAGACGGTCCGGGTGCGGATGCGGAAGACGCGGCTGAATCGGGGGCCGGAGTTCAGGATATTGAGGCCTTTGCGGAGCGGATCCAGGAAGCAGTGGCGGACAGGGATATGGAAGCGTTGGCAGATCTCTCGGCATTTCCGCTGAATCTGGAGACCGCAGACGGAGAGAAGATGACATTTGAAGACCGGGACGAGTTTTTAAAGCAGAATCCGGACCTGATCTTCGGAGACGACTTAATGGTGGCGATTGCCGGAGTGGACACAGCGACTCTGGAGGCGAATGCGGACGGTGTGACGATGGGAGAGGAAAATCCCCATATTCGTTATAAGAAAACAGAGGATGGAACGTTTGGCATCACGGATATCCGGGAGTAGCGTAGGCAATAGTTACAAATTAAACAATCAAAACTTGTGTATTTCGCCGGAAGTAAAGAAAGATTGTGAAATAATGCTGACAAGTTCTTGGGACTGCAGGACGTGGATTATGAAAAATCCATAGAATGCAGTTCTTTTTTTTCCAAAAAAACCTTGAAATTTGTCATAATTAATTATACAATTATAATCGGCAGAAATTGGTGTTATTCTACGGATCTTTGTTAATTGCTTAACAGAGTCCGTACAAATATTACAAAATGGAGGATTGCAAAATGAGTAATTCAGCACAGACATCAGCAAGCAACAGAATCAATGCCTTGCTTGATGAGAACAGTTTTGTTGAAGTCGGCGCCTATATTACGGCCAGAAACACAGACTTCAACATGACATCAAGGGAAACCCCTGCTGACGGTGTTGTTACCGGTTACGGTACCATCGAAGGATGCCTTGTGTATGTGTACAGCCAGGACGCTTCCGTACTGGGCGGTTCCATCGGCGAAATGCATGCAAAAAAAATCGTTAATCTTTACGCGGCGGCCATGAAGACGGGCGCTCCCGTCATTGGTCTGATCGACTGCGCAGGCTTAAGACTTCAGGAAGCTACCGATGCCCTGGATGGATTCGGCCAGCTTTATTTAAGCCAGACCATGGCTTCCGGTGTGATTCCCCAGATCAGCGCGGTATTCGGAACCTGCGGCGGCGGTATGGCGGTATCTGCAGCTATGGCTGATTTCACATTTGTGGAGAGCAGGAACGGAAAGGTGTTTGTGAATTCCCCGAACGCACTGGCTGGCAACTATACCGGCAAATGCGATACGTCGTCCGCTGATTTCCAGAGTAAGGAAACCGGACTGGCAGATTTCACAGGCGATGAGGCGGAGATCTTAAACGGTATCAGAACCCTGGTTACCATCCTCCCGGCCAACAACGAAGATGACATGTCTTATGACGAGTGTAACGACGATTTAAACCGTGTGTGCTCCGACCTTGCAAACTATGTGGGAGACACGGCGATCGCGCTGACTCAGATTTCTGATGATAATTTCTTTATGGAAGTAAAAAAGGATTACGCACCTTCCATGGTAACCGGATTCATCCGTTTGAACGGAACGACGGTGGGCTGTGTTGCCAACCGCACGGAATCCTACGATGAGAGCGGCTTGAAGACTGCTGAGTACGATGCGGTTTTAACCTCTCAGGGCTGCACCAAAGCGGCTGAATTCGTGGAGTTCTGCGATGCATTTAATATCCCGGTGCTTACCCTTGTCAATGTAAAAGGATATAAGGCCAGCAAGTGCACAGAGAGAAAGATCGCCAAAGCGGCGGCCGGACTGACGTATGCATTTGCCAATGCGACCGTTCCGAAGGTAACGGTTGTTATCGGACAGGCATTCGGAACCGCTTACTTAACGATGAACAGCAAGTCAATCGGTGCTGATATGGTTTATGCATGGCCGGATGCTTCCATCGGTATGATGGATGCAAAGGAAGCAGCGAAGATTATGTATGCGGATGAGATCGGCAAGGCGGATGACAGCGTTTCCTTCATCAATGAGAAGGCGGAAAGCTATCAGGCGCTGCAGTCCAGTGCACTGGCTGCTGCAAAGAGAGGCTATGTTGATGATATCATCGATGCAAGCGAGACTAGAGCCCGCGTGATTGCTGCATTTGAGATGTTATTCACGAAGAGAGAGGATCGTCCGGATAAAAAACATGGCACGGTCTAGAATGAGGTGACAGGTATATGAAACTGAATATGAAACGAGTAGCATTAGGACTTTGCATGGCAGCCTGTCTCTTTTCATTATCTGCTTGCAGCAAGGCTGACAGCGCTTCCTCAGAGGTCGATGTCAACATTCAGGCTCAGTTAAGCCAGATGGCTTCCGGATATTTAAACTCTTACGTGAACATTCCGGATGATCAGCTGGATGAAGTGAGAAACCAGACTGCAAAGCAGAGCGAAGCTCTTGCCGAGGGCGTGGACTCCTGGAAGAACGTCAAGCATGATCTTGGCGCCATGATATCCGTTGAGGACACGGCAGAGGTAGAGGAGATTGACAGCGGCTACAGCGCAACAGTCCATGCGGTTTTTGAGAAGAGAGAGATGGACTTCGGTATCACGACTGACAGGGAAGGGGCGATTACCAGCGTTTCCTTCGTTCCGGAGTACACATTAGGCGAAAATATGGAACAGGCCGCCATGAATATGCTCATGGGTATGGGAACCGTATTTCTTGTCCTGATCTTTATCAGTTTCCTCATCAGCTGCTTCAAATACATCAACCGTTTTGAAGAGAAGATGAAGAACAGAGGAAAGAAAGAAGAACCGGCGCCATTGCCGGCTGCGGAACCGGAACCGGCAGTTGTACAGGCAGAGGAAGAAAACCTGGCCGATGATCTGGAACTGGTAGCAGTCATTACAGCTGCGATAGCAGCATCTACAGGAACGAGCCCAAGCGGTCTTGTCGTACGCTCCATCAGACGTGCACCGGCGGGAAAATGGAAAAAAGCATAATAATCAGGAGGATTATCATCATGAAGAATTATACAATTACAGTTAATGGTAATGTTTATGACGTAACCGTAGAAGAAGGAACCGGAAGCGCGGCACCGGCAGCAGCACCAAAGGCAGCTCCTGCGGCGGCACCGAAGGCAGCGCCTGCAGCACCGAAGGCATCAGCACCGGCCGGAGCAGCCGGATCCGTAAAGGTAGCGGCTCCGATGCCAGGCAAGATCTTAGGCGTTAAGGCAAATCCTGGACAGGCTGTCAAGAAGGGCGATGTAATCGTTATTCTTGAAGCCATGAAGATGGAAAATGAAATCGTAGCTCCTCAGGATGGAACAATTGCAAGCATTAATGTAGCAACCGGCGATTCCGTAGAAGCAGGTCAGACACTGGCTACATTAAACTAAGGCAGAGCTTCCGCCAGATAGAGGCGGATTCCATATGGAGGGATTAACATGGATATATTTAGCACATTGAACAATCTTCTTCATCAAACAGCATTTTTTAATCTGACAGGCGGCAATCTGCTCATGATTCTGGTTGCATTCGTATTCTTGTATCTTGCGATCAGACATGGATTTGAACCGTTGCTGCTGATTCCTATTTCATTCGGAATGCTGCTTGTTAATATCTATCCGGATATTATGAAGGAAATTGGTGCAGATGGTTCCGGCGGCGGACTTCTGCAGTACTTCTTTAAACTGGACGAATGGAGCATCCTGCCCCCGCTTATCTTCATGGGCGTCGGTGCGATGACGGATTTCGCTCCTTTAATTGCCAATCCGAAGAGCTTCTTACTCGGTGCGGCTGCACAGTTTGGTATTTACAGCGCCTACTTCCTGGCAATTCTGTTGGGATTCAATGGAAAAGCGGCGGCTGCTATCTCCATCATCGGTGGTGCTGACGGCCCTACTTCCATCTTCCTTGCGAGCAAGCTGGGACAGACTGCATTGATGGGACCGATCGCTGTGGCGGCTTATTCCTACATGGCCCTCGTACCGATCATTCAGCCACCGGTTATGAAGCTGCTTACTACCGAGAAGGAGCGTAAGATCAAGATGGAACAGCTGCGTCCTGTTTCCAAGCTTGAGAGAATCTTATTCCCGATCATCGTAACGGTAGTTGTTTGTATGATCCTCCCGACTACAGCACCACTCGTTGGTATGCTGATGTTAGGCAACTTATTCAGAGAGAGCGGCGTTGTGAAGCAGCTGGCAGAGACAGCGAGCAACGCGTTAATGTACATCGTAGTTATCCTGCTGGGAACGTCTGTAGGCGCAACCACGAGTGCAGAAGCATTCTTAAACTGGAACACATTAAAGATCGTATTCCTTGGTCTTGCAGCATTTATCGTTGGTACGGCGGCCGGTGTGCTGTTCGGAAAGCTGATGTGTGTGCTGACTCACGGAAAAGTAAATCCGCTGATCGGTTCTGCCGGTGTATCCGCAGTTCCCATGGCGGCACGTGTATCCCAGAAGGTCGGTGCTGAGGCAGATCCTACCAACTTCCTGCTGATGCATGCGATGGGCCCGAACGTGGCAGGCGTTATCGGTACCGCGGTAGCGGCCGGTACCTTCATGGCTATCTTCGGAGTGAAATAAAGATTTTTCATGTATCGCACCCGGCGGCCGGACACCGCCCGCCGGGTGCCCATAACAAGGAGGTAAAATAATGGCAGAAATAGAGAAAAAGCCGGTTAAGATTGTAGAGACCGTCCTTCGTGACGCTCACCAGTCTTTGCTTGCTACGAGAATGACAACCGAGCAGATGCTTCCGATTGTCGATAAGATGGATAAAGTCGGCTATTACGCGGTAGAGTGCTGGGGCGGCGCTACCTTTGACGCGTGCCTTCGTTTCTTAAAGGAAGATCCGTGGATCAGACTTCGTAAGCTGAGAGACGGCTTCAAGAACACGAAACTGCAGATGCTGTTCCGTGGACAGAACATTCTGGGCTACAATCACTACGCAGACGACGTGGTAGAGTACTTCGTTCAGAAGTCTTTATCAAACGGTATCGATATTATCCGTATTTTCGACTGTTTAAATGATATCCGCAACTTACAGACCGCTGTAAAAGCCTGCAACAAAGAGAAGGGCCATGCACAGGTTGCGCTCTGCTACACGCTGGGCGATGCTTATACACTGGATTACTGGAAAGATATTGCCAAGAGAATCGAGGACATGGGCGCTGATTCCATCTGTATCAAGGATATGGCCGGTCTTCTGACACCTTATAAGGCAGACGAGCTGGTACGCGCATTAAAGGAATCCACTGCGCTTCCGATCGATCTTCACACCCACTACACCTCCGGTGTCGCTTCCATGACCTACTTAAAGGCGGTAGAAGCAGGCTGCGATATCATCGATACCGCAATGTCACCTCTTGCACTGGGAACCAGCCAGCCGGCTACCGAGGTTATGGTTGAGACCTTCCGCGGAACACCGTACGACACCGGTTATGATCAGAACTTACTGGCAGAAATCGCCGACCACTTCCAGCCAATCCGTGAGGAAGCGCTTAAGAGCGGCCGTTTAAACCCGAAGGTTCTGGGTGTCAATATCAAGACCTTACAGTATCAGGTACCTGGCGGCATGCTTTCCAACCTGGTAAGCCAGTTAAAGGAAGCAGGACAGGAAGACAAATACAGACAAGTTCTGGAGGAAGTCCCGAGAGTAAGAAAAGACTTCGGCGAGCCGCCGCTTGTTACTCCGTCCTCTCAGATCGTAGGTACTCAGGCCGTATTAAATGTAATCAGCGGCGAGCGCTACAAGATGGTAACAAAAGAGTCCAAGAAGATCCTTATGGGCGAGTTCGGACAGACGGTTAAACCGTTCAATGCGGAAGTCCAGAAGAAGATCATCGGTGACGAGACACCGATCACCTGCCGTCCGGCAGACTTAATTGCTCCGCAGCTTCCTCAGTTTGAGAAGGAATGCGCGCAGTGGAAGCAGCAGGATGAGGATGTGTTATCCTACGCGCTGTTCCCGGCTGTAGCGAAGGAATTCTTCGAGTACAGAGCAGCCCAGCAGACCGGTGTGGATTCTGCAGTGGCGGATAAGGGAAGCAAGGCTTATCCGGTATAATGTAAAATAGAAAAGGATTGTGTTTTTAATCGTTCTGATTAAGAACACAGTCCTTTTAAAAATTACCGGTTCAGACACAGGACAGAGAGATTGACAGGAAATGATGACCTGCACGCACTGCGTACGAGTCATTGCAGTGATGAGAAGGCGGGGGTGCGTATCCCGCCTTTTCTATAAAATGGAGAAGGAATAATAATGTACAGATTGATTATTGTGGATGATGAATGGGAAGCCCTTAAGGGGATGAGGGATACTCTGCCATGGGAACAATGGGGATTTGAAGTAACGGGAGCAGCATCGAGTGGAGAAGAAGCCTGGACGCTCGTCGAGGCTGACATTCCGGATGTGCTGCTGACAGATATTCGGATGGATGAAATGAGCGGAATTCAGCTGATCGACCGTGTCCATCAGAAGTATCCGGAGATACGGTCCGTGATTATTAGTGGATACAGTGATATTGAATATTACAGAAAGGCATTGGAATATAAGGTCTTTGATTACATATTAAAACCGTCACGCGAGGAAGACTTTTCGAAGATTTTCAGTAATCTGAGGGCTCTTCTGGATCAGGAACGGAGCAAGGAAGAACAGTACCATTATTTTAAGGAACACTGGAACAAAAACAGAGAAGCGCTGCTGGAAAGTTTTTTCTGTGATCTGGCCGAGGGGGCATACCGGGAGACCGGGGCGATTGAGGAGAAGGCGTCTGAGTACGGTATCTCACTGCCGCGAAATGCGTATGTGGTGGAAATCGGCTGGCGCAGAGATAATGCTGAGGAAAATGATAAGGACAGAATAAAGATAAGAAGCTGTGTGCAGAAGTATTTTCGAAGCAGCGATGGTTTTGTCTTTGTGAATAAAAGACAACTGATAACTGTGATTGTATCCGGCACTCTGGGGGAGGCACAGCTAGAGAGAAAAATTCGGGAATTGATGAGAGAAGTGTGGGCGGAGTGGGGGATCGGTCTTTGCTTCGGAATCAGTTCCATGACTGACATTACAGAGACGGCAGAGGGAATGAAGGAAGCAGATATTGCACTGCATCAGATGATTTTTGTGGAATCAGAACAGATATTCAGCTATCAGGATCTTATTTTTGATGAGGACTGTACGGTGGTTCAGTTTCCGGCGGAGCCGGTGATCAATGGAGTTTTCCTAAATGGGGAAGCAGACTGGGAGAGGGAACTGGAACGCTTTTTCAGTTATTTTAAGAGAAAGTACATCTACGATTACCGTCATCTGGATTTTTTATGTATCCAGATGTATCTGGAGCTTCTCCGCTATGCGGATAAGCGGGGAATTCCTGTGTTGGAGACGTGTTCCAGGGCTGAATTTGCAGAAGAACTGGCGGATATATATACCCTGAGCGGAAAACAGGCGCTTATGACTGCAAAAATAAGCCAGATGGCTAAATCAGTCACGGGAACGGAGGTAAAGTCAAGGCTGGTACGGGATATTGAACAGATTATCAGAGAGGATTATTCCAGTTTTAATATGTCATTGAACTATATCGCGGAAAAAACCGGGCGGACGGTGAATTATTTGTCAGCTGTTTATAAGAATGAGACCGGCAAAAATATTAATGATGAGATCGTGCGATGCCGTATGGAAAAGGCAAAACGTCTGGTGGGAGAAGGGCAGATGAAGATGTACCGTATCGCAGAGTCTATCGGATATACGGACAGTTCATATTTTGCCAAGCTTTTTAAACGTTATACGGGACTCAGTCCTGCAGGTTACAGGGAGACTGTTGCCAGGCAGAAAGAGGAGAAGCTCTATGATTAGGAAATGGACGCTGAAACGTAATCTTGTCGTAGTAAATGTCATTCTACTGACGGTCGCTTTGCTGTACAGTTCCATTATGCTGATCCGTTACAGTGGTGAGGTATCCATGAAGAATCTGATTAACAGCTCTTATGACATGCTGACCTATGTATGCAGAAGCGTAGATGATTTTATTACGACCGAGGTAAAGATCAGTACGGAGGTCATGCAGAGCGATTCAGATTTAAAAGAGCATCTGGAACAAAAACCGGAGGATTATGAAAACCAGCATGAAAAACTGGTTGATATCTATCTGATGAACCGTTATTTAACCCGAAGAAATTCATATTCCAGAGTGAGCGGAGTTCTGGCAGGAATTATCAATAAGAATGGAGTGGTCTACAATCTTCAGTATCCTATGGATATGGCAGAAGAAGCGGAAGCATTTGCTGAGTCGCTGATGAAAGATAAGAAGCGTCTGGAATACGGCTATGACTGGTATCCTCTCCAGAAGAACTGCTTTGCGCCTGAAACGGGAAATCTTCGGAATGACAGCATGATTCCTGTGCTCAAAAATCTTTTACTGGATGGCGGCGGATATCAGGGAACTCTGATTTACAGTCTCAGCGAGGAACAGATATACGAACAATACAAAAAGTCTAAGCTTTTGGAAGAAGGATATCTGTATATTGTCGACAGAGAAGGACGGTTAATCTCTCACAGTGATGAATCCATGCTTCTCCATCCGGAGGAAGTTGTAAACCTGGCATATACAAAGAAAGCGATGGAAGGCACTGGAAACTATTTTATTGAAAACAGGGAAGTGGTAATGTCACAACGTCTCAATGACGGTAATTGGACAGCGATAGCAGTAATTCCACTGAATAATATGATTGGTGAAGTGATCGGGATCTATAAGAGGTTTATCTTTGTGATTGCCGTCATTCTGATTATCTCTGTGTCGGTATCGGTTTTGCTGTCGAGAGAGGCCATAAAGCCTCTGGAAACCATGATTGCATCCATGGAAAGAGTGGAAAACGGTGACTTTTCTGTTCGGGTGGAAGAGAAGGGGCCCTACGACATTGCGCGGCTGATTCATCATTACAATACCATGCTGGAAAATACTGAGCGATATATCAGAGAAGAGTATCAGATAAAACGTATGAAAAAAGCCGCTGAGCTGGACGCACTTGTGGCACAGATTAATCCTCATTTTCTTTATAATACACTGGAATCCATTGTGTGGCAGGCGAGAGCTGCCGGTGCATATAAAATCAGCGATATGGCCTATTCTCTGGGAAAAATGTTTAATATTATGGTGAATAAGGGACACAGCATGCTGACTGTGGAAAAGGAGCTGGAGCATGTAAAACTCTATGTACATCTTCAAAATAACCGCTATAACGACAGATTTGACTTAAAAATCGATCTGGATGATGAGGATCTGCTGCAGTTGCGTACTTTAAAGCTGATTCTTCAGCCGATTGTTGAGAACATCATTCTTCATGGTTTTACGAAAGAACAGGAGGACTGTACGATTCGCATCGGAGTTTATATCAGCCATGGCATGTTGGTATACGACGTGGAGGATAATGGGATCGGTATTTCAAAGGACGAACTGGACAGCATCCGGGAAAGTCTGAAGGAACAGAATGTAATTGAATATGATGAACAGAACGCAAAACTCAGAAGGAACAGCGGAAGAGGGATCGGCCTTCAGAATGTCCATCAGCGAATCGGCCTTTATTATGGAAATCAGTATGGTCTGGAGATATTCAGCAGAGAAGGGGAGGGGACGGAAGTAATCATCCGAATACCGACGGGAAAATCGTAAAAATCTACCGGAAATCGTAGTTCTTTTTTATGGCTGCAGTCCTGACCCAATGCTATACTTGAGCCATAAAGAAAGAGAGGGGTAACTACCATGAAGAAAAGATTGAGTATTGTATTGGCGTTTGCCATGGCTGTTTCCATGATGGGCGGCTGCAAGGGGGCAGATACGGCACAGAGTGCATCCGGTCAGACTTCCGCAACAAAGGAAGGGGGAACAAAAGCGTCTGAGAACAAGGAAACGGAAAAAGAACAGCAGGCCAGTGAGCAGCCGGGGGAAAAAGTTCACTTAAAATGGGCGGTGAAAGCCAGTGAGGCTGGACGTGCGGAATTTGAAGAGATGGCGGCCATGGCGGAAGAAGCCTGCAATGTGGATATAGAGATTATTGCCCTTCCCGATCCGGGGGCGGGAGAAGCGAATAAGCTTCTGATCAGCCTGATGGCAGGAGACGAGTTTGATATCGTAGAGGATGCCTATTCTAATATGAAGCAGTTTTATGAGGCCGGAGTGATCGAGGAACTGGGCCCCCTGGCGGAAGCAGCAGGATATGATGTGGAAAAGATTTTCGGTGATTATCCGGCGGCATTTGACGGGAAAATCTATGGGCTTCCAGCTTATGTGGATAAAGCGATTACAATCTACAATAAAGACGTGTTTGATCAGGCAGGTGTGTCTTATCCGGAGGCAGACGATTGGACATGGGAGAAATTCATTGAAATCGGAAAGAAGCTGACAGATGAAAAGGCCGGGATCTATGGTGCGTACAACCCGGACTGGGTTCATTATAATTATATGTATGCCATGCAGAAGGGGTTCAGCCATTATAAAGAGGATGGTTCCTCCAATTATGATGATCCGCTGTTTAAAGAGAGTGTGAAATGGTATTACGATCTGGGAAATACTGAAAAAATTCAGCCTTCCTATCTGGTACAAAAGAGCAAACAGATGCCGGTAGATTATTTTACCACAGGCAGGGTAGGTATGAGTGTCTGCGGCGGCTGGACAACGAACTGGATTATTGATAAAGAAAAATATCCGAGAGACTGGAAAGCAGGAGTACTGCCCATGCCTCATCCGGAGGGAGAAGATCCATCTGTCAGTGTTGTAGTAAGTAATGTATGGATTCCTGCCACATCAAAGAATAAGGAGAAGGCATTTGACGTGGTGAAACTGTTTGCGGAAAAACAGTATACACTGGGATATGGACGTATTCCGGCCAGAATTGATCTGACTGACGATGAAATTCAGGATTATATCAGAGACCAGATTTTGCCGGCATTGGAACCGGATGGAATTACAGTAGAAGACATCCAGGCCATGTGGTTTGATCCGGATGTAAATATTTTTGATGAAAAACCGGTAGGAACAGCGAGTACGGAGATCAAGAATATTATTGTCGATGAGTGTGGACTTTATGGAATCGGTGAGCAGTCGCTGGATGATACCGTGGCACATATCAAGACAAAAGCGGACGCGGCTATTGAAACCGCCAGCAAGTAAAAGAATAGAGTGGAAAGGGATGATAATACGTGACTTCTTCCTTACGTAAAAAAGAGGCGCGCATTGCATGGCTGTTTATTACGCCATACTTGATTGGATTTACCTTGTTTCATTTTCTGCCTGTTCTGCTGTCCGCGGTGCTCAGCCTTACTGACATGAGATACATCAGTATGATTGACAAGACACATTTTATTGGACTGGGCAACTACTTTGAGATGAGCCGGGATCCGGAATTCTGGAACGCATTTTGCAACAGCATCGTTTATTCGATCTGTTTTGTACCGTTTGTCATGGCTGCCGGCCTTCTGCTGGCAGTCCTGGTAAATCAGAAGATTCATTTCCGCAATGGAATACGGGCGATGATTTTCATGCCATACGTATCCAACATGGTAGCAATCGCCATTGTATGGTCTATTCTTTTGGACCCGGTCGATGGAATTGTGAATCAGACCCTGAGTGCATTGGGGGTCAATCAGGCGCCAATGTGGCTGATGGGATCGAAAACAGCTCTTTATTCGGTGGTGATGATCGCTGTGTGGAGAGAAGTGGGGCTGCAGTTTGTGACGTATTTAGCTGCTTTGCAGGAGGTCCCGACAGAACTGAAGGAGGCGGCACAGATTGACGGAGCCGGCAGGTTCCAGCAGTTCTTTTACGTAACGCTGCCGCTCATAAGAAACACTACATTTTTGCTGACGATTACCTCTATTATCACTTCGCTTAAGAATTTTACGATCATTCAGGTACTCACTGCCGGAGGTCCGGGGAATTCCACTACGGTACTGCCTCTTAACATTGTGGATACGGCTTTTTCATCTGCGCGGATGGGATATGCCAGTGCTCAGGCCATGGTTATGTTTGTTCTGGTTATGGGTGTTACTGTTATCCAGTGGGTCGGTAAAAACCGCAGCGAAATATATTAGGAGAGGGTATCGCTATGAAGCAAAATAAAAAAAGGGTTGGAAAGATGGTGATGACGGCGGTTCTCCTGATTTTGGGGGCAGCAAATATTTTCCCGTTTATTTTTATGCTGTCCGCTTCTTTCAAACCATTGAACGAAATATTTGTTTATCCGGTGAAGCTGATACCGGAACACTTTATTACAAGCAATTATAAAGAAGTTTTTTCAGCCCAGTACAGCTTTGTACGCTGGTATTTTAATACGTTTGTTATGGTTGGAACCATACTGGTGCTAAAGGTTGGCATAGTTACCCTGACGGCATATGCGTTTGCCAGACTGCGTTTTAAAGGAAGGGATATCCTCTTTGTTGTACTGCTTTCATCCATGATGATTCCGCCGGATGCGGTTATTATACCGAAGTACGTGATCTTTAAAGCGTTTGGGATCACGGACTCCATGTGGAGTATCGTTCTTCCGTCTATCTTTGATGTATTTTTTGTCTTTATGGTACGCCAGTTTTTTCTGGGAATACCGGAGACACTGAGTGAAGCGGCAATTATCGATGGCTGCGGTCACTTGAAAATTTATTCACAGATTGTCCTTCCGCTTGCCAAACCGGCAGTTATTACGATGATTCTTTTTACTTTTATCTGGGCATGGAACGATTATATGGGGCCGTATATATTTATAACCACACCAGCCAAACAGATGCTGTCTGTCGGAATTAAGATGTTCCAGGTGAATAATTCCGTGGATTACGGGCTCCAGATGGCCGCGGCTACGATGGTGCTGATTCCGATTATCGTGATGTTCCTGTTCTCGCAGAGATATTTTATTGAGGGAATCGCGACCAGCGGAATGAAAAATTAGCAGGAGGCCAAAATGAACTATATATTACGCGCAGTGATTCATGAGGATCAATGGGAGCGTCAACTGGAAGATATTGTTTGGGTGTGCCATGAAGCTGGAATTGAAGAGGTTTATTTAAAGGAACAGTGCCATCAGATTCTGATGTCTCCATTTCCTTTGGAAAAGCATCGCAGGATGGCAGAAATCTACGGTAAAATGGCAGAGAGGCTGAAGGAAGAGAAGATTACATACAGCATCAATCTGGCTACCAGTGTGGGGCATGTAGACTGCAGACTGGAAAAGAAAGATATCCTTCCATATAGTAAATTTACAGGAGAAAGCCTTCAACCGGCAGATTCTGTATACTGTATTCTGGATGAAGGGTGGCAGAAATATATCGCAGACGTGTGTACCGTTTATGCGCGCACCCATCCTGCTGTTCTGATGGTGGATGACGATTTTCGAAGTCTGAATCATTCGGATGCCTTTGGATGCTTCTGCTCACTCCATGCGCGGGCTGTATCGGAAAAACTGGGGAGAGAGATTGACAGTAGTCAGCTTTTGGAGGCGGTAACACGCAACACAGAGGAAGGAAGAGCGGTGAGAAAAGCCTGGCTGGAAGTGAATTTTGAAGGCCAAAGCAAGGCGGCAGCCAGAATTGAGCAGGCGGTACACAGCGTCGATCCTGCGGTAAGGATTGGATTGATGAACAGTGGGGAGGCAGCCCATGCGCTGCAGGGAAGAGATATGGAATCGCTTCTGCGTACATTTGCAGGAGCAAACAGACCTCTTTCGAGGCCTCTTGGAGGAGCATACTCCGACTGTCTGCATCAGGATCTGATTGCAGTCCATCAGGGAATGGCGCTTAGCATGGCACAGCTTTCATCTGAGGTGGAAATTATCAGCGAAGTGGAAAACTGGCCTCATACGAGATTTACAAAGAGTCTGAACATGACCGGACTGCAGATGAAGCTTCATGTGCTGGCGGGGGCGGACAAAATATCCATGAATGTTTTTGATTTTATGGGGACGCCTTATGTGCAGGAGATGCCCATGGTTGAGCTGATCAGAGACAAGAAGCCGGAACTTCTTAAGATGGACGGGCTGCGCAGGGGAAAAGAGCAGGATGGGCTTGGTGTGTTATGGTATCCAGGGCAGGAAAATCTGCTGGAGACACCAGGAGGACGGCTGGAAGAGCTGGTTTTAAAAAGGGAGTTTGACACACTTTTTCCGCTGCTTGGTATTCCTGTATGTTTCCGGGAGAGGGAAGTAAATCTGCTGTCCGGTGTCAATGCGCTCTGCTGCAGCCGTGAGGAACTTATGAGGCTGTTGGAAAAAGGTCTGATTCTGGATGGAGCAGCGGCCGGGTATTTATGCAGACGCGGGCTGGGAAGATATATCGGGTGTGAAGATGTGGGAGCTGAACTGAGGTCGCCGTCTGCAGAACTTCTGTGCGGAGAAGAATTTCATGGATCATTCTCCGGGAATCTGCTGCCGACTGACTGGATGAGACTGGAATACAAAAAAATCAGAATTCCTCTGTTTCAGTATGATCCCGACTGCGAAGTTCTGACCGTATATGTCGATAAAGACCGGAAGGTCCTGGGACAGGGAATTGTATTGTACGAGAACAGACTGGGGGGAAGAGTCTGCGTGATTCCCGGTTATATAGGGACGTGGCAGTTTGCATACCGGAGCAGAAGCTGGCAGATGATGCGTATCGTGGAATGGCTGTCAAAGGGGACCTTTCCCGTACTTGTGGAAGACAGTCCCAATATTGCGCCGTTCTATTATTCAGACAGAGAGACGGGGGAAGGCCTTCTTGCACTGTTAAATACGGGGCTGGATGTGCAGACGGCATGCCTTCGCAGGAATGCTAACCTATGCATGTATGAAGAAGGTATGGAGGAGAATGCGTACAGTCTGGAACCTCTGGAACTGCGTGTGATCAGAGTTGGGTATGAAAGAAACGAAAAGGAGAATGCGTCATGAAAAGGCCTAATCTGCTTGTCGTATTCGCAGATCAATGGAGAAATACAGCAAGGGGAATTCATGATCCACAGATTGTAACTCCCAATATGGATCAATTTGCTGAGGAGGCATTTAGTACGGATCAGGCTGTCAGCGGCTGCCCGTTGTGTTCACCTTACCGAAGTGAACTGCTTACCGGGCGCCGTGCCGTTCATACAGGAGTCTTTGGAAACTGCATGACCGGATATGATATGTGTCTGTCACCGGATGAATTATGCATCAGCCAGGTTTTAAAGGAGTATGGATACCGGACCGGCTACATTGGAAAATGGCATTTGGACAGTCCTGAACTTAACTCCGTCAGTCATCCGGTGTCTGGAGCGGAAGGCTGGGATGCATATACGCCTCCGGGAAAGATGCGGCATGGGTTCGAGTATTGGCATGCCTATAACGCATGGAACGACCATTTGCAGATGCATTACTGGGAAGACAGCAGTGAAAAAATCTATGCGGATGCCTGGTCACCGGTTCATGAGACGGATAAGGCGCTGGAATTTATGGGAAGTGTGAAGGAGCAGCCTTTTGCCCTGTTCCTTTCCTGGAATCCGCCGCATCCTCCCTTTGAGAGGGTTCCGAAAGAGTATTATAACCGTTACCGTAACTTAGAACCGGATTTACCACCCAATGTCGAAGGGGAACGCTTTGACAATCAGACGGGAGAACCGGGATTCGGGAGCCGCGAGGAACTGGCTGAGGCAGTCCGCTGCTATTATGCGGCGATTACGGGACTGGATGAGCAGTTCGGAAGAATCGTTTCATGGCTGAAGGAGATGGAGCTTTACGATCAGACCATCGTTCTTTTGACTGCTGACCACGGGGAACATCTGGGAGCACATGGGTATGTGGGAAAACATACCTGGTATGAGGAATCCATTAACATCCCTTTCCTGATGAGATATCCGGAAAAACTGCCTGCGGGCCGTAATGATATTTCGGTGGAAACTGTGGATATAGTTCCTACCCTGCTGGGACTCCTGGACATTGCGATACCTCCATCGGCGGAGGGAAGATGTCTGGCAGACTGGATTATGTGCGGTAAAAAGCCGGAAAATGAGGCTGTATACTCTTCTGCCTATATCAGCCGTGACATTTTTTTAGAAGCTTATAAGGAGAAGGGGCTGGATCCAAAAAGAAGCGGCTGGCGCTGTATCAGAACACCGGAATACAAATATGTGATTGAGAAGGGCTATATGCCGGAACAAATACCAAGATTCCTGTTGTTTGACAGAATTGCAGATCCATATGAAATGAGTCCGCTGATATGCAGGTCTCCCTGGGAGCAGCCCGTGATGGCACGGCTGCATAGTCGGTTGATGAAACATATGGAAGAGACTGGGGATCTTGTCGATTGTGTTATCCCAAGAGTTTAAAGATTTTCTTACAAATACTGCCAATTGTGTGAACTTTTCGTGTTGAGGTTGACACATGGCAGTATTTGTCATTATAATTAATTGAATGCGAAATTTACATAAATTAGTATAAATGGAAAAATACTGAGGACATATTGGGAGAGACAGATGAGGAGATATAAAAAAGCTCGTAAGATGGCAGCAATACTGGCCAGTGTCCTGGTGATTGATTCCCTCGTGGGATACGTATCACCGTACATAGAGAGTATGGCATACATGGAGAGGTCGGCGACGGTTAATGCTTCTTCGCTGAACGTGAGAAGCGGTCCTGGTACGACCTATTCTATCGTTACGAAGCTGACCAGCGGGGCGGCGGTAACGGTTATAGATGAGAAGACGGCCTCAGACGGGGCGTTGTGGTATCAGATCCGGGTAAAGGGCTCAGGCGGGACTGAGACGACCGGATACGTTTCAAAGAGTTATTTGAAATTTCCGGTTTCCTACACGAGTGATGCCGATTTTGAGGCGCATTTAAACTCGGAGGGATTTCCGGAAAGTTATAAAGTGAGGCTGCGGGAACTTCATGCACAGTACCCGAAGTGGGTGTTCAGGGCTCAGCATACGAACCTGGATTGGAACACGGCTGTGAAGGAGGAGAGCCAGGTGGGGCGAAACCTGGTTCACACCAACAGCATGTCTTCCTGGAAGTCCATCGCGGATGGCGCGTTTAACTGGGACAGCAGCACCTGGTCAGGCTTCGACGGAAGCTCCTGGGTGGCGGCCTCCGAGGATATTGTAAAATATTATATGGATCCGAGAAATTTTCTGGATGAGACCAATGTCTTCCAGTTCCTGACGCATACGTACGACAGCAACAGCCACACCGTGGAGGGGCTTCAGACGATGGTAAAAGGAACCTTTTTATCAGGAACCGCAGCCGGAGGAGGAAGTTCGTCTCCGGGAGGCAGCAGCCCGGGAGGAGGGGATTCTTCCTCCTATGGTCCGGGAGTTTCCGGTGGAGGCCCGGGGGTTAGTCTTCCAAGTACAGGCGGGGGTTCCTCGGGGGCAGGAGGTTCTGATACGATCGAGAGCGCTGCTCCCAGCAAGGGCAATACGCCGGGAGTCAGTCAGGAATCGCCTCACGCCTCCATTACGCCGAACACGCCCCGGGTGCTTATGGAGTACGGCCCGGGCGTCAGTCTGACCGGCCCTTCGGCAGGCGGAAGCGGAAGCGGGACCGTGACACCGAGCGGAAGCACCAACTATGTTGATATTATCATGAACGCCGGAACTCAGTCGGGAGTCAATCCCTATGTGCTGGCTGCCATGATTATCCAGGAACAGAGTTCGAGCGGAACTGGCGGAAGTATTACCGGAACCGAACCGGGATATGAAGGCTATTATAATTTCTTTAATATAGAGGCATATCAGTCGGGCAGTATGTCTGCCGTACAGAGAGGACTATGGTGGGCTTCTCAGTCAGGCAGCTACGAGAGACCATGGAATTCCCCTGAAAAATCAATTTTGGGCGGAGCTCTTTATTATGGTAATAATTACGTAAAAGTTGGACAGGATACATTTTATCTGAAGAAATTTAACGTACAGGGGAATAATCTCTATAAGCACCAGTATATGACTAATATACAGGGCGCGGCTTCTGAGGGCGCAGTCTATGCGAAGGCTTATAACGACGAGATGAAGCAGACTGCTCTGGAGTTTAAGATTCCGGTTTATAACAATATGCCGGATAACGCGTGCAGCCAGCCGACCACAGACGGCAATCCAAATAACAAGCTGTCCTATTTAAGTGTGGATGGATTTGTGATGACGCCAACCTACAACAGAGATACCCTGGAGTATAATTTAATTGTTGATCCTTCCGTTTCCAGTATTACGGTCAATGCCGGTGCAATTGACAGCAGGGCAGCAGTCAGCGGCTCCGGAACAATCCAGCTGCAGAACGGTGAAAACGATGTGCGGATCGCCGTAACGGCTCAGAACGGCAGTGTCAGAGAGTATGTGGTTCACGTGGTCCGTCAGGACAACGGCCCGACGTATTCCTCCTCTGTCGGAGGAAGCACCGGCGGCAGCGGCGGTTCCTCAGCGGGACCGGGCGGCGGAGAGGTCGGACCTGGCGTAAGCAGCGGACCAGGCGTGTCTGAACCGTCTTCCGGCGGCAGCGCGGGAACACCGGGCGGAAGCAATATAACAATCGCCCCGGATGGTTCTAACTAAACGTAAGTAAGGAGATTTCTATGAAAATAAAACTGAAACGACTGATGGCCGGCCTTATGCTGGTCTGCATGCTGGCAGTGATGGGACCATGGGGACAGATGGTCTCCTGGGCTGCCAATACGAGAATTGCATTTTCAGACCCCTCGGTTATGGTGGGCAATGAAGTAACAGTTACCATGAAGATCACCAGTGATTCTGCGCTTGGCAAGGCTGACGTCATGGTGGCTTATGATTCGGCCGCACTGGAATTTATCAGCGGTAACGGTGCAAACGGTGGGGCAGGAGCGTTAAAGCTTCAGGATACCACAGATGCCGCCGATCAGAAATCATTCAGCTTTACCTTAAAATTTAAGGCACTGAAGGCAGGAAATACACAGATTTCTGTGACATCCCAGGAGATTTATGATGCGGATTCCCAGATTGTAACGGTGGATCAGCAGGGCAGCTCTACTGTGAAAGTAACTTCCCCGGCTACCTCTTCAAAGGATGCCGCGCTCAAGTCCTTAAAGATATCGCCAGGTGAGCTTTCACCGGAGTTTTCACCGGAGGTGGAAAACTATACGGCGTCCGTGGAGGGAAACACCGTAGACTTAGTAGTGAACGCGGTGGCGGCCAACGCGGGCGCCAGTGTCAGGCTGCAGGGCGACAAGGGCTTAAAGGCCGGAGAAAATCAGGTAGTGGTTAATGTAACGGCAGAGGACGGAGAGACCGTTAAGAACTATACCATTGCTGTGACGAAGGCGGAAGGCGGAGAGACGGCACCGGGCGGAAGCATCGGGGCAGATGTGTCCGCGGAATTCGGTGACGCCGCTGTTACGGTGAACGGCACGGAATATAAGGTGGCGGCTTCCTTCGACGAGTCGGCATTGCCGGAGGGCTTTGAAGCAGGCACGTATGATTATAAGGGAACCGAAGTGATGGCCGGAAAAGGTCTGGAAAAAGATTTAACGCTCCTGTATCTCCAGGATGCGGGCGGAAACGGCGGCTTCTACATCTATAATGCGGAGGCGGATTCCTGGTCACAGTTCGTCTCAGTGGAGACAAGCTCCAAGGCGATCGTAATCGTGCCGCTCGATGCGGGTGTAACGGTTCCGGAGGGCTTTGAAGAACGTCAGATTGATATCGACGGAGTCCGTGTAACGGGCTGGATCCCGAAGTCCGAAGGCGATCCGCAGTACTGCCTGTTCTATGCGATGAACTGGAATGGAGAAAAGAACTTCTATCGGTATGATCTGACAGAAAAGACGATCCAGCGGTACTATGCTTCCGGCGTATCCATGGATTCCTATAACAAGATGAAAGAGGATTACAACAGCCTCGTCCGTGATTATAACCTGCAGCGGTATATCCTGATTGGTGTGGGCGTGCTGGCATTTATCCTTCTGATCGTGATTCTGATCCTTTTAAAACGGGGTGGAAATGGTTCGGACAGAGGGTTCCGGGAGGAACGGCGTGGAAGAACTGAGGAGCCCGAAGGCTTCTTTACGGAGCCGGACAGCCAGGCGGGCCGTGTGCGCCGCTATACCCGTGATGAGTTTGAGGGGGAGGGAGAAGCACCTCTTCAGATACAGGAAGAACCGGAAGAGGATGATTTTGAGATGGAAGACAGTCTCGATGATATGGAGAAGAAACTGTCCGCCCGTCTTGCAAAAGAGGCAGAGAGGGACGCAGCTGCACCGCAGAGAACCGTAAGAGAGCAGACAATGGCTGCACCACGGCCAAATCCACGGAATGCAGCTCAGGCAATGAGAGGCCAGGAGGGCAGACCACAACCGTCCAGACCACAACCGTCCAGACCGGATCGTGCAGTGAGATATCCGGAGATGGAAGACGATGATGATTTTGAATTTATGGATCTTGATGATTAAAAGAGAAAACGAATGATGGACAGGACTGCTTCTGAAACAGGAAGCGGTCCTGTTGCTGTTTTTATGGTTCTTTTTAGGGAATGTCCGATGTAAATATATTACATATTGAAAAAAGAATTCTTGTGTGCTATTATGTGTATAACAGATATAACGAAAGATGGTGAGAATATGATATTGCAAATCGATTTTAACAGTGATGAGGCAATTTATATCCAGCTTCGGAATCAGATCATTATTGGAATTGCCACGGAGACGATTAAAGAAGGGGATCCTCTGCCCTCCGTGCGCCAGATGGCTGATAATATAGGAATTAATATGCACACGGTAAATAAAGCGTACTCTGTCTTAAAACAGGAAGGTTTTGTTAAGCTGGACCGCCGCAAGGGGGCGGTCGTGTCCCTGGATGTGGATAAGATGCGCGTTCTGGATGAGATGAGGAGAGACTTAAGCGTCGTGCTGGCCCGTGGCATCTGCAAGAATGTTACCTGTGACGAGGTGCACCAGCTTGTAGATGAGATATACATGCTGTTTTCCAGAGGCCAGAAGGAGGAATAGCTATTGTTGGCAGCTTCAGGCAGGGAGCAGACTGTAACGAACAGCCGGAAGAATGGAGGATACTTATGTTATGTGAGAGATGTGGAATTCGCGAAGCGAATATCCAGTATACAGAGGTAATCAATGGCGTGAAAAAGGAACACCATTTCTGTGCCCAGTGTGCCAAAGAGATGGATTTCGGACCGTATTCCGCTATTTTTGACGGAGATTTTCCGTTGGGCAAGCTGCTGTCAGGACTTCTCGGCATCGAGGATACCAGCCGGGTGCCGGATAAGCTGCATCAGGTGGTCTGTCCAACCTGTAAGACCAGCTACGACGAGTTTATTAAAAACAGCCAGTTCGGCTGTGCTGACTGCTACAGTGTGTTTGGTCCCCTGATGGAGGAGAGCTTAAAGCAGCTGCAGGGAAGTACCACTCATACGGGAAAGCAGCCGAAGTACCAGAAGATTTCTTATAAAGCTCCGGATATAAAGAGCCAACAGGACGGGGCGGCGGGTGAAGCCGTCTGCGAACGGGAAGAGGAAATCATGGAGCTGGACGCAAAATTAAAAGAGGCGCTGCAGTTTGAGGACTATGAGACCGCTGCCGTCTGCCGTGATAAAATCAGAGAATTAAAGAAAGGACATGAGGCGAATGCTTAGATGGTTTGAAAAGACAGACGAGAACCGGCCGGGTGTCATCAGCAGCCGCATTCGTCTGGTGCGAAACTGGGAAGAATATAAATTTCCGGCCATGCTCGGGACTCAGGAGAGTGAGGAGATGGTCCGCCGCCTGGAATTCGGACTGAAGGATTTATCAGAGGTGGAAGGAAAGAAGTACGAATATGCCATGCTGGAAGAACTGGAGGAACTGGACCGTGCGGCCCTGCGGGAGCGGAGAATTTTAAACCGTGCCGCAGTGGAAAAAAAGGCGCCGGCTGGCATCATTCTGTCTGAGGACGAGGATACCAGTATCCTGCTGAACGGCGATGATCATATACGGATTCAGCTGCTTTCTTCCGGACTTCATCTGGAAGAACTGTGGGAGCGGGCAGATGCCCTGGATGATTATATCAATGAACGGTTTCCCTATGCGTTTGACGACCGATACGGCTACCTGACATCTTTTCCGACGAATGTGGGAACCGGGCTGAGGGCGTCTGTGGTGGTACATCTGCCCATGCTGTCATCAGGCCGAAAGTTTCCGGCTCTGATCGCTGACATGAGCCGGTTCGGGACAGCGGTCCGCGGCGTATACGGCGAAGGTGAGGAGAATTTTGGCTCCCTCTATGAGATATCGAACCAGAAGACGCTGGGACAGAGCGAAAAGGAGATCGCCGATGTGGTTACGAAGGCGGCCATCCAGCTGACGAACCAGGAGATGACGGTCAGGAAGATGTCGCTCCAGCGGCGGCGCCTGGAACGGGAAGACGAGGTATACAAATCTTACGGTGTTTTAAAATATGCCAGGAGGCTTACGGCCAGAGACGGAATGATCTTTTTGTCCCAGGTCATGGCAGGAACGGCGGACGGACTGCTTGCAATGAAAGAACCGTGCTCCGTTTACCGTCTTATGCTAGGACTGCAGCCGGCAAATTTACAGAAGATATCCGACAGGCCCTTAAGCAAGGAAGAACTGGATATTGCAAGGGCGGAATTTATCCGCAGAGAGCTGCCTGATTTGGCAAAATAGGCGGGAGATAATAACAAGGAGGACATACTGATATGATAGACAGATTTACAGCCAAGGCCAGAGAGTCCATTAATCTGGCTGTCCAGGCAGCGGAGGAGCTGGGCCACAGCTATGTTGGAACCGAGCATCTGCTGATTGGACTTTTAGAGGAAGGCAGCGGTGTGGCCGCAAGAGTCCTTTCGGAGAACGGCGTTAAGAAAGAAAAGGTGATTGGCCTTGTAAGCCAGCTGATCTCTCCGGACCAGACGGTCCGCATGGAGGAGAACGGCTATACCCCCAGCGCCAGAAGAGTGCTGGAGAACAGCTATAAAGAGGCGGTTCGTTTTAAGGCAAGACTGATCGGAACCGAGCATCTGCTGATTTCCATCATACGGGATAATGACTGCGTGGCATCGAGGCTGCTCAATACCATCGGCATCAGTATCCAGAAGCTTTATATCGACGTTTTGGCCGCCATGGGTGAGGATGCGCCTGCCAACAAGGAGGAACTTCTAAAGGGCTCCAGGACAAAGGGAAGCACACCGACACTGGACAGTTACAGCCGCGATTTAACGGCGCTTGCCAGAGAGGGCAAGCTGGATCCTGTCATTGGACGTGAGACGGAGATCAAGCGTCTGATTCAGATCCTGAGCAGAAGGACGAAGAATAACCCGTGTCTGATCGGTGAGCCGGGAGTTGGAAAGACCGCCGTCGTGGAAGGCCTGGCGCAGATGATTATTGAGGGAAATGTACCGGAAACCATTGCAGAGAAGCGCGTTCTGACCCTGGATTTGTCTGGTATGGTGGCCGGGTCCAAATACCGTGGTGAGTTTGAGGAACGAATCAAAAAGGTGATTGCTGAGGTGATGGAGGATGGAGAGGTGCTTCTGTTCATCGATGAGATTCATACGATCATAGGCGCGGGAGGCGCGGAGGGAGCCATTGACGCCTCCAACATTTTAAAACCGTCCCTGGCCAGAGGAGAACTGCAGCTTATCGGCGCAACGACCATCGAAGAATACCGCAAGTATATAGAAAAGGATTCCGCCCTGGAACGCCGTTTCCAGCCGGTCACCGTGGAGGAACCGTCGGAGGAGGAGGCTGTAGCCATCTTAAAGGGCTTGAGAGGCAGGTATGAGGCGCACCACCATGTGACAATCACGGATGAAGCCCTGACAGCCGCGGTGAAGCTTTCCGCCAGATACATCAACGACCGGTTTATGCCGGATAAGGCCATCGATGTCATCGACGAGGCTGCTTCCAAGGTTCGTCTGACCGCATTTGTGGAGCCGCCTGAGATCAAGGATCTGGAGAAAGAGATCGAGAAGCTGGAGGATCAGAAGGAAGCTGCAATCCGCGATGAAGCGTATGAGAAGGCCGGGGCCATCAAGAAGAAACAGGAAAAGAAGAAAGAGAAAATTGATAAGATCCGTGAGAAGTGGCAGAAGGATAAAGACACCAGAAAACAGGTGGTCGACGAGGGCGAGATTGCCGATGTTGTCTCCAGCTGGACTAAGATTCCGGTGAGAAAGCTGGAGGAGGGAGAGAGCCAGAGACTCAAGAATTTAGAGTCCATTCTCCATGAGCGCGTGATCGGTCAGGAGGAAGCGGTTACCGCTGTAGCCAAGGCGATCCGCCGCGGTCGCGTTGGGTTAAAGGACCCGAAGCGGCCAATCGGCTCCTTCCTGTTCCTGGGGCCTACGGGTGTCGGAAAGACGGAGCTGTCAAAGGCGCTGGCCGAGGCCATGTTTGGTACGGAGAACGCACTGATCCGCGTCGATATGTCGGAGTACATGGAGAAGCACAGCGTCTCCAAGATGATTGGCTCTCCGCCAGGCTATGTGGGCTACGACGAGGGCGGCCAGCTCAGTGAAAAGGTGAGGAGAAATCCGTATTCCGTCATTCTCTTCGATGAGATTGAAAAGGCGCATCCGGATGTATTTAACATCCTTCTGCAGGTCCTCGATGACGGCCATATCACAGACGCACAGGGACGAAAAATTGATTTTAAGAACACGGTTATTATCATGACGTCGAACGCGGGTGCGGAGAGCATCATTTCCCCGAAGCGCTTAGGCTTTGGAGCAGTTGCCGATGAGAAAGCGGATTACAAGGTGATGAAAGACCGTGTGATGGAGGAAGTGAAGCATATATTCAAGCCGGAATTTATCAACCGTATCGATGAGATTATCGTCTTCCACCCGCTTAACAAGGGGCATATGAAGGATATTGTGACCATTATGCTGAAAGAAATCATGAAGCGGACGAAGGAACAGATGAACATCACACTCTCCGTGGATGAGGCTGCAAAAGAGTTCCTGATTAACAAGGGATATGATGAAAAATACGGTGCAAGGCCGTTAAGACGTACCATTCAGAGCTGTCTTGAGGACAGGCTGGCAGAGGAAATTCTGGATGGAGCGGTGAAAGAAGGGGACGAAGTTCTGGTGAGCCAGGGAGAAGCAGAGTTAAAATTTTCTGTTCCGGAGCTCATAAAGAACTAGTACAACGTTGTGTAAGTTTCTGTGAATTATGCGCCTGATATTTGCGTCAGGGGCCTGCCTGCGAAGTGACGGCGCAGTGGACCCTGCGTCTAGCTTCGCATACGAGCCCCTGGCGTAAATAGCGGGTGCAGAATTTACAGGAATTTATACAATGTTGTGCTAGCCATTTGATTTGATTTCGTGTATAATGATGACAAGCGAAATCGTTACAGAGCGCTTCGCAAAAAGGATAAGTAAACAAGAATACTAGGAGGGCGTACAGATGCCGGTAATTGAAGAATTAATCCGCACAGAGCAGGATGGAACAATCAGTTTTGGTAATTACAAATTAAGCACAAAGTCAAAATTACAGGATTTTGAGCACGATGGCGATTTATATAAAGTGAAGACATTTTATGAGATTACGAAACTGGAGCGCAACGGCATGTTCGTCTATGAGTCTGTGCCGGGAACTGCTGTGGAGCATTTTACCGTTTCGAACAACGGCGTGGAGTTTTCCGTTGAAGGAGACAAGGACGCGCAGCTGACTATTCAGCTGGAGGATGATACCGAATACGAAGTATTCGTGGACGACGCTGCAGTGGGAAGCATGATGACCAACATGAGCGGTAAGCTGTCTGTCAGTGTGGAACTGAACGAGGAAGAACCTGTGTCTGTGAAAGTCGTAAGAAGATAAAATCAGAATGGCAGAAAGAGGCTGGCGGTTTACCAGCCTCTTTTTTCGTAGGAAAGGAGCAGCATGGCAAAAGCGAAAGCGACATCATTTTTCTGCAAAGAATGCGGATACGAATCGCCGAAATGGCTGGGACAGTGTCCCGGATGCCGGCAGTGGAACACCTTTGTGGAAGAACTGACGGCGAAAAAGGAACCTGCGGCGCGGAGGGGCCTTGGAAGCGCCTCCGGGAACGGACTCGGCGGCGTGGGGGAGGGCGGCTTGTCAAAGATCAGGCCTTCCTATTTATCGGAGATATCGCTGGATGAACAGGACCGTATGCAGACCGGATATGAAGAACTGGACCGGGTGCTGGGCGGCGGTGTGGTGCGGGGGTCTCTCGTCCTGGTGGGAGGAGACCCCGGAATCGGAAAGTCCACACTGCTTTTGCAGGTGTGCAGGAATCTGGCTGCATCGGGGCAGAAGGTGCTCTATATTTCGGGTGAGGAATCGTTAAAACAGATTAAGCTGAGGGCCAACCGGATTGGGACTGTGGCAGGAGAGTTAAAATTTCTCTGTGAGACAAATCTCGATACGATCGAGGGCGCCATCTCCGGGGAGAAGCCGGATGTGGTGATTATCGACTCCATTCAGACCATGTTCCGCGAGGAGGTGACTTCGGCGCCCGGCAGTGTGGGGCAGGTGCGGGAATCTACGAATCTCCTGCTCCAGATCGCAAAGGGAGTGGGAATTGCCATTTTCATCGTGGGCCATGTGACGAAGGAAGGCGTGGTGGCCGGCCCGAGAGTGCTGGAACATATGGTGGACACGGTGCTCTATTTCGAGGGGGACAGAAGTGCCTCCTACCGGATTATCCGCGGGGTAAAGAACCGGTTCGGCTCGACCAACGAGATCGGCGTTTTTGAGATGAGGGAAAGCGGACTGGAAGAAGTGAAGAACCCGTCAGAATACATGCTGAGCGGCCGTCCGGAGGATGCGTCAGGAGCCGTGGTGGCCTGTTCCTTAGAGGGGACGAGGCCGGTGCTTTTAGAGGTGCAGGCGCTCATCACGCCTACGCTGTTCGGTATGCCAAGGAGGACGGCTGCGGGTACGGATTATAACCGGGTGAACGTGCTGATGGCGGTGCTGGAGAAACGGTGCCATTATGAGCTTTCCCGGTATGACGCCTATGTGAATATCGCAGGCGGCCTGCGGATGAATGAACCGGCGCTGGATCTGGCTATCGTTATGGCGGTGATCTCCAGTCTAAAGGACAGGCCTGTCAATCCGAGAACGATTATCTTCGGTGAAGTCGGCCTGGCCGGTGAGGTGCGCGCGGTTCCCATGGCAGAACAGCGGGTGAACGAGGCCAAAAAGCTGGGATTCGAGACGTGTATACTTCCGAAGACCTCGCTGGATAAGATGAGAAAGATGGAGGGAATCCGTCTGGTCGGGGTGGAGAATATCCGCGAGGCGATTTCACTGCTGTAAGGCCCCTCCCTGCAGTGAAGCCTGTTATTGCAGGGAAAACGGCCATTGCATGGGAATCCGCCATTGCATGGGACCCGCCATAACCATATTGCGGAAAGAAAGGAACGCTGGTATGAGAGTTGGAATTCTGTCTGACACCCATGGACTCTTGCGGTCAGAGGTGAAGGAAGTTTTAAGGACGTGTGATGTGATTCTTCACGGCGGCGACATAAACAGAGAAACCATTATAAAGGAACTGGAAGAGCTGGCGCCGCTCCATGTGGTACGTGGGAATAACGATAAGGAGTGGGCAGAGGGCATGCCGGAGGAATTGAGCTTTTCTCTGGAGGGCGTGTCATTTTACATGATCCACAATAAAAAGGAAGCTTCCCCTGAAGCCGTATCAGACGCCGATGTGGTTCTGTACGGCCATTCCCACCGATACGACGAGCGGATTATCGACGGAACGCTCTGGCTGAATCCGGGAAGCTGTGGGCCGAGGCGGTTTCACCAGCCCATCACCATGGCGGTAATGACCCTGGAAGGCGGAACATACCAGGTGGAAAAGCTGGAATTTGCCCATGAGAAAAAGGGAGGAGAAGATCAATGAGCGAGAGACCCAGACTGGACAGATCGCTGGACGGGGAGACCTTCCGAAGCTACTATTATCTGAAAGAAGAGCTGACGGCATTTTGCCGGGAAAACGGGCTGCCTGTCTCCGGCGGAAAGCTCGAGATTACGGAGCGGATCGCCTGTTTCCTCGATACGGGAAACGTTCTTCCGGTTTCTGCAAAGACAAAGAACCGGCCGGAGGTGGGGGTGATCAGCGAGGATATGAAGATAGAACCGGATTTTGTGTGCAGTGAAAAGCACAGAGCCTTTTTCCGGGAGGCCATCGGCACGGGATTTTCCTTTAACGTGGCCTTTCAAAAATGGCTGAAAAGCAACACCGGAAAAACCTACAGGGAGGCCATCGATGCTTACGGCCGGATTCTGGAGGAGAAGAAAAAGGGAAAGACAGCGATTGACCGGCAGTTTGAGTATAACACGTATATTCGGGATTTCTTTGCGGACAATGAGGGCCGTTCCCTGGAAGAGGCGATTCGGTGCTGGAAATATAAAAAAGGGCTGAAGGGCCATAACCGTTATGAGAGATCAGATTTATCAGCACTTTGATGAGCGTCGGGAGGAACTGTACAGATAAGGGAAATGGGGAGGACAGAACGGCCTCCGGTATATGGCCGGAATATTTAATAAATCGTTTGCCCGTTATGCCTTTCAGTATTATAATGGTGAGTAAGGAGGGGCAAAATGATCGAAAATGTTGAAAAAGCAAAGCATCACATGCCGGAACAGACGGGGCGGGGAGAAAAACGGGCAACCGTATCCGGAAAGATCAACCGGCGGCTGATTGAGATTCTGTTTCCGGCGCTGTCTGTCCTGATTTTTGTTACCTGCTATATCGCCGCGCTGGCGGTTACAAACCTGAGCTATCAGGTGACAGAGGGACAGACGAAGAACGCGGTGGACACCGTAGATGAGTTCTTTAACGGCAAGAAAAGTGCCGTGGGAATTTTAAGCTACAATAAAGAACTCTGCCAGCTGCTGGAAGAGGCGCCGACCGCAGAGCAGATTGCCGGTGCGCCGGGGAAAGAGGCGGCGGTCACGCTGCTGAAACGGGCCTATGACACCATGGTTTCCGATGGCGTTCAGGCCGTATGGCTGGCTGGTATAGGCAATGACACGTATCTGATGCAGACCGGAGAGGCATGGGCTGCCAACCTGGCAGATATCGACTGGGACGAACGAGTCCGGGAGACGATGGGGCCGGTCGTCACGGATCCGTTTTCTGACCCGGTTACCGGGAAAATGGTCATCTCCATCGTTGCCCCGGTGCTCTCTCTGGATGGCAGCAATATTACGGGATACGTTGGATTTGATGTGTTCCAGGATCATTTTTCACAACTGCTCCAGGACATCAGGATCGGAGAAGGCGGTACGCTGGAACTGGTTACCGGGGATGAGTCTCTGGTATACAGCTTTGATGCCAGTCTGATCAACAAAAAGGTGGAAGAAGTAGAGAACTTAGGCCGGGAATATCTGGAGGGCATTCGGAATCAATATACCGGTTCCATGACCTACAGTTATGAGGGAAAGAAGTATTATTCTATCTTTGCGAAGAGCGAGGCGACAGGCTGGGCTACGGTCGGAAGCATTCCGGTGGAGGAGATCAATGCACCCAGGAATCAGCTGATTGCAGTGATGGTGGTGATTTCGCTTCTTATTCTGATCACGGTTATTATCATCGTGATCAGGCTGGTGAGAAAACTTCTGTCTCCCCTTTCCGATATTGCAGTGAATGTGGAAGGCTTTTCCAAAGGCGATTTCAGTGTGAATCTGGAGATTGACAGCGATGATGAGATTGGTCTGCTGGCTGACAGCGTGAAAGGGACCATTCAGTCTCTCCGGGAGATGATCTCTCATGCGACGGAGGTTCTGGCGGAGCTCTCCGATGGTAATTTAAGATTGACGGTAGACGGCGTTTACGACGGGGAATTCGGGAAGATTAAGGATGCCCTGGAGGAGATCGTGAGATCTCTGAATGATACGCTGGGGCGGATATACGAGAGTGCGGATCAGGTATCGGAAGGGGCGGCACAGCTTTCCTTTGGAGCCCAGTCTCTTTCTCAGGGAGCCGCAGAACAGGCGGGGGCCATTGAGAATCTGGCCGCAGTTATCCAGGAGGTTTCTAATCAGGTGGACCATAACGCCGGCAATGCGAAGACGGCCAGTGATAAGTCAAAGGAACTGGGCAGCGAGATTCTGGAACAGAACCGCCAGATGCAGAAGCTGAAAGAAGCCATGGATGATATCAGAATGAATTCCGGCGAGATCGGGGAGATCATACGGGTGATTGAGGATATCGCGTTTCAGACGAATTTGCTGGCGCTGAACGCGGCTGTGGAGGCGGCAAGGGCCGGTGACGCAGGAAGGGGCTTTGCCGTGGTAGCGGAGGAAATACGCAGTCTGGCGGGAAAAAGCGCTGAGGCGTCAAAGAATACGGCAGAACTGATTGAAAAGTCTGTCCGGTCTGTGAAGCATGGAGCCGGAATTGTTGACACAGCGGCCCAGGCACTGGAAGTGGTGGCTCAGGAATCTGTGAAGATGACCGATACCGTTGACCGGATATCGAAGGCATCGGAGGAACAGTCCCGTTCCATTACCGAGATTACCAGAAACATCACCCAGATTGCTTCTGTAGTGCAGACCAATTCGGCGACCGCGGAGGAGAGTGCGGCGGCCAGTGAAGAATTGTCGAGCCAGGCCCAGCTGCTGAAGGACTATGTCTCCAGGTTTCAATTGGACAGATAGGCGTTGAGATTCTATCTTAACACGGGGGATTACCGGCAGGTAATTCCCCGGTTTCTGGATAAACTTTCGAATTTTTGTATTTTTTATAAAAAACTCTTGCAATTTAAAAAGAGGTATGCTATACTCTCATAGTGTTCAGATGAAACATGAACGAAACAAGCCATAGGGGAATAGTTCAATGGTAGAGCAACGGTCTCCAAAACCGTAAATGGGGGTTCGAGCCCCTCTTCCCCTGCTCGAAAAAAGAGTCAACGGATCAGAAAAAGCCGGAAAATCCTTGGTTATTGAGGAGTTCCGGCTTTTCTTTGTATGATGGAACTGCATTGCTGCGACAAAAAATAAGCCGCCGCAGAAGTTGTACCGGCAGCTCTTTCTTTTGAATACCGGATGTGTTATAATCGTAAAAAGAATATACGTTCGAGACGAAAACCGCTTTATGATGAGGTGCCAATATGAAAAAAGCAATACTTTACAGAATCAGTTATCTGGTTGAAGTGGATGAAGAAGAGATCAGCGATCACAAGGGAAAGGAGAAGTTCTGGAAGCTTGCGTGGGGGAAGCTGCCGGAGCAGGAGATTGTGCTGGATGAACAGCATAAAGCGGAATGGCAGTCAACCAGCACGCTTTATCTGGATCCGCTGACGATGAACTGCGGCCAGTGCGCGAGGTGTCATGGATGGACCACTGACCGGGAGAAACCTGATCCGATCAGAGGGTTGTCAAACGGAGCGACGGTCGATGGCGAGCTGCTCTGTGATGAATGTCTGCCGGATCACCATCCGTGGGCTTTTTAAGATGTCATCCGGCTGAACTCGACGTGTGATTTGTTCCTGTGAATCCCCTGCTGTATATGGATGTCCTCGCAATGCAGACAGATGTGCGGTAAAGAACGGCCCTTCTGGTCGTTTTAGATGAAAATATAAGACGTATTTTATAAAAATAGATGATGAACAAAGTTATAAATGAGAACCATTCCCGACAATAGTATTTGGTGATTGCAAATGTGCATAGCGGCAACTCTCATACCTCCTTCAAACAATGCAAAATACACAAGAAATGGTGACATTTCGCTTCATGAAACGTAATTTGACAAATTGCGTCAGAAGTGATATAAATATTTCAACAACTTTTTAACTGTTTTTTTTTGAGAAGGAGTCATGATTATGAAACAGTATAAGATTATGTTACCAGGCGTTGCCGAAGCGAAAGAGTTTGTTGCTGCTGCTACAAAATGTGATTTCGATATAGACGTATATTACAATAGAGTGACCATTGACGCAAAGTCTATATTAGGTGTGTTGAGCCTTGATTTAACCAGGCCCCTTACCGTGGAGTTCAACGGTGAGAATGAAGAATTTGAGACATACTTAATGGAAAAAGCACCGAGCAGGATTCATGCGGCTTAAGCAGCAGGACACTCATCAGGCGACAGAAAAGGGAATTGTGATCCATAGGACACAGTTCCCTTTTTGCTTTAGATAAAGATAATCAGTCCTGGAAAGGAGGAACCGGAATGGCTGACGGGGAAAAGAAAATCATTAAAATATCGGTCCGCAATCTGGTGGAATTCGTGATGCGTTCCGGTGACCTGGACAACAGGCGCACCGCAGGTGCAGAGAAGACGGCCATGCAGGAGGGCAGCCGGATACACCGGAAGATTCAGCGGCGCATGGGGGCGGATTACCATGCGGAGGTTGTGCTTAAGCATCTGGTGGAGGAAAACCAGTTTGAGATTCTGGTGGAGGGGCGTGCCGACGGCATTATCGAGAAGCCTTCAGGCGTGACCATCGATGAGATCAAAGGCGTCTATATGGATCTTTATTATCTGAATGAGCCCATCGAGGTGCACATGGCTCAGGCCATGTGTTATGGCTATTTTTACTGCTGCGACCATCAGCTGGGCGGAGCCGTGATGCAGCTGACCTACTGCAATATTGAAACGGAAGAGATTAAGCGCTTTCAGGTGGAAAAAAGCTTTGAGGAGCTGGAAGCCTGGTTTGGGGGATTGATTCATGAGTATGTGAAATGGGCCGACTACTTGTACCACCACGGTCTTCGGCGGGACGAGTCCATCAGGGATCTGGAATTTCCCTATCCCTATCGGAAGGGACAGAAGGAACTGGCCGTATCCGTCTACCGGAGCATTGCACGCCGGAAGAATCTGTTCATTCAGGCGCCCACCGGAATCGGTAAGACGCTGTCAACCGTCTATCCGGCGCTAAAGGCCATTGGAGAAGGCCATGGAGACAAGCTGTTTTATTTAACGGCGAAGACCATCACGCGCGCTGTGGCGGAGGAGACGTATGAGATCCTGAGAAAGGGCGGCCTTTATTTCAGCACTGTCACGATTACGGCGAAGGAGAAGCTCTGTTTTCTGGAGAAGCCGGAGTGTAATCCGGATGCCTGCCCCTACGCCAAAGGCCATTTCGACCGGGTGGGAGATGCCGTCTTCGATGTGATCCACCAGGAGGCGGGGATTACCAGGGAGACTGTTTTAGAGTATGCCAGGAGACACCAGGTGTGTCCGTTTGAATTCTGTCTCGACATCAGCAACTGGGTGGACGGTATCATCTGCGACTACAATTATGTATTCGATCCTAATATCAGGCTGAAACGGTATTTTTCCGAGGGAATAGCGGGGGAGTACCTGTTCCTTGTGGATGAGGCGCATAATCTCGTGCCTAGAGCCAGGGAGATGTACAGCGCCGTGGTGTATAAGGAGGACTTCCTTCTTATTAAAAAGATTGTGAAACCAAAGGACCAGAAGCTGGCCGGGCTCCTGGACCGGTGCAATAAGCAGCTGCTGGAGATGAAGCGGGAATGCGAGGGTTATACGATTCTGACGGATATCAAGCTGTTTATGACCGCCATTATGTCGCTGTTCGGGGAGATGGAGAAATTCATGGACAGCTTTCCGGAATTTGAGGACCGCGATCTGGTGCTTGATTTTTACTTTGCACTGCGGGATCTGTTGAATATCTATGACCGGGTAGATGAAAATTACCGGATTTATACAGAATTCTTATCGGATGGACGCTTTATGCTCCGGCTGTTTAATATGAATCCGGCAAAGAATTTAAAAGAATGCCTGGATAAAGGCAACAGTACCGTGTTTTTCTCTGCGACCCTGCTGCCGGTCCAGTATTACAAGGAACTGTTAAGCGGCAGTCAGGAGGAATACGCTGTGTACGCGGAGTCCCCTTTTGACCGGGAGAAGCGGCTGCTGCTGGTGGCAAACGATGTCAGCAGCCGCTACACCAGGAGAAATGAGCGGGAATTTAAGAAGATCGTGGAGTATATCAGAAGGATTGTCTTTGCCCATGCGGGGAACTATATGGTGTTTCTGCCGTCGTACCAGTATATGAGGGAGGTGGAACAGCTGCTTTCCGGTATGGAGGCACAGCAGGAATTTGCATGGCTCGCCCAGTCGGCTCACATGACGGAACAGGAGCGGGAGATTTTTCTGGAGGAGTTTAAAGAGAACAGGGAAGATTCCTTTGTAGGCCTGTGTGTCATGGGAGGCGTATTCTCAGAGGGGATTGATCTAAAGGAAGGGAGGCTGATCGGAGCGATCATTGTAGGGACGGGACTCCCCATGGTGTGCACGGAGCAGGAGATCCTGAAGGGATATTTCGATGAGAAGGAGCAGAAGGGATTTGACTACGCGTATCAGTATCCCGGCATGAACAAGGTGATGCAGGCGGCCGGCCGCGTGATCCGGACGGTGGCGGATGAAGGCGTGATCGCTCTGCTCGATGACAGATTTTTAAAACCGGACTATCAGGCGCTGTTTCCCAGGGAATGGGATGGCTACTATTCTGTAAATTTAAACAGTGTATCCGGGATCGTAACGGAATTCTGGGGAGAAAGGGAGAGACAGAACAATGATGAAACTGAGACTTCGGCCCTGTAAGAGGGAAGACGGAAGAGAATTGATGAAATGGTTTTCCGATGAGAGACAGATGCGTATGTGGTGCCGCGATGGTTTTACCTTTCCGTTGACGGATGGGCAGATGGATGCCTATTACGCTGAACTGGATCAGGATTCCAGGGCCTGGGGATTTACGGCTCTGGATGAATCGGGAAAACCGGTTGGAAGCTTTAAAATGGCGGCGGCGGATTACGAGGCGGACAGTGTGCATATGGGATACATTGTCCTGGCACCGGAGGTAAGAGGCCGCGGAGTGGGACAGCAGATGGTGGCTATGGCGGCAGCGTATGCCGTGGATTTCCTGGGGATGAAGCGGATTACGCTGAAGGTATTCGACTGTAATCCGGGTGCGAAGCGCTGCTATGAAAAGGCGGGGTTCCGGGAAGAGGAGTACAGACCGGAAGAGTTTTCTTACCGGGACGAGATGTGGGGGAATTCTCTGATGGTATACAATCGGCGCTGACGGGAAAATCCTGTCAGCGCCGGCTCTCACATCATGTCCATAAACTGTTTGGAAGCCTGGGAAACGGGAAGGCTTTCATTATAGGCTACGATCATCTGGCGCGCAGGCATCTTTTCTGTTAACCTGACGATGAATAAGTCTTTGTCATTTTCCGGAATACAGAAATCGGGAACAAAGGCGATTCCCAGACCGATTCGCGCCAGATCGATCAGTAAATCATTGCTGCTCAACTCGATTTCCGGAACGAGATCCAGCTGTTCCCGCTGGAACATATGGTGCAGGAATTCGCTGGTGGTGCTCTTCCTGTCCAGCATCAGGATCGGGTATGTCTGGAGCTTCTGCAGGCTGACTGCCTCGCCCTTCAGCGGGAAATACTCCTGATTGGCGACGAAGACATCGTGAAATTCGTTGATCACCCGGACGTTCTGCGAATTGGAGAGGCCGGAGTTGGGATAGTTGGTGATGATGAAATCAACCTGTCCGTTTTCCAGTAAATGGGCGCACTCGATGGAGGTCTGGTTGGTGACCTTTATATGAACGTTGGGGTATGCCTTATGGAAACGGTTTAAGTATGGAATGAGATAATAACGGCAGATGGTGTCACTGGCGCCGATGCGCAGCTGTCCGCCGTTTAAGGTATTGGCCTCCAGAAGCTGATTTTCCCCTTTTTGAATCAAATTGATGGCGGGTTCCACGTGCTTTAGGAGAATCTCGCCTTCCGGGGTAAGTTGGACTTTTTTCGTGCTCCGGATGAAGAGCGTCTGATTCAGCTTTTTCTCCAGCACTTTGATGGACTGGCTGACCGCCGACTGTGAAATAAACAGCTGTTTCGACGCTTCGGAGAAGCTCAGCGTGGCAGCAACATGGTAAAAGACTTTATACAATTCGTAATTGATATCCATTATTAGTCCTCCTTATAAATCTAAGGACATTCTATCACGAATGCGATGGATTTGTAAAGGAAATTGACAAAAATACCAGATTATGGTAAGTTAACTGTTACTGTTCCCAGCCCCATAGGCCCCTGCCTCCCGGTCAGCCCCATGAGCCGGCTGGGGCTGACCGGGAGGCA
>OKDE01000006.1_pt1 | contig 195774 bp, 212 predicted proteins | sample 1613501 | NCBI WGS metagenome assembly OKDE01 (sample SAMN04436860, study PRJEB24849) | human gut metagenome | biome: human gut; feature: NICU; material: stool | host: Homo sapiens | place: USA: Saint Louis, MO | collected 2011-09-07
CGTTTGTTTTAGTGATCATTATGCTGTTAAGCATTATGGACGGGACCAGCTCCCACAACGTGTCTGCGGTTGACCTGGTGTTCCGGGACGGGGTTATTTCCAGCCAGGTGCCGGAAGAATACCGGAAGTACATTGTGGATATGCGGACCAGCTTCACCTCCCTGGAGAATTTGATCGCAGGGATCGACCATGTGGAAGATGGGGAACTGGATACGGAACGGATCAAAGCTGTTTTTTATTCCATGTACTTTGGCAGCGCACAGCCGTCACTTCTGGCACAGAAAGAATTTGTGGACTGCTTTGTGGAGTACGAGGAGCGGGAGGATGAGGACGGGGATTCCTACACGGCGGCTATTCCTATCACAGACCTCAGCACTGTGTATGCTAACATTAAACAGCGGCTGGGCTTGGAAATTGGGGCAGAGCAGGAGGCAAACGCCCAGAGAATCTATACCGTTGCAGTCTATGGCCCGGCTGTTCCTGGAGGGATGATGGCCGGAGCCGCCATGGGAGACGGCAGCTACCAAGCACTGCTTACAGAGGCAAGCAAGTACATTGGCTTTCCTTACCGGTGGGGAGGTTCAAGTCCGCAGACTTCCTTTGACTGCAGCGGTTATATCTGCTGGATTTATACCCAGTCAGGAACGTACCAGCTGCCGCGGACATCGGCCCAGGGAATCTTTGACCAGTGCGCTGTGATTCCAAGGGAGGAAGCGAAGCCGGGAGACCTGGTGTTCTTCACAAAGACCTATGCTTCCTCTACTCCGGTCAGTCATGTTGGCCTGTATGTTGGCGGGAACCAAATGCTGCACTGCGGGGATCCCATCGGTTACGCGAACATTGATTCCAGCTATTGGCGCAGCCATTTTTATGCATTTGCCAGGCTTCCGGCCGCTTAGGTTTGATTGGATTCCACGAAAATCTTTGGTGGTTTTAGGTATCGACTTGTGGCCGGTCTTAGGATATGTTGGCTGGTGCAAGGAGGTGAGAGACAATGAGAGAGCTTGCAGAGCAGGCAGAAGAACTGATGGTGAAGCGCGTTCAGGAACTCCGGGATGAGTTTGGGATGAGCCGGTCCAAGACTTATGACCTGGAGATGAAAGAGTATGTGGCCAGGATGGACCGGATCCTGCACACCCTGTCAGAGGAGGACCGGGAATGGCTGGACAATCAGTTGATTGACAAGTTCTGTATATCCGAGACGGAATGCCGGGAGTTATATATGAACGGCTTTCGGGATGCCATGCGTCTGATCATGGAGGTCGGCCTGTAAAAAACAGAATAAGAATCGGAACAGGGACGCTATAGGTAACAGCATAGCGGCCTGTTCTGATTGAGAATATGGACAGAGGAGGGATTGGTTGATACAGGCAATATTTGAGCGCAAGCCGGATTTCCGGCTGCGGGAGACGGAGATTACAAAGGTGATACGCCTGCCGGCCAAAGAATATGAGCAGTTTTTAAGAAGGCCCTGTGTAGATTATGCATTTATTGAAAAGCACTCGGAGCTGATGTATATGGATGGGAAGAGCGGTGTGTATCACAGTCTGCTTGTCACTGGTGAAGGTCATCGGGATGGTGTGCTGGTGGAGTCGGAAGGAAGTTCCTATGCCAGGTATGCATCTTTCGTGCCGGATGTGACATTACTGGAATATCCCTCCTTATCGAAATTTGTGGGTCTGCTGTCCCAAGTGGTACATGGGATGGTGGCCGAAGGAGCGGAGGAGACAACGGAGGGGAACTGGATCACGAGCTTTGTTGAGATAGAAGAGCAGTCTGGTCTGGAGGTTTCCGGCAGCCTGTTTTTACAGGAACTTCTGGCAGACATGATGGCAGAACGGCCGGAGGTGGCACATGTCGATATTGGAGAGGATCATTTTGCTGTGTACTATTATTTGAACTTTTGCCCGAACTATGAGGTAAAACCGCAGGAAGAGACTGAAGATGACACCGCGCCTGTTAAGGTGATGGATGAATCCGGCTGTGTAAGGTTGAGGGACTTACTGTTCTCCTGTTGGGAGAATGTCCATCTGATACATGAGGAGATAGAAAACGAGCCACACACCATCGTTGAACTGGATACGGGAACGTTGACGGAAGCGGGAAAGAGAGCCTGGGCCGATGTCCTGAATGCAAAAGTGGAGCGGGTGTATCAGGGATTTTATGGATTGCAGATGGATCTGTCCGGGGTGAAGCCCAGCCGTCTGGATGCGTTTTCCGCTATGCTGGGAGGCTATTGCAGCGTACAGGAATATGAAACATGGGTGAATGAACCGGAGGAGGAGCCGGTAAGCCCGCAGTTAAAGAATACATGAAAGGGGAAGTCTGGATGAAAAATACCACATTGACACTGACCTTCAACACGGAGCGCCTGGATGCCCTGACCTATCACATGGGCAAAAAGGAAGCGGATTTGAAGGCGGAGCTGAGCGATTACCTGCAGAAGATGTATGAGAAATATGTGCCGCAGGCCACCCGGGAGTACCTGGATGACAAGATTGCCAGGGACGGAGCGGCAAAGCCGGCCAGGCCGAGGCGGCAGGCGGAAGAGAGCCATGTGAGAAATCAGACAGGCCAGGAGATGGGACAGGCGGACAGTATATGAGGTATCAGGATAAGCACGGCAATGAGATTACCGAGGGAATGTATCTCCGGTTTGAGGATGGCAGTGTAGAACTGGTCTATGCCTGCCAGACAGGAGATGAGAGCGATCTTGGGATTAATGCCAGCAATGAAGCCTACCTGCAGGCTCACGGTTTGGGGGATTTTCCCCATGAATTATACCCGCTTTCCGAGTTTGACCTGTCGGAAGTGGAGATTTGCGAGCCGGAGATGGAACTGCGGCAGCCTGGCATGATGGGATAGAGCATCTATTCCGGGAACGTGAGCCTGTATTTGGCCGTTTGTGCCGCTTTGGCAGGAGAAGTGGGACTGGGATACCCCTGGCAGGAATGACGGCCTTGTTGGGCCTCTGTGACTGGAGGTTATACGGACAGGCAGCAGCAGGACAGGTTGGGTCGAAAGTGGTGCAGGTTAAAGGGGTTATGCTGCTTTCGCAGCCTAACCCCGGGAAACACCGGCCGGCAAAGCCGTCCGGGGATACTGGTTTGAATACTTTGTTGGCATGGAGAAGAAAATCTGGTGCTGGCGGGGCAGGAAAATGGCGAAAGTACAAGGAATCTTCGGCATTTTTATGATTACCGAAGGAGGGGAGGAGCTGGAGGACGAAACAAAGAAGGTGCGCATAGGTGTTTACATGGAAAAGGAGCTGGTAGACCGGGCGGATGAGCTGCTGGATTTTGCAGGCGCCCGGTCCAGAAATGAGTTTGTGGCGGAAGCGGTGAAGTTTTATATCGGATATCTTCATTCCAGAAAAGCGGAGAACTATCTGCTTCAGACCTTATCTTCCGTCCTCACCGGTACGGTACATGACAGTGAAAACCGTCTGGCCCGGATGGATTTTAAACTGGCAGTGGAGTTGTCCAAGCTGGCGCATGTGATTGCGTATTCCCATGACGTGGATGAGGAGGCGCTGCACAGACTGCATGTAAAATGCGTGGAGGAAGTGAAGCGGATTAACGGAGCGATAGAATTTGAAGATGCTTACCGTTATCAGAAACGGGAAGTTTAAGTAACGATAAAGTAAAAAAGAATGATGCGAGAGGAGATTCAACATGGAACAGGATCAGAGTATGGAGGTTATCATCCACCGGTTAGCGAGAGAGGCGTTGCAGAATCGGAGAGCCGAAGCCAAAGGATCGGACTGGGAGCTGCTGGATGAACTGGAGACATTGGGTACAGAGGTTAAAGCACTGATGGAACAGCTTCCAGCAGAGAAGAAACATATGTTAGAAACTTACCTTGAGAAGATGGAGTTACTGTCAGAGCAGGATGGAGATTATTTGTACTTCCAGGGTGCAAAAGACTGCATGGAATTATTCGGAAAGTTAGGACAGGCAAGAGAAAAGAAATAAAAACCACATTTAATCACTTTCAACAGGTCATAGTGGGCGGTGAATACGATGAAACAATGGAACTTTATAAGAGGTAGTGCAGGGCTTATGCTGTGCATGATTCTGATGGCTGGATGTGCAAAACAAATGACCTCATCCAATGAAAGCAGTGGCGCTGTGGTTCCAGAGCCGGTTTATATTTCTGATACCTCACCGTCAGATTGCCAACTTTGCGGAGAGGGGAAGGGGACACTGCTGCCGGCATATTGGGGAGAAGATAATATTGGAATCATTGACTTAAATACGTTCCGGATTTCTCATATCAGCATCAATGAATATGATGACCATGGCAGAAGAATCAAAAATGGCAGGGAAGGTTCCAGTTTCAACATGCTGACAACAGGAGAGGATGGTATGTCCGTGTGGGGAAGTACAGACAGCAGCCGGGGCTACTATTCCGGGCGGGCCAGTATGAAAAGCCGGATCGGATTGGACTTGGAGAAGGTATCTGAGTTTCTCTGTACCAGCTGCCTCAATACACTGTTGGATAAGTGCTATGATGAAACGTATTATAGTCTTGGGGTTGTAAATTTTAAAACACGTGAAATCCGTCTGTTGGAGAAACGGGTGACAGCATTTGTTTTTGATAACTTTTATATAGCCTGCAACTATTATGAAGACGAACAGGGAGATGGTGAATACGGCTTTGATTTATTGATATTTTATTGTCCGTCGCGCTATAAGAGTTCATAGAAGGAACATGTTATGCATAAAATTATTTTTACCAGCCGCTACATGAAGGATGCTCCAGCCGCTCAGCTTGCAAACTATGTGAAATACATCGCTACCAGGGAAGGGGTAGAAAAGATTGATGAGAGCAAGCGGGAACTCCCGACAACCGTAGCTCAGAAAAAACTGATTGCCCAGCTTCTCAAGGATTTTCCAGAAGCAAAAAATATGTTGGAGTATGAAGATTTTAAGAGACATCCAACCATTGGAACTGCATCTGAATTTATTTCCACTGTGCTGGAATGGAACCAGGATCAGCTTTCAGATCGGGAGAACTATGTGGACTATCTGGCGAACCGCCCCCGTGTAGAACGTGTGGGAGAGCACGGACTTTTTACAGATGCCGGGACCCCAGTAGTAATCTCCAAGGTGCAGGAGGAAGTGAAACATCATAAGGGACCGGTATGGACACACGTGGTCAGCTTGCGAAGGGAGGACGCAGCGCGTCTGGGATATGACTCCGGCAAACAGTGGCGGGAGCTTCTTCGTTCCAAGCGGGCCATGCTCAGCAAACACATGAAGATTGACAGTGAGAACTTGCGCTGGTATGCTGCGTTTCACAATGAAAGCCATCACCCCCATGTACACATCATGGTGTTCTCTGCGAAAGATAATGATGGATATTTGACGGAGCCGGCGATTGAGGCCATGCGTTCCGAATTGGCGCATAGTATCTTCCGTCAGGATTTTGCAAACCTCTATGAAGAGCAGAACCAGGCGCGTGCAGATTTGAAAAAAGAGACGGGGCAGATGATGAAAAAACTGTTGAGTCAACTGGAACAAAGGGAGTTGGTAAATCCGGAGATTGAAAGACTGATCTGTCTGCTTGCCGGCCAGCTGCTAAAAACAAAAGGGAAAAAGGTATATGGTTATCTGAAGGCGGATGTAAAAAAGCTGGTGGACCAGATCGTTGATGAGCTGGCAAAGGAACCTGGGGTCGAAAAACTGTATCAGATCTGGGGGGAATGGAACAATCAGATTTTACAGTTTTACTCCAACAGTCATCCGCCGCTTCCACCTTTATCAAAACAGCCACAATTTAAAAGTATCAAAAATATGGTGATTGCCGAAGCATTACAGATCGGCAGTCACCATTTTATATTTGATGAGGAACCAGAGGAGCAGGAACCAGAGGAACATGCACAGGAGGAATTAGAATCAACAGAATTACCGCAAGAGAATGAGATGGATGATTTACCGGTAGAGGCGGAGACGTATGAAGCAACGCTAGAAATCAATGCGCCGGAACGGGAAGCTACTTCAAATTCCTATGTCGGATGTCAATCTTACGTTAAATGGAGTAAAGAATACCAGGAAGCACGTAAGTGTTTATACGGGAGTGAGGAGACAGCGCCAGATTTTGAACGGGCATTTCAACTGTTTCAACAGGAAGCAGAAAAAGGAAATGCACTTGCCATGTATGATCTCGCCCGTATGTTTGCAGATGGACTTGGCATGGAAGCGGATCCAAATGCCGCACAGGATTGGTATGCAAAAGCGCTTGCTGCATTTATGGAAGCAGAGTCATCGGCAAAAGAAAGGCAGAAACCCTATCTGCAGTACCGGATTGGGAAAATGTATGCGGCAGGTTTAGGTACGGAGCAAGATTATGGTAAAGCGGCGGAATGGTTTGCCAGAGCGGTCAGACAGAATCATAAGTACGCCCAATATTCTCTGGCCAGTCTTTATTACAGAGGGCAGGGGGTAGAACAGGATTACCGACAGGCACGAAATCTCTATCGCTGTTCCGCGGAGCAGGAAAACCCGTATGCAAGTTATGAGTTGGCGAAGATGTACCGTGATGGAATCGGAACAGAGCCTAATGGACAACAAGCGGCTACTTACTTTGAGTGGGCCTTCCAAGGCTTCCTTGCTCTGGAAAAGAAAAGCCATGATGACAAACTGCAATACCGCCTGGGACAGATGCTATATACGGGCACCGGAACTGAAAAAGAGGAGATAAAAGCGGTAGAGTTCTGGCAGAAAGCAGCCAGGCTGGGAAATGCAAATGCCCAGTTTGCGTTGGCGAGCCATTGGCTGAAAACAGGAACCGGAGATTTACAGCAGGCATTGGAGTGGATTCAGAAAGCCGCAGAAGGAGAGAATACGGCGGCCATGTATTCCTTGGGGAAACTATATCTGGAAGGCCAGGTGGTTCCAACGGATATTAATCGTGCAATCGAATTATTTGGGAAGGCAGCCATGAAGGGTCATGACTATGCAGCGTACCGTCTGGGACGTCTTTATCTGTCAGGAGAGAAGATCGAAAAGAATATAGAGCTGGCAATGGAATGGCTTGGGCAGGCTGCGGGTGCAAGCAATCCATATGCACTTTATACGCTTGGAAAGCTGTTCCTGATTGGTGAGGACGTACCAAAAGACATCCGACAGGCACTCTGTTATTTCGAGAAGGCAGCGGAAGGCGGCAATGAGTATACAGAGTTTCAGTTGGGTAAGTTGTATCTTCTGGGAGAGGATGTTCCGAAAAATGTAGAAGAAGCGATTACCTGGCTTTCCAAATGTGCGGAACATGGAAACCAGTTCGCTCAATATGCACTGGGAAAATTATATCTTTGCGGGCGGGATGTTCCAAGGGACCGGGAAAAAGCCATCCCACTGTTGGAGGCAGCGGCAGCACAAGGAAATATCTATGCCAAGTTTTTGCTGGATCATCTGGATTCGTTTCAGGATCCATCAGTTTTTCTTTCAGCAACACGGCTCCTTCATCAGCTGACGAAGATATTCCAGGAAGAAGAACGGAGAGAGGGAGCAAGGCGTATCAGTGTGGATCGAAAAATGCGGCGTAAGATCCGGGAGAAGAAAGTAGCACAGGGCCAAAAGGGGGATGACCATGAGCCGCAGGAGCTGTTGTATTAAAAAGGAGGTGAGCAGATGGGGTATGTGCATTTTACAGAAGAGCAGAAACAGAGGGCCGGTTCCGTGGATTTGGTGGATTTTCTGCGGTCAAATGGAGAGAAACTCATTTCAGCCGGGAGAGAATGGCGTTTGAGTAGTGATCATAGTATCACAGTCCGGGGAAATACCTGGTATGATCATGCGGAAGAAAAAGGCGGCGGCCCGATTAGCTTTGTCCAATATGTTTACGGAAAAAACTATCCGGACGCAGTTACCATGCTGCTGAATGGGGAACAGGGGGTGGCATACAAACAAAGCCAGAAAGAAGAAAAAACAAAGGCGCCATTTGTGCTTCCGCCGCCCAACAGCAACATGCGGCGGGTATATGCCTATCTGTTGAAAAACCGTTTTTTGGATCGGAAGATTGTGGATGCATTTGTAAGAAACGGTCTGATTTATGAAAGTCTGGAGCCGTCAAAAGATGGAACGAAACAATTTCACAATGCAATCTTTGTGGGAAAAGATGAAGCAGGGACAGCCAGGCATGCACATAAAAAGGGAATCTACACCTACGGGAAAAGTTACCGCGGGAATATTGAAGGGAGCGATCCTCGGTACAGCTTTCATTGGAAGGGAACCAGCAATACCCTGTATGTTTTTGAAGCGCCCATTGATTTGATTTCCTACATCTCGCTTCATAAGGAGGGCTGGGAAAACCATAGTTATGTGGCGCTGTGTGGTGTTGGGCGTCAGTCTATGTACCAAATGCTGAGAGAAAATCCAAACCTGAAAGCAATCCGCCTGTGTCTGGATCACGATGGCCCGGGGATAAAAGCGATGAAGCGTATCATAGACGAATTGCAGGAACTGGGATACCAGGATACGAAGGAGGAATATTCCAACTATAAAGACTGGAATGAGGACTGTAAAGCCGCTCATGGACAGCCGGCGCAAGCGGCTGAGGAGTTTCTGGTACAGCCCGCAATGGAAAGAGATTTAAACATGGCCTGTATTTAAGGTGCTGAGTACTTGTTCTTGAGAGGGGGAGTAACTTGTTAGAAAATCAACTTGTGCCACTTGTGTGTGTCGGCATTGGTATGCTCATCATGTTTGGAGTCATACCTCTTGTGGCAAACCATTATTCACTCAATGGTATTAAATCCAAAACCGTAGGAGATGGACAATACGGTACGGCCCGGTTCGCTGGCGAGGCAGAGATTCGTAAGACATTTGCATATGTGCCCTATGAACCGAAGCTGTGGAGGCAGGGAAAAAACTTGCCAAAGACGCAGGGACTTGTGGTGGGCGCCAAGTTTACGCAGAGAGGAGTGACTGCACTGATTGATTCCGGAGACATCCATCTGCTAATGATTGGAGCGGCAGGTGTTGGTAAAACAGCCAACTTTTTATACCCATGCATCGAGTATGCATGCGCCAGCGGAATGAGCTTCATCTGTACCGATACAAAAGGGGACTTGTACCGGAACTATGCAGATATTGCAAGGAAATACTATGGGTACAACATTTCCATTCTGGATTTGCGAAATCCAACCAGGTCGGACGGCGATAACATCCTTGGGATGGTAAATAAATACATGGACGTATACCTGGAGAATCCGGAGAATCTGGCAAATAAGGCAAAGGCAGAAAAGTATGCGAAGATAACGGCTAAAACGATCATTAGTTCCGGTGGAGGCGATTCTTCCTCCTATGGTCAGAATGCGTTTTTCTATGACGCGGCGGAGGGACTGCTCACCAGTGTAATCCTGTTGATTGCTGAATACTGCCCCAAAGAGCAGCGTCATATCGTAAGCGTGTTCAAACTGATCCAGGACTTACTGGCTCCGTCTCCGGTAAAGGGGAAAAATCAGTTTCAGCTTCTGATGCAAAAGCTGCCGCCAACGCATAAAGCAAAATGGTTTGCAGGCGCTGCGCTCAACTCAGCAGACCAGGCCATGTCCTCTGTGCTTTCAACGGCTATGTCTCGCTTAAATGCATTCCTGGATTCGGAGATGGAGCAGATCCTGTGCTTTGACAGCGAAATGGATACGGAGACCTTTTGTAATTCCAAGTCCGCCATCTTTATTGTGCTACCGGAGGAGGATACCACGAAATACTTTATGGTCAGCCTGTTTTTGCAGCAGATCTATAGGGAAATGCTGTCCATCGCAGATGAACATGGAGGAAAGCTGCCAAACCGTGTTGTGATATTTGGAGATGAAATTGGAACGATTCCGAAGATTGAGTCGCTGGAAATGCTGTTTTCTGCCGGCCGCTCCAGACGGATCAGCATGGTGCCGATCATCCAGAGCTTTGCACAGTTACAGAAAAACTATGGGAAAGAAGGCAGCGAAATCATTATAGACAACTGTCAGGGGATTTTGTTCGGTGGATTTGCGCCCAACTCGGAAAGCGCAGAGATTCTGTCCAAGGCGCTGGGAAACAAAACGGTATTATCCGGATCCATCAGCCGGGGAAAGAACGATCCCAGCCAGAGTCTCCAGATGATTGGACGCCCTCTCATGACGCCGGATGAACTGAAGGCGCTCCCCAAAGGACACTTTATCCTGGCAAAAACAGGATGCCATCCTATGAGGACAGAGCTGCGTCTGTTTTTTAAATGGGGAATTGTGTTTGAAGATGAATATGAGATGGAGCAGCATGTTGCGCGACCGGTTTATTATGCAGATCGGCTGGAGCTGGAACAGGAAATCATCCGAAGGCAGTTTGAGGGAGATATGGAAGAATTTGATGAACCAGAGGAAGCCCTACCTGCGGCAGGCGGAGGACTGGGACACAAACCCATATTTAAACGCCAGACAGAACCAGAGGAGCAGAAGCTGCCGCTCAGGACAGATTAGAGGTAGTATATGGGGTACTATGATTCGATTTATGGTGAGGAAGTGCAGCATCGGGCGATTACGGTTTATATGTATCTGAAGGAACGTGCAGACAAAAACAATCAGTGTTTTCCGGCGATGAGTAAAATAGCGGAGGACTTGAATTTGTCCAGAAGAACGGTTCAGAGGGCAATAGATGATTTGATTAAGGCTGGTTACTTGGCTACAGAACAACGCTGGAGACCAAAGGGCGGGAGAAGCAGTTTGTTGTATACAATTTTAAAATAAAGGCTAACACCAAGGACATAATCTGCCCCGACAGTGTCCTATGGTATAAGACATAATGGCGCATGAAGATAACATCCCAATACGAAGACAATATGAATACAGAGAAATAAATATGAGAAGGTTGCGCCTATTCAGAAAGTTTAAGATTTGCTTCAGAATCTGTTTCATAAACCACACTTAAAATGATGGCAGATACAATGTAAATAGAGTAATATAAATTCTATGAAACAGTAGGAGGAACTTTGAACATGAATGTATTTTTAGAGCAGGTCAGGGAAGACGAATTTCCGGCATTCAAGAAAAAACTGCAGGAGGCATTTACCGTAGCGGCAAAGGAACAGCTTCCTGGCATATCCGATGAACCAATTCCTTCGGATCAGGACATAGAAGAGTCCTTTTATTCCCCAAAGGCAGAAACGTACCACATCATGCATCAGGGGAAAAAGGTTGGAGGAGTCGTAGTTAGCATTGATAAGGAAACACATCACAATTCATTAGATTTGTTTTTTATTTCTACGGAGCATCATAACAGTGGGCTTGGATACGCCGCGTGGAATGCAATCGAGGCCAGATATCCGGAAACTGAAGTTTGGGAGACGGTCACGCCATATTTTGAAAAGAGAAATATTCATTTTTATGTGAATAAGTGCGGATTTCATATTGTTGAATTTTATAATGAACAAAACCCTGATCCGTACTGCGGTGACGGACATGGCAATGAGATGCCGGAATCTCTGGAAGACGGCATGTTCAGATTTGAAAAAGTAATGGGAAAATAGAAGAATTAAAAGAAGAAAGATCCATCGGACCTGCATAAGGAACGGTGGATTTTTACATATAAGAACTTTTAAGATTCCTTTCAGAAACAGTTAAGAAGTGATTTTTAAAATGGAATCAGGAAAGGAGGGGAGAGTATTGGAGCAGACACCTGTGTATAAATGGGCGGCCAGAGGCGGAACGGTTTTGATTTTGGTTCTATGTCTATTTATGATAAAAGCCGGTCTGGATGGACAATTCAATTCTGTCGAAACATTGCAGCAATATATTAAGGGATTTGGATTATTTGCACCTATCTTATTGGTACTGATTCAGGCGTTCCAGGTTGTTGTGCCGGTATTGCCGGGGTTTCTTGGCTGCATTGTAGGAGCGGTTTTGTTTGGAGCGATGGGAGGATTCTGGTGTAATTATATTGGAATCTGTGCTGGATCTATCATAGCGTTTGCTTTGGCCCGGTGCTATGGAGCGCCTCTTGTGAAGCGATTATTTCCAGAAAAACAGTATGAAACATGGATAAACCGTTTGCAAAATAAACGCAGTTATACCTGCTTTTTTTTCTTGTGCATTTTGCTTCCGCTGGCGCCAGATGATTTCCTGTGTTATTTTTCCGGGATCATCAAGATGCCTGTCAAGAAATATGTACTTATTATTTTGTCTGCCAAGCCATGGTGTCTTTTGTTTTACAGCTTGGGAGTAGGAGTTTTAATAAATTAATAGAAGGGGTAGATAAAATGCTTGGATATTATAATTATACGGTTGTGTTGACTTATATGGGAATGCTTGCGGCTTTTACCGGAATTTTATCAGCATGTGATGGAAATATAAACGGAGCAATCATCTGTCTTATGCTGGCCGGGGTCTGTGATCTGTTTGATGGGCCGATAGCAAGGACAATGGAACGAGAAACAGAAGAAAAACGATTTGGAATACAGATAGATTCGCTGAGTGATTTAATTGGATTTGGTGTTCTGCCGGGAGTCCTTTTATACAGGATGTCTGAAAAAAGCCTGGCCGGTATGACGGTATCAGCGGTTTATGTCCTCTGTGCATTGATACGTCTGGCATATTTTAATGTGATGGAGGAGAAGCGCCAGGACGAGACTAAAGAGGCAAGAACCTATTATCAGGGGCTTCCTGTAACCGTGTCAGCCATTCTGATTCCAATATCCTATTATTTACAAAATATGGCAGGAATCCAAAGTGGAGAGGGAACCCTGATTACAATGTCAATTATGGCAGCAGCGTTTTTACTGCCGATAAAAGTTGAAAAACCACATTTTTTAGGTAAAATTGTTCTGTCAATTTTGGGAGTGTGCGGTTTGTTCTTACTGGTTGGAGGCGGTACCTGATGGCAAATGAAAGTAAATTGATATGTTTCCTTTACAATAATATAGCAGGGAGGTGTTGTCTGAAAATATTGACGATGCCATGGATTTCAAGACAGGCGGGGAGAGTTCTGGACAGCAGGCTTTCCCGGCCTTATATTCCATTCTTTATAAAAAAACATAAAGTGGATTTAAATGAATTTGAACATAAGGAGTATCGGTCTTTTAACGATTTTTTCAAACGTTCCCTGCTGACTGAAAGCCGCAAAATTGACAGTGTGGCAGAAAGCCTGATCAGTCCCTGTGATGGCCTTCTAAGTGTCTATAAGATTGATGAGCGAAGCTTGATTCCGGCAAAACATTCAATATACCGGATGGAAGACCTGCTGGAAAATAAAGAACTGGCAGATTCGTACAACGATGGATGGTGCTTTGTATTTCGGCTAAGGCCTTCCGATTATCATCATTATTGCTATATTGACCATGGAAATGTAAGATCCAGAAAAAGGATACCGGGGATTTTGCATTGTGTACGTCCGATTGCCATGGAGAAGTATCCGGTTTATGTCCAAAACACCAGAGAGTACACATTGATTGATACAGAAAATTTTGGACAGGTAGTTCAAATGGAGATAGGCGCATTGCTTGTTGGAAAAATACAGAACAGCAGGCATCAGGGCTATGTGCGGCGTGGAACAGAAAAAGGATATTTCGAGTTTGGAGGGTCTACGGTTATTATTTTAATTCAAAAGGAACAGGCGACTCCAGAGCTTGCAGTGTGGATGCTTTCTAAGCTGGGGCAGGAAGTAGAAGTAAAAATGGGGCAGAAAATTGGCTGCAAAGGTAATTGACGAGTTTAGGATTGTTAAGAAGTAGTTTAGAAATAATTAAGGCGGTCCTGATAAAGTATACATCAACAAAGCAAATGCTTTGAAAATAAAATTTTGAAAGGAAAGAAGATTATGAAGCAAATTTTAAAGAAGTTTTCGGTGTTTGTTATGATGGGAGTATTAGCATTCTCGCTGGCGGCGTGCGGGCCGACCAAAGACAGTTCGAAGAAGCAGGAAACAAAAGTGGAGAACAGTGCTTCGGCAGAGAAAAAGGTTGAAAAAATAAAGAAGAAACGTACAGCAAAAAAAGATAAGGAGAAAAAACCCCAGAAAGAAGTAGCCCAGAACGCTCAGGGTCCCGGAACTACAGAAACACCAGTACCTAAGGCGCCCGGAGCCAATACACCAGCAGCCAATGCACCGGCAGCCAATACACCGACCGCTAATGCACCGGAGTCACAACCGAATTCTAATGCTCAGAATAAAAAGTTAGAGAAAAACGAGCAGAAGAAAAAAACAGATAAGGATAACGTGAAGAAAGAAAAAAAGGAGAAGAAAAAATCCAAGAAGAAGGCAACCGGGCAGAAAGCAGCCGATAAAAAAGAAACCGGTAAAAAAGACTCTGGAAATAAACAGTAGGGACTTTATAGGATACCTGCATTGAAAACAGACAGCAGCAAGAGAGGAATCTCTGCTGCTGTCTGTTTTCAATCTATAATGGGAAAGAGTAGGCGTATTTTATAAAAATCCTGTTCCATCTCAATCTGACAGACTCCATTCATCTGGGTTATCATACGTTTGACATTTTTAATACCGACCTTGGTACTCTCCACTTGCCCGGCGTGAGTGAGAATCTGATTGCTTACTTCAATTCCGCCCATATGGTTATCGTATACGGTTTTTAATGTGACAGGAAGGGCGGGGGAGGCGTATTTAACAAGATTACTGCTTATATTATCAACAATCCGGGCAATATAATCCATCCGTACTCTAATTGATACTGCGCGCCATTCCAACTTGGCATCGACTTTAAATCCCTGATTTTCCAGATACATTACCATCTCAGACAAATAATCCACAAAGGTATCCTGAAGCGTCCGTATTTCATCCAACGGCTTTTCAGCATTTTCGTCTTGAATCTGGCTGCATTCAAACAGCCGGTCGGAAAGCTCCTTCATCGTTGAGGCCTTACCCATAATCTTTTCCAGATAGTATTGTTTTGCACCTTCGTCCTTACAGACATCCGACTGAAGAATCTGGACATACATGGTCAGTGCGGTCAGCGGGGTCCGCAAATCATGAGCGATACCGGTAATCAGGTTCTGGTTTGCCTGTTTTAAGTCATTTTCAATCTGTATATTTCGTTTTAGAGAAATCCTGAGCTGCTCCAGACCCTCTGCAAGTTTAGCCAGTTCATCCTCTCCTTTGACAGTAATCGGGTGATCCAGGCAGCCTCCCTCCATCACATTGATTTCTGCCTGCAGTTTCTGAATATATTGGATTCCTTTTTTTATCCCTAAGATAAACAGGAAAAGAAATACAATAAAAGCAAGTAAAATTTCAACAATCAAGGCGGAACTGTAAAACTGGTAATCAAAGATCCCGAGCAGGACAATATCAGCTTCCCCATCTGAAAATTGGAGAGTGTACCGGCGATTTTTATAATAAGGACTTTCCATACCATCCAGAACTGCATCCATGGGACTCCCGGAAGCATATAAAAGGCGGCCGTCACGGTATATTTCCAGATACACTACATTTTTCTTTCTTACCCATTTCGCCAAGGAATCTTTGTCATAGGGCGTCAATTCCCCCTCACGGATATATTCCTGCAAATTTTCAACAGTCCGTTGCTCGGCATGCTCCAGATAGTCAGATTTATAAAAAAAACAGTCCAGTCCCCAGGTGATTCCCATATACAAGATAGAGAAAAAAATAATACTTGCTGTGGCAGCTCCAATAAAAAGAAGGACAAGTTTCTTGATTAAGTTATTTGTATGCAGCCTTGTCAAATGCATGGCAGCCAGTATTTTGTTCTTACCCAATCCGATACCCCTTTCCCCATACAGTACAAATGCGCTTTGGCTGTTGAGGATCTTCCTCAATCTTAAGCCGGAGTTTGCGTATATGTACCATAATAGTATTATTCGAGGAGTAGTAGAACGGTTCATTCCATACACTCTCATATATGTTTTGAGTTGTAAAAATCTTATTTGGATATTGGATCAGCAAGAGCAGAATCTGATATTCAATTTCCGACAGCTCAATATCCTGGCCATCTACCTGTACCGCATTGGAGGTTGAAAGTATCCGGATTCCTTTGTGTTCCAGCCAGTCTCCATCGGACTGGTTTGAAGGCGTAAACTTTCCCTGGTAGATATGATACCGCCGTAACAGAGCCTTTACCCGCCCCAGCAGCTCCGCATAGGAAAACGGCTTGGCAAGATAATCATCCCCACCGACAATCAGCCCCAATAATTTATCAGATTCCTGGGCCTTGGCGGTCAGAAAGAGTACCGGTACATTTGATACTTTGCGGATTTCTTCACAGGTGATAATACCGGATATTCCCGGCATCATAATATCAAGAATCACTAAATCAATATTTGAATTAAGTAAGGAAAGTCCCTGCTTACCGCAGTCGGCTTCCAGTACAGAATACCCTTCACTCGTCAATAGAACTCGAACACCTTCACGGATATCGGCATCGTCTTCGATGAGCAGAATTGTTCCCACGTTCATGAATCGTACCTCCTTTTCGTTTTCAATTATACTTGTTTTTGTTCAAATTGTCTCAAGTATAAATTCTTAAATTTTCTGAAGGCAGGTTCTTAATTATTGCTGTTTTTATAGGGTTTCACAATTGTTAAGGAGATTTTAAGAAACCATTCAGTTTTACGGCAGATAATAAAAATACAAATAAAAATCAGAGGAGAGAATGCCGATGAGCAATGGGACTATTTTAATGATTGAGGATGATGCGGATATCCGGGAAGCTGTCCGTATTCTCCTGGGGAATGAAAACTATACGATTATAGAAGCCGAAAATGGAATCAGGGGATTGGAGCTTATGACGGAAAGCATTGATCTGGTAATTCTTGATATCATGATGCCGGGAATGTCCGGCCTCAGAACTTGTGAGGAAATCAGAAAAAAATCCAATGTACCCGTACTCTTTCTAACTGCCAAGGCGAAAGAATCTGATAAGCTGATCGGTTTCATGGCCGGCGGAGATGATTATCTCACCAAGCCGTTTTCTTATGCAGAATTACTGGGAAGAGTAAAGGCGCTTTTAAGACGTTATCATCAGTATCAGGGAAAAAATATGGTGGAGGGGGAGGAGACAAAAGAGTTTCTGGAGATGGCAGGAATCCGGATAAACCAACAATATAATGAGGTTCAGGTAAGAGGAAAAAAGGTTGATTTATCAAATATTGAATATCACATTCTGCTTTTAATGATGCAAAATCCTAAAAAAATATTCTCTGCCCAGAATTTGTACGAGAGTGTTTGGAATGAACCATATTTTTATAATTGCAACAGTACAGTCATGGTACATATCCGTAAATTACGGGTAAAGATTGAAGAATCGCCGCAAGAGCCGCAGTATATCAACACCGTGTGGGGAAAGGGGTATCGTTTTGGGACATAGAGAGAAAATGAATTATAATTCCATGTATTTCCGTTTCGGAATATGGATTATTGCAGCACTGCTGTCTTCCGTTACGCTGTTCGTTTTTTTGCAGAGCACCGGAAAAACACTGCTTGATTCCTATTATGTACAAAGCGGTTATCTGAAAAAAGAGAATAACCGCAGGCTGGAAGCCTTCCAGACGTTCATCAACAAAGAAGAAGTTTCAATCCTGGATACGGATAAAATTGCAGCGTGGGTGAAAGAGCAGTCAGTGGTTTCTTTGCAAATATACAAGGGAGAAGTCCTTCAGTATGATTCTGATTATCCGGAAGGTGAAAGTATGCCTGAATTCTCCTTCAGTGGGAATTATGAAGATTATGAAGCATACCATTTAGTTCAGTTTGCAGATCAGGAAGGTTATGTGTTCCTGACAGGATATTACAATCAACAGTTTTATAACGGTATCACAGTCGGATCGGTTTTATTGTCAGCGCTGCTGCTGATTGGTGTAGTGATGCTGCAGGTGCATAAGGTTATAAGATATATTCGCACACTGAATCAGGAAATCCAGATTTTAGAAAGCGGCGATTTGGATTATGCAATTACGGTTCGGGGAAAAGATGAACTTGCGTCTATGGCAGCAGGGTTGAACAGTATGCGGCAATCTCTCAAGGAGCAGATGATAGAAAAAGAGGAGGCAGTAAAGCTAAACGGGGAAATTATTACTGAGATGTCTCATGAACTGAGAACGCCATTAACGGCGCTGCTGATATATATTGATATTCTACGTTCAAATAAGCAGTGGGATGTTGAATTTATATTAAAATATGTCAATAAAATCGAACAAAAAGCAAAGGAAATAACAGCATTGGCTGATCATATCATGGACCATTCCTTAGAAGATAAATCGGTTGTAGTGCCGGAACAGAGTTTTGAACATCGGGATGCCGATTTTTAAGAGTTTAGAAACGTTTAGCTTTAGTTAAGGAACGATTTAAGTTATCCGCGTTAAGCTATAGATGTCTCAAGCATATTGAGAACTATAAAATACGAAGGAGTGATGATACATGAAAAAAATGTTTCTTGTGCCGTGCTTGTCTATGGTGTTAGCCTTGGGGAGTACAATGGTCTCTATGGCGGCAACAGGCTGGGCGCAGGAGAACGGCACATGGGTCTACTATACCAGTAGTAAAGACAAGGCAGCGGATACGCTTAAAAAATCCGGGAATCACTGGTATTACCTGGATGAGAATGGCGAAATGGTGACAGACAGGCTGGTAGAATATAATGATGACTTCTACTATGTAAATTCCACCGGGGCGGTTGTGACAAATGAGTGGAAGGCTGTTCCAAACGAGTCTCCATCAGACGGTGAGCCGGATGAATGGTGGTATTATTTTCAGAGTAATGGAAAAGCTGTGAAAAAACCATCCGGGACCAATACGGCAAAGCTGGTCACTTTGCCGGTAAAGTCTGGAACGGCGAAATTCATCTTTGACGAGAACGGCCATATGATGAGCGGCTGGATTAACGAGAACGGCGAAATGCTGACAGAAGATGACGCCTGGAAAAGCGGAGTATATTATGCAGGAGGTAATGACGATGGCAAGATTGTAACTGGATGGAGATATATCACGGCTGAAAATGATGAGGATACGGACCGGGATGGCGATGGCTATTGGTTTTACTTTAAAACCAACGGAAAAAAAATAACGGATACGGACAGCAAAACAATCAACGGAAAAAAATACCGGTTCAATGAACATGGCGCGGCACAATTTGACTGGTACAATAAACCGACTGTGGCAACCGGATCGGATGCAACTCCCTCCAACACAGTCAACCGGTATTACAATGAAGAAAGCCAGACATGGCTGGCAACCGGCTGGTTTAAAACAGTTCCAAGTGAAGACGTGGACGCAGAGGCGCATAACAATGATGAAGCTCATTGGTTCTATGCAGATAAGAAAGGAGATTTAACAAAAGCACAGATTAAAGCAGTGAATGGCCAGAAGTATGGGTTTGATGTGAATGGAAAAATGCTTCATGGCCTGTATAAGATTACCTTCGCGGATGATAAAAAAACCATAGAAACGGCGGTGGAAATTGAGAATGAGGCGGATATCCCGACCGCTTCCGAGGATGGCGTATATGTGTACTATTTTGGAAATTCCCCGAAAGAAGGAGCGATGATAACCGGAGATACATCAATTGAGATTGATGGGGAGACATACCAGTACCGTTTTAAAAAGTCAGGAGCTCAGAAAGGCGCGGGCGCAGACGGAATTGAAGATAATGCGATCTATGTTATGGGAAAGCGTCTGAAGGCAGACAAAGATTCAAAATATGAGGCGGTTACCTATAACGATGAGCAGTATCTGATCAACACCTCCGGCAAGATCATGAAAAATGCGAAGAACCAGAAAGACGCAGACGATGTGTATTACTGTACCGATAAGAAAGGTGTGATTACATATCAGGGGACAGAAAAATATAAGAAATAGAACGCCGTGATAGGAGGCAATTCGTTTAGACTTTTTGGAGAACTGGAACCACTCTCGCCAGTTCTCCTTTAGTTGTATCTACATCGGTTCATTAAAAACGGTTAGTGAAATGTTTTAAAGGAGAAAATCAATGAGTAAATACAAAAACTATATTATTACTATTTTGACTTTTTTACTGTCATTTATTATTCAACATAGATTAGTAAATATGGGACTAATTAATCCAGAGAACTTAGCAATGGATTTGATTTCTTGGCTTGTGATATTTACGTTAATATATTTAATAATAACAACAGTATACAAATCAAAATAATAATCATCATCTGCTTTTGGAAAAGATATTCGCATACAACTGGTCCAAATGACTATAGTGGACGAACCAGTAACTGAACTCCGCCAGCAGAATACCGGCTGCTACATCAGGAATCACATGCTGTTTCGTGGTAAGGGTGGAGATACATATGGCCAATGCCATACCAAAAACAAATAATCGATAGGGCCGCCAAATCTTATGCTGCCCACGGACTCCCACATAGCACAGCCAACTGACCAGACAATGGATTGATGGGAGCAGGTTGTCAGGTGCATCAAGTCGGTAGAGCAGGTTGAGGGATAGATTCCAGAAACCATGCTCACTAACCGGCGGACGCGCATTAGTCGTTGGGAAAAGCAGAAAAAAGACAAGACATATCGTTTTTGCGAAAAAGTCAGCACTCAGAAAGCGGTATGCGTGATCTTTTCCCAGCCTGCAGCACATAAGGTACTGAAATGGCCAATAAAGGAAACTGAAAACATAGATGGACAACGTCCAGGGGATAACCGGGATAAGCGAATCCAGGGGCGTTGTGATGTCATAGTGGAAGTGGTTCCGCATCAACATTCTGGAACCGCAGTAAACAATCTGATTCCAGAGGAAAGCCAGAATAAGCGGCAGCCAAATATATGCAGGAATCAAGGATCGAAGAGTAAATTTTTTCTTTATCATGTATGACCTCCATAGATAGAATCTTGTGAAGAAGATCATACATGATATCAGCCCGATTTTTTACAGAATTAAGATTATTTAAGCAATTTTAAGGAGTGTACCACCTGGATAACAGAGTTCAGAAATGTTAAGAACTGATTCAGAAATGCTTAAGGGCCAACTGTTAAGATATCGGTATCAGAGAGAAATATCTCTGAAGTACATAATATGAGGAGAAATGAAAAATTGGATTATATACTGGAATATTTCAACAAAACCGTGGCAACTTTTCCGGGCCGGGAAGCGGTAGATGACGGGGTGAACTGTTATAATTGGCAAGAACTTCATTTACTGACACAGCATATTGCCTCGGCTGTGGCAGAGGAAAGCATTGCAGGGAGGCCAATACCGGTATTCATGGAAAAAAGTGCCGATGCGGTTGCCGCTTTTCTTGGAATCATAACGGCAGGATGTTTTTACGTCTATTTAAATCCGGATCTGCCGGATGAACGAATCCGAAGAATGCTTCAGGTTCTTGATGCAGATATGGCAATTGCGGATGAGCAGCTGAAGAAACGTCTGATATTGGCAGGATTTCAGGGAAATCTTCTGGGAATAGAAAAAGCCAAAGCAGAACCAATCCATATGAAAGCGATAAAGGAGAGGAGCGCAGGAATACAGAACAAAGATTATCTATATGGAATTTTCACTTCCGGCTCCACCGGAATCCCCAAAAACGTAGTGGTAAGCCATCAGGCGGTACTCGATTTTATGGAGGATTTCTGTCAGGAATTTCCGGTAAAATGCCAGGATATATTGGGAAATCAGGCGCCGTTTGATTTTGATGTATCGGTAAAAGATATTTATCTGTCTGTTATTACCGGAGCCAAGCTGGTTCTGATACCAAGAAGAATGTTTGCGGAACCGGCGCTGCTGCTGGACTATCTCTGCGAAAAGAGAGTTACTGTTTTAATTTGGGCGGCCTCTGCACTCTGCATAGTCAGTGGAACGAGGGGATTTGAATATAGAATTCCGGAGCTGATCCGCCGTGTCATGTTCAGCGGTGAAGTGATGCCGCAAAAACAGTTAAGGATATGGCGGAAAGCACTTCCAAGAGCAGAATTCGTCAATCTTTATGGACCGACAGAAGTCACCTGTAACTGTACTTATTATCGTGTAACCGGGCGGGAGCCGGAACATGTGCCGCTTCCCATAGGGATTCCTTTTGCAAAGCGAAATGTTTTTCTTTTAAACGAATACGATATGCCGGTTATGATGGACGGAATACTGGGTGAAATCTGTGTCGGAGGAGCAACACTCGCGGATGGCTATTACCGCAATGAGGCAGAGACCAGCAAGCGGTTTATCAGAAGTCCTGTCAAAAGCCATGCAGGAATGACAATTTACCGGACAGGAGATTTGGGGTTTTTTGATAACCGGGGGAATTTATGTTTTACAGGAAGAAAAGATTTTCAGATTAAACGGATGGGGCACCGGATTGAACTGCAGGAAATTGAACATGAATGCAGTTTAATGACAGGGATATGGCAGGCCTGCTGTATTTACGATGGAAAAGATATCACCTTATTTTATGTAGGTGAAGCAGAAAATGGGCAGGTACGCAGAGTCTTGAAGGAGAGACTTCCGCGATATATGCTGCCCGGTCATTTTGTGAATTTACAGAGCATGCCATTAAATAAAAACGGGAAAATCGACAGGGAATATTTAAAGGCCTGGAAAGGAGGCGTATAGATGACGGATACAATTTTACAAGAGGCGGCAAAACAATATAAGACGCCGTTTTATCTGTTTGATATTGATGAATTAATCCAGAACGTAGAGCGGATTAAGAAACTGGCAGGTGAAGATATCAATATCTGCTATGCAATGAAGGCAAATCCCTTTCTGGTTACTGCGCTGGCAGAAAAGGTCAACAGGATTGAGGCATGTTCAGCTGGGGAATATGATATCTGTAGAAACCAGGGAATCAAGACTGAGAAGATTATTTTGTCTGGAGTATTAAAAAAGAATGAGGAGCTGGAACGGATATTCAGAAAAGAGATGACGCTGCCAGTGATTACAGCAGAATCAAAAGAACAGTTTTTCCTGATTTCTGAATTGGCTCGAAAATATGAAAAAAATGTTCGTATCCTGCTTCGGCTGACCAGTGGAAATCAATTTGGCATGGAACTCAGTATAGTGGAGGAATTGATGATAGACAGTCTTGAAAATCCATATTTAAAGATAGCAGGGCTGCATTATTTTTCAGGAACACAGAAAACGGATGTGAGTCTCATGACACATGAATTGCTTTATCTGAATGGAATTTACAAGGAATTCAAGAACCGATATGGGATAGAATTGGAGGAAATGGAGTACGGACCGGGGGTTTTTGTGGAATATTTTCAGAAACAAAAAGAATGGGAGATGGAAGCCGCTTTCCAGAAACTGAAAATGTGTGCCAAGAATATGAGCTTTCAGGGAAAACTCACTCTGGAGCTTGGAAGAAGCCTGACAGCTGCATGTGGATATTATGTGACAACCATCCAGGAATTAAAAAAGAATGGAAATGCTTCGTATGCAATTGTGGATGGCGGAATTCATCAAATGCATTACGATGGTCAGATTATGGGGATGAAACTTCCGTTTTACCGGCAGCTTCCCAGAAAAAGCTGTGGGGGAGCCTATTGGAATGTATGCGGAGCGCTTTGCACAGTCAACGATATACTCGCAAAAAGCATGTGGCTGAATGAGGCTCAAAAAGGAGATGTCATCGTTTTTGAAAAAATGGGAGCTTATTCGATTACAGAGGGGATGGCGCTGTTTCTCAGCAGGGAGCTGCCCGGGATTCTCGTGTTTAAGGAGGCGGCCGGACTGATTCAATTCAGACCGTCACTATTAACCAGCTTGTTTCACAAACCATTTTTAGAAGGAGAAATGACAGATGGACGAATTAATGAAAATCTTACAGGAGTTGGAACCGGATGTAGATTACAAGGAGGAGCAAGCTCTTATTGATTCCCATATCCTTGACTCATTTTTGATCCTGGAATTAGTTGCAGAGCTGGAGGATACATTCCATATTCGCATTTCTCCTGCGGACATCGTGGCAGAAAACTTTAATTCAGCCGGAGCCATGTGGAAAATGATAGAGCGGCTTAAGAAAGAACGGTAATATGGCTTATCATACAACAATATACTTGTTCCTTTTTTTCCCGGCAACTATAATCGCATACCAGCTTATGCCTGTGAAGTACCGCTGGTATGTGCTGCTGCTTTTCAGCTATTACTTTTATTATTGTATCAGCGGCACGCTGATGATCTATATTATGGCGGCAACCATGATTACATATGTATCAGGCCTTTTAATTGAAAAAAAGAAAGGGTTTCTGATTTTCGGTATCCTGTTGCTGATAGGGACTTTGGCTTATATGAAATACTATAATTTTTTTGCCGCCAATGGAAATCGAATTTTAAAATTGATATCATCAGAACAGCCCTTTTCGCTAAAGACTATAATCTTGCCTATTGGAATTTCATTTTATACATTATCGGCAGCGGGATACCTTATAGACGTTTATTATAAAAAGATACCAGCAGAAAGACAAATCGGAAAGCTGGCATTATTTTTTGCATTTTTTCCAACCGTTATGGAAGGGCCAATCTGCCGGTATGGCGAATTAGAAAAGAATTTATTCGCAGGACACAGGATTACCATGGAACGGCTGGCCGCAGGAATTCAGAGGATCTTTTGGGGGCTTTTAAAGAAGATGCTGGTGGCAGACCGGTTAAACGTTCTGGTAAAAACCGTATATGACGGATATCAAAATTATGACGGAACCGTCATTGGCGTGGCGGCCGTTGCCTATACCATTCAGCTGTATATGGAATTTTCCGGTTGTATGGATATTGTGATTGGTACCGGTGAGATATTTGGTATTACATTGCCGGAGAACTTCCGGCGTCCTTTTTTTTCAAAAACAGTATCAGAGTTTTGGAGAAGATGGCACATATCACTGGGAAGCTGGTTGAAAGAATATGTGTTTTATCCAGTATCTATGTGTGGGCCGGTAAGAAAACTGTCAAAGACGGTCAGGAAAAGGAACCGGCACTGGGGAGAGGTTACAGCCGCGGCGTTGGGACTGTTCCCGGTATGGCTTTGTAATGGGATATGGCATGGACCGAGATGGAGTTACATATTTTATGGATTCTATTATTTTACATTGATTCTGCTGTCCATAGCTCTGCGTCCGTGGTCAGACAAGATGCGTAGCATATTAAGGCTGGAGCGGCATCCTGTGATATATGAGTTATTTCAGATAGGCAGAACATGTTTGTTGGTTGTGATTGGAGAATTATTTTTCAGGGCAGAAGGTTTGAGAATTGGACTTAATATGTTTATACGTCTATTGACGCAGTTTCAACCATCATCTTTTTGGAATGGGACGTTATTGACTCTGGGCTTGGACCGGTGGGATTTCATGGTGATTGGAGCGGCACTGGTTTTCGTTTTTCTCGTCAGTTTGGCTGAGGAGAGAGGAAGGAATGTGCGCCAGGATATAAAAATGCTTCCTTTACCGTTGCGTTGGAGTATTTATTACAGCGTGATGCTGGCTGTTTGCCTGTTCGGGGCTTACGGTGTTGGTTATTTGCCGGTAGAGCTTATTTATGCAAATTTTTAATCAGGAGGAAGAAATCCTTTGAAATATAGAAGAAGCCTGTTGTTCTTTTTCATTTTTTTCTGTCTATTGTCATGGAGCGCCAGGCTTGTGAAACCGAAAGCACATACCATCGAAAGCGGGGTAGAAAGCCGCGATATCCATGCAATCAATGTACTGTCCGAGCTGCCTCAGACATTGCAGGTTCTTTTTCTGGGTGACAGTGAAATACAGACGGGGGTATTGCCAATGGAACTGTGGAAGAACCATGGAATTACCTCTTATGTATGTGGGCAGTCAGGTCAGAGGACGATGGAGACTTACTTTTGGCTGAAGACAGTATTGAAGAACCAGACGCCCAAACTGGTGGTTCTGGAAACGGATCAGTTTTATCATTGCAGAGATACGCAGACAGAATTAAAAAATGTGATAAAGAATGCCGCCCATTATTACTTTCCGGTTTTTAAATACCATAACCGATGGAAGTCATGGGGGAATTCGGGGGACCAGGTTTCAGGGACGGAAAGAAATCCATTAAAGGGGTATAATTATCATAATGAAACGAAGCCATATACTGGTGGAATCTATATGAAGGAAACCGATAAAAAGGAGAGAAGCAAACCAATCGTAAGGTTCTGGATGGACCGGATTCTGAATCTTTGCCAGAAAAATGATATAAACGTCCTTTTACTGGGGATTCCGGCTCCGCTCAATTGGAGCTATGCTCGTCATAACGAGGTAAATGAATATGCATTGGAAAAAGGGGTGCCATATCTGGATCTTAACCTGATGGAAAAGGAACTGGCAATCAATTGGAAAACCGATACCATGGACGGCGGGGATCACTTAAACATAAATGGAGCCAAAAAGGTGACAGCATACCTCGGTACATATCTGAAACATAATTATGCATTGACGGATTTCAGGGAGAGCCAGATGTATCAGTATTGGAACCGGGATTGGAAAAAAAACATGGAGATAATAGGTAAAGGCTCAACGAGAATAGGTGACTTTTAGTAGAATAAATTTGTGATACTAATAATTGTGTATGGGAGATAGGGTGAAGAAAAAAGTATTAATTATTGATGATGATTTAACGGTTTGCCGCCAAATTAAGTATGCTTTACAAAGCATAACTACAGATGTGTATTATGCTATTTCTGTATCGGAAGGCCTTAAGCGCTTCATGGAACAGGAATACTGCCTTGTAATTATGGATGTTGTCTTGTCGGAAGCAGACGGTCAAGAGTTACTTAAAATAATGAGAAGAACCAAGACAACCCCCATCTTAGTCTTGTCTTCTAAACCAGGCCGTGAAGCAAAACTGTCTACATACCAGGCGGGAGCTCACGCATACCTGGAAAAACCTTATGAATTGGAGGAGTGTTTGGCACAGGCAGAATCCCTGATGGATCTATATGTCAACTTGAAAGCCCCCAAAAGTCGCTGTTATACATTAGCGTTTGGTATGGATTTGATGATTGATCCGGATAGAAGAACGGTGATGTTGGATAGCAAGGAATTGAATCTTGCTCGCAAGGAGTTTGATCTGCTTTTCTGCCTTGCAAGCCATGCCGGCCAGGTCCTAAGCAGAGAGCAGCTCTACAGCTTGGTCTGGAATAATGAAAATGCATATGATATAGATGAGGCGGTAAAGAGCCAGATTAAGACTCTACGGAAAAAGCTGACAGCCTACAACCGGGAATATATTAAAAATGTCTGGGGCATTGGATATCGCTTTGTTGATGAAAGCAAAAAATAAATGATTCTTTAGAATACCGAGGAGACATTGCGCTTCTCGGTATTTTTGTCGAAATTTACCGAAGCCTTCCCCAAATTTCCCCCGAAAATCCCCTAAATATCCCCCTCCCCTATTTTATAATCTCATTTAAGCTGATATTGTGGATTATTTAACATACATTTTACCCGGCAGCCCGTCAAAAAAAAGCCGTGCTGAGAGGGTTTTGTTAATATGGTCATAAAAAACAGATCTCCTTGAGCATTGCTGATGTTTGGGGGGATTTTTTTGCGTTGGTTGATTTCTTCGCCGCTGCTGGTTAAAAGCAGCGATATTATAGGTCAGCTGTAACTCAGAAAAGAGAATTGACCTAAAACAAAGGCTGGTTATACCTTTGTTCCTGGCTGGGGACAGGGATAAACAATCGAGGCAGAAAAAAGACAGACACAGGCAGCAGGATGCTAAAGATTATGACTCAACCAATCATTATGCTTTCTGTGTTTCTGTCCATAACACCCGGTGCCGTTCACCGCCGGGCTTGTTCTTCATTTCGAATTTCAAGAATTGGAGGACAAGCCCTATGGCGGAAGAAAGGATTTATACCATTATTGTACAGAGAGAACGTGTGGAAGTGAGCAGAGAAGTTTATTACGCCTATCATAAAGCCCGTGAGGCGGAACGGTATCAGAATCGTGTCATCCGGCAGATTGAAATGTCGCTGGAACGGTTCCAGGAGGAAGGGGTGAACGCGGAATACCGTGTGGTCCGTTCGTCTCCGGGAATTGAGGAGGAAATGATCCGGGCCGAAGATAACCGCAGACTGTACCAGGCGCTGGATGAACTGAACGTGGAGGAACGGCTGTTAATTGACGCTTTGTTCTTTTCTGGAATTACGGAAAGCGAACTGGCAGCCCGTCTCGGAGTTACCCAGCAGGCAGTGAGTAAGCGGAAGAAACGGCTTCTGAGAAAGCTCCGTGAAAAAATAGAATAAATTTTTTGTTTTCTGAGGTTGTGGGCCCCTTCACTTTTTCCTTTATAGGAGTGAAGAGGCTTATTCAGTCCCCGTTGTTCCTTGAAAACTTCATATCCAGCGATTACGATACGTTAGCTGTCCAGCGCGAAAGCGAAAGCGGCATAGAAAGATACGCCACGACCACCTGCAGGATCTCTAGTATTCTGTCAATCCGATCATATCGAAGGTGCAGAGCGGTTTTTTCTGTTCTGGAAATGGCCCGTGGCCGGGCCATCCCGCCATGACCTGGGCAGCCTATGATGATACTTCCGTCCAGTCACAGCCCCTTTTGACCGAGGGATCACGCAATGAGGGCGGCAGCCGGAGATCCCGGCTGGGGCAGCGAAAGAAGCTGTGCCCATGACGGCCTTGCCAGGGCCGGTTGTAATCGACTGCCAGGCTCCGGGGAGGTGTGCCGAATAGGAGCAAGAAGTATTAAATAAAAATGAAATGAAGAACAAGTACGTTTTTTACTGTGTGGCGGCGGCTGTTTTTTAACCGCCGCCATCAGATGCAGTTTATCGAAACAGTGAATTTTTGTCAAATTGGCTAAGAATACCATCCATTTTTATTGGATATGGTGATAGCTGTTTTAGGATAATTCAGATATGTTGTGGTACAGAAAGAATAATCCATCGAAGGAGAAAGTGAATTGTGAAGAATGATAACAAAAAGACAGTAGCAATGTATATCCGATTTGGGAGAGCAGAATCGTCCAATCACAGCTCTTGCAAATGCGGCAGCATTGACTGGAAACAGATGTGGGAGGATTATCGAAAGGAGCAGGAAAAATATCCCTTGTGTAAAGTTTTGCTTTAAAAGAGAACTGGATAAAACTACATAGAGTTTCATCCCCTTGCGAAATCCGAGTGAGGGGATTTTTTTGTTTCCAGAAAATCAGGCAAGAGAGAGGAGAACCAAAGTGAATATTTTAAGAGGTGATTTATACTATGCAGACCTGACACCGGTAACCGGTAGCGAACAGGGCGGCGTAAGGCCGGTGCTGATGATCCAGAATGATATGGGGAACCGGTTCAGTCCAACTGTCATCGTAGCGGCCGTAACCAGCAGGCAGGACAAGCATCCGCTGCCGACCCATGTCCCAATCAGTCCAAACTATTGCGGTCTGAAAGAGCACTCCGTTGTACTGCTGGAGCAGCTCCGGACCATCGACCGTGTTCGTCTGCGGGAGTACATAGGCCGGTTGACGGAAGAGGATATGAAACAGGTGGATCATGCGCTGCGGATCAGCATCGGCCTTAGTTAGACAGAAAACAACAAAACGGCAGAAAGAGCCGAGTCGTATATATAGATTTAAAGTTCGATTGAACGTTGTAGTCCAGAATAGGAGGGAGAGGATCTTATGAACGAAAAGAAAAAAGCATGGGTATATACCCGGATCGATGCGCCGGAGGACCGGTATGGGAGTTTGAAACGGCAGGATCAGAAGTTAACCGAATATGCTTCCCGCATGGGCTGGGAGGTAGTCGGTCATTCCCAGGACACCGGTTCCTGCCGGGATATGAACCGGCCCGGCCTCCAGGCGCTGACCGATGCGGTATCACAGGGATGTGTGAATATTCTGGTGGTGAGCGGTCCCGACCGCCTGAGCCGCAATGCAAAGGACATTATTGCCTATGCAGAGTTTTTACAGAACTTTGGTGTGGAGGCTTATTCGCCGGAGCAGGGAAGGATTGAAGTGCTCTGCACTTCTGTGTTAAAGAACTCGGCATTGGCGATACCGGAAGACAGTCCGAATTTATCCATTCATTAGGAGGCAGGCCATGGAACAGAAGAAAGAAACAAACGAAGTCCGGTACAGTGTAGCCCGGAAACTGCTGAATCTGATGCTGGAAAATGGCTTTATCTCGGAGGAGGAATACAAAAAAATCGATGCCTTGAACCGGGAAACATTTTCTCCGGAATTGTCGAAAGTATATGGGTAAAAACACTAGATATATCTGAAAACTTGTGGTATTGTGTGGTGCTAACAGGAGAGCAATGAAAGGAAGGAGAGAAGCCTATGGCGAAGAAGGTTTTAAAGAAAATCACAAAAATTGAGCCTGTTAGCAGCGGTTCCGCCGCCAATGCGGTGGAAGTCAAACGTGTCTGCGCCTACTGCCGCGTCAGTACGAACTCGGCAGACCAGAAAAATTCCTTTGAAGCCCAGGTAGACTATTACACCCGGCTGATTGGGGAAAAGGAAGGTTGGGTGCTGGCCGGTATCTATGCAGACGAAGGCCGGACCGGTACAAAGCTGTACCGGAGAGATGACTTCCAGTTAATGATGGAGGACTGCCGACAGGGGAAAATTGATTTGATTCTGACAAAGTCCGTGACCCGGTTTGCCAGAAATACATTGGACAGCATCAAAGCCATCCGGGAACTGAAGGCTCTTGGGGTAGCCGTTTACTTTGAGAAGGAGAGGGTCAACACCCTTATGGAAAAGAGCGAGCAGATGATAACCATCTTAAGTTCCATCGCCCAGGGAGAATCCGAGAATATATCTTCCAATAGCAAATGGTCAGCAGTACGGCGGTTTCAGAATGGTACCTTTATCATTAGCAGCCCACCCTATGGATATGAAAACAACGAGGACGGAGAACTGGTAATAAAAGAGAAGGAAGCGAAGGTAGTGCGCCGGATCTTTGATGCATACCTGGGAGGGAAAGGATCCTATACCATTGCCGCAGAACTGGAGGCGGCAGGGATTCCCACTATCCGTGGGGCAAAGGAATGGCAGGACAGTGTGATAAAAGGGATCCTGCAAAACTGTGTTTATGAAGGGGATCTGCTGCTTCAGAAATCCTATAGCACGAATGGGGTTCCATTCACCCGAAAGACCAATCGGGGAGAACTGCCTCAGTATCTGATTACGGATGACCATGAGCCAATCCTTACCAGAGAGGAGGCTGCGGCAGTCCGTCAAATTTATGAGTACCGGAGGGAACAGCAGTGTGTGGACGATACCAGCGTGTATCAGAACCGGTATGCATTCAGCAGCCGGATTGTCTGTGGGGAGTGTGGGACAAATTTCCGCAGGCAGAAAATCTATATCGGAAAACCATATGAAAAAATCCAGTGGTGTTGCTACCAACATATCAAAGACAGTAAGAAATGCAGCCAAAAGGCAGTCCGTGAGGACGTCATCCAGGCTGCATTTCTTACGCTCTGGAACCGGCTTGCCAGCAACTATGAGGAGATCCTGATCCCCATGCTGGCGGCGCTGAAGGCAATCCAGGGCAACCCCGAGCAGGACCGGGAGATGCAGGAGATAGAACAGAATATCCAGGAATTGAAACGGCAGGGATACAGGCTGGGCAGGATACTTACCGAAGGCAGCATAAGCTCTGCCATTTTTATCGAGAGACAGAACCAGATTGAGGCACAGCTGGAAGCGCACCGGAGGCGGCTGCGACAGCTGCAGGGACAGAAAGCCTTTGAGTGGGAGATATCACAGACCGAATATCTGATAAGCGTCTTCCGCAACCGTCCTGCCATTCTGGAAGCATATGACGAGGAATTGTTCCTGCTGCTGGTGGACCATATCACGGTGCTGCCCGGGCGCCGGCTGGTATTCCGGCTGAAAAATGGCCTGGAACTGGAAGAAAATGAACAGGAGGTGAGAAGAGTATGAAACAACGCCATATGCCGCTGGGGTATCGGATGATAGGAGGAAAAATTTTCATAGTTCCAGAACAGGCGGAACTTGTGAAAGAAGTCTTTCAGGCATATTCGGAAGGGAAATCCATGTACCAGCTTGCAAAGAGGCTCACGGAGCAGGGAGCGCTCAATGCAAACCATAAGCCAGTCTGGAACCATGGGACGGTTGGAAAAATCCTGGAGAACCGAAGGTATCTGGGAGACGAATTCTATCCAGCCCTTGTGGAACCGGAACTGTTTTACAAGGTACAGGAGCGCAGAAAAGAAAAAAGCAGGGAACTGGGGCGTATCATGCAGCCCAACAGCTACGGGAAACGCTCCATGTTCGCAGATCGTCTGGTCTGTGGAATCTGCGGTCAGCCCTACCGCCGGTATGTGGAACACTGCGGTCAGCCAGGAGAAAAAATCGTCTGGAAATGTAAGTACTACATAAATGGAAATAAGGTGTACTGCCGGAATGTGTTCCTGGTAGACAGCCAGATTATAAATGCATTTATGGAACTTTTAAGACTACTAAAGGGCGGCAGGTTCCGTCTGGAGCCAGAAACGGCCGAGCAGGGGCTGCCATACAGCCGGGAGGCGGCGGAACTAAACAGGAAGCTGCAGGCGCTGGAGGAGGAGCCAGGGTATCCAGCGAAGGAAATGGTGCAAGTGATTTATGAACGGGCCAGGTCCCAGTACAGGGTAGCCCGTATCCGGGACCGGGATTACCAAACGGAAAAACTGAAGGCGGTACTGAAAGAGGTTGTACTTACAGAAGGATTTGACAGCAGGCTTTTTCAGACCATCATACGCCGGATTGTAATACACGAAGACAGACGGTTTGAATTTGAATTAATCAATCGAGTAAAAATAGAACTTCCCATCGGGGAGGCAGTAGAAGGGAGGAGACTGGATGCGCCGGTCCAGAACAGCAACCGTAGTAAAGAAACATATATCTGTGATACCGCCCAATCCGGAGAATAGCCGGAGTGCGCGGACACAATACAAGAGACTGAGAGTAGCGGCCTACTGCCGGGTCAGCACCCAGCAGGAACAGCAGGAGACCAGCTATGAAGCCCAGGTTAGCTATTATACAGAGAAAATCAACAGTAACCCAGAGTGGATCCTGGCTGGAATTTATGCCGATGACGGAAAAAGCGCTACTATGATCCGGAAACGGAACGATTTCCAGGCTATGATTGATGACTGTATGGCGGGGAAAATTGATATGGTCATCACAAAATCCATCAGCCGCTTTGCCAGAAACACGGTTGATTCCCTCACCAACATAAGAAAGCTGAAAGCGAAAAATATCGCGGTGTTTTTCGAGAAGGAGAATATCAACACCCTGGGAGATGGCGGGGAGATGTTAATCACCATTCTGAGCAGCCAGGCCCAGGAGGAAAGCCGGAACCTGAGTGAAAATGTCCACTGGGGATATGTGAGGCAGTTTGAGAACGGGGTGGTGTATGTCAACCACAATAAGTTCCTCGGGTACACCAAGGATGAGGAGGGAAACCTAATCATTGAACCTAATGAGGCGAAGCTGGTGCGCCGGATTTTCCGGATGTATCTGGAAGGGAGCAGCATCAATAAGATCGCAGAGATCCTCACAAACGAGGGAGTGAAAACTGTGACAGGAAACACCAGCTGGCATGCTTCCGTGATTTCCAAGATGCTGATGAATGAAAAATATATGGGGGATGCGCTGCTGCAAAAAACCTATACCGTGGACTTCCTGGAAAAGAAGAGGGCGGTCAATAAAGGAATCGTACCGCAGTATTATATCGAAGGCAACCATGAAGCGATTATCCCTCGGGAGCTGTTTTACCAGGTACAGGAGGAGCGGGCCCGCCGGGCGAATGTTTACCGCCCGGCAAAAAAGAAGGGAACCACTATCCGGGGAAAATACAGTTCCAAGTATGTGCTGGCTGACATCATGTACTGCAAGGAATGCGGACAGCCTTACCGCAGGCAGGTATGGGTGAACGGGGGAACCAAGAAGCCGGTGTGGCGCTGTTACAGCCGCTTGAAGAGCGGAACCAAAAAGTGCAAACATTCCCCCAGTCTGGAAGAAAAAGCGCTCCACGAAGCGATTATGGAGGCCGTCAACTCTGTGGTAAAGGATGAAGGGGAGTTCATCGATGCCTTCCGGGATAATGTCATCCGGATCCTGGGCAGTTACTCGGATAACGTAGAACCAACCGAATATGATGAGAAGATCGATGCGCTGCAGAAACAGATGCTGGCATTAATCGAGGACAGCGCCAAAACGGAGAGCGCCGATGAAGAGTTCGACCGGGCGTACCGGGAGATCGCGGACCAGATCCGGGCCTTCAAGAAAAAGAGGACGGAGTTGATTCGGGAAAAGCAGCTGGCCGAAGCTTACGATCAGAGAGTGGAAGGCATGGGCCAGTACATCCAAAAGACCAACTACTTAAAGCGCCAGTTTGATGATGAACTGGTCAGACGGCTGATTAAGGGTATCAAGGTAATCAGCGAAGATAAGCTTGAAATCCAGTTCCACTCCGGGATTGTGATGACACAGACAATCAACAATTATGACTAAGACCGGCGGCAGAATCAAAGGATTCCTGCCTGCCGGGATCCTGACAGTGGCAAGAATAAAGTCCCCAGACACCGTGTGATATCCCGATCACGACTGGGGGTTTTATTGTTGGCATTACAGGAGTTACAGGAACGATAGAAGTGGAGGAGCAGCAGAATGGTATCGGAAGAGTTGAAAAAGATGTTTGAAGGGCGGATTGCAATGCAGGATATGCATTATGTGGGGAAAGCCTGCTATGGGAGACTGGAGGAGAATCTCAGAGGGAAGATTGAGTTGGGGCAAGGCTTCCTGGACAGTGGATATACCCGTCTTACCGTTTCAGTGCTAGAACGGACCAATGGGCTGGTGGACCAGATGAAGTTTTTAATCAGTGATGTGACCGGTCTGAAACAAGAAACGGAAGGGGAACGGATGACAGGGCCGGAACTGAGCTCGTATAAGGATTCTGTCTGGTGGAATTGTGAGATGGATGAGGCGGACTACCAGAAGATAGCAGAGGCGGTCAATGGATATTTGTCTCTGTTTCAGTCGGAAGAACTGGTTCAGGGGCAGAAGGAAGGAGAGTCCCAGAGGCAGAATGAACAGGCGGGAGCGCTGCCGGGTAATATCCTTACTTAAATCATCGGAACAATATTTAATATAGAAGGAATGAGGAAGGGGGCAAGGCTTAAATGGAGGTGTTTGTAAAGCGTGAAAACTGGAATGGTGGAATCTGGATGAAGCTGCCAGCCTCGGAGGAACAGGCAGAGCAGGTCCTGGAGGAGCTGGCCGGGTACCATCCTTCCAGGATGATTCCATTCATAGGGGATGTGAAAGCGCCGGTGGCCGGTCTGGCTCATCTGTTAATTGGAGAATTTGTGTTTCAGGATTCAAACCTGGGGCAGTTAAACTACCTTGCCGCAAAGCTTGGTTCCTGGTCGGAACAGGAGCGGGTTGTATTCGAGACTGTACTGCAGAATGAAAAGCCGGATTCCTTGCTGCGGATTGTGGAGGCAATGGACCATTTAGACCAGTACGAATGCCATCCAGAGATAAAATCCCTGGAACAGTATGGACATGATCTGTTTGAGCGGGAAGGAAGAACGCTGCCGGTAGAACTGACCGGCTATTTTGATTATGAAGCATATGGCCGTTTGAATATGAAAGCCAGTGAGCGGTTGACAGATGAGGGGCTCGTCACAAGAATTAAGGCGCCAAAACCAGCAGTGGGAACGAAGCAGAATCCGGAAGTGGTGCAACCTAGATCGGCGGTATTCCGGGTGTATCTGGCATTTGATAAGAGGTATCCGGAAAAGATCTGTTTTTATTTCCCTATGACGGAGAAACAGCTGGAAGCCCTTGAGGAGAAGTGCAGAACATATGATGTTGATGAGGTAGCAGACTATCTCAGCAATATATGGGAGTTGGATCAGTTTCTGCCGTCACGGCTCACATTTAGGGAGATGAACCAGATTGCCATGGAGATACGGAACCTGGCGGATAAAACCACTGTGTCGAGAAAGAAACTTCTGGCTTCTTTAGAGGCGGAGGCTCCCAGGGATGCAGATGCGGCGTGCCGGATTATTCGTAATTATAAGGATTATGAATTCATTCCGGTTCAAGAATTGTCAGCGGAGGTATATGCGAAGTATCTGCTGAATCTGCATCAGATTTACATTGAGAAGGAGCTGGAGCCATATGTCCGTCTCCGGGAATTCGGTTTACAGAAAATGAAAGAAAACGGGCCAGTGGAGACAACATTTGGCGCACTGATCTGCAAGGCACATCCGATACAGAAACTAAGTCCGTCTGTTCAGGAATTCCGTCTGTACAATTCATTGGCTGTAACTGCCTATTGGAATGGAAGTGAATCCTTTGTGCCGGAGCTTTTAAGTGGGGAGAAGCTTCTCTCATATGAAAGCATGATCCGGGAAAAAATCCAGGCCAGCTTAAAAAGCTGCCCCGAGAAGGGGCTGGCGGAATATCTATATTCTGAATTACTTAAAAAACGGGTTGCATCCATGATGCCAGATGTAGAAGCATATGCTGGTAGCCTTTGGGGTGTACTTACGGTACGAACTTACGGAGAGTTAAATAACCGGGAACTGGCGGCTGTGATGGAAGAGTGGAAGGCGATGGCAGATAGCGGCTGGGGAGAAGAACTGTTTTACCGGCCCATTCGGACCGAGAAGGGTGAGATTTATATTGGGTTCTGGGATACAGACAATAATGACAACCTGTTTATAAAAACAGAAGGGGAGTTTCGGCGGGACTGCCTGGGTGGAAGTCAGATTGGGCAGGAGCTGCAGCTTTAAATGTAAGTCTTTCAATTCAAGTTTTTAATGCTTTTCAATGCAAGCCCAGAACAGTGGATAAGTACGAAAAGAACAAATGTTCTAAAAACGTATTGCGATCTTTTATCAGCTCCTGTATAATAGCAGTAGAAAGAGGAGGCGTCGGATTAGATGATTCGGTTATTTGAGTTTCGCGATTTGGATAGGATTATGGAGATTTGGCTGGAGGGAAACTTAAAGGCTCATCCATTTATAAAAGAGGAGTATTGGAGACAGAATTATGAGACAGTCCGCTTTGTGCTGCCAAATGCAGAGGTGTATGTGTTTGAGGAAGACGGGGAGGTTCAGGGATTCATTGGAATGGACGCAGAGTATATTGCCGGATTATTTGTAGCGGAGGGACACCGGGGGCAGGGGATCGGCCATCAGCTGATTTCAGAGGTAAAAAGGAAAAAGCGCCTGTCGTTGCACGTTTATGAAAAGAATACAGGCGCTGTGGCATTTTACCGGGCGGAAGGATTCCGTGTTGAGAACAGCATGACAGAGAAAGAATCTGGGGAGCAGGAGTATCTGATGGTGTTTCATGATGGTAATTGTGATTAACTGTCAAATAAAACGTATACTTAAAGCGGAGGAGAGGACGATGAGCGAAATTGAACGACTGGTTAACCAGTTTAGAGATGCTATAGATATGGCAAGGGACTCAGGGGATTTTGATAAGGATATTTCGTTTTATAAGTTTCCACGAGGTTGTTGTGGTGATGCAAGTGATTTATTAGCTCAGTTTTTATTGGAAAATGGTATTCGAACATATTATGTTTGTGGTATGTATAGCTTTGGTCCACGTGAAAATGCTCAATCACATGCTTGGTTATTGACAGACAATCATACAATTATTGATATTACTGGAGATCAGTTTAAAAGTAATCCAGTATTTTTTAATTATAATAATCCAGTATATGTGGGAGCAGAAGATGATTTCCATAGATTATTTGAAGTTGAAGATAGGGATGTTCATGAAAATAAGGGGTTAAAAAACCTGGGAAGTATGTGCCAGCCTAGATTATTCGAGTTATATAGGAAAATTATCAAATATATCCATTAAAAGATACTTTTATCATTGCGAATGGTGAGGGCCTCGAAAAGTCAGATCTGCTTATAAAAAATTGCTGAAAATATTTCAACTGTTTCGTTCCCTGATAATGTTTAACGAAATAGTAGAGCAAGCCGGATTAATGGGGGAGGTGGCATTATGAAATTTTGGAATCCATGGCACGGATGCAGGAAAATCAGCCCTGGATGTCTGAACTGCTATGTGTACCGCAGGGATGCGGAATTCGGGAAGGATAGTAGCATAATAACCAGAACCTCCAGTTTTGATCTACCGATCAGGCGGAACCGAAAAGGCATATATAAGTTACAGCCGGAGGGAGAATGTGTATATACCTGCATGACTTCGGATTTTTTTGTGGAAGGAGCCGATGAGTGGAGGCCTGAGATTTGGAAAATGATTCGGGAGAGAAGCGACCTCCACTTTGCAATTATTACAAAGCGGATTCATCGATTTCAGGTTGGGCTACCGGAGGATTGGGGAGAAGGGTACGACCATGTAACTATCTGCTGTACCTGCGAGAACCAGAACAGGGCCGACTTCAGGCTCCCTGCTTTTCTAAACTTGCCAATCAGACATCGGACGCTTATTCATGAACCAATGTTGGAACAGATAGAGATTCGCAGTTACCTAGCAACCGGATTGATTGAACAGGTTACCTGTGGCGGGGAGTCTGGCCCGGAGGCCAGGATTTGTGATTACGCATGGATCTTAGATACCATGCAGCAGTGTAGGGAGTATGATGTTCCTTTTTGGTTCAAGCAGACCGGCGCTAATTTCAAGAAGGGAAACCGAGTCTACCATATTGAGAGAAAGGATCAGATGAGCCAGGCGGAAAAGGCTGGGGTGAATTACAAATATAGATGTGATTGACAAAAATGAAAAAATAGAAAATTTCACTTGACAAACTGCGCATAAAAATGTAAAATTAAAGACATTATATAGGCGCGGAGGTGTTGTAGTGGAGAACAGGAACGAATTAGTTGTGAATGAATTACTCCTTAGGCGGGTAGTCAGATCAATTGAAAAGGCAGTTGGTGAAGATATTAAAGATTATCTTAGAGATAATCGAAAAGAAACTAATAACGCCCTTCGTCAAATGCCGGGTGATAATATCAACGAGAATTTGAGGAAGATGGTTGTAGCTGACGGAATTGAATTGATTCCATTTACACGTTCAGCGTGGGATGGAAGAATATTGATTGATAGAAATAATCGAATTACTTATACGATTATTACGAAAAGGACGTTGCATTCTATACCAAGGAAAAAAGGTCGAAGAGTACCACACTATTTACAGTCATTGTTATATAATGAAAATAAAGACTGTAAAGCAACGTTTAAGCAGATGTCTTTAGTTGATTTTGGTGTCATAAAATTTGATGCTGATGAACTGGAAGAAGATTTTGATCATATCATGGGCGGATATATTAGCCGAGAAGAAAATTATCGACATTATATAATTGTGTATGAGGCAGAGCGATGTGAAGTGAAAAATGTTACATTACAGCTTCTTGACAAGGATTTTGATGTTGTTGACGAGTGTTCTCTGAACAATTATATTAATGTTGACTTTGCTAAACTTACAGAGATGAAGCCTGTTACACAAGAAAATAATGAAGAGGAACCACAACGTGTTCATAGCCTTCTCAAGGTTAAGAAGGCAGGAGTGAAGCCTGACATTAAAAAGGTAGATGAAGAACAGGCGTAGTAATGGATGATGTCGGGAGAGTGTACTATGGAAACGAGGAAGTTTTATGGTGATCGTTTAAGAAGCGCAAGGCAGTTCCGAGGGCTTGGACTGATAGAACTTGCTAAGCGTGTTGGAATAAGTAAGCAATCATTATCATTTTATGAGAATGGGGATAATGTACCGCCCCATGAAAATGTATTATCGTTGGCTAGAGAGTTAGAATTTCCATATGAGTTCTTTTGGCATGAAGACAAATGTACAGCTATAACAGAGAATACATACTTTCGTTCACAGGCTAGTGCTGGAAAAAAAGAGCGTTTAGCTCAAAGTGTGAAACTAGAGTATGTGGCCAAAATGTATGAGATTTTATCGGATTATGTTGAATTTCCGAAACTCAATATACCAAAGGTTGAATTTATTGGAAACGATGATCCGCTAGAAATGGACTCTTCAGAAGTAATGCTGGAGATTGAAAAAATAGCAGACCAAGTTAGAGATGAATGGAATCTAGGTAGAGGTCCGATTAAAAATCTACAGTTTGTTTTGGAAGAACAGGGAGTCGTAGTTACAGGATTTCAGCTTAATGAAAGTAAAATAGATGCCTTTAGCCAAAGAGTCCATATGAAAAATGGGGCTAATATCTTTATAATTGCATTGGCTTTAGGATCAAAACCAAAAGAGCGTCTTAACCTAGATATGGCTCATGAGCTAGGACATATTCTGCTACATCCATGGGGAGAGAGCCTCGACTTGATAGATAAGGTGGAATTTAACGGGAGAGAAAAGCAGGCAAATATGTTTGCCAGTGCCCTCCTTTTGCCAAGAGATACATTTGGAGAGGACATAAAAATGTATCCTACAGATTTATCATATTATCAATTTATGAAACGAAAATGGAAAGTGTCAATGCAGGCAATGATGTATCGTAGCCGGCAACTAGGCATAATTACTTTGAATCAGTATCAATATATGATGCGGCAAGTATCAAAGAATGGTTGGAGAACACATGAACCAGGAGATGAACCGGGAGATATCAATGACACGATTTTTCAAGGCGCAATCGATATTTTATTAGAACAGAAGATTTTAAGTGTCAACAGTTTATTGAACGTATTTGGAAAACACGGAGTAATACTTACGATTGAAGATATACAGGATTTGATGCATCTAAGAGATGAGACACTAAAAATTGAGAATAAAATTGTACCGTTACTTCGTATCAAGTAATATTTATATGCTTTAACAGCATAATGAAAATGGTTAGTCCAGATTAGATATCTTGGCTAACCATTTTTTTATCAGAATTAGAGGGCTGCTAAGTATGTTTACTGGTAAACAAACAATTTTATTTCTCTTCGGTTTTTGTATCTCGCCGTTTTGTAGCGGAGAAATTTATTTATATAGGTTCGTATCAGGAATAAAGAAGTATAAAGAGACCACAGCTTAAACTGTGAAGATGTAAAAGGGAGATGGAAGGATGAATTTTTTACAGATGGAGTTGAAAAAAATACTTGGTATAACCAAATGCCGTGAGAACGCGGTATACATTGGAAATAGCGGTTATGTGAGAGTAAACGAAGATGTTCGGCTGCGCTTAGAGTTTTTTCGATCATCTACTTCGACATATGACGGACTTATAATGACAATGCTTAACCGAACAGAAGGTGCAATTGATACCAATGTGTTGAAATTCAAGGATATCTGGGGCTATAAGGCGGTCAGTAATCCCAATTTCAAGGAGGGAATTATCCCACATATTTGGGAAAACGGAAATCAAACGTGGTATGTTTATAAACCAAATCAAAAGGATTATCAGATGTTAGCGGATGAAATCAACCAATATGTTGGACTGTTTCAGGAGGCAGAAATAACTCAGGGGCCGCAAATGAATATGTAAATCCGGGAATATGGTGAGGCTTTACTGTGAAGGAGGTGATGGCGTTCAATGTGTAAATAGAAAAGAGCAGATTGTTATGACGAGAAGATACTGATGAAAGTCAGTGTCTTTTTCTCTTGCAAGAGAGCCAAAAAGAAGGAGGCAGAGTTCCGGCCGGGAAAAGATATCTGACTCTTTTTTGAATGGATTTAGAACAGAAAGCGATTGAAAGAGTGAGGATGGCGTCCGAGATGTCCCTGCGACTATACGGACGCCCTTTAGTTGTAACAGATAGTGGAGGGAAAGACAGCGCGGTCTGTAGGGAAATTGTGAGGCGTGCCGGGATACCATTTGAGATTCATCACAACCTGACTACAGCAGATGCACCTCAGACCATTTACTACGTGAGAGATATTTTTCATAGGTGGGAGCTGGAGGGGATTACCTGCTGTGTGAATTATCCGATATACAAAGGCCAGAGAGTTACCATGTGGTCTTTGATCCCTATGAAAAAATTCCCACCGACAAGGCTTCAGAGATATTGTTGCCAAATTTGTAAAGAGAACTCCTGCCGGGACCGATTTATTACTACCGGTGTGCGATGGGCGGAGAGTGTGAAGCGGAAGAATAACCGGGGAGTTTTTGAAAACTTTGTCTCGGATCCCAGTAAGAAGATTATTCTGAATAATGACAATGATGAGCAGCGCATGCTGTTTGAGAGTTGCACATTAAAAGGAAAAAGAATCTGCAATCCGATTGTGGACTGGCAGGACTCAGATGTGTGGGAATATATACGCAGCGAGCGCCTGGAGATTAATCCGCTTTATGATATGGGATTCTATAGGGTTGGATGTTTGGGATGCCCCATGGCAGGGAAAAACCGCTGGACAGAGTTTCGGTTATTTCCTACCTACCAGAGGGCGTATATACGATCCTTTGGAAAGATGCTGGATGTAATCCATGCTGGCGGAGGAAAGACGAAGTGGAAGACGGCGGCGGATGTATTCTCGTGGTGGATGGAAGAGGGGACCATAGAAGGGCAGATGAGTTTGTTTGATATACCGGAGTGGACAAATGAAAATGAAACATAGTTAAAAATATTGTAATTATAGCATAAAGTAGTGAAACATGGTTCAAATAAAGTATTAAAGTATGATGAATGGACTCTGGAGTGGCATCTATATTGTCCGAAATAGAACAATTATCAGAAAATAGTTGAGATGGTTGAATTTGATATAGGTTAATTTCAAGGACAGGATGCTGTCTAGGGTCCATAGGTTAAAATGAAAAGATATAATATAGAAGATACAGTGAATTTTTATAGCCAGTTCAGTGAGGATATTTAATTTAATTCAAAGTTCTGCAAGTTCTCTATTACATTCTATGCTTATAAGTCAAAATAGAAGGATTATTAGATGTTAGTAGTGTTTTTTATGTTGACGTAAGTTAATGAAAGTGCTAGACTGTTTTTAGTAGCACTCAATCGAATAGAGTGCTAATGAGCTGCGAGAATTATAAAGAGAAAGGATGCACAGTATGAGTTTACAGAAATATTTTAAAGAATTTAATAAATCTATAAAGATGGATTATGAGGTGAAATCAGAACTTGCTAGCAAAAGAGACATTTTGTTGAAAAAACTTAGAGATAGTAATGACCTACCGAGTTTTACAGAATTAAATCAAGGAAGCTATATTATGTATACGGGCGTTGAACCATTGGATAAGGAATATGATATAGATGTCGGCCTGAGATTTAACGTTAATAAGGATGATTACGAAAACCCAACAGAGCTTAAAAACAAAATATACGATATTCTACAGAATCATACAGAATATGGTGCAAAGGTGAAAAAGCCTTGTGTAACTGTTACATATAAGAAAAATGGTGAAACTGCGTACCATGTTGATTTAGTTGTTTACACTTATGAAGATAAAAATGATACAGAAAGTCAATTGTATTTAGCACGCGGAAAGGATAGTATTCCCGAAGAAATATGCTGGGAAAAATCAGACCCGAAGGGACTGGTTGACTATATTAATAATAAATATGAAGCGGATACTAAAGATAGAGAGCAATATAGACGCGTAATTCGATATATGAAGAGATGGAAGAATTTGAAGTTTAGTAGTTCAGGAAACGCAGAGCCTCCCAGCATAGGTATTACATTGATTGCTGCGGATCAGTTTGAAGTGTCCAAAAGCTATAACTACTTAGAAGAAAAGTGGGAATATGATGATTTAGATGCACTGATAGGATTTACTAAAGAAATTCAGAACCTTTTTAAATTTCAGGGAATTTCAGAAAATGGAAGAGTGCTATATCGCATTAAATATCCGTTACCTTCGTCCCTAAATTTTGAGAGTGATACAGATATTTTTAAGAAAATGACAGATATTTATATGACGGATTTTAAAGATAAAATTGATAAACTAGTAAATGATTTGGAGGCAGTAAAAGAAGAAGCAGATGAGGTCGAGCAATGTAGGATGTTGAATAAAATTTTCGGTGATGATTTTAAAATTCCAGAAAAAAAGAATGCATCTAAAAAGCAAGTGAATTGTATACCTGTTACTAGCTCTTCAGGAGTATAATATTTATGAATTTTGATATTATTAAAAAAGTATTGGATGCTAGTTCATATGTTCTTAATATTATTTTGATAGATAAAACAATATTTGGAAAGCACGAATACCAGATGCTAATTGAGGGTGATCTAGTAGCTGGGGAGAACATGGTTCCAATTGTAATTGCTATACCCAAAAACTGGCAAAGAGTATTGGTTGATATTTATATTAAACAGTATATGGATTTCCCGTTTATTCCACATGTCGATGATAAGGGGAAAATCTGTCTATTTGATATAGAAGGAGTATTAATAGACCAGGATTTGTGTGGGATAGTATTACAGTCAATTAAGAGGGCAAGGAAAATTGTTTGGGAGGGTTTGTCAGGTACTAACAAGGAAGAGTTTATAAATGAATTTGATTCATATTGGCAACAACTGCCATCCGCTAGAATTGCGAAGGTTGATGTATCATGCATTCAAAATATTAGTGTTGTAAAATATTTTGTAAAAACAGTAAAAAGGTATAAGACAGAGCCATATTCAAAGTTTTTGCAGAGATCCAAGGCCGGTATAATATATGTCTCTCAAGAACCTCAAAATTTAAGACGTTATTATAAAGAAGAGGAAAAGGTTAGTATAAGGAATGCAGTTTATATAAAAATTAAAGCAGATAACTTTTTATTTCCGCCGGACTCGCGTTGTACTATTTTAAAAGACTATATTCAGAAAGTATTGGAATGCATAGATGCAAAGAAATTTCAAGTGATTATTTCAAAAACAGGAAGCGATAAGTTAATAATTTTTGAAGTGCAGCAACCTAATGGTACAAGTACATTTTTGGGAATTATGCTTGAAAGACCTGTAATATCTTTTGAAAATGGTTTGTGTAATTTAAAGTCAGTGAATCAAATTACTCCAGTTATCATCAGTCGAATAGATAAAATGTACTTAATGGCCCGTTCTAATGAAGTGACTAATATTTTAACAAATAAAAAGGTTTTGTTAATAGGATGTGGTTCTTTAGGCGGATATATTGCTAATGAGTTAGTTAAAGCTGGAATAGAAAAGATGATGCTGGTCGATACAGACCGCCTATATGAGGTCAATGTTTTTAGGCACGTACTTGGTTTAGAATATGTAGGGGAATATAAATGCGTAGCACTGCAAAGTTATTTAGAAAAGAATATTCCTGATATATGTGTTTCTTCGCTAGTAGAAGATATAGAAAATGCGGTGCAAGAAGGAGAGATTGAGTTCGGAGAATATGATTTGATTATATCTGCGACAGGCAGTCATAATATTAATAGATGGATTAATCAATATATCTTTTTGAATAAAATATCTACACCGATTGTTTATGCATGGAATGAGGTACTAGGGATTGGTAGTCATGTTGCATATATAAAATATGGAAGTATAGGATGTTATGAGTGTTTTATTGGTCGAGATGAAGATACTGGGGAGCTATATGATCGTACATCGTATTGTCAAGCGGGACAAAAGGTGGTTCAAAAAGTTGCCGGCTGCGGGAATTCTTTTATACCTTATGGTTCCACAGTTTCTCTTAAGACAGCTGGTATATGTGTTGAAACCGTAAAAAAGATTTTTGAAGGTAGGTATGCTGATAATATGATTATCTCTGCAAAAGGTGATGACTATCATTTTAGGAAAGCTGGGCTACAGGTGTCAAATAGATATTTGAGACAAAAAGACACTGTTGTGGAATATAGTGGAATATTGTTTAGTAAACCAGAGTGTGAGTTTTGCGGGGAAAAACATGGTAATTGAATATGACAATAGAAAGATAAAATTCTGTGATAATATATTGCAGATTATGCGAAAATATATTCAGGTTATACGAAAGTCTTGTGAAGCTGGCGGCATTTTAATCGGTCGAGAGAATTGTGGTAATTCAAATTTAATTATCGAATTTATTACAGAGCCAATGGCTTTAGACAAAAGAAGCAGATACAGGTTTTTGCGCAAGGATACAGGACATCTTGACTTTTTTAATAAGTTATATGAGGAAAATTCGGGTGTGTATGGATATATGGGTGAATGGCATACGCATCCAGAAAATATTCCTCATTATTCGTTTATAGATTCGAATAATTGGAAAAGAATAGGAGAAGAAATGAATGGAGGTATTCAATATCATATAATTGCTGGGATTCAACAAGTTGGTATTTGGGAATATAATGCCGATAACAAGAAAATTACTCAAATATGTAGTATAGAATGGACAAGGATATTGAAAGAGAATGAAATGCTTATTTAAAAAAATAAAAGAAAGTTTTCGCTCTATTGTAGAGATTATTATGTTAGTGTTTGCTGTATTTATACCCTATAAAATTGATGCTACAAGTTTAATAGAATTGTGTTTTAAAAATACGCCTATAGGATTTGATAATATTAAATATCTCTTTCTAATGAATGCAGGGAATTGGGTTATTGGGGTAGTATTTATGCTTTTTCTGTTGTTGAAATTCAGAAAGTTTAATAAAGAAAAAATGTTTAATACCCAAAATGTATATCACGATTATCCATATTTGTGGTATTGGCTTTGTGCAAAGATATTAGGGTATGAAAAATGTAATCTGAAGCTGGTTCCAGTATTTACACAATTTAGACTTTCTTTAAATGATACTTTTCCCGAGTATTATGTTGGAGCTGATGATGATTATCCGGTTATAGAAAATGAGCATATAGACATTAAGAAAATAAATTATAATCAAGTATCAGATGAAGTTAATTTGATTTTGGCAGATACATATCCAATAGACATTAGAAATCAAATACCTCTTAGCAAAAGAAGATTATCAACGATTGTTATTGAGCGTAAAAGATCTGATGTGAGTAGATATTATAGTCCACGGTTTGTAGCCAAAACTGTAGATGAAGTGAGAAATTTGCCGAGTAATGTTAAGAATATTAATGTTTTTGCAGCGACAAATCCCAAACATACATTAAAAATTTCGAGAGATGCATTTAAGCTGGCAGACCGTGGAAATATTGAAAAATTGGTGGTTTTTCCACAGGAGAAAAAAGGAATTAGAAAATTCGGACGAAAGGGTAAAGTGATCTATAGTAATAGATAAAAAACAAAAATTAGAAATTGTAGGTGGGAAAGAATTACCTTTCCTGCCTTTTGCTTGCTATGAAAATAGTATAATAGACAAGAGCTATTATATATGCATAAACACATTAAAGCTGGCACATGATATGTTGCCTTAACATAATTAATTACTGCTAAGAATAAAGTCTCCAGAGATGGCTCTGAGGATTTTATTGTTGGCATTAATTTTCCAGCAATACATTTCTTAGTCTGAGATACGAAAGGTATCTTCAAATCTATAAATCTATGATATAATTCGAATGCAGGGGAAGAGTGGGATGAAAGAATCAGTCATACACTCGGATCTGGCAGGGAGGACAGCGTGTCCACCCAGGGCCAACTCTGCCCTGTGAACATCATTTTTATACACTCGAGACACGTTGAAACAGTGGCTTTGCTTTCCCAGATAAAATAAGGGTTTATCAGTGATCTGGTATAATAAAAATGTATCCCTGCCTACCAATTGCCTACGCTTTTTTAAATGGTAGGCAGGATTAAGATATAACACGCGACAGAATGTCCATGGCATTATCCTGCATTTTATCAGTATTGAAAACATACCGTTCTATGGTTGTCTTGATGTCTTTGTGTCCCAGACGCTCCATTACGGTCTTAGGTTGAGCACCATTTTCCGCCAGAATTGTGCCATGGGTGTGTCGGAGACAATGGCTGTGAAAGAGAGGGTTTCCCAGTTCCTCATGGATAACTTTCGCACAGTATTTGAAAGAATATGGAGTGAGAAGTTCGCCGTTTTCTTTTACGCTGATTGGCATGATCTCTTTCCCAATTATCTGTACATTTGCCGGCGCCTGGAAAATCAGCCCATCCTGCATCAGATAGGTTTTAGTAAAGTACTGGCCATAACGGAGCATAGTCTTTTTCCGGTTATGAATCTCGGTTTTAAGTATCTCTTCATAGACCGGCAGAATTTTGATAGTCCTGACGGAATCATATTTTGGCGGGCGATAATACCATTTCCTGTTTTCGTTTGAAAGCTGGTGGCGGATACAGATTGTGTGTTTATCGAAATCTACATCATGCAGCAAATCAATGCTGTAAGTCTCACCTATCCGCGTTCCGCAGTGGTAACCGGTCATGAGAGGAAGATAAAAATTACTGTCGGGTCCAAAGCGGTCGATGATAGTAGCAAAATCCTCTTTCCCGCAGATGTACTCGGTATGTTCCTTCTGGTGGGGAGGTGTTTTAATTTTAGGAATAACGACGTCAGTACATGGATTGTACTTGATGTATTTGCACGGCCGTACTGCATATTTAAGAGCGCCAGACAGACAGGACAATGTGTTTTCAACCATGTTGCGAGAGTATCCCTGGCGCTTCATGCCATCTACCCATAACTGGATCACGTCCGGCTCCAGTGATGCAAGGCGGTATTTTCCAAAGACCGGCTTTAAATGTATCCTGATTTTGCCGGCATAATCGATCTGCGTATTGTGCGCCAGATTTGTAACTACATAATTTTCATACCAATAGTCCAGATAATCAGATACACTTATATCTTTCGGTTGAAATGTTCGGCCTGCGTTGTCATATTCAGCCTTTGCTTGCGTACCGGCAGTAAGAGCCTCACCCTTTGTCCGGTACCCTCCTTTACTGATCGGGTTTCGCTTCCCGCCAATTTTGGCTCCTTCAAAGGACCATTCCCAGGTTTTACCGCGTTTTCGTGTTCGTAATTCTCCCATTCTATCAATCCTTTCATTAAATTTAGGTATAAAAATAACACCTATACAGGTGTCAGAATTGATGGTATAATATGGGTGTTGAGATCATATTGTACCGGCTTGACAGTCTGTATAGTAATCTATGTGAAAAGCTCTGGCGTTGGCGCGCTGGGGCTTTTAATTTAGTCTCAATTTCAGTAATTGTTCCGGGAAACCTGTGCAATCACAGAATTGCTCCCAGGTGAAATTTTCAAATTCGTGGAGCATTTCATCAGTAATAAGGAGATGAGCTGCAAATAAATTCGCTTGCTTTTCTACCTTTGAAGTAAGAAGCAAGGTATATCCCTTCATGAAAGTACAATTATCTTTCATATGTAATACAGCATGGCCGAGCTCATGAGCCATAACAACTCTGCGAAAAGTCTCATCCTCAATTTCACTATTCATATAGATACAGCGATTATGTTTCATGTATTTATAGTATCCGGCTATATTTCCAAGTGGCACATAAAAGACTTTGATTCTCAGGCATCTCGCAATTTCAAAAGGATCACGGGTTCTATATTTTCTTTCGTAGAACTTTATTAATTTTTCGATTTTTGCTTTCAATCAAATCACCAGCTTTTTGGTCAGTCCTTTTTCTTTTTGCGGCCGTATTTTACTTTATTTTCTTTTTTGAGTTCTCTTAATCCCAATTCTAAAGCATTTCTCAATAATTTGAGAGATTCTTCGTCAATTGGCTCTCCATTATAGAAAAGAGGTCCATCTATATCTTTTTCGATTTCATCCATAATACGATCTAAATCCTTTCCGATTTCGCGTTCATCTTTTGCTGTTAATTCAGAATTAGTAGCAGTTCCTTCCTCTTTTCCAGTCATTAAGTAGTCTACAGTAACACCGAAATAGTCAGCGATTTTTTGAAGCTTTTCGTTTTTGGGTTTACTCCTACCGGTTTTCCAATCTGAAAACGTTGATTTTGTTATTCCTGTACCCTTTACAACGTCAGAATCTTTTACACCGCGTTCATCACGTAACTTGCAATAAATTTCATACATAGATACACCTCAATTTAAAAAAAAGTTTTAAAATCCGTACAAAAAGTATTGACAAGTTCTGATATCCGTTTTATACTAAATACAAAGTTCGGAAATCAAAACAAGCCATGCTTTATACAATTTATCTGGTAAATATATTGTAACTGATTTCCGAACTAAAATCAATAGTAAAGTTCGGAAAGGAGGAAAAAATTTAATGTACGAGAAATATGTAACATTGCGTAATGAAAAGGGAGTGACTGATTACAGAGTAGCGGAATGCACTGGAATTACGAAATCTACATTTACTGACTGGAAAAATGGGAGAAGTAAACCTAAGTTTGATAAGCTACTTGCAATTGCAAAGTATTTTGACGTTCCGGTGGAATATTTTGCCGAAAGTGAAGAACCAGAACATTGAAAATCAAGGAGGTGAAATTCATGGTAGAACCTTACAAACCTCTTTACACAGTAAAAGAAACCAGTGAGATACTGAAGGTTAATAAGGGGATTGTTTATAATCTCATCAAATCAGGAGAGCTTCCACATCTAGTTCTGGGGTCGATTAAAGTTCGAGGAACTGATCTGGAACGTTTTATACAGTCTTATCCAGTTGAAGGAGGTGATGAACATGCATAACTACTTTGCAGGCTTCAGTGCCCGATACTGGAACCGTATGTTCCATGAGGCATATGAGGGCCGGAGAAGCTACAGGACAGCGGCGCAGATCGAGGCCGTGGTGATCGCAGCGCTGGTAGCTATTATATTATGTCTGGTGAGGAGGTGATGGCGTTGAGCAAGCGTAAGAACGGTACATACAGAGCGGCCGCGGCCGGCGGTTGGAATTCGTATGGTTGGGGAAACGGCAAGGGAAGAAAAAAGCCGCGCGAGGTGCGAACTCACAGCGGCAATCAAGAAAAAACTTTACAAGCCCATGATACCATGCGGACCGCAGAAAATCAAGAGGGTGATGAAAAATGAGATATCAATGTGATGCATGTGGTTGCTATCTCGATCCGGGAGAGGGTCGAACATGTGATGAGTGCCAGCGGAAAGCAGACCAGCGGCACAGGATCACAAAGAGAATACGCCTGAACGGGAACCAATATGAAATGAATATGGAGGAATTGCTATTATGCAGGGATTAAAATTTGAGGTTGCACAGACCAACGGAATTATAAAAGTCAATTTTGAAGAACTGGAAAATGGCCTGCGGGAGAAGCTGGCTGAGTACGAAGGTGCCGTTTTCACGGAAGAGTCAAGAACCACGGCGAAAGGCGAACTCGCAAATCTGCGTAAGCTGAGAAAAGAGATCGAAGACAGCCGGAAACAGGTTAAGGCAGAGTGGATGAAGCCGTACGATGCTTTTAAAGTGCGCGTTGACGGCCTTCTGGAGATCGTGGACAAGCCAGTAAACCTTATCGACAGCCAGCTTAAGGAAATGGAGGCTGTCAGGGTGGCAAAAAGAAAGGAAGATATCCAGGCATTATATGACAGTGTGATCGGGGAGATGCAGGAATATCTTTCCCTCGAGAAAATTTATGATACAAAATGGGAAAATTCTTCTGTAAAGCTACCGGCAGTTAAAAAGGCTATGATCGAGCTGATCGGAAAGGTATACGAAGAAGTTACGACCATTAAAAATATGGATTCCGAAGTGGTTCCGAAGGCGCTTGAAATGTACAAGCGTGACCTGAGTCTTGCGAACGCTGTTAGATATATCAACAATTACGAATCCCAGCGTCTCGAAATCCTCCGCAGAGAGGAAGAGAAAAAACGTGATCTTGAAATCGAGAGAATCCGCCGTGAGGAACGTGAGCGGGTAGCTCAGGAACAGCAGATCAGAGAAGAGACGCGCCGGGAGACGGTAGATGAGTTGAAATCTGTTGATGAATCACTTGCCGGAGTCTGGCCGGTTGCACCGGAAGCAAAAAAAGTTATATATACGGTTCTCGGTACTGAATCGGAACTGGAAGAACTGGAAACTGCGCTCAACAGTCTGGGACTGTATTTTGAGAGGAAAGATGTGTAATGGGCGATAGCCGTGTAATGAATGTGTATGAGAAGTTGCTGAAAGTACAGCAGGAACTCAAAGTACCGAAAAGCCAGTATAATCTCTTTGGGAAATATTATTATCGTAACTGCGAGGACATACAGGAGGCCGTAAAACCGCTTTTAAAATCTGTGAATGCTGTGCTTTTCCTCAACGATGAGATAGAGCAGATAGGGGACCGGTATTATGTTAAGGGCATTGCAAAATTTGTTGATTGCGAGACCGGGGCCGAAATTACCAATAAGGCATATGCACGGGAAGAGGAAGAAAAGAAGGGCATGGACGCTTCTCAAATAACTGGAAGTACAAGCAGTTACGCCCGAAAATATGCGCTTAATGGCCTGTTCTGTATCGATGATAACAAAGATGCTGACTCCAACGGGAAAATCAATGAGGACCAGCGAAACGAAATTATAGAGGAGCTGAAAAGAACAGGCGTTGGAATAAAGGGGCTTTTAAAGAACTATGGTCTTAAGACTCTGGAGGAGATGGAGGCTGACCAGTATAGCGAAGCTGTAAAGGTGCTTAAATCGAAGCCGGATAAAGAGAAGATACCACCTCCAGTCTCAGACGATGAAATGAAACAATTATCGCCGCCAGATGATAATGGATTACCGTTTAATTAGTGGGGTGATGGCATGTATGAATTTGCACATATAACGGCTTACAAGCCAGTAGAGGAAGGGACGTATTTGCAGGTGTTCATTCCAGGTAAAAACCTTATGGGTCCGCTGGAGGAAAAGCACATGCGGACATGTAACGTCTGGCTTGACGATGGACGGCACATAAGCGCAGAGCAGCGGAAGAAAGCATACGCAACGATTAACGACATTGCAGCTTTCACAGGAGAGATGCCGGAAGTCATGAAAGAGTGGCTTAAGTATCTGCATATTTACCGTACAGGCTGCGAGTACTTTTCGCTCTCATCTTGCTCTATGGATACGGCCCGGGAATATATCAACACGATACTGGATTATGCGCTGGAAGCTGGAGTACCGCTATTAGATTTCGCGCTTAACCGCACTGATGATATTGGACATTACCTGTATGCATGTCTGAAGCTTAAAAAGTGCGCTATCTGCGGAAGGCCGGGAGAAGTCCACCATGTTGATGCAATCGGGATGGGAAATGATCGCAGGACGCTTGATGATTCGGATCATCGAAAGATATGTCTGTGCCGTGTGCATCATACAGAGGCTCATACAACCGGTTTTAACAGCTTTGCAGAGAAATATAAGGTATACGGTATCAAATATAAAGAATAAGCCTTGTCGGCTCTGAAACGAGCCTTTAGATAGGGGGCAAGAATTAATGTGTCACGAACATAATAATTGCCATGGTACTGCCTCCGCCGTCTTTCGTCTAGCGGCGGGGGAACAAAGGAGGAATTACAATTGAGTTATATAGATTTAAGCGGTATGCATTTTGGGTTTCTGGTGGCTCGGGAATATGCAGGAAAGGGATACTGGAAGTGTCAATGTCTTAACTGCGGAAAAGACAAATTGGTCAAAGGAGAGCATCTTAGACTGGGGAATGTAAAGTCCTGTGGCTGCTTGAAGGAAGAGCAGGAGACACGCGGAAAGAGGGATACAAATAGCTATGTTATACGTACCCACAAGGGTGATGAAATTAACGTAGATGCCGAAGATGTAGACCGGCTGTCAAAACATTCATGGTCGATCGGAATAGATGGATACCCACAGGCCAGGGTAAACGGAAAAATGATGCGAATGCATGAGCTGTTAGTCGGCCAGTATCGCGGTGATGGGCTTGTGATTGACCATATCAACCATAATCGGGCGGACAACCGGAAAGACAACCTGCGGATCGTTACCCCGGCACAGAACGCCAGAAAAACAGGAATTGAGGTGTAGACATGGCAAACAAGAGAATGTTCTCAAAGGCAATTATTGACAGCGATATGTTCCTGGATATGCCGAAATCAGCCCAGGCGCTTTACTTCCATCTTGGTATGAGGGCGGATGACGATGGATTCCTTGACAATGCAAAAAAGATCATGCGTAGCATTGGAGCCAGTGAGGATGATTATAAGATTCTGGTGGCAAAAAATTACATAATCCAGATGGAAAAAGGGATTTGTGTAATCACACATTGGTGGGTCCATAACTACATCCAGAGGGACCGCTACAAGGAGACAATCCACCTCGAAGAAAAGGCACTTTTGACCCAGACAGAGACCGGCGTATACACTTTGGATACAGAATGTGTACAGCCTGTATCCATTTCGGCTTCTCAGATTAGATTAGATAAGATTAGTATAGATAAGATTAATAATAATATACCGGCTTCCGCTGACGCTCCACCCTCACCTGACGTTAAAGTAAAACACAAATATGGCGAATATAAACATGTTATGTTAACAGATGATGAAAAGGGAAAACTACAGGCTGAGTACGGCGAGGGGATGGCGGAAAAAGCAGTCACGTTTCTTGATGAGTATATCGAGATGAAAGGCTATAAAGCAAAGAGTCATTATTTGGCAATCCGCAAATGGGTGATAAATGCGGTGAAAGAAGCTGAGCAGAAGGACAAAGGAAGGACAGGAAAACAGAAAACAAACCAGTTCCAGCAGTTCCCACAGCGTGAGGTTGATTATGACGCTCTGGTAATGCAGGGACTACAGAATATGGGAGATGGTGAACATGGGAAAGAGATATAATCCCGAAAACTTTGTTGACAGGGTATACATGGATTCCAAATTTGCGGAACTCAGAACGGAATTGATTACATACTTTGACGGCAGATTACGGGAGCTGCAGGAAATGATAAATACAGAGTCGGAGCCTCCGGCGGAAAAAAAGAAGACAGCAGGGCCGGTCAGAAAACAGGAAGGGGAGCCGGACCCGTGCATGATCTGGAAAATGAACATGAATAAAAGAGGTACTGAACTGGCGAAGAGATATCCGAAGCAGAATGATTCGTTAAATACCGTGCTGCGGAAAATATATCTTAAGATGGATCGGCAGTATGGGGTCTGCCTGGCGCAGGAAGTAAAAGACTGTAAAGGCAGATCGGATAAAAAACCATCAACACTTGAGGCCATTTCACAGAGCGAGAAGTTAAGGAATCTTTTCGAATCAATCCTTTTCAATTTTGAGGAGGAATGCAGATTACGAGAAGAGAAAGCTCAGGCGGCGGAAGCTGCAAAACTTGCGTTGACAAGACAGGAGATCATTCAACCACTTATTGAGGCGAGAGCAGACAGGAGTACAAACGGCTGCTCAACCTATGCGGCAGTATGGCGGGAGATGCGAAAAAATGGTGCTGACTTCGAGGCGGCAGAGGCAAGGTACAGAGAGAAAACCAGAAGCAAACGGAGCATCAAAAGTAAAGAACTTGTTGACAATGATATAGACCTGAAAAAGAAATTTGCGGAGACCGTAGCTGAGATGCTTCACGAGGCCGGAAAGGCAGACCATGAAAGAGCGTCATGAGCAGATCAGGGATTACATTGTACAGTACACCATATCCCACGGCTGGCCTCCCTCTGTACGTGAAATCGGGGAAGGCGTAGGGCTGGAGAGCACGAGCAGTGTACAATTGCATCTCAAGCAGATGGCAGACGCGGGGATCATTAAAATGGTGCCGGGGCAGCCGAGGTGTATTGCGGTGACTGGAGTAAAGATCACATGGGAAGGGGATGCAGAATGCGGAAAAGTAAGTGTCTAAAAACGCATTACCCGGAATCTATTTGTATGGCAGAAAGAATTGTATTATTTCACGGAACCAGATTTCGTATTGCTTTGAGTGCTCATGAATTTTACTGTGAGAAGTGTAAGAAAGTTCGGTATTTGTGGTTTATCAATAGATAATTTTCGGAAGGAGACAGTAATGACGGTAAGGGAATTAATTGAACTGCTGAAAAAAGCGCCGCCAGACGATATCATCTTGGCAGATATAGGGCAGGAAGAAAGTGCGGATATATCGGGTATGTTGACTGCATCTGATGTGTTAGTAGGGAATGAAACAATTAGGGGGATAACGTACCTGAAGATAGAACCATATGAAGATTAAGATATGGAGGATAAAAAGTGAGTGGAATATCAGTATCAGGATATCAAATGAATTTCAGATCGATGACAAAAAAACTTTTTGAAGAAGATCGAGATAAATATAATAAAATGCTTTACGCTGCAAAGGTTGAAGAAGCTAGAAAAGGATTCGTTGCAACAAGAATTAATAATGCAAATAGTAGTGGAACTAAGATTACTTTTAGCTGTGCTGACACTTTTGTATTTGATGAATACTGCAAGAAACTAAATGAAGAATATGAAACATTATTTGCTTCAAAAAATTAATATTTGGAGGAGGAAATCGAAAATATGAGCGATACAATTTATAAGCCGTTGACACCAGCATTACGATCAAAAATAAATGATTTGATTGACATTAATATTAATGAGCTAATGACGTGCGAAAGAAATGGATTAGTGAATATGCAAATCACAGCACAGATGGCGGTTAAAAATCTCATAAGAAATCTTCCTGATGGCTATTTGATGCCTATGGTAAGGCGACAAAACTGATATTTTCCGTATGAAGGGACAAGGGGGTGGGAAATATGGAAGGACAAATAAGCCTGTTTGATTTCATGGCAAAGGAATTCCAGCCGGGGGACTGGATCGAGGAATGTTGCCTTGGAAGAGAATTAACATTCAACGAGATTACGGATATGGTGGGAAAATTGATTGTGATGGATATGAGCACAGAAAGTCACAATTGGTACAAAGTTGTTCAGGTAGAAAAGATTGTAGAGGGGGATAGTGGACGCCGTAGGTTAGTGTATTATGACGGAAAGCGGCAGCGCGGGCTTGTTGATGAAATATACTTTGATCCGCAGAGGTCCCGACCGGAAAAAACTTATACACTAAAAACTGATTAAGAGAAAGGAGCCGGAACCTTTCCGGAAAACAGGCGCGCCGGGTTCCTTTCGCAGAAAATGTTTATTAAAGAGGACGATTTAAAACTTAATGACTGGCAGTTCGGCCAGAGGAAATACCTACCATGGGAAATAAAGCTTCAGCTTACCAAAACACGAATCCGTGAATGGTATGATAACTGGGGAGGAATGGTATACCTGAGTTATTCTGGAGGACTGGATAGCCGGGTCCTGTTACATCTGATTCGGGAGACCGTCGGAAACGATGTGCCGGCGGTATTTTCCAACACAGGATTAGAATTCCCTGAAATTGTAAAGTTTGCGCGGCAGGCCAGTGGGGAATTTCGGGAAATTTATCCGGTCGATAAAGACGGTAAGCGGATCACATTCCGAAAGGTTATTACTACATATGGATATCCGCTCATAAGCAAGGAAACAGCCAGAAAGGTGTATAAGCTACGACATGGTAATTTGTCGGACAGGCACAGAAATTATCTCTTGAATGGAGATGAAAGAGGAAGTTTTGGAAAGTTGGCGGACAAGTGGCAATTTCTGATTAATGCACCGTTTGAGACCACGGACAAGTGTTGTGAAATGATGAAAAAGAAGCCATTTGATAAGTTTGTAAGGGAAACTGGACGTTATCCATACATTGGGATCACCCAGGACGAAGGCTTTAAAAGGGCGCATCAATATGCACATACCGGCTGCAACGTCTACGATGGCAAGACAATCAAGAGCCAGCCTATGGGATTCTGGACAAAACAGGATGTGCTACGGTACGTTGTGGAAAACGATCTTGAAATTTGTTCTGTGTACGGCGATATCAAACAGACTCCATGCGGCGAGTATTACCTCACTGGAGAGCAGCGGACCGGCTGCATGTTTTGCGCATTCGGTGCACACCTGGAGCCAGAGCCTAACAGATTCCAACGTATGGCAACCTCTTACCCGCATCAATATGATTTCTGCATGAAACCAGTATGTAAGGGCGGTTTGGGTATGGCTGAAGTGTTGGATTATGTAGGGATACCATGGACCACATGGGAGGCACAGGGGCAGATGAGTATAACAGACTTTCCGGAAGTATTACCGTAAGGTTAATTCGTAAAACGATCATTTAGAGGAGGAACGGAATGTGTAATTGCATATATGACATGAAAAAAAGGCTGGAAGAAAAGGGATATGAACATGTACAGCCACCCGTTGAAATTTTGTCAGGGAGAGTATATATATCTTTCACTGCCAGAGAGCCGGGGAAGAAGAGAGAAAGGGAAGTTCCCATCCTACTTTCAAAATGCCCGATTTGTGGAATGAAATACGAAAAAGAATTAGACCCACGAGACATAATTGATTAGATCATGTAGAGGAGGAAAGAAATTGAAGGCAAAAATATGCGCTGGAGAATTTAAACGAATTATTGATAATACAAAGCGATTTGTGGGTGACGGAACGCTCTCGGAGTTAATGCGGTGGACATACTTAGAAATCGACGCGAAAGAAAAAGTAATCCGGGCCACAGCGTTAGAGGGCCACAGAATCTCGATTGAATATGCGGAGCTGGTAGAAGCTGACGAATCATTTACCTGTTACATAAGGCCAACAATTCCGAAGATCACAAAACGCGATAACTATGCGGAATTGGAAGTGAGTAATAGCCGGCTGTATGTGCAGGTGGGAGAGTCAATCATGGGATATGTGCAGCCGGAAGGCCAGTACTATCCTGTTGACAAGATACTGAAGGAATATCAAGAAAAAGAGAAAATGATTACGATAGGGATTAACGCAAAGTACTTAAAAGACGCACTGGATTCCATTAGCACCTACGATTCTGATAAAAAAATGGCGAAGATAGATATATACGACTCTGTATCCCCAGTGATTATCAGAACGGGAAGAAAGGGAGAGCGGGAGAATTTAAAAATTGTTTTACCGGCTCGTTTGAGAGATGACTAAATCGAGAAAGAAGGGGAAAATCAGTGTTCAAAACAAATAAGGTGAGTTCATATTGTTCTGTTTGCGGAAAGGAAATATCGATAAAAGGGAATGATTTGAACCAGATATTTATACACCCGTTACACGCATTAAAACATGAAATTCATTTATGGAGAGTACACCACAGAAGGATGTTGAAGGTAAGTGATTTGCTAAAATGTATACTTCAGGTGGCAATCGGATTTTTATTAAGAATCGTGATGATTATATTATGGATTGTTACTTTTCCCTTTTGGGCGATCCATGAGTTTTGCGAGTAAAATCGTAATATGAAGGAGGTTTGAAACGTGATAGACAACACAAGCTGTAAAATAAGAGGATGTAACAAATGCGACGAATATAAAAAGCACTGTGATGATCTAATGCAGGAGAATGAGGCGTTGCGAATGCGCCTGGCAGAGATACGTGAGCGCATAAATGGCATGGAACTGCCTCACGAATACCATATACTGTATACACGCGGATGGTATGACGCAGTCGAAGAGGTCAGGAGGTACATAAATTGAAACATCAAGAAATCCCGAAAGGGTACATAACCCAGAAGGAGATACAGGCCGCACAGCGGTATTACCGGATCAGCCGCACGGTAACGGTACATACCTACAAGGCCCAGGGCGTGGAAGCAATGGGGCACACAGGAGAAGAACACAAGGCGGAGATCGTGGAGAAGTATAAGCGTTTTGCGCTGGTGCGGTTGCCGAGTGGCGTATTGGATAGCGTACTATGGCCGGACCTGGTATTGCAGATGAGGCAGCGAAAGAGAAAGAATCCGGGGAGAAATCCCCGGAAATAAAAAACTTGAGAAGAGAACATATGATCGAAACAAATAAAAAGCGGTGGATATCCTGGAAGATATGCGCCACCGCTTAGCTATTGCCTGAGTATATTATAACCGACTCAGGCATGATAAATCAACTGGAAAATCATACCATGAGGAGGATTATAATATGCAGACAGCGATTAATACAGACAATTTTGTTATGACGGTGATGGAAACATTGATGGCAAGTATGGACATGTGGGCGGAGCAGGAACGGCTTAATCAAGTAAAAGCGGCTCTATATATGAACCTGATGGACAAGACTATATTAGCAGACGATCACAACGGTCGGCAGCTCCCGACGGAGTACATTGACGACACTCCACGTGTGGTTGAAATGTGGCTTCGGTGTATGCAGCTTGAAAAACGAACCACTGGGACAATTGAGAACTATCGCGGGGAGCTCAGAAACTTTTTCGAGTGGTGCAGAAAGCATTATGCAGATATAACAACCAACGACGTAAGGGCGTACCTGTCCTGGAGGCAGATTGTTAAACATAACAGCGATACGACAATCAATAATAAGTATCACGCTCTGCAATCTTTCTACCGGTGGATCATGTCGGAGGATTTGATTGAGGACGGCGGCAGCCTGGCACGGAAGCCGAAGAAGAATCCTATGGACAAGATCAACAAGGTTAAGACAGAAAAGAAGATACGCACAGTACTAACAGACGAGCAGGCGGAGATAATCCGGTGCGATTGCCAGACGGTACGAGATAGGGCGGTCGTTGAGGTACTGATTGCGACGGGAATGCGTGTGAGTGAGCTTGTAGGGCTTGACCTTAACGATATTGATATCAGAGCCGGGAAATGCATCATATACGGCAAGGGGCGCAAGGAGCGGCCGGCATTCTTCACACCGCGGGCGCTGGTACACCTGGAGGAGTATTTGGCAGAGCGCAGGCAGATTACGGATTGTGAGCCGGCATTGTTCCTCAATTTCCGCCGCAAGGGCGGGATATACACACGGCTGAGTGATGATAGTATCCGGCATATGCTTAACGCGATTGTGGAGTCTGATAAGCGGCTTGCAGGGCTTAATCTCCACCCGCACATGTTCCGGGCATACCTTGCCACATATATGTCCAGGCATGGGGCGTCAATTAAGGATATCCAGCGCATTCTCGGACATAGCAATATCAATACGACATCGGAGTGTTATATAATCGACGACGATGATTCCATGAAACAGGTACATGAGCTATTCGCGGCATAGGAGGTAATGATGGATAAGAGCATATTACGGCAGTGCGCAAGCCTTCTCACGGAAATAGAGGGAGAGGAAAAAAGAATAAAAATATTAGAATCAGAAATAAAAGCAATGCCTCCCAGGCATAGAGAGGTGAGCGACGTTGTTACGAAGGGAAAGCGTGGGAGAAAACCGCTAGGGAGGTGTGTTATTCATGGGAACAAAGATAATACGCTCATTAACAGGAAAAGAGTTAAGCTGCGCGAACGTAAGGCAAAGAAAGAGCTACATGTGGCAGAACTCGACAGCATGGTGATTGATGCAGAGGAATACATATACTCTATTCATGATAGTGAAATGAGAAATATATTATTATTCTACTGCATCGACCGGAAAAGCTGGAAAGAAGTAGCTGATGCCATGGGAGAAGGATACACGGCAGAAACTTGTAGGCAAAAATTTTCAAGATTTATGCGTGTCAAGTAAATTGTCACGTTTGTCACACCTAAATGTGCTATAATTTAAAATGAGAAAAGTGTATCAATTAAACACAACCGTGACACGCTTTTACGGCAAGGTCTAAAAGTTCCCCCTTAATAGACCTTATAAAATCAATAAGGGCAATACCGGAGACGATCCGGTATTATGTGGAGCATACCATTAATGGCAGATGGACATTCACCGACTACAGGAAGGGAATGCGCCCCGGTTCGAATCCGGGTGGTCCACTTGTTCTTTCATTTTTTGTTTCTTCTTGTAATAGGCATCCGGCGGCAAACGGGTGCCTTTATTTTATGCAGAATAGAGGTGACACCATGGCAAGAGCGCCAGATCAGAGGGTGAAACAGGCAGAGGTAATGTTTCACTCTGGGAAAAAGTTAGTGGAGATTGCAAATGAACTAAATCTGCCACAGGGAACGGTACGGCGGTGGAAATCAACATATAATTGGGAAAGCGAACGTTCGGAAAAGAAAAGCGAGCGCTCAGAAAAGAAAGCGAACGTTCGGAAAGAAAAAAAGAAAGCTGTTGCTGAAGAGGTGATGCAGGTAATAGAAAATCCTGACCTTACCGATAAGCAACGGCTTTTTTGTATTCATTACGTAAGATGCTTTAATGCAACGAAATCGTATCTGAAAGCATATGGTAGCAGTTATGAAACCGCAATGGTAGAAGGCTGCAAACTACTAAGAAATCCAAAGGTCAGAGACGAAATCACCCGACTGAAGCAGAACCGAATGAACCGTGAGATGCTGGACGAACACGATATCTTCCAGAAGTACATGGATATAGCGTTTTCTGATATCACGGATTACATATCATTTGGGCGTGAAGAAGTACAGGTGATGGGGGCGTTCGGCCCAATACAGGTTGAGGACCCGGAAACAGAAGAGAAAATCCCACTCATGAAAGAAGTTAATACCGTTCGTTTCAAGGAATCATCTGAGGTGGACGGAACACTGATTACAGAAGTTAAGCAGGGAAAAGACGGAGCCAGTATAAAGCTTGCGGACCGCATGAAGGCACTGGAGTGGTTGACGGCTCATATGGATCTGGCAACGGAAGAGCAGCGGGCAAAGATTGCACACCTGAAGGCCCAGGTCGATGCATTACAACCAAATTTAGACAATGACCAACCGGTCAAGTATGCGGGCATTCCATCTAATATGGTGGCCCCAGTATTTGCGCCGGTTGTTTTTGATATTCAGGAACACGGCCATACAGAGTATGTATTCCCCGGAGGCCGTGGATCCACGAAGTCATCTTTTATCAGCTTTGAGATCATAGACCTGATTATGCAAAATGAGCAGATGCACGCTGTTGTCATGCGTCAGGTGGCGGATACTCTGCGTGGATCTGTGTACCAACAGATCTTATGGGCTATTGAGGCGCTAGATATAAAAGAGGAGTTTCACGCAACTTTCAACCCTATGGAGATTACCCGAATCAGTACCGGGCAGAAGATATATTTTCGTGGTGCCGATGATCCGGGCAAAGTAAAATCTATAAAGGTTCCGTTTGGCTATATTGGTATCCTATGGCTAGAGGAGTTGGATCAGTTCGCAGGCCCGGAGTCGGTCCGCAAGATTGAGCAGTCGGTTATTCGTGGAGGTGATGTGGCATATATTTTTAAATCATTTAACCCGCCAAAGACATCCAACAACTGGGCCAATAAGTATATCAAGGTACCGAAGGCTTCCAGGCTAGTCACTGAAAGCAATTATTTGCAGGTACCGCCTAAATGGTTGGGAAAGCCATTTCTTGATGAAGCATACTTCCTGAAGGAAACGAACCCAGACGCTTACGAAAATGAATACCTGGGTGTCGCTAACGGCAGTGGTGGCAGTGTCTTTGACAATGTGACTATTAGAGAGATAACGGATGATGAGATAGCTCAGTTCGATCATGTTCTTAACGGTGTTGACTGGGGCTGGTATCCTGATCTGTTTGCTTTTGTGCGTACGAATTATGATCCGGCACGCCATACTCTCTATATCTGGCAGGAGTACACCTGTAACAAGCAGAGCAACCGGCAGACGGCGGATAAACTGATTGAAATGGGAATTACCGGAAATGATCTGATTACCTGCGACAGTGCTGAAAACAAGTCAGTTGGCGATTATCGCGCTTATGGTTTGCTGGCACGGGAGGCGGAGAAGGGCCCGGGAAGCCGAGAGTATTCTTTCAAATGGCTTCAGTCCTTGCGGGAGGTTGTCATTGATAACGTCCGGTGCCCAGTAGCAGCACAGGAATTTATGGATTACGAGTATGAGCGTGATAAGGACGGCAACGTGATCAGCGGCTACCCCGATGGAAATGATCACTGCATTGATGCTACCAGATACGCAACTAACCGGATCTGGAAAAAGAAAGGCCAATAAAGGCAGGTGATGAGGTGTTTAAACGAATCAAAAATATGGTAAAGGGGGTGTATCGGAGAATGTTTTCGATCAGAACGTTAAAAGAATTATTCGGGCAGGATATTGCGATCAGCCAGGAAATGATAACAGCTATCGAAAAATGGGGATCCATGTATCGGGGACAGGCTCCATGGGTAGATGAGCAGGTAGATTCCCTCCAGATTGAGCAAGGTATCTGCCGTGAGTTTGCAAATGTCTGTTTGAATGAGATGGAATCTAGTATCTCTGTCGAACCGCTGGACAAGATTTATCAATCCGCGGTCCGTGATCTGAATGAGAACTTGCAGAGCGGTCTTGCCCTCGGATCATTCTGCATTAAGCCGCTGGGAGAGGATAGGGTGGAGTACATCACGCAGGAGCGGTTCATTCCCCTTAAGTTTGATGCACGTGGCCGACTGATACGGGTGGCGTTTGTCGATGTCAAAAAAGTAGCGGATTACGACTATTTTATCCGCTTTGAAGTCCATACATGGGAAAAGACAAAAGTACTCAATATCCAGAATCTTGCGTATCGGTCCGGCGATATGGTGAGTATCGGACGGCCGGTACCGCTTAATATGGTTCCGGAATGGGCGGATCTCCCTGAAAATATAAGCTATGCAGGAGTGGAGCGACCGGACTTCGGATATTACAGGAATCCGATCAAAAATGAAGTGGACAGTTCTCCGTGTGGGGTATCGGTATATCAATCAGCGATTAATTTAATCAAAAAGACGGATATACAATTCGGACGTTTGGATTGGGAGTTTGAGAGTGGAGAGCGTGTCGTACATGTGGATGTCACTGCGCTACAGGAGGTACCTACTCTGAGACAAGACGGTAGGCCGCGATATGAAATGCCAAAACTCAACAAACGGCTGTATCGCGGACTGAACCTTTCAGGAGGATCAAATGGAGAAGAGTTGTATAAGGAGTACAGCCCTGAGCTGCGGGATCAGAATATTATCAATGGCCTGAATGCTTACCTGCGGCGGATTGAGTTTAATGTCTGCCTGTCCTATGGTGACTTGTCGGATGTAAACGATGTTGATAAGACAGCCACAGAGGCTAAAATTGCTAAGAAGCGTAAGTACAATATGGTCAAGGCGATCCAATCAAATCTCAAGGACTGTTTGGAGGATCTTGTCTATGCGCTGGCCTTTTACAATGGCATGACGCGGAGTGGCTATGAATTCTTATGCAACTTTAAGGACTCAATCCTCATAGACGAGGAAGAAGAGCGGCAGCAAGACCGTAACGATGTAGCTATGGGAGTGATGCGTCTGGAGGAATACCGTGCAAAGTGGTATGGCGAGACACTGGAGGAGGCCATTAAGAATCTACCAGAGCCAGCCATGGTCGAAGAGTAAGGCGGTGATTGAATGACACCGGAAGAAATGGAGAAGCTGCCGAAACCACTTGAGCGAACCATGACAGCACTGGAGTTGTCTATTATGTCCGAGATTGTGGAGCGCATCAAGGAGACGGCACAGGTCACACCAGTTATTGATTGGCTGCTGGTGCGGCTTACTGCAATCGGTGAGAGTAAGGCCCGGCTCAAGCTGATGATCGGTAAGGCTATCAAAGAAGCTGATCTGCAAATAGATGATATTTACGAGCAGGCGGCACGATCTAATTATGTCAGATCAAGGGAGATATACGAGGCTGCCGGAAAGGACTATCAACCATATGATGATAATCAATGGCTGCAACAAGCAGTAGACGCGGCCAGGCGGCAGACAAGGGATACGCTTCGGCCTATGGAGAATATTACCCAGACCACCGGTTTTAATGTGCCTATGGTTGGCGGAAAAAAGGTTTTTACCCCGCTGTCAGAATACTTGGAGCGGAGCTTAGACAAGGCCATGCTGGGGATCACGACTGGGGCTAAAACGTACAGTCAGGCCATCGGTGATGTGATCGATGAGATGACAGCCAGTGGAGTCCGCACCGTCGATTATGCATCTGGTAAGTCTGATCGCATCGAGGTGGCAGCCAGACGGGCAGTGATGACCGGAGTGGCCCAGATGACGGACAAGGTCAACGAGAAGAATGCTGAGGGGCTTGGGACGGATTACTGGGAGGTAGACTGGCACATGGGCGCCCGTAATACCGGAACCGGATATCTTAACCATCAGAGCTGGCAGGGGAAGGTCTATAGCTCGGAGGAAATGCGTACGGTCTGTGGCCTAGGTGAGATGCTGGGATTCGCAGGGATTAATTGTTACCATATACGGTTTCCATTTCTTCCCGGAATCAGTAAGCGCAAGTACACAGATGAATGGCTGGCGGAGCAGAACCGGAAGGAAAATGAAAAGAGGTCTTACCGGGGCCGCGAATATGATACATACGGCGCCTTGCAGTACCAACGTCGGTTGGAGCGCACAATTCGGAAGCAGAAGCAGGACGTTGAGCTGCTGAAGACGGCCGGAGCAGACAAAAAGGATATCACTGAGGCCAGGAGCCGGTTAAGGCTCACTGATAAGCATTATGTAGATTTCTCAAAGCAATTTGATTTACCGCAGCAAAGGGAACGACTGCGGATTGCAAAAAAGATTCCTGCCGCTAAGGAAGCAGTAAGAAATACAAATACGAAGGTATCCTATGATTCCGATAGCGACTATTCTGTCAAGATTGATGGATATTCTGATCCTGTGAACAGCGGGTTATCTGAAGCAATCAAGGACGTGGCAAAAAAGGGCGGTAATGATGGTTATGAGCATATGCATTTGGTTAACTTAAAAACTGGGAAAGTTGAGTATTATGAAACGAATATGGAAGAAAATGAGGTAGGATATAAGTTTTGGAAACATTTAGACGATCACCCAAATGAACAATATGCATTTGTTCATAATCATAATACCGACAGTTCGTTTTCGGAAGCAGACCTTCGGACACTTTTAACCACAAAAGAAATCCCTATGATGATTGCAACCCGAAACGATGGAGTTAAGTATGTTGCAGAGCGATCGGGGCCGGTTCTGGAATCAGGGTGGTTTGATGATTTATATGATGCAGATATCCGGGCATTGAATCAGCAGATCAGAGATGGTATAATACCAGCATCAGAAAGAAGTTTGCGGCGCGAAATGCTAATTGTTGACAATCTGCTGAGAGACTACACGAAGGGAAGGGGGCTGGTGGCATTTGATGGAAGAAAAAGGTAAAAGCTGGGCATCGGCAACATTAAAGGAAGTCCCTTTTTGGCGTGATGACATGGGACCAGAAGAGTATGATATTGAACGGGAATATCTTGCGAAGAACTGGAATATGGTTCGCGAGGGAACTTATATTCCTTTGTGGAAGCAGAATAAAATGAAGGCATCTGAGTGATCGGATGCTTTTATTATGCTTTAAAATAATTGCGATATCGCAACAGAGTAGGAGATAAACACGCAGGAAATCCTGGGTGTTTTTTTATACTTAAAATTGCCCGGCACGGCGTAAAACTACCAACATAAGGGACGCGACTCCGTAAAAAGCGTAGTGAGAAAGGAGAAATATGAAACGTAAATTTTTAGAAGACATGGGCCTGACGAAAGAACAGGTGGACAGCATCATGGCCGAGAATGACAGTGATATTGAAGCGGCTAAGGGAAAGCTGGAGCAGATCAAAACTGAGCTGGAGCAGACAAAGACACAGCTTCAGGAAGCCAATACAACAATTGATGGCTTTAAGGATTACGACCAGGTAAAAAGCCAGGTTGAGGAGTACAAAACGAAATACGAGACGTCCAAAACGGAATATGAAGCAAAAATTGCAGATATGCAGTTTGGTTCTGCCTTGGAGGCGGCTATTACAGCAGCGGGCGGAAGGAATGCAAAAGCAGTCAAAGCTCTGCTTGATGTTGAAACGCTAAAAGCCAGCAAAGATCAAACCGCAGATATCAAAGCAGCCATCGAGGCATGTCAGAAAGATAATGGATATCTTTTCGGTGCCACGGAACCTATCAACAATCCAGTAGGCCCAACGCAGGGACCAGCACTGGGTATTACAAAAGAGCAGTTTAAGACCATGGGCTATAAAGAACGGCTGGATCTGAAACAGAATAGCCCAGAGAAATATGCAGAACTGAAAGGAGATAACTAACTATGCCAGGTATGATTTTTGGAATTCCCTTTGATGAGGAATTATTTTTAGACATGTGGAACGAGGCTCCAGATCCATATTACACAGCAATGATACAGTCAGGAGCAGTTGTAGAGGATTCGACAATTGCAGGAATGATTCAGAACCATGGGAACATTTACACCATTCCGTTTTACAACACCTTGGAGGGTGAGGATTTGAACTATGACGGCCAGACGGATATTACCGTCGAGGAAGTGGGCGGCGGTTCCCAGACAGGGGTTGTCTATGGCCGTGCAAAGGGCTTTTTCGCCCGTAACTTTACCGCCGAACTTTCCGGAGGTGATCCGATGGGACACATTGTATCATCGGTGGCACGCTACTGGCAGAAGCGGCGTCAAATGCGGTTAATCGGTATTTCAGACGCGATCTTTGGCATCACCGGAGCAAGTGGTTATGCCAAAAAGTGGGCGGACAGCCATACACTGGATTTAACATCGACCACAGCAGAGGCAAGGAAAATAAAAGAGACAGACCTGAACGATCTAGCAACAGAGTCGTGCGGAGATCATAAGGATCAGTTCGGACTTGTAATTATGCATTCCAATGTAGCGAAGACTCTTGAAAACCTTCAGCTTCTTGAATATTGGAAGCAGACCGATGCCAATGGAATCCAGCGGCCGATGGCACTGGGCTCTGCAAACGGCTACACGGTTATCGTAGATGATGGCGTACCGGTGGAGAAGGTAGGCGGAGACGGTGCGAATAAGGATTTGACAAAGTACACCACATACCTGTTCGGAAATGGCGTTATTCGTACCGCACGCGGTAGGGTAGATGTCCCGGTAGAGACAGTGCGTGAAGCAAAGAAAAATGGCGGTCAGGATGAGCTTATCACGCGTATGCGTGAAACTATCCATCCCAATGGATTCAGCTTTAAAATTCCAACATCCGGCTGGACAGAATCCCCAACAGATGCTCAGTTATTTGCAAAAGCAAATTGGGATATTAAATTCGATCCAAAGGCATTGCCAATTGCGAGACTGATCACAAACGGCTAATAAGGAGGCGAGTGCGAATGGCATATGCAACAGAGCATGATTATCAGAATGAATATCTTATGGGACGTAAGCCGGTCATTCGCACCGGCTTTGATTTTTACGCACGGCAGGCCAGTCAGGTGATTGATGTGTATACCTTCGGGAGAGTGAAGAATCTTCCGGAGGTGCCGGAGCCGGTTCGCCTATGCTGCTGTGAACTGTCGGAAGCTATCTGTCAGCAGGAAAAGAGGGAGCGGGAAGCTTCTGGGAAGACATCGGAGAAGGTAGGGACCTATTCGGTATCTTTCTCTTCTGCATCCGAGGCCAGACAGGCGGCAGACCGGGAACAACGCGGTATCGTCATGAAATGGTTGGGTGACACTGGCCTATGTTATCAGGGGGTATGATATGTATATGTATACGAATGCTGATGTAACACTGTACTTGTATTCGAAATATGGAAAACAGGAGTCATACAGGCGCGAATTTGTGGAAGACGTGTTCTGGGACGATGTGAAGCAATCCAATGTCCTGAAGACCGGCCAGCGTGACTCTGACTCTGTCCTTCTGGTGATCCCGCTTGAGAGCCTATTTGAGCCGATTCAGTTTACAGGAGGAAAAGACCTTGCTGTGAAAGGCCAGTGCAACCATGTCATTGACTGTACCAACCAGAAGACCATGTCTGAATCGCTGATGGAACTGAAGCAGCGCCATGGCTGTGTGACGGTTATGACGGTAGATGAAAAATTGTATGGTAGCGAGTCCATGCAGCATTATGAACTGTCGTGTAAATAGAGAGAGGAAGGATTATATGATACCTAAATTAGTAATTGCAACTTTGGGTAATAAAACGAATGTGTTTTTGGAAGGTAAGCAGATCGGAAAAGGTGTGAAAGGCTTAGTATATTCAGCGCGGGACAAGGAGGGGAATTTAAAACCGACATTAAAGTTATTAGAAGTGGATGTAAATGAGTTCTCTCTTGAAAGTGGGAAGAGCCTGGAAGAATTTTTTAAGGACATTGGAGAAGCGAGAGAGATGCTGTCCGGAGTCGAACCAGAATAATTCAACTCCGGATTGATATCAGCTTTTTAATGCATCAAAGTTGATTGATATAGTTTCCAGAATGTCAATTTTCTTGTCCAAAAGCCCCTTTTCAATTAATTCTGATATAGCGGCCTCATAGTTTGGAATATGCATATAATCAGAAATATAAAATTCGTTTTTACCGCTCTCTTTGTAAGCTGATATGCAAAATTCCATAAAACTTTTAGCTTCTTGACTTAACATGATAATTTCTCCTTCCATTGTACTTAGCCATGTGACGGCCTGTAATTATAGTATAAGGCGAAGAGAAGAATACCGCAAGTAAGGAGGTGATTCGGTGAAGGTAGAACTTGAAATACAGCCGATAGAAGTGCTGCTTGAGAAGCACGGCCTTCAGCCTGGCGGTCCAGTCCAGAAAGTGATTGACAGTGAGGCCATGAGATACATGAGTCCGTATATGCCGCGGCGCCAGGCCGGGGAGCTGGAGCACATGATGGTTATGTCTACGGTGATTGGATCCGGAGAGATTAATACACCTGGACCGTATGCGCATTACTTACACGAGGGGATCTTGTACGTGTCACCGACAACTGGCAGTGCATGGGCGAAGAAAAACGAGATCAAAGTCCCAACAGACCGGGTACTCAAGTATACTGGTGCACCAATGCGCGGAAAAAAATGGTTTGAGCGCATGAAGGCGGACCACAAAGGAGACATTTTAGAAGCGGCACAGGCCAGGATGGACAGAGGAGGCAAGATATGACGATCATAGACTATATGCGGCAGAAGCTGACAGAGTATCCAAAGATAGCTGAGTTCCTGGGCGATGAGGATATTCACATCGACTTTACGGACCCTCAGCCGACGAACTACGGACTATCAAGTAATGGTGACAGCCTGATCCGGGAGGACGTGCTGGGGAACCAGATCCGGCAGCATAATTTTGTCATGTATGCGGTCAGTCAATCTTATACAGATTACAATCGGTTGTCAAACAGTAATTTTCTACTGGAATTGGCTTACTGGCTGGAAAGAGTGCCAGAAGAGAACAGGATATCAGTAGAAATTGATGGCCAGACGTTCACCGGAAGATTTTTAAAAGCCACAACGGCTAATGCCATGGCAATGCAGCCGATGACGGAAGATATTAACGACGGCGTGCTGTACCAGATACAGATATACGCCCAATATAGAATAGAAAGTGAGGGATTTTAAATGCCAGAAGCAACAGGTAAAATTAAAAGAAAGTTCATGGCACATTTTATTAATGCGGCTTTGCCGTCAGCAGCTCAGGCGGTGTATGAGCGCCTGGGAAAAGACCTGGAAGAGTACAATGTTGAAATGAATGCAAACGTTGATACAAAGAATAATATTATGGGCGAGACAAGCGTTAATCTGGACAGCTACCAGCCTCAGTCCAGTGTAGAACCGTATTATGCAGAGGCAGGCAATCAGCTGTTTGAACGTCTCCAGGGGATTATTGATGAACGGCAGACTCTTGATGATCTTAAGACTGATTTGGTAGAAGTCCATCTGTGGGAGAGTGCAGCTTCCGGATCATATACAGCTTACAAAGAAGAGGCTATCATTGAAGTGAGCAGCTATGGCGGAGATTATACCGGTTATCAGATTCCGTTTAACCTGCATTATACCGGAGTCAGAGCAAAAGGAACGTTCAATATCTCTACAAAAACTTTTACTGCCGAGAGTTCAGCACTTAGTGAATAGGAGGAAAACATGCAGAGTCTTAATTTTGATGAGGGCATTAAAAGCTTTGCAATTAATGGAGATGAGAGCCGGGTGATCCGTTTTAACCCGGCTGACCCGGATATGATGACTCGATATTATAAAGCTTTACAGATGCTCAAAGAGGCGAAAGGAAGTCTGCTTTCTGATGTTAATTTAGATGCAGAGGGAAAGTTGTCAGAAGAGGATAAGCTTGGAGAGGGATCCCGCGCTCTGGAGGAAACAAACAGCCTGATCAGAAAGGCTATGAACCTGATGTTTAATTCCGATGTATACGACACTATATTTGCAGGTCAGTCCCCGTTTTGTATTGTCCGTGGCAAATATCTGTTTGAGGCGTTTATGGATACTTTACAGCCTGTTTTAGAGTCAGAGATCGAAGCATATCAGAAAGCCAGTATGAAACGAATGAACAAATACCTGAAGGAGTATCACAAATGATAGGAAGGCTTCCGGTATCACTTCCGGTTGCCAGTAATGAGTGGCGTATCCGGACCGATTACCGGGATATTTTGACCATTATGGAAGCCTACAGCGATCCGGAACTTTCGGACCGAGAAAAAGCTTGGATTATGCTCAATATCCTGTATGCTGACTGGGAAAAGATGCCAAAGGAGTTATACCGGGAAGCAGCGGAAAAAGCGGTCTGGTTTTTAGACTGCGGTCAGGAAGAGGACGATAAGAAGCCGCCCAGGAAGCTAATGGACTGGGAGCAGGACGAAGCAATCTTATTTCCAGCGATCAACAAGGTGGCCGGCCGCGAGGTTCGCGCGGTGGAGTACATGCACTGGTGGACCTTTATGGGTTACTTCATGGAAATTGAAGAGGGTACATTTTCTGTGGTGTTGGGAATTCGTCAGAAGCGTGCAAAGGGAAAGAATCTGGAGAAATGGGAACAGGATTTTTATCGGAACAATAAGACTTTGTGCGACTTAAAAACAAAGTACACAAGTGAAGAACAAGCAGAAATTGAGTACTGGAATAAGTTGTTGGGATAGGCGCCGTGAGGCGTCTAATTTTATGCCCGGAATTGAGGTGATAGCATGGCAGACGGAAGCTTAAAATTTGACACAAAAGTGGATACTACAGGTTTTGAAGATGGCACATCATCGTTAAAAACAGCTATGGAAAAGCTGACGTCGGTAATTGAGCGGTTATCTGACAACATAGTCAATGCCTTTAACGGCGCGGGGAAGGCGGCTGAAAATGTCGGAAATCAGGCGGGGCAGGCCGCCGAAAAGGTTGACGATATAGCAGAGGCGGCAAAGAAAGCACAGAAAGAGACTAAATCTCTTGAGGAACAAATGGCGGAGATATCAGTACAGCATTATGAGAATGGCAATTCTGATACTGGTGAACCAGAACAGCCGCGAGCGGTAGAACTTGGAGGAGACTATCAGGAGTACGGAAAAGAAGTAGAGGATTTTGTAAATTCTTATGCTGAGAATATGGGGAAGGCTGAACAGTATACAAATGAGTTTAAGCAGGAGATTGAGACACTGAGCAAGGCCCTGAAGGACATGGAGGGGCGCGGGCTGTATTTTGGTGATGACGAGTATGACGAAACCTATATGAAACTTGCAAAAGTGAAGCAGGCCCTTGCAGATTACAAAAAAGAGATGCTGAGTCCAACGCCGGATGCAGAAATACCGGTAAAGTTTGATATGAACAGCTTTGAAGGACAGAAGCAGGAACTTAAGGCAAAAATTGAGGAACTTGAAAAGCAGGGTGTCACTCTCGGAAATCCAGAATATGATTCAAACTATGCTGCATTACAGCGCGTTATACAAGCAGAACGAGAATATAAAAAATCGCTGATGGAGGCTGATCAGGGACAGAAGATGGTTGATAAATCAGCCAAAAAGATGAAGTCCTCATTGGACAAGGCAGGAAAGTCCGCCAAAGGATCGGGAAAACATATGAGTCTTCTCGGTATGCTGGGGAGGTCGATCCTGTTTTCTTTTGTTTTTAAGGCAATTAGCGCGGTAAGCACGGCGGTAAAAGAGGGCTTCGGGAATCTGGCGCAGTACTCAAACGGAGTGAATACTACATTGTCAAGCCTCACGTCCTCGCTGTTGTATCTGAAGAACAGTTTTGCGACAGCGTTTGCCCCTGTGTTGGACTTTGTTGTTCCTGCTTTGAATGCCATGATTGACGCAATTGCGAACGTCTTGGCATGGATCGGGCAGCTGCTTGCAGCTCTCACAGGTAAAGGCAGCTTTGTAAAAGCGAAGAAGACGCAGGAAGATTATGCGAAGAGCCTTAAGAAGACGGGAGGAGCAGCGAAGCAGGCCGGGAAAGATGCGGAGCGGTCTACGGCCAGTTTTGATAAGCTTAACCTGATATCAGAGCAGGGAGCCGGCAGTGGAGGCGGAGGAACCGGAGGAACGGATCCGTCTGAAATGTTTGAAACAGTGGACGTGGATACAAAAATTACGTCTATGGTGGCTGGTATGAAGCAGGCGTTGAATGATTTCTATTCCTGGCTTGCTACTACATTCGGCCCGAACCTCTCGAAAATCTGGACGGACATGCAGCCTAACATTGAAAATTTCAAAGCAATCCTGGCCGGAATATGGTCCGATCTGGGGAGTCTCGGAGCGCCATTAAAGACGTGGTTCAGCGCCGATCTGGTACCGTTTATACAACAGACAATCGATACAATTGGTTTTATTGTCAATGGCCTGTTCGACAGCTTTAATATGGTGTTTGCTGATATCTGGAATTTGTCTGTATTCCCTGCTTTGCAAAACTTCATTACATCTGGACTGCCGATGATTACACAGTTTGCGACGGAGGTAATGGCGACACTGATGCCGCTGTTTACAGTAGTTAAGGATTTGTTTGACCGGATATGGAGAGACGCAGTAGCTCCGGCGCTTGCACTTATAACTCAGATATGGACGGATAGCATTGACACACTGTATGGTGTGTGGCAGGAGTATGGTCATCCTATTTTTGAGGCAATCCGTGAAGCAATCCGAGACACTGGTGAGGTACTGAATGATATATGGGATAAGTACATAAAACCCGTTTTTGATACATTTATGGACGTGGCAGATCGTTTATGGACGAATCATATAAAACCATTAATGCAGCATTTCCTCGAATTTGGAGCAAAGTTGATACAGGTAGCACTCGACATTTATAACAACATGATCCTTCCAATGGTGAGCTGGTTTGCTGACATGCTTGGCCCTGGAATATCAGGAGCCTTGCAGGTCATCACGGAAGCATTCGGGGCACTTGGTGCCTTTATATCAGGGATCATTGATGGGATATTACTTGTACTTAACGGGATACTCGATTTTATCCATACGGGATTTACGCAGGGCTGGGATAAAGCCTGGTCAAATGTAGGTGATATTTTTAAAGGGGTATTTAATGGGATTATTCAGATTGCGGAGAACGCTATTAACTTTGTAATCGACAGTCTGAATAAGCTGTCGTTTGACGTTCCTGATTGGGTACCATTTGCCGGCGGTGAGCATTTTGGTTTTAGTCTCGACCGTGTGCGTCTTCCCCGTCTGGCTACAGGTACCGTGGTACCTCCGCGTGCTGGGGAATTTGCGGCTATCCTGGGAGATAACAACCGGGAAGCTGAGATTGTATCACCGGTCAGTGCCATGAAACAGGCATTTAAGGAGGCCATGGCAGAAATGAGTGGCGGAGAAGGCGGAGATATCCACCTGACAGTGAACCTTGATGGAAAAGTAGTATATGACGATGTAGTGGAGCGCAACAGAATGACAAAAAAGCAGACGGGAAAAAACCCGTTGCTTGTGTAAGGAGGGAGAACGGTGGCATTTGAAGGCTGGCTTATAAAGTTTGGGAATACCGCTCTCCCAAACAACTATCTGGAGAAATATAAAGAAACACCAAATCAGCGCCTGGAACTGGACGCTTACCGGGATGTGGCGGCTCTCCTGCACAGGGAGACATCACCAAACTATAAAAGTAAGATTGTTGTACCGATCCGGAAACTGTATCTGGGTGAGAAGATTGTCTTAAAGGCAATCGTGGATTCTGGCGTTGTCTCAGACGGAGAGCGGGAACGTAAGGTATCAGTTACCTACTGGAACAGCGAGGAGATGGGATATAAATCCGGAGTCTTCTATATGCCGGATATCGAGTATACCATAACGCATATTGATATCAGGAAGCTGAATATGGTATATGAACCGTTTGAGATCCAACTGATTGAGTATTAAGGAGGTGATCGGATGCTACAGGTAGACGAGGAACTAAAACGGCTGTATCAGGCCGACAGCACGGACAAAAATCTGATTGTAGAATTCCGCAGGCTGGGACAGCCGGAACCGTTTCTGAGGCTATGGGAGAGCGGCTACATTATGAGCGAGTCCATGACCATAGAAGAATCCCTGTCAAGCAGCGAAAATCTCGACTTTGGAAGCTGTGAAGCTACGCAGGTCAGTCTTACACTGATTGATATAGAGGATAATATAAAAGACACTGAGATGGCTGTATATCAGACACTTGATGGATTGTATCCGGATACGGGCCTGTATCCGGGAATAGATGTGTATCCATCTGGTTATACGATGCCGTTAGGGAAATATATTGTTCAGTCTGCGGACCGGCAGACCAACCGGAAGTACCGGAACCTTGTGGCACTCGATTACATGTGCCTGTTTGATGTGAACGTGATTGACTGGTATAATGCGCTGCCATTTCCGCTCGCGCTCCGGGACTTCCGGGCACGGCTGTGCAGGCATATCGGTGTAACGGAGTATGTGCCAGACTACCTGCCAAACGATGGTGTGATGATCTATAAGACCATTGAGGCCGCGGAGCTGATGGGGCGTGATGTGCTGATAGCCTGCGAACAGCTTAACGGTGTATTCGGGCATTTTGACCGCAACGGTGTGCTGCAACACATCACCTTACAGCCAAACTACTGCATGATACCGGCGGTTGACCTGTATCCGGGGACTGACGTGTATCCAGTGCTCCCGGGTGAAATGAATGACCAGGTGTATGATGAGCGGATCGACCCATACCTGTGCATTTCCTGTCAGTATGAGGAATACACGGTACAAAGTATAGACAAGGTACAGATCAGGCAGGAAGAGGGCGATATCGGAGCCATATACGGGACCGGGAGCAACTGTCTAACTGTCGAGGGTAATTTCCTGGCATTCGGGAAGACGGCGGCAGAACTGAATCAGATAGCCATGGGAATCTATGGCATGGTCAACGGCCGGCAGTACATCCCGTATGAATGTGAGCTCAAAGGGTTGCCATATATGGAAGTGGGAGACGCGGAGCTACTGGACTTCGGGGGAGAAAGCATCGTCTCATATATCGTAAAGCGTACTCTGAAAGGAATCTACGCGCTTAAAGACACGCACAGCGCCACGGGCGAAGAGATCAGGAGTACCGAGCACAACGTCAACACGGAGATTATACAGCTCAAGGGTAAGGCCGCGATCCTGAAGCGTAACGTCGAGGAAGTATCTGCGGAGCTGATCGATTTTGAAAAGGACACCTCTGCAAAGTTCGCAATTACGGCGGAGCAGATCAGCGTGGAGGTAAAGCGAGCGCAGGAGGCAGAAGCCAGCCTGAAGATCATGGCTGATCAGATTACCTTGTCTGTCAAAAACCTGAAGGAAGACACCGAATCCCAGTTTTTGCAGACCGCGGAACAAATATCCCTGAAGGTGAGTAAGGGTGATGTATCCAGCCAGTTATCGCTTGAGCCTGACCAGATAAAGCTTACCGGGAATAGAGTAATAATTGAAAGTGATAATTTGAAGGTAAGCGCAAATGGAACGTTGAAATGTACAAACGGTGTATTTTCGGGTACTCTCGAAACTGATGTTTTCTATGCTGGTGATGACATGGTACAGTTTGGTGATTTCTATGTATCTGCAAATGGAAGCAATATAATGGAATCTAATTCTGGATATATTACTATATCCCAGGGAAGTGTACCGGGAGGGTATGGTATTATTACTGTATCAGGAGCAGGCTCCACTACGACAATAAAGCAAGGGCAAATAACATGTCTTGATCTTATTGTTGACACAAACGAATGGAGTGTAAGTCCTTATAATGGCCGTGTCGGGTATATATTAGATCGTATTTGGAATCACAGTTCTTGGGGACTTGAAACTTTGAGAGACCGTATAGATGAGTTGGAAGACCGCATATCATATTTAGAGTAGAAACTGAAATCTTAATCTGGAAATCATAATTTAAATATGGTATGATTTAATAAAGGAGGTAGATATCATGAAACGATGGATATTAGCTTTTGTTATGACAATGATAGTGGCTTTTCCAATGACTACTTATGCAGGACAATGGCAAGAAGATACAACTGGATGGCGTTATCAAGATGAAGATGGCACTTATAAAACAGGATGGTATCAGGACATTGATTCTAATTGGTATTATTTTGATACACAAACATCATACATGCTTACAAATACAACAACGCCAGATGGATATACTGTTGCGGAAGATGGCAAATGGATTGAAGGTGGAGGTAATGCCGTGGTGTTGAATGGAAAAACCTATGAAAATAAAGTAGAATTAAATATAACTGCATATGACGACAGCCCCGCCGGAATAAAACAGTTGGAATATTCTATTCCGGTAACAATATTTTATGATACAAATTATATATATGCTGACAATAGAATGGCATCAGTCAATAAAATCGAGGTTTCAAAAGATGGTGCATTATATGTAAACTATACAATGAAAGCTGAAGGATATCTTGACTGTCTTGATGTGATAACTGAATATACTTATGAAGACGGTTCACAAATGAACTACAAGGAGCAGTTGTTGGGATTTGTCGGAGATGAGAGCGGATCGTGTCCATTGATTATAAATATAGGACGCATAAAGAAAAAGCCCGTTTCCATTATTGTGCACATAGATGCTGGCAGTATAAAATAATGAGAGTTGTAAAAAGCACCTTATAAAATTGGGTGCTTTTTATATGTTCAAAGTGTCCCGTTTCGTCCCGACCTCCCATGCTATAATTTAAACTGAAAAATCCATGTCAAGCAAACTGTCACGTTTGTCACACGAAAATCTGATAAAATTATAATAGGAAAATTACAGCCATAAGAGGAGAGCGGATGGTAAAAATTGAATAAAGGGAAGGAGTCATTCCGGGGTATGCTCCCGGTCTTCCCATGAACATAATAGGCGTCGCGAAATGCGGCGTCTTTTTGTTATGCCAAAAAACAGAAAATAGATCGGAGGAAAGAATCTATGTTAGTAGAAATCAAAAAGATGAATAGAGAGGAAGTTGTAACCTGTACAAGTTTGGATATTGCAGAAACATTCGAGAAGGAACATAAAAATGTCTTGAAAGATATTCGAGAATTAGAGTGTAGTGAGGAATTTGGACGGCTAAATTTTGAGCAGTCCTATTATATAAATTCTCAGAATAAAAAGCAGCCTCTGTATTACATGACAAAGGACGGTTTTACTCTTTTGGCAATGGGATATTCTGGAGAAAAGGCAATGCGTTTTAAAGAAGCGTATATTCGGCAGTTTAATGCTATGGAAAAGGCGTTGATTGGAAAAATGAAGGAACGCGAAAAAGGTATTGCTGTCCGTCAAGCACTTACAAATACACTTCAGCGATCACAGGAAAACGAACGTATGCATGGTCACGCATATTCCACATATACAAATGCTATTTACAAGGCTGTATTTGGAAAAAATGCGAAGCAGCTTCGTGAAGACTATGGAATTGGGAGTCAGGACAATTTACGCGATAGATTTTCTGTTGAAGAACTTTCCGCAGTACAGTCCATGGAAATGCTTGTCAGTGGCCTTATCAATTGCGGGTGGGGTTATGAAAAGATTAGAGATTTTATCCAGGAGAATAGTGTAAAACAGTTAGCAGGATAAGGAGAAAAGAAGACCATGTACCAATTATCAGAAGACCAGCGTAACACGCTGATGTATATTATTAACCACATTACCGTAACCGGCCCAGATCAGGGCGCATTACTCTCCAGCGCGGCAAATGTGTTACGGGCATTGAGACCGGAGGAGCCGGAGAAGAAAGGGGCGAAATAAATGGCAGTAAAAACAACACAGGCGATTATCAATGGTGTCACAACCACACTGACCTATAACAGTAGTACTGGCAAGTGGGAAGCAACAATCACAGCACCGTCAAAATCGTCTTATAACAATAACGATGGACATTACTATCCTGTGACGATCAAGGCTACAGACGAGGCCGGTAATCTAACTACAAAGGACGATACAGACAGTGTACTTGGAGCCAGCCTGAAGCTCAAAGTCAAAGAGAAGGTTGCTCCAGTTAGCACGATCACGTATCCGTCAGCCAGTGCGCTAATTACCAACAATAAACCTACGATCACATGGAAAGTAACAGATGATGATTCAGGAGTTAATCCTGATACTATCGGTATCACCATTGACAGCGGCAGTAAGGTGACTGGAAGCACTATTACTAAGACCGCTATCACGGGGGGATATCAGTGCAGTTATACACCGTCTACGGCTCTGGCCGACGGTAGCCATACGATCAAGATCGATGCATCGGACAACGACGGGAATGCAGCGTCTCAGAAATCCGTGGCATTTAAAATTGATACCGTTCCGCCGACACTTAATGTTACAGCTCCGGTTGCCGGCCTGATTACCAACAAGGCAGCCTGCACGGTAACAGGTGTCACTAATGATATTACATCCAGCCCGGTATCAGTTACGGTTAAGCTTAACAACGGCGCTGCGGAAGCCGTAGCCGTTGGTGCAGATGGATCCTTCAGCAAATCCCTAACGTTAGCAGCCGGAACCAATACGATTACAATTGTGGCTACAGACAGCGCGGGCAAGTCTACGACAGTTACCAGGACGGTGATTCTGGATACAGTGGCGCCGACGATTAAGTCCGTGACTCTTACGCCTAATCCGGTTGATGCAGGAAAGACCTATGTGATCAGCGTGGAGGTTACAGACTAAGGAGGCGATACCATGGCAGTAGCGCGTGTGTTTGGGCGTGTTGACGGTGCAGAGGTTGTCATGGAGCAGACACAGGGGGACACATGGTCAGTACCGGTCCCCCTGGACCAGGACGGAGAGTATGTGGTGGAGATAATCGCGGAGGACGCCGCCGGTAACCAGTCATATATGGCTAAGATGCTGTTCTGTGTGGATTCCTCCGGGCTGTGTGTGCAGGTACTTCCTGCGCCATATTTCGGGGAACTTCTTGATAGTGTATACCATGCTGATGTGCTTCCCGCGTTGTATTCTGCGGAACTATTGGAACCATGTTGCCGGAAAGGGGGATAAGATGCAGAAGATCATGTTTGACGTCGGTGAACGGCGTCATGTCAAATTAAGGATTCATGCAGCAGATAATGCACCATTTCGAATTAAGTCCGCATCATGGGAAGTGGTGCGGGGGAATGCCCTGGAGGCTTCCGGTGAGTGCGAGATAGACGAGCATATCATTGATGCATATATCGAGGCTCCGCCCGGTAAAACTACTTATATACTTAGGGTTACCTATGAGATCAATGACGAAACTCTGGTGGAACAACTGGAATTGGCGGTGGTCTGATGGCAGAACTATACATACAGTCAGTCACGATCACACCTAATCCAGTGACAACGAAAGCACAATTTAAAATAGAGGTTGAGATATATACCTTATTCCCTGCGGCGGATTTGTATCCGGCGCTTGATTTATACCCTGGTGAGGATTTGTTCGGACTATTTCCTAATACAGATATCTACCCAGGAACCGACGTATACCCAATAGAAGGAGGAATGTCAGAATGATAATAAGTAATTTTGTGGCCTATGCAAAGCAGGCATGGAAAAATAAACCTGATACCAGTACGCCGCTGTCTGCGGCCAGGCTCACGCATCTGGAAGATGGGGTCAAGGGGAATAGCGATGCTATCGAAAAGATAGCGGCGGCAGTGGTGAGCCAGATCGTAAACGATCCAAATAAGATAGCCAGTATGGCGGCATTGTTTAGTGTAAACGATAAGGTTGATTCGGTAATTAGTGATTTAGGTGGGAAGGCCGATATCAACAAATTGCCTCAAATGGTACATACGTCAATTACTGGCACTGGATCAGATTATTATGATATCAATTGTCCAGGTGTAAAATACGGTGCTACAGTCATTGCACAATTCTCTTCACAACGTAACGAATATTATATTCTCAATGCAGATGCTATTTCAGACAATAAAGTGCGAATAAGGATTAATAAGCCTGTACCGGTTGATATCGGTATATATGTTAATGTGGTCTACTCTGTTAATTGATCAATTACGTACCGATTACAATATACTGCATCCAGATTTTGCTTTGATATTCTGGTTTTTGATCGTTACCATCAAGTAAAAGAGCCAAGGAGTTATTATTACCGCTGTTAGTAATGGATCGTACTGCATATGATCCGGACATAGGTACTGCCATGCAATGGTAAAGGTCTTCCTGGGAATAGCTCTCGGGAAAAACGATGCTTGCTTGCCCGTTAAAATTTACCATACTCTCCATTTTCCCGAATTGTATTTTAACATTCCCAACCTGGAGTTTGTTGTATTGAGTAACTATAGCATTACTATCAAGTTTATTTGCTAAATCACTATTTAACCGAGGAGGAAATTATAACAGCTATAGAGTGTAACATAGTATTCCAAATTAAAGGAAGGCATGCTAATATAATACTGAAAGGATTGATGAAGAATGTGGAAGGGTAAGGTAACTAATGAACTTATCGAATTGCATAAGGCTTATCTGGAGAAATATAATATGGAACCAGACGAATACTGTGAAATACTCTATGATGCCATGTCCTATGAGGAGTATGTCGGATATATACAGACATGTTTGAAAGAAAGAGTACAGATACCCAAAGTAGTAAAATGATACCATCAGTCAGTAAATGGCCGGTGGTATTTTATTGCCCGAAAAAGGGCGGAAAGGAAATAAAATGGAAAAAATCAAAATCAATGAGAAACTGTATGATCTCCTAGTCAACGGAGTGCAGCTCACGGATCAGGGCGGGAGAGTGATCTTCCAGCCGGCGGCTGCCACGTTTGCAGAGGTTGAGGCTGACGTCAAGGCCACGAAGGCTATTACCGTACTGGACGATGCCGGGGAACCTATCCTGACACGCTCAGACCTCGTGTATGCGGGCCGTCTTACCAAAGACGATAATTACGTCGTGGGTACCGAACAGGTCCAGACAGGGACTGATCCTGAGTCCAGCGATCCGATCACAGAGACACGGGACGTGATCGGCACGGTAATGATTGCAGAGTTCCGGGCGCCTGATCTGCGGGAGCAGCTGGCAGCCACACAGGCACAGCTCGCGTATGTGGCAATGATGGGCGGCATTGACTTAGAGGAGGTGTAGGATATGAGTAAGTATAACAAGGTTAAGGGATATTACGGTGATGGGTACTGGTCGATTGGCATGGTACGCAATGCAGTCGGGCGTTGGATCACAGCCGAGGAGTATAAGGAGATCACCGGACAGGACTACTAAGGGGGACATCAGTGGATACAGTACAGACATTACTATCAATATGTGGCGCAATCAGCATTGTGGGAGGTGCTGCAGCCGTTATTGTTAAGGTGATCCGGCCGGCCTTCCAAATGTCTAAAAGGGTTGAAGTACTCGAACAGCATGACAAGCAGGATTACGACCGACTCAAAGCTGTGGAAGACATGCAGAAGCAACAATCAAAATGTCTGGCAGCAATGCTTAATCACCAAATTACCGGCAATGGAATTGAAAATATGAAACGGATTCGGGACGAACTTCTCGAATCTATTATAGATAAGTAGAAAGTGAGGAATTGAAATGGATATTAACACAGTTATGCAGTATGGATCGTACTTATTAATTGCTATCGGAGTGATGGCTTTTATAGTATCAGCTATTACACAGGTGATTAAGTCATGGCCTGGTCTGGACAAGCTTCCAACGTCGGCGGTGGTTATCGTCCTGTCTTTAGTGCTCTGCCCCCTGACCTTGGTGATGATAATGGCATATCTCAATCAGCCTATGGTATGGTATATGATTGTGGCTTGTGTCATAGTGGCTTTTCTGGTGGCACTTGTAGCTATGGGAGGCTGGGAAAAAATATCGGAAATATGGCAGCGCACAAAATATAAAAAGGGTGGCGGCCAATAGCGCCGGAGCCATTGCGATATCGCAACGGTTGCAATATCACAACTTTTTAGGGCCTGGGATTCTGGGCCCTTTTCTTTAAGGAGGATTTATGATACCTATTACGAAACAGATCAAGCAGATCAATTGCTATGCAAGTCAGAATCACCCAAAGTACATCGTAATCCATGAGACGGACAATTTTAACCGCGGAGCAGGTGCTGCAGCGCATTCCAGGGCACACAACAACGGAAATCTGTCTACATCGGTTCATTATTATGTTGACGATGTAGCGATCTACCAGACACTCAACCACACGGACGGAGCATGGGCGGTAGGGAAGCAGTACGGTACGCCGCTGGTGGCCGGAGTCAACAATAACAATACGATCAACATTGAAATATGCGTTAATCCTGACAGCAACTACGACAAGGCCCGGCTTAACTGTGTGGATTTGGTGAAACATCTGATCCAGGAGACGGGGATCCCTGCCGATCGGGTGATCCGGCATTACGACGCCAAACGCAAATGGTGCCCTCGTAAGATGATGGACAGCCCGGAGCTGTGGACGGACTTCTGCCTGCGGATCCGCGGCCAGGAGGAGGAGGTAAAGAGTTTTGAGGACGGCGCCGGGAACTGGCATTTTACGATCAATGGGGAACTGCAAAAGGCGCGCTGGGTGAAATATAAGAATAAGTGGTTTTTCGTAGACGATGCCGGGAACATGGTTACTGGATACGTGATCATTGGCGGCATGGCCTATATGCTTAATCCGTCCAAAGCGGATATGGCGACGTATGGGGCGTTGATGGTCACGAACAACCTTGCACAAGGCAATCTCGAGGTGCAGCGAGTGGAATAATGAAAAGGGCGGTCCGCTTGGGCCGCCTTAATCTCCAGATTCTTTTTTGGCAAATAGATAACCACTTAATGTAAATAATAGAGTTTTTATAATTTCAATTATATCCTTTGTAATAGAAGAAGGTTGGTGATTTAGAACTATATTGGTAATAACATCAATTATAAATATCAATCCAAGTATAACCAGGCAACCAACAATTAATTTGAAAGCACTAAAATAGCGTTTGTCTTTTCTCTTTTTATCACGCTCTCCAATTTCGAGTTGCTTTACGAGCAAAGGGTCTATTCTATTGAGTTGGGTTTCATCAAGAGGTTCCTCTTCTTCTTTAAGGGGTCTGCCGAAAAGAAAATCATCATCAGTTTGTGACAATATAATCCTCCTCACTGGCAATATCACTATCATTTAAGTAGATTTTTCTGTTATCTATTGCCTTTCTCCAAGCAGTATTTGATTTATGAGTGAAAGAGGATAAAACAATTCCATCATAATCACTATAATCTTCCCAAACCTTATCAAATGCTTCCTTAAAAAGAGGAGATGAAGATGTATCGGCTACATACACTTTCCCATCATCTGATTTAGAAAAATGCTTTATTGAATTAGAACCAGAACTTTTAAACTCATCATATACACTTCTGAGTACGGGACCATATTTCCATGCCTCAAATCTTTCGTCAAATAGCGCACGTCCAGTAGATTTATAATATTCTTTGTACAAGCAAAAAATAAGTTTTTGAAGTTTCATTGGCGTGATATCCTTATTTTCTTTAAATGCTCTATCTAATATAGTATTTCCGATAACTAAAGCACTGACCATAATATAGACACCTCCTCACTTATATTATGCTTATTTTACAAAAAAATACGAAAACCGCCTCATGGCGGTCCCTGCGGCCGACGACATTACATGTCGCTTAAACGTTAATTCAGTTATGCAGGTATACAGCATATCTCTATCTGCACTCTTAGTATATGCCAAATACTTTAAAATGTCAACCGGACAGAAAAATCCAGACACTGTAAAGAATGTCTGGACCTCTCTGAGAAAATATAGGTTGTTGGAGAATCGTAAAACTTCCATTCGCATGTTTAGTATAGCACGTTAACAGGTGCTTGGCAAGGGGAAAAGGGGAAGCATACAGCTGATTATGTGAAGTTAAGGTGTACTGTTTGAATAAAAACGTTACGAAAATCGAAAAAGTTGATTTTTGGAGAAGAAAGGTATTGCCAGAACTCTCTGGAAATGATATAATCAGGTTGCTCGTATTATATATCTTATATCTTTCTGGCACGCCCAGTAAGAGTATTCATGCAAAGCCGCTCAGTATCCCCATACACTGGGCGGTTTTTGTGTGTAATTCATGTATAGGTGATCAGTAAATGGGTACCCTTAAATTCCTTCTTTACAGAATGAAATACGCGTGCTATAATCACTGTGTTTTTGCTTTTCTAATTTACGGCCTAGCCATTTTGGCGGGCCGTATTTTTATATGAATTTGTTGATAAATTGACAATAATAATATTGATTTATTTGTATAAAGTGATATAATTTGTGTGTCAACTCTTCTTACGGCCGCCCTGGTTTGCACAATCCCCCACTACCAGAGCGGCATTTGTATGTGAATTCGTCACAACGCAGTCTGCAAACTGTTAAATAAGTATGCTCATATCAGCAGGGCGGTAGCCACCCAATTAGCTTCGTCCTGCCGTCTTATCGTTTCTCGTAGTACTTCTCATACCACTTCACCCGGCGCTCCATCTGCTCCGGTTCTGCCTTTTGTGGCTCTGTTTTTTTATAAAATCCACATTCTTGCGGGCCGCCATTGCATGTCTGTGACACGTCGTTATAATACGGGCACTGGTTAATGTCGGGCTCCAGGGTGCATATTGCCATAGTATCATCTCCTTTGATCTCATGATAACAAACAAATGTTCGATATACAACTGGAAAAAATTGTGAGAACAACACATGAGATAAATGGCAAAGATAAGAATAGAGATTTTGGTGTAATAATGGAGGAGACAATGAGAAATTTAGACGGAAGTCTTTATGATTGGGGCAAAGATGTAACAAAGGAAAGTTTTGAAATAATGCTGTTACGTATGAATGTCCAAACGTTTGTCTGTGAAATGAAAGATAACGATTTCGTGGTCTATCTTATAGATCGCCAGAGGCGCGAGATCACTAAAATATCAAATCGGCAAATAATTGAGTTCTTCTATCATAAGGTCTGTATGGCAAATATTAATTGCACATATATAAATATGTTTTTGGAGTTGGGGGGATTTAAATTAAAAGAATGGTATTAAATCGTTATAAAAATGCCACTGGCCGAAGTCAGTGGCTATCTTTAACTATACAATCCTTTGGACTCTTATCATACCGCAACCCCTTAAACACTGGCTGCCGCATACCGCCGTTGGAGGTATAGTCCATAAATTTTACGGTACATACCAGAGAGGGTGTAATCCAAACCGCGTCCTCATTGCCAGCTGGTGGCTGAAATGCCGGCTTGTCGATTTTCGCGGTTGATTTGATAATGCGGAAATTATCTCCACCGACTCCGAGCGTAACATGGCCCTTGTAGATTAACTGTGCATCATCATATTGGCCCAAAACAATGCTAATCATGTGATTATCCTTGTAGATATATCCACATACCACATAATCCTCGTCTTTAAGGTTTTTGATTTTGATCCAGTCCTTCGTGCGTTTTCCCTCTATATATATGCTGTCTTTGCGCTTTGCCACAATGCCCTCGAGGTTTTGCTGCTCTGCCAACTGGTAGAGAGAGAGACCATGCTCTGGTATGGTTCGAGATACGGCAAAGCGAGCAGTTTCCATTTGCAATACCTTTTTCAAATACTGTTTGCGTTCGACGAGTGGCAGGAGAGTTATATCTCTATTATCATAATATAAGATATCGAAGACTACAAAGTTGGCTGGATATTGCTTAGATAAAAGTTCAATTTTAAATGTGTTTGACATAAGGCTACGTTTTTGTATTTCGTAAAAATCGGGTTTTCCATCTTTCATAACCATGAGTTCCCCATCTAAAATACAACGTTTCCTGATCTGTTTATGCATTTCAGCGAGTTCCGGTACTTTTGGGAGCATTTTGACATTTCTTTTATTCCGAAGTTCCGTCCCTTCCATAGGGTCCAGATAAGCAATGCAACGTTCGCCATCCCATTTGAGCTCATAAATATAGTCAGGGCTGTCAAATGCATCTCCATCGGCGCCGATCAGCATAGGAGATATCTGTTTGCGATCAAACTCTATCATGCGCCTACAGCCTTCTTACGGCCCCGTGGTTTCTTTGAAGGAGTATCTCCTTCAACCTGTTTGAGTGATGCCTGAAGCGCTTCCATAAGATTGATAATATTGTTTTCCTGTGGAGCCGGTGCCTGGACAATTTCCTGTCCGTTTATTTTTGCCTCAATGATCTGCCGGAGGCGCGCCTGGTATTCGTCGTGGTACAATTCAGGCTGAAACTCTTTGTTCATTGAATTAATCAGCATCTTTGCCATGTCTAACTCCTGTTGGTTTAGTTCCGGGTGGGCCGGTTCTTTTGGAATTTCTTTAACTTCCTCGCTGAAAAAGAGGGTTTCCACAAGTAGTCCTTTTTCCGTAGGGATCAGACAGAGGAGTTTTTCACTTTGCCCCATTACAGTTTTAGCGATTGCGACTTTTCCTTCACTTAGCATTGCCTCCCGGAGTAGCTCATAAGCCTTGTCTCCGCCAGGTTCGACTACAGCATGGTATGTTTTATCGTAATAGATAGGCCGAATATTTTTGAGGTCTGTAAAATGCAATATCTGGATTGTTTTATCCTTTTCTGTTTTGGCTTTCTCGAAGTCAGCATCTGTCATTGTAACGTACTGGCCGGGCGAAAACTCAAAGCCTTTGACTATATCCTGCGTGCCTACCTCTTTACCGCAGTTTGCGCAGACCTTTTTGTATTTGACTCGAGAACCGTCCTCCTTACAAAGCTGGTTAAAATGTATGTCATTATCCTGTGTGGCTGTGTGAAGAGCTACCGGAATGTGGACTAATCCGAAACTTATAGCCCCTTTGTGTGCTGCTGGCATATAATCACCTCGTTTTTTCTTTTAGTGTACCCAATGCCAGCCATTATATTAAAATGTAAAGGATGTTGCATATTTAAGACATGAATATAAGCATGGAAATCGATATAAATACTAAAAAGAACATACATTCGAATTTTGCGAAGCTAAATAGTGATTTAGGTGGGAAGGCCGATATCAACAAATTGCCTCAAATGGTACATACGTCAATTACTGGCACTGGATCAGATTATTATGATATCAATTGTCCAGGTGTAAAATACGGTGCTACAGTCATTGCACAATTCTCTTCACAACGTAACGAATATTATATTCTCAATGCAGATGCTATTTCAGACAATAAAGTGCGAATAAGGATTAATAAGCCTGTACCGGTTGATATCGGTATATATGTTAATGTGGTCTACTCTGTTAATTGATCAATTACGTACCGATTACAATATACTGCATCCAGATTTTGCTTTGATATTCTGGTTTTTGATCGTTACCATCAAGTAAAAGAGCCAAGGAGTTATTATTACCGCTGTTAGTAATGGATCGTACTGCATATGATCCGGACATAGGTACTGCCATGCAATGGTAAAGGTCTTCCTGGGAATAGCTCTCGGGAAAAACGATGCTTGCTTGCCCGTTAAAATTTACCATACTCACTATTTATCGATCAAAAAATCGAACATATATTCTGGCAAACTCCTAGTATGCGTAGCTGTGATGGTTCCATCTATTGCTTCATATATTCAGTAAGCCTTTTCCTAAGCTTAACTTTTGTCCGGTGTATTCGAGAATTGCACACAGATTCAGTAATGTTAAGTGCTTTGCATATCTCTGGTATTGTCCGCTGCTCCAGAAAATATAAGATAGCGATTTCTTTCCTGTCTCTTCTCATATTATCAATTTCGTCAATGATTAATTCCGTGGCATCACCGCTTACAACAAAATCAGCCGGGTCCTTAATGATTGCCCTGGGTAGCATAGCAAGGCTCACATGGCTGTCGTTATCATTAAGACTAACGATTTTATAGTGTCCATGTTTTCTAAGGCAATCTATGGATTTTCCACGTAAAATTTTAATCAGCAGTCCTTTTTTATAGGTAGTAGACCACGTGTATTTATATCTTCTAAAATATTCAATAAAAGTTTCTTGTATAACATCGTCTATTTCGTCTACGGGAACCATGAATACTCTTGCGTACTGGCGTAATACACATTGGTAATCGGTATATATTTTTTCAAATATTAATTCTTCTTCAGAAATCATGCTTATGGCCTTTACGGAAAGTTATATTGCTATTTTAGCATAATTCGGCGGCTGTATCCAATGCAGGAAGATTTTACCAGAAAAACACTAACCTTTCCAGTGGTATGATTGCGTTATGAAAATATTGCTGAAGAAAATAATGTTAGAAAATGAGTTGTCCCTTCGGCAAGTGGAACATATGACTGGAGTTCCCAGATCAGTGCTGTCACGTATAAGTAGAGGAGAGATAAGTCCTACACTTAGTGATCTGGAAAAAATAGCGAAGGGATTACATATAAGAATCACAGATTTATACGAATCTCGCTACAAATAAAAAAAGTGTCCCAGTTTCGGGACAAAACGTAAGTTTTGAAATTTTATTTCGATTAATAAGTATAACAAAAATCGAAGGGGGATATTCCATGGACAAAAGAAGGATAGTAGAAATTTTCTACGAAATCACAAATATGGAAGAGGAGGAATTCGAGAAACTTAGAACAACCATTTTTGCTATTAAGGATGGAGAGAAAGAACAAAAATTACTTACAAACTTTTTCGAACATATTGATAAAAAACGAAAACGAGGCCATTAAGGCCCCGTTTTTATGTTAAGGTAGGCAATGCCAACGATTTGCCAACCGCCTATAAATTCTTATATAAAACACTAAAGTATGAAAAAATACTATATAGGATAATGATTCTTTATTTTATAGCATTTCTAAAATCAATAAAGTACTGTATAATACAATAAAGTATAGCGAGGTTTTAACAGTCCGCATTCCACACATACAGAATGCTGCGTAAAATTAGAACGGAAAGATGGGTACCAGCAATTACCACTGTTTGTGGAAGAAAGTCCGCTTGAATAGAAGCAGATGTAAGATGCATTGCAGGCAGCCGGTGAAAGGTTAACACATCTGTGGGACAGTGATATGTTCCATGGGTGTGTTTTTTTAACTGTTTTGGCAGTAAGCTGGTATGAACCAGATATGATATATTTTAGCTTTTTGTTGTGCTGTCAATCATTTTGTCTTATAATAAATTTAACAGTTTTTCCGGTAGCAGGAAACCGAAAATCAGTAGAAAAGTATAAAAGCCCAAAGGCTGTCAATGAGGAAAAAATGAAGATAATAAATAAGAAGTGGTTGATTGGATGCAGTAGTATAATTGCCATTTGTGCGGTTACGCTCAGCGTCTGGGGCTGCAGTAAAAACACGAAACCGGAGATAGAGGTGGCGCTTTGGAATTTAGACGTGTATGATCATTATACGGAACAAGTGCAGAGTCTGGTACCGGATGTAAAGATTAAATGGGTCGAGGGACAGAGAAATCTGGATTATTACAAACAGCTTGCAGAGACGGAGAGCCTGCCCGATATAATAACGGTCCGCAAATTTTCCATGAAGGATTCTCTCAGTCTGAATCCATATCTCATGGATCTGACCAGGACTGAAGTGGCGTCTTCTTATTATGATATTTATCTTGAAAATTATAAAACCAGTGAGGGAAAGGTATTTTGGGTTCCCATGTCTGGTACGGTAGACGGAATCGTAGCCAACAAAGAACTGTTTGAACAGTATAATATACCGGTTCCCAGTGATTTTGACAGTTTTATTTCAGCTTGCCAGGCGTTTGAGACGTATGGAATCAGAGGTTATTCCATCGATTTGAGTATCGATTATAATGCCCTGCATCTTTTACAGGGAATGGGAATTGAAAGCTTGTCTTCCGTTGACGGGATTATCTGGAGGAAAGACTATGATGACGGAAAAACAAACCAGCTGGATTCCAGAGTATGGCTGCCTGCTTTCGAGAAATTGGAGCGGCTTAATACGTTAAAGATCCTGGATCAGGACACCATGTATTCAGACGACCTCCTTTCTTATGAAAGATTTATAGAGGGTACACAGGCCATGGTGAATATCAGCAGTGAAAGTATTTCTAAATTACTCCCGGGAAAGGAGGTGGAAATCCTTCCATATTTTGGAGAGAACCAGAATTTTTTGCTGACATATCCCACATTTAATGCTGCCATCACCAAAGCAGGGGGAGAAAACAGTGTGAAAAAGGCAGCAGCCTGGAAAGTTTTGATGGCTATGACCTCATCGCAGGCCCAGGAGGAACTGAATCGATATACAGACGGATTGATTCCTTATAAGAGAGATATTTCTTTTGAATATGACGGAAGTATGAGCATGGTACAACAATACCTGGAAAGAAACCGTACATATATTCGTCTGGGCTCTGAAGAATTTTTTGAAATTTCGAAAATCACTGTTGATGAAATGCTGGAAAATCATTTTTCTGCTGAAGGCGCGCTGGATTTGATGAATGATCTTCTGAGCCATTCAGAATAAACACGGGGTTACTACTATACAAAAGAAAAAGTTGGAAAATATATGATACTGAAGAAAAAAGAGAAGGATATCAGTAATGATAAGTATAAACGCATACGCAATGTCACCGTAACAGGAATCTTACTTGCCATATCAGGCATCATTTTCCTGATGACAGTATTCTTAAAAAATATGGAGAATAATGCAAGAAAGGAAAATGAATATCATTTATTAGAGATTGCACATCAGGTGAGCGATAATATCAATTCCAAGCTAAATCAGAATTGGTCCCTTCTGCGTACGATTGATTATGATCTGAGTGTTACCCGGATGTCAGAGGCTGACACTCAAAAATATCGGCAAAACCTGGTGAAAGAATGGAAGTTCAGTCATATTTATCTTATTGATGATGCGGGTAACTGCAGTGATGAATTTGGGGAAAAGAGCAGGCTGATAACAAAGGATAATGCGATTGCTCTTTTAAGGGACAGGACTGACGTCTCTTTTTTAAGAAGAGATATTAATGGGAATGCCACATTATTTTTTGCAATTCCGGTGGAGAAGAAACAGGCGGGCTCTGAGAATATTTCAGCCATAGCGCTTGAATATAAGTTGGATAACATTTTAGAGATATTAACCATATCAGCCTTTGAAAGGAAAGGAATATGCTACGTTATTGACCAGAATGGAAGCAGGCTGTTTAATACCCAGGCTGACAATGCAATTAAGGATTATAATATTTTTAGTTATCTGGAGTATGCATCAAAGGATGGAAAAAAGAGTGCTGAAGTAATACAGGATGCGATGGACAGCGGCACCAGCGGAGTAACGGTTTATACAAAAGACGGACATCAGGAATATATCAGCTACAATCCACTGGAAAACGGCAAATGGACCCTCCTTCTGTTTGTGGGCGGAGATATTATCGGGGAAAATATGAACAGGTTTTCCAGAAATGTATTTACTTCATGTGCCGTAATTGTTGGACTTCTCATCATCATAAGCGGAATTGTATTTTTCCGGCTCAATCAGCTCGCGAACAGAAAGCGAGATGCCGATGTATACAACCGTGAAAGAATGCTGAACCTTTTGATCGAAAGGGGAAATGAAGTCTATATGATGTATAATAAGACTGAAGGCTGCCTGGAATATGTAAGTCCTAATCTTGAAAGCGTGATGGGGTGGAGCCGCCAGGAGGCTGAACAGTTGTTTACGGAGGGAGAAAATACTGACGAGGAAGACATTGCCGGGATCAAGGATGAATTTATCCATTGGGATGGGCAGGGCGATTTTGTGGGTTCTATTCATCAGCATAGAAACAGGAATAACGGGAATCTAAGCTGGATTCGTCTTCAGGTTAACCCTGTTTATCTTAGTCCTGAAGAAGTGTGGATTGCAAATCTCTCTGATATGACGAAGGAGTGGGAGCAGCGCGAAAATTTAGAGCAGGCGCTTATGGCGGCCAATAGTGCCAATATAGCGAAAAGTAATTTCCTTTCCAATATGAGCCATGACATCAGGACACCGATGAATGCCATTCTCGGTATGGCAGCAATTGCGGAGCAGTATGCCGGGGATCCTGAAAAAGTGATAAACTGTATGAAAAAAATCTCGTATTCTTCCAGGCATTTGCTGGCGCTGATCGATGAGATCCTTGATATGTCAAGGATTGAAAGCGGCAAGATGCTGCTTGAAAATAAGATTTTTTCACTGTCGGGCATGCTGGAAGGCATTGTATCTATGTTTCAGGAGCAGTTTAAAGGAAAAAAACTTTCGTTTAACATGGAGAAACGCAGTATCAAACATGACAGCCTCATTGGAGATGAATTCCGCCTCAGCCGTATATTGGTGAATATATTGTCCAATGCCATAAAATATACACCGGAACAAGGACAAATTGTATTCTCTGTAACGGAGCTTCAGGCAGGCAAAGAGGGATATGCCAGATATCAGTTTGTAATAAAGGATGACGGAAGGGGAATGACCGAGGAGTTCCTGAAAACCATTTTTATGCCTTTTACCAGAATGGAGGAAAAAGAGGGAAGCTATACGCAGGGAACCGGTCTCGGTATGGCCATCGCTAAGAGTATGCTGGATTTGATGGGGGGAAGTATCAACGTTGAGAGTACGCTGGGAAAAGGAAGTACTTTTACTGTAGATGTAGAGTTGGAGACGGCAGAAGAAGGGGAATGCCGGGAGGAAAAGAAAGAGCAGAATGGAGGCCAGACGAAACGCTTTGATTTTACTGGAAAGAGAGTGTTAATTGTAGAGGACAATGAAATTAACGAGGAGATTTTAAAAGAGCTTCTGTCTATAGAAGGAGCTTTGACAGAGAGCGCCGGAAACGGGAAGGAAGCTGTAGATAAACTGGAACAATCAGCCCCTGGTTATTATGATCTTATTCTGATGGATGTTCAGATGCCGGTTATGAACGGATATGAAGCAGCAGCCATTATACGAGGTCTGGATCGCTCTGATGCAGAAACGATTCCAATCATTGCCCTGACAGCCAATGCCTTTTCCGAGGACAGAAGCAAGGCGTTAGCCGCCGGCATGAATGCTCACGTGACAAAACCGATCGATATGGCAAATCTCTGCAGTGTGCTGGCAGAAGTATTCTCTTCATAAAATGGAGTACAGGTGAAACTCTCTAATAAAAAAACACGAAAGTCGGAGCATAAATACAGGAGTGAGGCAATGCATGGCTGGCATCGTCATTGATGCATGGTATTTATGTATGTACCCCATGAAACCCCAGAAAATTCCGCGCCGCCCGCGACAGCGGATACTCCTTATTCACAATAAACGCGCTGGTAATAAACAGATTTTCATCAGAAAAATGTTTCACTGCCAAATCCTTAATATGCTGGAAGTCAGCGGTTGTCAGTGAGGCCAGCGCGACAGTGCCGAAGGATCTGGCCCACTCGATGGCGGTCGCGTTGGAGGAGGTTATAATAGAAATATTCGGTGCCAGCAGGCGGTGGCCGAAAGAAGAGCGGACCAGATCCAGGCAGTCAAAGGGAACCGCCAATGGGTAATCGGCCAGCTGGGAAATATCAAGAATATCACTTTTGTGTACCAGAGGATGATCGGGACTGCAGACTGCGACGATCTCCTCTTTTTCATATGGGTAGACGGCCAATGATGCATAACCGGGCAGACTGGAACGTATGAGGCCGATCTCCGTTACGTGGTTTAAGACATTAGGAATGGCAAAATCACTGGGAATCTCATAAAAATCAAAATTAACATTGGGGTACGCCTTCCGAAAATCATCGAAAAGATGGTGCAGAAAATAGGCAGAGTTTCCCGCCGGGATGGACAGCTTTAAGAGTTCGGAAAAAGCTGTCTTTTTGTTGTGGATCTCGTTTTGAAGTTTCTCCTCGGCCTGACAGATCTCTCTGGCATGCAGATAAAAGACACGCCCGGCATCGGTCAGCTCCAGCTTATGCCGGTTTCGGATTAACAGCTTCGCTCCATAATAAGCTTCTATATTTTTCAGCTGGTTGCTCAGAGATGGCTGTGCAATTAGCAATTGGTTCGCAGCCGCCATAATACTTCCGCATTCCACAATCGCAACAAAATTCCGGTAAGACTCCAAAGTCATAGAGAAAGTCTCCTTTTAATATAATAATATTATTATATAATATATGTAAAAATGATAGTTTTATTATATATAAAAATATGCTACAATGCAAATTGTTTTTAAAAATGTATGCTTATAAAAGATGTAATAATTATAAGATATACTAATTAATAGAAATAAGGGGGACTAAAGATTACCATGAACGCTTTACTGACAGATTTACTTGCCGTATTTGGTGTTGTTTTGAATGCGCTGCCTCAGGGACTGCTGGCGCTGTCATTTGGATTTGCGGCCGTGCCTACGGCGATGGCGTTTTTTATCGGAGCAGTGGGCAATGTAGTTACGGGAAATGTAGCGCCGATTTCGTTTCAGGCGGAAACCATAACCTATGCGGGAACCAGCGGCAGGAACCGTTCGGAGCGGTGCACCATGATCTTTATTGGGGCGGTTATTCTTGCTGTTGTCGGCGCCTGCGGGATGCTGACAAGAATTGTGGATTTTATCGGGACGGATATTGCTAACGGAATGATGGCCGGCGTGGGACTGATATTGACAAAAGCGGCTGTCAATATGGTAAAGGAAGATCGTGTCGCCGGCGGCGTATCGCTGGCTGCGGCTGTGATTACCTATCTTTTGACCCGCTCCAGTGCCAACACTCTGGTCTATACGATTGTAATCTCAGTCATCGCCTCCAGTGTGGCATCTGCGGTTCTGAATAAAGAGAAGAAAAACATTGTGATTGTTGACGATACATTTAAACGACAGAAATTTACGATAAACGGAACTGTCATATTTGGCGCGCTTGGAATGGTATGCTTAAATATCGGCTCCAACATTTCCTTCGGAGCCATCACCGCCAGCATGGCGGGAGCAGATACTTTTAATGTGGATCATTTAACCCTGATCTCTTCCCTTGCGGATATCGGTTCCTCCTTCTTTGGCGGCGCCCCGGTTGAGTCGATCATCTCGGCTACCGCCAACGCCCCCCATCCGGTTTGGGCCGGCGTTGCAATGATGGTGGTGGTAGGTGTGATTCTATTGAGCGGTCTGCTTCCGAAGATCGGCAATTACGTTCCGTCCTCATCGATTGCAGGTTTTCTGTTTGTGCTTGGACTGTTTAAAACCTTTGTACTGGATGCACCTGCGGCGCTGGCAGTCAATCCGGCGGTAGGCGGAAGTGCACTCGTTGTCACGGCAATCTCCAATCCGTTTCTTGGTATGCTTGCCGGAATTGCAGCCAGAATTCTGGGAATGTAAAGGAGGAAATTATATATGGAAAGCTACGAATTAGAACTTTTTGGCGTTAAGCGGAAACTGCCTTTTATCGATCTGGAGGACAATCTGGCATTTGCCAGTTTTGTAATTATGGGGGATACAGAGCTCATCATGGCCTGCGCGCCGAAGCTTGCTGAGAAAATCGGGGACGTGGATGTCATTATAACCGCGGAAGCCAAGGGAATTGCGCTGACCTATGAAATCAGCAGACTTCTTGGCAAAAGTAATTTTATTGTTGCAAGAAAAAGCATCAAATCTTATATGAGCGGCGTGGTTTCCGTGTCGGTACATTCCATTACGACATCAGGCGAGCAGCATTTGTATCTGGACGGCCACGATGCAGAGTGCCTCCGGGGAAAACGGGTATGTATCGTGGACGATGTCATCTCTACCGGCGAATCACTCTATGCACTGCAGGCGCTGGTGGAAAGTGCAGAGGGAATCGTCACGAAAAAAGCAGCTGTACTCGCAGAGGGAAATGCGGCAGAGCGGGATGACATTATCTTTTTGCAGAAACTGCCATTGTTTCAGAAATCTGAAAACGGTGAATATGTGGTCAAGGAGTCATAAGGAAAATCATTCAGAATAAGTCTGACAAGTCTAGACGGATAAGAGGGCAGATATCATGCATTCCAGATGGGAGTGAATGATATCTGCTTTTTAATACACGGTTCATGATTGTTGATGAACGAAGAATAAGCAGATTTACTTTTGCTTCGAAAAAAGGTATGATAGGAGTTAGTAAGACTGTTTGAGCAGTGCGCTGTGTGAAAGGCCCATTGATGCCGCAGTCATGCGGAAGGGGGAGGTGTTCTTGTGAAAGAAAGATTAGAAACCGACAGATTGATTCTCCGTCCATGGGAAGCGCAGGATGCTGCGGACTTATACAGCTATGCAAAGGATGACCGGGTTGGCCCCATTGCAGGCTGGCCGGTACATACCGGTGTGGAGAACAGCCGTGAGATTATTAAGAATGTCCTTTCTAAGGAAGGAACGTATGCCGTCGTCTTAAAGGAGACCATGCTTCCGGTGGGGAGTATTGGATTCATGGCTGGCAAAGAAAGCAATTTAGAGATCCCGGACACGGAAGCGGAAATCGGATACTGGATTGGGGTCCCTTATTGGGGCCAGGGACTGATTCCGGAAGCGGTGCGTGAGCTGATCCGGTATGGATTTGAAGAACTGAATATGGAAAAACTGTGGTGCGGTTATTTTGACGGAAATGAACAATCCCGCCGCGTTCAGGAAAAATGCGGTTTTGTCTATCACCATACCAATGAAAAGATCCCGTGGGTGCTGATGAATGATATCAGGACAGAACATGTCACCTGTTTGACGAGGGAACAGTGGGAGAAGGCAAAAACACAGGCCGGCAGGGAGGAAGCATGATATTTCGAGGACTGGGACTGTTGGCGCTTCTTCTTTTCTATGGAGTTTATTTTGGGAAAATGGCAATGCAGAAAAAGCAGGGAATACAGACTGATCATATTGCGAAAGGCGGAAAAAGGGGGAGGTTATTTCGGGTGGAAATGACCATGAAGGCAGCGACCTGTGCGGCGCCTGTGGCGGAACTCATAAGCGTATTCACAGGAATCAGCCTGCTTCCGGTTTTTGCCAGATATACAGGTGTGTTGGCGGCATTTGCAGGAGTGATGTGTTTTGCTGTTTCTGTCTATACGATGAGGGACAGCTGGCGGGCAGGCATACCGGAACATGACAAGACGGAGATGGTGACAACCGGTATCTGCAGCATTAGCCGTAATCCGGCATTTCTTGGCTTTGATCTGGTGTATTTAGGTTTCCTCCTCATGTTTTTTAATCCGGTTTTACTGGTTTTTACGATTTTTGCAGTGGTAATGCTGCATCTGCAGATTTTGCAGGAAGAAAAATTTATGGCGGATACATTTGGCAGTGAGTATGAGAAGTACAGAAAACATGTTTTTAGATACATAGGGTCGAAATGAAAATATGGAGGGTTACAAATGAAACGTGAAATGGGTATCGCAAGATGTGGTCTTGCCTGCTGTCTTTGTTCGGTAAACGATACATGTGCAGGCTGTAATTCCGGTGAATGTGCGGATCGGAACTGGTGTGAAAACAGGAACTGTTCTATGGAAAAAGGAATCGCAGGCTGTTATGTCTGTGAAGAATCCTGTTCAAAAGGGCTGCTGGGGAAAATAAAGCCGCTTGGATTCAGAACATTTATTCAGCGGTATGGTGTGGAAGCCCTGCTGGACTGCCTGGAGCGCAATGAAAAGAATGGAGTCATGTATCACAGGGAGGGAATAAACGGGGATTACGACAAGTTTGAGAACGTGGAGGATCTGATTTCTTTTATCCAGTCCGGGAAATAGTCAGAAGTGCTGGTTCCGCGTATAATTTAACGCAGTCAGTGAAAACATAACAGGGTAACCATCAATCTCAGATCATTTACAGGGGGTGTATTTGCAACTGCAAGTATGCCCTCTTTTTACAGAAAGGAGGTGGTCCTGTGGACAATCATAAGAATATACCCAATAGGTTAATCAATGAAAAGTCGCCGTATCTGCTGCAGCACGCTTATAATCCTGTGCAGTGGTATCCGTGGGGCGGGGAAGCATTTGAGAAAGCGCGGCTTGAGGATAAGCCCGTTTTCCTATCTATTGGGTACAGCTGACGTGTCTGCAGGGATGTACTTGTCACTGGTGTCACGTAATGGAGCAGGAATCATTTGAAAATGACAGGATTGCAGCACTTTTAAACAGGGAATATGTCTGCGTAAAGGTGGACAGGGAGGAACGGCCGGATGTGGATGCGGTGTACATGTCGGTCTGTCAGGCAATGAACGGACAGGGTGGCTGGCCGCTTACGATTATTATGACTCCTGACTGCAAACCGTTCTTTTCGGGAACGTATTTTCCGCCTTATGCCAGATATGGCCGTGTAGGGCTGGAAGAATTGCTGACCGCGGTGGCCGGGCAGTGGAAGGCGGACAGGGAAACATTCTTAGACAGTGCGGGGCAGATCGAAGCTCACTTAAAAGCGCAGGAACGAATCACCATGTCAGCAGAGCCTGGAGTCGACGCAGTGCATCAGGCGTTTCGGCAGTTTTTGGGTAATTTCGACAAAAAGAATGGGGGCTTTGGCGGTGCACCTAAGTTTCCGACACCCCATAACCTGATCTTTCTGATGGAGTATGGCGTAAGGGAGAAGAAGCGGGAAGCGCTTGCGATGGCGGAAACAACGCTGGTACAGATGTACCGGGGCGGAATTTTTGACCACATTGGAGGCGGATTCTCCAGATATTCTACGGATGAAACATGGCTGGTGCCGCATTTTGAAAAAATGCTTTATGACAATGCGCTGCTTGTGATGGCTTACGTGGAAGCGTTTGGCCTGACTGGACGTAATGGATATAAACGTGTGGCCCGCCGGATTCTTGCTTATGTGGAGGCAGAACTGACAGATGAAAAAGGAGGCTTCTATTGCGGGCAGGACGCAGACAGTGAAGGGTTAGAAGGTAAGTATTATGTATTTACTCCCCAGGAAATATGCCGGATTCTGGGCCCGGACGCGGGAACGGACTTTTGCAGCTGCTACGGAATAACTGAACGTGGGAATTTTGAAGGGAAAAGCATCCCCAATCTGCTGAAAAATGAAGCGTATGAAGCGGTATGGGAAAATCACGAAAGCCCGGATTTAAAAAAACTGTATGATTACCGCATCACCCGTACCCGGCTTCACAGAGATGATAAGATACTGGTCTCCTGGAATGGCTGGATGATTTGCGCGTGCGCGAAGGCAGGAGCAGTCCTGGATGATACAAACTATCTGGATATGGCTGTCCGGGCGGAGACATTTATCCATGAAAATCTCGTACGAGATGGACGGCTGATGGTGCGTTATCGTGAAGGAGACTCTGCGGGGGAGGGAAAGCTGGACGATTATGCCTGCTATATTCTTGCCCTGCTGGAGCTTTACAGGGTGACATTTCAGACAGATTATCTCACGCGGGCAGCCCAATGGGCGGAAACCATGGTACAGCAGTTTTTTGACCGGGAGCGGGGCGGGTTCTGGATGACTGCGGAAGACGGGGAACCGCTTATTGTGAGAACAAAAGAGACTTATGACGGTGCAGTGCCGTCAGGAAATTCAGCTGCAGCTTTAGGACTGTATCAGCTGGCCCGGATCACCGGGGAGACGAAATGGCAGGATGTATTGAATCAACAGCTGCATTATCTGGCAGGCGCTATGGAGGGATATCCGTCCGGACACAGTTTTGCGCTGCTGACGATGATGAATGTCCTGTATCCCTCCAGGGAACTGGTGTGCACGGTTTCACCTGATGAAAGCGGTGAAGCGCTGAGCATTCTGGCTCGCCGTCTGGCATATCTGGCAGAAACCGTGCCGGGACTGACCGTTGTGGTGAAGACGGCAGACAATGAAACGGAGCTGACGAAGCTGGCACTCTATATCGGAAATTACCCGCTGCCGGAAGCCGGATCTCTTTTTTATCTCTGCAGCGGCAGCAGATGTATGCCTCCTGTGAAGAGTCTGGAGGAATTAGCGGGGAAATGGACATGAATCTAAACACACAGATCCACTATACCTCCAGACGGTCAAACTGTGTTGGTTTATTCAAACTTACCAGCGGCAACGCTTTCAGATCACCGCCGGACGCCGAAGGCAGTTTGGCAGATGTAATCCGGCTGTTATCATATGTTTTAAAGAAATATTCTTTTGCAGACAGATCAATAAATGCCGTGTACTGGGTATAGCTGGGCGTACCGCGGGAGGTCATGACGGCTCCTTTTGGAATGGTGACGCTGTTCATAATGTGAAAACAGGTGTTTACAGCCGCCTGCCTGTCAGCCGGAATGGGGGTGTGACTCTTTAGCCATGCGGTTCGCACGAATCTCGACGGCGAGGTATAATCTCCCGGAAGGCCGAATGTTCCTCCTCCCTGTCCAAATGGCGTAAGCTTTACAGAATCCCACTCTCTCTCGGGAGGCTGATCCGGCGTCACATTCATGTAGTTGCGGAGATTGGTCAGATGCCACGGAAGATCAGGACTGTTGGCAAGCACCCCTATGGGATTCTCCATAATATGTAAGCCGTCTGCTGTTTTTTCCGCGACAAGGCATTTACCGCTTTGATCCGCCATAATCCAGTGAAGCGGTGCGATAGAATGGGTGACAGAGTCTTCCGCACCGACGATTCTGACAGAGCGGAGCAGAGAGGCGGCATGATCTGCAGAATGGCACATTCCCAGCAGAAAACTGACGACCTCGAGGGCAGTAATGGAAAGCCCCCTGGAATCCGGTGAGGCGATGGGATCGTAAACGGCGTAACCGGGGAAATACAGCATTGCAGCCGCAAACCCCATCTCGTTGACACCATCGGCGAAGATAATCCGTGAGATGTCCTGGCCGATTCCCATGAAACTGTATTGATTCCTGATTTTGTGAGTGTTCAGGAGATTCTTCCATTCATATCCCTTTGGAATAAAATACAGCTCCGGTTCCAGCTGATAGGAAAAATCCATGGTGCGTCCAAAATAAACTTCTCTTTGCGGTGTCTGGACAGTGATTGCGGTACACATTCCAATTCCTCCATGTTCAGGTAAAATAAGATATGGTAATGTATATTCCTGTCACAGTATAAATATTCAGACGGGTCTGTCACCGCCCCGAGACTGTATGATAAATGGCAATGAACCCTGTAATGGTTACAATGGCGACCATCACCGGAGTAATAAACTTGATTAAGAAAATCCAGATTTTTGCCAGTCTGAAGCGCACACCGTTTTGCTCGATTTCCGCAATCAGATTTTTGGGACTCCATTTCCAGGCCACATAGTAACACATGAAGATGCCGCCCAGAGGGAGAAAGATGTTGTCCGTCAGCATGCAGACAAAATCAAAGATATTGTAATTCAGTATGGAGATATCCGCCAGTGGTCCGAAGGACAGGGAACTGGGGATTCCAAGCAGGAAGATGGCCGTGGCTAAGAGAAGCACGGCTTTTTTTCTGCTCCAGTGCCACGTCCCCATGACGAAGGAGGCACATACCTCCAGGAGAGCTACTGCGCTTGTCACAGCGGCAAACAGCACCAGTAAAAAGAAAAGGGCAGCGAAAACCGTTCCGCCCTTCAGGGCATCAAAAACCTTTGGAAGCGTGACGAAGATCAGACTGGGGCCTGAGGCCGGCTCTAAGCCGCTGGCAAATACAGCCGGGAAGATGGCAATTCCCGCCAGCACGGCGATAGTGGTGTCCAGCGCGGCAATATTCATGCAGCTTCTCGGGATGCTGACTTCTTTGTTTAAGTAGCTTCCATAAGTAATGGTGATCCCCATGCAGAGACTTAAGGAGTAGAAGACCTGTCCCAGAGCCGCACTGACCGACGTAATGTTAAACGCTTCAAATTTTGGTGAAAAGATAAACGCAAGCCCTTCTCCGGCTCCCGGCAGAGTGACGCCGCGGATGATGATGACGATCAAGATGACAAACAGCGCCGGCATCATGAATTTGCTGGCCTTTTCAATTCCATTTACACCGAAATAGCAGATCAGCCCGGTAATCAGCATGAAGATGAAAAACCAGATCAGCGGTTCCACCGGCTTCGCTGTAAATGCCGCGAAATCGGCCGGAGCCTGAAAGGCAGTTGCATAGCTGACAAAGTATTTGATAATCCAGCCGCCGATAATCGCATAATAGGACAGGATGACAAATGCCGCCAGAACACCGAAATAGCCAACGATCCTGGCGTGCGGGTGAATCGTGTCATACGCAAGAACGGGGTTTTTCCCGGTTTTCCGTCCCAGGGACATCTCCGTGATCATAACGGGAACGCCCAGAATGCAGATAAAAAACAGATAGGCGACCAGAAACGGAAATCCGCCGTTACGCCCCATGAGATACGGGAACTTCCAGAGATTGCCCAGGCCGATGGCCGCACCGGCGGTAGCCAGGATAAATCCCATCTTGCTGGCCCATTTGTTGTTAGTTTTCATAAGTGATAACCCCCAATAATATGTTCTTTTCTCGTGTGTATACGCCAAAGGCCGGAACCTGAAAACGGGCGGCTGATACACAGCTTTTTTATTATACTGAATAATTGGGGAAATAGCAATTCTCATTCCATGTAAATATGACAGTTACTGAGAAAAATGGTTCAGTAAGCTGTATTGACTGTTTTCTGATTTTGTCGTATCATAACGGTGTTATATAACACTGTTATAAAAATGCTTGAACCAGAGCAGAATTGAGGTAATATATGGGTACCCAAAACAGAGATACGGCTGCGGCAATTCTGGAGGCCGGCAGGAAAGAATTTATGGAATACGGATATGAGAAGGCTTCATTAAGGCGGATTGCCAAAGAAGCCTCGGTCACCACCGGCGCAATCTATGGTTATTTTGCAGGGAAGGAGGCGCTGTTTGCGGCGCTGACGGAAGATGCGGCGGAGGAACTGGTGGAACTGTATACAAAGGTACACAGCGATTTTGCGTCGCTTCCGCCCGAGGAGCAGCCGGCTATGTTGAATGTTGTGACGGAGGAGTGTGTTCCGTGGCTGGTGAATTACATCTATGACCATTTCGAGGCGTTTAAGCTGCTTCTGTGCTGCGGCGCTCCCGGCTGTGGAGAACGCTTCTTTGACCGGCTGGCCGAGGTGGAGGAGCGGTCATGCCATGATTTTGTGGCGGCGGTAGAGCAGATGGGTTATCCGGTCCCCAAACTGGGAGACGCGTTGATCCATATCGTGTGCAGCACCTTCTTTCGGCAGATTCAGGAGTTTGTAGACCACGATATCCCGCGGGAAGAGGCAGTGTCCTGCTCCCTCATCTTAAGCCGTTTCCAGCATGCGGGGTGGAAAAAGATCCTGAATCTGCCTTCATAGTCAGGAATGGAAGACAGATAAATCAGATGCAATAGTACCTGTAGACAGGTACGTATTGTACTATACGGTTAGTTAAAACTAACTAAACGGCGGGAGACGATGCGAGTTACGATACAAGTTACAATTCAACAAAAAGGAGGATGAAAAATGGAAAGCAGTAACAGGAAAATCATGACACGGCTTCCGGAGACAAAGAAAGTCACGCTGATGACCTTTGCCGGAAAATACCGGTTCCTTACGGGAGCCGGCTGTGTCTTATCAGGAATCAGTTCCGTGATTGCGCTGGCACCCTATCTGTGCATGTGGAATGTCGTAAAAGAGGTGGTTCTGTCCTGGAATACCGGACTGGACAACCGGCACCTGGTTTATTGGGGCTGGCTGGCGGTGGCCTCCTCACTGATCAGCATGCTGTTATATTTTGGAGCGCTTATGTGTACCCATTTATCGGCGTTCCGCACGGCCAGAAATATGAAGACCGTGGCACTTCACCATCTGACAAGGCTGCCGGTCGGATATTTCAAACAGGAGGGAAGCGGAAAGCTTCGCCGGATTATCGATGACGGAGCCGGGCAGACGGAGACTTATCTGGCACATCAGCTTCCGGACCTGGCCGGGGCTGTCGTAACGCCTGTCGCTGTTCTCGTGCTTCTTCTGGTCTTTGACTGGAGATTTGGCCTGATCAGCCTGGTTCCTATGGGTGTGGGCGTATTTTTCTTAAGCCGCATGATGGGAACCGGGCTGGCGGAGTGTATGCGGCAGTATCAGAATGCCCTGGAAGATATGAATAACGAAGCGGTGGAGTATGTCCGGGGAATTCCGGTGGTTAAGACGTTTCAGCAGAGTATATTTTCGTTTAAGAGCTTTCACGATTCGATTCTACGGTATCGGGACTGGGCGGTGAATTATACCATCTCCCTGCGCATTCCCATGTGTGCCTATACAGTCAGCATCAACGGGATTTTTGCCATACTGATTCCCGCCGGAATTCTGCTGGCCGGTGATATTTCCAGAGGGGCTTCCTATACGACTGCTGCGCTGGATATTATCTTTTATATTCTGTTCAGCCCGATCTGTGTGGCAATGATGGATAAGATCATGTGGACCAGTGAAAATACCATGGCAGCCAGAGATGCCATGAACCGCGTCTTAAAAATTCTGAAGGAAGAGCCGCTTTCCGAACCGCCTGTCCCGAAGAAGCCGAAGGATTATACGATTCAGTTTCAGGATGTGACCTTTTCTTACCGGAAGGGAGGTATTGCAGCTCTGGATAAAGTCTCCCTTACGGTTCCGCAGGGGACTGCCGCGGCCATAGTGGGGGCTTCCGGCAGCGGAAAGACCACACTGGTAAGCCTGATTCCCCGATTTTTCGATGTCAGTAGCGGAAGTATCACCATAGGAGGTGCTGACGTGCGTGAGATCGGTACGGAAGAACTGATGAAAAGGGTCAGCTTTGTATTCCAGGACTGCCACTTATTTAAGGATACCCTGCTGAATAACATACGGGCAGCCAGACCCCAGGCTGCGGAGGCAGAGGTGAGGCGGGCTCTGGAAGCCGCACGATGCGAAGATATCATTGAGAAAATGCCGCAGGGGCTCCATACCGTCGTCGGCACAAAAGGAGTCTATTTATCGGGAGGCGAGGTACAGCGGATCGCCCTGGCGAGAGCGATCTTAAAGGATGCCCCTATCGTTCTGCTGGATGAGGCGACTGCATTTGCAGACCCTGACAATGAGTACCTGATTCAACAGGGATTCGAGAAACTGGCAGAAGGCAAGACGGTTATCATGATCGCCCACAGGCTGTCCACCATTTGCCGTGCGGACCGCATCTTTGTGATGGAGAAGGGACGCATTGCGGAAGAGGGAAGCCATAACGAGCTTCTCGCAACCGGCGGACTGTACGCCAGGATGTGGGAGGATTACCAGAGGTCAGCAGAATGGAAGGTAGGTGGAACGGCATGAGTAAATATCTTCAGAAAAAATTTGCATTGAGCGAGCAGGGAGGAAAAGATCTGACAAAAGCAATCGTTTGCTGTGCCCTGACGAATATCAGCCTGATGTTTCCGATGGGAATCCTGTTCCTGTTTATGGAGCGGCTGACCGGCCCTCTCATCGGTCTTGTCCCCCCGGACCTGGGAATCGGCGGGTATGTGGGAATCAGCGTGGTTCTGCTGGCGGTTATTGGCTTCTTTGAATATCTGCAGTACAACGCGACGTTTCTCTCCTCCTATCAGGAGAGCGCCGATATGAGAATCAGACTGGCGGAACGGCTTCGTATGCTGCCTCTGTCATTTTTTGGAAAACGAGATCTGGCCGATTTGACAACCACAATTATGGCGGACTGTGCATTTGTGGAGAAAGCATTTTCTCATTTTATCCCGGAACTGATCGGAGCTTTGATTTCCACAGTGCTGATCGGAATCGGACTTCTGGCCGCAAACTGGAGGATGGGAATTGCGGTGTTATGGGTTGCTCCAGTGTCAATTCTGCTGGCAGTTCTGTCAAGACCGCTTGTGGACAGGATGGAGCGCAGGCAGAAGGGGAAAAAGATTGCAGCCTCCGATGGTATCCAGGAATGCATTGAAAATATTCAGGATATCAGGGCCAATAACCAGCGCGCGGATTATCTAAAGAAGCTGGACCGGAAAATCATGGATGTGGAATCCATTACAGTTAAGCTGGAACTGTTAAACGGCACGCTGGTGACCTCGGCTCAGATGATCTTAAAGATCGGCATGGCAACTACCGTGCTGGTCGGCGCGTCTCTTCTTGTGTCTGGTTCCATAAGCTTTATGATCTTTCTGATGTTCATGCTGGCTGCGACCAGACTGTACCAGCCGCTCAGCGGCTGCCTTCAGAACCTGTCTGCCGTATATTCCACGCTGCTTGTTGTGGAGAGGATGAAGACAATTGAGGAACAGAAGATTCAGCAGGGGAGAGAAGACGCCGACTGTCATGGCTATGATATTGTGTTTGACCGGGTGGGCTTCTCTTATAAGGAAGGGGAACCGGTTCTGCGTGAGGTGTCCTTCACTGCGAAGCAGGGGCAGGTTACGGCTCTCGTGGGGCCATCCGGAGGAGGCAAATCTACCAGCGCAAAGCTGGCCGCACGGTTCTGGGATGCCGACAAGGGCAGGATCACCATCGGCGGCAGTGACATCAGCAAAATAGAGCCGGAGACGCTGCTGAAGAGTTTCTCCATCGTATTCCAGGACGTAGTTCTGTTCAACAATACGATTATGGAAAATATTCGTCTGGGCAGAAAGGGGGCCTCCGACGAAGAAGTCCTGGCGGCAGCCAGGGCAGCTCAGTGCGAAGAATTTATTAGCCGTCTTCCCGAGGGCTATCAGACCAGAATCGGAGAAAACGGCTCCACCCTTTCCGGCGGCGAACGGCAGCGGCTGTCCATCGCCAGGGCTCTCTTAAAGGACGCACCGATCATACTTATGGATGAGGCTACCGCTTCCCTGGATGTGGAAAATGAGACATTGGTCCAGGAGGCCATCTCCAATCTTGTAAAGGATAAGACCGTGCTGATTATTGCTCACCGGATGCGGACTGTGGCTGGCGCCGATCAGATTATCGTGCTAAAGGACGGATGCGTGGCGGAACAGGGAACGCCGGAGAAGCTGTTGGAGAAGAATGGAATTTACCGTCATATGACGGAGCTTCAAAACAGGAGTTTGTCCTGGAGTCTGTGAAGCCAGATCTCCTATTTATCAAAAAATCATAGAATTGCCTGTGTTTCTACGGAAAGTATCTGTAAAAAAACGGTATTTGATGGTAAAATGGTTAGTAACACAAATAAGGTGACTATAACATAGATGAGAGAGGATAAAATGGAGAATCAGAAAATCAGAATTATAAAGAAAAACAATGATTTTTCCCTGGAATACAAGCCGGGCGATATTTTCACGGTAGACAGTACCTGGTACGGAGGCGTCAACGTTACAAGCAAATCCGGAATTCCGCTGTCGCTGGACCGGGAGGAATACGAGCTTTATCAGGAGGCAGAGGAGCCACGCCGTGAGATCGACCGGTATTCCTATCATCTGGGCGCTATGGACAGTTTCTGTGAGATGGTGGCGGCAGGAGTAAAGAAGCTGGCCATGAGCCATCCCTGCGCCACAAAGGAGGAACGGGACTCATTTTTGCCGGAGGTGAAACGGATTTGTGATTCATACGGGATCCTGTTCTATCCGGAAGATGAAGCATTTCTGACAGATTTATTTCCTGAAGAACTGAACCGGGGGACGTATAACTATCTGTTTTACAGCACGAACGAGGTGCTGGAGGCGTACCTGGGGCTGAAAGAAGAGCAGAAGCGGCTTATGGAAGACGGCACATACACCAGACAGCAAAGCTATGAGACCGCCAGGCAGTTCGGACGGCTTCTCTCCTATACGGAAGAAGGAATTGCGCGGCTGATAGAGAAAACAGAAAAGCAGAAGACAGAAGGAGACCCTGACCGAGGTCCGGATGGAGGAAGCCGGGAAGCTGCTGGAGGAGCCAACCGTGAACGTAAAAGAGATCGGTAAAGCAGTCGGTTATGCGGACTCCAATTACTTTGCAAAGGTATTTAAACGGACTACGGGACAGAGTCCTACAGAATATCGTATGGCTATTTTTCAAAGGACGTAAGAATGGAATGCTTTTTTACATCGAAAAAGAAGGAATACGCTTTTGGCTGTATCTGCAGCAGAGCGTATTCCTTCTTTTTTGAAAACAGCCATGAGATTTTAATGCTTCCCTTTCCCATGAGAACGGAAAGCAGGCTTCCTTTTCATTTATTGAAATGCCTTGTAAAATTCATGAAATTCTGGGCAGCAGCTGAAAGCCTTTTCCCTTTCAAATAACACAGATCAATATTGCAGTTATAAGCCGGTTCAAGGTCAACGACAGCGATATTCGGATTATCAAATGTCAGCGCTACCTTTTTCATCAGAAAACAGATCCCCATATTATGGGAGGCGAGTTCCACCAGGTTTTCGGTTCTATGGACGCTTAAGCTGATGTTTGGCTTAAACCCGGCCGCATTACATGCTTCGTTAATAAAATCATACATGAAGGAGTGTTCCTTAAACATCAGAATATTCTCCCGTTCTAAGTCTTTTGCAGTGACTGAGGTACGGGAGGCCAAAGGATTTTCCCGCGAGCAGGCGACCGCCAGCCGGTCTGTCGTGAAGGGGATCGCTGTGATGTCGCTTAAATCAGTTTTATCCGTGTATCGAAGGAAGGCAAAGTCATACTTTCCATTTAACAGGTTCTGATAAACGGCATAGGGACTGCCGCCGTCTATATCCAGATGGTAATTGGGATAATCCCGCTGAAAACTTACAAAAATATCGGATATCCGGTAAGCTACAATGTTGGTCACGGACCCAATCGATATTGTATACTGGGTTTCTCTGGTGTAAGAGCTGAGCGCCATCTGATATTCATGCTCGATCTGCAGCGTCTGCTGTGCATAAGGAAGAAATATTTTGCCGCATTCATTTAAGCGCACACTCCTGGAAGTCCGGTCAAACAGAGTAGTACCCAGTTCGGACTCTAATTTTTGTATGTGTTTTGTGAGCGTTGACTGTGTGGTATAGAGTTCTTCCGCAGCTTTTTCATAGCTACCCAATTCAGCGATAGTCAGGAAATCTTTGAAGTAAGTCGTATTCATAGGTAAACTCCATCCCAATTTTCAGAAAGTGAAAACAATGCATTCCATTTTGGAATTGATTATACCATAAACGGATTTGAAAGTCAAAAAGGTCTCCTGTATAATATTTACAAAAGGAGGGGGGAAATAAACAAAAAAATTGTTTAAATACTTTATATTAAATTCTTAAGGAGGAAGGTTTTTTATGAGAAGGGATTTACGTAAGACACTGAGGAGAAGTCTGGCAGCACTGTGCACAATCAGCCTGGCTGCAGCAGGAATGACGGGCTGCGGATCAAAGACTGCAGACAGTGCAGCAACAACAGCGGCAACAGCCGGCTTAACAAATGAAGCCACGGCAGAGGGGCCTGTAGTCAATCAAAAAGGCAGTGAGGATAAAACAGCTGCAAATCTGGAGGTAATCAATGTCGGCATCGAGGCAGACCCCGGTGATTTATCGCCGTGGGGACCTAATAATACGGGACGAACGGCTACGACTGACTGCATTTATGAAAATCTGGCCCATTGTATTGATGGGGAGATTCACGGGGTGCTCATGAAGGATTATGAACTGGCCGAAGATGAATCCAGTATGACCGTACATATTTATGATAATATCTATGATTCAGCAGGAAATCATTTAACTGCGTCTGATGTGAAATTTTCGTTTGAAAAATGTGTGGAGGCAGGAAATATCTACGGGCTTTCCTATATTGAGAATGTAGAAGTGATTGATGATTATACCGTACAGTTTAATTTTAACACGACGCTGTATGTATACGATCTGGAAACGTTATTTGAAACATTTTATGTAGTGACCCAGGCCGCCTATGAGGCCAGCCCGGATGGAATGGCAACGACTCCAGTCAGTACCAGTCCATATAAAGTTTCAAATTATGTCAGCGGTTATATTTTGACTATGGAGAAGACGGATAATTACTGGCAGACCGATGAAACGCTCATTAATCCTCGTGACCGGGCAAACGTAAATAAGATCAACTATTATATTATTACGGAATCCTCACAGATGACGACAGCCCTTGAAAACGGCTCCATAGATATGAGCTGGGCGGTAAGAACCGATGATCTGTCAACATTCCAGGAAGGCGGAGCACAGGCGGACAACTTCTGGGTATACCAGGTTCCGGATAATTTAGTCAGCCAGATATTCTGTAACTGCAGTGAAGACAAGCTCACCAGTAATGTCGATTTGAGAAAAGCTATTTATTATGCAATTGATGCAAATGTAATTCTTCAGAGTGTATATAACGGAAACGGCACGGTAACCTATGACGTAGCCAGGCCAAAATGCCCGGACTATCAGGAGGCGTGGGAAACAGAGGATAATTATTACCATACCGATCTTGAAAAAGCAAAAGAGCATCTGGCGGCAGCCGGATATAAAGAAGGAGAAGTAACCCTGTCTCTGATGTGCGAGTCTACAGATGCCATGAGCGATACCGCTGTTCTGATCCAGGCATTCCTGGGGCAGATCGGAATCAATGTAGAGATTAACGCTGTTGAATCCTCACTTTTAGGTACCTATATAAAAGATCCGACCGCATGGGATATTTCGGTTATTTCAAAAGCGGCTTCCAACTATGTGACAACCTGCTGGAAAAACTGTTTCTCCCAGTCCTATTTTACATGGGGCGGTACCATTAACTTTGCATATGACGATGAGCTTCAGAAGCGTATTGACGCGGCCCGGCTTTTAAGCACGCATACAGACGAAACGGTGCAGGCGGCCCATGAATATATTATTGATATGGCATACGGCCATGGACTGGTAAATTATTATAACAATCTGATTATTCCGGCAAATTGCAGCGAGGTTGTATTAAGCTATAAAAACGCAATTATGCCAGGTGCCTGTACCTATACAGAGTAATTATTACAATTAAGAAATGGTGGAGCGTATGGGAAAATATATTTTAAAACGTCTTGTCATGACGCTGTTTGTTATAGTCGGCGCTGCAATCCTGATTTTTTCGATTATGTATTTTGTTCCCGGCGATCCGGCTATGCTTCTTCTGGGATCGGAAGCGTCACCGGCAGAGCTGGAGGCAAAAAGGGTTCAGTTGGGGTTGACGGATCCTTATCTCATCCGTCTGGGAAAATTTTTATACAATACATTTTTCCATTTTGATTTAGGAACCTCCTGGTTCAGGGGGATTCCAGTCCTGACCGAGCTGACAGGCCGCTTTCCGCGGACCCTGTTTCTGGGAATCATGTTTGTGATCATCAGTACCGCCATAGCACTTCCACTGGGAATTACGGCTGCCATCCATCAAAATGGATGGCAGGACCGGATCTGCATGGTGGTAGCCATGGTCTGTACCTCGGTACCTGATTTCTGGCTGGTACTCATGATGGTGTATTTATTTTCATTAAAGCTGGGATGGCTCCCATCCTTTGGAATTGAGCGGTGGCAGTGTTATATTATGCCCGTTATTGCCGGATCGCTTCATGGAATCGGACAGCTGGCCCGTCAGACGCGTTCCAGCATGCTTGATGTATGCCGGTCTGATTTTGTCACAACCGCCAGGGCGAAGGGACTTCCTGAGAAAAAGGTCATATACAGCCACATGCTTCCCAATGCTCTGATTCCGGTCATTACAATCATCGGAGGAAGTTTTGGAAGAAGTATTGCGGGAACAATTATCATCGAACAGGTATTCTCCATGCCGGGCATCGGTTCCTATATTACTACGGCGATAACCGGTCGCGACTATCCTGTTGTTCAGGGATGTGTCATTGTACTGGCTATATTTATTGCCATTGTCATGCTGCTTGTAGACCTGGTTTATGCCTATGTGGATCCTCGCATAAAAGCGCAGTATGTAGCTCAAAGTAAAAGGAGGACAAAATAATGACCGGTTATTCGATGGGAGCCGCCGCCCGAGTGGGGAGAAAAGAAGGCATCGTGATTCAGACAATCCGGAGACTGCGAACAAACAGCACGGCGATGTTCGGTTTAATTGTTCTGGCCCTGTTAATTCTTCTCTCTGTCTTTGCACCTGTAATTGCGCCGTATCACTACACGGAAATGGATATGCTCCAGTTAAATGCGGCGCCATCGCTTAAACATTTCTTCGGTACGGATTCACTGGGAAGAGATATTTTAAGCCGGCTGATCTATGGCGGCCGTTACTCAATTTTTCTGGGTATTTCATCATCCGTTCTTTCCATGGCGGCGGCAATTGTTCTGGGATCATTAGCGGGTTATTTTGGAGGCTGGGTCGATAATGTCGTTCTCAGAATCTGTGATGTCGTACAGGCGATACCGGGAATTCTGCTGTCAATCGTAATATCGGCAGTGCTGGGACCTGGATTTTTTAATACGATACTTGCACTGGCGATTGGAGGGATTCCCTCTGGAATCCGGTTGACGCGCGCCCAGATTTTAAGCGTTAGAAGTGAGGAATATTTAGAAGCGGCAGCTTCTGTCAACTGCAGTTCCATGCGCATCATGTTCCGCCATATTCTGCCCAATATCCTGTCTCCGCTGATTGTCGGATTTACCATGGGAATAGGAAATACCATCATGCTGGCATCCTCCTTAAGCTTTATCGGACTGGGAGTTCAGCCGCCGGCGCCGGAATGGGGAGCCATGCTTTCCGCGGGCCGTGATTTTATCCGAAATTATCCGTGGCAGATCATATTTCCAGGAATCTTTGTTTTTGTAACCGTCTTAAGTATAAACTTATTTGGTGACGGTCTGCGCGATGCATTAGATCCTAAGATGAAGAAATAAGGAGAGGGAGCTATGAACGGAGAAACGAAGAAATTTGTATCTGTAAAAGATCTGGTTATAGAATATACGTCAGGAGGAAGTGTTATCCACGCGGTCAATGGTGTTTCCTTTGACTTAGCAGAGGGAAGCACCATCGGTCTCGTCGGGGAAACGGGGGCGGGAAAAACCTCAATAGCAAAAGCGATTATGAGAATTTTACCGAATCCGCCGGCACGTATCTGTGGGGGTGAAATATTTGTTGACGGCGAAGACATTTTAAAAAAGCCGGAAAAGGATATGCTTGAAATTCGCGGCGATAAGATATCCATGATATTTCAGGATCCGATGACAGCCTTAAATCCCGTAAAAACCATTGGTGAACAGATTGCGGAAGGAATTCTGTTACATAATCCCATATCAAGAGGCGATGCCCGGGATGCGGCCATTGATATGCTTAAAATGGTAGGTATCACGGAAGAACGGTATGATGAGTATCCATTTCAGTTTTCAGGGGGAATGAAGCAGAGAGTGGTCATTGCCATGGCTTTGGCCTGTAAGCCGAAGCTGCTGATTGCAGATGAACCGACAACGGCTCTGGATGTAACAATTCAGGCTCAGGTGCTGGAGATGATAAGTGATTTAAAAAAGCAGCTGAATACTTCCATGATTTTAATTACCCACGATTTGGGCGTGATTGCCGAAATGTGTGATGAAGTGGCTGTAGTATATGCGGGACAGATCGTGGAATATGGTAAAAAGGCTGATATTTTTAAACATACTTCCCATCCGTATACGATAGGTCTGTTCCGGTCGCTTCCAAGCCTTTCCGGGGACGAGAGACGGCTTTGGCCCATCGAGGGGCTACCTCCTGATCCGTCAAATCTGCCGGAAGGCTGCTGTTTCAGCCCGAGATGCCCTCATGCTACAGAGGAGTGTAAAAAGGTAAAAGCGGAACTGAAGGAACTCAAAACCGGCCATTACTGCCGGTGTCTATATGCAAAGCGGGAGGATTAAAGAATGTCTGCGTGTGTTGAAGTAAAAAATTTAAAGAAATATTTTGATACTCCGGCTGGAAGACTGCATGCAGTTGACGATATTTCCCTGAAGATTGAAAAGGGAACCACCATGGGAGTTGTCGGTGAATCAGGCTGCGGCAAATCCACTCTCGGCCGTACCATTGTTCATCTGCAGGACAGCACAGAGGGGCAGATTTTTTTAAACGGTGAGGACATTACACATGTACAGGGGAAGCAGCTGAAGCGTTTGCATGAAAAGATGCAGATTATTTTCCAGGATCCCTATTCTTCCTTAAATCCCCGTATGACCATCGGGGAGACGATCCAGGAACCGCTGATGCTGTCGAAACGTTTTTCGAAAGCTGATCTGGAAAAAGAAGTTACAAAGTTAATGGATAAGGCAGGAATTGAAGCCAGACTCAGAAACGCATATCCCCATGAACTGGATGGCGGAAGAAGGCAGCGTGTGGGAATCGCCCGTGCCCTTGCCCTCGATCCGGAGTTTATCGTATGCGACGAACCGGTTTCCGCGCTGGACGTCTCAATCCAGGCGCAGATATTAAATCTGCTGATGGATTTGCAGGAGGCGGATAAGCTGACGCTGATGTTCGTAACGCATGACCTCTCTGTTGTCCGCCATATATCGACCTCCATCTGCGTTATGTATTTAGGTCAGCTTGTAGAGACTGCTCCATCGAAAAAATTATTTGAAATGCCGGTACATCCTTATACCAAAGCGCTTCTGTCAGCAATTCCATCGACGGACATTGACAAGCCCAGCAGCCGTATTCTTCTGAAGGGAGAGCTGGTATCACCGATCAATCCGAAGCCCGGATGCCGTTTTGCAACGAGATGTATCTACGCGACGGAACAGTGTTCTCGTGAACAGAAGCTGGAGGAAGTGGAGAACGGACATTTTGTATCGTGCTGCAGAGTAAAAGAATTGAACCAGATGTAAAACGAGATCAGAAGAGGGAGAACGAATGGAAAAGGAATATCACAGCCGTTCCTATCACCGCTTTTTTGAAGGCTTTACAGAAAAAGAACAGGTTGATGAAAACGGTAAGAGAACGATTAACAGATTATATACCGGAGAGTATTACCGTCCCGGCATTTCAGAAGAAGAGAGACAAAAGCATAAGATCTTTAATGTACTTCTGTATCTGATCGCTATTGTTGGTTATGGGGGTGCTGCTGTACAGAGAGTACCCATTAACAGCGTATGGTATATCGCCCTGATACAGTCACTGGTATTGGTCAGTTTCCTCTGGCTGCTGTGGCCGTTGTATTACTATCTGGTATCAAAACAGAAAATGACAGTCAGGGGCTATAAGGATTCCTCGCTGCGCCTTCAGTACGTCAGCATCTGTTCCGCTCTGCTGCTGGAGGGAGTCGCGCTTCTCTCCATTTTATATCTTATGACAGAGAATTCGGCCATGGCTATAAAAAGCAGTTTTGCAGCAGCAGGGTATGCCGTGAGCGGATTATCTTTGTTCGTCATGTTCCTGTACGAAAAAAGAGTCCCATACCTTACTATGGAGAATCCTGCAAAAAAAACGGAAAAGGGAGTGACTATCCGTTATTAAGGCAGGAGAGATTCGGTTGAGAGGAGAAATGGATGAAAACAGACGAAAATTTAAAAGGGGGAGCCGGAATCGCCGAAATAAAATATCCGGCAGATTTTTTCCCGGAAGAGGGCTTTAAGGGAATTCATGATCCGATCCACGCCAGGGCGCTGATCCTGGAATCCGGTGAACGGATTGCCGTCATATCACTGGAGCTTCCGTCTTTAAGGCCGTATACTCTGATTGACGATATGAAGGAAACTGTCAGGGGATGCACAGGGATCGATCACAGAAATATCTGGATTTGTATGACGCATAATCTGGCGGCGCCGCATGTACCTGATGAAAACAGAATGGAATATAAATACCGGATTCATATGGAAGCGGTCAAAAAAGCAATTCACAGCGCCTGTGAAACGGCGTTGTTAAATATGGAACCGGTGCGGATCGGTACAGGAACCGGTTATTCTGATATTAACGTAAACCGTGATATTGAAACTCCGGAAGGCTGGTGGCAGGGGATTAATCCGGCTGGAATTTCGGATAAAACCCTGACGGTCATCAAATTTGAAGGTGTTACGGGGAAAACAGCCGCAGTTATTTACCACTACGCTGTTAAATCATCTGCCATGGCAGCGGCTGTTATGGAGGATGGGGGCAGATATGTCACATCAGATGTTACAGGCGCTGCCAGCCGGATCATCGAAACAAAACTGGAGGCACCCGCTATCTTTTTCATGGGAGCGGCCGCAGATCAGGAACCAAAACGCCGGGCTGCGTTCGATCAGATTAATGAGAAGGGGGATATGATCCATGTAAATCTGGGGAGCGCGGGATTTGACCTTGTGGAGGAACTGGGAGAAATCCTTGCAGGTGACGTAGTGGAAACAGCAGGGAAAATCGTATGCAGCGAGAACGCACCTGTGATCCATTTGGAACACACCTCATTCTGGCTTCCGGGGCAGCAGTTCTACCAGGGTGGAAAACCGTACCATCCGATGAAAAACTATGAATATATTCCTTCAGAGGATCAGGAACTGAAGGTTGAACTGCTTTTGTTCGGAAATACCGTGTTGTTTGGTCTTCAACCGGAAGCTACAGCTATTGTCGGTATGAAGCTGCGTGAGATGAATCCGGATTTCGTGCCTCTGATGGCTGCCATGGTAAACGGGGGAAAAGATTACTTATCCGATGAATCCGCATTTGATAGAATGACATTCGGTGCCATTCATTCCGTTTTTGCAAGGGGAGCCGCGGAGCTGTTTTTGATGAAGTCTAAGGAACTTCTGGATCGTCTGCGTTTAGAATATTTGGAGGAAAGTAATGATTCCAAAGAAATTAAGTGAAACAATTGTGTGCAGGCCGGATTATCCGGTAGCCTGCACGAAAAAAGGTAAAATCAGAGGGATTTTGTCAGAGAGTACCTTTATCTTTAAAGGAATACCATATGCGTCAGCCCGGCGATTTCATAAAGCAGAGGAGCTGCCGCCATGGGAAGGAATAAAAGATGCACTTTATTATGGGTATACAGCGCCTCAGCTGGTTCATACAATTGCGGCTGATGAGCGCTTTATTCCCCATTATTATACCGTTGAAGATGAGAACTGCCACTATATGAATATCTGGACTCAGTCTCTCGACCACGGATCGAAACTTCCGGTTATGGTCTGGTTTCATGGCGGCGGCTGGAAAAACGGATCCAGTGTAGAACAGTTCGCTTATGATGGTGAAATGATATCAAAAACCTGCGGTCTGGTGTTCGTTACGTTTAATAACAGACAGAATTGTTTCGGTGCGCTGGATTTATCATCCTTCGGAAAAGAATACGAAGACTCTGTCATGGCCGGATTGAGTGACGTTGTGGCTGCCATGAGATGGATCCAGGACAATATTGGGGCCTTTGGAGGTGATCCCGGTAATGTAACCGTGGTGGGACAGGCAGGAGGTGCAAAACGGGTACTGGCCCTTATGCAGACGCCGGAAGCGGATGGACTTTATCATAAAGCAGCGGTGGGAAGCTGTGCCGGAGAATGCATGAAAGTGCCGGAGGGAATTACGAGGAAGCAGATTGCAAGGCGTATGGGGGAACTGACGGTAAGACAGCTGGGGCTGGACTACAGAACAGTCGGAGCCATTGAAAAGCTGCCTTACAGGAAAATTGTGGAAGCGGTAAATTCTTCTGAAAAATTGCTGAAACAGGAAATACCGGAACGGTTTCGATGGGAACCGGTTGCCGATAATCAATACATATTTGAAGAGCCATTTCAGGCTGGTTTCCGCAGGGAAACGCTGAAAATCCCCATGATGACGGGGACCAGTTTTGGAGAGATGGCCAGTAATGCAAGAGTCCGGACAGGATCCGGAAATAAGAATACCTGGAGTGAGAGTTATACGCAAAAACTGCTGGAAGAGCAGTTTGGCAGCAGAGCCAGGTCTGTTGCAGCAGCTTTTAAGAAGGCGTATCCGGGAAGAACTGTCGCAGATGCTCTGTTTATAGACAGAATGCTTCGTGGGAAGCTGACAGAGCTTTCCATGAAAAGAGCAAAAGCAGGCGGCAAAGTATGGAACTGGCTGTTCGATTTGGAATCGCCTGTAGACGGAGGCACGGTCGCCTGGCACTGTTCAGAGACGCCCTTTATTACAGGAAATTCAGCGTACATGGAAGCCTCCTTTATCGCAGGAATAACGGAAGAACTGCAGGAAAAGATGATGTATGCCTGGGCTGCTTTTGCACGGGATGGAGATCCCGGAAGTCACGGACTGCCAGCGTGGCCGCAGGTGACAGAGGATTCTGTCCCCACTATGATATTTGGCAGAAAGAGCTTTGTCAGGACAGACCATGACAGGGATTTACTCCATATTCTTATGGAAGAAGCATAGAATAAGAACTGACAAGAAGGAGGAAAACGGATGAAAAAACAACTTTTCTGTGGAGCATCAAAGCGCGAGATTACGCCTGGAGAGGATATACTGCCGTATATGATGGGATTGGGCAAAGCTGTGTTCGGAATGATTCAGGATAAGCTTTATGTGCGTGTCATAGCCTTCAGCAATGGAGAGGATCAATCACTTCTTGTTTCTTTTGATCTGGATAAAGCTCCATATCCCGAGGAAAATGTCAGGCTGCTGCATGAAAGGACAGGAGTTCCTGCAGAGAACATCCTGTTTTTCGCAATTCATACCCATACTGCGCCGCTGACCGGGTACAGGCCGTTTGAACCTTCTCATGACATAACGAAGAAGTCCCTTAAGGTACAGGAGGCAGTAAGAGAATACGAAGCCTTTCTTACCAGTCAGATGGAGGAAGCCGCTGCGGAAGCTTTGGAAAAATTAAGACCGGCAAGGCTGGGATACCGGTATGGAAGCAGTTATATTAATGTAAACCGCTGTCAGGATTACAGCGTCATGGAGGAGGACAACAGTACTCATACGGAATGCAGTGTGGGAGTCAACGGGGCAGGTCCTGTTGATCATACCGTCTTTGTCATGAAGATAGAAGATATGGCTGGAAACGCAATTGCTTTCTTCATCAATTATGCAGTTCACTGTGTGACGATGTTTTTAAATGATATAGGTAATGGAATGTCGGCAGTCAGCAGTGATATTGGCGGAAATGTAAGCAAATATATGGAACAGCGGTATGTAGGCTCGGTTGCTGTATGGTCAAGCGGTGCAGCCGGCGATATCAATCCGGTTCTGATGACGCAGACGATTTATCCGGATTCCGTTTCAGGAAAACCTACCGGAACGTGCGTGAAAGGCCTTGAAAATTCATGTCTGATGCTTAATGCAATGGCAGGAAGGCATTTTGCGGATATCATACAGATTGTCAAAAATATAAAATGCAGCGTGTTCGAGGTGGAAATCGGATCCGCTGTCGAGTGGTCCAGAACTCCTGCTTCTGAAGGCATACTTAAAAATCCGGAATACAGGAACAAAACGCCGGATGGTTACCACATCCGTCTTCATCTTGTGCGGATAGGTGATATTGCCCTAATGGGAATTAATGGAGAGCTGTACACGACGCTTGGCCAGAAAATCCGGGAGGTATCGCCCATGAAGAATACCATTATCGTGAGCCATGAGTGCAGCCTGCTTCCTGACAACCCAGGATATATTCTGGACGATGAGACGATATACCGGTGCCAGATGTCCGGAGGCGGTAAAATTCCGGTCAATGGCTTTTGCGGCGTTCCTGACACGATTGCGTCCGCTTTAAAGAGCCACACTAAAATAATGTTTGAAAGGGTCCTGTGCGGGAATTGTCTGATTCCCGATTTCCAGGAATAGTATTGTTATGATAAAAGATCAATTGGGAATCGCATGTATTGGAGAGTGGCACGTACATGGAAAGGATTTTGCTGATAAACTGGATAAATATCCAAATTGCCGGGTAACTGCTGTCTGCAGCGATATACCGGAAACAGGGAGAGCGTGGGCTGCGCATATGGGCTGCCGGTTTGAACCGGATTATAGACGGGTGCTTGAAAATCCGGAGGTTGACGCTGTGATGATTACGGCGGCAACGTCGGATCATGGCAGATTGATAGTTGACGCAGCAAAAGCAGGAAAACATGTATTTGTAGAAAAGGCGCTGGCGGTATCCAATGAAGAAGCGTATGCAATACAAAAAGCAGTTACAGAAAACAGAATTCATTTCACGATGTCGGATCCGGTCATGAAGGCTCCGCAAATGTTTGTAAAGAGGATGGTCATGGAAGGAACACTGGGAATGATCACCAACGCCCGTATCCGTGTGGTGCACCCTCTGGGTATTATGGGACAGCACAAACCTCAGTTTTATAATAAGGCAGAAAGCGGAGGAGGTACTACGATTGACTTAGGCTGCAAGGCCGCCCATACCCTGTATCAGCTGTTTGGAAAGCCGTTTAGCGCCTGTGCCATGTTCTCCACCTATACAGACATGGGAAAAGCAAACGGGATTGATGAAAATGCAGTTGTATTGTACCGATTCCCAAACGGGATTCTGGGAGTTGCTGAGAATGGCTGGGCGTCTCCGAAGTACCAGTATTCCCTGGAGGTGTACGGGACAGAAGGCTGTGTGACAATACATGATACAGAAACAGCATACCGGCTGAATTCCGGCTGCCGTGTAACAGTTCAGGAAGCCGAACTGCCGGAACCAATGATTTATCCATTGGATGACTGGATTGACAGTATCAAAAAAGACCGGCCGAATCGTAATTATGGAATTGAGGAAGCCGTACATATTACGGAAATGATTACGGCGGCATATCGTTCTGAAGGGATGGAGACAGCCATATGAATCTGGAAACACGTACTACGGCAGATCCATCACAGGATCAGCCGAAAAAAATATTTAACAGATGCTTTGTCAGTATTTTTCTGGCCAATTCCCTGATGTATTTAAGTCAGTGGATGGTTAATTCACTGGTTGCAAAATATGCGGATTATCTGGGGGCAACGGCCTCAATGGTTGGCATCGTATCCAGTGTCTTTGCCCTGACGGCGCTCTTGTTCAAGATTGTATCAGGACCGGCTCTGGACGTTTATAACCGCAGGATTATTCTGATTCTCGCCATGTGTGTCATGGGGATTTCGTATTTTGGTTACAGCGCCTCTTCAAATGTGCCAATGCTTGTCTCTTTCCGGCTTTTTCAGGGCTACGGCCAGGCGTTTACAGCGACCTGCTGTCTGGCGCTGGCGTCTGATACGCTTCCGCCGGATCAGTTTGGCACTGGCATCGGCATTTTTTCCCTGGCACAGGCAGTCATGCAGGCAATCGGCCCAACGGCGGGTCTGGCACTGATGAACCGGTTTGGCTACCATATGACCTTTGTAATTTCCGGCTCCATTATGGTGGCTGCCGCCATACTGGCCGCATGCGTTAATGTTCCATACAAAAAAGAGAAAAAATTTCGAATCACCATGGACAGTATCTTTGCAAAAGAGGCACTTCTTCCGGTCATTCTTATTTTCTTTCTGTCCACTGCGTTCAGCGTAATAAACTCTTTCCTGATTATCTTCGCAGGTAAACAGGGAATTACGGGGAATATCGGGCTTTATTTCACAGTTTATGCCTGCACACTGCTTTTTTCCAGGCCGCTGATTGGGAAATTATCTGACCGTCTGGGGATGGTGAGAGTGGCAATCCCTGCAATGTTCTGCTTTGCACTGTCATTCCTGGTAATCAGTTTCTCTACAACCTTATTATCACTATTGACCGCAGGTTTGATTGCGGGCTTTGGATATGGTGCATGTCAGCCGGCAATACAGACCCTTTGCATGAAATGCGTTTCACAGAAACGGCGCGGCGCGGCCAGCAGCAGTTACATCGGCAACGATTTAGGACAGCTGCTTGGACCTAACGTTGCAGGCGCGGTTATTGTGGCATTTGGATATAACGCCATGTGGCGTTTTATGATGCTGTTTATCTTTACAGCGGTGGTTCTTGTGATCATTTTTAGAAAAAAGATTTATCTGATCGAGAAAAATTTCAGGACAGGTGTTGTCCGGTAAGACTTCAGGAGGTAGAAGATGGGAAAAATAAGTGCAGGGGCTGCGAAAATATGTATTACACCGCCGTCAGAGATGATGCCGGCTTATTTTCACGGCAAAATGATTTTTGAAGGAATCTATGAAGATATTTATCTGCGTGCTCTCGTATTTGACAACGGGGACCGCCGCATGGCCTTTCTGTCGTATGAATCCGGCGACATGGCGCGAATGGAGGAACTGCGTTCTGCCGTGAAGCGGGAATGCGGCCTTGATCCGGAGAATGTGTGTTTCTCGGCAGTACATAATCATGAGGCTCCTACCTTTGCCAATACACATAAAGGTGTTAAAAACATTCCGGAAAAACTTGACTGGGTTATGAGGTACGGCGATTTTATAATCCGTCAGACTGTCCTGTGTGTGAACGAAGCAATATCCAGGATGAAACCGGCCAGATACTGTGTCAGTACAGGGAAAAGCTTTATAAATGCCAATCGCGACCAGCTTTTTGAAAACGGTCTGTGGGGGCAGGGGCGTGATTTTGAAGGCCCTTCGGATAAGGAGCTGGCTGTGCTCCGCTTTACGGGGGATGATGGTAAAATCATTGGTGCACTCGTTAATTATGCGGTACATGGAACTGCATGCTATCAGGGAATGGATGAAAAACAGGAGAAGTATCTGATTGCCGGTGATTTGCCTGGAATGATCAGCAATTACTTAGAGGAGCGCTATCGGGATGACGGAGCGGTTTTTCTGTGGACGAGCGGCGCAGCCGCCAATCAGAATCCGATATTTTTCAGCAGTTATCAGAAGTATGAGCATGATAAGAGCCATAGTCTCCAGTATTCTGTCGGATATGGGGTTTGGACGCTTTGCAGACACTTGGCGGAAACCCAGGCAGTGGATGTAATTAAGGTACTGGAAAGGATGGGAGAGGGGAAAGAGAAACTGCATGCAGCAATTGTAGACAGGAAAATCATTCTTCCGGGTCAGGTGATCCGTTATCTGGATGATGGTGAGACAGCCGTCATGGCCAGGGCGGATACTCCTTTTTCGGGGACAATTGAAGACGGAGAACCGGTGGAACTGGAACTTAAGCTGCTTACGCTCGATGATTACGCCTTTTTAGGACTTAACGGTGAACTGGACTGTGGCACGGGGCTTCGACTCAAAGAAAAGTCGCCGCTGAAGAATACATTTATCATAACCCATACCGGCGAAAGGGCAGGGTATCTGCCGGATAAACAGGGATACGACAACCACACACAGGAATTTTATGCATCGAATGTAAAAGACGGCTGTACGGAGGAGTATTTAATTCCGGCTGTAATGGAGATGTTTACAGACAGGTTTGAAGGCGATGAATAATACAATTAAGAAAGAAAAAATAGGGATGGATATGACGGAAGGCGCCGTCATGAAGACGCTGCTTCTGTTTTCTATGCCTCTTATAGCTGCAAATCTGCTTCAGGAATTTTACTCTATGGTCGATCTGATGGTGATCGGACAATTCGCCGGAAGCGTCGGGACTGTAGGAGTTTCAACAGGCGGTGAAATTGCAGATATTCTGACTCCGGCCGCTATGGCGCTGGCAGCGGCCGGCCAGATTTATATTGCCCAGTTGGCCGGAGCCGGAGAAGAGAAACGAATAAAAGAGGCGGTTGGAACGCTGCTTTCACTAATGCTGGGAATTGCGGTTGTTTTTTCCTTTCTGATCCAGTTGTTCTGTCCCCGGCTTTTGAATCTTCTAAACTGTCCGCAGGAAGCCATGAGCGAGGCAGTTTCCTATCTGCGGATAACTGCTTTGGGTATTCCATTTATATTTGGATATAACGGGATCTGCGGATTGTTAAGAGGAATGGGGGAGTCTAAAAAACCACTGGTATTTATCATGATTGCCGCTGCTGTAAATATTTTCCTCGATCTGCTGTTAGTAGCAGTGTTCCACATGGGAACGGCAGGAACTGCGATAGCCACTGTTCTGGCACAGATCGGCGCATGTGCGGCTGCATTTGCCTATCTCTATTTAAAACGGGAACAGTTTGATTTTGAGTGGCGATTGTCCTATTTTAAAATCCGCAGAAATGCAGCGGTTATTTTGCTTCGTCTGGCAATTCCCAGAATTTTTCAATCCTGCTGTATCCGATTTTCTCTGCTGTGGTGCAACTCCAATATAAACAGTTATGGTATGATTGCGTCTGCGGCCAACAGCATAGGTAATAAGCTGCAAAAAATTTCGACAACTGTTCTAACGGCGGTTGATACAGGATCCGGCGCGATGATTGGCCAGAATATTGGAGCCAGAAAGACAGAACGAGTGAAGAAGATTGTATTATCGACGCTGGCGATTACTCTGACAGCGGCCACAATTGCTTCTGCATTTGCCCTTTTATGCCCCAGGGCATTGTTTGGTATCTTTACTATGGACAAAGAGGTAATGGAGCTTGGCGTCACTTATTTAAAAATAATGGTTATCACGTTCTATTTGGCTGCACTTTTAGGAACCTTCCAGGCGGTGGTGACGGGAGTTGGATTTGCCTCCTTTGGATTTGCAATTGGCATGCTGGATGGTGTCGTTTGCCGTATTGGCTTCAGCCTGTTCTTTGTCTATGTTCTGGATTGGGGGGTCAAAGGCTTTTTTATGGGACATGCGATGGCAAGGCTCATTCCCTTTATCCTTTCTTTTCTTTACTATATCAGCGGGCGATGGAAGAAGAGAAAGCTGTTGATCGAGAGTTAATAGAGAATCAGAAACTGAACAAAAGCAATCTCTCTTATTCCTCCGCATTCTGAATGGCAGGTACGGATCCTGATGCCGCCTTTAAACTTGATTCTTCATGCGCTTGGATGTATGATGGATATGGTGCCGATTTTGTTTATGGTTACGTGCTTATGAACTTGGGTTGAGAAAAGACCTGGCAGAAAGGAGGTACTGTGCTGTGAGAATAAAGGCGGTGTTATTGTTTGGTTTAGCAATGGTTATTCTGACTGCATGCGGCGGACGGAAGGAAGATCAGAAAATGGCTTCTGCTCCTGAATTCGTTTTTACGTATGCAGAGAATCAGGCGGAAGACTATCCCACAACACAGGGGGCCTGCAGATTTGCTGAGCTGGTGGAAGAGAAGACCGGAGGGAGAATTAAGATTCTGGTCAAGGCGGACGGCGTTCTGGGCGATGAGAAGACGGTAATCGAGCAGATACAGTTCGGCGGAGTCGATTTTGCGCGTGTGTCCCTGACGCCACTGGCGGAATTTGTCCCCAGGCTGAATGTGCTGCAGATGCCTTATCTCTATACGGGAAGGGAACATATGTGGAAGGTTCTGGATGGGGAGATCGGAGACGATTTCTTAAATTCCTTTGACGGTTCCGGCCTTGTAGCCCTCTCCTGGTACGATGCGGGAGCCCGCAACTTCTACAGTTCGACGAAGCCGATCACAAAGCTGGAGGACATGAAGGGCATGAAAATCCGAGTCCAGGAGTCGGAGCTGATGGTGGGAATGATAGAGGCGCTGGGGGCTTCTGCGGTGCCCATGGCCTATGACAAGGTCTATTCTGCCCTGCAGACCGGACTCATCGACGGGGCGGAGAATAACTGGCCTTCCTATGAATCCACCGCTCACTACGAGGTTGCTGGATATTATACGATTGATGAACACAACCGGGTTCCGGAGCTTCAGCTGATATCCCGGGTCACATGGGAGAAGCTGACGAAAGAGGATCAGGATATCATACGGGAATGCGCCCGGGAATCTTCTCTGTACGAACGGGAACTGTGGGAAGAACGGGAACAGAGTTCTGAGAAAAAGGTGCGGGATGCAGGCTGTCAGGTGGTGGAGCTGTCTCCGGAGGAAAAGGCCAGATTTCAGGAGGCGGTCACGTCCATGTACGGAGAGTACTGTGCGGAGTATATGGATATGATCGATGCGATTGCAGCTGCGGGGAAATGAAACCTGCCGGAAAATAACAGAAAATGGGAAGTGGACGCCGGACAGGGCGCTTCACTTCCCATTTTTTAATCTTACGTTCTGATTGCTTTTTCCAATTCGTGGATCAGCACGCTCACATCCAGCGGCTTGATCAGATAACCGTTCATGGAGGCTTCGAATGCCTTTTTCCTGTCTTCTTCAAAGGCGTTGGCAGTCATGGCTAAAATCGGTATCGAGTCGGAATCCTCACGGCCCAGAGCGCGGATTCCCCTGGAAGCCTCCAGACCATCCATGACAGGCATGCGGATATCCATTAGAACAGCCTGATAAGTTCCCGGATCATGACTGCTGAAGCAGTCTATGGCGGCCGCACCGTTTCCGGCGACATCTACGACTGCGCCGTTCATCTCCAGAAGCGTCTTTGCGATCTCCTGATTAAGCTCATTGTCTTCGACAAGGAGAATCCGGGCCCCCACCAGTACAGATTCCTGAGTCTGCAAATCGGGTATGGCTGGTTCCGGAGCCTCCTTTCTGTCGAGTTTTAAAAGTGTGTCGTAAATTGTCGAACGGAATAACGGCTTGGCGATGAAGTAATCGATTCCGGCCTCCCGGGCCTCCTCCTCAATGCCGCGCCAGTCATATGCGGTTATCATGATAATCATGGTATCCGGACCTACCAGACGGCGGATCCGGCGGGCGGTTTCGATGCCGTCCATCCCCGGCATTTTCCAGTCGATCATGGCGATATCAAACATCCAGTGTTCCGCCATGGCGTTTTCCACTTCCCGGACGGCGCGGATACCGGAGTCCACCCAGCGGGTGGCTGCCCCGATGTCGTCCAGAATCAGAGCCGTCTGCCTGCCCACAGAAGGATCGTCGTCCACCACCAGTACCTGGAACCCTTTTAGGAGATTCTGGCGTTTCCGCTCCCATTCCTGCTCCTCATTGTCGGTTACCAGCTGGAAGGGAACGGTGACGGTGAAACGGCTTCCCTCCTGCTTGTGACTTGTGACGGAGATGGTACCGCCCATCAGCTGTACGAGGCTGTAGACGATGGAAAGGCCGAGGCCGCTCCCCACATTGTTCCGGGCATTGCCGGGAGCTTCCTGCTCGAAGGGCTGGAAGAGCCGATCCATGAACTCTTCTGACATTCCGATTCCGTTATCCTCAATGACAAACTGAATATAGGCGTATCCGTTGGTCCGTTTTTCCTCTGCTATATCGACGGAGACAGAACCGCCCGGCTGTGTAAATTTCAGTGCATTTGACAGGAGATTCATGAGAATCTGCTTCATACGGAGGGAATCTCCAATATAGTGGCTTTCCAAAGGTTCCCGGTGACGCATCTCATAAGCAATCTCCCGTTCCAGTGTCTGCGGATAGATAATCTGATTAATCTCTTCCACAAACGCCCTGAAATCAAAAAGATCATGGGCGATTTCCATCTTATCAGTCTCAATCCTGGACATATCCAGGATATCATTGATCAGGGAAAGAAGGTATTTGGACGAAGTATCAATCTTTTGGAAGCAGTCCTTTACGGTTCTGGAATCATGAAGCTTGATCTGTCCGATGGTGCTCATGCCTATGATGGCATTCATCGGAGTCCGGATATCGTGGCTCATGCGGGAAAGAAAGTCTGATTTTGCGCGGCTGGCTGCCTGGGCGGATGCAAGGGCATCGCGGAGCAGCTGTTCCTGGCGGGCCTGTTCCTGACGGAGTTCATCGAGAAACTTGACGAGACAGATCGTCAGAACATCGTCGTTAAAAGGATTTTCCACGGCAATTGCGTGAAGGGACAGCCAGTGGTACTTCCCATCCTGTCCCTGTCCCTGCAGCTCCATATAGATTTCCTGTTCTCCGGCAGAGAAGCGGCGCTGGAGAGCTTCAGGGCTGAAGGTGCTGGCAAAGTCAGCCTGATAGGAACTGTAGATATCTGGAATACAACTGGCATAAAGCTCCGTAAAGCATCCATCCGGACTCAGCTGATACTCCGCCTGTTCATTTAGAAAACAGTGGTAGGTGTCCTGCGTCAGATTGACACTTACGATTAAGGGATAAGCAGTGCAGATCGCAGCACGCAGGAAACGGTTCTCCAGTACCCGCTCCTGTTCCTGCGCCTGTTCCAGCCGCATCTGTTCCGTGATATCAGTAAATACCGCCTGGATGACCTCCATACCGTTGCTGTTGATGATTCGTCCCATAACGACATTGATCCAGGCCTCCTCCCCATCTCTCCTGATACAGTGACGGCGGTAGGAAGCAGATTCTCCATTCAGGGTCAGCCGGTCGAGGAGTGTGGAAATCCATTCCTGATCCTGTAAGTCAACCTTCTGGAGCGGGTTACTGACGGCTTCCCGGTACTCGGCCTCAGAGTCATATCCATAAAATTTCCATACCATGGGATTGACTGAAATGATAGTATGGGCCGGATCTGTAGAAAACTGGAGAATACCGCAGGGAAGCGTATGATACAGCTGCTCCAGAAAACGCGTCTGATGCTCATACTCCTGTTTTTTCGTGTCCAGGGCAGATTTAAGACGTTCAAAGGCCTCGCGGCCTGATTCCACCGGAAAGAGTTCGTCATCATGAATCTCCGAAAACGGGACAGAGTTGTGAATATGGACTGTCTCTAAGCCATCCCCTTTTTCACGGAAAACAAAGGTGGCTCTCTGCTGGGTGTTTAAGTAGGCCCCGGATTCCGGTTTGCTTAAGAGACGGCTGACTGCTTCACATAAGTAGGAACCGCCGCCTAAATCGATGGAATGATACTGCTCATCGTACATGCTGCAGGCAATCATACCATCTTTTCCACTGCGGAATACCGCGGCCACTGCTTCTTTTCCTTCCGCCTTCTGGAGCTCTCCGCCGCCAAGCCATATGATGTCATCTGCAAATGTCGATATCATAAATTCCATGTCAGAGTCGCAAAAGTACGTAGTCAGTATTTTGCGGGTCAGTGACTCTATTTCAGCCAGTGTCTTTTTACCCAATACAATTACCTCCCGGATTAAACCCAAAGTATATTTCTTTTATCATAGCACAGATTGATATCGGAAGAAAGTGTGCCTGATTTAATTAAGGAATAAAAAAGTAAAAAAATGGAAATTAAAAAAGGCAGTAAAACTCACATATAAAAATGTAAAAATAATATAATTTGTCCATGATAAAATAAAAAGATATCGCTAATCTCTATAATATACTCAATTTTTATAAGCAAATCAAGAAAAAAATATCTAAAATATCCAAAAAACGCTTGCAATTTAAAAGACATTCCTCTATAATACCGGTGTGAAACAGGTGTCCTGTAAAATGGGACAACACGAAAGGAAGGTAAAAATTATGATAGAGAAAGCATTTATGATCCTTGAAGCAATCACACAGACACGGGGAAATAACAGTTTGAACATTATCAGCGACCATGTGGACATTCCAAGGAGTACCGTGCACAGACTTTTGAGAATGATGCAGGATTGCGGGATGGTGGATTACGATCCAGACAGAGGATACCTGTTGTCCGGTAAGCTGGTTCGTATGTGTCTGGCGGGATTGGGGGACAGGGATTTTCTGGATGTGGCTATACCAGTAACGCAGGAACTAAATTCCATAATCAGGGAGACTGTTTCAATTAATGTACTGGTAGGCTATGAACGGACATGTGTTTATCGGGTGGAAGGAGACATGGCTATTATAAGAAATGTGAAGATTGGAACTCACAATCCGCTTTTCATCGGATCCACAGGAAAGGTGCTTGCCTCGGGACTCTCACCAAAGAAATATGTGGAAGCACAAAAGTACATGATCGAGCAGGGGAAGGTCAGTCCGGAAGACTTAAAAAAACTCGATGCAGAAATTAAGAAATGCGGGGAAGTCGGATATGCCGTCAGTGTTCAGGAGAGATATGAAGGCTGCTGGTCCATGGCGGTACCTGTGATTAACCCCATAAGCGGTGAGATGCTGGGGACTCTGTCGATAAGCTCGGTAATTGACCGGTATACACAGGAAAATACGGAGCGGTATTTACAGCTGCTGAATGAGGCAGTCAGAAAAATTCAGCTTAGACTGTTTTAAAAAGTACGGAAAAACCATGACATGTTGAACTGCAAGGAAAGGAGAAGGAGTTATGAGGAAGATGAAAAGGGTTGCGGCACTGGCATTGGTATCGATTATGGTTTTGTCGGCCTGTTCTGGAGGGGGACAGAGCAATACAGCGGCTGAACAGCCGGCTGCAAAGACAAAGCAGGAGACATCGGCATCTAAGTCCGAAGAAACAATCAGCATTAAAGTTACCACAACACAGAATCCTAATCAGCAGATGGGAAAGGGTATGGCACTTTTGGAAGAAAACCTCAAGAAGGAATTGGGAGACGGTGTAAAAGTGGATGGCTATGATTCAGCCCAGCTTTATACTGGCGCGGAGGAGATTACAGCGTGTGAACACGGGGACATACAGATGTTCTTTGGTACAGGCGGTGTTATGGAGACGGTGAGTAAATCTGTAATGGTTGTAAAACTTCCATACCTGTTTCCAGATACAGAAACAGCATATGAAGTGCTGGAAGATCCTCAGATTAATTCAATGATATATGGAAAATTAGATGATTCGGGTCTGAAACTGCTGGGTATGTTTAACTCAGGTATTTCCATGGCTGCAAATAATAAGCACGCGATTAAATCTCCAGGGGACTTTAAGGGATTAAAGATGAGAGCGCCTGGAACTATGGAAGCTATGAATCTGGCACAACTTGGAGCCTCCTCTATTACGACGCCTGCTGAAGAAACGTATTCTTCTGTACAACAGGGGGTTATTGACGGCATGGTAACACCTACCAGCGTATTTCTTGCCAGAAATTTTAATGAAGTTCAGGATTATGTAACGAATCCGGGAATGATGGCTCTTACGATCGGTTATCTCGTTTGCAACGAGGAATGGCTCGAAAGCCTCCCCGAGGATGTAAAGGCTAAGGTTTTGAAAGCAGTGGACAGCACCGTGGAGCAAATGAGAATTGATATTCAGAAGGATACCGATCAGATTTTCGAAAAGTGTGCGGAATTGGGCTGTGATGTTTATACAATGACTCCAGATGATATTGAAGCGATGAAAAGTGCCCTGGAACCGGTATACGACAAGATGGCAGAAGAAGTAGGGAGTGATGTAATCGATGCGGTTAAGGCCAAAGTGGACGAAGTTACAAAGTAATTGTCTGACGATGTATTGGAGGGAATACATGGAGAATGTAAAAGAAAAAACGAGGGTCATTTCGGCTGTTTTAAAGGGGATTGGCTGGCTGGAAGATAATATCAGTGCTCTTTTTTTAGGAAGTGCAATCCTGCTGCTGTTTTATGAGGTTTTGGCCAGATATTTTTTCAATACGGCTGTATATGTGTCTACAGAATGGACACCGGTTCTTGTTACTTGGACTATGCTGTTGGGAAATGCAATACTGATTCGGGAACGCGGACATATCAGTATTACGCTGTTTGAAGACAGTTTAAAAAAAACGGAAAATAGAGAATGGCTTAAGCTTTATATTTCTGTTATCACATTTGCTTTTTGTATTATTTTTTTGAATTCATCTGTTCATTTTGTATCCGGAGCATATAAATCGGGAGTGTTGTCTGAATCCCTTCTTCATACGCCGATGTGGATTATCTTTAGCATGATGGTAATTGCCGGTATACTGATGCTTATTAATTCGTTAGTCAAAGTAGTTCAGGATGGAAAAACCGTATTTACAAATCCTTCGTTTGCCAGGACACCAATGCCCCTTATTCTTCTGGCGGTTACGGCGGTTATCGTAGCGTTCGTTGTTCTCAGTAAGAGTCCGCTGGTTATTATGGCTGTAATGATGGGGGTTTTTATGCTGATGGGAGTTCCGATCAGTTTTGCACTGGGTATGGCAACAATCATAGCAATTGTCAGGTTTGATATAATTGCCACATCATCCCTGGCCAGTAAAATGTTTTACAGTATCAACAAATATAGTCTGCTGGCAATTCCATTTTTTGTAGTCAGTGGAAATATTATGGCAAAGAGCAGTATCGGAAAGTATTTGCTGGAATGGGCAAGTTCTTTGCTCCGCAGTATCCAGGGTGGACTGGCTATGGCTATTGTAGGCGCGGCAATAATTTTTGCTGCAGTTTCAGGAGCTTCCGCGGCGGCAGCAGCGGCATTGGGGGTCATGGGATTGCCACTTCTTGTGGAAAAGGGATATCCTAAAACGTTCGGTGCGGGGCTGATTGCAGCAGGAGGAACACTGGCAATCATTATTCCGCCCAGTTCCATTATGATTTTATACGCGTGTACGGCAGAAGTTTCTACTACCGATATGTTTAAAGCAGGAATTGTGCCTGGTTTGTTGATTGCAGTTGTTCTGGTTGTATATATCTATGTATACTGCAAGAAAAACGGCTATGGAAAAGAAGATGTAGGTAAGTTTTCCATGAAAGAAGTAGCCCATACTTCTAAAAAAGCAGTTTGGGCACTAATTATGCCGGTAGCTATTTTAGGTGCAATTTACAGTGGAATCTGTACGGCTACGGAAGCAGCGGCCGTGTCTGTGATTTATGCCGCCATCGTGTGTCTGTTTATCTACAAAGACGTAAAACTGAAAGAATTTAAGACAATATTTTACGATTCTGTGAGAACAAGCGCATTTATTCTTGCCATTACTATGACAGCAACGCTTTTTGGCTTTCTGATTACCATGGAAAAGCTGCCACAGATGATTCTTGGGATTGTTTTGGGAGCCAGAATTAATTCTGCCGGTCTTTTGATTGCGCTAAACTGTGTATTATTCCTTTTAGGTTTCTTTATGAGCCCGGGGGCAATTATATTAATCGTAGTGCCGATGATCCTGCCGGTGACTTCGGCATTGGGAATAAGTCCAATCCATTTAGGCATTATGCTTACGGTTAATCTGGAACTGGCGCTTTTGACACCGCCTGTAGGAACAAATTTGTATGTACTGAGTAAAATTTCAGCTCTGCCTGTGTCAGAAGTGATAAAAGGGCTGATGCCGTTTATTATCATTATGTTTATAGCTTTGATGTTCCTGACGTTTGTGCCGGCGCTTAGTTTGTGCCTGTTGTAGAGGAGGGGAAAATATGGCAGATTTAAGTGTAAATTGCGGAGGACTTAAACTTAAAAATCCAATTATGATTGCCTCAAGCCCCCTTACAGCAAAGTTATCTTTATTAAAAGAGGCTGAGGAACACGGTGCAGCGGGAGCTGCGATTAAGCATACGATGATGTCTCAGAGATTTGAAGCCAGACCAAGATGGTTCTATGACAGAAAAATTGGGGTGACGGTCAGCGGGGATCCGAGACTGAATCCAGATGAAGCACTTGATTTAATAAGAAAGACAAAGGAAGAGACCAGCCTTGCAGTCCTGGCTAATATGTCGGGAACACCCGGAAAGCTGGAGAGTTGGGGGGAACTGGCACGCAATCTGGAACAGGCGGGAGCGAATGCGATAGAACTTAACTTTAACTGTCCTAATCTTTTGTCAGCAGATATAAAAACTTCTGTTTCCGGAGCCAATTTGGGGGCGGATCCAGAAGCATGCAAAATTGTGACCAGAGAAGTTAAGAAGGCAGTTCAAATTCCGGTAGCAGTGAAGCTGTCTACAGAAAGCGGTACAGCAGTAAAAGTAGCGCTTTCCTGCAGGGAGGCAGGCGCAGACATTATTAATATTCATGCGGGATATCGGTCTGCTCCCGGTATAGATATTTATCATGGAGGGCGGTTTTTATATCCGGGTTCTGAATACGGTAATTTTGGCGGTTGTACTGGTCCGTGGAGTCGGCGCTTTTCCCATCGTTTTTTGGCAGATATTGCTGCTGCTGTTCCGGAAGCAGGATTGATGGGTGGAAGTGGAATTTCAGACTGGAGCCATATCGTCGAGGCGATTATGTTCGGAGCAGAATCCATACAGATCTGTACTGCTGTTATAGAACAGGGATTTGGACTGCTTGACGGCTGTGTGAATGGTTTAAAACGTTTCATGGATGAACAGGGGTATAAACGGTTGGAGGATATGCGCGGGCTGGCTCTTAATTATGTGGTGAAACCAGGTCAGATGGTCTATAAAGAGGTAGCTGCTGCTATAGATGAAACACGCTGTAGCGGATGTGGATTATGCACCAGGATTGCGCATTGTAATGCGATAAAGACCGGCAGAAAGGGAACGTATGAGGTAAACCCTGAAAAATGTATTGGCTGCGGCTTCTGTCTGGGCGTATGTCCTAAAAAAGCAATACGAATCATGAATAGATGTGAGGAGGAAGACGAATGAATATAACAGAAAAAATTATGGCAAAGGCTGCAGGGCTGAATCACGTAGAGGCTGGACAGATTATAGATGTTTCTGTTGACCGGGCATTTACACATGAGAAACTTGGGCCGTTATTTTTTGATAAATTCCGTGATATGGGGCTGAAAGTCTGGGATAAGGACCGGGCAATTGTATTTGCAGACCATGGAGTTCCGCCGAGCCGTGTCCTGGATGCCAATATGATACTGGATACGGTAAAGTTTGGAGAAGAGCAGGGAATTACCTGTTACAACGGAGAAGGGATATGTCATCAGCTGATGCCTGAAAAGGGTTATGTGCTTCCAGGAAAGGCATATGTGGGAACAGATTCACATACTACGACATATGGGGCGCTTGGAGCATTTTCTACGGGCATCGGATCAACAGAGATGGCGTGGGTATTTAATAAAGGAAAAATATGGATGAAAGTGCCAAAAGCTATTCTGTTTAGGGTTAATGGGAAGCTGGATCCCATGGTTCTTGGAAAGGATTTGGCACTCCACATTATGGCGCTGATTGGGGCGGATGGAGCAAATTATATGACCATGGAGTATACAGGAGAAGCCGTGAGAGGGATGAGCCTGGATTCCCGGATGTCTCTCTGTAATATGGCAGTGGAGGCTGGTGCCAAGAACGGAATTATTGAGGCGGACGAGAAGGTTATAGAGTACTTAAAAGGCAGGGCCCGGGGAGAGTATGAAATCGTAAGATCTGATCCGGACGCTGTATATGAAAAGATTTATGAAATAGACGGGAGTGCACTGGAACCTACGGTGGCAAAGCCTGGTGGCTCTCAGTATTCAGTACCCGTTGGAGAAGTGGAGGGAATCCCATTTAAGCGTGCGTTGTTGGGAACATGTACCAATGGCCGTATGGAGGATTTTCGCATTGCCCGCGATATTATTAAAGGAAAGAAGATTAAAGACGGAGTCCGGCTTCAGATATTGCCCGCTTCCAGGGATATTTTTAAACAATGTGTAAACGAAGGGATCGTATCGGACTTTCTCGAAGCAGGAGCAATCTGGTGCAACCCGCAGTGTGGTCCCTGCGGTGGAGGTCATTATGGATTATTGGGAGAGGGTGAAGTCTGTTTAAGCACATCAAACCGTAATATGGTCGGGCGTATGGGGGATCCGAAGTCAGAGATTTATCTGGCATCTCCTGCCGTTGTAGCAGCTTCCGTACTGACGGGAAAAATTACAGATCCAAGAAAGGTGTGAGGTGATTCTTATGCGTATGAATGATAAAGTATTTGAGATATATCCGGATAATGTGGCTGCCGAACAGATTATACATACAAAACACGTGAAGGCACTGACTCCGGAAGGGTTTCGGGAAGCATGTATGCTTGATATAGATACTGATTTTCATGAAAAAATGGAACGTGGAAAAATTATGGTTGCCGGCAGGAATTTTGGCTGTAATTCCAGCAGAGAATGGGCTCCTGCATCCTTAAAATATTCAGATGTCAAGTTGATTATCGCAGAAAGTTTTTCACGTATATTCTTTAGAAGCGCCATTAATATAGGACTGCTGATTCTGGAATGCCCCGGTATTACAGAATTCTGTGATCCAGGAGATGAACTGGAGGTGGATTTTTCCACTGGGGTTGTGGAAAACAAGACGAAGGGGGCCAAAATATCGGGTATGGTTCTTCCTGAATTTCTTCTGGATATTATGACTGCAGGGGGATTAATGAATAAGCTGGAGGCCGAAATGGAGGAAAAATGCCATGAAGGTTCATAAGATTGAATTGCTAAAGGCAGTAGCAGCATCTTTAAATGCCGATGCATTTCTGGTTTACAGTCCGCAGTGGCATAAGGAGAACTACCGTTTTTTAACAGAAAAAAATTTTATTGGTCCATTTGGCATTATCCTGTATTTGGCGTCGAGAGAAGAAGTTCATATTATCTATGGCGCCGACTGGGATCTGTTAAAAAACCGTTCCGCTATAAAACACGCAGAATGTCATGCGGATCAGCCGGCTGAAACAGTGGAACGTCTCCTGATGGAAGGAAATGTGAAGACACTGGCAGTATCCGGATCGAAATATATGACAGCTGCACTCGAACAGGCAGTAAAAAAAGCAGGGGCATTGACCGTATCCGCAGAAGGCTGCCTGGAACGGGCACGGATGCAGAAGACGGAGGAAGAAATCAGCTATTTAAGGCAGGCGGTCCGGCTGGCTGATGAGGTTTGGCCTGTATTTATGCAGGGAGTTGCGGACGGACTGAACGAGTATCAGATTGTAGCTGAGGTGGAGCATTATTTAAAACTGCACGGAGCAGAAGACTGTTTTATGCTTTTGGCCACAGGCGGAGATGATGTGAGGGGAATGACGCCTCCCATGATGCGTACAGCGCGTCCCGGCGATATGGTGCGTACTGAAATTACACCGCAGGTCAATGGCTGGTGGGCTCAAATCTGTCGTACATGTGTAAAAGGAAGGGCGAATGAAAACCAGAAAAAGGCCTTTGAGATATTTTTGGAGGCGGAGCAGGCAGGCTTTGATATGATCCGTCCGGGGGTAAATATCCGGGATGTGGCAAAGGCTGAGAATGATGTGTTCCGCAAATATGGATATGGAGAGTATTGTACAGAAAAGTATACCAGAGTTCGGGGACATGGTCATGGACTGGATTTAGATGAGATGCCACTGGTTTTGGAGTCAACGGATCTGGTACTTAAGGAGAACATGGTGGTGGTGATTCACCCGAATACCTTCAGTCCGCTTTGTGGTTATATGGTTTTTGGTGATCCGGTTCTGATTACGAAAGATGGATATGAATTGCTTTCTGTAACGGAGCGTAAACTGTTCGAGGTGTAATGAGGAGGAGAATTTGAAACGGGGATATATGGATTGGAATAAAGAACTGCTTCCTGCAGGCGTACTGGAAAACAGGCGCAGGGTACTGATGGAAACAGCTGTAAAAGCAGGAGCGGACGCGGTGGTTATATATGGCGATGTCTATTCCGCAGATGAATTATCGTTTTATGTAAATTATGCACCCTACTGGTGCAACAGCGCTGCGGTGATTACAGCGGATGAATTTTATATGGTAACGGGACACAACAACCGTGTAAATCCATGGATTAGTACACTGACAGGCTTAAAAGAGGAGAATCTTCTTGCCGCTGGATTTAAAGTGCCTGTAAAAATTGCAGAGTCATTAAAGGATAAGTTCCCGCTTGGAGGAACGATTGGAATAATCGGTAAGTATGTAATGGCAGAAGTGATAAAAGAGCTGAAGAATCATGGCTTTCATCCAGTGATGCTGGATTCTCTAGTATCAGGGCTTCTGAAGAATACAGATGAAGCGTATAAAAAAACTGCTGCAAAGGCTGCTGCAATTTTAAAACACGCATTCATCCAGGGGGAAGCGGCATATGACCGTGGAGGCAATTCTAAGACAGTTGCTGCAGAAATCGAATATGACGCAAGAAAGAATGGGGCAATGGATATCGTCTTGTATGCTGCTTACGATGGACAGGAATTCGGTCTCCCTGTCATGAAAGAAGACTTGGGGGGACACTGGACTTTATATGGTTTAATGCAGTATCTGGGAGTATGGGTAAGCCTGGCGCAGCCCTTCGGCATTAATTATAAACAGGCGGAGGCTCTGTTAGATAGGGCGGCAGGGTGGCTGATACCGGGAGCAGAGACTGCAGGAAATATGGAAGGGTACGAAATCTCTGTAAAGCGGGTTACTGCGGATGCGATTTCCAATTTAAATGAAGAGGTAAAAGAACTGTGCGAGAACCAGATTGTTGCTGTTTCCGCTTATTGTAAGTCGGACGGAATTTACTGTGAGAAAATGTATTGTGTAACAGGTAAGGGGGCAATTGCTTTATGAATATGGTAGAAAAGATTCTGGCGAAAGCCAGTGGGCAGGAAAGCGTAAAACCAGGTGATGTAGTGGTTGCAAATGTAGATACGCTGCTGCTTCATGATTTAAGTGGATATATAACTGCCAATGTATTTGAGAATGAAGTGAAAAAAGAGATGCGCTATCCAGAACGCGTGGCTATGGTATTTGATCATCATTTTTCGCCGCCGACTGAAGCGAGAGCTGATGTTCTGGAACGCAATCGGGAATTTGCAAGGAGACACAAGATTCATCTGTTTGATTGTGGTTCCGGTAATATTCATAATGTAGGTGTTCGAAATGGATTTGTGAAACCCGGCACAATCGTTGTGGGCTCTGACAGTCATACGCCGGTGCATGGAACAATGGGCTGCTTTGCGACGGGACTGGGAAATAATTCCAACGCAGCCACAGTGATGGCTTATGGAAAAGCGTGGTTTATGGTTCCGAAAACAATTAAAATTGAGCTGACTGGCCATACAAAATTCGGAGTCACACCGAGAGATGTGGCCCTCTGGCTGACTGGCCAGATAGGGGAGGGCGGTGCTGTTTACCGGGCGCTTCATTTTACCGGTCAATTTATAGAAGATCTGGATGTCTGGGATCGCTGGCTGTTTCCGTTGATCACGATTGATGTTGGAGGAAAGTGTGGATTTATTGATCCGGATGAAAAGACAATCCAGTTTATAAAACAATATACGGATGAACCATTTGAAATCTTTACATCTGATCCGGACTGTGAATATGAGCGGACCATGACATTTGACATCAGTGATTTGGAACCACAGGTGGCGGCTTCCCCAACTCTGGGAAATGTAAAACCGGCGGAAGGCTTTAACGGAAGGCCGATTCAGTGGGCTGAGCTGGGAGGTCATGGAGGTGGACGACTGGAAGATTTCAGACAGGCCGCACAGATATTAAAAGGCAGGAAGCTGGCACCAGGAGTTAAGTTCAATGCGGTGCCAAGCAGCAGAGAAGTGTTTGAACAATGTCTGAAAGAAGGTATCGTGGAGACTTTCCATCAGGCTGGAGCTTCCTGGTTCCCAGCCAGTACAGGGTCCAACCAGGCAATTAATATGGGGGCGATGTCAAAGCATGAAGCCATGATTTCAACACATGCCCGTAATTTCCCGGGAAGAAATGGAAGTCCTGAGGCGATTATGTATTTAAGTTCTGCCTATACAGTGGCTGCTTCGGCAGTAAAAGGCTGTGTGACAGATCCGAGAGAATTTTTGGAGGGATAAATATGGAAGCAGAAGGCCGTTGCTGGAAATTTGGAGATAATATTCCTACAGACCAGATTGTAAAAGCAGACCGTGTTCTGGAATCTTTAGATGAGATGGCCAGGCATGTATTGGAGAACTTAAATCCTGACTTTCCTGTACACGTACAAAAAGGAGATATACTGGTAGCCGGAAAGCATTTTGGCCAGTCATCAGGACGCGCAGTAGCACCCAAAGCTATTAAAGCAACCGGAGTAGGCGCTGTAGTGGTTGAATACGCATCCAGGCTGTTTTACCGAAATTGTTTTGAAATCGGGCTGCCGCTCATGGAATGTGAAGGAATAACGGAAGAAGTTTCTGATGGGGATATTCTGCATGTGAATATGGAAACAGGGATGATACAGAACAAGACCACGGGTAAGGAATTGAAAGCCAGACCCGTTCCACCTTTTTTGATGGAAATGCTGGAAGCAGGTGGACTGATTGCGTTTGGTCCCAGAATTGACGAATATCAAATATAAGAAATTGGTGGTGATTATGTGGAAATAATTAAGGGGAAGGTTTGGAAATTCGGAGATAATATTCCCACAGACCAGATTGTGAGGGTGGACAGGGCATTGGGATCAATGACTGAAATGGCAAAACATGTGCTGGAGAACTATAATCCCGAGTTTCCGAAAAAAGTTCAAAAAGGGGATATTTTGGTTGCGGGAGTTCATTTTGGCCAGTCGTCAGGGCGGGCAGTGGCTCCCAAAGCTATTAAAGCTACAGGGGTAGGAGCTGTTGTCACAGAGTATGCCTCCCGGCTGTTTTACAGGAATGCGTTCGAAGTAGGACTGCCGTTAGTTGAGTGTCCGGGCATAACATCTCATGTTTCGGAGGGAGATATTCTGTCAATAGATATGATTTCAGGGGAAATAGTAAATGAGACAACCGGAGACAGACTCAGAGCAAAGCCAGTGGCGCCTTTTCTCATGGAAATGCTGGAGGCTGGAGGGCTTATTGCTTTTGGTCCTCGCATAGATAACTGGAAGGGATAAGAGATTGAACGCAGTCTCAGGATTCATATTGTTCTGGGGTGTCAGTATAGCTGGATATCTGGCAGGGCGGCGCCTTAAGATACCTGCCCCCGCGATACTGGGACCAATTGCCTGTTTTCTGGTGCTGACAATTTTGGGCGTAAAATTTACCATACCGGCCTGGCAGAAGCCTGTTCTTTCCGTGATAACAGGAATACTGTTGGGAATGCGGTTTAATCAGAATTTTAAGGGCGTACTGTGCCAGATGCTACTGGCTGCCATCTGGCTTGTGTCACTGTCCCTTATTGCGACGGGGGTGCTGATATTTACGGGACTGGAGAAAGAAACAGCGCTTTTTGCTGCGACTCCGGGAGGGATGGCAGAGATTACCCTGATGTCATTGAGTTATCATTCGGATCCATTTGCAACGGTACTCTTACAGTCTTCCAGGATGATATGTTCTATGGTGGTATTTTCTTCTCTGGCGTTCCGATACAGATGTGAGGAGACGGGAGAGAAGAAGGCGGTCACAGCAGAACGGCGTCTTAAATGGTATGAATGGGGAGTGCTGTTGCTGCCGGTATTGGGGGTTACGTGGATACTGACTCGTTTTCACGTCCCTGCGGCAAACCTTTTGGGGCCGATGCTGGTGATAGGAATTGCCGTGAAAGCCGGAAATGTGTCGTGCAGGATTAATAAGCGAATTCAGACTCTGGTGCAGATTGGTATAGGGGGCCTGGCAGGTGCAGCCATAACAAGGGAGAGTATTCTGGGATTTCCCGAATACATATTTCCAGTCATAATATTGAATATACTGGTGATTACGGGCAGTCTTCTGCTGGCCAGGATTATGATGTGGATGACAAACTGGGATAAAGCTACTTGTATACTGGCATGCTGTCCGGCAGGGCTGTCTCCTACTATTATGATAGCTATGGAATATAAAGCAGATGCCAATATTGTAACGCTGTTTCAGGTGCTTCGAATGGTAACGGTACTGGTCAGCACACCGTTTCTTGCAAAAATGTTGATTGCCGGCTGACCTGACATGGGGGACCGCATCTGTGATTTTTCAATCACAGATGCGGTCCCCTCTTTTTTGCATAGTGCTTTATTCTGTCTCTTCCTCTTCTTTATAAGGAATAAATTCCCTCGATTCCCCAATCCCCTCATCATAGAAATACGCCGGTTCCCTGGGAGTCTTGTTTACGTGGAGCTGAAATACGTCGAAACGCTGGTAGGCTCCCGCGATATCGTGGATTCCTTTTGCGGTAATTTCAGCTGCAATATCGCAGTCGGCGTAAATAATGCCTTCCTGGTTGTTCTCGATTGACGGGCAGCATGGCTGGCCGTTAGGACCGGCGATCATGGTGAGGGCCCAGGACTGGTTGTGGAGCCATTCCTTTAAAGCGGGATCGCCCACAGACATCTGCTCCATGGCATCTTCGTCGAGAGACGCAGAGGAACAGATATTAAACACCTTAGCCTCAAACGCATGAGCACAGGTGCGTACCCGCAGGCAGTCCGCGTAATTGCCCTTGTCTCTGCTGGTCGGCCAGCATGGCGGATAGACTGAAATATGTACCTGCTCTCCCTGGGCTACCAGGGCATAACGGGCCAGTGTATTGGAGTTCTCGCCGCAGATCAGGGAGCCGATTCGTCCAATCTCTGTGTCATGGATATTGAGCGAAGAACCGTCACCAAATGACCAAACCAGCTTTTCTCCCCAGGTGGGAAGAAGCTTTCTGTGATGACCGATCATATTGCCTTCCCGGTCAAATAACAGGGTGGTGTTCCACATTGTCCCAAAGTTGGTGGTGCTCTTCTCACAGATGCCGACGGATAAGAAAATACTGTTGTCGCGGGCGATTTTCTGAAGTTCATTAAATGCCGGACCTGGCACGGTTACCGCATTTTCAAACAGCCTCTTGTAGAACGGATGCTGGTCTACCGGCGGCAGGAACAGGCACCAGAGCGGGAAGGTAGGAATAAAAGATTCCGGGAACACTACGAGGTCTGCACCGTTATCCTTAGCTTCTTTCGTCAGACGGGCTACTTTCTGAACGGTTGCATCGCGGTTTAAGAATACGGGAGCTGCCTGAACGGCTGCGGCTCTTAACTTTGGCAGTGTATCACCAATTGTGTGAGTAACTTCTTTGACTGCTTCTTTTTTAGACATAGTATCTGCACTCCTTTTCTTCGTGTGAGGTGTTTTAATTGTTTACGGTATCAGTCCCAGAATCTTCCAGTAAGGCACACTGGCCGTCAGCGCCAGAATGCTTACGATATGGAAGACCAGACAGAAGGGCACCAGCATGGTATGACTGAGCTTTTCATCTCCGCCGGCTGAGTTGAATGCGGCCAGGAAGTTGATGTTCTGGTATTTTGTAAAGTATGGATATACCACGCAGTAGGACGCCATTGCTGCGATCCAGGGGCTCATGCCGGCCTGTACGCAGAACGGAGTCAGAATTACAATGAAGAGCGTGTAACAGGTGGTCATATCCACGATGATAAAACGTGCAAGCAGTGCGACGGTGGCAATGACAAAGACAAATAAAAACGGGTTGCTGATAAGACTTGCCATGGAAGCACCGAATGTATTGCCCAGCCAGGTGTCGATCCCCACTGTGGTAAGGGCATTGGCCAGGTTGATGGCGCCGCCCATAAAAGCGATGATGCTCCAGTTGATGCGGCTGTTATAGTCCTTCGGTGTGATGACGCCGAGGGCCAGCAGCGCTGACATGCCTAACACGGCTGTTATGGCTGCCGGAATATTTAAGGTGCGTTCCAGAACCCAGAAAAATATGCAGGCAACGAGCACGATCAGTGTGATTTTCTCACTTCTCGACATGGGGCCTAAATCGGTCAGCATCTTATTGACATCTTCCTTTGTCAGCTTCGGTGCCTGTGCAGGCTTATAAAGTATCCGGATTGCGAAGTAACTGGCGATCGTACAGATTATGAGCCAGGGAAGCATGGCCCGCAGCCAGAACATCCAGCTGAACTGGGCCTGTACTGTCTGGGGAAGGAGGCCCATGATGATGTAGGAAAAGAAGGATGCGCTTAAAACGGCCTGGCTGAGCAGTGTATAGCCCGCATACATGGCAGACCACATGCCGGCCATTCCTTTGGAACGGTCCTCAAATCCCAGCTTTTCACCGATGTCAGTGGCCATGGCGCCTACAATGGATACTTTTGCGATGGTGGAGGGAATAAACGGCCCGATGATAACACCGGATCCCAGCAGAGCCAGGACCTGTCCGTTAAAGGTCGGCGGGCAGACCCGCATAATCCAGAGTGCGACTCTTGCCAACAGTCCGCTCTTCGTTACGGCAGCGCCGATTCCCATGGCTGCGATGAGCAGCCAGACGGTGGTTCCCGAGAAACTTCCGAATGCCGTTGTAAAGGGCACAATTCCTAAAAGAACCCACGTACAGCACATAATAAAGATGCATACAAAATCGGGGATTGCATTGGTCATCCAGTTGATAATGGCCCAGATTAACAGACCCATTGTCCACATCGCCTTCTGTTCCAGCCCCCCGGGTGCGGGAATCAGAGCGATGGCAAGGCCCACAGCGATGGCGGCAGCTTCACTAATAAGCTTCTTCCTTGTCTCTTTTGTCATGATAAAAGTACCCCTTCCTTCAAAAAATGAATGACTGGGCACAGCAGTCTGTACTTTACCGCGGCAGCATCATCCCCCCGGATAATCATGTTTCCTCCTCTCTTTTGCCTGATCAATTTGCGATAGAAAGTAAGTATCTGTGCCTTCTCCCAATTGCATACTGCAATAGTGACAAAAAGTATTTGCTATATAAGGAATTATATGTACAAATCGCCAGAATGTAAAATACTAATACTTTTATGGATTTATGCCTTTTTTGTTATGTATCGGAGGAAATGATTGATGCTGCAGGTGATATGAATGTGAAAATGATAATAGCCTGGGGAGAATCCCCAGGCCAGAACCGGCATGTCTATTTCTGAAACGCTCTAAAATAATCCTGAACAAAGTCGCGAAACAAAATGGCAGCGGGAGAGAGATAACCCTGAGACCGCCAGGACAGGTTAATGTAGCGTCTGCACTGCGGAAAGGAAATAGGGACCAGTGCGATGTTCTTCGTATCCATGCCCTGCCAGGTAATGGAAGGGATGAAGGAGATGCCGATACCGGCCCGGATCAGTTCGCGGACCGTCTCAGGACTGTCGCTCTCCAGCACGACAGAGGGTTCAAAGCCGGCTATCTTGCAGAAAGTATCAGTGATGGTCCTTAAACTCTTTCCCTGCTGAAGACAGATAAATTCCTCGCCTGCTACCTCGCTTAAGTTAAGATTGTCCCGTTTGGACAACGGGTTGGAATCAGGCAGTGCCAGGAGAATTTCTTCTTCTATCAGGGTGACAGAATAATCCTGTGTGCATGGCTGCATGGAGGAAAACAGGGTTAAGTCGCAGCCGTTGGGTTGGTTCTTCGTTAAGTCCTCCTGGATGATCTGAAGCCGGATAGAGGGGTATTCATGCTTAAATGCCATGACCAGTTCCGGCAGCAGCTTGGAAGCCGCATAGAGGGAGAGCGTGACAGTCCGGCTGCGTTCTCCGGCTGCATCGCCGATCTCCTGCTCGATATCTTTCAGTTCCTGGAGAATCCGGTTTGTATGCTTCAGAAGAATCTCGCCGTAAGAATTTAAGATAATATTTTTCCCGGAACGCTCAAACAGCTGGACTCCCAGTTCCTTCTCCAGCCGGGAAATTGTACGGCTTAACGAAGGCTGTGCTACGTGGAGCTCTTCGGAAGCCCGGGTGATGTGCTGAAGTTCCGCGACTTTCTTGAAATAGGTGAGAGAATGAATGTCCATAAATCCGCCTCCTTTTATAACATTTTAGATATCGTTATGTAACAAAGTATATATTGGACGTTATAAAAAGTCAATGCTATTATTTTTTTATCAGGAACGTATTGTCAGAAAGGGGAGAGCACATGATTTGGGATCAAGAACGCCGCTCAAAGGCAGAACGGATGGAGAAGGCCGCCGGTTATGCAAGGGGAAAACGAGTCGGAACGGAAGAGATCGTTCCATTTTTAGAGAGTGTGATAAGGCCGGGTGACAGAGTCGTACTGGAAGGCTGCAATCAGAAGCAGGCTGCATTTTTAGCCGGAGCGCTTAAGGAAGTGAATCAGGGAAAAGTCCATGATCTGAACATGATTATACCATCGATTTCAAGAGATGAGCACCTGGACCTCTTTGACAGGGGAATTGCATCGGAAATCAACTTTTCCTTTGCCGGGGTGCAGAGCAGGCGGCTGGCGGAAATGGTGGCAGAAAACACTGTGAAAATTGGAGCGATCCACACGTACCTGGAGCTGTACGGCAGGCTGTATGTGGACCTGACTCCCAATGTCTGCCTGATTGCCGCGGATAAGGCGGACTCAAACGGTAATTTATATACCGGCTATAACACGGAGGAGACGCCCATACTGGCGGAGGCGGCTGCGTTTAAGAACGGCATCGTCGTTGCACAGGTTAATGAGATTGTGGGAGAGGACGATCTTCCGCGTGTCGACATTCCGGGCGGCTGGGTGGATTATATTGTCAAGGCCGATGAGCCATATCCTATGGAACCGCTGTTTACCAGAGATCCGGCCAGGATTCAGGAAGCCCATATTCTGATGGGCATGATGACAATCAAGGGAATCTATGCAAAGCATGGTGTGAAAAGCTTAAATCACGGTATCGGCTATAATGGCGCGGCAATCGAGCTTCTTCTGCCCACCTTCGGAGACTATCTGGGGCTGAAAGGGAAAATATGTACCAACTGGGTCTTAAATCCCCACCCCACCCTGATTCCGGCTGTGGAGGCGGGATGGGTAAAACAGGTATGCGCCTTTGGGGGAGAACTTGGCATGGAGCGGTATACGGCCGCGAGACCGGACATCTTCTTTACCGGAAAGGACGGCATGCTCCGGTCCAACCGGGCAGCGGCCCAGGTGGCCGGGCTTTACGGGATCGATCTGTTTCTGGGAGGCACACTCCAGATGGATTATGAGGGGAACTCTTCCACCGTGACGGGCGGCCGGCTCAGCGGTTTCGGCGGGGCTCCCAACATGGGAAACAGTACCGGCGGCCGGCGCCATACTACAAAAGCATGGCGAGATATGGCTCCGCTTACCGGTTCCATGGCCTCCGGGCGGAAACTGGTGGTTCAGATGACAAAGAGCCAGAGCAAATACGGCCCGGCCTTTGTTCCGGAGCTGGATGCCGTGAAAATTGGCAGAAAAGCGGGTATGGATGCGGCTCCCGTCATGGTCTATGGCGAGGATGTGACGCATGTGGTGACAGAGCAGGGAATCGCTTACCTGTATCAGGCTCAGAATGCGGAGGAGCGCACAAAAATGCTGGGCTGTATCGCTCAGGGAACGCCGGTCGGCTCCATGGTGGGGATCGGAGAGATCGAACAGCTGCGCAGAGAAGGAAAGGTGGCCTATCCGCAGGATCTTGCCATTTCTCCTGATGCGGCAAAGCGGGAACTCTTAGCGGCAAATTCTCTGGAAGAGATTGCCGACCTGTCCGGCGGCTTATACCGTGTGCCGGAGCAGTTTAGGAAACAGTCTGAGTGACAGTCTGGAGGGAGAAAGGTTGGCTACAAAAAAGCAGGAAGAACTGTTAAATTTAAAAGAGAGGCTGCGGATGGGCGGCGGAGAAAAGGCTGCAGAGAAGCAGCATTTGGCGGGCAAGATGACCGCCCGTGAGAGGCTTTTTGCGCTGTTTGACGAGGGAAGCTTTGTGGAGACAGGTTTATTTGTAAAGCACCGCTGTACGAATTTTGGCATGGAGAAGAAGCAGTCGCCGGGAGAGGGCGTTGTGACAGGCTATGGGACCGTGAATGGAAGACTTACATATGCTGCGGCCCAGGATTTTACGGTGATAGGCGGTTCTCTGGGGGAAATGCATGCGGACAAGATCGTGAAGACACAGGAGGCTGCCATGAAGGCAGGGGCTCCCATGATCTGCATCAACGACTCGGGGGGAGCGCGCATTCAGGAAGGCGTGGATGCCCTGGCGGGATATGGGCGCATCTTTTATAACAATACCATGGCTTCGGGGGTGATCCCACAGATATCCGTGATTATGGGGCCATGCGCGGGAGGTGCTGTATATTCACCGGCTCTGACAGATTTTATCTTTATGGTAAAAAATACAAGCCAGATGTTTATTACCGGTCCCTCAGTAATCGCCGCTGTCACAGGGGAGTCGGTGACGGCGGAGGAACTGGGGGGAGCGAGGACTCACAATGCCATCAGCGGAGTGGCCCATTATATGGCAGAGGACGAAGAAGACTGTATCCGGCAGATAAAAGAACTGCTTGGGTATCTTCCCCAGAACAACATGGAGACTCCGCCGGAAATGGAGTCAGGGGACGACTGGAACCGGCAGGACGATTTTTTGAATGAACTGATTCCCGAAAATTCCGGAAAGCCCTATGACATGAAGACGGTGATCGAAGCGCTGGCGGACAACGGACGTTTTATGGAATATCAGGAGTATTTTGCCCCTAATCTGATCACCGGATTTATTCATATGGGAGGAAGGAGTACGGGGGTGATCGCAAACCAGCCGAAGGCCATGGCAGGCTGTCTGGATATCAACGCTTCCGATAAGGCTGCGCGTTTTATCCGCACGTGTGACTGCTTCCATATACCGCTCCTTACGCTGGTGGATGTGCCGGGATTTCTGCCTGGGACGATGCAGGAGCACAACGGAATTATCCGCCACGGCGCCAAGCTGCTGTATGCCTACAGTGAGGCGGTGGTACCGAAGATAACGGTTATCACAAGAAAATCATACGGCGGGGCCTATATTGGAATGTGTTCCAGACATCTGGGCGCCGATGCGGTCTTTGCGTGGCCCGATGCCGAGATTGCGGTCATGGGAGCCGATGGAGCGGCCAATATTATCTTTTCTAAAGAGATTAAGAATGCTTCTGACGGAGCGGCCAGACGGAAGGAAAAGATTGCCGAATATCAGGAGACCATGATGAATCCGTATGTGGCGGCTTCCAGGGGATACGTGGATGATGTGATCATGCCGTCAGAGACGAGAAAGCGCATCATCAGTGCGCTGGAGGCATTTCGCGGCAAGCGGGTGCAGAAAATACCGAAAAAACATGGAAATATTCCATTGTAAGGAGGTGTGTCATGTTTGGTGACAGTTTGACTGTGGCGGATACGCTATTGATTTCCGGCTTCAGTATACTCAGTGTATTTCTGGTACTGCTTCTGCTTTCCTATATGATTGATTTCTGTGCGTTTCTGGTAAAGCGGAGTGAAACCCTGCCGGAAACCGGCACAGGGACTGCTGCACCGGCAGCAAACGACAGCAGCGACGTGCTATTGGCTGCCGCGGCTGTCGCTGCCTGTCTGTCTGTGGAGCCGGATGACATTGTGGTGCGCAGAATCAGAAGAGTGGAAGACTGCGGCGGTACATGGGCTCAAAGTGCGCGTTTGGAGTCCATACGATAAATAACAGGAAGGAAAGGGAGTTAAAACCATGGGAATAAAAGTATTTCGGATCGTACTTGACGGTGTGGTTCATGAGGTGGAGGTAGAAGAGATACACAGAGAAAGCCGGGGAGGCGGCCAAACAGCCCAGGGAAAGACTGCCGGTGCAGAAGACGGAGAAACACGGAATATGCGGCCTCCGGTAACGGCGGAAGCGGTTTCACAGAATCGGCCGGCGGGAGGAGCTGGGGCGGCTGCGGTACAGAAGGGGGCTTTTGCAGGCGCCGAAAGGATCACTGCTCCTCTACAGGGGACGATCCTGTCGGTTCCAGTGACTTCCGGGCAGACGGTAAAATGCGGAGAAGTGCTGGTAATCATCGAAGCTATGAAGATGGAGAACGAGATCATTGCCCCGCGCGACTGCACGGTAACATCCATAATTACCTCAAAAGGAGCAGCCGTGGCAGCAGGGGATCCGCTGATTGAAATCTCTTAAGGAGGCCTGAAGGATGAGTGAAATTTTACTGGAGTTCTGGAAGAGCAGCGGCTTATCCCAGCTGTTTCAGTGTGATACTGTACTGTTTGGACTGCATCTGCCCGGTGAACTCATTATGATTGGAATTGCCTGTCTTTTTCTCTATCTGGCAATTCATAAGGGGTATGAGCCCTATCTTCTCATTCCCATAGCGTTTGGCATGCTTCTGGTGAATCTGCCCAGGACCGGTCTGATGGCTGCCGCGGTAGGGGATGAGAATGGCGGTCTCCTATATTACTTATACCAGGGAACCGATTTAGGCATCTATCCGCCGTTAATCTTTCTCTGTATCGGAGCAGGGACGGACTTTGGCCCGCTGCTTGCTAATCCGCGAAGTCTCCTTTTGGGAGCTGCGGCCCAGCTGGGGATTTTTTTGACCTTCGCCGGAGCGATTATGCTGGGCTTTACAGGACCGGAGGCAGCGTCGATCGGAATCATTGGAGGCGCGGATGGGCCGACGGCCCTTTATTTAACCAGCAGGCTGGCTCCTCATCTGCTGGGGGCCATTGCCATTGCGGCCTACTCCTATATGGCTCTCGTACCGATTATTCAGCCGCCGATTATCCGGCTTCTGACAACGGAGAAGGAGCGGAAGATCAAGATGGAACAGTTAAGAGCGGTTGGTAAAACAGAAAAGATCATCTTTCCTATTATAGTGACTCTGTTTACAGTCCTGCTTCTTCCTTCGGCGGGCGCGTTGATAGGCATGCTGATGCTGGGAAACTTAATAAAAGAATCCGGCTGTGTTCCGCGTCTTGTCGATGCACTGCAGAATTCCCTGATGTACATCATATCTGTGTTTCTTGGAATAACCGTTGGAGCCAAGGCGAGCGCAGATGCGTTTCTGCGGGTGGATACATTAAAGATTATTGTGCTTGGCCTGGCTGCATTTTCCGTGGGTACCGCGGGCGGTGTTCTGCTGGGAAAGGTGATGTGCAGACTGTCAAAGGGCAAAGTAAATCCCATGATAGGCGCCGCAGGTGTCTCTGCGGTTCCAATGGCGGCCCGTGTGGTGCAGAAGGAGGGACAGAAATACAACCCATCCAATTTTTTGCTGATGCACGCCATGGGGCCTAACGTGGCCGGCGTAATTGGTTCAGCGGTAGCGGCCGGGATGCTTTTGTTATTTTTTCGGTAACAGGAAACAGGGGGAAAATCATGTAACAGTTCCCGGATGCATGTCCGGGAACTGTTTTTGCCAGTAGATTCTGAGATCAATCCATTGTATAATAAAACAAGCCGGCAGGCCGCGACGTGGCCTGCCTTTCTGATTTGACTTATTATAACTAAAATGGAAGGAATTAAATTATGCCGGAAAATAAAAATGGGAACGGTTTTCTGCCCTACGCCCTTGCCCCTGAAATTATCCATGCGCTGGATCTCCTTGGATATCAGGAGCCAACGGAAATACAGAGGGAAGTAATACCCGCCGTTCTGGAGGGACGGAATGTGGCAGCGCGGTCCAGGACAGGTACGGGTAAGACTGCGGCGTTTGGGATACCGCTCTGTGAGAAGATCGTCTGGGAAGAGAATCTGCCTCAGGCTCTGGTACTGGAGCCCAGCAGGGAGCTGGCGGTTCAGGTCAGCAATGAGCTGTTCCACATAGGACGCAGGAAACGTCTGAAGGTGCCGGCCGTCTTTGGCGGATTTCCGATTGATAAGCAGATGCGCACAATAAAACAGAAGTCACACATTGTGGTGGGGACTCCGGGACGCGTCATGGATCTGATTCAGAGAGAGTGTTTAAAGCTCGCCGGTATCCGGTATCTGGTGATCGACGAGGCGGATCTTATGCTGGACATGGGATTTCTGGAGGAAGTGAAGCAGATCATGGCTCTGTTGCCGAAAGGAGGAAGAGTTCTCCTTTTTTCGGCTACCCTGGATGAGAAGGTACGGCTCCTGGTGGATGAATATATGGCGGATGCCGTCATGATTGCTCCGGAACCGGATGCGGAGGAAGAACCCGCAATTTCCCAGGTGGTATACCGCGCGGACCCGGAAGAGAAATACGACCTGCTGAAGCGGACCCTGATTCTGGAGAATCCGGAGAGCTGCATGATATTCTGCGGTACCAGAGAGATGGTAAATGTGCTCCTTCAAAAGCTGAAACGAGACCGGATATTCTGTGGGATGATACACGGAGAGATGGAGCAGAGAGAGCGTTTAAAAACAGTGGATGCCTTCCGCAGAGGCGGATTCCGTTTTCTGATTGCCACCGATGTTGCGGCCAGGGGAATCGATTTCGATAAGATCGATCTCGTGGTAAACTATGATTTCCCGGGCGGACGGGAGACTTATGTACACCGTATCGGGCGAACCGGAAGAAACGGAGAAAATGGGAGAGCCGTAAGCCTTCTGTGTGAGAGCGAGGAACGAATGCTTCATATGGTGGAAGCCTACATGGGGCGGGAACTTTCAGTTACAACATGCCCGGAACCGGATGAGGAGGCCACAAAGGCGTTCTGGACGAGGCAGAGGGAGAGAAGGGCTCCGAAAGCTCAAAAGGGAGCCGCTTTAAATGCGGGAATCACGCGTCTGTCCATCGGCGGCGGCCGGAAATCGAAAATGCGTGCAGTCGATATCGTTGGAACCATCTGCAGCATTGACGGAATTGGGGCGGAAGACATCGGTATTATCGACATCAGGGAAAGTCTGACTTATGTGGAGATTCTTAACGGCAAGGGGCAGGCGGTACTGGAAAAGCTGCAGGAAAAGACAATCAAGGGCAGGCTGCGGAAAGTGAGGATTGCCCGCAGATGAGCGTGACGCTGGCCGGCATGACGGCCGGATTTTTATGGTCCGGATTCTGCTTTTCTGAATAGGATGCCATTAGAACATCATATCAGACGGGAGAAATCTATGAATCAAAGAGTACTGTTGGAACCGGCGGCGGAGACTGTCTGCATTGAGAATTCAGTTCCGCCGCTGATTTTTGAACTGCCGCCGGAAGAGGGACGCCGGGTGCTGGAGGAGGCACAGGATGCGCCGGTCTGCCTGTATCCGGCACAGGTGGAGGCGTCCATGGTGGACACTGGCCAGTGGGGCCGCATTCCCGTGTACCGGGTAACACCGGTAAACAGCGGGTTCGCGGAACATGTGATCTTCTATATTCATGGGGCCGGCTGGGTATTCGGAAGCTTTCATACCCATGAAAAGCTGGTGAGAGAGCTGGCGGCCAGGACCGGTTGTACGGTGATATTTCCGGAATATTCCCGCTCTCCGGAAGCGCGTTATCCAACTGCTGTCGAGCAGTGCTACAGCGTGCTCTGCCAGCTGCCGGATCTGTTTGAACAGGCGGGACGGAGGATGAACGGGAATACACTGACTGTAGCCGGGGACAGTGTGGGGGGCAATATGGCGATCGCCATGACCCTGTTCTCCAAATACAGAGGCGGTCCTGTGATTCATAAGCAGCTTCTTTATTATCCGGTGACCAACGCCTGTTTCAATACAGCGTCATACTGTGAATTTGCGGAGTGCTACTACTTATACCGGGCCGGAATGATGTGGTTCTGGGATCAGTACACCACCTCGGAGAACTGCAGAAACCAGATAACGGCCTCCCCGTTAAGGGCGTGCACCGAACACCTGGAGGGACTTCCGCAGGCCATGATCTTAAATGGCCAGGCAGATGTACTGAGAGACGAGGGCGAGGCCTACGCCGAAAAGCTGCGGGCCGCCGGAGTGCCGGTGACGGCAATGCGTTTTCAGGCGATCATCCACGATTTCGTCATGCTGAATGCGCTGGATGAGACCAACGCATGCAGGGCGGCAATGGATGCATCCACAGAATGGATTAACCGGAAAAATATGGAATGGATGCGGCTATGGTGAGATCCTTCTACCGTCTCCCGTTAAAAGAGATCAAAGGTGTGCTGGAGCGGCTGGTATCAGATGAAACTCTGGAGCCGTATGAGGGCGGATACATTCGCCGGGAGGACCTGCCTCTGCTGGAAGGTGAGCCGGCAGAGGTGCCGGAGAAGAACCATACGGTGTTTGTGCTTCACAGAAATGATTTTCTGGTGAAATCCAATGAGCACTGGCTGAAGGAACGGTTCACACATGCGGAGTACGATGTGCTGGGCTATCTGCTGATTGACGGGGAGTTTGAGGGATGTCTGCTGGGGCATTTCCGGAACGGTCCCTTCGAACTGGAGGATGTGGCCGTCCGTATGGAAAAAGGCGCTGCAGATGCGTTGAAAGAGGATATACGAAATGCCGTGGAACTTCTGTACGACCCGGAGACAAGCCCCCTTAAGCGGTATATGGGAGAGGCGTTGGAGCGCTGAAAAATATTTTGAATTTCATGCTTGACTCTCACACTGTGGTATGGTCTATAGTGATACTGAGCTCAAAAACACATATATGTGAGGTGGTACTATGTTAAAGATTGGTGATTTTTCAAAGCTGTCGAGAATCAGTATCCGTATGCTGCGCCATTACGATGAGATCGGCCTGCTGGAACCAAGGCTGGTTGATCCAGCCACCGGTTACCGGTATTACGGGGAGGAACAGCTCTCCGCGGCCGGACAGATTCAGAATCTGAAATCCATGGGATTTGGCCTGGCGGTCATCCGTGAAATTTTAAACTGCTGCGGCAGACCGGAGGAAATGGAGAGATTTCTCCGGGTTAAGAAGAAAGAGCTGGAGGACCAGATGGACGGCATCGGTACGAAGCTGCGGCTGCTTGATAACACCATCGAATGGATCAGAAAGGATGGAGATATGATGGATTATCAGGTAACGTTAAAAACTTTGCCGGAGAGGTACGTGGCGAGTGTCAGAAAAGTAATTCCGGCTTATGACCAGGAACAGATATTATGGGGGATTCTCCATGAAGAGACGGGAGCGCAGAACCTGCAGATGGCATCGCCCGGTTACGGAATGGCTGTTTTCCATGATGAAGGATATAAGGAAGAGGATGTGGATGTGGAAATTCAGATTTCCGTTGAGGGAACGTACCGGGATACGGAGCACGTAAAATTTAAGACGGTGCCCCCGATTCTGATCGCTTCGGCTGTTTATCAGGGCAGCTATTCACAGATCACAAGAGTCAATGAGGCAGTGGCCCGCTGGATACATGACAACGGGTACGAGTACGACGGCGCTTCGTTCTGCATTTATCACGTCAGCCCTCACGACACATCGGATCCGGAAAAACTGGTAACGGAAGTGTGTTATCCGGTGAAGAAAAAATAGAATATGGAACTTTGCAGGAGCCGGGTATGCTGTATTCAGGATACCCGGCTCTTTTCAGCTTCACGGCCGCCATACCCCGGGTAAATTGTCTTTTCCAGTCCGGGATGATATAATAGGAACCATGAAAGAAATGAGTCGGAATTTTATGAAAAAGATCTGGAAAATGGGGCGCTATCGTGACGCGTCCATTCAGAAAAAACTTACGCTGTCGACATGGGTGGTGGCAATTATACCGATTATGATTATATTTGCCATTGTTTTTTTCGTGTTCACAAATGTCAGTGTGGAGAATTCAAAACGCCAGTCACAGATGCTTTTAGATAAGACAGTGGAGGAACTGGATGCGTATTTCGCGCAGGCGCAGGAAGGCATGAATCTGATGGTGACGGATATTAATGTGCAGAATGCCATCGATAATTACGTGACCGGGACCTATAAGGAAAAACTGGATTTAAGGGATTTTATCAGAAACCGTCTGACCAATATGAGTACGGTGGGCAGACGAACAGGTACGATATCCATTTATATCAAGGATGCCAATCAGACCTTTTCCAGAGACTTTTCCGACCAGGATTTAGGGCTGGCCTGCTCCGGTGCTCCCTGGTTTGAAGCGCTGCTGTCAGGGGAGGCGTCCTTTGTCCGCGAGGATGGGAACTCCCTGCAGGACGGGCGGCCTGTCTGGATTCTGGCGTCCAATATTGTCAGCGTCAAAAACGGAGAGGTCCAGGGGCTGGTCTATGTGGAGCTGGATAAAAAGAAGATGATTCAGCCGTTTTACGATCTGGTGGAGGGCAGCGGAGATGAGATCATCTGTAATGGACAGGAGATTGTATCCGATGCCTGCAGGGAGGGCGGCCATTTTGTTCCGCTGTACTCTTATTCCACGGCGCTGGGGCAGAATGTGGAGTTCAGACTGCAGTTAAAGGAACTGCAGAGAGGCTATGGCGCAGCCCTGGTTTACTTTCTGATCGGTATGGTGGTTCTCATTATCCTGATCTATCTCATTGACAAGCTGCTGGCAGACTGGTTTTCCAGGAGAATCATCACGCTGCGTGATGCGACGAGGGAGATCGCCAAGGGGAATTTAGACGTGGTTGTCTGTGATGACCATCCCGATGAGATCGGGGAACTGGTACAGAGCTTAAATACCATGGTAAAGGATATGAAGCGTCTGATTGAAAGCGAATATCTGGTTAAAATCGAGAGCCAGCAGGCCACCTTAAGGGCGCTTCAGAGTCAGATTAACCCTCATTTTATCTACAATACGCTGGAAAGCATCTCCATGCTGGCCCTGATTCGGGATCATTATGAGATTGTAGATATGGCACAGGCGTTTTCCCTGATGATGCGGTATTCCATGGAGCCGTCCACTCTTGTGGCGGTCAGAGAAGAGGTCGAGAATGTGCGGAATTTTGTGACCATACAGAAAATCCGTTTCCCGGACCGTTTTCTGGTGGAGTACGCCATCGATGAGGAGTGCATGGCGGAAAAGATACCGAGGCTGACCATGCAGCCGCTGGTGGAAAATGCATTTAAGCATGGATTCGAGGACACGCCGGAGCACAAGCGTCTCCTGGTTTCTGTTCTGAAACGGCGGGGATTTCTCGTTATCAGAATTTTTAACAATGGTATGGCGGTTCCGGCGGAGCGAATTGCCAGAATACGGGAGCTGCTGATGCCGGATAACCAGGAGGAGACGCTGGACTGTTTTGCTCTCAGGAACTTAAGCAGGCGTCTTAAGCTTCTGTTTGGGGAAAACAGCCGGGTGACGCTGCGCTCGGGAAAAGGCATTGGAACGATTGTTTCATTGAGAATTCCACTGCGAGAAGAGGGGGAAGAGGACGATGAGAAAGATTTTGATCTGTGACGACGAGGCCATCATACGGCAGGGGATCAGAAAAATTCTGGAAACCTGTTACAGGGATATGGAGATACGGGAATGCAGTGACGGTATGGAGGGGTATAAGACCATGGCGGTGTGGAATCCGGACGCGGTAATTACGGATATCCGCATGCCGGTGTTAGATGGGCTGGCCATGATCGAGAAGGCCCAGGCCGACGGAATCACGGCCCAGTATGTGGTGATCAGCGCTTACCGGGATTTTGAGTACGCCAGGACAGCAATCCGGTGCGGAGTCCGGGAATACATTCTAAAGCCGGTCAACCGTTTTGAACTGACAGACTGCGTGTCACGCCTCCTGGACATGAAGGAGCCGGAGGATGTGGAGGAAGAGACGGGAACGGCGCCGGAGGAGAGCGGAAGTATCGGCAGGGCAGTTCAGTATATCGAAAATAATTTTTACCGCAACATCAGTCTGGAGGAGGTCAGTCAGGTGGTTCATATGAACACCGCCTATTTTTCCACGCTGTTTAAAAAACAGACGGGTAAGAAGTACATTGACTACGTAACAGACTTACGCATGGAAAAGGCGAGAAAGCTGATTCTCAATACGGATTTAAAAATAGTGAATATCGCAGAGATGGTAGGATACAGCAGTACAAAGCATTTTGCACGAATCTATAAGGAGAAATACGGAGTCACACCCAATGGGGAGAGATAATATGCACAATAAATATGAACAAGATAACTAAAAACTATAAAAACAGCACTAAAACCAAAATTTGGGTCCCTTCTCTTTTGGTCATCCTCTGTTATAATGAGAGTATAAAAGTTAAGCGGAATGAAACAGACCGAAATAGAAAAAAGGAGGATTTTATATGAAAAAAACGCTTGCTGTTGTACTGTCGGCCGTTATGGTCAGTGGATTAGCCTTAAGCGGATGCGGAGGAAACAGTGCATCAGCCACAACCGCTGCGCCGAAGGAGACGACGACTGCCGAACCTGCGGAGACGAAAAAAGAAGAGACAAAGGGAGAAGAGGCCAAAGGCGAAGCCCCAGCCGGAGAACAGGTGACGATCACCATAAGCAACTGGCTGGAGGCAGAGGAAGCCACATCCGCTATTTTTAAAGAACTGCTGGATGATTTCATGGCGGCCAATCCGGATATCAGGGTAGAATCCCAGGCCATCCCGTTCAACCAGTATAAGGATCAGGTTCTGATTGCAGGAACCTCCGGCAATGCGGCCGATGTGATTATGGGAAATTCCCAGATGATGAGCGCCTTTAACGGAGCGGGAATTCTGGCGGAACTCGATGATCTGGCTTCGAAGGAAGTGCTCGACGATATTTACCCCGGTTACTTATCAGGAACGACCTACGACGGAAAAGTGAAAGCACTGTCCTGGGCGCCCCATCCCATTGCCATGTATTACAACAAGGATTTATTTACGAAAGCCGGTTTAGATCCGGAGAAGGCACCTGCAACGTGGGATGAGATGACGGAGGCGGCGAGAGCCATTGCAAAACTCGGAAAGGACGAAGCGGGCAACACGCTCTACGGCCTGGGAATTCCAACCGGCAAGGTAGCCCATACCGGTACCGTATTCAACGGCATTTTCTATACGTACGGCGGTCACTTCGTGGACGAAAACGGAAACGTTGATTTAAACAACGAGGGCAATGTGGAGGCGCTTACCTGGACCAAACAGCTGGTAGATGAAAAAGTGATTCCGGCAGGTCTGGAAATTAAGGATTTAAGAGGGTTATTTGCATCAGGCCAGATCGGTATCATCTTCGACGGCGACATGGGACGCAGCGCTTTCAGAAGCAGCAGCGGACTGGGCGAGGAATTTGATAAAAAGATGGGAATCGCTGTAATTCCGACGGGAAAGACCGGACGCAGTGAGACCGTTTATACGGAGCACCAGCTTGGCGTATTTGCAAAATCAGAGCATAAAGAAGCGGCTGTCCGTCTGGTCGAATACTTAATCGGCAAGGATGCCATGGTGAAATACCATAAATCCAATGCAGTTCTGTCTGCAAGAAAATCCATTGCGACTCTTCCGGAGATGAACGAGGATTCCTTCATGGAAGTGTTCAACAAACAGTCTGAGACTGCCAGCCCGCTTCCGGCTACCAACGCGATGTTTGACAATGCCATGAATGAAGTGACAAAGGCGATTGAGCGAATCGTTGTCAATAATGAAGATATTAAGACCGTGCTGGAAGAGACCAATAAGACGATCAAAGAAATGTACGGACAATAAGAATGGAACAGAACTCATCAGTCTGAACGATCACTCGCACGCTCTGCGCACGAGTCACCGTGATAATCAGGAGCGGCTGCAGATCATCCTGCATCCGCTCCCTTTGTATCTATTGGAGGTTGCATTATGGGTGAAAATACGAGGAAAAAGAAAAAAATAAACTGGTTTATGGTGATGCTTTTAGTGCCCGCCCTGGCCATGCTGACAGTCACCATCATCATCCCGGTCTTTGTCGTGGTTGGAATGAGCTTCTTTCATTACAATCTGCTGGATATGGGCAATATTAAATGGAATCATTTTTCAAATTACAAAGCGGTCTTTTCCGATGCTGAGTTTATACGGACCTTTGGAAGAACGCTGGTCTATGTGTGCGGTACGGTATTTGCCCAGTTTTTTATAGGTCTGGGGGTGGCTCTGCTGTTAAACAGCGGAAGCTTAAAGGGGAGAAAGGTGTTCCGGAGCCTTTTGTTCCTTCCGTGGACGATCCCGTCGCTGGTGGTGGCGGTTACCTGGATGTTCATCTTCCAGCCGCAGTACGGCATTGTCAATTACTTACTGGGGCTGGGAGACTACAGTGTCCTGGGAAGCCCGAAGACGGCCATGCTGGGCGTTATCATTTCCGCAGTGTGGAAACAGATGCCCCTGATGATGATCATGCTTCTCTCAGGGCTTCAGACCGTACCGGAAGATTTAAAGGAGGCTGCGGAGATCGACGGCGCCACAGGAGTACAGAAATTCTGGTGTATCACAGTTCCGTGCATTATGCCGGTGGTGAAGACCGTGACGCTGACCTCCATTGTCTCCAATTTCCAGATGTTCGTCTTGTTCTTTACCATGACGGGAGGAGGTCCGGTCCGCGCGACCACCACACTGCCGCTGTATACGTATGAGACGGCGTTCTCGGGCTTCAATCTGGGAAAAGGCGCGGCCATCGGAGTCTGCTGGCTTGTGTTCCTGGTGATTTTCTCTACCATTTATAACAGGGTTCTTTCTTCCAAAGAAGTGGAATATTAGGAGGTGGGCGAATGAAGAAGAAAACTTATCGGAAAATTCTTATGTACGCGGCGATTCTGGCCGCCACGCTCTGCTTCGTATTTCCCATTTACTGGATGCTTCTCACATCCTTAAAACCCAATGAGGCGATTTTGCGCCTGCCGCCTCAGTTTCTGCCGGTAAATGCGACTCTGGCCAATTATAAAGGAATCCTGACTGATGGAAAATTCCTGATTTTTTATAAGAATAATATTATCGTCTCGGGCATCACCACGCTGGTGACGCTGACGCTGGCAGTGCTGGCAGCCTATGCATTTTCCCGGTACCGGTTTAAGGGCGACAAGTTCGTGATGATGCTGTTTCTCTCCACACAGATGTTTCCGGCCATGACGCTTTTAATTGCTCTTTACAACATGTATTTCCGCCTGGGGCTGTTAAATACGTATACGGCGCTGGTTCTGGCCTGCTCTACCAATGCGCTGCCCATGTCGGTGTGGATCCTGAAAGGCTTTTTTGATACGATTTCCAAGTCTCTGGAGGAAGCGGCCTACATTGACGGCTGTTCCAAGGGAAGAACCCTGGTACAGGTGATTCTTCCGCTGGTCAAACCCGGAATTCTGGCTGTGGGCCTTTATTCCTTCCTGATTTCCTGGGAAGATTTCCTGTGGGGGTTAACCCTTGTGAATAAGACGGAGATGAGGACGCTGGCTTCCGGTATCGCCATGACGTATTTAGGCGAGTATAACTACGACTGGGGCCGTGTGATGGCCGCTGCCGTGGGGGCAGCAGTTCCGATCCTCATTATCTTTATTTTTCTTCAGAAGTATATGATTGCCGGTCTGACGGCCGGTGCGGTAAAAGAATAGGAGGCAGTGTATGAAACAGAGACAGAATATCGTATTTTTCTTTTCGGACCAGCAGCGGGCGGATACGCTGGGCTGCAACGGCCAGCCTCTTCCGGTAACGCCGAGACTGGACCGGTTTGCCTGTGAGGATGCGGTGAATTTTGCAAGTGCATTTACACCCCAGCCGGTATGCGGGCCGGCCAGAGCCATGCTTCAGACCGGACTGTACCCCACACAGACCGGCTGCTACCGCAATGCGGTTTCCCTGCCCCTGAACCAGAAGACTCTGGCAAGGTATCTGCGGGAGGCGGGTTACCGGGTGGCTTACGTAGGAAAATGGCATCTGGCTTCCGATGAAGAGGAGAACCATTATGAGACGATTGCGGTTCCGGCCGAGAGGCGCGGTGGTTACGACGACTACTGGATGGCGGCCGATGTGCTGGAATTCACTTCCCACGGGTATGGCGGATACATCTTTGACAAGGACGGGAATAAGCTGGATTTTACCGGCTACCGGACCGACTGTCTGACCGATTATGCGGTGCGTTATATCGAGGAATATGAAGATGAGAAACCGTTTTTTCTGATGATTTCCCATATTGAACCGCACCATCAGAATGACAGGGGGGATTATGAGGGGCCGGACGGCAGCAGAGAACAGTTCGCCGGTTTTGTTCCGCCTCCTGATTTAACGCCGGGGAAGGGAGACTGGGAGCAATTCTACCCTGATTATCTGGGGTGCTGCCACGCCCTGGACCGGAATTTCGGCCGTGTCGTAGATGCGCTGAAAGCGCGGGGCATCTATGAGGATACCATGGTGATTTACGGCAGTGACCATGGCTGCCATTTCCGCACCCACGCGGATGAGGTCGAAAAAGGTGGATACGATGACTATAAACGCAACAGCTTCGAGGGAACCATACACGTCCCGCTGCTGATTAAAGGGAACGGATTTGAAAAAGGGAAGCGGGAGGAGAAGGTGGTGAGCCTGATAGACTTGCCGAAGACGATTCTGTCCGCCGCCGGATACGATACGGCGCCTTTGGGGCTTCAGGGACGGCCGCTCTCAGAGACGGAAGAGCCCGACTGGGAGGAGGCTGTCTATATTCAGATCAGCGAGAGCTTTGTGGGCCGCGCACTGCGCACAAACCGGTATAAATACGTGGTTCACGCTCCTGACTGTGATCCGTGGAAGGAGAGCGGAAGTACGGTTTATAAGGAAAAGTATCTTTTTGATCTGGCCAGTGACCCGCTGGAAACGGTGAATCTTGTCAATGACAGGGATTATGAGGAGATCAGGAGAGGGCTGAAGGAACGGCTGATCCGTTTTGGAGAGGAGGCAGGAGAATCCTTTGCAGTGGAAGGCTAGCCGGGATTTTATACTTGCATTTCCGCCATCCCTTTGATATACTATATCCCGGGAATGAGGTCTCCCGTGGTAGTGAACATGTTACCAGAACCGCTTATTACAGCTGATGGCTTCTGCATTGTGCAGGAGTTATCAGCTTTTTTGTATTACAAAAGCGCGGTTCTGTCCTGCAAATAAAAATAAGGGATTTGGAGGTTATATTGTTATGCTTACAAGTTTGTCACTGGTTTTTCTTCTGGGGATGCTGCTGAGCCAGGCGTTTCAGAAAATCAGACTTCCCGGGCTGCTGGGAATGCTGCTGACGGGCATGATTTTGGGGCCGTATGCCTTAAACATGCTGGATGCTTCTATTTTAGGAATTTCCGCGGATTTGCGTCAGATTGCGCTGATCATTATCCTGACGCGCGCAGATCTGTCCCTGGACATTCAGGACTTAAAAAAAGTAGGGCGGCCGGCCATACTGATGTGCTTTGTTCCGGCCTGCTTTGAAATTGTGGGGATGGTTCTTTTGGCACCCCGCCTTCTGGGAATCTCCATGCTGGATGCGGCTGTTATGGGAGCGGTGGTAGGAGCAGTGTCCCCGGCCGTGATTGTTCCGAAGATGCTGAATCTGATGGAGAAGGGGTACGGAGTCAGGAAGAGTATTCCACAGATGATTCTTGCAGGTGCATCGGTGGATGACGTATTTGTCATTGTCATGTTTACGGCATTTACCGGTCTGGCACAGGGCGGAAGGTTCTCTGCGGGCAGCGTTCTCTCCATCCCGGTTTCTATCGGAACGGGAATTGCGGTCGGAGGCGTGACCGGAGTTTTACTCGCGCGATTCTTTCAAAAGATCCATATCCGGGATTCTGCAAAGGTAGTAATTCTCTTAAGCATTTCGTTCCTGATGATTGATCTGGAAAACCGGCTGAAGGGCTGCCTGCCGTTTTCAGGGCTGCTGGCTGTTATGAGCATCGGAATTGCCCTGCAGAGAAAACGGCATGAGGCGGCGGCGCGTCTTTCGGTCAAATACTCCAAGCTGTGGGTAGCGGCTGAGGTGCTTCTGTTTGTTCTGGTGGGTGCCACCGTGGATATCCGTTACGCATGGGAAGCAGGCGCGGCTGCCGTGATCCTGATATTCGGCGTGCTGATTTTCCGTATGGCGGGCGTATTCTGTTGTCTGCTGAAGACGGAACTGAACCGGAAGGAACGTTTTTTCTGCATGATTGCATATATGCCGAAGGCGACGGTTCAGGCAGCTATCGGCGGAGTGCCGCTGGCGATGGGGCTCGGCTGCGGAAAGATTGTTCTTACGGTGGCTGTGCTTGCGATTCTGATCACTGCGCCGTTAGGGGCGTTTGGCATGGAACGGACCTATAAGCGGCTTTTGAAGGCCGACTGTCCGTGAACGGTATGATGAAGAACCGGAACCGGGATCAGAAGAGGTAAGGTGAGCGGCGCAAATTTATTAAATTTTTATATTTATTTAATAAACACACCCTATATTTTTTGTAGCAGGAATGGTATCCTATAATAGTTTACATATAAACTATATCCGGCTGAATAAAAAGAAAGAATCAGGAGGAAGGGGCCATATGCCGTTTATTAATTTTAAGGATCAGTGGTTTCAGGAGCTGCGCAAGGTAAACTGGCTTGTCCGGGAAGGCGTGGAGGAGAAGTGCAGACCATTTGGCATTACCCCGGAGCAGGGACGGGTTCTCAATCATCTCTTTTTGGCAGATGGGCAGGTGAATCTGACCCAGCTGAGCCGGAGTCTGCATGTGACGAAAGGAAACTGCTCCATGTTCTGCCGCCGTCTGGAACGGGCCGGTCATATAACAATGACCAGGAATGAGAAGGACGCCCGCTTTATAGATGTGGTTCTTACCGAAAAAGGCCGGGCACTGGTTCAGAGCATGATGGAACAGATGGGGAGCCATTCTGAGAAGGATACCATGAGCAGGGAAGATCTGGAGACTATTTTAAAGGGATTAAAATGTCTGGAAAAGTATTTGCAGAGCTGATCACTTTTCCGGATATTTTTATTTGCAATAACAAGGAGGTAAAACATGAAGAAAATATTTGCAGAACTGAAAGCATTCCGGCTGGAACTCCTGTGCGTGCTGGTCAGTGTAGCAGCCGGAGTAGGGGCCACGCTGGGGCTTCCTACCTATCTGTCAGACATCATTAACAGGGGAATCGCGGACAAGGATATGAATTATATTCTTCACACCGGCATCATCATGCTGGGAATTGCCATTCTGGGTATGGTATGCAATATCACCACAGGATTTTTTGCATCCAGAATTGCGCTGGGCTTAGGGCGGAATGTGAGGAGCCGGATTTTTTCCAAGGTGGAATACTTTTCCCAGGCAGAAATTGACACATTTTCAACCGCGTCTTTGATTACCCGTACCAACAATGACATTACCCAGGTACAGAATTTTATGGTCATGTTTCTGCGCGTGATCCTGACCGCTCCCATCATGTGCGTGATGGGCATCATACTGGCTTACAGCAAAAATCCGAAAATGTCCAGTATCCTTGTGGTATCCATGCCGGTGATGGTGCTGATCATCAGCCTGATAGGCAGGAGGGCGATGCCTCTTTCCAGAAAGATGCAGACCAGGATTGACCGGATCAACCTGATCATGCGGGAAAAACTTACCGGCATCCGCGTGATCCGGGCATTCGGGACAGAGGATTACGAAGAAAAGCGTTTTGACGGCGCCAACAAGGACCTGATGAACAATGCCATGAAAATGATGCATGCCATGTCACTGATGGGTCCATCCCTGATCCTGATATTAAACCTGACCGTTGTGGGACTTCTGTGGCGTGCTGGCCAGGGAGCCGGCACAGAGCCGGTGATGCCGGGAGATATTCTGGCTATTATCCAGTATGTCATGCAGATCATGATGTCTGTTACCATGCTTTCCATGATTTTCGTTATGTACCCCAGATGTGCCGCCTCGGCGGACCGTATCTGTGAGGTGCTGGATACAGAAAATTCCATCGGGGACCCGGAAGCTCCCAAAACATCAGAGGGGCAGAGAGGTTATCTGACCTTCCGCGATGTAAGCTTTTATTTCCCGGGGGCAAAGGAACCGGCTGTCAGCCATGTCAGTTTTGAGGCAAAGCCGGGAGAGACAACTGCCATTATCGGAAGTACGGGCAGCGGCAAGACTGCTCTGGTGGGATTGATTCCCCGTTTTTATGATGTGCAGGAGGGCGAGGTCCTGGTGGATGGGGTCAATGTAAAGGACTATGACCGCAAGACCCTTCGCAAAAAAATTGGTTATGTACCTCAGAAAGCCTTGCTGTTTAAGGGGACAATTATGGAAAACATTCGTTTCAGCGATGATTCGGCCAGTGATGAGCGGGTGAAGGAGGCTGCAGCCATTGCACAATCCACGGATTTCATCGAGGATAAACCGGAGGGATTTGACTCGTTTATAGCTCAGGGCGGAAGCAATGTTTCAGGCGGCCAGCGCCAGCGCCTGGCAATCGCCAGGGCCATTGTCAGGAAACCGGAGATTTACGTATTTGATGACAGCTTTTCCGCGCTGGATTTCAAGACGGATTCAGCCCTGCGCCAGGCTTTGGCCAGGGAAACGGAGAACGCCACCGTGGTAATCGTGGCACAGCGTGTCAGCACGATCATGAATGCGGATCGGATTATCGTCATGGATGAAGGGAAGGTTATGGGAATCGGAACGCACAGGGAGCTTTTAAATACCTGTGAGACCTATCAGGAAATCGTCCGAAGCCAGTTGTCAGAGGAGGAGATGAGTGCATGAAACAGGGAACTGTCAGTAAAACAGATAAAAAAATCAACACCAGGGGAACTTTGGGCCGTCTGTTCCGTTTTATGAAACCGTATCGAATCAGAGTCATTCTCATGGTGGTCTGTCTGGTCATGGGAGCCGTGTTTACCACCCAGGGACCATATACCCTTGGCCGGGCCATGGATGCGCTGGTGGCCGTGGTGGTGAACGATGCAGGTGTCCTTCAGGGATTTCAGGCATTCCTCACCGTGCTGCTGCAATTGGGCTGTGTGTATCTGCTGGCCTTTCTATTCAACTATTCCGGCCAATACATCGTGGCAGGGGTGGCAGAGCGTACCATGCATGATTTGCGTATGGCAGTGGACAAGAAAATCCGCCGTCTGCCCCTGGCCTATTTTGACAGCAATACGTTCGGCGATGTGCTGAGCCGCGTCACCAATGATGTGGATACCATAGATACCTCTCTTCAGCAGAGCATCAGCCAGGTTATCACGGCGGTCTGTACCATGGTATTCATCTTTGTGATGATGCTGGTAGTCAGCCCGATCCTGACCCTGATCGGCGTTTGTGTTATCCCGGTTTGCGGTCTGGTGAGCATGAAGGTAGTAAAGCATTCCCAGCGGTATTTCCGGGGACAGCAGTCCGCGCTGGGGGATCTCACCGGCTATGTGGAGGAGATGTATAACGGCCAGAACGTCATTGCCGCTTTTGGAAAAGAGGAAGATATCATCACAAATTTTGAGGATATCAATAACCGTCTCTACGACAATGGCTGGAAAGCGCAGTTTTCTTCCAGCATTATCATGCCCTTGACACAGGCTCTGACCAACATCGGCTATGTGGGGGTGGCGGTGGTCAGCGGCTGGCTCTGCATCAACGGCAGGTTAAGCATAGGGATGATTCAGTCCTTTATCCAGTATCTGCGGCAGTTTTCCCAGCCCATCAACCAGATATCCAACATTGCCAACATCATGCAGGCGACTATGGCTGCAGCTCAAAGGGTCTTTGAATTCCTGGATGAACAGGAGGAGGTGCCGGAGGCAGAAGATCTTAAATTCCCCCAGAATCCGGAAGGCTGTGTGGATTTCAGCCATGTACGGTTTGGCTATACAGAAGGGCAGACCCTGATTCATGATTTGGATCTGCATGTACAGGCAGGCGACAAGATTGCGATAGTAGGCCCCACCGGGGCAGGAAAGACCACGCTGGTCAATCTGATTCTCCGCTTTTACGATGTAAAGGGAGGGAGCATTACCATCGACGGAGTGGATGTGCGGGATATGAAGCGTGAGGCCCTTCGGTCCATGATTGGCATGGTGCTGCAGGATACATGGCTTTTTGCTGGTACCATAAAAGATAATATACGCTACGGAAGACTGGAGGCAACCGACGAGGAGGTTATCGCCGCTGCCAGGGCTGCTCACGCGCATGGATTTATCATGTCCATGCCGGGAGGCTATGAGATGCAGCTTCATGAGGGCGCTTCCAATATCGCGCAGGGGCAGCGCCAGCTTCTTACTATTGCCCGTGCCTTCCTGTCTGACCCGGAGATCCTGATTCTGGATGAGGCCACCTCATCTGTGGATACAAGGACTGAGGTGGCAATCCAGAAGGCCATGAACAAACTGATGGAGGGACGGACCAGCTTCGTCATCGCCCACCGTTTATCCACGATTAAGGACGCGGAACTGATTGTATATATGGAACATGGAGATATCAAGGAGGTAGGAAACCATAAGGAGCTTCTGGCAAAGGGCGGCTACTATGCGGCCTTGTATAACAGCCAGTTTGCCGCGGAGAATGCGGGATAGGTGGTCTGCAGTACTGACTATGAATAACAGGAAAAAATAAAAACCCCCTTCAGGCCGGAAATGGCGGTCCGGCCTGAAGGGGGCTTTTATTTTTTTACTAGATAAAGCATCCACAAATTAGGAGAGAAAAATTAATTAATGCCTGTCTGAATAGAAAGATCAGCTGACAGATTATCTTACACAAGAATCCTGTACCATAACCTCTACAGCGTCATAGCCCGCATCGAAAGCCTTTTCATTTGCTTCCCTGAATTGGGATTTTCCTTTTTTCTCAAACATATGGTTCATAGCTGTTATGGCGGCTTCCTTTGAAAAGTCTCCCATAAGTTTGACAATAGCCCCGGTCATGACGATATTGGCACTCTTTGGATTCCCCTGGTCAGTGGATATCTCTGTGGCGGGTACCCGTACATAGATGACATCCTTTCTGGCATCCTCCGGAATATCAACCAGATCACCAATGACAACAATACCGCCCGGAGTAACCAGGGGAAGAAACTTCTTAAAAGAAGGATTGTTCATGGCCAGAAGGACGTCAGGCTCTTCCTGGGATGGATTGTATATGGTATTTTCACAGTATTTCACAGTACAGTTGGCAGTGCCGCCGCGCATGGCGGAGCCGTAAGAAGGTACCCAGGTTACATTGAGGCCTTCTTTGGCGGCGATATCAGAGATAATCAGGCCGGCTGTTAATACACCCTGACCGCCGGAACCTGCAAATACGATTTCCTTCATGTTTATTTCACCTCTCTCTTTTTAAATTCACCTAAAGGATAGTAAGGAACAAGCTCATTTTCAATACGCTCCATAGCCTTGATTGGAGTCAGTCCCCAGTTTACCGGGCATGGGGATAGTACCTCTATGACAGAATAGCCTTCGTGATTCATTTGTGCCATTAAGCCGTTCTTTATATATCCTTTTAACTGGTTAATCTTAGCTGGACTGGTGACGGTACCTCGGGCGGCATATGCAGCATTTGGGAATTCTCTGGCAACCATTTCTGGAAAGCGCAGCGGATAACCGGTTACGCTGCAGTCACGTCCATATATGCTGGTTGAAGTCTTTTGGCCTTCCATGGTAGTCAGACTCATCTGGCCTCCCGTCATACCAAAGTTGGTGTTATTGACTACCACCACAGTGATATTTTCATTACGGTATGCTGCGTTGAAGGTCTCTGCAATACCAATATTATACGCATCACCGTCACCCTGATAGGAGACGATCAACACGTCCGGGTTTACTCGTTTCATACCTGTTGCTACGGCGCCTGCGCGGCCATGTGAGCAATGAAGACGGTCACATTCCAAGCCTGCACCCAGATTCGAAGAACAACCCACGCCAATAGGAAAGATGATATTATCATTCTGATTCAATTCATCCAGACATTCCATGATCAGCCGGCTAATAATACCATGACCGCAACCGGGACAAAAGTCCATTGGTTTGTCTACCAGTGCAGGAACCTTTTTTTCTTTCTTGGAAGCTGACATTTTAATATACCTCCTTTTTATTGCCTGATTTAATTTCATAATAATCCTTTTTAATATTGCGGATTGTCGGAGTACCAAATACATATGTAAGCGCATAAGCTGGAATATTGCGTTCTTTCAGGGCTTTTTTTGTATAGAGGGCCGCGTCATCTACTAATTGTCCTGTGGCATTGGCTTCAACGGTAATAATGCCCTTAACTTCAGGATTAATCTTATGAAATGCTTTCTCCGGGAACGGCCATACGGTGATGGGCCGAATAATTCCGACCTTCTCACCCTGGGCCCGCAGTTCGCGGACAGCCCCAAGGGTACTGCGGCCAGGTACGCCGTAGGATACGAATACATAATCTGCATCCTCTATTCCCTCATCTGCCCAGCGTTGCTCGTTTTCTCTGATGGTATTATATTTTTCAACCAGTTCAACTGCCTCTTGCATGGAATCTCGTTGGAAAATGCCGATTTTTTTAAATGTATAATGCCCATTGAGCGCCCAGGGCGTGCGTTCTGGTTCTACAAACTCCGGCAGCGTCACAGGTTCCATCATCTGTCCAAGCGTTGCTTCTCCCATCATAACAGATACTACCCGGTATTTTTCGGCCAATTCATAGGCAGGACGCATCAAATCTACGAACTCCTGAACGGAAGATGGTGCAAACACAAGACATCTGTAGTCTCCGTGTCCGCCTCCTCTGGTCTCACGGTTGTAATCACACTGCGCAGAAAGCAGGGTTCCAAGTCCATTGCCATACCGGACTTGAGTGATTACTACTGCAGAGAGCCCTTCATCGGACAGGGTAGAGACTCCTTCCTGTTTTAGTGATATGCCTGGTCCGGAGGAGGCAGTCAATGCTCTGACTCCGGAGGCTGCGGCTCCAATTACCATGTTAATGCCGGCCAGTTCACTTTCTGCCTGAACAAAACTGCCGCCTGTTTCTGGAAGTCTCCAGGACAGGTACTCCATGATTTCACTGGAGGGGGTAATAGGATAACCTGCATAAAATTTAACGCCAGCTCTTACAGCTGCTTCTGCAATGGCTTCATTGCCTTTCATCATATCTGCCATTTCATTGAACCTCCTCTTCTATATCTCCTGATATGTAGAATACACCGTCTGGACATGTGATATAGCACATTCCACAGGCGATACACGCCTCATCATTCACCTGGACAGGATAATAACCGCCTGCGTTCAGAGTATTACATTTACTGATGGCCTGTTTGGGACAGTGATGGATACACAACCCACATTCCTTGCACCGGTCTTTATTAACAATGACCTTCATAAAAAAACCTCCTGTTTAAAATTTTTTTTGAGTGTTCCATACAATAGAACGGTGTTCCGATGTATAGAATTATATATCCGATTGATTTTAAATGTCCACATCCTTTTTCGCTAAAAATGCAGATGAAAATATGTGATAAATGCACAAAGACAGGAGGGAAGAAAACTGCAGACCGGGGGGAAACATTGTTAACCGGGGCGATGGCTATAAACCTTGACATGGCAGAAGAAATAGTATTTAATATTATATGACTAATGGTAATTTTGCACATAATGTGTGATCTGAGATACAGGAGGAAACAGAAAATGGCTGATACAATTCAGGCGTTGGATCGGGCGTTAGAATTACTGATTTATCTGAATAAAAAGGGGAAGGAGGTAGGGATTACACAGATTGCCTCAGATATGGGAGTGTATAAGAGTACGATTTACCGTACACTGTCAACTCTGGAAGCAAAGGGATTCGTCAAAAGGAATCCAGAGACAGAGAAGTACTGGTTGGGAAGTCAGCTGTTTATACTAGGGAAAAGTGTGGAGAATAAGATGGGAATTCCGGAGGTGATTCGTCCCTATGCGCACAGACTGCATCAGAAATTTCATGAGGTAGTCAATGTGTCCATACTGGAATATAATCCAGGAGATGTATACCATAGTGTTATTATATTGAAAGAGATGAATGACAGGCAAATGCTGACAGTAAACCCGCCAGTAGGTTCTCTTAGTGAATGCCACTGTTCTTCTGTGGGAAAATGTCTGCTGGCCTTTGGAGACAAGGTTGACCTGTCTGTTTACGAAGGTAAAGTGCTGACCCGCTATACACCAAATACGATTACATCTCTCGATGAGCTGAAAGAGGAACTGGTTAAGGTAAAGAGAAGAGGGTATGCAATGGATCACGAGGAACAGGAATTAGGGCTTACCTGTATTGGCGCGCCTATTCTCGATCAGAATATGAAGGCAGTGGCAGCTATCAGTCTGTCCGGTCCAACCAGCCGCATCACTTCTTCCGACATTGAGGACAGGATTGAGGCAGTCTGCAATATCGCCAAGGAAATTTCCAACAATTTTTAGGAGAAATGACGAATCATAATAGGGAGTGTTATAGTAAAAGGTGAATGTGCACAAATAGTGTTTGACAATTGAATAAAGCTATGCTATTATGCTCATTATAAACATTACTGTGAGTGAATGAATACATTTGAAGAAGGGAACAGAAAAAGTTTCCTTTCTTTTTATCTCTTTTATAGAACGGTGTTCCGAACAATAGAACAGTATTGATCACCAATATGGAAAGAGAGGTAATTGTGTCATGAAACTTTTAATGAAACTGCTAATCATCAACCCTGGAGGTACATCCACGAAGATTGCTGTATTTGAAGATGAAAAACAAATACTGAAGTTAAACATTACTCATACCCAGGAGGAACTGAGCGAATATAAACGAGTATTTGATCAATTCGATTATAGAAGAAAATTAATTCTGGATGCACTCAGTCAGGAAGGAATTGAGATCAGTGACCTGTCCTGTGTAGTGGGCAGGGGAGGACTTATGAATCCAATCCCCGGAGGAACGTACAGGGTCAGTAACAAAATGGTAGAGGATCTGCGAAACGCTGTTCATGGTGAGCACCCGTCTAATCTGGGATCTGCCCTGGCTAAGAGTATCGGTGACGAGATCGGAATTCCATCTTTTGTCGTGGACCCTGTATCAGTGGATGAACTTATGCCTGTAGCCAGAATATCCGGTATAGAAGAACTGGAACGTCCCAGCTGGTTTCATGCCCTGAACCAGAAAGCGGTCGCTCGTTGGGCGGCAGAACGCATCGGTAAAAAATATGAGGAGAGCAATCTCATAGTTGCCCACCTTGGATCAGGAAATTCTATTGTAGCTCACAAAGAGGGAAAGATGGTAGACGGAAGCGGCGGGCGTACGAATGGCCCCTTTTCACCGGAACGGAGCGGCGGACTTCCCACCTACCCCCTGGTGGAACTGTGTTATTCCGGTAAATATACTCATGAGGAGATGGTAGATAAGATCAGCAGTTCCGGTGGTATCTATGATTATCTGGGCACAAAAGATACCGAGGAAGTGGAACGCAGGATAAGCCAGGGAGATGAAAAAGCAAAACTGGTATATGAAGCATTTGTATATAATGTGGCAAAGGAAATCTGTTCTTACGGAGCCGTTTTTGATGGCAAAGTAGATTGTATCGTTCTAACCGGTGGTATTGCCCATTCCGAGTATGTAGTAAATGAAGTCAGACGTATGACTGGCTTTATGGCTCCTATAGAGGTAGTGGCAGGGGAATTTGAGATGACAGCCCTTGCTCTTGGAGGATTAAGGGTACTTAGGGGAGAAGAAGTACCGAAAGAATATGAATAGGGTGCATAAAAGGGGAAGAGGGTGTATGGATTGAATGAAAACCATAAGGAAAAACTACAGCCCGGTATAGGGATGTCTATGGTGGTATTTGGAGCAGCCATAGCAGTCCTGTTGGTTGGTGTTGTCCTGTTGGACTACGATATACATATTATGCTGCTCTGTGCGCTGGCAATCGTATGTCTGGCATCCGTCCCCCTGGGATACAGTTTCATGGATCTGGTAGGCTGTATGAAGAAATCACTGGGGCAGGCGCTGGCGGCTATGATAATATTTATATTTATAGGTGCTATCATCAGTTCCCTGATATTCTCAGGCACAGTACCGGCTTTGATTTATTATGGACTTCAGTACATCATCCCTGATTATTTTCTGCCGATAGGTCTCCTTCTGTGCAGCCTGACATCAATTTCCATAGGTACGTCCTGGGGAACCGTAGGCACTATGGGCCTGGCTATGATGGGAATCGGTACCGGTTTGGGAATACCAGCCCCTCTTACAGCAGGCATGGTTATATCTGGAGCATTTTTCGGAGATAAAATGTCTTCGATTTCTGACAGTACAAACCTGGCACCGGCAGCTGTGGGGACTACTTTGTATGCTCATATAGGTGCAATGTGGAAAACCACCCTCCCTTCCTATATAATCACTCTGATAGCGTTTACCGTGCTTGGGTTGTCCTATCGGGGAGGAAATTTTAGCATGGATACAGTGGAGTTATTTCTGGCAGCCATAGGCGGACGCTTTCACATCAGTCCATTGGTTCTCGTTCCCATGGCTGTACTGCTGATACTGAATTTGAGAAAATATCCGGCGGTGCCAAGTATGGCCATCGGTACAGTTCTGGCAGTTCTGGTGGCAGTATTCTACCAGGGATATCCTTTAAAAGAGGTTATTGCAGGGCTGAATTATGGATATACAGAACCTACAGGAGTAGAACTGGTCGATAAATTACTGCTTCGCGGCGGCATACAAAGTATGATGTATACATTTTCCTTGTCTTGTATCGCTATTGCATTTGGAGGCGTCATGGAACATGTGGGATATTTGCCCTGCATTATAGAAGTAGTGATCCATAAGGTAAAGCGTGATAAGATGATGGTGCCGGTGGTTATAGCCAGTACCACACTTGGTACCCTGACTATGGGGGAGGTGTTTCTTTCCATCGTCATAAACGGAAGTCTCTATAAAGACGCTTTTAAGAAACGAGGACTGAAACCGGAAATGTTATCCCGGCTTTTGGAAGAAGGGGGAACACTGACTCAAGTGTTTATCCCCTGGTCAACTAGCGGTGTATTTATCCTTTCTACGTTGGGAATGAGCGTGTCTCAATATTGGAAATATGCAATTTTCAATTATGTAAATCCCCTCCTGTCTATTGTATTGGCGATGTTCGGGATATACATTATGCGGATAGGGGATGAAGAACGTAAAAGTATAGATCACAGACTGAGTAAAAGACATAAATTAGGTTAAGGAGAATGGGACATGATAAAAAATTTTAAGGAATTACGGGAACGGGTTAAATCTTCCAGGCCTCTGGTTGTCAGTGTGGCAGCAGCAGCTGATACGGAACTGCTTCTGGCGGTAAAGGCGGCAGTAGATGATGGTTTTATCCAGCCGGTTCTTACTGGTGATAAAGAGAAAATAGAAGATATCTGCCGTCAGATAAATCTTGTGCCAGCGGAGATATTGGGAGCTGAAACGGAAACAGAGGCAGTGGAACGTGCTGTTCGAGAAGTCCATAATGGTAATGCACAGGTTCTTATGAAGGGACTTGTCAACACAAGCATTTATATGCGGGGGATTCTTAACCGTGAGTGGGGACTTCGCACAGGCCGTCTGCTTTCCATGATGGCGGCCTATGAAGCGCCGGGATATCATAAGCTGTTATTTTGCTCAGACAGCGGGATCAATGTTGCTCCCGGTCTGGAGCAGAAGAAGGATATATTAAAAAACCTTTTATATGCAGTGGAAAACATGGGAATCCATACCCCAAAAGTGGCAGTCCTCACTGCCAATGAGATGGTAGATCCAAAAGTACCTTCCACCATGGATGCAGCTGGACTTGTGGAAGCAGTCAAAACAGAAGACGGTTTTCTTCCCTGTATCATAGAAGGTCCGATTGCCTTTGATGTTGCATTTGATCCCCAGGCGGCAGCTCATAAGAAGATTGACAGTAAGATCACCGGGGATGTGGATCTTGTGATATTTCCTAACATTGAGGCAGGTAATATCATGGGAAAGTCCTGGATCCATCTGTGTCACAGCTCCTGGGCCGGGATTGTATTGGGCGCATCTAATCCGGTTATTCTTGGATCTCGCTCGGATACTGCAGAAATTAAAATGAACTCGATTGCTTTAGCATGTCTGGCGGCTCAAACTTGAACAGAGTCGTATCAGTAAGAATGAGTTACTATAAAGTGAATAAAAAGTAAAAAGTACCGCTGCCTGGACAGCGGAGAGGAGGGCTTTTATGTCTAATTCAAAAGTATCCATCACTGGCAGACAACTGTTGATTGTATTTTTTATGGGGCTTGCCTTTGCCGTGGTGTATGCAACACCATTTGTACAATATGTATTTTATGATGATCTTGCAGGTGCTCTGCATGCTAGTAACACCCAACTGGGGTTTCTGATTGCGATCTTTGGCATTGGTAATCTGCTGGCGCCTTTGGGAGGTGCGCTTAGTGATAAATTTAATACGAAGAAGGTCTATTTACTGGGGATGTTTATTACCTGTGCACTGGATTTTCTTCTGGCCATGAAAATGAGCTATGCGTTTGCTGTTTTTATATGGGCAGGGCTGGCAGTGGCCGGCCTGATCCTATACTTTCCTGCCCACACCAAACTGGTTCGCCTGGTAGGGGACGAGGAGAGCCAGGGAACCATTTTTGGTTTCACCGAATCGGCCTGCGGTCTTGCCAGCGTTATCATTAATTTCGTAGCTCTGGGGCTTTATGCTAAGGTAGCTGTCGGGGCCATGGGAGGCGTGGCCGGACTGAAGGCAGTTATCATAAGCTACGGTGCAGTTGGCCTGCTGGCAACTGTTGCTTTAATTTTCCTGCTTCCCAATCCTGAAAAAGCGGGATCATCTGCCGATGGAGGCGAAGAGACAAAGCTTTCTGTAAAAGAGTGGATCGGGGTATTTAAAGATCCGCGTACATGGTTTGCAGGTATTGCCGTATTTGCCACATATTCTACATATCAGACGCTGTCCTACTTTACACCATATTTTACGAATGTCCTGGGTGCCACTGTAATTGGATCCGGTGCAATTGCCATTATCAGGACATATGGGATACGTATTATTGGAGCTCCACTGGGAGGATATATGGGTGACAGAATACACTCAGTATCCACCGTAATCTCGACTGTGTTGGCATTTGCAGCAGTCATTACCCTTATTTTTATGTTTATGCCTGCCGGAGTACCGTCTGTTCTTCTGACCGCTATGACTCTGGTCATCGGATTTATGGTACATATAGCAAGGGGCGGCATGTTTGCAGTTCCTTCAGAGGTAAAAATACCATGCCGCTATGCGGCTTCTACAGCTGGCTTTGTCTGTGCCATCGGTTTCTGCCCGGACCTGTTCCAGGCCGCCATGTATGGACACTGGATGGATACCTACGGAAATGCAGGGTACACAAGGATATTTATATATATTATCATTATCATGCTGATTGGTGTTGTTAATGGTATTGCTACGGCTTTCTATAAAAAGAAATATGTAGTTACAGGCCGGGTACCTGTAGAAGGCGGATCAGAAGGGGACCGGGCATCATGAGAAGCCATCCGGCATATTTGACTTATTATTAAATGGAGATTTTATAAATGAAACAAGAACGCTTTCAGGTATCGAAAATGGAAGCGTTCTTCTTTTTTTGGGTAAAATCCTATTTTTACTCAATTGTCAAAGATGGATTTTAGCACGAAACCAAATTTGCCGCTGTATCTTTCAGAGTGTATGGATATCTGTGATTCGGTATTAGACAGAATCATGGTGGAAAATGGAATAGAAACTTATCTTTAGCCAGAGCCTTTCTGTGTAAAAAAAAATAAAGAGGCTACAGGATGTAAGCAGAAGGAAAAAAGAGCTTCTGCCATGCCGAATCGGTTTACTCAGTACATAAAGTGAAAATTGAGCGGTAAAATCATGAAAGGTAATAATTACTTATAAATAAAGTGTAATCAGATAAAATATATAATATGTAAAATATTGACACAAAATTAAAAACCTGATATTCTGATCATACATTAACAGATCTATATACATACAGGGGTGCATTTATGGTAAGAATATTGGGAGTTTTTATTCCTGGTAAGGAAGAACGGAGAAAGCGGGATGAAGAAGTGCTGCGTCATTATTTCGTCTACGGTGCGAAACACAGGGATAAGGTAGGAGAACTGCTGGAAGAGCTGATTCCGGGAGAGAAGCGGGAGTATCTGATCCTGTATTATATGCAGATCAAAGACCGGCTGGAGATGAACGGAGGGCAGAAGTTTGAAGAGGCGGTAAGACAGATAAAGCGTAAATATATTATTATTTCAGCGAATGACACAGTAAACCGATACTATAAAGCAGTCATGGAAGCAGATGCGGCAGTTCAGGAGGATCTCTGTTTTCCGTGTGCGGACGAGATACGAAAGATGGTTGAGCAGGATGGGAAAGATTCTACTGTATGATCCGGAAAAACGGTTCGCTGGCCTGGAATGGGCGCTGTCTGCCGGCGACGCGGCAGATTACAGAGCCTTACATACATTTACGGACAAAGACCAGCTGATGTTCTACTTAGAAGAGGTGAACGAGGACGCAGAAATCCTGATTGTAGATCTGGTTCATCAGAAAGAAAAGGGGACAGGGGTTGCCAGAACCTGTAAAAAGAAGATTCATCATCTGAAGCTTGTTCTGGTGGTTGACCGTATGGACTGGCCGGAGCATTTATTCGATCTTCAGCCGGATTCCCTGCTCTTTTCTCCTCTGGATAAAGATGAGTTCCAGAGGACCATTCTCCGTCTGGAACAGATGGCACAGCAGGAATACAAGCGGTGCCTGACTCTGGTGACAAAGGGAAAGATCTACCGCATCCCTTACCAGAAGATTTTGTATGTGGAGAGCATGGGGCATCAGCTGTGTGTAAAAACATGGGAAGAGGAGATCCGGTCGTATGGGAAGCTGGACGATCTGCTGGACAGGCTTCCGCCGTACTTTCTTCACTGTCATAAGAGTTATCTGATTAATCTGAATTATGTCCGGCAGCTGGAGATGTACCGGATACGGCTGGAAGGAGAAGAAGAGTGGATTCCGGTCAGCCAAAAATATTATAAGCATATCAAAAACAGCCTTCTTGCAGAAGCGGAATAGTAAAAATGATGGTTCCGCCCTCGATTTTGCAAAATCCCCCATATAAAAAGTTCAGGATTTATAATGACAACAGAATAAAGTTTACCAAGGTTAGTAAATAAAGTTTACTTACTAAAAAGCGAGGATCGACATGAAGGGGCTGAATCTGTACCTGATCAATGGGCTGTACTGGATTACAGCATCACTGTATCTGCCTTTTATATCCATGTATTTTTCACAAAGAGGAATGAATTCCATGCAGGTTGGAATTCTGTCTGCGGTCCTTCCTGTTGCATCTCTGACGGTACAGCCTTTATGGGCGGCACTGGCGGACCGGACGGGAAAGAGGCGCTGTGTCCTGATTCTGCTGAACCTGTGCTGTTCCGCGGCGGTTCTGCTCTTTCCGGGAACGGAATCCTTTCGTGAAATTCTGGGGGCGGTTATCTGTTATGCGTTATTTAACAGCGCGGTTCTCCCGGTCTGTGACGCTCTGGTAGTGAATCAGGCGGAAGAAAAACGAATTAATTTTGCATGGATCAGGATGTGCGGGACGATCAGTTATGCGGTCATAGTTTTGGGTATGGGTTTTTATTTGAAAAAACGGATCAACCTTATGTTTTATGGAAACAGCGCCTGTTTTCTGGTGTTTGCACTGCTTTGTCTGACGCTGCCCGGGGACAGAAAAACCTGGAAGGTGCAGGAACCGGACACAAGGAATCCGGATACCGGTAAATTTAAAGCAAAGGCAGACAAATGCCCCATTTTCAAATCAAAGGAAATTTATCCGGTCCTTGTATTCGCTTTTGCCATGCAGTTTGGAATCAACTATTACTCGGCCTTTCTGGGGGTGTATCTTCTGGAACTGGGATACAGTCAGTCGCTTCTTGGGGTGCTGAACTGTATCTCGGCGCTCAGTGAAATTCCGGTACTGCTTCTGATTCACCGGCTGTCACGCCGGTTTAAGGAAACGGCGCTGCTGACTGCAGCCGTAGGCTGTATGGCTTTAAGACTGATACTGCTGTCCGCAGGGAACGTACCGCTGATGGCCGCAGCCCAGCTTTTTCAGGGACCTTCGTATATGGTATGTTACTTTGTCTGTGTAACCTATATCAGCCGTATGGTGATGCCCGGGAAGATCTCCCAGGGCCAGAGCACACTGGCAGTTGTCCAGATGGGGGCAGGAAGTCTGAGCGGCAGCCTGCTGGGAGGTGTTCTGGCCAGTGCGTATGGAATAAGAGAAGGATTTTTGATTATAGCCTTTTTGCTGCTGGCCGTGACGGCTGCGGCAGGGATAACGGCAGGATGGAGAAGATCGTGAGATGAAGATGAAAAGATTGGGAACACTTCCTGATTGTTCCGATGTTCTGGAAGTGATGATTGCGAACGGATCTGGCATGACGGCCAGCATTATGACCTACGGTGCTGTTATAAAGAATCTGTATGTTCCGGGGGAGAATGGAAAAGCAGACGATGTAGTGCTGGGGCAGGATACACTGGAAGAATACAGAAGGAATCCCTCCTGCAGTGCGGCCGTTATAGGACGGGTAGCCAACCGGATTAGGGGCGGAGAATTTCATGTGAACGGTAGGGGTTACTGGCTTGAACGCAATGACCGGGGCAACTGCCTTCACAGCGGAAGCGCGGGCTACGCAACAAAGAATTTTCATATAGCGGCTGGCGGAGATGACTGGGTTACACTGTACTGGAAGGATTCGGCGGCAGATGGGTTTCCGGGCAGTGTCTCGCTGGAGGTCACTTACCGGGTAACGGAGGATGATGCACTCGATATCCGTTACCGGCTGGTGCCGGAAGAGGACACCCCGGTGAATCTGACCAATCATGCTTATTTTAATCTGTCCGGCGGAAGGGATGCCGATGTTTTGAACCATGAACTGAGATTAATGGCTGATTTCTATACGCCGGCAGCCCCGGATATGATTCCAACAGGAGAGATCCGGAAGGTGGAGGGGACGAACCTGGACTTTACCGGGAGGAGAAAGCTGAGCGAGGTACTGAGTGAGACGTTTGGCCTTGATCATAACTACGTTCTGCGCGGCTCTGGATACCGGAAAGCAGCAGAACTGCGGCATGTGGAGAGCGGAAGACGGATGGAGGTCTATACAGATCAGCCGGGGATTCAGATTTATACAGGCAATCATTTTGACGGCAGTCTCGCCTGTAAAGGCGGCGTACATTATCAGAGGTACGCAGGCATCTGCTTCGAAACACAGGGATTCCCCGATGCAGTCAACCGCAGCCATTTTCCAGGATGCATTGTCAGAAAGAACACCGTGTTTACTTCCAGGACGACATACCGGTTCCATATGGAACCGCAGCCGGCGGCCGGAAAGTAAAGTGAGGATGGTTTGCCATGTTGGATGCAAGAAAAGTAAAAGCGGAAAAACCCAGGAATATAAAACGAAGAAATCAGAAGGCGATTGTAGCACTGCTTCAGAACAGCGCAGAGATGACCATTCCGGAGATTGCGGACAGGCTGGAACTGAGCCGGACGTCGGCGACTCAGATTGTAAACGAACTGTGCAGAGAAAAGGTGCTGAAAAAAGTGGGAACCAGAGATTCTACGACGGCAGGTGGGAAGCCTCCCAGAGTCTTTTCCATGAATGCCTCCTTTCGCTACACAATTATTGTAATCATTGGGAACGATTTTATCAGCTGTAATATTTCCAATATGAAGTGCAGGGTTATTCAGAGAAGAGTGCGGGAACTCTCAGATCTTGGCAGATGGAATGGCTGGAATCTGGCGATGGAGGTTACCGTGGATGAAGTAAAACTTCTGTTGAAAGAGAGCGGTATCCGCAAAGAGCAGATATGTATGATGGTAGTGGCATGTGGGGGCGTTGTTGACAGAAAAAGAGGTGTATGCATGTTCCCCATAGGAACGAAGCGTATGAATGATTTTCCCGTTTGCGAATTTCTACGGGCAAAACTTCAATTTTCATTTCCAATTATGATTGATAATGTGGGACGTTTTCTGGGATATGCAGAGCTGCTGGAGGATCCGTCCCTGAATCACAAGACAGTGGCTGCATTATTTATGCATTCCACAGGCAGCGTGGGAGGCTGTGTGATAGAGAAGGGAGAACTTTTGTACGGCAGGCATGGATACCAGGGAGAGTTTGGCCACCTTCTGGTGGAGACGAATCAAGGCCGGCGGTGCGTCTGTGGAAACGATGGCTGTCTGGAGAGCATGATGTCACCGGAATCCTTACGCTCCATCTGGAAAAAGTATGAGGCTGCGTATCCGCATAATGCTCTGGACAGCCGGAAGGCGGGCGATATCCGGGAAGTCTTCCTGGAGGCCAACAGCGGTGATCTGCTGGCCGGGGCTGTGGTGGACGAGTTTGCTGTCTATATGGCGAGGGCTATTTATAATATTGTACTGATGTATGATCCGCAGCAGATTATTTTGCAGGGACTGCTGGCATATGGAGGAGAGTATCTGGAAGAGAAACTGAACGATCTGGTAAGAATTTTTCCCTCCTATGGCAATGCGGACACGGGGCTGGTCACTTATTCAAAGATTAACGATTCAGATGAAGGCTTTATAACCGGGGCGGCGCTGTACGCGCTGAACAGCTGTCTGTTTGGTGACAAATATCTTCTGGACAAAGAGTGACAGAGAAAAACAGGGGTTTATTAAAATTTATATAAAAGACAAAGGAGGAGACAGTTATGAGGTACAAGCATTTTAAAAACGCCGGTGTATCCGTCTCAGCATTGGCGGTGGGCACCTGGGCAATCGGCGGCCAGAATTACGGCCAGGTCAACCGGAGTGATTCGGTACGAGCCATACGAACCATGATTGACCAGGGCGTCAACTTAGTTGACACGGCTCCATGCTATGGTAATGGCGCATCGGAGAAGATTGTGGGAGAGGCGCTCCGGGGGATTCCGAGAGATCAGATTCTTATTTCCACAAAGTTTGGCCTGATCACAGACGTTTATTCCGGCGAATACATCAAACATGCCGGTTATAAGAGCGTTATGCGCGAGGTGGAAAGTTCTCTGATGAATCTGGAGACGGATTACATTGATTTCTACTACGTTCACTGGCCGGATGTGAACACACCCATTGATGAGACCATGGCAGCATTAAACACACTGAAAAAACAGGGGAAAATACGGTTTATCGGTGTGTCCAATTTCAGCAGGGAACAGATTCTGGCGGCAGAGGAGTATGCACAGATTGATGTTCAGCAGCCCCCATATTCCATGGTTAATCAGAAATTTACCGATTTGATGAAATGGGGGTATGAAAAAGGGATTGATTCCATGACCTATGGTTCCCTTGGCTCCGGTATACTGACGGGTGCGATTCGTACGATACCTGATTTTGAGCCGGGCGATATGAGATTGACCTTTTATGATTTTTTCCGTGAACCGGTATTTTCAAAAATTATGGAATTTTTAAAGACCATGGATCGGATTGCAGAAGATCACGGCGTCCCGGTGGCGCAGGTTGCGCTTAACTGGAGTACACAGAAGGAATTTGTGGGAACGGCACTCTGCGGTGTGAGAAATGAGCAGGAGGCACTCCAGAACTGTAAGGCGTTTGAGTGGAGTCTGACCGAGGATGAAATTACGGTTTTGGATAAGGAACTGACAAGACTAAACATAGGGGTTTAAATTGGGAGGAAGCATATGAAGAGAACAGTTAAAAAGGCATTTGCATTATCACTGACGGCAGTATTATGTATGACGGCGTGCACCCAGAAGACGGCGGAGACATCCCCCGCTGCAGACGGAGGCGGTACGGGAACGACGGCTGCAGAAGCGGCAGCAGCGGAAAACAAATCGAACGGGGAACGTCCGGTAGCAGGAATGACGTGTTATATGTACTCGGACACCCATATTGCCAATGTGCGCAATACCGTACTAAAAGCGGCAGAGACAGGTACTGTGGCAGTTGAAACGTCCGATTCCCAGTTTGACGTGGGCCTCCAGATGAACGCCATGGATGCGTTTGTGACAAAGGGCTGTAAATACCTGGTAATCAACAATATTAATACGAATGCAAAGGATCAGGTAATTGACGTTGCGCGGAAAGCAGATCTTCCCATCATTTTCTGGAACACAGATTCTCCTTCCGATGAAGAGATGGATTCTTACGGCCCCTGCTATTTCGTCAGCTCTGCGGCCGAGCAGTCCGGTGTTGTACAGGGAGAGGCTGCGGCTAAATACTGGAAAGAGCACCCGGAAGCAGACCGTAATGGCAATGGCAAGATGGACTACGTCATGCTGATGGGGCAGATTGGAAACTATGATACGGAGATGAGAACCAAGTATTCCATCGACACGGTCAAAGAAGCCGGTGTGGAAACCAACTGTCTGCTGGAGGTTGTCTGCGAATGGCAGAGGGCGAAGGCACAGGATCAGATGGCATCCGTAATTTCTGCCAATGCGGATGATATTGATATTGTATTTGCCAACAATGATGATATGGCTCTCGGAGCGATTGAGGCTCTGAAGGCAGCCGGATATTTTACCGACGAAAGTAATTACATTCCGGTCCTGGGTGTTGATGCAACTAAGGTGGGCCTTCAGGCGCTGGAGGACGGAACGATGCTGGCTACCTCGTTAAACAACCCGGTAACCATGGGAAAATGTATCTATAAGATTCTGGAACTTCTGGAAGCCGGAGAAGAGATTACATCAGAGAATCTGGGATATGATATTGACGACCACAAACGGGTATGGCTGGATTATGTTGCGATAACTAAAGATAACCTTGAAGACGCGGATCTTTCAAAATACGAATAGTCACCAGTCCTTTTTTGGCGGGCCGGTATCGTTCATACCGGCCTGCAATCATTGCCTCGGTTATTTCAGCAGGCCATGATCCGGGTGGAGCTGCCTGCATATCGATCCGGCCACTGCTGTGAAGGGAATGACCGTATAACAGAAACAGGAGAAGACAGTATGGAAGATAAGAGTATCATATTGGAAATGAAAAACATCAGCAAAAGCTTTCCGGGCGTAAAAGCACTAAACAGCGTCTCTTTTACTTTAAGGCGGGGAACGGTACACGCTCTGATGGGAGAAAACGGTGCGGGAAAATCGACTTTGATGAAGTGCGCGTTCGGCCTGTATGATCCGGATGAAGGTGAGGTGTATTTTAACGGAAGCCAGGTACACTTCGATAATCCGCGGCAGGGGCTGGAAGCAGGGATCTCCATGATCCACCAGGAACTGAACCCGATCCGCAGAAGGAGTATTGCGGAAAATATCTGGGTGGGACGGATGCCGGAGAAGAAGATCGCAGGCCTCTCGTTTATCGACCATAAGAAAATGTACGAGGAAACGAGACGCCTTTTCGATCAGCTTCATATGGAGGCAGATCCCAGGACACAGGCGATTGAACTTTCCGCCTCGGTGCTGCAGCTGGGTGAGATCGCGCGCTCGATCTCTTATGGGGCGAAGGTCATTATTATGGATGAGCCCACATCATCGCTGACAGAGACGGAGACTGCTACACTTTTCGAAGTGATTCATAAGCTGACCTCAGAAGGAATTGCAATTGTATACATATCTCATAAAATCGATGAGATTCTCAAGATATCGGATGAAGTGACAATTATGCGTGACGGCTGCAGGATCGGAACATGGCCGGCAGAGGAACTGACCGAGGAACTGATTGTTAACCGAATGGTAGGCCGCCAGATGGATAACTGGTTCCCGGAGCTTGACAATAAGCCGGGAGAAGTGGTTCTGGAGGTCAAAAATTTCACCTCTCCCAATCCCATGTCATTTCAGGACTGCTCCTTTCAGCTGCGGCGCGGGGAGATCCTGGGCCTGGGAGGACTGGTGGGAGCACAGAGAACAGAGTTGATGGAGGCGCTGTTTGGAATCCGCAGTATCAAATCGGGCGAGGTCTATAAGGATGGAAAGAAGATCACCATCAAATCATCGGCGGATGCCATTGCCAATAAAATCGGGCTTCTGACAGAAGAACGAAGGGCGACGGGAATTATACCGGGAGCCAGCGTGCTGGATAATACGGTGATAGCAAAGCTGGGAGAATACAGCAATGTCCTGGGAATGCTGGATTTGAAAAAGTGCCGCCAGGATACGGACGAGTATATTAAGACCATGAATATAAAAACTCCGACCAGGGATACGAGAATTGCAGACTTATCAGGCGGAAACCAGCAGAAGGTGCTCCTTGCCAGATGGCTTTTGACAAACCCGGATATTCTGATTCTCGATGAGCCGACACGGGGAATTGATGTCGGCGCCAAATACGAAATTTATACCATCATGCTGAATCTGGCAAAAGAGGGAAAATCCATCATTATGATTTCCTCGGAGATGCCGGAGCTTATGGGAATGTCAAACCGGGTGATGATCATGTGCGAAGGACATGTGACCGGTTTTCTGGAAGGGAAGGACATTGATGATTCCAAGATTATGCAGTTTGCCAGCAAGGTGAGTTAAATCTGCCGGGACCTGAGGCAGATCCGTCCAGGTCCGGGTAAAAAGAAAGGATTGGTTCATATCATGCAGACGAAGCAGTTTGATATAAAAAAATGGGCGCAGAACAATGCGATCTATCTCGTTTTAATTGCAATTATTATCATGATAACAGTAAAGAATCCGGCATTTCTGTCCCTCCGTGTATTCCGGGATATTTTGATGCAGTCTTCAACGAGACTGATCATGGCCATGGGGTGTATGTTTGTTATTCTGTCCGGAGGCGCTGATTTATCCGGCGGCCGTATGTTGGGAGCAGCGGCTGTGCTGGCCGGATCTCTTGCACAGATGTCTACATACGCCAATAAGTTTTTCCCTAACCTGGCAGAGCTTCCAATTATCGTTCCGATCATAGCCTGTCTTCTGATGGGGATGGCCATGGGACTGTTGAACGGTATCGTCGTAGCAAAATTAAATGTTCCCGCTTTTATTGGTACGCTGGGCGTTCAGCTCATCATTTACGGCGGAATCTCTATTTACTATAATATGGAGCCTAACCGCTCCCAGCCGTTAGGCGGTTTCCTAAAGACATATTCTAAACTGGGAACCGGGTCTTTTTTCGGAATTCCGTACATTTTAATCATCGCGGTTATTCTGATGATTGCCTGTCATATCGTATTGAACTATCATCGGTTCGGAAAAACACTGTTTGCAGTAGGCGGCAACCAGGAGGCGGCCAGAGTCTCCGGGATCAATGTCCAGAAGATCATTATGGTCGTGTATATCATTGCCGGAGCATTTTACGGACTGACCGGAGCGCTGGAGGCAGCGAGAACCGGCGGCGCCACCAACAACTACGGTCAGGGCTATGAGCTGGATGCGATCGCGGCCTGTGTGGTCGGCGGCTGTTCTGTGGCAGGCGGTGTCGGTGCGGTTCCGGGCGTGGCCATCGGTGTTACGGTGTTTACTGTAATCCAGTACGGGATGACCTTCGTGGGGATCAATCCATACTGGCAGAATGTCGTAAAGGGAGCAATCATCGTCATAGCAGTGGCAATTGACGTTCGTAAATATGCCAGGAAACGGTAGGTTATGTGACTGAGAGATACAGGGCAGTACTTGCAGACGGTATGCAGAAAGGAAAAGATTATGATTCGATATACACAGGACAGAACGGTTGTGCTCGGTTACGTTCCGGTGCGCAGAGATATGTTTCCCTCCGGACCGGCATCTGAATTAAAGAGCAGGGTAAAGGCCAGATTTGATGAGATGGCGGAAAAATGCGGGGATGTGGAGCTGGTAACCATCGACGACACGGTGGAGGGCGGAATGCTGTGGGATTTACGCGATGCAGACCGGGTTGTGGAACTGTTCAGAGCAAAAAAGGTGGACGCCATTGCGTTTCCTCACTGCAACTTCGGACAGGAGGAAGTGGTTGCTAAGGTGGCTGCGGAAATAGGGAAGCCGGTACTGCTCTGGGGGCCGCGGGATCCGTCTCCGGAGACTGACAAGTCCGGAAAGACAGGACCGAGAGACTTTGATACCCAGTGCGGAATGTTTGCGACCTCCCGGGCATTAAAGCGGTACCATGTTCCGTTTACCTACATAGAAAACTGTTGGCTTGACAGTCCGGTGCTGGATCAGGGGTTTGACGATTTTATCCGTGTGGTCTCCGTGGTAAAGGCTTTCCGCGGCATGAGGATCGCCCAGATCGGATCGAGACCGAGACAGTTCTTATCAGTGAAGGTCAATGAGTCGGAGCTGTTGTCCAAATTCGGTATTGAGATTGTTCCAATATGGCCGGAAGAGGTAAAGCGAATGATTGAAAAGCTGAAAAGAGGCCTGCCACCGTCTCCGGAAGGCTGTGAGCTTCCCATGGGACAGCCTCCGCTTCCGCCGCTTAAGGGGCTCCTGCCTGATCCGAGAATCGCTTCAGTTGCAGCGGAGATCGAATCTTCCGTGGACTGGTCTGCTGTGGGACACGGGGCGGTAGAGACGATGGCTTACTTAGAAGTGGCCATTATGGATCTGGCGAAGATACACCAGTGCCAGGCGGCAGCGGTGGACTGCTGGGGATTTTCCCAGGATGCATATGGGATTCCAAGCTGCTTCGTACTGGGAGAACTCTTTGACAGAGGTCTTCCGGCAGCGTGCGAGACGGATATTCATGCGGCGGTCGGCGCCGTGCTTCTGCAGGCAGCCTCAAGGTATTCTTCCCCGGCCTTTATTGCCGATGTGACCATTCGCCATCCGGAGGATGACAATGCAGAGCTGTTGTGGCACTGCGGTCCATTTGCAAAATCACTGGTGAAGAAGGGAGTGATTCCTGCTGTCAAAGAGTGTAAGGGCATGTATGAGATTGAGGGCGGACCGCTGACAGTCGTAAGGTTTGACCAGAACGACGGCAATTACCTTCTTCTGGCTGATGAGGGAGAGGGTACTGAGGGTCCGAAGACTACAGGAAACTACGTGTGGTTTAAAGTAAACGACTGGGTGAAATGGGAAAAGAAGCTGATGTACGGGCCCTATATCCACCATGTGAGCGGTATTCACGGCCACTTTGCAAAAGTGCTGAAAGAAGCGTGTAAATACTTAGGGCCTGTGACGCATGACAGCGTTGAGCCTGTTGAAGAGATGTAGAGGGAGAAGGAGGTTTCTTATGTCATTTGTTAGAGTAAAAGATCTGCTGGAGATGGGAAAGAAAAATAACGCGTGTGTGCTGGCTTTTGACGCCGCGGATGGAAACATGATCAAATCAGTGATTAAAGGCGCGGAAGCGGCAGGAAAGCCGGTTATGGTAATGCTCTATCCCGGAATGAGAAATATTATGCCGTTTGGAGTATTCGCTGAGACAACGAAGTATTACGCGGAGCGGGCCAGCGTGCCGGTGGGACTGCATTTAGACCACTGCAGTGACTTTGATATGATAATGGAAGCGATACATGAGGGCTTTTCATCGGTAATGGCGGATGGTTCTGTGCTTCCCTTTGAGGAGAATGTGGCCTTTACCAGAAAGGTTGTCGAGGTTGCCAGAAATTTTGATGTGGATGTGGAAGGCGAACTTGGCCACGTGGGAACGGCTGCGGATTCCGATGAATTCAGCCGCAAGGAATTTTTTACCAGACCGGATGAGGTAAAGGAGTTTGTGGAGAGAACAAAAGTAACGTCTCTGGCAGTCTCTTTTGGCAGCGCCCATGGTTTGTATAAGAGTACGCCAAAGCTGGATATTGACCATTTAAAGGTCTTAAGCGCTGCGACCGACACTCCGCTGGTACTGCACGGCGGAACCGGAATTCCGGATGACCAGCTTGCATTGGCCTTTGCCAACGGCATTAACAAGATTAATATCGGTACGGAATTTTTCAACCTGAATACGAAGCTGAATCAGGAATTTTACGCTCAGGATTTTACGAAGTGCGACCCGTTCGGATTTCCGGAATACATTCAGCCGAAGCTGACAGAGTACATCGCGGGCCGTCTGGAGCTGTCTAAAATCACACTGTAGAAGGAGTCTGCCATGGAGAAGGTTTATGATGTAATCGGAGTGGAAAATCCGATCATGGATTTTGCCGTCAGTATCGACCGACTGCCGAGAACGGATTCTATGAGCGTGATGTACGATTATCTCTGGCAGTCTGGGGGAAATGCTTCCTCTGCAATTGCAGCACTTGCCCGTCTTGGCGCCCGGTGCAGTATGCTTGGCGTCGTGGGGAACGATGCGTTTGGAGCATTCTGCCGCGACGATATGATCCGCCATGGTGTGGATGTCTCCCATTTATATACGCAGGAGGGGGACACCACCTTTACCGTCTGTCTGGCGGAGGAAGAGACAAAAGGCAGAAGCTTTCTGGGTAAAATGGGAGTTAACGGTGCGCTGGACGATGAACAGGTGGATGAAGCTTTCATCGCGGGCGCCCGCTATATCCATACCAGCATGATCGAGTGTTCCGCTAAGAAAAAGGCGATTGAATATGCAAGAAAACACGGCGTTTTAGTATCTGTGGACGGCGGCGCTTATACGGACGAGGCAGATTTTGTGATCGGTAATTCCGATATTCTGATTATCTCTGAAGAGTTTTACAGCTCTGTGTTCTCAGATGACAGATACATGGAAAACTGCAGGAAGCTGACGGAGCAAGGTCCGCAGATTGTGATTGTGACGCTGGGCGCAAAGGGCTGCGCCGGTGCAAAACGGGGAGGAGCCGCGTTTCAGCTTCCTCCGTTTGAGGGCCATAAGATTGTGGACACGACGGGAGCGGGAGATGTTTTCCACGGTGGATTCCTCTATGCCCACAGTCAGGGCTGGGAACTGGAATACTGTGCAAAGTTTGCAAGCGCCGTCTCCTATATCAACTGTACCAGCCTTGGAGGAAGAGTGGGCATACCGAATCGGAAGATGGTAGAGCAGTTCCTGAAGGATCACACGATTGATTATTCCGATATAGAGCCCAGAAGGGAATTCTACCGGAATGTGATGAAATTTGTATAGGAGAAGGCAGCCATGAGTGCAGAAAAGAATATCCGCAGTTCCCATGTGGGTTTAAATGTCCGTGATCTGGACAGAAGCATGGCCTTTTATGAGGTACATTTAGGCTTTCGTCCAGTTAGCCGAATCGAACTGGAAAATGGAACGAGAATAGGATTTGTTGAACTGCCGGAGCAGTTTCAGCTGGAGCTTGTAGAAGACGTCAATTATGAAGCCGGCAGGGATGGGCCCTGGAATCACGTTTGTATGAGAGTAGCAGATTTTGATGAGAGTTACCGGAGGCTTATCCGTGAGGGGATTCAATTTGAAACGGAAAAGCTGTTTATGAAGGAGTTCTGGGAGAACGGTATGAAATTTGCCTTTTTTCGGGGCCCAGATGGAGAGCGGCTGGAGATCGCGGAATATTGAGAGAGGGTGGTAACATGGAGCAGGAGTTATATCAGAGATTGCTGAGAAGCCTGGCGGCTGGGGAATACCGGATTGATGCCGGAGGTGCAGAGATAGCGGTGCGGGACTGTTTTGACCGGATTCCAGGCCATCTCGATCCGAGGACTGAGGCGGCTGCCTCTGTGACGCGGGAAGACTTCGAGACGAGAGCAGGGGAGATTGATCCGGAGCTTACGAGGAATCAGGACAAGCTTCTGGGTATGGATAACCCGGAAGGACACAGTCTGCTGGAGCAGCTGAGATACCAGTTTGGCTGGAGAACACTGGACAGGAGTAAGGGAATTGAGACGAGATATGAAACATTCCTGGTGGACGGCTGTGAGGGAACCAGATGGATCTACAAGCCAAAGACCAGAAAAGAGGAGAGACCGTGTCTGATCTATATCCATGGCGGCGGCTTTTTCGGAGGGGATACGCTGACCGTGGAGAACCAGTGCAAACGCTTTGCAGAACTGGCGGATGCGGTGGTCATTTCCATTGATTATCCATTATCACCGGAAACGAAATATCCAGTCGCGTTTCACATGTGCTGTGAGACTGTGAGCTGGGTATGGGAGCAGGCCACGCACCTGGGGATCGACAGAAAGAAAATCGGGATTTCCGGAGACAGCGCAGGGGGAACCATGGCGGTAGCGGTAACCTTATGGGATCGTTTTGAAGGTAGTAAGCGTCTGGCCTACGCGGGGCTTATCTATCCCTCCATAGTCTGGGGGCCGGACAGGAACGGAACCTATTCTGTATGGAAGAAGGAGATGTTTGATAACCCGGAAGACAACCAGTATATCAAAGAGCAGATTGAAACGACGGGAAAGCTGAAGAAAGAGGCAGCAGACTGGTATCTGAAGGAGGGAGAGAATCTTCATACTCCATATTTAAATCCCGTGGAAGGTGATTTTACAGGATTTCCGAAGACGCTGGTGATGACTGCGGAGTATGACTATCTGCGGCCGGAGTGCGAGCTGTTTACAAAAAAGCTTAGGGATGCCGGAGTTCATGTACGTCATATCCGCTATGGAGGGATTGTCCACGGGACGTTCGACCGCCTGGGCTATGCGCCGCAGGTGGAAGATATGCTGATGGAGATGGCGAAAGATTTCGAATCCCTATAAGGAGAGGAAAAGATGAGAGAAATTAAAGTACAGCAATTAAATGAGGAAGCATTTCGAAAGTACGGTATGTATCAGAGTCTGACAGACAATGAGCAGATGAAAAGCAGGGTGATACCCTGCGGAAGCTTTTATCCGGATTTACTGACTCTGGACTTTGCACAGACGACTCTGCCGACCATATCCTGCTGTCATGTGTTTCGGCAGGAACAGATGGTGGTGGATTTTATGGAGTACCATACCTGTACGTGTGAGGGACTGATCGCACTGGATGACGATGTGGTGATTTATGTGGGGACGCCGGATATGGGCGAATTGAAGATAGAGAATCTGGAAGCCTTCTATGTACCGATGCATACGTTTGTCAAGTTTAATCCAATGATTATTCATGGCGGACAGTACCCCGTTCATAAAGAGGAGGCCCATTTGATCTGCATGCTGCCGGGCCGGACATTTAACAATGATATGGTATTCCGTAAAATTGAAAAAGAGGAAGAAAAGGGCGTCCTGATTCTATAGGAGGATAAAATGCAGAAGAAAAAAATCATTTTAGGAGTGGCACCGACAAAGAGAAGCTTTCTGAGCATGGAAGAGGCGGTTCGCCAGAAAGAGCGTTTTATGGCGGTGATCAGAAATACTCTCTCTGATTCTGTAGAGATCGTGGATATTGATGATATCAGTGAGAATGGAATCTGCTGGAATATGGATGAGACGCGCAGAATCATAGAAAAATTCCGGACCGCCGGAATTGACGCTCTGTTTATCCCGTTTTGTGATTTTGGAGAAGAACAGGTGGCCGCAGCGATTGCGTCCGGATTTCATCTGCCTGTGCTGATATGGGGAGCGAGAGATGAGAGGCCAAACAACGATATCAGCCGCGGCAGGGATACGCAGTGCGGTATGTTTGCAGCGACAAAAGTGTTGAGAAGGCATGGGGTGACATACAGTTACATCGTTAACTGTGAGACGGAAAGCGATGAGTTCCGTCAGGGGTACGACCGGTTTATCCGTGTGGCAGCAGTGCTGAAGGCTCTTAGAAATCTCCGTATTGCTAAGATCGGAAACCGTCCTGTACCGTTTATGAGTGTGATGACAAATGAAGCAGAGCTTCTCCGACGCCTGGGCGTGACTGTGATTCCGGTGTCGCCGGCAGACGTAAGTGCACGGGCCAGGAAGATTGCTGAAGAGAGTGGAACCGCGTTTTTACAGTATTATGGAGACCTGACTTCCAGAATGGATGCCAGTGCGATGAACGCGGAGGAGGTAAAGCTTTCCGCGGCCATGAAGCCCGCTCTTTTGGAGGTTATGAAGGAAAATAACTGTACTGCCGGGGCGTTTGAATGCTGGTCCGCCTTTCCCTCCCTGATCGGAGTTTGTCCCTGTGTCGTGCTGGGAGAAATGGCAGACGAAGGTTACCCGCTTGCGTGTGAGAATGACATCAATGGAGCGGTTACCCTGGCAATTCTCCAGGCCTGTAATCTTTATAAAGAACCGCCGTTCCTTGCAGATTTGACAATTCGTCATCCGGAGAATGACAATGCCGAGCTTCTCTGGCACTGCGGCCCATTTCCATATTCTCTTAAGGCGGAGGAGAGCAAAGCGCGGCTGGTGGATGGGCAGGAGCGCTTTGAACTGAAGCAGGGGCATATAACAACCTGCCGCTTCGATGACGCGGAGGGCCGGTACTATCTGTTTGCAGGAGAAGGCGATACAACCAGAGGGCCGGAGACAAACGGAACCTATACGTATTTGGAGGTAGATGACTGGAAGCGCTGGGAAGAAAAACTGATGTTTGGCCCTTATATCCATCATCTGGGCTGTGTATACGGTTCTTATAAGGAAGTACTCCAGGAAGCAGCCCGCTACCTGGGGATCATATTTGACGACGCATCGGTACCGGGAGTAAGCAGTCTTTAACAAAATAAGCGAGAATTCCCCCGCCTCTATAGGTGGAGGGATGAAACGCCAAAAACAAGTTTAACGGCAGTGGCGGGCGGAGAAAAATCGGTATCCCCCACTGACATGAAGTCAAGCCGCGTATCTATAAGATGTAGTTGCACTCTGTGAAATTATCGAGCGTGGATTGAAACAAAGGAGATAAGAGTGAAATTCGAAAATATCCAAAATGTAGAGAAGCTTTTTCAGATTATAAGAGATGAGTGCACCGGAACCGTTGAACTTGTGTCTACGGAGGGTGACAGAATTAATCTGAAATCAAGACTTTCCCAATATATTTCCATGGTACGGCTGCTGGATGCGGAATTTGTAAGGGAACTGCAGCTGGTTGCCTCAGATCCTGCGGATGTAGAGCGCTTATTGCGTTTTATGCGGGATGGAGAATAGAAAACGGTTGGGAAATGCTGCATTCATGACTGAACCATGTATAAAGTATGGGGGTGATGCAAAACTGACGTAAGCTGGTTTTGCATCACCCCCTTCACGCTCTCTGTTTTATTTGGAGGAACAGAGCTTTATGATATCGGTTTTAGGAATTTCTTTTGTTTCGGCAGCACCTGCAGCAAAATGGAACGGGCAGGCATGGAAAATGAAAGTGGCAGTCTCCCTGCAGTCCCCCTGAGGTGTGGTAGCAGGAGGATTCAGGCTGACATGGAAACCATGATTGGGGCGGACTGCATGGCTGCCCCGGAGGACACGAGGGATCCTGGTTACATGGCCACTGCGGAGAACATGGAGGCTGCGGCGGGCATGGGGGCTGCGGCGGGCATGGGGGCTGCGGCGGACAAGGAGGCTGTGGCGGGCATGGGGGCTGCGGCGGGCATGGGGGCTGCGGCGGCCACGGAGGCTGCGGCGGACAAGGAGGCTGTGGAGGCCACGGAGGCTGCGGCGGGCATGGAGGCTCTGGGGGATAAGGTGGTTGCGGAGGCCACGGCGGTTGCGGAGGCCACGGCGGTTGTGGAGGCCACGGAGGCTGTGGAGGCCATGGCGGTTGTGGAGGCCATGGCGGTTCCGGTGGATA